>Ga0193726_1000020_pt1 | contig 470597 bp, 422 predicted proteins | sample H2c1metaG_FD_144928 | JGI IMG/M metagenome (GOLD analysis project Ga0193726, IMG submission 144928) | Soil microbial communities from a riparian zone of the East river system, Colorado, United States - H2c1 | ecosystem: Environmental > Terrestrial > Soil > Riparian zone | place: USA: East... | reverse complement strand
AACGCCCGTTCAGACCACGTCCCAGGAAGCCTGGCCTGAAGCTGAGCCTTTGGGATGAGATACTCCCTTGGGTGAGAGCCGTGGTGGAACGCCGTCAAGCGTGCGCGCTCCAAAAGGGCGCGCGCCGCATCGCAAGATGCGGCGGTTGTTGCCCAGCGTTTGCCGGCGTTCCGCTTCCTTTATTTATTTATCGAAGCTTGATCGGGCGAACCCGGAATAACGGAAGACTGAAAAGCAGGCCCCACCCCTGGCTTTCTTTTATCCGAACCGGTTTCGCGATTGACATGACGGTATTTTGCCGGCGCGCGATCGTTCGCACTTCGCGCGCATAACAAGGCTCGGGCGCCAAGGCGCGCCGCGAGGGCGAGAGCGCTTGGCCATGAAAGACGTCGAACAGAAAGAGCTGCGATGGCGGATTACGTTTCGCCAACCCGCCCTACGGCAGATCAAGTCCCCTGGCCTTGAAGACCGGCGCCGCGGCCGGCGCGGTCAGGGCCTTGATCAGCGCTTTCGCCGCTTCGGCTTCCTTCGCGCTCGCCGTGACGCCGGCCGAATAGGTCGTGATCTGCTGCAGCTCCGCGGGCAGCATGCCGATCACGTCCACGTCGGGGTTCGACATCAGCTCGGACACCTGTTGCAAGCCGATCTCGGCGTCACCGCTCGACACCAACGCGCTGACGCGGCCATTGGGTCCGCCGGCGGCGAGCTTCACTTTGGGCGTGACCTCCGCGGCGATGCCGAGCCGCTCGAACAGTTTTGTGATATGGGCGGCCGTGATGCCGCCGCCGGCAGGCGCGGTGTGAGCGATGGATTTTGCGGCCAGCAGGGCGCGTTTGAGCGCTTCGGGCGTCGAGACATCCGGCCGGGGCGCGCCCTTGCGGACGCAGATACCGATGCCGGTGCTCGCGATCGCGGTGGAGCCGGGCAAGACTTTGCCTTGCCGGATGAGGTCGTCGAGTGCACCGCTGTCGATGACGATCACGTCGGCCGGCTCGCCGCCGATGAAACGGCGGGCGATACCGCCGGACGGGCCGTAGCTCACGCCGACAGTGTTCCCGGTGTCGCGTTCAAACTTTGGCACGAGTTCGTCGATGGCCGCTTTCATGGCGGTTGTGATCAGCGCATGGATCTCCGCCGCCCGCGCCGAATCCGTGACGACAATCAACGTTGCGATAAGCGCCAGCGCGCGCATGAATGTTCTTGGCATCATAGCGGATCGAGTCCCTTGGCTTTGAAGATCGGCTTCGCCGACGGCGCGGTCAGCGCCTGGATCAGCGCCCGCGCTGCGTCGGGTTGTTTGGCGCTGGTCGTGATGCCGGCGGAATACATCGTGATCTGCTGCAAGTCCGCCGGCAGCATGCCGATTACCTCGACGTCGGGGTTAGACAAAAGCTCGGTCACCTGCTGCAAGCCGATCTCGGCTTCGCCGCTCGCCACCAGCACGCTGACCCGGCCGTTCGGGCCGCCGGCGGAGAGTTTTGACTTCGGCGCCATCTGTTCGGCGATGCCGAGCTGCGCGAATATTTTCTGAATATGCGGGCCGACGATGCTGCCGCCGGCGGACGAGGCGTAGGCCACGGTTTTCGCCTCGAGCATGGCGCGCTTGAATGCGGCCGGCGTCGACACGTCCGGCTTCGGCGCGCCCTTGCGCACGCAAATGCCGACGCCGGTGGTGGCGAGATCGATGCGGCCCGACACGATCAAGCCTGCGCCGATCAACTGGTCGATCGCCTCGCGGCCGGTGAGGAAAATATCCGCGGGCTCGCCGGCTGCGAAATGCTTGAGCAAAGCGCCGGGCGGCGCGAAGAGCGCGCGAACGGTGTGGCCGCCCGCGCGCTCGAAGGGTGGAATCACGTCGTCGGTGACCGTCTTGAGCGCGGTGGAGATGAAGGCGTCGATCTCGGCGGCTTTGGCGGTTCCCATTGCGGTGATCAAGACCATAGTGATAGCGAGCGTGCGCATGACGAACCCATTGCGGAAGCGTGCGCATCATAAGGGCCACACGCGCCGGCTTGAAGCGGGATTCCCGGGATGACTACAATGGCCGATGACATATTCTTTCCGGCCAGCCGGTCGCGCTCGGCCATGATCGATTCAGCCGTCATCGGCCTCGGGCGCTGGGGCAAATCCATCGTCGAAGCGGTGCAGGGCAAGAGCACGCGCCTGCGGTTCATCCGTGGCGTGAGCAAAGAGCCGGCTCTCGTTGCCGATTTCGCCAAAACCCACGGTTTTGAGCTGGGCACGGAATTTTCCGACGCGGTGGCCGATCCGCGCGTGCAGGCGGTGTTCCTGGCGACGCCGCATTCGCTCCACGTCGCGCAGATCAGCGCGGTGGCGGCGGCGGGCAAGCCGGTGTGGTGCGAGAAGCCGCTGGCGTTGACGCGCGGCGAAGCCGAGCGGGCCATCGCCGCCGTGACCGAGGCTAAGGTCGTGTTCGGGCTCGGCAACAACAAGCGCTGCTTCGCTTCTATGCGCGAGCTCAAGCGCATCGTCGCCGACGGCACGATCGGCGAGGTGCTGCATGTCGAAGGCCACTTCAGCAACGAGCATTCCACCCGCGTCAAAGGCGGCTGGCGCGACGATCCGCGCGAATCTCCGGGCGGCGGCATGACCGGCGCCGGACTTCACCTCATCGACGCCTTCGTCAATCTCGCCGGCCCCATCGCCACGGTGGACGCCAAGGTCTTTTCGCGCAAACCACCGCCCGATCCGCGCGATGTCGCCGCGGTTTTGGTGCAGTTCGAAAGCGGCGCGACCGGGCTTCTCGCCACGGTGCGCGCCGCGCCGATGTTCTGGCGCGTGCACGTGTTCGGGACCAAGGGCTCGGTGGAGGCGCGAGACGAAACGACGCTCACGCTCGCGCGCATCGGCGAAAAACCCGAGACGCTGACATTTCCGCTGGTTGACTCGCTCGCCGTGCTGCTCGAGGCGTTCGCCGAAAGCGTCGAGATTGGAAAGCCATTCCCGGTCACGACCGCTGACATGCTCGACGTGGTTGGCGCCTTCGAGGCGACCATCCGCTCGATAGCGGAAGGCGGACCGGTGAAGGTGCGATGAGATTACTGTTGCGCAATCCCTGCAGCTTCGCGCACGGCGTTCCAGCGCTTGTACTCGCTCGCCATGAACGCGCCGAACTCCGCCGCCGTCGAGCCTTTCACCACCACGCCGACCGTGACCAGGCGCTCGCGCACTTTGTCGTCGGCGATGATGTCGTTGAGCGTCTTGTTCAGCTTGGCGACGACGGTGGCCGGAACGCCGGGCGGACCGAACACGCCATACCACGTCGTCACGTCGTAGCCCGGCAGCACGCCGGATTCGCTCGCCGCGGGGATGTTCGGCACGGCGGGAAAACGGTCCTTGCCGGTCACGGCGAGCGCCTTCAGCGCGCCCGACTGCACCTGGCCGAGCAGCGCCGAGACCGTGTCGAACAGCACGTCGGCGTGTTTGCCGAGCACCGCATTGATGGCTTCGGGCGAGCTGCGGAACGGCACATGCAGCAGGTTCACGCCGGCGATCTGCTTGAACAACTCGCCGGCAAAATGCTGGGTGGCGGCGAAGCCGGGGCTGGCGAACACGATCTTGCCCGGATCGGCTTTGGCGGCTTCGACCAGTTCTTTCACAGTGTTGGCGGGAAAATCCGGCCGCGTCACGATCAAAAGGCTCGCGCTCGCCACCTGCGCCACTGGCGTCAACGTGGCGGTGTCATACGGCATGTCCTTGCGCGTCACCGCGGCGATGATCTGGCCTGCGGTCATGATGCCGAGCGTGTAGCCGTCGGGTGTGGCGTGGGCGACCAATTCGTTGCCGAGAATGCCGCCGGCGCCCGGCTTGTTCTCGACGATGACCGGCTTGCCGAGCCGCTCCTGCATGGCGTCGGCGAGGATGCGGCCGATGATGTCGGCGCCGCCGCCGGCGCCGAACGACACGATGATACGGATCGGCTGCGCCGGCCAATCCTGTGCCGGCGCGGGCTTTGCCGTCGCCAACAGGCCAAGCATCACGGTGAGTGCCAGGATGGGCGTCTTCATCAGCGTCTCTCCCGTTTCGTCGCGCGGCTTTTCATGCTGCGGCTTTCACTGCGCTTTCGACCGTGCACCGCGGGCTGTGAAATTCTCGAGCGCGCCGAGAATCCCGCGCGGCATGAAGATGATGCACAGAATGAGCAGGATACCGTAGATGGTGTTGGCCGCGCCGATGAAATTGGTGGCGAACGCCACCCGCAGACCCTCGTTCAGCGAAATCGTCAACAGCGCGCCGACCGTCGATCCGAGCATCGAATACATCCCGCCGACGATCGCGGCGAAGACGATTTGCAGCGAAACGGCGACGCCGGAGACGGTCTCGGGATTGAGATACATCAGATACTGGCCGAAGATGGCCCCGCCGAGCGCGGTGAGCGCCGCGCTGATCATGGTGACGCGCAGCTTTTCGCGCAAGACGTCGATGCCGATCGAGGCTGCGGCCTCTTCATCTTCCGAAATCGCCTCGAGTACCTGACGGCCGCCACGGTCGATCGCGCGCCAGACCGCAAGCCCGCCGAGCCACAGCACGAGCGCGATGACATAGAAGTAGCGCTTGTCGGGAAATTGCAGCGCATACCAGGAAAAGCCGACCGCCCGCTGCGTCAGGCCCAGCGATCCGCCGGTGATGTCGCGCGCCGCCACGATCGAGAGCAAAACCACCTGGCTCAGCGCCAGCGTGACCAGCGCGAAATAATGTCCGACCACCTTGAGACGAAAACACGGGTAGCCGATGACGAGGCCCAGCAGCGCCGCCAGCGCCACGCCGAGCGGAATGCCGATCCAAGGCGTCACGTCGTAGTAATTCCACAACAGCGCCGGCACATAGGCGCCGACGCCCATGAACGCGCCGTGACCGAGCGAGACGAAACCGAAGCGTCCCATCATCGACCAGGCGGTATAGACGAAGCCCCACAGCAGGATCTGGATCAACAGATGCATGGCATACGGCGACCCAAGGAAAAACGGCAAAGCGAGAATGCAGAGGCCGCCGGCAAACAGGGCATATCGCGCGGTCATCGCGCGAGAATCCCGCGCGGGCGCACGAACATCAACACGATGAAGAAGGTGAACGCGAGCACGTAGGACAGCTCGGTGTTGGCGTAATAGCCGCCGATGGCGATGATCTGGGCGATGACGAAAGCGGCAATGAAGCCGCCGATCATGTCGCCCAGTCCGCCGAGCACGCAGATCATGAAGATGAGTGGCCCGAACGTATTGCCGATGAAGGGGTGGACGTCATACTGCAGCGCCAAGAGGCATGCGGCGAGCCCGGCCAGCGCGCCGCCGATCATCGAGGTGATGAGATAGATGCGCCGCTGATCGGCGCCCATGAGTCCAATGATGTCGCGGTCTTGCGAGATGGCGCGGATCGCGGTGCCGATGAAGGTGCGCTTGAGGAAAAAATACAGCGCCACCGCGCCGATCAGCGCCATGGCGAAGGCGAGCAGGCGCGCGTAGCTGATATAGATGTCGCCAAGCTCGATGACCGGCAGGCGTACGCCGATGTTGCGGAAATCGGTGCCGAACAGCAATGTCGCAAAGCTTTGCAAAAAGAACAGCAAGCCGCCGGTGGCGAGGAGCTGATTGATCGGCGCCGAACGCAAAATTGGTTCTATGATCAGGAGATGCACCAGCATGCCGAACGCCGCCAGGCCGACGATGGCGGCGGCGCAGGCCAGCGGCAGCGGCCAGCCCAGCCCGACATAGAGCCAGTAAATGAGATACATGCCGCACATCACGATGTCGGCATAGGCGATCCACACCACGTCGATCACGCCGAAGATGAGGTTGAGGCCGAGCGCAAGCAGCGCCAGCACCCCGCCGAGCAGGACGCCGTTGACGATCGCTTCGACGAGATAAATGTCCATCGCCGCTACAGCCCCATATAGCTTTTGCGAATGAAGTCGTTGCCCTTGAGCTCGGCCGCGGTGCCGGCAAGCTTGATCGAGCCGACTTCCAGCAGGTAAGCGCGGTCGACGACTTCGAGCACCTGCGGCACGTTCTGCTCGACGATCAGCACCGTCAGCCCGTCGCCGCGGATGCGATGGACGAGCTCGAACACCTGTTGCACGACCAGCGGCGCGAGGCCGGCGGAAGGCTCGTCCATCAGGAGCAGCTTGGGGCTCGACATCAGCGCCCGGCCGATGGCGCACATCTGCTGCTCGCCGCCGGACAGCGTGCCGGCCAGCTGGTGGCGCCGGTCCTTGAGGCGGGGAAACAGCGCATAGACCCGCTCGCGCTGTTCGGCAAAGCGCCGGCGCGCCTGCGGAATAAAGGCGCCGATGCGCAAATTGTCCTCGACGGTCAAACGCGGGAACAGCCGCCGGTTCTCCGGAACATGGGCGATACCCTGCTCGACCATGCGATGCGCCGGCAGGCCGCCGACGGAACGGCTTTCGAGCGTCATTGCGCCGCCGCGCAGCGGAATGAGGCCGGAGATGACGCGCATCAACGTGGTCTTGCCGGCGCCGTTGGGGCCGATGACCCCGACCGCTTCGCCCTTCGGCACTTCGAGCGACACGTCGAACAGGGCGCGGAAGGAGCCGTAGCCGGCGGAGACCGCGGTGAGCGACAGCATTGCGCTCAAGGCCGCCCCTTGCCGAGATAGACCTCGGTCACGCGGGGATCGACCGCGGCCCGCGCCGGGGTGCCGTCGAAAATCTTCTCGCCGTGGTCGAGCACGACGACGCGATCGACGACGCGCATCAGCACGCCCATGATGTGCTCGACCCAGATGATGGTTATGCCCATGCGGGTGCGGATGCGTTCGAGCAGATCGGCGGCGTGCTCCATCTCCGTCGAGTCGAGCCCGCCGAGGCTTTCGTCGGCGAGCAGGAGTTTTGGCCTGGTGGCGAGCGCGCGGGCGAGCTCGAGCTTCTTCAGCGCCGCGGCGCCGAGCCCGCTGGTCGTCGCCGACGGGTCGATCGACAAGCCGACCAGGCCGAGCGCTTCCTCGGCACGGTGTCGCGCTTCGGCGCGCGATATGGCGCCGGCCTCGCCGTAATAGGCGGCGAGCGTCACGTTTTCGATGAGCGACAGCTTGCGAAACGGCCGCGGGATCTGAAACGTTCGCGCAATACCTTGCCGGCAGACTTTGTGCGCGGCGAGGCCGGTAATCTCGCCGCCCTCGAAGCGGACCGACCCCGCGCTCGGGCGCAGCGCCCCGGCAATCAAGTTGAACGTCGTGCTCTTGCCCGAGCCGTTTGGACCGATGAGGCCGAGAATCTCGCCTTGCCGCGCCTCGAACGACACCTGGTTGACCGCCAGAAATCCGCCGAAGCGCTTGGTCAGGCCATCGACTGAAAGCATTTTCAGCGCATGGCGTAGACGGACGACGCCGGCAGCGGCAGAACGGGCTCCTGGGTTTTGATGTTGCTCGGCCAGACCACCGAAATGTGCTCGCCGGCGTTCTGCATGACGACCGGCGTCGAGCGCTCGTTCTGGCCGGAGAGCTGCGTTCCGGGGCGATAGAATTTTACGCCGTAGCCCTGGATGGTGCCGCCGGGCGGGATGTCGACGTCGAGCGCCGCCTTGCGCACCGCCTCGGCGTCGAAGCCGCCATATTTCTCCTTGGCCACCGGCAGCACATTGTTGAGCAGCACCCAGGTCTGGTTGAAGCCCATCGAACAATGCGGCGGCACGTCGTTCGCATTGGTCTTGGCCTTGTAGCGTTCGACCATGGTCTTGGTCAGATCGCCCAGGCCGGGCAAAAGCGAGGCCGCATTGATCAACTGCGCCGGCACCGGATCGATGTTGCAGAAATTGTCGATGTCCGGACCGAAAGTGGCGCGCAGCTTGTCGAGCTGGCTGTAACCGGCGCCGTCGCCGACCAGCATCTTGAACCGCAAGCCGCTTTCGCGCGATTGCCGCAGGAACAGCGTGATGTCGGGATTATAGCCGGCGTGGGATATGACATCGGCGCCGGCGCGCTTGAGCTTGGTGACGAGCGACGACAGATCGGGCGCCGCAGCCGAGTAGCCTTCGCGCATCACCACCTGCAGCCCGAGCTCCTTGGCAAATCGTTCGCTGGCCTCGGCGACGCCGACGCCATAGGGACCGTCCTCGTGAATGATCGCGACCTTGACGTCGCCCGGTTCCTTGCCGAGCTTCGCTTTGGCGTTCTCGGCAACGAATTTGGCGAATGCCTCGCCATACTGATCGGAATGAATTTGGGCGCGGAAGACGTATTGCAGGTTCTTGTCCTTGAATACCGCCGTCGCCACCGCCGTCGTAATCCAGAGAATTTTCTTTTGCGCCTCGACTTTGGCGGAGAGCGGCACCGCGTGCGCGCTGGAATAAACGCCGTTGACGATCTCGACCTTCTCCTGACCGAGCAGGCGCTCCACCTCGTTGATGGCGACGTCCGCCTTGCTTTGCGAGTCGGCGTTGATCGGCACCACCTTGTACTTGCCGGCAATGCCGCCGCGCTCGTTGACAAGATCGATGGCAATCTGGCAGCCGATCGAGCAGGCGACCGAGCCGCCGGCGGCGAACGGGCCGGACAGGTCATAGATGACGCCGATCCGGACCTCCTCGGCCTCGGCTCTGGCGAGACGTCCGCCGAAGCTCAATGTGGCGGCAGTTGCTGCGGAATTCTTCAAGAGCGATCTGCGTGAGGTCGCCATGACGTGTTCCTCCCAGGCTTTCCGGTTCTGTCGCCGGTTTTATTGTAATGAGGTTTGCAGTATTTGGAGATCGGACTGGAATGTCAACGCGCGCTGTGTGCCAAATCGCGTAAGTAAACATCCAACGCGGCCCGAACGCGCGCCATGACGCCGAACCATCGGCGCGTCTCATCCTGACGAAATAGGCGGGCTGTTGGGTACCACGGACTGTCGTCACGATCGAGCAGCCAGCGCCAATCGGGCGTGAACGGCAACAATAGCCAGAGCGGTTTTGCCAGTGCACCGGTAAGGTGGGCCACGCTGGTGTCGACGGAGATGACAAGGTCCAGATTCGCGATCAGCGCCGCCGTGTCGGCATAGGTCTTCAGCTCGTTGCCGAAATGCAGAACGCCGCTGGCTTGCAGCACGGGCGCGTCGTCTTCGCGCACGTCTTGTTGCAAACTAACATAGGTCGCATTGCGACCTGCCAGGGCTCCCAAGAGAAAGCTGAGTCGCATGGATCGATTGTGATCGTTATCGTGCGATGGCCGGCCGGACCAGGCAAGGCCGATTCTGGGTCGACGTCGCGGCCCCAGCCGGTCGTTCCAATCCATCACCGCCTGTGGCGATGGCCGCAGATAGGGCGTTTGCGACAGTATGGTGGCGGACCCGGCTCCGAGCGCCAGCGGCAGGCTCAGCAATGGGCAATGCAAGTCAAAATCGGGTAGCGGTTCGCCGGTCGTCACGAATTGTGCCACGCCGGGTAGCGTGCTCATCAGCGCGCGCAACGGCTCGTAGACTTCCAGGATCACGCGCGCGCCTTGATCCGCGACGTGCGGCACGTAGCGGCAGAATTGGATCACGTCGCCATACCCTTGCTCGGCATGGAGCAGGACGGTCTTGCCCTTGAGCTCGTTCGATCCGAACAACTGCGGTTGCGAGAAACTGTGCTTTGCGTTTCTTTGCCGTACGGCAATCCAAGCCCATTCAAGTTTTTGCCAGCCGCGTTCGAAGTCGCCGAGCAGCATTCGGCACATTCCTTCGTGACAGTGGGCGTCTACATCATCTGGCCGTAGCGCGATTGCGCGATCGTAGCTCGCCAGGGCCTCCTCGAATCGTCTCAGCTCACACAGGGTGTCGCCCTGATCGACGAAGGCCTTGGCATAGTCCGGCCGCACGGCAAGCGCGCGGTCGTGGCCCGCCAGTGCTTCCTCGAACCGATTCAGGCTATGCAGCGCGACGCCCCGATTGGCGAGCGCCTCGACAAAGTCCGGTCGAAGCGCGAGTGCACGCTCGTAGCTCGCCAGGGCTTCCGCGAACCGCTTCAGCTTGTGCAGGGCGTTGCCGCGATTGTAGTGCGCCTCGGTATAGTCCGGTCGCAGCGCCAGTGCACGATCGTGGCTTGCCAGCGCCTCATCGAACCACATCAACTCATGCAAGGTGCTGCCACGATTGGTGTGTGCCTCGGCCAAGTCCGGCCGCAGCGCGAGCGCGCGATCGTGGCTTGCCATCGCCTCATCGAAGCGCTTGAGCGCGTGCAGCACGTTGGCGCGTTTGGCGTGCGCGTCGGCAAAGTCCGGGTGAATGGCAACGGCGCGGTCGTAGCTCGCCAACGCCTCCTCGAACCGCTCGAGCCCATTCAAGATGTCGCCACGGTTGACATGCGCTTGCACATAATCTGGCCGCACGGCAACCGCGCGATCGTAGCTTGCCAACGCTTCCTCGAACCGCTGCAGCTCGTTCAGGGCGTTGCCCCGACCAAACAGCGCTTCGGCGTAGTCCGGCAACAGCTCAAGTGCGCGGTCGTAGCTTGCCAGTGCGTCTTCGAAACGCTTCAGCTCCCTGAGCGCGATGCCGCGACTGTTCAGGGCGGGAATATTATTGGGATTTACCTTGAGCGCGAGATCTATGTGCCGCAGCGCTTGGGCGTGCTCGCCGCGCTGATGAAAAACGATGCCCAGCAGGTGCAGGCTGTCGAAATGATCGGGCTGCGTTGCCAGAATTCGATTGTAAGCCTCTTCCGCCTCCGCCAGCCGACCGGCTTGATGCAGCGTGAACGCTTCGACCAACAATGATGTCACCTCGGACACTCAACAATCCCGACTTGTGAGATATGCGGCAGCGTGACACGGCCCGCGATACGGCCCAAGATACTGCCATGACAACCGTGCGCACCAAAGGGTAGGCTACATATATCGGCCGGCACCGGCGGGTGCTGCAACAAAAAAGTGGAGGACGGGCTTGGACGGGGAGGGTGTTTTGGCGCGGCTGACGGCTGCTGTTGCGGTTATTGCGGCGATCGCCGCGTTCGGCATGTCCGGCCCGCTCGCGGCCGACGATTACCCGAGCCGCCCGATCATCCTGGTCATTCCGCTGCCGCCCGGCGGCACCAACGACATCATGGCACGCTCAGTCGCCGACAAGATGAGCGCCGCGCTGGGCCAGCAGATCGTCATCGAGAACCGCAATGCCGGCGGCAGCGGCACCGTCGGCACGCGCCAGGTCGCCCACGCCACGCCGGACGGTTACACCATCATCCTCGGTTACACCTCGACCTTGGCGACCGGGCCGAACCTCTACAAGAACGTCGGCTACGATCCGCGCAAGGATTTTGCGCCGATCGGCCTGATCGCCTCGGCGCCGGCCTTGCTGCTGGTGCACAAGGATTTGCCGGTGCACTCGGTGGCAGAGCTGATCGCCCTGATGAAAAGCTCCAAGGAGCCCTATCAGGTCGGCACGCCGGGCCTCGGCACGGTCAATTACCTGGCGTCGGTGCTGTTCGCGCAACAGGCCGGCGTCAAGGTCTTGCAGATTCCGGAGAAGGGCTCGAACCCGCTGATCACCGACATGATGGGCGGCTTCGTCAAGGTCGGCTTCAATCCCATTCCGGTGTCGCGCGCGGCGCTCGACGGCGGCTATATCCGCGCGCTTGCGGTCACGTCAGCCAAACATTCCACTTTAATGCCGCAACTACCGACGCTGGCCGAATCCGGCTTGCCGGGTTTTGACGCGACGTTGAATTACGGCCTGCTGGCACCGGCCGGCACGCCGCGCCCGATCATCGAGCGGCTGAACAAGGAGTTGCGCGCGGCGCTGGCGACCGAAGAGGTGCGCAAGCGCATCATCTTCGAAGGCGGCGAGCCCGAGTCGACGACACCCGAGGAACACGCCGCGATCATCGACCGCGAAGAGACCAAATGGTCGACGGTCATCCACGGCGCCGGCATCACGCTCGGCGAGTGAACGACAAAGACAGAAAAGCCGCAGCCGGCAAGAAATCAGGAGATACCATGACAAAACTCACCAAGGCATCGGGTCCGTCGCGCCGCGGGATTGTCAAAGCCGCCGGCGCGCTTGCCGCCGGCATCGCCGCGCCGACATTGTTGCGCGTGCGCCCGGCCTATGCCGCTTATCCGGACCGCACCGTGAAGATCGTGGTCGCCAACACGCCGGGCGGTCCGTCCGACATCATCGGCCGCCTGGTCGCCGCCGGGCTGCAGCAATCGACCGGCAAAACCTTCATCATCGAGAACCATGGCGGCGCCGGGGGCAATATCGGCATGGAATATGCCGCGCGCTCCGAGCCGGACGGCTACACGATCCTGCTCGCGACCAACGCCTATTCGATCAATTACGGCCTGTACAACGCGATCCCCTACGATCCGTTCAAGGATTTCGTGCCGGTCTGCGAATTGGGCGGCTCGCCGAATATTTTCGTGGTGAAATCCGACCTGCCGGCGAAAACCATGAAAGAATTCATCGCGCTCGCCCGCGCCAATCCGGACAAATTCAATGCGTCGACGTCGCCGATCGGCACCACGCCGCAACTGCAATTGGAGGTCCTGAAGAGCCGCGAAAATCTGCCGAAGCTGGAATCGGTGGTTTTCAAGGGCGGCGGCGACGCCATCGAAGCGCTGCTCGCCGGCACCGTGCAGATGTGCTCGGGCTCGCTGGCGCCGTCGCAGCCGCATATCAAATCGGGCGCGTTGCGCGGGCTCGCGATCTGCGCCGAGCAGCGCTGGACCGATCTGTCGGACGTGCCCACCATGGGCGAGGCCGGTTACAAGGATTTCGTCTTCGCCGTCGACGCCGTGCTATTGGCGCCGGCCAAGACGCCGCCGGCCAATATCAAATGGCTGGAGGCGGAAACGCTGAAGGTTCTGGTCACGCCGGAAATGAAAGACAAGTTCTTCCAGGCCGGCTTCTTCGTGCGCGCCAAGGGCGCCGACGAGGCCTGGGCACGCGTGACCAAGGAGATCACCTTGTTCAAAGAGGTCATCGATCAGGCCGGCATCAAGAAGTTGTAACGGCATCCGGCGCGCCATGAAACGGATGATCGTTGCGATCGCGGCAAGCATCGTCGCGCTTGCCGCGGCGGGTTTGGCAGTCGCCAATGCCGCGGATTATCCGGCGCGGCCGGTCACGCTGATCGTTCCTTATCCGGCCGGCGGCGGCAACGACGTGATCGCGCGGCTCGTCGCCGCTAAGATGAGCCAAAACCTCGGCCAGCCGATCGTCATCGAAAACCGCGGCGGCGCCGGCAGTACCATCGGCACCCGCGACGTCGCCCGCAGCGCGCCCGACGGCTATACGCTCTTGATCGCGACGAGCTCGCTAGCGATCAATCCGTCGCTCTATCCCGATGTCGCCTACGATCCGAAAAAGGATTTTGCGCCGATCGGTTTGATTGCGACCAGCCCGAATTTCGTGCTGGTGAATCCGGCCGTGCCGGCGCATTTGATCGCGGAACTGATCGCGCTCGCCAAGAAGGATCCGGGCAAGCTCGACTTTGCCTCGACCGGCACCGGCACCAGCACGCATCTCGCGGCTCTGCTCTTTGCCATGATGGCCGATGTGAAGTTCACCGCGGTTCCTTACAAGGGCGTCGCGCCTGCCCATTACCGACCTTCTGGGGGGCAGGTGGCGCTGATGTTCTGCCCGATGGCGAGCGTGGTCGGCCAGGTGCGCGGCGGCAATTTGCGGGCGATTGCGGTGACCGGCGCCAGGCGCTCGCCGCTGTTTCCGGACGTGCCGACGGTCGCCGAGGCCGGGCTGCCCGGCTTTGCGGCGGAGCTGCACTACGGTCTCGTGGCGCCTGCCGGCACGCCTCCGGAAGCCATCGCCAAACTCAACGCCGCGCTCAATAATGCGTTGGCCGACGGCGACATCCGGCAACGGCTTGCTGCCGACGGCACAGAGGTGCTGCCGGGCACGCCGGAAGCCTACGCCGCAGACATCGCCGGCGAGGAAGCCAAATGGGGCGCCATCATCAAACAGACCGGCGTGACAGCGCAATGAGGCGACCATGAACTTCGATTACACCGACGAGCAAAAGCAATTCGCCGAATCGGTGCGGCGCTTCGCGCAAGATCATCTCGCCGCCGGCGCGCTCAAGCGCGCCCACGATCCGCGCTTTCCTTATGACGTGGCGCAGCTCATGGCCAAGCAGGGGCTGATGGGCATCGCACTGCCGGAGCACGACGGCGGGCAGGGCGGCACGCTGATGGACGCGGTGATCGCCATCGAGCAGGTCGCCGCGGTGTGCCCGCGCAGCGCCGACGTGGTGCAGTTCGGCAATTTCGGTCCGATCCGCGTCTTCGCCGAATACGGCAGCGAGGCGCAGAAGAAGCGCTGGCTCGGGGAACTTCTGGCCGGTCGCATGGTCATGAGCCTCGGCATGACCGAGCCCGATGCCGGCTCGGCGGTGACCGATCTGAAAACCAGCGCGCGGCCGGACGGATCGCACTACATCATCAACGGCAGCAAGGTGTTTTCCACCTTCAGCCCGGACGCGCAGATTTTCCTCGTCTATGTGCGCTACGGGCCCGGCCTCGGCGGCATCGGCTCGGTGCTGATCGAGCGCGGCGCGCCCGGCTTCACCATCGCTGCGCCTTCGGAATTCATGAGCGGCGAGGAGTGGTGCGAACTGCATTTCGCCGACTGCCGCATTCCGGCGGAGAACGTGCTGCTCGGCCCCGGCGGCTTCAAGAAGCAGATGGCCGGCTTCAATGTCGAGCGGCTCGGCAATACGGCGCGCGCGCTGGCCTGCGGCCGCTATGCGTTCACGGCGGCGCGCGATTATGCGGCGACGCGCGAGCAGTTCGACCGGCCGCTGTGCGAGTTCCAGGGCTTGCAATGGAAGTTCGCCGACATGGCGCTCAAGCTGGAGAGCGCGCAGCTTCTGCTCTATCGCGCCGCGACCCACGCCGACAACGGCCTGCCCTCGGCCTACGAAACGGCCATCGCCAAAGTGGCGTGCAACCAGGCCGGCTTCGAAGTGGCGAGCGAGGCGGTGCAGATCATGGGCGCCATGGGCTTTTCCCGCGAGACGCTGGTCGAATATTGCATGCGCCGCACCCGCGGCTGGATGATCGCCGGCGGCTCGGTGGAGATTTTGAAGAACCGCATAGCCGAGCAGGTGTTCGATCGCCGCTTCGACCAGCGCAAGCGCCAGCCGACCGCGGCGGAGTGACGGATCGTCAGTTGCGGCCGTATTGGTCGCTGAGACGTTCGATGTCATCTTCGCCGAGATAGTCGCCGACCTGAACCTCGATCAGTTCGAGCGGCATCGGGCCAGGATTGGCCAGGCGATGGACGCCGCCGATCGGGATGTAGATCGATTCGTTTTCGGCAACGGTGCGGATGTCCGATCCGATGGTGACTTCGGCCACCCCGCGGACCACGACCCAATGTTCCGAGCGGCGGCGGTGTTTTTGCAGCGACAGCATGGCGTTCGGCTTCACGACGATGCGTTTGACCTGGTAGCGCGCACCGACGTCGACGCCCTGGTAATAGCCCCACGGCCGGTAAACCCGCAAATGCGTGACGGCCTGCTCGCGGTTCTGCGCCTTGAGCAGTTCGACGAGGTCCTTGACCTGTTCGGCCTTGTCGCGCGACGTCACCAGCACCGCGTCCGGCGTCGCCACCACGACGAGATTGTCCACGCCGACCACCGCGGTGAGGATCGGTTCGTCGGAGTGCGCGAGGTTGTTGTGGCCGTCGAGGAAGACGACGGAGCCGGTGGCGGCATTGCCGTCGGCGTCGTGGCCGAGCTCATCCCAGACCGCGCTCCAACTGCCGACGTCCGACCAACCGCAATCGAGCGGCACCACGGCGGCGCGTTCGGTGCGTTCCATGACCGCATAGTCGATGGATTTTTTCGGCGCCTCTGCGAACGCTTCGGCCGGCAGCCGCAGGAAATCGAGATCCTTGGTCATGCCGCCGACGGCGGCTTGCGCAGCCTTGGCGATATCCGGCTCGAAGCGCGCGATCTCGCCAAGCATGACATCGGCGCGGAACACGAAATTGCCGCTGTTCCACAGGTAACGCTCGGCAATGTAACGGCCCGCGGTTGCGGCATCCGGCTTCTCCACGAAAGATTCCACCGCGAGCGCGGCCCCGCCGCCGAGCTTGGCGCCGGGCCGGATATAGCCGTAATTGGTTGCCGGAAACGTCGGAGGGATGCCGAAGGTGACGATCCGGCCGTCGGCCGCGGCCGCCATCGCTTCACGGCAGGCGCGGGCGAAGGCATCCGGGTCGCGCACCACGTGATCGGCGGCCAGCACGATCACGGTCGACGCCGGATCGCGCGCGGCGGCGAGCACGGCGGCGACGCCGACCGCCATCGCGGAGTCGCGGCGTATCGGCTCGAGCACGATGTCGCCTTCGATGGCGCATTCGCGCATCTGCTCGGCGGCGATGAAACGAAAATCCGAATTGGTCATGACGATCGGCCGGCCGAATATCGTCGCGTCACCGATGCGGCCGAGCACCTGTTGAAACGTCGAGCGCTCCCCGACCAGCGGCACGAACTGCTTGGGCATGCTCTCGCGCGACACCGGCCACAACCGCGTGCCCGCGCCGCCGCACATGATCACCGGTATCAAGAGACGGCTGCCCATCGCCTGCTTTTCGGTTTTGCTGCCGGCGGTTCCTAGCACACAACCGCGCGGCGGTGTGAGCGCAGGTTTCTGCTCAGGCCGTAGCCGCCTGCTGCGCCGGCGTATTCGGATTGCGATAGGCGCTCACCACGCTTTCGAATTCGCCGTAAGCCATGAGGCTGCCGTGACTGAGCCAGGCCGCCTTGTTGCACAGGCGGCGCAACGTCTCGTCCTGATGCGACGCGACCACCAGGATGCGCGACCGCTCGACGAGCTGCAGCAGGCGGGCGAAGGCTTTCTTGAAGAAGCCGGAATCGCCGACGCCGATGGCCTCGTCGATCAGCAGGATTTCCGGATCGCGGATGGTGGCGATGGCGAAGGCGAGCCGCAGCAGCATGCCGTTGGAATAGGTGCGCACCGGTACTTTCAGGAAATCGCCGAGCTCGGTGAATTCGACGATGTCGTCGGTGCTGTTTCTGATTTGCGCGCGGGTCATGCCCCAGATGGTGCCGGCGATCTGGATATTTTCCATGCCCGTGGCATCCATGCTCATGCCCAGCGTGGTATCGAACATCGGCGACACCTTGCCGACCACATGCACCATGCCGCTGGTCGGCGGATAGACGTGGGACACCACGCGCAACAACGTGCTCTTGCCGGCGCCGTTGTCGCCGACCAGCGCGATCCGGTCGCCGTCGTGGGCTTCGAAGTCGAAATTCTTCAGCGCGCTTACCATCACGTGGGCGCCCGATCGGGCAAAGGGCCCGCCGATGGTGCGCCCGAGCAACGCCTTTTTCAGCGACGCCGTCTTGACGTCGAAGATCGGAATGTCCACGCCGACGTTTTTGAGGAATATGCTGGCCACGTCGTTCTCTTCAATCAGAGCCAAAAGACGATACGCCGTGACGCCCGCACCATGAGCGCGACCGCCAGGACCGAGCCGACAATCGCCAGGGCAATCGCGGCGAGCCACGAATGCAGTCCCGCCAACTCGCCGAGCAGCGGCGCGCGCGTGATCTCGATCAGGTGATAAGCCGGATTGAGTTCGGCAACGATCTTGGCGTCGCCAAGCGAGCTGATCGGCCACATGATCGGCGTGGCGAACATGCCGAGCTGGAAGGCGGTGCCGATGATCGGCTGGATGTCGCGATAGCGCGTGCTCAGTATGGCGACGACCGTCGTTAGCCATATCAGATTCACGCAGACCAGGATGAGGCCGGGTATGGCCAAAAGCATGGCCAGGTTCGGTTCGACCTTGAAGACGATGGCGACCGGTATGTAGATGACGATGGTGTGCAGAAATATGATGAAATTCCGCCACACCATACGCAGCACATAAACCGAATAGGGCAGCTTGATCTGCTTGATGATGCGGCTGCTATCGGTGAACGCGATGCAGCCGTCGTTGACCGCAGCCGACATGAAGCCCCAGACGATATAGCCGACCGTAAGGTACGGCATGTAATGCTGGAGTTCCATGTGGAACAAGCGGCTGTAGATGATGCCGAGCAGCAAGATGAAGATGCCGGTGCTCAACGTGATCCAGAACGGGCCGAGCACCGAGCGGCGATAGCGCTGGCGGATGTCGTCCCAGCCCATGATACCCCAGACCCGCCAGACGCGGAATCCGGCCACCAACTCTTCGGAGATCGTGCGTGCGATCCTGGCTTTGAGAGTCAGATTCGATTGCGACACGAAATCGACGGGGGAAGCGGCCGTTGCTGTCATCGAGGGCGCGTCTTTAACTTGCGTCAGCATTTCGGCAACGATGACCTTCAGAAAGTGAAGCTCGGGTCAGGCGCTGCCCGGGTTCGCCGTCGTCATACCGGGTATTTGCCCAGACCGAAAGCGCAAAGCGAGGCGAACGCCGCGCATCGCCAGCATCGTGCGCAGCAGCGCGAACAGCGACGTCGGGCGCAGCCGGTACCATAGCCGGGCCAGAATCACCAAGCGCGCCAAGTTCCGCTGCGGCCACGCCAAAATCGATTCCAATTTGGCTTTCTCGGCGGCGGAAGGCGCGCCCAGTTCGAAGAGGACTGGCCGTTCGATCGGATCGGCCTGGAGCGCCAGGCGGCACGCGGCAAATCGCCAACGGTCGCGGAACGCGTCGGCGTACCAGGAGGGGAAGCCGGGATCGGCGGCGATCAGGGTGGGAACAACGTCGAGAATGTATTTCGTGCGTTGCAGGTCGAGCGCCGTCTTGCGCGAGACGCTGTCGGGGAACACCATCCAGCTGGCGACGATTTCCGGCTCGAACAGGAAACCGAATTTCAGCGCAACCTTGCGTGCGATAAAGCCGTCGGCAAACGAGCCGAGCCGCGCATCGAAACCGCCGGCCCAGGTGACGCAATCGCGGCGAAAAATCGCGCTTCCGGTCAGGATCCAATTGTCGCTCGAGCGCAGCAAGTCTGCCGTGCCGGCAGCATCGATCCGTCCGGCGCGCAGCCGCGGCCGCACCGCAGGCCGCACGGCGAACGGCCGGCTGCTACGGCCGTCGATCAACATCGCCTCGCCGCAGAACAGGCCAATATCGGGATCGGCCTCGAGCCGGCGCAGCGCAAGCGCAAAAAAGCCGGGGAAAACCCAATCGTCCGACGCGGCGAAATAGACGTATTTGCCGCGCGCCGCTTCCAGGCCGCGCTGCAGGGTCGGGATCACGCCCACGTTGTTCGGATTGCGCAACAGGCGGATCGCCGGCGCCGTGGCGGCAATCCGCTCGATGACCGCAACGCTGTCGTCGGTCGAGCCGTCGTCTATGACGATGATCTCGTCCGCCGCGCGCTCCTGGCCGAGCAGCGCCGCCAAGGCGCGGCCGATGAATTTCGCATGATTGTAGTTCGGCAAGACCACGGAAAGGGTGGCAGACATGGCGCGGCCATTTCTCACCCCGTTCTCACCTGGGTCGGACGGATACGAGGGCAATGGCTCGGTCACAGGCGAAGGGCTCCCTATGCCGCGAAATCCGGCACTATGATCGAGTCGCTGTCAGTCAGGGCATGATTTTAAACAGAAAACTTGCGCGACACTATCGGCGACTATTGACAGAATCTGTAAGCACAGGCGGAATTGCGATGCGAATGCACGCTCGCGAAGTGATTCTGCGTGCCAGTGCTCGTTCAAGGTGGACCGGCAACGACCAGTCCTCCGTGACGCCGTTTGTATCAAGTTTGTCCGTATCGCAGCGTCAAGACAGTCAGTGGCGTCGCGGCCGGCGGCCCGGAGCGAGTTTTTCCGGGAACGTCTCTGCCGCGAGGCTTAAGCCATTAAACAAAGGGATGCCGGGTTTAATGGGTACAGCTCGAATGTCGGATCACGATCGCTTGGATCGGATGGAACGTAAGCTCAATAGGATTGGCAAATACGTTCTCTTCGGCATTGCATTGTTCACGGTCCTGCTGGCCGTCGAGATGCAAAGAATGTCGATCGACATATTTTTCGGCTATGGCCGGTTCGCCCTGTGGTCGTTCATCGGCGTCATGACCGTCATGCTCCTGGTGGCGCGCGCCCCGTTCCGCGATTAGGCGCATGCTTGCGACCTTTAATCTTTTTTACCGCAACTCAGCGCGAAGACGTGCTGGGCGTTCGGCTGAATGCCCGGCTGGACGACGTCATCGACCATCGAGAACAAGAATACGTTTTGAAAAAAGCGCTCCATGAGGGCTTTCAGCTCCGGGCCGGTGCGCCGATGAATCCTGGCTTGACCGCGCGCGGATCGCGGATTGCCGGCAGCGAGACCGTCGGCTTGCGGCGGCTCTTCCGCAAGCGCCGGTTGGCGCTGCGTTGACCGGCACGAAAGGTCCTGGGGGTTCAATGCAGCCGCGATGGCAACAGGGGCGTCGGCGCCGGCGGCGTGCGGCGCGCCCGGTGGATTGTCGGCGCGGGCGCCATACGACGGACTGCCGATGAGCAGAAAATCGAACTCGCGCGACAGCGAGTCGCGCAAGTTACGGACAAAATTATCCTCCTCGTCGCGGGAAATGTACTGCAGGAAGTCGACGCAGTAGGCCGAATCGGCCTGTCGTGACAAAGGTTGCGAGATGATGTCATGCAGCCGCGCTTCAAACCTCCAATCGTCCTGGAAGCGCCATTGCAAGTCGCCGACGACCAGCGGTCGAGGGTCGAACAACGTCATTTTTTGTGACTGCTGCAGGATCAGCCGCGTCCCGGTCGGGCTGGCGCAGCCGTATTCGGCGACGTCGTGGCGGACGCCTATCACCGCGGCAATGAACCGATAGCGCGCCAGATGCGAGGCCAATCGGGCTTCGTCGTCCTGCCACAGGCGGCTCGACTGCAAGCTCTGGGTTGGCAGGCCGACCGGCATTTGCAGGGCTTCGCTAGGCGCCGGGGTGCGCTGTGCCGCCGCCAGGCCGGCGCGAGCGAGCGCGGCTTCTTGCGCGAACCGGACCGGGTAGGGGGCGGCTTGCTCCGACGCCCGCAGCGTCAGGCATACGCTCGACCAGGCGCCTAGCGGCGGCGTGCTGCTGCTGGGCGCGGTCCCGTTGGCGAAGTAATTGGCGAGCCCGACCGGCAACGCAGCCGCGGCAAGGAGCGGCATACCGCTACTCCTTTCCGCCAGCCGTATCATCGCATTGCGAATGGCTGAACGGTGCGGGCTCAGCGCGACATATTGGATATCTTCAATCCAGACCGACCGGTTCACAAGCCGGCCGGCCTGGGCGGCAAAATTCCGGCCGAACTCGGCCGCGTCCGCAGCCGACAGGCTGTTGGTCGCCATGAGAATGATCCGGCCCTTGGTTTTGAGCAAAGGTCCGATATGCTCGATGAGCGCGTCGGATTGATCGAGCATCGCATCGCCGCAGAGCAACACACAGGCGTCGAAGGCCCCGACGAGCTCGCTGTATTGAACGTGGGTCAATTGCAACAGGTGATCGGAGTTCAAGGTGACGACGTCGCCGGCCGTGCCCACGATCCATGGCGCGAACGGCTCCGCATCGTGCGCCACCAACAACACCCGTCCATGCGACGACAAGATGTCGTTGAGCGCCTTGAGCGGGAGTCTGTAGTCCGGCCACAACGGATGCAGCTTGGTGACCGCGGGCGGCGAACCGAACAATTTCGCCCGCATGCGCCGCAGCGAAGAATTCGATTGGCTTGGCTTCTCGCTCAACAGAAAGGACCAGTCCTCCTTGCCAAGCGGCCGATGACTGCGGCGCCGGTTAACGGCGATCGATCCGATCCAGTATGGATGCCCCCGATGGCTGAGCGCCGGCGCCGCCAGCGATTGGCGCACGTTTTCGATGAACGCGTCCGACCGGGCGATGAATTGCGCCAGATCCGCCGGACGGTCGGCGGCATGGAAGACCAGCGTCTGCGCAACGTTGCGTCGGTGATAGTCCGTGGTCCATTCCGCCAGGCTCTGCGCGAGTTCTGCGGCAACCACGGGTCCCGGCCGTAAGTTCTCCCACTCGTAGTCCCGCCGCTGCAACTCGACCACGAGGTAGTCGTCGGAATCCGTCAGTGCCGCGATGTTACCGGACGGGCACAGTTCGGGCACGAACGAATAGTCCCACGACGAGCCGACGACGAAATCGCTGGTTTCCGGATGGATCGCGATCGGGTGCATCAAATAGAAGCGCCCGATCAGGCAATTCTCGTCGACGCGCCAGAACAGCCGGTTGGTATGGGCGTTGTGGCTCAGGCCGAAATTGACGATGTTGGCGACCGTCGCCGGATGCAGATGGGCGAGCGACCAGCGCACCAGGTCCCGCGGCGGCAGGACGATCTCGTGCGACTCAAGATCGAGGCGTTGCCGCAACAACGGTGCGGCATCCTCGGCGATGATCTGGAAATTGCCGGCCAGCACCGCGCCGGCGCCGCTCTGGACCTTGCGCAGCGCGGTTTTGAGCGATCCGTCGGCAACGAGATAATCCGACATCAGAAAAATGAAACAGGTGTCGCGCATGGCGTCGCCGGACTGGCGCAGCGCGCGTTCGAAGGCGAGCGTGATCGTCGCCGTGTGATTGCCCTGGGTGATCAGATCGTCGATCGAGCGGATTTCGCAGGTGCAGTGCCGCTCGAGCTTTTGCCACGCCGGATGCGACCGGATGATCGGCTCGTCGGCCACGCTCGACAACAAAACGAAGCGGCAAGGCAACTCTCGCGCGATGGCCGGTATGTTATTCGGCGCAAGCAGCGTCGGCAGGCAGAATTCGAGGAACCGGCCGATGAACTGGTAGCCCCAAACCGGCATCAGCAGCGTTATTTGTTTTATTGCATGCCTGTTCGATGCCGCTGCTCCTGAATTATCGCTCATCGTTAGCGGCCTTCGGACAAACGGCCCGTTTCCTCTTAGTCGATTCGACGACTGGTTGCGTGCCGCGCATCATAGAGAGCCGGGTTTTCTCAAGCAAGGCTGTGCCGCATGGCTGCGAAGTTCATACAGCCGATGACGACCGAAGTTGTCTTCACGCACATTTTGCCGGCGACGAAATCGATTCGCTTGGTTCCGTGCATTCCAATTGAGCCAACGTGCTTCCTTCGATAGTATCCCGCCGGTCCGATGCAAAAGGTGCGGACACGATGGATGACATTACGACAAAGCGCATGCCGGACCCGAATTCCGGCACGGCGGGCGGCGCGAGCGCCGCGGTGGCCGATTCGCCGGCGGCGGGCGCAGCCGAGCTTGCAAAAAAGACCGGCATCAGCCAAGTCGGCGAGAGCTCGCACGAATTGCGGGCCCTGCACGGCCTGCGATTCCTGGCGGCGTTTTGCATCCTGTTTTCGCACGCCTGTGGCTGGCTCGCTAATTTCAAGGATACTCGAACGGTTTTCAATTACGGCGAGTTTTTTACCGTATACGGCATGCCGTTGTTTTTCGTCCTGAGCGGTTTCGTCATCCACTACAATTACAGCCGGTTGTTCTCAACGATGCGGCTGCGCTGGGCAATTCTCGAGTTTCTCGGCGCGCGTTTCGCCCGTCTCTATCCGCTGTTCATCTGTTTTTTTTTGGTCGGTCTCGCCGTCGATGGAGTGCTGCAATGGTATTATAACCATCAGCTGAATCTGTTTCTCGTCATGACGCATTATCTGACATTGACGCAGTCGTGGGTTTATATCGTGCTTTTTGGCGACCGGCTCCTGCTCGATGGTCCATTCGGTTTGAGTTGGTCGTTGTCGACGGAGTTTTTCTTTTATGTGACGTATATCGTCCTGGTGCTGCTCGTCGCCCGCATGCGAAGCATCGCCGGTCTGCTCGTCACTGCGGGCGCGATGTCGGTCTTGATCTTGACCGCGTACGGGTATGCCGCCGGACATCGCGACGCCATCGACGCATTTGCCGTGCAAAACATGAATCAGATCGAGAGCGGGGAACATTCGGTCTATAGGTGGTTCTTCTATTATTCGCCGTACGGGCGGGTGTTCGAATTCATCCTGGGCTGCCTGACGGCGCAAATCTACGCGGTGCTGGCCGACCGCCCGGTGTCGCCGCGCGAGGAGCGCTGGGGGCGGATTTTACTCTACGCTTCTCTGGTATTTCTCTTCGGCTTCGCCGGCGTCCATATGTTCAGGCCATTCGGCGCCAACGTTGCGGTATACGTGTCGTTTCTCAAGCTGAATTTCGGCTGCGCCGTCGGACTTGCCGCGCTCATTTTCTGCGTCAGCCGCTATCGGTCTTCCGCCGTCGCCTTGATGTTGTCGACCCCGCTCATGGTCCAGCTCGGCGACTTGAGTTTTTCGATCTACGCCGTTCACACTTGGACCTTGCGGATCTTCGAGCGGCCGGCGATGGATTTCCGTTACGGCGTGGAATTGGAGACCGCGTTTCGGATCGTCCTGGGCGTCGCCTTGACGTTGATCCTGTCGAGCGCGACGTTTCGTTTGATCGAGGTTCCGGCGCGCGCCTGGGTGCGCAAAGGCGTGGCGCGGCGCCTGTTGCGCAGCTTCGGCCCGCGCGAAGCCAATATGCTCCCGGCGGAACAAAAAAACTCCTCGGACCGCGAGACCGTCCTCGGCGCGCTGTTCGTTGCCATGCTCGGCGCGCTATTGGCCTACCAGTTCCTGGTCGTGCCGTATTTCACGCCCTACGTTCGATGAGCGCGAGGCAGCGACGCCGTGCGATGGTTGTGGATCGACTATGGCGCCGCTATAGTTCGCGGCGGCTGGCGGCGGAGCGCTCATGAATACGGCAGAGGCTCTCCGCAACACGACGATCGACCCCGTACACCCGCATATCGCCTCGCTCGATGGGCTGCGTTTCATCGCCGCCGGCACCGTTCTGTTTGCGCACGCCTTCTATTTTATCTTGCTGTTGGAGCAGCCCGGCAGCATCACGCCATACAATTCGCCGTTCGTCGGCCTCGCCAATATCGGCATGACGTTGTTCTTCGTGCTGAGCGGATTCGTGATCCATTACAATTACAGCTCCTCGGTGTCGCTGCCGGGCGGGACTCGCGCGTTCTTCGTGGCACGGTTCGCGCGGCTGTACCCGCTGTTTTTGCTGGTGTTCGTCATCTCCACCGTCGAAGTGTTCAGGACCGCCGACGGCCAGGCCGATAATGTCGGGCCGATCCCGCTGTTCTTGACGTTCACGCAGTCGTGGTGGTTCTGGGTGTTCGGCGACCGACCCTCGAGCGAAGCCTATAGCAACGCGACTGGTCTGATGTGGTCGCTGTCGACGGAAGCGTTCTTCTACGCCACCTATCCGCTGCTGGCGCCGACGTTGCGCCGGCTCATCGGGACGCGCCTGGTCGTCATCGGCTGCGTCGTTGCCGTGATCGGCGCGGTTCTCGCCTACGAGCTCACCGAATATCGCGGCTATTTGAACAATTGGGCGGCATTCTATACCGGCAATCCCCGCGCCGCCCGTCATTTCTCCCATTGGCTCATCTATAATTCGCCGTGGATTCGCATTTTTGAGTTTCTGATCGGCGCCTTCACTGCGCAATTCGTCATGACCGCGAAAGTGGAGCCGGCGCGCGCCACGGTCGCGGGCGCCGCGGCACTCGCCGTCATCATGGTCGCCTATCTCTATTGCGACGTGCGGCTATTGCCGATGAGCGGCGCCATCACCACCTGCGTCGCCGGCGCATTCGGCATCCTGATGGCTGCGTCGGCCGTCAGGGAGCTGGTGTTTTCACGCGTCCTGTCCAATCGATGGATGGTATTGGGCGGCGAGGCGAGCTACTCGCTTTATCTGCTGCACCATTGGGTCGTGCATAATCTCGGCCACCGCTATGCCGACAACCAGCCGCTGGCCGTCCGCATCGTGCTGTTCGTGGTCCTTATGCTCGTTGCCGTCGTCATCGCCCGCATCTCGTATCTGGTCTACGAGCGTCCCATGATCCGTATCGTGCGCCGGTTTTTCTCGATCCGCCCGCGCGCCGAACGCCACGGCGAAAGCATTGGCGAAGGCATCAAAGCCGAGGCCCCGCCGGTGAACGTGTCGTTCAACAGCGGATCGTGAAACGGCAAATGATTTCATAGCGCGGCGGCTGGAAACCAGGACGTTTGCGCGATCGGAAGAGCAATTGCAGGCGCAATCCATTGCCATTCCGCCAAGTCCACCCTAAAGTCCTTCGTACTTTTTCGGCGGCTCTGATTCCGCTGAATGGGAAATAACCGACAACGGCTACTCGTCCACGATGAAGAGCATCGACGTAATTTGCCCGGTTTTTCAGGAAGAGGAGGTCATCGAATCCTTCCACGAAAAGCTTGTGGAGGCGCTGAGCAAGTTGAGCGCGCGCTACCGGATTCGGATCGTGTACGTGCTTGATCCTTCTCCCGATCGAACCGAGGCGAAGCTCTTCGCGTTGTCCACGCAGGATCCCCGGATGGAGATTCTCGTGATGTCGCGCCGCTTCGGCCACCAGGCGGCGTTGATGGCCGGAATGGATCACAGCTCAGCCGATGCGGTCGTCATGCTCGACTCCGATCTGCAGCATCCGCCCGAGCTTATTCCGCAATTCGTCCGGCGATGGGAGGACGGCGCCGACATCGTCCAGGCCATTCGCAACGACGGCCGCGACATTCACCCGGCGAAGCGATTGACGTCGCGCTGGTTTTATCTGTTGTTTGAAAAAATCGGTGCGGTCGATCTGCAGGTCGGCGCCGCCGACTTTCGGCTGATATCGGCCCGGATTGTTCGCATTTTTCAAACACAGATGCGCGAGCATAACCCCTTCCTGCGCGGCCTGGTCGGCTGGGTCGGGTTCCGTGTCGATTATATTTCCTTCGTACCCGCGCAGCGCACCAAGGGCCGCTCGAAATATCGCGCCACGACGCTGTTCAATTTCGCATTGAACGGAATCTGCTCGTTTTCAAAGGCGCCGCTTCGCTTTTGCATCGTCACCGGGATAGTTTTGGCCCTGCTCAGCATTCTGGCGGGAGCGGCACAGATCATCGCCTATTTCGTTTTTACCAAGACCAATGTGCCCGGCTGGGCGTCGCTGGTGGCGAGCGTCACCTTCCTCGGCGGCCTGCAATTGTTCTTTCTCGGCGTCATCGGCGAATATGTCGGCCTCGTCTTTGACGAAGTGAAGAACCGACCGCACTATCTCGTTGCCCGGCGTCTGGAGCACGGCCGGCCGCATGACACGGGCGACGCCGAGCAACACATGGCGGTTCGCAATCGCAGCGACGACCCGCGCATGATCGACGATCTCGGCTCCGTGACGGACAAGGTAGGCCAGTGAGTTCGCGCAAAACTCCGCGGGGCGATCTTCGGAACGCTGCGAAGCCGCTTGTCGAATACCGCGAACCGATGGGATGAGAATGCTGCGGGTGGTCGTTACAGGGGCTCGCGGCTTTCTCGGATCACAAATCGCCGGCGCATTGTCTCGCCGCGCCGATATCGAGCTTGTGCGCTTCGTTCGGCCGGACGCTGCAGCACGCGGCGGCGACAGCCATGACGTCGGCGTGGATTTGACCGATGAGAGCGACACCGAAGCGGCGTTCCGCGCCGTCAAGCCCGACGCCGTCGTTCACGCGGCCGGACTCGTGCATGGCACGCCTTCGCAGCTTTTTCGCGCCAACACGGTCACGGCAGTCGTCGCCGCCAACGCGATCCTGAAAGAATGTCCTGCCGCCATCGTGACGGCACTGGGCAGTGCGGCCGAATACGGGCGTCCGGTCGGCGGCGAGCGTTTGTCCGAGCGCGATCCTTGCCGGCCGGTGACGCCATATGGGCATGCCAAGCTCGCAGCAGCCAAATACCTTATGGCGGCGGCGGAGCGTGGGCTGCGGTGCAACGTCATACGCGTGTTCAATCCCGTGGGCGAGGTGAACTCGCAGCAACAAATCATCGGCGCCTTCATTGCCAAGGCGGCAGCGCTGATCGACGCGCCGTCGCGGATCGTTCGCCTCGGCCGGCTCGATGCCGTTCGCGATTTCGTGGCGATCGACGATGTTCTTGCGCTTATTGTCCGGTTGGTTGAAGACCGGATATCGGGCGAACTGGTCAACGCCTGTAGCGGGCAAGGTCAGCGCGTCCGCGATCTCGTTCAGTTTCTCATCGCAATGTCGAAACGCGATTACACGGTCGAAGAGCAAGGCGACCCGCCGGGGCAACCGGATATCGTTGTCGGCGACCCAACGCGGTTTCTCGCGCTCGCCGGTATCGCCGCGCCGACGTCGGTTCGCGAAACGCTCGCCAAGGCTTGGTTGCGAGCCACCAAGGCGCATGTTACTGGACAACCGAGTCCGGCGGACGATGGCGATGACCGCGTGGCGGCTGATTGAATTGACATTTCCGCTTCCAGGTTCGGAAGGCACTCACTTGCACGTCGAACGGCCATGAACGCGATTCTGGACGGGACGGCGGCGACTTTAAGCAGTCTCCTGAGCGACAAACGCGGCCGCAAGATTGTTTGCGTGCAAGGTCTCGGCTTTGTCGGTGCCGCCAACGCCATCGCGATCGCTGCGGCGCGCGACGGCGCCGGCAAACCGCTGTACAACGTCGTCGGCGTCGATCTGCCGACCGCGAGCGGTCGTGAGCGGGCGGCAGCCCTCAATCAAGGCGCATTTCCCTTCGCGACGACCGATGCTGCGCTTGTTGGCGCTGCCCAGTCGGCGCGGGTTGCCGGCAACCTCGTCGCCGTCACCGACGCGGGCGTTTTGTGCGAGGCCGATATCATCGTCGTCGAGATCGGTCTGGATATCGATGACAAAGCCGCCGATCCCAAGGTCGATCTGCCGCCGTTTCGGGCCGCTATCGGCGCTGTCGGCGATCACATGAAGCCCGATGCGCTGATCCTTTTGGAAAGCACCGTGCCGCCCGGGACCACGGAGCGCATCGTCGCTCCGCTGCTGCGCGAGCGTTTGGCCGCGCGTTCGCTGCCGACGCACGCTCTGAAGCTCGCCTATTGCTATGAACGCGTCATGCCGGGTGACGCCTACCTCGCTTCGATCGTCGACATGTGGCGGGTCTATGCCGGCATGACGCCGCAGGCCGCCGACGCGGCGGAAGCCTTCCTGTCGAGTTTTATCGACACCAGGAAGCGGCCGCTGACGCGACTCGACAGCATCCGCGCCGTGGAAATGGCCAAAGTTCTGGAAAACACTTTTCGCGCGGTGAACATCGCGCTGATCGACGAGTGGGAGAAATTCGCCCGGCGCATCGACGTCGATTTGTTCGAGGTGCTCGAGGCGATCAGGGTTCGGCCGACGCATCAGAACATTCGTTATCCGGGCCTGGGCGTCGGCGGCTATTGTCTCAGCAAGGATCCGATGTTCGGTAGCGCATCGGCGCAGGACATATTCGGTTTGGCGGATGTTGCGTTCCCGCTGTCGACCGCCGCCGTGACCATCAACAACCGGATGCCTGAGGCGACCGTCGCGCTGCTCGAGGAGATTTTTGCGGAGAGCCTCGCCGGCAAGCATGTCCTCATCCTCGGCGCAAGCTATCGCGAGGACGTCGGCGATACCCGTCATTCGCCGTCGCTCACGCTGGCGCGCATGCTCGCCGACAAACAGGCAAGGGTCGCACTCGCCGATCCTCTCGTCGATGCACAGATCGATATGCCGTTGCATCGCGATCTACCCGATGCGCAAGGTTTCGACGCGGTGATTCTCGCCGTCGGGCACAAGCAGTATCGCGCCATCGACCTTGCTGCATGGAGCGGCGCCGAGCGGCCGGTCGTTCTTGATGCCAACGGCGTGCTGAGCCGCCAGCAATTGGCATCCTTGCGGCAAGCCGGCTTCAAAGTCGCGGCGGTCGGCCGGGGACTGCTGCGGTGATGAAAACCGTATTGATCACCGGCGGCGCGGGTTTTATTGGTCTGAGCTTGGCGCGCGCGTTTGCGGCCGATGGTGTTGCCGTCCACCTTCTCGACAATTTCTCGCGCGGCCAGGACGATGCCGAGCTGGCCGCATTCCGCGCGCAGCCGGCTACCGAACTCATTCAGCTCGATCTTGCCGCCGAGGGCGCAACCGACACATTGGCTTCGAATTACGATGCGATTTTCCATTTTGCCGCCATTGTGGGCGTGGCGAATGTGATGGATCGCCCCTATGAAACCTTGACGCTCAATGTCGCGCTGACGCGCGAAGCGCTCCGTCTTGCGCGCCGGCAGAAAAACCTCTGTGCCTGCGTCTTTGCCTCGACCAGCGAGGTTTACGCCGGCAGTCTGTCGGCCGGATTATTGCAATTTCCCACCCGTGAAGATTCGGTCATCGCGCTTGCGCCGTTGACCAACGCGCGCACCAGCTACATGCTGTCCAAGCTCTACGGCGAGGCCATGGTGTGCCAGGCCGGCGTTCCCTACATCATCGTCCGGCCACACAATGTCTACGGGCCGCGCATGGGCACCGAACACGTCGTGCCCGAGCTGATGAAGCGGATGCACGCGAGCAAGCCCGGCTCGGACATACGCATCCACTCGCCACGGCACACGCGAACCTTTTGCTATATCGACGACGCCGTCGAGCTGATCAAACGGCTGGTCAGGAGCGACGCAGCCGTCGGCAAAGTGTGGAACGTGGGAACCGAGGCGCCGGAATATCCGATCCTCGAGGTCGCGGAGATCGTCCGCCGCACGCTGGGGGCCGATGTCAATCTGGTTCCCGGCGATGAAACCGCAGGCTCGCCGGCGCGCCGCTGCCCATCGATGGCGCGAACCAACGCCTTGACCGGTTATGACCAGCGTGTTTCGCTCGAAGACGGAGTCGGCCGTACCTGGCGCTGGTACGCGGAGCATTTCTCTTCGCGAACCGCCGCGCCGACGAGATAGAAACATCCAGCGAATCGGTCGCATGAATCGCCCGCAACCCATGGCGCCGCCTGCCGATGCAACTCCGCTCGACCCCACGCGCTGCATCGTGTGCGGCGGCGTGTACGAGGCAAGCCACTTGCCAGGATTGTTTCGCTGCGCGCGCTGCGGCCTCGTCTCCGCGGATTTGCGGATTCCCGATGCCGAACTCGCGGCGCTGTACGGCGAAAACTATTTCTACGGCGAAGAATATCTCGACTATGTCGCCGAACAGCCTTCGCTCCGCCTCAACTTTCGCAAGCGCATCAAGACCTTGAAAGCGTTGCGGCCGGACCTCGCTAAGGCAAACGTGTTCGAAGTCGGTTGCGCCTACGGCTTTTTCCTCTCCGAAATCGCTCCCTACGTGCATTCGGCATCGGGCGTCGACATTTCGGAGGCCGCGGTGCGTTATGCGGCCGAGACGCTGCACGTGCCGGCCGTCCAGGGCAACTACTTGGAAATGGATTTAGGCCGCCGTTACGACCTGATGGTGATGTGGGATACCATCGAGCACCTCAAGCGCCCGGATCTCTTCATCGGCAAGATTGCCCAGGATCTCAAGCCGGGTGGCCTCTTGGCGCTGACAACCGGCGACATCGATAGCTTGAACGCGCGATGGCGCGGTCCGAAATGGCGGCTCATTCATCCGCCCACTCATCTGCACTATTTTTCCGTCGAGACCATCACCACGCTGCTCGATCGACACGGCTTCGACGTCGTTCACGTCAGTCATCCCGGCAATGCGCGCACGTTGCGATGGATCTTCTATGCCGTCACGGTATTGCGGATGAAAAAGCCGAAGCTTTACGAGCTGCTGCCCGCCTGGCGGCTGTTCGACCTCGGCATTGTGGTCAATCTGTTCGATATCATGTTCGTGGTGGCCCGGCGCCGCGCTTCGGATCAAGCGGATTAGTGTGGCTGTCGGCCGGCTTGCCTGAATTTTCTGCTCAAGCCGGTGCGATTGGCGTTACGGCTCGAGTTTTGCTTGCAAGGTTGGCCAATCCTCAAGCGCCTTCTGATAGTCGTCCGGGCGCCCGATATCCAGCCAATATCCCTTGTGCACCACGATACGGACGCGCCGGCGTTCGGCGATCATTTTCAACATCAGATGGTCGAAACCGAACGATTCCCCTTCCGGAATCAAATCGAGAACTTTTTTGTTGACGCAATACACGCCCATGCTCACGCAATAAGGGATCTTGGGCTTCTCCTCGAAACCGGCGAGATAGCCGTCCGCGCCCATTTGCAGCACGCCATAGTCTATCGTCTGTTCGCGGGCCGCGGCAGATATCGTAAAGAGCTGCTTGTCGCGGCTGTGCTCGTCGAGAAAACGATCGAAGGCCAAATCGGTCAGCACATCTCCGTTCATGACCAGAAAATTTTCGGGCAAATCCGGGATCAAACGCAGCGGCGCCATGGTGCTGAGCGGCTTTTTCTCTATCGAATAATCGATTTTGATATTCCACCGGCCACCGTCGCCGAAATAGGCGCGGATGATTTCGGCTTGGTGATTGACGGCGAGCGTGACGTGCGTGAATCCGCAGGCGATCAGCTGCTGGATGACGATTTCCAGGATCGGCCGGTCGCCGATCGGCACCAGCGGTTTCGGCAGCGCGATGGGTGAACGGATGCAGGCGGGTGCCCGTCCGCCGGCGAGGATGACGGCGCGGCTCATGGGTGCTGGCTCATGGGTCGTGTTTCAAGGGGCTCGGACGCATTGTCTTGTACCATTCTTTCCGCCGGCCTTCGGCTTGCACGGCTCTTGCGTCGCGATTGCAAAAAGATCAAGTGTCTGGGCGCCCGCTATCTTCAACATCCCGGAAACCCGTGACCTCCCAATCGGCACCAAGCGAAGGTTCGGCATCCGGCCGCGACAGCAAGGCTTGGCTCGCATCTTGTTCCGCATTTGCCGTCGCGCTCCTGCTGCTAGGGGCGATGCTTTGGACCTTATTTGAAAAAAACCTCGTCAGCACCATGACGCAGCAGGGGTGGAGCCGCGAACTTTACGGCATCAGCGCCGCGCTGACAAAACTGCGGTTCGGCATCGGCGGCGCTGCCGTCGACCAGCGGCTGCTCGCCACGCTCATGAGGAGCGGCCTCACGAGCCAGCCGGAAGTGTCGCCCGGCGTGCAGTATCCCGACAATCTTCGCGATGCGAAATTGCTGCAGTTCGTATTGGTGCAGGCGCTGACGATCGATTTGCCGCCGCCGGCGCCGGCGAACACCAAGGGCGAATACATCGACCTGATCGGCTTTTCCGGAGAAGACACCGGCATCGGCACCTATAATTACCTGGCGTTCAGGATTTTTGGGGTGAATGTCCCGGCGATGACATACCTTTACTTCGTCATCGTGACGGCTTCGTTGGTGCTTTACGGTGCCGGTCACTGGCGAAGCGTCGGCGCCATGGCCGCCGTCGTCGCGATGACGCTGGCGCTTTATACGGTCGTCTGCGCCGACTTCGTGAATTTCCTCGGTTCCAGCGCCTTTTTCAACGGCGCGGGCATCGATGTGAAGGACCCGAGATTCCTCGGCACCATCGCCGCCATTCCGGTACTGCACCTGATTGTCATGGGGACGCGGCCGCGTTACCGGCTTGGTCCGCTCGACTATGGTGTCGTCGCCATGCAGGCGGCGATTTTCGCTTTTGCCCTGCAAATCCGCTCACCGGTCATTTGGGCCGTGCTGGCGTTGTTGGGCTTCTGGTTGATGATCGCAGCGCTGGCATTGCGCCGCGGCCGTTCGCTGCGGTCGCTCTGCGATTGGCGGCAATCGCGCTCGGCGCTCATCCCGGTCACCGTTCTCGCCGTTCTGTTGTCGGCGCAGCTCTTGGCCGCCGTAACTCTGCATCCGGTCTACCGCGCGCAGGGCGACGTGCCGCGGCATATGTTCTGGCAGGGCCTGCTGTCTTCTCTGCAGCTCGAGCCCGAATGGGACAAGAAATACGGCGCGTCGGTCAATCAGGCCACGGACGATGCGATGCCCGCGGAGGTGGCCCATATCGCCATCATGAAATTGCCGCCGGAACAGCGACAGCAATATCTCAACCGCGACGGTGCGACCAAGCGGACGGCGCTGGAGAAATTTACCCGAATCGCATTCTTCGACATTCTGCGCAACGATCCAAAATTTGTGGCGCATGCGTTTTTCATCGACAAGCCGGCGCGAGCTTGGCGATCGGAACAGCAGTTCTTTGGCGGGCTTTTTTCAGGCTTGCCGGTCTGGAACGCGCTCGTGCCGGCAGCGGCGGTCCTATTCCTGGTTTTTTTGGTGGCGTGGAATGCGGACGCGCTGGCGACGCTGCTGCCGACGGCCGCCGCGATTCCGTTTTTCATCGTCGTCGCCTGGCTGCCGAATTGGCTGGTGATCCTCAACCCGATGGTCATGATCGACAATTTCGTCTGGATTGTCGTTTTTTTGGTGCTGTCCGTCGTGATTGCGGCAGCCGCCGCTATCCGATTTGCGGGTGGCGCCAAGCGCCGGTCGGCGATGGCGGCCGGCCGCGGCTGAGCGCGGTTGCACGATGTGGCCTGCCTATCTATAACGGCTCGCATCGAGGCCCATTTCCGGCACGGCAACAGCAGCGCCATGCACCAGAGCATTCAGGCGTTTTACGATCGGAAATATACCCAAGGGTCGGAAATCCCGCGGACCAGCAAGATCTATACGATCGATTGCGTCCCCGACGACACGCCGCTCGATATCCTCGACGTCGGCTGCGGGTCCGGCAACAATTCGCTGGCGCTCGCCGCCAAGGGCCACAAGGTCCGCGGCGTCGATATCTCCGAGGAGGGGATCGCGCGCTATCGCGGCCACGGCTTCGACGGCCACGTCGTCGATCTCGAGAGCGGCATCGATTATCCGGACGGCACCTTCGATCTGGCTTTCTGCTCCGAGGTGATCGAGCACATGACCTCTCCCGAGATCCTCGCTGGCGAGATGTTCCGCGTGCTCAAGCCCAGCGGCCGGCTGGTGCTGTCGACGCCGAATTCGGCGTTTTGGCTCTATCGCGCGCTTGGCATGATCGGCTTCACCGTCAGCGAATTGCAGCACCCAAAACACTTTCAATTCTTCTCGCGCCGCAGCCTGCTCAAACTTTTGCAAAGCGCCGGCTTCCAGCCGCTGCAACTGACCGGCCGCAACATGTATCTGATCGTCCCGGCACTGCCGGAGCCGCTCGATGGCGTGCTATCGAAGCTCGGCTTCACCCGCGAAACCAGGTTCCGCACCGGCAAGCATTTTTGGCACCTGTCGCACAAGGCGAGCTTCTACAATGCCCTGTTCGCCGACTGCCTGATCATGGTGATGGCAAAGCCGCGCGCGGCCTGACGATCGTCAAGAACGAGCCGCGGTGCCGGCGCCGCGCTTTCGATCAAAGCTCGAAGCGTCGCGCGGCTCGTTGAGCGCCGAATCGATCGGGATCGTAGAGCCGCGATGCAGGCGGCCCATTTCGATGAGCAGTGCGGTCTGCGCGCCGTCGAGATTTTCCACGTCTTCGCGCGACCAGCGGTGATAACGCGTCGCCGCCTTGATCGGCACCTCGCGCATCACCCGGTGCAGGCGGCGGATGTCGACGAAGTTGCGCACGATCTTGTGCAGCATCAGATTGCGCGCCTTGCGCAATTCGACGATGGGAACCGGCACTTCGGCGATCCACAACTGCGCGCGGGCGGCGCGCAAGGTGAATTCGGTGTCGAACTGGCCGCGCCGCATGAGGCATTGCCGGAAGATCGGCCGCATCGTCGGCAGGTAGACGAATTTCTGGCCGTGGGTGTCGGAGCCGACGAAACCGAACACCGCCTGCAGGATGGTGTTGAGGCCCCAGCTGAGAAGCTTGCGGTAGCTTTGCTGGCGGTTGAGCGAAAAGTCCGCCCGCTTCGACCCGACCACGAGATCGTAGACGCCGCGGGTGCGGAAACACCAGCGCATGAACGGCACGTCCCAGAAATCGACATTGATGATGAAGGCCCAAGGGCCGGCGGCTTGCGCCAATCCCTGGCACAGCGCCTCGCCGTAATTGGGCCGGTCGAGCTCGACCAGCACGGAGCCCGGCCAGCGCCGCACGATCTCGGCGCAGATCGCTGAGGAACCGTCGGTGCTGCCGTTGTCCACGAGGACAAATTGCCAGCGGCCGCGGCCGGCGCAATCGTCCAAATGCGGCGCCAACTGCTCGGCCATGGCGAGCAGCACGGCGGCCTCGTTATAGACCGGCACGACGATCGACAGGTGCAGCGGAGTAAGCACCGCCGGGCTGTCGCTGCTCATGATGTTCCCCTGCCGCGGTCCTGCTGATGGAATCGTCAGCATCCCGAGGTCGCAGATGAGATGTAGCACGCCGCGACGAGTCGGGCCAACGCCGAATTGCGCCCGCGTGGCGAAAGGTGCCGGAACGGTTCCTTCAGTTGCGCCGGCACGACGTTGCCGCTATACGCAATTCATTGAGCTTAAAGAAGTCGCGCCGAGCGCCCCCGCACGATCGTTGACCGCATGAATGCCCAATCGTCTGCGCAGGACCACGCACGGGCCTATTTGCGCGGCAAGCGCGTCATGGTCACCGGCGTGTGCGGCACGGTCGGCAAGCAGCTGGCGCGCCAGCTTTTGGAAAATTTCGAAATCGAATCGCTCACGGGCATAGACAACAACGAGAGCGAGCTCGCGTTCCTCGAGGAACGCTACGGCGCGCGCTACGCCACCCACTTTCTCCTCGCCGACATCCGCGACAATGTCGCGATCACGCGCGAGACCAGAAACATCCAGGTGCTGTTTCACGCCGCCGCCTACAAGCACGTCTTCCTGTGCGAGCGCTCGCCGTTCGAGGCGATCCAGACCAACGTCATCGGCGTGCACAATATCGCGCGCGCGGCGGTGGAGAACGGCGTCGAGCGGCTGGTCTTCACCTCATCCGACAAGGCGGTCAATCCGACCAACGTGATGGGAACGTCGAAGCTGATGGGCGAGCGGCTCATCACCGCGGCGGCGCTCGATCCGAACCTTTCCGGCACGACGTTCTTGTCGACGCGCTTCGGCAACGTGCTCGGCTCGCGCGGCTCGGTGATCCCGATCTTCCGCGACCAGATCCGCAATGGCGGGCCGGTGACTTTGACCGATCCGCAGATGACGCGATTCATCATGTCGCTGCACGACGCGGTGCGGCTCGTCATCGAATCCATGGTGCTCGGCCACCCGGGTGACGTGCTGATCACCAAAATGCCGGCGATCCGCATCGCCGACCTGGCGACCGTCATGGTGCGCGAATTCGCTCCGCTGTGCGGCCGCCGCGCGCAGGACATCGAGATCAAGGTGGTCGGGCCGAAGCCGGGCGAGAAAACTTACGAGGAACTGATGAACGACGAGGAGACGCGCCGGGCGCTGGAGCTGGAGCGCTATTTCGTCGTGCGCCCGGCGTTTGCCACGCCGGAAAAGGCCAAGCCGCACTACGCGGAGCTGCGCGAAACCGCGGTCGAGCAGCCTTACAATTCGGCGAACGTCGTGACGCTGTCGCAGGCCGAGCTCGCCGACTTTCTGCACCGGCATGACCTCATCAGCGGTAGTCCCGAATAGCGCGAGGCGGCCATGCGCGTCATGATTCTCGGCGGCGACGGCTATCTCGGCTGGCCGACGGCGATGGCATTTCGCCACGCCGGCCACGACGTTTGCGCGGTGGACAATTATTTGCGCCGCAAGATCGCGCGCGACACCAACTCCGACGCGCTGATGGCCAATCCGCTATTGCCGGAGCGCGCCGCGCTATTCGAGAGCGTCACCGGCGGCAAGATCGAGGTGGCGATCGGCGATTGCTGCGATTTCGAATTCCTGTCGCAGCGCGTCGAGACATTCGCTCCCGACGTGCTGGTGCATTATGCCGAGCAGCCGTCCGCGCCCTATTCGATGATGGGCTATGACGAGGCGCGCACCACGCTGTCGAACAACCTGGTCGCCACCTTCAACACGATCTGGGCGGTGATGCGTCACGCGCCCGGCTGCCACATCATCAAGCTCGGCACCATGGGCGAATACGGCACGCCCAACGTCGATATCGAGGAAGGCTGGATCGATATCCAGCACAAGGGCCGCAGCGACAAGTTTTTGTTCCCGCGCCAGGCCGGCAGCCTCTATCACACCACAAAAGTGCTCGACACCGATCTGTTGTGGTTCTACGTGCGCATCCATGGCTTGCGCGTCACCGACCTGATGCAGGGCCCGGTCTATGGCTTGTCCAGCGACGAAGCCGATCTCGATGCGCGGCTGAAGCCGAATTTTCACTACGACGACATTTTTGGCACGGTGGTGAACCGCTTCCTGGTGCAGGCGGTGGCGAACATTCCGCTGACGGTCTATGGCCGCGGCGGCCAGAAGCGCGGCTACCTGAACCTGCGCGACACGCTGCAATGCATCGCGCTTGCGGCGGCGCATCCGCCGGCCAAGGGCGAGCTGCGCATCCTCAATCAATTCACCGAGACATTCTCCGTCAATGAGCTTGCCGAGCGCGTGCAGCGTGTCGGACGGTCGCTCAATCTCGAGGTCGACATCCAGCACCTCGACAATCCGCGCAAGGAAATGGAGGAGCATTATTATAATCCGGCGCATCACGGCCTGGCCGAGCTCGGCCTCAAGCCGCACCTGATGACCGACGACGTGGTCGCAGGCATGCTCGAACAGGTGCTCGAACATCGCGATCACATCGTGCCCGATCGCATCCTGCCGCGCGTGCGGTGGCGCTGAAGATGCGCTGGCTCGTCACCGGCGGCTGCGGCTTCATCGGCCGGAATTTTATCCGCCTGTTGCTGGAGCGGAGCAACGACACCATCCGTGTGGTCGACGATCTTTCGGTCGGCACGCGCGCCGATCTCGAAGCGATCAGCCCAGTCGTGGCGCTCGACCCGGGGACGCTCAAGCCCGCCGAGGCCGGCGGCGCGGCTTGCCGCATCGAGATCGTGGCCGGCGACGTTCGCGATGCGGTGCTGGCGCGCCGCGTCGTCGCCGGAGCTGACGCGGTCATCCATCTCGCCGCCAATACCGGAGTCGGGCCGTCGGTCGCCGACCCGATGAGCGACTGCACCACCAACGTCCTCGGCACGCTGAACTATCTGGAAGCTTGCCGGCACGGCGGCGTGCGCCGTTTTGTTTTTGCCTCGAGCGGTGCGCCGATCGGCGAGTGCGAGCCGCCGATTCACGAGGAGCTTCCCACCCATCCGGTGTCGCCCTACGGCGCCAGCAAGCTCGCCGGCGAGGCCTATTGTTCGGCCTATAAGCGCAGTTTTGGCATCGATACAGTGGCGCTGCGCTTCGGCAATTGCTACGGGCCGCTGTCGACCCACAAAGGCAGCATCGTCGCCAAATTCATCCGCGAGGCAATAGCTGGACAACCTTGGGATATCTACGGCGACGGCTTGCAGACCCGCGATTTCATCTATGTCGAGGACATCGCCGAGGCGATCTTCCGCGGCGCCACGGCGCCCGACGTCGGCGGCGAAATCTTTCAGGTCGCGACCAATGCCGAGACCACGGTGCTGGAGCTCGCCGAGACGCTGCGCACGGTGCTCGAGAAGAACGGCGTCCGCACCCACGGCATCCGCCACGCCGCGCCGCGCGTCGGCGACGTCAAGCGCAATTATTCCGACACAACCAAGGCCCGCCGCCGCCTCGGCTGGAACGCCCGCGTCGGCCTGGAGGATGGCCTCGACCGCACCGTGAAGTGGTTTTTGCAGCGCGCTTGAGCGTCAATTTATTTCGCGGCGGCACTTTGCCGGTCGATCCAATCGATGACATTGCGGGACACGACGGCCTCGCGGCCGGCAAGCGCATGATGCGCCTGCATGTTGCAACTATTTTCGGGATATTCGAACGGATCGGACACTGCATATTGCTCGCTGCCGCCCCGGATCGCGATCGATTGAAAATTCGGCGCTTTGAGCGCCGCGGCCGCATTCTTGATGCGGTCGACCGCGGGCCGCGAACATGAATCCGACTCGTGGCTAATCAGGAGAACGGGCATGCTTGCGAGCGCAAGCTTGGCGCCGTCGATGAGCGCGCTGCTGGTCGGCTCCGGCTCTTCCAGCATCGGCGAAATCAGAACCAGCCCGGCAATCGTATCGGCCTTGCCGCGCGCCGCGGCATTGAGCGCCGAAGTGACGCCGCTGTCATAGGCGACCATCCAGACCTTCGGCGCCATGCCACGCAGGCGATCGGCGAGCGCGCGCAAATCGTCGGCCTGCATCGGCGAAGTCCGGAAACCCGCCAGCGAGGCCGGCGGCTTATGGTCGGCCGCGACGTCCGGAACGATCGCAAGCAATCCGCCATTGGCATAGCGCATGCGCGTGCGCAGGAGAAAATCGTCTTCGCCCCAGCCGATATGCGCCTGCGCATCGAGATTGATGTTGCCGTGCCCGCCCGGCAAAAGCATGACCGCCCCGGTCGGCTGGTCTGGCTTCATCACCAGCACGCGATTTAAGACGTCGGGACGGGTGCCCCAGTTTTCGCTGGTCACCGAAGCCGCATGAGCCGGCCCGCCGCCAAACGCTCCGGCAGCAGCAATGGCAGCAGCCGCACACAGCATCTTGGCGCGGAGCAGGTTGGCGCGGGGGAATTCGACGCGGGACATGTTGATCGCCATTGCGCAGGGATTTACCTCGACCGGCAAATAGTGCAATACCCCATTCGCCCAGGGCACGGCGCAAGGAACGGCATCAGCGGTGCTCACGCAAGCGCAAAAATTTTTCGCAACCGCGCAATCGCCGTCGCCCCGCTCGGTGGTTGCGATCTTCGCGCTCTACGTCATCTTTCTGTTCGCGCTGAACGTGCTGCACGCCTATCAGCTCGGCTTCCAATCCAAAATGTACGATTCGCCGATCTACCGCTGGCGGGAAAGCCTGGTGATCGCGTTGTCGCGCATGCAGCCGCAGCCGTTGCACGGCTATGTCGGCTACGGATCGATTTTGTCCTATCTCACGCATCACGGCCTCGCCCTCATCGGCGGCGAGGCGGACCCGATGCCGACGGGGGCGGAGCAGCAGGCGCTGGTCATGAACGGCGCGCGCATGGATCGCCTGATGCAGGAGGCGAGCAAAGTCATCATCGATCCAAATCTGCCGCCGGTGATATTGCAAGGCAACGAACTCGGGCTGGTCGATTACACCTACTGGGCGTTCAAGCTTTACGGCATCAGCGTCAATGCGCTGGTGCTGTTCTATTTCACGCTGCTGTTCATTTCCGTCGCGCTGTTCTTCGTCGCTTTCCGGCAATCGCCGTTCTGCCTGCTGCTGCTGATGCTGTATTTGGCCGCCCACTATTTCGCGCTGGATTACGCGCAAACCCGCGCCATTCTCGCCATCCAGAACAGCCGCTTTTTCCCGGTCTTGGCGCTCTTGCCGGCGCTGCACCTCTTCCTGCTCACCGTGATGCGCGTTCGGCCGACGGCACCGGTCGTTGCCGGCGCAGCCGTGCAGACCTTCATTTTGATGTTCATGGTGTTTTGCCGGACGCAGACATATTGGGAGGTTTTTGCGATCCTCCTCGGCGCCGTCGTCGTCACCGGATTGCGGCCGGTCCGGCAAGCGCTGCTGCGCCCCAAACGATGGTTGGCCGCGATCGGCGAGACGGTGCGTGAAACCTGGCCGGCCGTTCTTACCGTGTTGGGCGTCGTGGCGTTGCTCGGCTATACCCATTTCGCTCCCGACGAAACCGTGTACGCCAAGGAATCAAAAGCGCATCTATTCTGGCACGATTTCTTCGTCAGCACGGTCAGCGCCGATCCGCAATTGCTCGCCACCTATGGCTTCGGATCTCCCTCTTATACCGACGACATGGGCTACCTGGCGGCGCTTCACGACCTGCGCGGGCGCAACGATGGCTCAACCCCGATTGCCGACGAGGTCAACGGCGTCCTCGGCATCGATATCTGGAAGAGCAACGGTGCCTATGACGAGGAAATGCGCCGACTTTATTTCCGCGTGCTGCGCGAGCATCCCTGGCCGGTGGTGCGGTCGTTTTTGATCGGCAAGCCGGTGGACCAGCTGGCGTATTTCAGGGTCACGCCGGAGCTGTGGAGGCGGCACAATTATATCAACCCGATGATCCTGGCCGTGGCGGCGACGCTTCTGGCGCTTGCTCTCGGCGCGGCGCTGCCGACGCGGCGGACTGCGCTCCTGGGCGCGGCGGTCATCGTGGTCGTGCTCGCCTGCTCGACCATGACGAGTTTCTTTTATCCGACCGCGCTGATCGCCGAAGTGCTCGTGACCTGGCTGATGCTGGTCATGGTCTGCGCGATATATCTGCCGCTGGCTTTGCTGTTTTATGTTGTACGCCAAAGGGCAGTCCCGGCCGCTGCGGCTTCATAGAGCATGATCCCGAAAAGTGGATACCGGTTTTCGGATAAGATCATGCTCTAGCAAAGATTCTAGACTATGATCCGATTCAATTGAATTGGATCATAGTCTAGAACGGCTGAAGAGCGCCACGGAATCCAATGCGCAGCGGTGGGCGGCGATGTCCCTTAACCCCGTGGGTCGGCCTCGACTCCACCCAAAACCACGCCGAGCCTGCCATCGCCCTTGTAGGTCACGGCGCCGCCGTTGATGGGCCGGAGCGAGATGACGATCTGGCCAGCCGAGGTCATCAGATCGAGCCATATTTTTTGCCACCCATCGGGCCCTTGATCGATGCCTCGCTCTTTCATCGCGCCGTCGGCGCTGATGACCGCGTGGTTGGCAAGATTGAATATGGCGACGGCGTGATTGAGCGGTTGGCCGTTGGCTTGGTCGCTGGCCTCGAGTTCGATGTTGCTTCCACCCGTGGGCTTCACCCAGGCCATGACCCGGTAAACTTGATTTTTGTTCAGCCCGCTGAATTGGCCGGCCAGGGTGTGGAAGCCGTCCTGCGGCGTGGCGACGATCCGCATGATCGTCTGGCCCGTCACCACGGATGTTCCGGTCTCAGGCTGGACATTCAAATGCGCGATCCCGGCCCATTGGAACCCCGCGGTCTCGATCTTCGGCAATGCATTAAATGGAGTTTCTGACGTAGTTCCGGGCGCGGCGGCCGCAGCCGCTACAACCGCCGGCGCCGCAGCCGGAGCGGCCGGGATCGAGGCGGTGGTGATCGGATCGGAAAACGGGTAGCCGGACCACAGGTTCAGCGTGAACAAAGTGGCCGAAAACGACAGCGCTACGACAATAATGCCGACGATGCCGTAGGACAGCCTTGATAGCATGACAGCCCCATGCCCGATGTGAAGACGCGTTGGCTACCCCGGTTAGCCGCTTCTATGTTAAGTATGATTAACACAAAGTTAAGACGGACCTTTGCCCGATGAATCCCTTCGGAGCTGATGCATGACGGCAACGTTTCTGCTGCGAACCGCTTCGTCTGTCGGGACAAAATTGGTATTGATTCGCAATAATCTGTTCGCGCCGACAAATCAAGATAATCCAGGGTACGCCGGCATTGTCTGCAGAGCCGCGGCGTGAGGTCGGAGGCGCGCGATGGAGTCTTGGCTGGATTTCTGGAATGCGCCGAACGCGATCTATGTCAGCCGGCGCCACCAGAAGGCGCACTATGCCAAGGTTTTGAGCGGCATCGGCCGGTTCATGCCGGCCGGCGGCGCGGCGGTCGTCCTGGATTGGGGCTGCGGCGATGCGCTTGCCGCCGACGACCTGGCGCAAACCTGCCGGACATTGTTGCTCTACGACCGCGCCGACAGCGCGCGCCGCCGGCTGCTTTCGAATTACGCCGGCAGTCCGAAAATCCACGTCCTCGATGAAGCGGAGCTCGACGCCGTTTCGCCGGCCTCGGTCGACCTGATCGTCGTCAACTCCGTCGTGCAATATCTCGACCGGCGCCAATTCAGCGACGCGCTGCGCCGCTTTCACCGGCTGTTGAAGAGCGACGGCAGGCTGTTGCTCGGCGACATCATCGCGCCGGATACGCCGCTCGTCGGCCACGTCACGACGTTCCTGCGTTTCGCCTGGCAAAACGGCTTCTTCGTCGCGGCCGTCGTCGGCCTCGCGCGCAATTTCATGTCTCCCTATCGCAGGCTTCGTCGCGACGCCGGCTATGCTTGTTACACTGCGGGCGAGATGCTAGGTCTGCTCGACGAAAACGGTTTCGTCGGCGAGCGGCTGGCGTCCAACATCGCCGTCAGCCAGCTCCGTTCCTCGTATCTTGCACGCCGACGCGACTCCGCCCGGGACTTGGAATCGCCTCCGTAGCGCGCCAGGGCGTGAGTTGAGCCCGGCCGTGTCCGTGGATCAAAACAATTCGGAGCCGGCAACTTGGTCGCCGCTAAAGACAGGCTGCATAGTTTCGGTTGCATCGGCCTGCTCATATTGATCGGCTGCACCCTTTATCTCGACCTGTTCCATGGACTGAGCCTCGGCCAGGATCGGATCAGCTATCATCCGATCTACCGGGTACGGCAGTCGCTCGCGGTCGCCATCTCCCGTTTGCATGACCCTCCGGCCGGCGGGTATCTCGCTTATAGATCGGTCCTCAATGTGCTGACCGAAAACGGCTTTGCCATATTCGACGACGAGCCGGGGCGGCAACTGGGCCCGCCGGGGTGGGAAGCGCTTCTCAATGACGGACCGCGGCTCGATCGAATCATCCGCGAGGCAAAAGATGTCGCGATCGATACCGCTGCGCCGCCGGATATCATCCGTGCCAACGAAATCGGTTTGGCGGATTACATGTATGTCAGCTTTCGGCTTTTCGGCGACAAGATATCGTCGTTCTATTATTTCTTCTTTTTGGTCGTGGCGGCCACCTGCCTGTTTTACGTCCTGCAATTTCGCGACAGCCCTTTCCTGCTATTCTTGTTGGTCATTTTCCTCGGCGAGCTCTATTTCCTGGAGAACTATGCGCACAGTTACGGCGTGCAGCTGAACACCGTGAGCAACAGCCGGCTTTTCTCGGGCCTGTCTCTGGTGCCGGCGCTGCATATTCTTGTGCTGCTCTGGCAACGCCAACCGCCCCGCGCATTCACGGTGGCGGCCGTGGTCGCGCAAAGCGCGATTTTCGCGTTCCTGCTGTCATGTCGTACCGAGTTGGCATGGCAGGTCGCGATGATCGCCGTGGTCGCCTGCGGCATCGCTTTGTCTGTCTTGCTCGGGCGAAGAGACCCGAAGCATCGTCGGTTGATCGATCGATTGGCTCCGCTATGGCCCGCCGCCATCTTTTTGGCCGTGGTTTTCGCTTATTCGGCTGTCGTTTCCATGAGCGCCGATCGGCGCTATGCGATGGAGCCGAAGGCGCACATCGTCTGGCACGAAGTCATGATAGGCCTGCTCGGCAGCAATGCGGAATTGCGGCGCGACTATCTCGGCGGCGATCTGCACGATGCCGGCGACAACGACGTCTATGCGGCGGTCATACGCGATCTCAACGCCCGCAACGACTCGAGCTCGCCGATCGCCAGCCGGCTTGGCGACGGGCAACTGACCATCGACCTGATGCGTGGCTGGGGCGAATACGACAGGCTCGTTCGATCGCTGGCTTTGCGGATCATCCGCGATCATCCCTTGGCCGTGCTCGAGACGCTGCCGGCCAAAATCAGCCATCAGATGCGCTGGTACGACAATCCGGTGCGGCACAGCATGAGCTGGGGTAATGTGCAGGTGCCCATCATCCTGATTGCGGCGGGAGCGCTTATCTGCATGGCGGCGGGAGGATTTACCATCGGCGCCGCAATGGCGGGCAGCGCCGCCGGCGCGATCGCAATTGTTCTGTTGTTTGCCGCGGCAACCCCCGTGATCGAGCCCAGTGCGCTGTCCATCGGGACGCTGTTTTCCTACCTCGGCGCGGTTGCGATTTTGGTTGCCTATGCGGCGATGCTGTTGATCCGGGCCATCGTCGGGGTCAAATCGAAGGCCAAAGGTGTATCCTTGGGCGCCGAATCGTTGCGATGAATAGTTCCGCGCCGATGCCGTCCGAGCGCTTGTGCCGGATCGCAGGTGCAACGCCTTTGCCGGCCTGATGCGATGCGCCATTCGATAATCCGCCGATCGCTGATTCTGACCACGTTCTATATATCCGGGCACGGTTTCTATTATTTGCTGCTGCTGATCGCGAATGGGATGCTGGATCCGACCGGGTTCGGCCGCCTGTATACCGCCTGGGCCGTCTTGAACGTCCTGGTCGCGCCCATTTCCATCATAGCGCTCTTGCTCTCCAGCTATTTTGCGCAAGCCAATGCCAGCAAAGGGCCGGCGTTCGTTTCCCGGATGCTCGCCCGCGTCGCGACGATTGCCGTGCCGTGGACGGCGGCAACGGTGCTGCTGCTCGAAGTCGTGTTTTATGTCGGCGGCAGGCTGATCGGCGCCGACTCGCTGGCGCTGATCCTGGTGCTGCCGCTGACCGCGGTATCGTTTCTGGGCGTGGAAATCGTCCGCGCTTCGCTGCAGGGCACGTTGCGGTTTGTGGCTTATGGCGCCAGCTGGTTCTTGTGGTGTGTCGCCCAATGCGCCGTCGGCGCGGTTGGGTTGCTGTTGACCCGGTCGCCGTGGGGATGTTTTGCTGGCATGCTGGTGGCAAACCTGCTCACGCTCGGCGGCCTGTGCTGGGCGGTCGCCGGCGGCGTCGGCGGCACCGGCGGCGCGGCGGCGGACGTAACGGCAGACAGCCCGAAACTCGCGTCATACTCGCTGCGGCGGGCGCTGGCGTTCTGCAGCGCCTTCGTCGGCTTTGTGCTGTTCAACAACGCCGATATTTTCCTGGCCTATCTGACTTTGAGCCCGGCCGATTTGGGCATCTACACGGCGTCGAGCGTGCTGCCGAAGGCGATCGTGACAGCGACCCAGCCGGTCGTTCAGATCATCCTGCCGGTCGTCATCAGCATTCAAGGCGAAGGCGAGGATACCTCGCAAGCGGTGATGAAGGCGATCTTCGCCGCCTTCGCGCTCGGCGCCGCGGCGTTCGTCGTGTTGTGGCTTGGCTCGGACTTAGCTTGCGGCGCGCCGCACGGTATCCGGTTTTGCACGTCGCCGCTGATGCTGCTGTTGGCCGCGGCGGCGGTGCCATTGTCGGTCATACGGACCCTGGTCACAGCCGATGTGGCGCACGGCCGCTATTGGCTGCCGCATCTACCGTGTCTTGCGATCGTGGTATTTGCGGCCGCGATGATGCTGACAAAGGTATCGGGGCCGGCCGAGAACCTTCATCTCGCCACCACGTATCTCTATTCCTGTTGGGGATTGCTTGCGGTTTGGGCGGCGGCGGGAATTTTCCGAGGGCGGTTTTTCGCGCGCGGCCAGATAGCGCCAGCGACACTGCGCGGCCGGCAATAGGACGGGAGCTGAGCTTGGCAAGTCCACTAGCGCCCGGACTGATCGTCAATGCCGACGATCTCGGCATCCATCCGAGCATCAATGCCGGCATTGTTTCGGCTTACCGCCGCGGCATCCTCACGTCGTGCACGATGCTGATGACGACCGCTTATTTCGATCAGACGATCCGCGACCATGTCCGGCCGCAGGCGCTGCCGATCGGAGTTCATCTGTCGCTGACGCTGGGCAAGGCCGTGGCGCCGCGCGGCGAAGTTCCCGATCTGGTCGATGAAGACGGTAACCTCAAGCTCGCCGCGGACCGGCTCATTCTGTCCGCGTTCAAGGGCGAGCGCGGCGGCGCCGTGCTGCGGCAGATCCGGCGCGAATTCGAAGCCCAGCTCGCCATCGCGCGCGACCACGGCCTTAAGCCCACGCACGCCGATTCCCATCAGCACGTGCACATGAACCCGGTGATCTTTCGCTTGCTCGAAGAGCTGTTGCCGCGGTTCGGTATCGATCGGCTGCGCCGTTCGCGCGAGGCGTTTCACAGCTTCGTGCTCGGCCCCGATCTGCCGGACGTCATGCGGCGCAACAACCTCGCCAAATGGGCGTTGCTGCGCTGGCGCGCCGCGGCGCTGCATCCGGCGCTCGCCACCACCGACGACTTTTTCGGCGTGCTCTATTCCGGCGCGGTGACGAAGCGGGCCTTGCTTGCTTTGCTGCGCGCGGCTCTTCCCGGGCGTTCGTTGGAGATTTGCATTCATCCCGGCTTTCCGGCGCCGGCGGGCGTGCGCGACTATCCGCGGCCGGGCTATAACGCCTTCATCAGCGCCAAGGCGCGGCAGACCGAGCACGACGTGTTGGCCGATCCGGATGTTGTCGGCTTGGTGCGCGAGCGCGGTCTCGACTTGCGCTCATTCGACGGGGCGATAAAGGTCTAGATTTTCGCACGGCAAAGCGCGCTTCTTGCTTTCCCCGCTTTGCCAGAAACGAAAAGCCGCCGGGAGTTTAAGCCTTGCGCCACAGGCGCAAATCAACAGACAAAGCCAGACCGCGTCGTTCACGTCCGCCATGCGCGGGTCGGTGAATGCACTGGCCGATTCCACCAGCCGCGTATCGGTGAACGGCATGACGATGACGGTTGGGATCACCCAGAGCGCCAGCAATGCCACGGGGATGACCAAGGCCGACAGCCGTCGCGCTGCCGGCAAGACATAGGTCAAACCGACCGCTGCGAGCGCCATGACGCCGGCAATCCCGCCGATCGCCATCAGCGCCACCGCCCGCAACAGCCAGAGCCAAGGCGTGCGCGGGCCGATGCCGACCGCAACGACGGCGAGCGCGATCAGGCCGAGGTGCTTCAGCAGGCTGGAGCCGACCGGCGCCAGCGCCCGCAGATAATGTTCGATCATGATGCCGGGATAATGGCGCCACAGGTCGAACACGATCTGCCTCGCCAAAGGATCGCGCTTGCGCTCGTTCCAAAAGTCGCCGGCCAAATAATCTTCCAGGCGCTCGCCGCGCTCCTTGATCTTGATCCGCAAGAGCGCGCCGGCATAGGCATCCGTATCCTGGATGGTTACGCCGGAGTCCCTTTCGAGCTCCGGAATGCGCCACTGGAACGACGGCATGGTGCTGACGACGTAAGCCAGCCAATAGCCGTGCCCGGAAAACGTCGCCGTGTCGTAGACCACAGCGTCGCGCCGCCAATGATGGTTTTGGATCAGGATCGTGGCGCTCAGCGCGAACACCAGGATGGGATAAACGGACAGCCGCGCCAGGCGCGCGCGCAGCGGCAATCGCCAGGGCCACAGACGCGCCGCCACGATCAGGGCAACGAGCGCGAGCAGCGGCCCGGCCTGCCAATAGGCATAGGTCCGGGCATTGACCACGAAGGCAAAAACCAAACCGGCGATTGCCGCTCCGATGGCGTCGATCGAACGAAAGCCGCGACCGGACCCGACCAGAGTGAGACAATACAATACCGGATAAAGCGACAGGAACGGCAGCATGCGGCTGTTCGTCAGCGGACCGAAGTCGTAGTTTTTGGAATGCAGTGTGTCCTGGTCGATCAGCAGCAGCAACAGATACAAGATGGATGGAACGATGAATATCGCGCGATGGCGAAACGAGCCGATGAAGCAAAGCGCCACGACGGCGAGAAGGCCGATATAAAGCGCATAGATCGACCGGACGTGATAGCCGAACAGCTTGAATGCGAGATAGTAGTAATCGATCATCCCGGTTTCGTTGAGAACGAGGCCGAACGTCTTGCTGCGGTCTGCAATCGCAAGATCGGCCGCGGCACGCAACGCCGCATCGGCTTGGTCCGGATGGGTATTGAGGACGGCAAGCAGCTCGCGGTTCGAGTTGATGCCGTAGCCGGATTTGTCGAGCGCGTTCGCGACTTCAGTCAAGCCGACCATGCCGGAGGTGCCGTGCGCCGCTTCGGAGATTGCGATCGCCAGCGACGCGGTGTGCCGGTAATAGTCGGGCACGATCGTATCGAGCCCTTTGCGTACGCCGTCCGCCGCGATCAGCAGGACGAGCAGCAGGCCGATGGCCGCCAGCAGGTAAAACCTGCGATCTGCGCTGCTGCGGCGTTCGCTCGCGGTTGCTGCGCTCAGGTTCATGATCGCCAATCGGCCGTCTGCCAGCCGCCGCGGCGCCGTGCCGGGCGGTCCTGCTCTCGAGGCCGTGCTACTCGGCAGCCTTTCTTGTCAGCCCGTCGATATTGCACACGACTTTCGTCCCGGCCAGATAAAGAAATTGAACGTGGCCGTTCTGCTCGACAAGCTCTACGACATAGTTGTTCGGCGCAAGCGGCGTGATGGTGACCGTCTTCGGGGCGCCGGTCTGCATTTGTTTGTCGCCGTCAATCTGGCAGTAAACCGAGCAATGCGCGTTGGCGGCGCACTCGTAGGTGCGCGGCGCCTGTATCGGCGCTTGCGCCATGGCTGGGGCAACGCCCACGGCGAGTGTTCCCGCGACAAGGCAGCCGACGCGCCAACCATTCGTCATGTCACTCTCCAATGCAGGGCGTAGCGCGGGAGCCAACGAGTCCTGCGTCGGATTAATTAGCATCGCGTATCGGCGCGGACAATGACGTGCCCGAACGATTGTGACATCGGTTTTGCAACGGCGCTGAGCGTGTTCCGCCAGCGGCGCGGAATTGACATGCCGCTGCCCTGTGTTAGGACGGGCATGGACCGGTGGATATTCCATGCGCGAAAATAGCGACAGATCGTTTGGGCTGCTCATCGGCGGCGTCCTGCTTTTGGTCGGGGCCCACCATTATTGGAAGGAACGGCCGGATTTTTTCGTTTGGCTCATCATCGGTGTGGTTTTTGCCGCAGTTGCATTGCTCATGCCGCGCACATTGGCGCCGTTGCGGCGGCTGTGGCTGAAGCTCGGACACCTGATGAGTATCGTCGTCAGTCCGATCATTCTCGCGCTGATGTATGTGCTTGCGATCGTCGTCACCGGCATTCTGATCCGCCTGTTCGGCAAGGACCTGCTTTCGCTCAAGCTCAAGCCCGCGGAGGCGTCATATTGGATCAAACGAAACCCGCCCGGCCCCGAATACAAATCGCTCGCAGACCAGTTCTGACGAATATCGGAGCAGGGCGCGTAGTGGCATCGACGGCGGCCTTTACATTATGATCGGGCGCAAACGAGTCTGGCCGAGCTAATGCGCGTTCTGGGCATCTCCGCATATTACCACGATAGCGCCGCTGCTCTCGTCAGCGACGGCGAAGTCGTCGCTGCGGCCCATGAGGAGCGCTTCTCGCGCAAGAAGTTCGACGAAAGTTTTCCGCATCAGGCGGTTCGCTATTGCCTGGAAGCGGCCGGCGCCAGGTTGCGCGACATCGACAACGTGGTGTTTTACGACAAGCCGTTTCTCAAGTTCGAGCGGCTCTTGGAAACCTATCTTGCTTTCGCGCCGCGCGGATTTGCGTCTTTCGTGAAAGCCATGCCGCTCTGGCTCAGCGAAAAGCTGTTCCAGAAGAGCATGCTGCTCGGGGAATTGCGCAAGATCGACCCGGAATTCGATGCGGCGCGTTTGATGTTCACCGAGCACCACCACGCGCATGCGGCCAGCGCCTTCTTTCCCTCGCCTTTCGAAGAAGCGCTGGTGCTGACCGTCGACGGCGTCGGCGAATGGTCCACGACCACCGCGGGGCTCGGCCGCGGCAACCGGGTCGATATTCTCAAGGAGATCCATTTCCCGCACAGCCTCGGCCTGTTTTATTCGGCGTTCACCTCCTACATCGGCTTTCGCGTCAATTCCGGCGAGTACAAGCTGATGGGGCTGGCGCCCTATGGCGAGCCGCGTTACCGCGACGTCATTCGCGACAATCTCATCGATCTGAAACCCGATGGCTCGTTCCGGCTGGACATGTCGTATTTCAACTATTGCACCGGCCTGACCATGACCAACGCCAAATTCGATCGCCTGTTCGGGATGCCGCCGCGCGACGAGCGCGAACCGCTGACGCAAACGCACATGGACATCGCGGCCTCGGCGCAGGTCGTTCTCGAGGAGGCGATGCTGCTGCTCACCCGCGGCCTAGCGGCGGAATATCCGCAGCGCAACCTCTGCATGGCCGGCGGCGTGGCGCTCAATTGCGTCGCCAACGGCAAAATCCTGCGCGATGGCAAATTCGATCAAATCTGGGTGCAGCCGGCCGCGGGCGATGCCGGCGGCGCGCTCGGCGCTGCGCTCGTGGCGTATCACTATCAAACGAGCGACGCGCGCAAGCCCAAAGCCGGCGACGGGATGTCGGGAGCGTTTCTCGGGCCGTCGTATGGCGAGGAGGACATCCGCCAGCGCCTCACCGCCGAGGGCGCTCGCTTTGAGATCGTGGATGATGAACCTGCGCTGCTCGACCGGACCGCGCAGGCGCTGGCCGACGGCCGCGCCGTCGGCTGGTTCCAAGGCCGCATGGAGTACGGACCGCGCTCGCTCGGCAACCGCTCCATTCTCGCCGACCCGCGTAACCGCGAAATGCAACGAACGCTCAATCTGAAGGTCAAATATCGGGAAAGCTTCCGCCCCTTCGCGCCTGCCGTATTGGCGGAAGATGTCTCCGACTGGTTCGAGCTCGACAGGCCGTCTCCCTACATGCTGCTGGTCGCCGACGTCGGACAACGCCGCCGCGTGGAATACAATGGCGCCGACCATCTCGACGGCTTGGATAAGCTCAAAGTCATCCGCTCCGAGATCCCCGCGGTCACCCACGTCGATTATTCGGCGCGCGTGCAGACCGTCCATCGCGAGACTAATCCCCGATTCCACGCTTTGCTCAGCGCGTTCAAGGCGAAAACCGGCTGCCCGGTGCTCGTCAACACCAGCTTTAACGTGCGCGGCGAGCCGATCGCCTGCTCGCCCGAGGATGCCTTCCGCTGCCTCATGGGAACCGAGATCGAGATGCTGGTGGTCGGTAACTGCATTCTGTATAAGAACCGCCAGAATCCGAATCTTATTCTCGATTATCGCAATGCGTTCGATCCCGATTGACGGCGCAGCAAGGGGCAAGGTTCATGGCATTTCTCCGTGAATTCGTCAGGTTCATCGCCGCGCGCAAGAAGTACTGGCTGGTGCCCGTCCTCGTCATCATGGTGGCCGTCGGCGGGCTATTGGTCATCTCCAAGGGCAGCGTGGTCGCGCCGCTCATCTACACGCTGTTCTGACCGATCAGGAGATGATCGTCGGATTTTGCGACGGCTAAAGCGGTGTTTTGCCGTTCAGGCCGAAACGCCGCCGATGTGCAATCCTAATGCCGCTTGCGACCGAACATGATGTAGAGACCGCCGTCCTTGCCGCCCGTTAGCAACAGCTCCATTTCGCTCGACAGACGGTCCATTCGGCTGCCCGCCGGCTGAACGTCAAACAGCGCCATGCGGTCGGAAAACTCGGCGTCGCCAATGGTCGGGATGCTGGCGGTGAAATCGAATCCCTCGGCATCGAACCATTGCAGTAATTCATCCATCGAGTGCCTAGTCTCGTGCGGGTGCCGGTATTGGTCCATATACCAGGTCTCGCTGCGGACGCTGCCGCCCGCACCGCGCAGGCGATGATCGAACACCGTTGCGGCCCGGCCCCATCTTTCAATCAGCGCCCGCACCCACAAGGTCGGCAAGCGTCCCAACCAGTTGTACAGTCCGACGATGATAATGCCGCCCGGCTTCACGAAGCGGGCAATTGAGCGAAATGCGCCCCGGCAATCGCTCGTATGATGCAGCACCCCGTTCGAGATGACGACATCGAAGCTCGCCGGTTCGAACGGCGGCCGAAATAGATTTGCCTGCACGAAATGCGCATTGTTGATGCCGAAACGGTCGCGGAATTTCTTCGCAAGGTTGAGCGAGTTCATGCAAAGGTCGGCGCCGATGACGGTCCTGCCCCAGCCCATGCCGATAAAATTGGTCATTTGGCCGGTGCCGCAGCCGATTTCCAGAATACTGGCGCCGTGCGGCAACTGCTCATCGAGCATTTTGCCGAATATTGCCGCCCTGGCCTTGAAACGCAGGCTGTCTCGCGTATCCAGATCGTCGTAATTCGGAAATGGCGTCTTTTCATAGAACGCCTTGACGATATCGGTGACGTCGCGCTTGCCCTCCGGCCATTCGTTGGGAGCGAACAGACATGGAATGCCGGCTTCAATCGGGAAAGCGTGAGTTCCGTGGGCACAGGAGATTCGGTCCTGCGTTCCGTCCCAGGTCAGCATGGTGCCGTCTACCGGGCAACGCAACCACGGCAGGATTGATGACATCGACTGCCGCGGACCGGCGCTTTCAACAGGTTCCGCGCGCATCGGCGTTTCGGCAGCACTGGAGCCGTCGGTCAAGCTCATGGCTGGTGTCCACGTGATCTGGCGTAACGAGATACCGGTCGCATCGTCGTCCGAATAAGCAAATGTGTAGGTTGCTGAGTCAACGCTTCGGGCAACACCCAACGGCCTGATGGAGTTTCGGAGCGTCGGTCAGAATGACCGGCTGTCCGGTGCTCGTCAACACGAGCTTCAACGTGCGCGGCGAGCCGATCGCCCGCTCGCCCGAGGACGCCTTCCACTGCCTCACGGGATCCGAAATGCTGGTGGTCGGGAATTGCATTCTGTATAAGGACCGTCGGAAACCGACGCTCATTCTCGATTATCGCAACGCGTTCGGCCCCGATTGACGGTGCGGCGAGGATAAAGTTCATGGCGCTTCTCCATGAGTTCGTCAGGTTCAGGCCGTCGACGGGCTACTGGTGTTCTCCAAGGGCAGCGTGGTCGCGCCGCTTATCTACACGCTGTTCTGACCGGGGGCGGTTCGTCCAGGTGGATTTCCCAATCGGCCAATGAAGAAACTTGCAAGCGCAATCCGGGTCGTCGCGGCCAACCTGATCGTCCTTATCGTCTTGCTGGGCGGCATCGAGTTTTATGCCCGGCACTGGGGATACGAAAAGCCGAATGGCTTGCTGAACGGGCTGTGGCAGAGTTTCCAGCCCTACGTGATGATCACGACCGCGCCGGGGAAATATCGGCAATTTTTCAATACCTTCACGAAGGAGACCTATCCTTCCACCGTGCGAACCAATTCGCTCGGCTACAATGACCGGCATGAATTCATTGTGGGCCAAACCTACAAAAAGGCGGCCAATGAAAAGGTCGTGCTGTTCACCGGCGGCTCGGCGGCATGGGGAGTCGGCGCCACCGCTACCGACCGCACGGTGGCGGGACGGATGGAATATTATCTCAACAGCCTGCAAAGCGGCCAACGCTACACGGTGATAAATCTGGCGATGGGAAGCTGGATCGCGTTCCAGCAGTTCATCGGCCTGCAGCAATGGGGCTCCCAGTTCGATCCCGACTGGGTCGTCTCCATGGATGGTTTCAACGACGCCGGCGTCGGCTGCAACTATTCCCAGGGCCCGGGAAACCCCATGTATTTTGCTACGATGCGGTCGTACATCGACGGTTATCTGATGTCGACGCTGCACCCGGTCTTCTATCGCGGCTGGTTTGAAAACGAGCTGATCTTACACAGCAAGGCCTACCGCATCATCACCGGCAAGCAGTATGTTCCCGACGATCAGATATTCGATCAGTCGAGCGCCGAAACTTCACCGTTCCGACGGCAAATCATCCCCACGAAAGTGGGAGAAGCGCGGCAAATGCTGGCCTTCTATCTCGCTTCGGAGCGGGGCATGCTGAATCTGTTTCCCGCGGCGCGCTACATTTTGTCCACGCAGCCGGTGGTCAATCCGATTGCCGGCGACTTCAACGACATTTATGACCATCCGGTCGGCTCGCCGGAGCGCAAAGCCGCGATCGAGAAGCGGGTCGCGGACCTCGAAACCTATCTCACGCAGCATGAGAACGAGATGTGCGGCCAAGCCACCGCGCATCCAGCCATCACTTATATTTCCGACAACGGCGCGCTCCAGCTCGAGAAGTTGGTCGATGACGAAGCCGCGCGCGGCAGGGTGGTCGAGTATTACAATATCGGGACGCTGTTTTCCGGCACGCGGGAAGAACACATGCCGTATTTCATCGACCCGCCGCATCTGTCCGACAAGGGCATGGACGTGATCGGCAAATTCTATGCCGAGAAGATATTGGCGGCCAATCGTGAACGGCCGGCTGCCGCTTCCACTGCCGACTCTGCCGCTCCTGCCCCTATCACTCCCGCCGCTTCTGCGTCCGCCGCTCCGGCAAGCACAGAGGGGCACGAATGGGATTATCTGGTGGGCTTGACCGTCAAGGATGAGACGGCCGTAGAGCCGGTCGTCGCCGGTTTCCAGCCGCGGCGGCTGGCCGCAACGCCCACTGCTTCGCGCCACGGCCTCGGCGTCCGTTTTGACGATCTCAAGCCCGGCGGCACCTATCACCTCAAGGTGTGGCTCAAATCCGCGCCAAATGCCTGGGCCATGGTCGAGGCACGGGACAGCAACGACCCGCAAACGGGCGTTCCCGTGCATTACGGCGTGGTTTCGTTCGACTTGCAGAAAGCCGTGACGACCAAATCGTCCGGAGACATGGCGAAGCTAAGCGTGACTGCCGCCAAAGACGGTTGGGTCAAGACAGCATTCGATCTCCTGACCAAGGACGGCCGGATCTACGTCACCGCGAACCTCCTGGAAGGCGGCAACGGCCTGATGCTCTTCCAGGGTGCCGGTCAGAATGTCGTGCTCGGTGGAATAGAGATCGAGGAGCGGCAGTAGTGCTGGTCCGGGTGCCGCCTTACACGAACTGACGCAATTCGAAGAGGTGCTCGCCAGATACGATCACGCGCTTGCGCTGCGACCGGAATGACGAGAAAACGAATGCGGACGCAGCGGCTAAGACGCCTGCTTTGGCGCCTTGATCCTCTCGTTGCGCAGCTGGGAAAAGCTAGTTTCGATCATGTCGATAACGGCGGCAAGCCTTGGGCGCAATGGCTTCTCAATGAGGTAATGCACCGCTGCCGCCACCGAAAGGCAGACGCTGAGATAAATGAGCTCAATTGCAAGTCCCTGACAAAAATCGCCCGCAGGGAGTGTGGATTTGATCCAGCCGATGGCGCCCTGAGTCACGTCAACTGCACGAAAGCGCGTATCGAACGACAAAATTATTATGGTAACGTGGACAAGATAAAGTGGGTAGGTGAGATCGCCGATTGCGTTTAAGGTTCTGCTGTTTTTTGAGGACTCAAATATACACGGCAGCGCAGCCGCAAATAGCAAGACCGCCGCATATAAGAACGCATTGTCGAATGGGCGGCCGATTGTGAATAGGCAGATTAGGAACGATCCGCACGCGAATACCCAGGAAATTAAGACGCCAAATGACAAGTGTGGCGTTAGCATTCTTGCGAAATGTCCGATTAAGAAAAATAATATTGTCGATGGAAAGAAGCAGTAGCAAAACGCAACCCAGGCGTCATTATAAGCGTTGCCGTTGACAAACAAGAACGTGAACCGAATAAGGGCAGAGAATAGAAACACTATCACAGAAGCGGCGGTTGAGCGTAACAAAAACGGAGATAATGCGTAGAACGAAAGCTCGGACGCAAGCGACCATCCTATTCCAGTGCCGTTGGGAAAGTGATTATCATACATCACTGGATAAGTCTTAAAAGCTAAAATCCAGTCTGAGCCGAACAGGAAAAAGCTCGATATCGTTTCGACGGAAGGGTGGGTTAGCCAGTTCACAAGCCCTGAGCCAAGAACTATCACGCTAAATAGGTACAGAATCCACCATAGAGGATAAATTCGCAGCGCCCGTGATTTGAAGAAACTATACGTTCCGTTCAAAGAGGTCGGATATTTATTGTGTAATGCATAGCTAATGAGATACCCGCTAAGAACGAAGAAAAACGCGACAGCCAAGTTGCCATTCAGCGGTAAAATCGTCGCCGACAATCCGACGCCGACCGGATTCAGAACAAAATCGCGCACGTGAGATACGACGACGCATATTGCAAGAATCAGACGGATGAGGCCCATTATCTTCCGTTGCCCGAACTAAGCTGCCAGTCGTCGCGTGAACGATAGGCCCGGCGCTAGAGGGGCGTCAAATGTGACGCTCAGGACATCCCCATGTTACGACACGCTGTCACTCACTGGTAGGCTGGGACAAGCGTGGCAGCCGTCTCAACGTTCCTCAAGATCAGCGCGCCGCGTCCGACCTATATATTCGGCGCCGTTTGCCCAAAGGATTGCAAGGGGGGCGGCCTGTTTCCGCGGGAGCGAAGCGATGAACTTGCGCGTTGCGGAGATCGCCAAAATCGTCGCCCCCGACGCAAGCGAGCGAACGAAGACACGCGCGTTAGGGGTAATCCCTACTTCGGGGATACGCTCTCAGAGTGGGTCAAAATCTTATCGGCATAATATCGTGCAACAAGATCGTACCCGGAATCGCCCATGTGCGCCGCATCGATGAAAAACGCAAGCCGGTCTACCCTCTCCTTGGGAAATAGCAATCCGATGTTGCTATACTGAACGTCGCGGCCCTGTTTAGCCTCTTCTTGAGAGAGTCGCTCAAGTTGGATGGCGCCATTGACCAGGATGTATTCATAGGCGGGCGCCCGGTTCTTTTGCGAGCATGAGTTTGCCTCGTTCTGCTTGAGATACGCATCGACATCGGCTTCCCGCTTAGCCGTCCTGGTGCGACGAGCGTCTGAACCGGGAGCATCGTCGTAAATGTCCGTAAAGTCGGCGGCAATTTGGTTCGCGATTGGCTGCGTTGACAAAATATAATGTGCTTTCGGGAAAAGGCCCAACATGGCCTTCTGGGCTTTCAGATAGAAATCGAGCATCACGCGCGCCTCCCCAACTTTGGTGGGTAGGATTGTTCGCCGAATATTTTGAGTCTCTTGACTTGTATCGTCGAATTGCCGGTTGTCCGGTACGGACTGTTTGCCGGTGATGGTTCGATAGGCGACGCTCCATCTTATCAATTCGTTCTCGAGCCAGCCGCGATAGAAGACCGGTCTCTGCGTCGTCAGCAGGTAGCCTTCAATGTAGGCCTGCATCGTTGCGTAATACATGGGATTGATGGGGCCTTGAGAATACTCGCAGCCCACTCCCGCATCATTGAAGCCGTCCATGACGACGACCCAATCCGGATCGAACTGAGCGCCCCAGAGTTCCAATGCAATGAATTCCTGATATGCGATCCAACCGCCCATGCCAAGGTTGATGACCGTATACTTCACGTCGCTCTGCAATGAATTGAGATAATACTCCATTCGACCTGCGATTGTTTTATCGGTAGACGTAGCTCCGACGCCCCAAGCTACGGAGCCGCCGGTGAAAAGCACGACTCGTTCGTTGGCGGCTTTCCGATACGGCTTTGTGTAATCGAACTCGCGACGGTCGTTAAATCCGAGCGTGTTTGTAACAACATCAGCCGGGTAATTCTGCCCGGTGAACAGGTTGGTCCAAAGGGAAATGGTCCCCGGTGAATTCAAAAACATTACATAAGGGGCCAACTTCAGCCAAAGCCCGTTCGTGGTGGCGAATTCGCCGGGGCGCGGAGGAGACGTCCATCTGAAGTACAACTCTATACTCGCAAGCAATGTCACGAATACGACGAGATTAATTGCGACGACAATGACTCTTCGCAGAACGTTTCCCACCTCGAGGCTCCATGTTGGTGACGCCGAATGTCTTCGGGACTTAGTGTGCCTTGTAGATAATGACGCCCGCCGACGCTATCGTTTTGATATTGATCCGACTTTCGGATAGGCTCCTCTGGGATTATACTATGAACGGCTTTTATTAGGTACTTTTGAGCGCACGAGTCCATGGCAACTTCGCCCGCCAAGATCGACCATACGTACCCAATAGCCAGTCCTCCCCCTGAAGGGTCAATTTACCTCTAACTGAATGCGGTGGCGAGTAGACTAGGATGTAAAGCTGAGTCACGCGGCGTGGCGATCATATTTCGGACCGGGCGCTCCGAAAACTGTCGCCATAACGCTGCTTGCCCGGAATAATTATCTGATTGAGTTCGTCGAGCAGACCGGCCATATCCAGACTGGCTACCTGGCCGGAGCGAAGATCGTATGCACCGTAGAAGGGATGACAAAAGCAAGGGACTAGAGTAGCGGATATCGCGTGCGTCCCAACCTACTGTCGATTTCAGCGCCGACACTGGAATAGGTAAGCAAGCCGATTATCAGGGAAAGTTTGTAAATTCAGGTTGGGTATAGCCTGATACAACGTGGCGGAACTCGGAGGTGGCCGATGGGTATGGGCAGACATCTAATTGAAGCGGTCATAAGAGAACATCTCCATAAGCCGATAACAGGAGATGTTCTATTAATTGGACGGCAAACCACTTACGCGTCTCCCGACGAACTTATCCAAATCATTGGCGAGTACGGCATCAAAGCAAACGCTGACCCCAGCCAATTCCAGTTGGACAAGACAACGCTCGACCGCAAGAGAGGAGATGCCGAGATGCTGGTGAGCGATGCGGCGCTTTTCACATTGCTCGGGGCTCCTTCCGTTAAAGCGCTAGATCATAGTCCGTATGAAGGCGCCGAGGTGATACACGATCTGCGAATGCCGGTCCCCGCGCATCTTCAAAATATTGCCGATTTCATCGTGGACGGCAGTACATTGGACAACGTGTTCACACCGTCGATCGTTTTGCAGAATTATGCGAAGCTCTTACGGCCTGGTGGTCGCCTTCTGATGGTAAATGCGTTCAGCGCGCACAACACGGCTTACGTAATGATGCCGCCAATGTGGTACCTTGATTATTTCGTGATGAACAGGTTCGTTGATTGTAAAATATATGTCGTCCTATTTCTTGAGGATAATACCGGCAAGGTGATGGACAACGTGTTTTGGGTAGATGTGGACGCCGTCTCGGAGTCGCGCAGGGGAATGCACCGTTTTTTGTCACCGTATGAGATGGTGACCATTGTGTTTGCCGAGAAGGGCGAGAACTCGACGGTCAACTGCCTTCCGAACCAGCAGGATTACAGATCGGCGGAAGAGTGGGAGGAATACCTAGCGAATCTGGATGTGATCAGGCAATGTCAGCGTCACCATTTGGTGCGGTCCAGAACCGGGGGAGTCTTTATGCCGGCTGTTCCAGGGCATCCTTTTGTAGACAGAGAGTTCTGTACCCGATCCTAAACCATGTCTCAGCCCACCCCGCCCGTACAGAATTTAATTCCTAAGAAACACCGCTTGCCCGCACTTGACGGCGTACGGTTCCTTGCGGCGCTGTCAATTGTGTTGGGGCACGCATGGGGAGAGATACTTAAATTCGACGACTATCCATCCATCTCATCGTTCGGCGGAATAATTTCATTATATGGTATGCCGATATTCTTCGTCCTTAGCGGCTTTGTCATTCACTACAATTATGCCGAATCGTTCAAGACGATGCGAACGCGATGGGCGATTTGCGAGTTCTTCAGTGCCCGCGTGGCGAGAATCTACCCGCTTTTTATTGCTTCCGTATTTGTCGGGTTCTCCATCCAAGGCATTTTCTTGTGGCTCGGCCGTTACGATATGCCCTTTGCTTTGTTGACATTACATAATCTCACGCTCACGCAATCTTGGTTCTATCAAATTATGTTTGAAAGGCTAATGCTGTACTTCGGGTTCGGCATGGGCTGGTCAATTTCCAATGCGCTGTTCTTCTATATTACATTCGTTGTATTGGTTATTCCGCTCGGTCGATGGACAAGTCCACGTCGCCTGCTTATTGCAGTCTGCGTATATGTAACGGCGGTCATCGGTTTGTTAATTTCGATCCGGAATCCCATTACGCATATAAGTGCTTCGTACCTTCATGTGGCTACCGAAGGACCAAGTGGATTTCCCCGGTGGTTTTTCTATTTCTCACCGTATGCGAATGTCTTTGAGTTCGTCCTAGGATGTATCACGGCGCAAATGTATCTAATCGTCCATGATCGTGAACCCTCATCGTGGGAAATCAACGCGGGATTCGCGATCGTTCTCTTTAGCCTAGGGCTGATGCTTCTTGCAGCCAGTAGTTACTCTATCGACCCAAGCCAGCCAATCGCGGCAATAGCAAATCATCTAAAGGAAAACTTTGGCCTAGCTGTACCGATTGCGGTGATTATTTTTAGTGTTGTGTTCTATCCGAGCCCGCTAGCAACCATGTTGGCGTCCAGACCGATGGTGCTGTTAGGGGAACGCAGTTATTCGATATACGCCGTCCATGTTTTGATGATAATCCTCTTCGCGCGACCTGCTTCGGCATTCACGCAGGTAGCTCTCTTTGAAGCTTTCATACGGCTTTGCCTTGTAATCACGTTCACGCTAATTCTCGCTTCGGCCACTTACCGGTTGATCGAAGTTCCGGCGCGGGCTGGACTGCGCAGATTTTTTGAACAACGCATAATTTCTGGCTTCGGTACGCGAACCGAAAATGTCGGTAAAGGTGAGCACCAGTGGGCAACCGTACTGCGGCTGGCACTTATATTCGCTGCCGTCGTTGCGCTTTGCATCTGGTATCAATTCAAAATCATTCCGCTATACGGCACGATAATATAGATCGCGCGCCAAAGACCATTCCGCCCCATTGCCGCTGCTGTTCGTCACCGTGCGGCTCATTGCCGGGTTGGAACCGCTCCTTCGCCGACCGCAGGCCGCGGCGGGGCCTGTCGTTCACTCGGCGCCGTCGGGCCCGGTGGCGAACACCAATTAGCCGCGCCGGGCTCGGCAATGCGCCCTCTCGGGTGGGCGGCATGAGCCGGGAAAACACGCCGTAAAAGCCTTGCGGAACCCGGCTCTTAGCCGCCGACCATCTGTGCTTGAAATTACTGGCTTTTGAACGCATAAGCTCGCGCCCGACAGAGGAGGGGTGGTGGCACCGCCAACAGGAATCGACTTGGTGACGGGCGGCGCCGGTTTTATCGGCAGCCACCTCGTCGACCGCTTGCTGGCGCAAGGCCGCGCGGTGCGCGCGTTCGACTCTTTTGTCGTCGGCCGGCGCGCTAACCTCAAGAATCATAACGGGAATTCGAACCTGGCGATCATCGAAGGCGATGTCGCCGATGCCGCCGCCATGGCCGCGGCCACCGCCGGCGCCGAGCGGGTGTTCCATCTTGCCGCCCGCGCCGACATCGTGCCCTCGATCCAGGAGCCGGAGGCCTATTTCCGCTCCAACGTGGACGGCACCTTTTGCGTGCTGGAGGCGGCCCGCCGCCACGGCGTCAAGCGCCTGGTCTATGTCGCCTCCTCGTCCTGCTACGGCATCCCGGCGCTTTATCCGACCGCCGAGACGGCCGCGGCCGATCCGCGCTACCCCTACGCCTTAACCAAATATCTGGGCGAGCAACTCGTCATGCATTGGGCCCAGGTTTACCGGCTTCCGGCGGTGTCGGTGCGTTTCTTCAACGTTTACGGGCCGCGGGCGCGCACCAGCGGGACTTATGGCGCGGTGTTCGGTGTTTTCCTGGCTCAACTCTTGGCCGGCCAGCCGCTGACCGTGGTCGGCGACGGCGAGCAGACCCGGGATTTTACCTTCGTGGCCGATGTGGTCGATGCGTTGATCACGGTCGCCGAGAGTGACAAAATCGGCGAAATCTACAATGTTGGGAGCGGGCGGCCTGTCAGCGTCAACGAGCTGGTGAGGCTTTTGGGGTCGCCGCCGACCGTGCGCATCCCCAAACGCCCCGGAGAACCGGATTGTACCTGGGCCGACATTGCCAAGATTCAGCGCGACCTGGGATGGCAACCCAAGGTCGGCTTTGCCGACGGCGTGAAGGTGATGCTCGAGAACATCGACTATTGGCGCGACGCGCCGGTCTGGACGGCGTCACGCATTGCGGAAGCGACCAGCGACTGGTTTCGCTTTCTCGACGCCGAGCCAGTGACGTAAGAGGGCGGGAATGGACTCAAGCGTCGCAAAACTGATCCCGCAGCCGCCGGTCGGCCGGCCGCGAAGCCCGCGCGACAAGGTACGCACCTTGGCCGAGGTCGCGGCGGCCTGCGAACAGGCCCGGCGCGCCGGCCAGACCGTGGTCCAGGCCCACGGCACGTTCGATCTCCTGCATCTCGGCCACGTCCGCCATCTCGAAGCCGCCCGCAAGCTCGGCGACGTGCTGATCGTCACCGTCACCGCCGACCGTTTCGTCAATAAGGGTCCCGGCCGCCCGGTATTCAACTCCGAATTGCGCGCCGAGATGCTGGCCACGCTCGAATATGTCGATTGGGTCGCCATCAACGACTCAGCCGACGCGGTGAGCGCCATCGAGCGCATCCGGCCGTCGATCTACATCAAGGGCCAGGACTATCAGAACCCGCAGGGCGACATCACCGGCAAGATTTCGATCGAGCGCGATGCGGTCGAGACCTATGGCGGGCGCATCCATTTCACCGACGAGGTGTCGTTCTCGTCGAGCGAGCTGATCAACCGCCACCTCAATGTCTTCGAGCCGCATATTCGCGAGCACCTCGACACGTTGCGCCAGGACGGCGGCCTCGACCAGCTCTGCGAGCTGATCGAACGCGTCGCCGACTACCGCGTTCTCATCGTCGGCGACGCCATCATCGACGAGTACCAATACGTCTTGCCGATGCACAAGACGCCCAAGGAGAACATGATCGCGACCCGCTATCAGGATCGCGAACTGTTCGCCGGCGGCGTGTTCGCCGCCGCCAATCACGTGGCGTCATTTTGCAAGCAGGTCGACATCATCACCTGCATCGGCGATTCCGAAACCCACGACGACCTGATCCGCCAGAGTCTCAAGCCGAATGTCGGCTTGCGGGCTTTTACGCGGGTCGGCGCGCCGACCACGCTGAAACGCCGTTTCGTCGATCCCTCGTATATGCGCAAGCTGTTCGAGGTCTATTTCATGAACGACGAGCCGCTGACGCCGGACGTGCAGAGCGACGTCGATCGCGCGATCGTCGACCGGGCGGCGGACTACGATGTCGTCATCGTCGCCGATTTCGGTCACGGCTTGATCGCGCCGTCGTCGATCGAAGCGCTGACGTCCAAAGCGCGCTTCCTGGCCGTGAACACGCAAAGCAACAGCGCCAATCTCGGCTATAACCTGATCACCAAATATGGCCGCGCCGACTACGTCTGCATCGACGCGCCGGAGGCCCGCCTTGCGGTCAGCGACCGCATCGCCAATGTCGGCGACATCGCGCGCCGGCTCGCCGAGAACCACATCGACTGCTCGAAGATCATCGTCACCCAGGGCAAGCACGGTTGCGTCACCTTCGAGGCCGGCGGCATCACCCACACCATCCCCGCTTTCGCCAAAAACGTGGTGGATACGGTCGGCGCCGGCGACGCGTTCCTTGCGGTGACGGCGCCGCTGGTTGCGGCCGGGGCGCCGATGAACCGCGTCGGCTTCATCGGCAATGTCGTCGGCGCGCTGAAGGTCGAGATCGTCGGCCATCGGCGCTCGATCGAGAAGGCCGCCCTGATCAAGGGCATCACGGGCCTGCTCAAATAACACTGGAGCCGGGGACAAAAATGCGGGAATTGCTGGATCGTTGGATCGGCTCTTTGGCTAACGCCATGCGCGCCGCCGAAGTGACCGACTTGGCGTCAAAAAAGCTGACGCTGGAATCGGGTTGCGAGTGGGTGCGCAAGGCCGCGCACGAGGCGCACAATGCCGGCAACAAGATCATTTTCATCGGCAACGGCGGCAGCGCCGGCATAGCGAGTCACCTGGCCATCGATTTTTCCAAGAACGGCGGGCTTCGCGCGCTCGCCTTCAACGACCCCTCCGCGCTCACCTGCCTTGGCAACGACCTCGGCTACGAGAACGTGTTCGCCAAGCAGCTTGAGTTCCATGCCCGGCCGGGCGACCTTCTGATCGCGATTTCGAGCTCCGGCATGTCGCCGAACATCCTCGGCGCGGTGAAGGAGGCGCGGACGCGGGGCTGCAAGGTCGTGACCTATTCGGGGTTCGGCGAAAGCAACGCGTTGCGGCGCACCGGCGACGTGAACTTTTACGTCCGGGGACAGGACAAGGAATACGGCTTCGTCGAAGTCGCGCATCTGGCGCTGTGCCATGCCGTGCTCGACATCGACATGGGTTGGGGAACAAGCTGGGGCACCGGCTTGGCAAAGACCGCCAAGGCGCCGGCCGCGTAATGACCAAAGGACATTGGAAAGCGTGATGGCTAATCGGTTCAAGCGCGTCCTCGTAACCGGCGGGGCTGGTTACGTCGGTTCGAGCCTCGTGCCCAAACTGCTCAACGCCGGCTATGAGGTCGCCGTCCTTGATCTGTTTATCTATGGCGAGGTTTTTGCCGGCCTCAACGACGGTGCGAAGCTCAGCCAGGTCAAAGGCGACCTGCGCAATCCCGCGGATGTACGTAACGCGGTTGCCGGCTGCGACGCCGTGATCCATCTCGCCTGCATTTCCAACGATCCGTCCTTCGACCTCAACCCCGATCTCGGCAGGTCGATCAATTTCGATTGTTTCCGGCCGCTGGTGCAGGCGAGCAAGGATGCCGGCGTCAAGCGCTTCGTCTATGCGTCCTCGTCCTCGGTCTACGGCATCAAGGACGAGCCCAACGTCACCGAAGAGCTGCCGCTCAAGCCGCTCACCGACTATTCCAAGTACAAAGCCATGTGCGAGGATGTTCTGGAGGAAGAGCGCGAGCCCGGTTTCGTCGCGGTCACCCTGCGTCCGGCCACGGTGTGCGGTTACGCGCCGCGGCTGCGGCTTGATCTGACGGTCAACATCCTCACCAACCACGCCATCAATAACGGCCGCATCACGGTGTTCGGCGGCGAGCAGTTGCGCCCCAACCTCCATGTCGAGGATATGACCGACCTCTATTTGATGCTGCTCGAGCAGCCGGACGAGGCGATCAACGGCAAAACCTGGAACGCCGGCTACCACAACCTCAAGGTCCGCACCATCGCCGACATGGTGCGCGAAGAAGTCGGGCAAAAGGTCGACATCGTCGTCACGCCGAGCGACGACCATCGCTCCTATCACGTCTCCTCGGAGAAGATCCGGCGCGATCTCGGCTTCGTCGCCGGCCGCACGGTCAAGGACGCCATCGTCGATCTGAAGACGGCGTTCCTCGCCGGCAAGGTGCCGAATTCCATGTCGGACGACCGCTATTACAACATCAAGCGGATGCAGGCGCTGAAGCTGAAATGAACAAGGTCGAATTCCTGCCGCCCGACGTCGATAGCGGCCGCCGCCCGGTGGTGTCGCATGAATTGCGCGCGCCGCCGAAAGCGGCGAAGCTTTTGCTTTGCGTCTGGGGCTACAGCTACGTCCGCCAGTTCCTCGAATGCGGCCTGCCGACGCTGCTGGCGCCCGGCAACGTTCCGGCGCTCGCCACGGCGCTGCCGACCGAGTTCATCATCCTGACCAGCGCCGACGACGAATCCTTCATCGTCGAGCACCCGGCATTCAAGCAGCTCGATTCCGTCTGCAAGACGACGATCCATCCGATCGATCATCTGATCACCGATGGCAATTATTCGACCACCATCACGCTGGCCTTTACCGAGGCGGTGCGCGAAGTCGGCGAGGACATGGTCGACACCTGCTTCTTCTTCCTGGTGTCGGACTACATCGTCGCCGACGGCTCGTTCGCCAACGCGCTCAAGCGCATGCAACAGGGCACCAGCGCCGTCGTCGTCGGCAATATGCAGGTCGCCCGCGAATCGGCGTTGCCGTGGTTGCAGGAGCGGCTGGCCGGCAACGAGCTTGGGCTGGCATTGGCGCCGCGCGAACTGATGCAATGGGCGCTCAACAACCTGCATCCGCTGGTGCTCGCCAACATCGTCAACCTGCCGTTCAGCCACAACACCGACAGCAACCGGCTGTTCTGGCGCGTCGACGGCAACACCATGATCGGGCGCTTCTACCTGATGCACATGCTGTGCGTGCGCCCGGAGGTCACCGATTTCATCATCGGCTCGTCGTGCGATTATTCGTTCATTCCCGAAATGTGCCCGTCCGGCAATGTCGACGCCATCACCGATTCCGACGAATACCTCGTCATCGAGATGCAGGCGCGCATGCACGAGGCGAAGTTCCTGCGTCCCGGCCCGATCCAGGTCTCGCCGCTGGCCAAGAGCTTGAGCGAGTGGACCACCGTCACTCATCGCAAGAACGCCGACCACTCGTTGGTCTTTCACGCCGAAGAGCTGTCGCCCGAGATCAATCGCAGCGTCGAGGAAGCGGACGGCTTCATTGCCGACATTGCGAGAAATCTCAGCCGCAAGCCGCAGCCCTATCGCGGCCATCCCTACTGGCACGGCGCCATGGCGGCGTTTCACGAGGTCGGCGGCCGCAAGCTCAACAACGAGGAATGGATTTACGCGCTCGGCTTGCCAGAGACCCCGAACAAGCTGACCAATTGGCTGCTCTGGCATTCCAAATTTGCCCTGATGGGCAAGCCGCCGCACGTGCTGCCGTGGCATCCGGCCTGGCCGGACTTCCAGACCGTGATCCGCGAGATCGATTCCTTCTTCACCGATCCCAGTCAGCGCATGCTGCTGTTGTCGAACGAGCCGACCGCGTTCAGTGTGGCGCTGGCCGACAACGGCGAGCGCACGCATCGGCTGCGCTGCCGCCCGTTCCTGAAGAATCCGCCGGAGCGCTACGAGCGGCTGCACGGCAAGTTCGATCTCTGTCTGCTCGAGCTCAGCGAAACCGACATGGAGGACGGCGGCGAGCTGACCGACCGGATCGTGCCGCTGTTGAAGAATGGCGGCCGCATCATTCTTTTCGTCCTCAATCGCCGCGTCGTCGACAAAGACGGCGAGTTCGGCCACAGCGTCACGTTCCAGGCCTCCCGCTTCATCCGCTCCAGCGCGGTGCCGACCGAGATTCATTTCGTGCCGTCGAACGCGTTTCGGCAGTGGGGCCGCCGCGGCATGTCCAAGTTGCGGCGCATGATGAACAGGATGCTGTGGTTGACCGCGCCGTTGACCGCAGTTTGCGCCGGCTTCCTGCTGTTGTGCTCGTTCATCGGCAACATCGATGCGTGGCGGTCGACGCGGCGCGTCGCCGGGCGCGGCCACCAGTCGAGCTTCGTCATGCGGCTCACCGTCGACGCGCCCAAGATCGCGACGTCGCAGGCCTATTGGCGTTCCGAGGTGGCGCGCGAGAAGCGCGAGGCTCTGACGAAAACGGCGAGCGGGATGCAGCCCGCCGTGACCAAGGAGACGCGCGAGCCGCAATACAATCGCTGCCTCGAATTGCGCGATACGATCGGGCTGGCCTCGCTTGGCCTAATGACGAACCAGGTCTGGTACGACGATCCGCGCCGGCTGACGTTCCTGTTGGCGCGCTATAAATTCGTCGCCAAGATGCTGGCGGGCCGCCGCAATGTGGGCGAGGTCGGCTGCGGCGACGCCTTCGGCACGCGCGTCGTGCTCCAAGAGGTGTCGGACGTCACCGTCTACGATTTCGACCCGCTGTTCATCCAGGACGTCCGCGCGCGCCGCGACGAGCGTTGGCCGCTCAAGGCCGAGGTCCACGACATCGTCGCGGCTCCCTTGCCGCGCAAGCATGATGCGCTGTTCAGCCTCGACGTCATCGAGCATATCTCGCCCATGAACGAGCACGCCTATTTGGCCAATCTGTGCGAGTCGCTTACCGAAAACGGCCTGCTCATGATCGGCACGCCGTCGCTCGAATCGCAGACCTATGCCTCGCCGCCGAGCAAGGCCGGCCACATCAATTGCAAGACCAGCACCGAGCTCAAGGCACTCCTGGAGAAGTATTTCGAGCATGTGTTCGTGTTTTCCATGAACGATGAAGTCGTGCACACTGGCTTCTCCTCCATGGCGCATTATCTGTTTGCGCTGTGCTCGATGCCGAAATGGGAAGGCGGCGATTTCAAGCGGCGGTCGCGGGGCGAACAGCGCGAATTCGCGATCTGTGAAAACCACGACGGTACCGGATACTACGTGCGTGTGACCCATCCCAACACCGAGCCGCAAAGGATCGAAGGCTTTGCCAGTGTCGCCGACGCGGCACGTTGGATCGGCATCCAGGCGCTTGATTGGTCCAAATCCGACCGCCCGACTTTCTCTTAAAGCCGGCGCGGAAACTCGCGCGCTTCGCCATGGCATCAGGTCTGCGGATTGGCATCGATTTCGACAACACCATCATCACCTACGACGATGTGTTCCGTGCCGCCGCCGAGGCAAGCGGGTTGATCGCGCCCGGTTTCTCCGGAAATAAGCAGGCCGTGCGCGACGCCATCCGGCTGTTGCCCGACGGCGAGCTCGCCTGGCAGCGCCTGCAGGGCCAGGTCTACGGCAAGGGCATCGACGGCGCGGCCATGGTCGCAGGCGTCGCGACGTTTCTGCGCCGTTGTCGGACCGAAGGCTGTGCGGTCGTGGTGGTGAGCCACAAGACCGAATACGGCCACTTCGACCCCGACCGCGTGAACCTGCGCAAAGCGGCGCTGGACTGGATGGCCGGGCAGGGGCTCTTCGGCCGCGATCACGGCATCGCCTTGGCGGACGTTTATTTCGAAAGCACGCGGGCGGAAAAGCTTGCGCGGATCGCGGCGCTGTCCTTGACGCATTTCATCGACGATCTCGAGGAAGTGCTGACCGACCCCGGTTTCCCGCCTGATGTCGAACGCATTCTGTTCGCCGATGGCGCGCAGCCGGCGTTGCCTTCATACATCCGCTGTTCGACGTGGCGCGATATCGAGCGGCAGGTTTTTGGCGGAGCAGGTCCTTGAGCACGACCGACGGCGCGCTCGCCGAAGCGACCGCGATAGCGCAGGCGCTGGCCGGCGATGCCGCCAAGGTGAGCCGCCTCGTCACCGGCGGCCGCAACAGCCGGATCTGGCGCGTGGCGAGCGGCGGACGCACGTTTGTGCTCAAGCAATATCCGTCACGCCGCGACGACCCGCGCGACCGGCTCTCGACCGAAGTCGGCGCGCTGCGGCTGATGGAGCGCCATGGCATCGACACGGTGCCGCGCGTGCTCGGCGTCGACGGCGAGCACGGCTATGCGCTTTTGAACTGGATCGAGGGCAGCGAAGTTGCCGAAGTGAGGGAAGCCGATATCGACGCGGCGATCGTTTTCCTCACCGCTGTCCACGGTCTGCGCGCGGCGCCCTGGGCCGCTGAACAGCCGCCGGCAGCCGAGGCCTGTCTCAACGGCCGCGAGATCGAACAGCAGATTAAAGCGCGCTTGGTGCGCCTGCGCGACACCGCCCGCGATGAGCATGAACTGGTTGATTTTATTGATAATTACGTCGTGCCGCGGCTCGCCGTCGAGAGCCCGAAAGCGCATGGAGCGGTGACGGCAGCCGGCCTTGCTTTTGACGCCGAACTCCCGCAGGAATGGCGCAGCCTCGTTCCGTCCGATTTCGGTTTCCACAACAGCTTGCGACGGCCGGACGGGTCGTTGGCGTTCCTCGATTTCGAATATTTTGGCTGGGACGATCCTGTGAAGCTCACCGCCGATATTTTGCTGCATCCGGGCCGGCCGCTTGAGTTGCCGCAGCGGCAGCGCTTCCGCCAAGCGGTGACGCGGCTCTACGGCGGCGATCCGGCATTCGCCAACCGGCTGTCGGCTTATCTGCCGCTGTTCGGCTTGCGCTGGGTGCTCATCTTGCTCAACGAGTTTATCCCCGAGCGCTGGCAGCGGCGCGTGCTGGCCGGCGAGACCGGCAGCTGGAGCGACGTCAAGGCGCGGCAGCTTGCGCATGCGCGCGCGTTCCTCGCGACGCTTGCAGAGAAGGTGGAGGCCTAAGCGATGGCAGCTCTGGCCGCGCCGGCGCTCAACCTTGCGACGCCACCGCTCGACGAGCGGTCAAAACATCTGCGCCGGCTCGCGGTGCGCACGCTGCACGGCGGCGAGCGCGGCCATGTCGGCTCCTCGATGTCGCTCATCGAGATCATGCGCGTGCTCTACGACGACGTGCTGCGCTATCGCGCCGACGAGCCGAAATGGCCGGGCCGCGACCGCATGATCCTGAGCAAGGGCCACGGCTGCATCGCGCAATACGTCATGCTGGCCGAAAAGGGTTTCATTCCCCACGAGACCCTCGACACCTTTTGCCGCCGCGATTCCATTCTCGGCGGCCATCCGGAAGCGGCAAAAATTCCCGGCGTCGAGGCGTCGACCGGCGCGCTCGGCCACGGCCTGTCCTATGGCGTCGGCATGGCGTTGGCCGCGCGCATCGAGAAGCGCGACACCCGCGTCATCGTGGTCATGGGCGACGGCGAGATCAACGAAGGCTCGGTATGGGAAGCGGCGCTGTGCGCCGGCAAGCACAAGCTCAACAACCTCACCGCGGTCATCGACTACAACAAGATCCAGTCGGCCGGCCCGACGCGGGAAATCCAGGACCTCGAGCCGCTGCTCGACAAGTGGCGCGCCTTCAATTTCGCCGCCGTCGACGTCGACGGTCACGACGTCGAGGCCTTGCGCAAGGTCTTTGATCGCCTGCCGCTCGCCACCGACCGGCCGAGCGCCATCATCTGCCATACCGTCAAGGGCAAGGGCATCGCGTTCGCCGAGAACGATGCCAACTGGCACCACAAGTCGAAGATCGCCAACGACGTGGTGGCCAAGCTCTACGCTGCCCTGGAGTAACGCATGCGCCAGACCTGCCTCAACATGGTCTACGATCTCGCCAAGCGCGATAAGCGCGTGCTGTTCATCGGGTCCGACCTGAGTCCGGGGCTGCTCGGCGACATGAAGAAGGAGATGCCCGAGCGCTGGTACATGGAGGGCATCACCGAGGCCAATGTCATCGGCATGGCGGCGGGCTTTGCCATGGAAGGCTACATTCCCTACGTCAACACGATCGCGACCTTCATCACACGGCGCTGCTACGAGCAGGTGGCGGTCGATCTTTGCCTGCACGAACTGCCGGTGCGGCTGATCGGCAACGGCGGCGGCCTGGTCTACGCGCCGCTCGGCCCGACGCATTTGGCTATCGAAGACATCGCCATCATGCGCGCGCTGCCGAACATGATGGTGACGGCGGTGTGCGATGCCAAGGAGATGGTGCGGCTGATGAATGCCACGCTGGAGTGGCCGCACCCGATCTATATCCGTCTCGCCAAGGGCGGCGATCCGATCGTCAGCCGCGACGAAAACGGCTTTGCCGTCGGCAAGGCGATCCCGATGCGGCGGGCGCGCTCGCGGCGCTCTATCGTGCTGCTGGCGACTGGCGTCATGACCACCAACTGCCTCGCCGCGGCCGATCTGCTGGCGAAAGACGGTCACGATGTATCCGTCGTGCATTTCCACACCGTCAAGCCGCTCGACGAAGAGGCGGTGCTGGAATTCTCCCGTGACGCCGAATTGGTGGCGACCGTCGAGGAAGGCACCATGATCGGGGGCTTCGGCAGCGCGGTGACCGACGTGCTGGTCGAAAAGCTCGGCTCAAGCCTGCCGGCGCTCGTTCGCATCGGCCTGCCCGACGCCTTCCCGAACAAATATGGTTTGCAGGAAGAGCTGTTCGAGGTCTACGGGCTGGCTCCCGCCCAGATCGCCGCGCGGGTATCCAAGTCTATGAAAGTAAAGGATAAAGTAGCCTGATGCTGTTGCTCTGCGGCCGGAGCGGGGGCGACACGCGGCCATGACGAAGAGCTGATGGATGTTCCTCATCGTCGGCGGTGATTCCGAAATCGGCGCGGCGGCTTGTCGCGCGATGCAGGTGCAAGGCGCAGCGGTCGCGGCGACGACGCGGCGCAGCGATCGCGTCGCGCCCGACCGGCCGTTTCTCGATCTTGCCGCGCCGCTCGGCGACTGGGCGCCGCCGCCGGGGACGCAAGCCGTCTGCCTCTGCGCCGCCATCGCGCGCCTTACCGCCTGCGCCGGCGATCCGGAAGGCTCCGCGCATGTCAACGTGGTGCAGACTTTGGCTCTCGTAGAGAAGCTCCTGGCGCGCGGCATCGCGGTCCTGTTCCTCTCCACCAATCAGGTGTTCGACGGCCGCACGCCGCACGAGCGGGCCGGGGCGCCGCATTCGCCGGTGAGCGAATACGGCCGCCAGAAGGCGCGCGCCGAAGCAGCGCTGCTGCGTCAGCTGGAAAGCGGCGCGCCGGTTGCCATCCTGCGTCTCGCCAAAGTGGTGTCCGACACGATGCCGCTGATCGGCGGCTGGATCAAAGACCTCACCGCGGCAAAGTCGATCCGCGTTTTCGACGACCTGGCGCTGGCGCCGACGCCGACCGATCTGGTCTGCACCGCGATCGCCGCCTTGCTGCAAGACCGCGCGCGCGGCATCTTTCAGCTCACCGGGCCGCGCGACGTCACCTATGCCGACATCGGCGGCTTCCTAGCCGCCTATCTCGGCGCCGATCAAAAACTCGTCAATCAAACAAGCGCGCGCGCGGCCGGGCTGCCGGAGGGCGCCACGCCGCTGCATACCACGCTTGATTCAAGCCTGTTGCGCGTGCATTACGGGCTCGAAGTGCCGGACGTGTGGGACGTTGTCGAGCGGGTGGCAACGAACACAAGAGACAAGGTGGCGAGCACTACTCATGCCTGAGGCCGCCGAGCAAACATCGCTCTCGCGAACGCTGCGCAATGCGATTCGCTTCAAGATAAGAACCAAAAAATTCGCGGCCCGGATTTTCGATGCGGTTCTGTACGGCGTGGTGTGGCCCTATCATCAGAACGTGTTCTGGGGCGATCGGCTGCTGACTTTGGACAAGACGGCGGGATTTCTCAGCGAGCCTGGCTTTGCGGCGGCGCTGGCGCAGGCCGACAGCTCCACCGGCCAAAATCAATACCGGTCGCCGCAGGGCATCGCGTGGCGCTACAACACGCTGATCTGGGCGGCGCGCACCTGCCTGGCGGTGCCGGGCGATTTCATGGAATGCGGCGTCTATCGCGGCGACATGACGTGGATGATGACCGAAATGGTCGATCTGCATCGCGCCGGCAAGAAATTCTACATCTACGACACGTTCACCGGCCTGGTGCCGCAATATTCGTCCGCGGCCGATTTCCCCGGCGCGCCGCAATATCTCGAGCATATCGACAAGGAGTATCGGGCTTCGGATATCGAAGGCTACGTGCGCAATCGTTTCCGCAACAAGGAGTATGTCGTCGTTACCAAGGGCGTGGTGCCGGACGTTTTGCATGACATCGCGCCGGAGCGGATCGCATTTCTGCATTTGGATTTGAATTCACCCCGCGCCGAAACCGCAGCGCTCGAGGTCCTGCTCGACCGCGTCTCGCCGGGCGGCATCATCATTTTCGACGACTACGGCTGGAAGCACTTTCAAAATCACAAAGAGGCCACCGATCGCTTCATGGCGGAACGCGGCCAGGTGATTATGGAATTGCCGACCGGGCAGGGTTTGATGATCAAGCGCTAGAGCATGATCCGGAAAAGTGGAAGCCGGTTTCCGAAAAGATCATGCCCCACTAAAATGCTTAGAACGGCTCCGGCGCGGCGAGCAGCTGCAGCGGCTGGGCGCCGTGCCAAATCAACCATGGCTCGACCGTCAGATAGGCGAACTGACCCTCGACCTGCGCCGGCTGCGTCAACGTAATCGACAATTCCGTCGCACCGGCCTCGACCTGAACGCTGGCTTCGCCGGTGGTCTCGGCCGGCATTGCGCCGAAGCCGCGCAACACCACCTGTGCCGTGAGCCGTCCCGGTTGCGGCGGCGGCACGAGCTTGAGGCGCAGGCCTGCGACTTTGTGGGCATTCCAGCGGATGCGCCCGCGGTTGAACGGCCGGTCGCCGACGCCGTGCACGAACGGCGCGCGCAGCACCATGAAATCGGTTTCGAAAATCGTCGCGCGATGGTAGTCGAACGCCTTGTCCCGATCGTAGTCGGTCGCCGCGGTGCCAAGCTCCTGCCAATCCGGATTGGCCGCGAGGAAGTCGCGGGCTGCGAAGAACGGCCCGGCCTGGGCAACGTTATCGATGACAATAAAGCCACCCGGGGCGATGGTGCGGGCGCCGCAGGCGATATCGAACGCGGCGAACTCGTAATCGTGGTTGCCGTCGACGAAGACGAGCGCCGGCTGAATATGCTCCCGATCCATGTCGTTGAAGAACGCCATCGAATCCTTGGCGTGTAGCCGCACGTGACGAAACAATTCCGGCGGCCAGAGTTTTAGCACCGCGGCGATATACTCGCCACGGAACGGATCGACGGCGTGGGCGATGCCCTTGCCGTTCGCATAAAGGGCACGGCAGATCGCCTCGGTGGTGCCGGCCTTATAGGTGCCGATTTCGTAGACGTGGTCAGGACGGAGATTGCGAACAAGACTGTACAGCAGGGCCTGCGATTGCGACGAGATCAGCGAGCGGGGGCCGGCCGGATTGTCGTAAAAATAGGTCTTGGTCGCCTCAATCTCCGGCGCCGCGATGATCTGCGCAACCGGATCCTGGCTGGCGGCCAGATCGATCTTAGGAAAAGCAACGTCGGACAGCGGCTTGATGTCGAGGCCTTTATGCAAGCCGTCGAGGCGGATTTCGAGCTCTCTGGCCTTGCGCCGCATGGCTTCGGCGGCCGTGGCAGCGACGCGTGCGCCGCCAAGTTGCGCCAGACGAAGGCCCAGCGCGGCAAGCTTCCGCGTCTTGCCGACGACGCCGTCTGGCCGCGCAGTTTTGTCGTCGCTCATCTCAACGCCTCGTGCGATCGCCGCCGCGAACGATCCCGCTCACGCCCCGCCGATCCGCAACAACACGCGGCCGGCGGTGCCGCTGCGCACCACGTCGAGCGCCGCGTTGATGTCGTCGAGCGGGAATTCATGGGTGATCAGGCCTTCGAACGACAGCCGCCCGGCTTCGATCAGCCGGATCAGCCGCGGGATGTCGACGTGCGGCACCGCATCGCCGCCGTGTGAGCCGGTCAGCACTTTGTTGAAATGGATCGGCAGCGTGTAGATCGAGACCTTCTCGCTCGGCACGCCGACCAGCACGCAAGTGCCGTCGGCATGGGTGAGATTATAGGCAAGCTCGATCACCGATTTTGCGCCGGTGGTCTCGATCACCTTGTCGGGACCTTTGGCGCCGACAATCTTGCGGATCTCCGCGTCCATGTCCGACACCGCGTTGCCATTAAGGACGTGCGTGGCGCCGCGGCTCTTTGCCATGTCGAGTTTCACATCGACCAGATCGACGGCGACGATCGGATTGGCGCCGGCAAGCTCGGCGAATTGCACGACGTTCAGCCCGACGCCGCCGACGCCGAAGATCACCACGGATTCGCCGATCTTGACGTTGGCGTCGTTGTTGATCACGCCGGCGGCGGTGGTCACGGCGCAGCCCAACAGCGGCGCGTCGCGCAGGTTATAGTCGGGCGGGATCACCGTCATCCGGTTCTCCGACACCACCGCATAGTCGCTGAACGTCGTCACCCAACCGGCGTTGAGTTTTTTGCCGCGCCACTGGTAGGCGGGGGGCTGGCACTGGATGCCCTGGCTCGGCCGCCAGTGCAGCACCACGGTGTCGCCGGGCTTCACCGTGGTCACGCCCAGGCCGATCTCGATCACCTGCGCCGAGGCTTCGTGGCCGAGCAGATGCGGCAGGAACTTGTCGGGGCCTTTGGCGGCGGCGATTTCGTTGAGCTGGGCGCCGCAGATCGTCGAATAGAGCACCTTGACCAGAACCTGGCCGACGCCGAGCGTCTCCGGCAGCGCGATCTCGTCGACCACAAGCGGCTCGCGCGACTGCACGAGGATCGCCGCCTTCGCTGTCTTGACCTGCATCGCCACGGCCTATTCGAAATAGATGAATTCGTAGTCGCCGGTATAGCCGAAATGATTATAGAGCCAGATCCATTCCGACGTATGCAGGATCGATTCCGCGGTCAGCGCCCAGCATTCGAGATTGAACTGCTCGAGCTCGTTCCGGTAGCCCTCAAGCATGATGTATTTGTTCTTGCCGACCCGGTTGATCTCCTGCACCGCGGTCTCGAGCTCGAACAGGCGCAGATTGTGCAGGCAGCCGAGCGAGATCACCAGATCGAACGCGCCGTCGCCATAGGGATAGCGGTCCTGGGCGCGATAGCGGAACAAATACGGCTTGATGTCGTCGCGGGCCTCGGCAAGGCCGTGCTTCGAGATGTCGAAGCCGGCGATCTTGAGCCCCGGCAGAATCTTCTTCATTTCGTAGAGCAGGAACGCCTTGCCGCAGCCGACGTCGAGCACGCTCGATCCGTCTTTAAGCCCATAGATGTCGATCAAGGCCCGCGCCACCGGCTTCCAGCGGCCTTCGATGAACTTGTAGCCGCCATAACCGTAACGGCGGTCGCCATCCCAGTAATCGAACTCGTATTCTTTGGCCTTCACCATGCAGTGCACTTTGTCGTCATTCATGCGCGCGAGGTAATCGCGCTTCGTCGCCTTGTGCAGCGGGGTGACGATATCGAGCAGGCGTCCCATTCCTCACGTCCTCACTTGGATGCCGGTCGGCGCGATGGCCGACAAGCAAAGCCCGGCAATGTTGGGGCGATCGAAGGTCGCCGATCGGCGACCGCGGTTGACCGCGCGGCGTTTTAACCAGCCCTCAACGGTTTGACAAGCGCAGGCGCGGGAGCGGATTGCGCCGAGAACGATCGCGGCACTGCCGCTGTTTTTTGCAACGGCCGGCGGAATACCAACCGGACGATGCGTCAAACTTGCGTGTTGGCGAGAATGAAGAGCGTCCATCCGGCAAAACCGGCACACACGGTGCCGATCACGATCGCCGCAAGCTGCATTGCGGTCAGCCGCGGCCAGACGTCGCCGCAGTGAATCCAGCGCACAGCGCGATCCCATTGCTCGGCGATGTCCGCCGGCATGCGATGGCGGAGAGCCGGCCCGATCCACGGCTGCATCGCGATCAAACCCAGCCCCGCTATCACAATAGCCTGCAGATCGCTGGCCTGACGGTAGCGGAAGTCCGGTTCGGCGAAGATCGCAGTCACTGCCGCGTTGTAGCCGAAGACCAGCGAGGCGATGACGATGCTGGCGACCAGCGCGTTGTCGGATTTGAGGAGCCCACCTGAATTTGGCTCCGCCATGGATGCGGACTTCGTCCGCGGCCGCACCGCCTGGACTAGGCGCTGGGCGGCGGTTCCTCAAGCCACGCACATCAGCCAGGCGATGATGGCAACTTCAGTCCCATAACTTTTCAGCCATACCGTCCGTATCACGCTGAAGAGACGGTGCACGACAAATGGCTCGTGCGGGACGGGATCAAAACTCAATTCACGTGCGGCTCGCGCCGGAAACGCCGCAATGTCGTCATCCACAGCGGCTTCCGCAGGAAAGAACGGCAGACCTTCAGGACCGAACGGGTTGACATTATACCGTGAGTGTTTGTAGCCGGGATTGAATGTAAAATGAAGAAAGTTGCGGATGGAATAGCGCAGGATAAGGCTTGGATGGGTCCGCGCAATCTCCAGCGCCGCCGCCAGCAAGAGGTGATCGTCGTTGGCGAGACACAACAGGGTATAGTACTCCCAGTTCGGCCTCGCCAACACCTGATCCATCAGTTCATCGGTCGTGAGTGGGTCGATGTAGGCGTCGGCAAATTCCGCCTTGTAGTCCGTCCTGCCATATTGCGTTTGTACGAATTCGGAGTCCCGCGGGCTCGGCTGCAGGCGATTTCGCAGTTCGTCAAGAGCGCGAGTGAAATTCGGCCCGACGTCATGCGGCGACAATCGGATTCCGTAGTCCAGCGTGTTGAGATACGGATCGTAAAAAATCTGCCGTCCCAGGTAGCTCGGCGTTGCCGGAGAATGTTGCATATCGAAAATCACCTCGCGGTGCCACGCATAGCCGGCGACGAAGGCGGCAAAGACCGCGGAACACGCGAGATAGTGCAGAATACTGCCGCGCGCGGCGAGGTAACCGATGACCAGAAACAACGGGAACAGTGCATTGCCCGCGGGTCTGGCAACGGATGCGCAGATTGCCGCGATGGTGAAGAAATAGAGGAAGCGCGGCTGTTTTGTCTGCACGAAAATCAAGAGCAGGCACAGCATCAGCTCGGCGAAGAAGATGTAGGTCTGGTCGTGATGGATCATCTTCATGAAATAAAACGGACTGAGCGTCATGATGCTCGCCAGGCCGACGTAGTAAGCCGTCACCGGCGAAAGACGACGTAAGCTTTCATAGACCAGTATTGGCAGCAGGATTGCGAATCCGGCCTGGATCGACAACAGCGGGATAAAACTGTGCGACGACAAGTATCCGCTGAGAATGATGAGTAGCGGATATCCTGCATCGCGCGCCGCGACGTCCGGCGGCAATATCGTGCCATGAACGATCGCATCGGCGTATTGCAGGAACTGACTTGCGCCGCCGGGAAACCAGGTCTTCGTGGCAAACAGAAAGAACGTTGCCGTCAGCGTGCTCAGCAGCGCCAATTTTGCCCGGTCCGCGCGGACCGAGCCGCTTGGCACTAACAGCGCAATCGGCGCCAGCGCGAGAAGTGGGAGCGTCACGGCTGCCCCGCGGCGGGGGGCCGTGGCGGTCTCCGGCATCAATGGATCGGATTGCGACGATGCCATCGAGACGTTCGTTCGATGTTCGTTGTCAGGGGTTTCAACGCATGCGAATTGAGACAGTGCGGGTCAGGAGACCAGCATCTTGATCGTCGCGCAAGCCGGTGACGTCGCGGCAGTTTGCCAAGCGCGGGCGCTCACGTCCTTACTGAGATGCCTGCCGGCGCACGGCCCGCAAGTGATATCGAAACCCGACGATGTGGGCCGAACGCGCGGCGTTGTAACCAGCCCTTGGCAGTTTGACAAGCGCACGTGTAGAATCGCCCACGCGGCGTCGATCGCAGCGAGCCTGAGCGAAATCGCTTCAGATTGAAGCGATTTGCGCTCCGGCATTTTGATGAAGCATGATCTTTTCGGAAAACCGGTTTCCACTTTTCCGGATCATGCTCTAAAAGGAGAAAAATCAGCCATGCGGTCGTCGATCGGTCGGGGCCTGCTCATGGTGATCGGGGGCTTTGCGGTGGTGGCGATATCGTTTTTTGCCACCATGCAAATTCTCGACTCCTGGCTGGCCCCGCAGGATCCGAACGCCGGCGTGATCCGTGTCGTGGACGCGACCTACGGCTTGGCTTGCAAGGATTTCGCGCCGCCGTCTGGAAAGCCCAATCTGGTGAAGGTCGGCAATGCCACGGCGGCGCTGACGAGCGCCTGCGATAAAGCCAAGACGACCTGCTTGTTCGCCGTCGATGCGGTGCAGCTCGGCGACCCGGCCAACGGCTGCGGCAAGGACTTTATTGCCAATTGGCGCTGCGGCAGCGACCCGAAGGTCCATCAGTTCTATCTGACGGCGGAAGCCAACGGCCGATCGGCGCTGCTCAACTGTCCGGCGCCGTAAGCGCCGGCGCGCGCCGCGGCGCCAATAACGCGCGAAGCCATGTGCGCGCCGGATGCTCGATCAGCGCATATGAGACGCTGCTGATCAACACGAGAAGAATGAGAGCGCCAATCCAGGTGACCCAGCCGATCGCGATATCCGGGCTCTGCAAACCGAGTCGCTTGAAGGCGGACGGCACGATTTCATGCAGCATATAGATCGAGTAACTCGCTGCGCCCAGACGCACAGGCAGCGGCAGTGACAGGATATGCGACGACGGTGTTTTGTAACGTGCGATCAGATATACGGTGACTGCCACCAGCGGCGCGGAGAGCTGCGACGCGGTACGGCCGACGAATGAATTGCCGGGCGCAATGACGCCATAGAGCCACAGATGCAATCCGACCGTCAGCGCGATGGCGGTGAGCGTCATGCCCGAGGCGGCCGCCGGCCCTAGCGTCGCCGAGCGTTGACGCGTGACGAGATAGACATGCGCGGCCGCCAGTCCGGCAATAAATTCACCGAGCCGCGCCGCGGGATTAAAGTAAAGCAGCCAACGCATGAGCGAATTCTCGTAGCCGTTCGCAGTTGACGCTGCCGGGCCAAACAGGTCGAGCCCGATGCGATTGATGTCCTGCTCATAATGACTGCACAGCAAAAAATAGATGGCGATGACAATGTACACCGCAACCGCAAGGCCGATCACGTCGCGCGCGGTCCATCGGCGCCGGGCGATCGCGGCCGCCAGCGCAACATAAACCAGATAAAAGAACACTTCGACGCTGATCGACCATGAGACCGCGGCGACCGGCCCGTATTGATATTCGAGCGACGCGCGGCAGATCACGGCGTAGAGCCAAGTTTGCGTGAATGTCAGATAGAAGGGAAGGCCCGACCAGTACTCGCCGGGCGCGCCGATTTGTCCGCAAGCACTGCGTGCCGTCAGCCCGGTATAGGCGAAGTCGAACAGGAACAGGAGAATATAGAGCGGATAAAGTCGTGCGAAGCGCGCCACGAAAAAGAGGCGAAAGCCGCCGGGCCGGGTGACCGTCGCATTGTAGTTGTAATGGATGACGAAGCCTGAGAGCACGAAGAACAAGGTCATGCCCAGGCCGGTCAACGTCTGCACGATCTCCGACAGCGGAGCGCCGCCCTCCATTGTCATATAGTGCGCGCCCGCGACCAGGAGCGCCGCCAGGCCGCGCAGGTCATCGAGCGCCGGGACGTAGGGGTCATGCGTGGCGGCCCTGCCGTCGCCGAGATCGTGCAGTTTGCTCATGGTGATAAAGTACCCTAAAGGCTGCCGCCGTCGAAAGAAAGTGGGCGCGCGCCAGTCTTGCGCACATCGCCGAGTGTGGAAAGCTTCAACCTGCGCTGTTATGCTTATGAGCAGGAGGCCCAAGGGAACGAGCGAAGATGACACAACCGGCAGACAATCTGGCGACGGACGGCGCCACCGTCGTTCGAGGATTTCTCGCTCCCGACGACGCGGCGAATTTGCGCCGTACCGTCGACGAGATTTACGCCGTCATGGATTCGTGTGAGCGGTTCCCGAACAGGCTGTTGGGAAATAATTTCCGCGTTTGGGACGGCGTATGGCTTAAAGCCTTGCCGGCATTCCTGCGCCAGGCACGCCCGGATCTCGCGAAGCGTTATGAGCAGTCGCTTCGCTTGGTCGAATTGCAACTCCAGCGAGTCTTGGGGCCCGAGTGGCGATATTTTCCCAAGCGATCCTACTTCCGGCGGCACCGCGGCATGGGCAAAAGGGTAGGATGGCACGCCGATGCCGACGGCGCTACGATCTTTCGCATCGCCGCCTCGGTCATCAATGTCTGGATGCCGCTCGATGCGGTCGGCACCGACCTGCCGTCGCTCGAAATCGTGCCGCGGTCGCATACCGCCTTGCGCGGCGTCCCCATGCTCACCGGCAACAATCGTTCCCGGGACGATGCGTTTGTCGGCGCGCTCGGACCGTCGTCGACCCCGCAGCTCGAACTGGGCGATGCGCTGGTCTTCGATCAGTTCGTCCTGCATCGCACGCAGCACGTGGGCGCGGAGGATGCGTTGCGAATGGCCTGCGAATTTCGTTTTGTCCGGCGTTCAGCCCCGACACTGCACGGCTTGAGCGGGTGGTTGCGCTTCAAGAGTAATAACGCCATTTCCGCCGGTGGAGTTCTTGCAGCAAGGGCAAGGAATCTGCTCCATTCGAAATAGCTCGTTGCGCGCGGTGACGAGAGTTTGCATCGTCGCTTTATCTTTCGCATTGCAAACAAAACACGCTTCGCTAGGATCGGCAAATGGGTTTGGGTAGTGGGTTTCTTGACGATCTGATCGAGCTCAAGCGTATCGGTGCACTCGACGGCATGCGTCGGGTCGTCGAGATCGGGTCCCAGCAGCTCGCCGATTCGTTTCTGACCAGCGATAAGCCGCTCGATGAGCTTTACACGCTATTCGGTGCCCGCCGTATCGACCTCGGCCGCCCGTGCGGTGAGGCAAACTTCACCCGCAAGGCGCCGCCATCACGCCCATTTTGGACCTCGCTCGGATTCGAGCTCACCGCGATCGACTATGACGGCCATCGTGACAGCATCGCGCTCGACCTCAATGTCGGCGAGGCGCCGCCCGGCCTGCGCGGCGCGTTCGATCTTGTCGTCAATGTCGGGACGTCGGAACACATCGCCAACCAGAACAATTGTTTTCGCGTGATGCACGATTTGCTGCGCAAGGGCGGCATCATGCACCATGAGGTTCCGGCGTGCCTTTTCGGCCATGGCCTTTTCAATTACAGCCCGAAGTTCTTTCTGCAGCTGATGCGGGAAAACGACTACGAGCCGGTCTTGCTGCGAACGCAGTTCGAGCGAGGCGGGTCCGGTCCGCGGCATAGCCCGATTCCGCGCTTTGTCCATGCCATGAACCGGAAATGGGGCCGCGGCGCCAAGCTCACGGTGGAAGCGCTTCCGGAAATCTCGATCACGGCGGCGCTTCGAAAAAATTACGATCAGGACTTTTGCACGCCGCTCGACCTGCCGCGGGCCTATATGGTGAAGCGTTATCTGCGGCGATCGCGATCGCTCAAGCATCTCATCCCGCTGCGCTGATGGTGCCGGCTTGGTCGCTCGTCGGCATCCGCGGTCGAGGCCATGCCCCACCCGGCCGGCGTCGAGACCCTCACCGACAGCGGCGCGCCACTCGCGAACGCCATGCCGTGCTCGGCGCATGAAAAATTAAGCGACGATCACTTTCCCAATCGAGTGAATTTGTACTATTGGATGCCGACGAAGAGTTGCGGCGCGTCAATCATTGGCGGGGAGTTCAGTTCAATGCGTGATCCAGGTGCGCATAGTCTGTTTGGCTGCTTCTGATGTCCATATCGCCGGCTCTGAAATATCGCCCCGACATTGACGGCCTACGCGCGATAGCGGTTATCGTCGTTGTCGGCTTTCACGCTTGGCCGCGCGAGTTCAGAGGCGGCTTTGTCGGCGTCGACATTTTCTTCGTCATTTCCGGCTACCTTATCTCCGGAATCGTGCTCAAGGGCTTGGCCGAAGCGAAGTTCAGCTTCACCGAATTCTACATTCGCCGTATCAAACGGATTTTTCCGGCGCTGATGCTCGTACTCGCGACGAGCGCCGCGGTGGGTTGGTTCATCATGTGGGCCCAACCCTACGCACAATTCGGCCAGCATATCGTCGCTGCCGTCGGCTTTGTCCTGAATTTCGTGCTGTGGCGTGAAGCCGGCTATTTCGACACCGAAGCGATTCGCAAGCCGCTGTTGCATCTGTGGTCGCTCAGCATCGAGGAGCAATTCTATCTGGTCTGGCCCGCGGTGCTCCTCTTGGTTTCGAGGCGCACCTACAACGTCGCCATCGTCACCGCTTTGATTGCGATTGCGTCCTTTCTCGCCAACGTGGTGATGGTTGACGCCTATCCGGCGGCCACGTTCTTCTTGCCGTTCACGCGGGTCTGGGAATTGATGCTCGGCAGTCTCTTGGCGAGCCTGGAACGCATGCCGGGCTGGTCGGCCGAGGCACTGGCCGCGACCGTGAAAATGCGCCGCATCCCGTTCGTGCGTGAGATTGCCGGATGGGGCGGCGGCGCGTTGATCGCGATCGCACTGGCGATGTTGTCGCCAAGCAAGGCATTTCCCGGCTGGTGGGCGTTGCTGCCGACACTCGGGACCGTCCTCATCATCATGGCCGGTATGGACGCCGCGTTCAATCGCCATGTCCTGGCATGGCGGCCTTTTGTTTTCATCGGCCTTATCAGCTATCCGCTCTATCTCTGGCATTGGCCCTTGCTGTCGTTTGCCTGGCAGGCTTCGTTCAACGATCCGCCGCGTTTGCTGCGCGACGTTCTGGTGGGCTTAAGTTTCCTTCTCGCCTGGCTGACCTACAAACTGCTGGAGCGCCCCATTCGCATGAGCCGCGTCGCGCGACCGGCGGCCGCGCTGGTCATGGTCGCGGTGGCGATCGGCGGCACGGGTTATGCGATCGAGCGCGGCGCGGGCCTGCCGTGGCGCGCGGCCAACGCCACGGGATATGTGCGGTCCGATTTCGATTCGACGTTTTTGAAATCATTTTACGAAAAGACGGTGTCGTGCGCGCCCGCCGGCGACGGTTCGGTTTCCGCCAATCTGTGCCAGTCCTTGCCCGGCGTTTCTCCGCGCATCGCCGTCGTCGGCGACAGCCATGCCGAGGTGCTGTATCCGGGCTTGGTCTGGGCCATGCCGGGCCGCAACATCGCGTTTCTGGCAACCTGCTCCTTCCCCTTGGTCGGGCTGATCGAATCGAACAGGCCGTTCAACGGCTATTGTCCGGCGCAAACCAGTGAACGGCAGATCGCCTATCTCGCCGGCATCGAGGGCCTCGAAACCGTGATCTTCTCGTTCCGCGGGCCGCTCTATCTGCTGGGCAAGGGTTTTGGCGTCGGCCCGCAGGAGCGTGAGCACGATGTGGTGCTCGAAGCCGCCAATCCCGAGCAACGCGGCCTGACGCAGGCGCAATTGTTCGGCTTCGGCGTATCCGGCGCGATCGATGTTCTGGAGCGCGCGCACAAAAGAGTCGTCATCGTATTGGATTTTCCCGAGCTCGGCTTCGATATCCAGGATTGCCTCTTCGACAAGCCGTTCCGCTCCAAGCTTGCGGACTGCTGGATCGAACGGTCCGCAGTCGAGGCGCGGCAGAAGGACTATCGCGCCGCGATCGACCAAATGCGGCTCCGCCACACCGGGCTCCAGGTCTTCGACACCATGCCGCTGTTGTGCGACGAGCGCTATTGCTACGGCATCAAGGACCATCACGTGCTTTATACGGATGATGACCACATCGGCATTTACGGGACCAAGATGATCGGCGAGAAATTGGCCGAATTTCTCGTTCGAAAGGATTAGGTGAACTAACCTTAAGAAACCGGCCAGGGTGCGCCGGCGTCGGTTCCAACGCGGTAATTGATGCGCGGAGCCCTTGAGGCCTGCCACCAAAGCTGCCAGAAGAGCCGCTTATCGGCACAGCGGCATTCATCGAGCCAAGGCACGTTCCTTTGTCAATTCAGGACACGACACCGCGTCCGCAGACGCATCGCCATTGGCTGGCGCTGGGCTTTTCCGTAGCCCTCACCGCCGTCACGCTGTTTTTCGTGTTCCGGGGCATCGACCGCCAGGCTTTTGTACGCCTGTTGGCCACGCAGGATCGCGGCTGGCTCGCCGTTGCGGCCGCCTTCCTGCTCACGCAAATCTTTCTCGGCGGCGAGCGCTGGCGCTCGATTCTTTGCGCATTCATGCGCGGGCCGCCGCCGTCGATGGCCAGCGTGCAGGCGGTGTTCTATGCCAGCATTTTCTTCAACTGCCTGCCGCTCGGCACCGTCGGCGGCGACGTCGCCAGGGTCTGGCTGGCGCGGCGGTTTGCGCTGCCGCTGAGCCAGATCGTGCTGTCGATTCTGGTCGACCGCGTGCTGACGGTCGCCGCCTTGATCATGCTGGCGCTGGCGACGTTGCCGGCGATCTCCAACCCGTTTGCCGTCACCGCATGGTTCGGCGGCGCCGCCATTCTTGTGGCCGTGGCGCTTTCGATGTTGCTGCTCGGGGTGATCGAACGCCTGCTCGGGCGATGGCGACGGCAGCGCCTTATTCACCTTGTCCTGCACATGGCCGAGGAGTTGCGCCGGCTGAACAAGCGCGCCGGGCTGATCGCGCTGTGCTTCGCGCTCGCCTCGGGCGTCTGTTCGGGGTTCGGCGCCTATTGCATCGCGCGCAGTCTCGGGCTGGGCGTCGGGCCGGCTCCGATGATCGCCGTCACCTCGATGATGACACTGGTCGTTGCCCTGCCGATCTCGGTCGCCGGGTGGGGCGTACGCGAAATATCGCTGGTGGCGCTGCTCGGCCTCCTCGGCGTCGACCGCGAGGCGGCGCTGGCGCTGTCGGTGGAATTGGGCCTGATCAGCACCTTGCTGAGCCTGCCGGGGGGCGTGATCTGGCTGACGCTGCGCGACCACCGCAATGCCGCCTCACCGGCGAACTAAGACGGGATAAGATGCGGCGGCGAAGCGTGCAAAGAGGCGGACCATGAGCGGCGATTCGACCCCCGGCAAATCCGATGATTATTGGGACCGGGCAGGCGCGCTGGGTTATGACCGGGCGATGTTTCCAAGCTCCGACGCTGAAGCGCACGTGCGCGGCCGGCAGTGGCAGGCCGCCCTCGATATTGCCGAGGAATTGGGCGTTCCTGCCGACGGCCACGTACTCGATCTCGGCTGCGGCGATGGCGCTTTTGCCAATCAGAGGCTTGCGGCCCGCTACCGCAAGGTCGACGGCATCGATAAGTCGGACGCAGCGATCAGCCGCGCCAATGCCGAATCGCGAAATCATGCGAGCTTCCGCGCCGTCGACCTGGTGACGTTCGATTACAGCTCGCTGCCTCACTACGACGCCGCGTTCCTGATCGGCATCCTGCACCACGTCAAGCAGGCAACGCCCTATATTGTCCGCGCCATGGCGCAACGGACCGGGACGATGATCGTGCTGGAGCCAAATGGCAGCAATCTGATCCGCAAGGCCATGGAGTTCACGCCGTCCTATCGCGCCGCCGGAGAGGACAGTTTTCGCAACAAGGATCTGAAGGCGATATTCGCGGCTGCCGGCTGGCGGACCGAAATCTGGAGAAGGGTAAGTATATTCCCCAATTTCACGCCAGCCTTCATCTGCCGCGCGCTGACGCCGATTGAACCGTGGATCGAGCGGAGCCGATTCTGGAACGCACTGTGCACGGTCGACATTTACGGCCTGACGCTGGCGCCATAGGACGCGACGATGTCGACGCCGTCGTTCCGTCTTCTCGCGCAAGCCTGCCTTGGCGTCGTCGTCGGTGTGCTTCTTGCCGTTGCCATAGCACGGCTGGCGTTTCCGGCCGATGGCCGGCCGACCGCCGTCCCGGATGGATTGCTCTCGTGGACCCTGCCGAATATCTGGTTGAAGCCGCGCGAGAAGGGATTTTATCTGCTGGCGCTCGCGCTGGGCGGAATGTTCGGCTATTTCGCGACTTACAGAATATTGCCCCGCAGGGTAACGGCTCGAAATCTCTGGTTGACGCTCATCGTGTCGGTGCCAGTCGTCAATCTGATCATTGCGCGCACGCTCAACGGCGCGTCTTTTCTCATCCCCGGAGTTGCCGCGCTCGGTCTCGGGGCGGTCCTTGCGATGCTGATCTGCAAAGAGGGCGAGCCGCTCGTTTCGAGCGGGCCACATTCCGCCGCAGCGCCCGACGTCAGTCCGAAGCTTTGGCCCTATTTTATCATCCTCGCCATCATGACCCTGGTGTTGATTCCTTCCTCATTTGAGGCCGTCGCGGCAAAAATTGGATTGAACCATCATCCCGTCGCCTTCGTGATCGGTCCGGCGCTCTATTTTTTGGGCAACGGGCTGCTTCCGGGACTGTACTCGTATACGCAGTACAGTATCGGATATCCGTGGCTATTTCACTTTGTCATGGGGCAATCGGCCGGGCAGGCCCTTGTTGCCTGCGTGACTACGGTCATTCTCGCAACATGGTTGTTCTACGCGCACCTCGTTCATCTGCTGCAATGGCTTTATCGCTCGTGGACCGTGGCGGCCATTGTCGCGTTCATACCGCTTCTCTTGGGCTTTGCTTATCCGTCGGATTTTCCGACATCTTTTATTGGGCCGAGTAATGGTGTGCTGCGCTATCCGCTATTGACGGTTTGCGCTGTGCTCACGGCTTTGTGGGCCGAGACTCCGGCCCGTCCGGGACGACTCGCATCGGCCGCCGCCGCAACCGGGCTGGCCATTTTTCTTGAGATCGAAAGCGGCATCGTTGTGCTGCTGGCGGCGCCCATGACGGTTTTTCTGATCCATCCATGGCGCGCATCCATCATCCTGCCGATATGCGCCTTCATGGCCGTCTCGCTTGCGGTCTTTGCGGCAACGCTTCTTGCCGTGTTCGGCCCGGCGGCATTGCAGATCGAATTCCTCCGCCGCTTGTTCGAGGGCGTCATCCTTTACGGAACGTCCGGCTTTAGCGCATGGCCCTCGAACTGGACGCTCGGCGAATGGAACTGGCTCTACCATTTCGTCGCTCCCGGCGCGTCGCTGGCGACGATCGGGGTCATCGCCCGCACCGCCAAGCTGGAGTCCTTCGACAAGCGGCGCATGGCGGTGCTGGGATTTCTGGCGGTCTCCGGCCTGATGCTGCTGGCAAAATTCGTGAACATGTCGCTCGGCGCGGTCTGGCAAATGAGCGCGATTGGGCCGTTCAGCGTGCTCGGGTGGTGGTGCATCGCGCTCATTCGCCGCATCGATCCCGAGAAGATTGTGCGCGGCGACGGCTATGTCGGCTTGCCGCGCGACATGCCGCACACGCCGCTTCGCGGTTGGCGCCAACGCATCTACCCGCTGCGCGGCGTAGTCGCGGCGGCAATGATCATTCTCGCCGTGGTATTTGTGTTCTCGCCGTCCGAGAACCGCAATCCCGGCCGCTACGGCCTTCGCGCCTGGGCCAATTATCCATCTTTGCTGAAATGGCCTTTCGCGCGGCCGAAGGGCTGCGTGCAAATGGACTGCGTGGCCGATCTTCCGGCCGCCTCCGATGTCGCGCTGATCGCATCCCGCACCCAGCCCCACGAACAGGTCGCGATCGTGCTCGACCTCCATGACTGGGCCTATCTGCTGGCGGCGCAGCGGCCGCCGCTCATGTTCTTTCTGCCATCGGCGGACATATTCACGCGCGAGCAGCTTGAAGAATCCTTGCGGCGGATCAATAACGCCGACTATCTCTTCGTGCCAAAGGGCGCCAATGGCGAGCCGGACATCTGGCTTGCGGATTTCAGCGCCGTCGTTACGCCGCTGCTGGGAACGACATTCAAAAAAGACGGCGAAGGGGAACGCCTGGTGGCCTGGAAACGGGTGGCCGTGCAAGGCAACAACGAGAGCCGATGATGCGCCTCTTTCTTGCGGGGCTGGTGCTGTTGCTGCTGGCCTTCTTCGTGCACATCGTCGCGTGGCGCCTTCGCCTGCCGAGGCGCTCGATCCGCGCCTTGCTTTGCATTTTTGCCGCGACGCCGTTGGTCATTGCGCCGATTTATTTCGCCATCGAACCTTCGCCGGCTTTCATCGACGGTTCGGGCGCTGTGCGCATCCTGCTTTTCTACGTGTCATGCGCGCTCGTCTATGTGGTTCTCTATTCGGCGATTGAAAGCAAAAGCCCTTCGCTTGCGATCGTATCCTATGTGGCAAGCTGCAGCAGCGCGGGTTGCGCCGAGGCAGACTTTGCCGATCACGTCGTCGATGACGAAGGCGTCAGCACGCGGATTGCCGCGATGCAAGCCGCCCAAATGATCGTCGTCGGTGACGGACAATGCACGCTGACGCCGGCAGGCCGTCGGTGGGCTGAGCTTTTCGAATTTGCCAGCCACATATTTCGACTGCCGCTCGGGGGCTAGATCGTGGAAGGACAGTGGACGATCACGAGCGCGCCGCTGGCCGGGCTGGCATTGACCGTGTTGGCCCAGATCGTGGTCGTGCATGGGTCCAGGGGAAAGGTCGGCGCGTCGATCATCATCGGGATATTTTGCGGCTTGGCGGCGACGCTCGCGGCCATCGCGCTGGGGCGCGCCGAGACGCCCGGCGCGACGGGCGGATTTGCCGACACCTGGTTGCTTGGGGTAGCGACCTACTTGGCGCTTGCCTTCGGATTCTGGGCGTTCCTCAATCTCAATATCACCTCGATGCGCATTCGGATGTTGCGTCAATTGCTTCGCGCCGGCGGACATATGGCATTATCCGACATGGCGGTGTCTTATACGCCGGCCGAACGCCTGCGCCGGCGGCTCGAAAGGCTCGAAAAGGGCGGCCAAATCATGTGTGAAGACGGTCGCTGGCGGCTCCGCTCCTGGCAGGTTCTGGCGATCGCACGTTGCGTCGAAGCTTGGCGAAATTTCATCCTGCCCTGCCGCGACGGTCGACGATCGTAGTGTTTGTGGTCACCATCGATACCGCTTGCTGTTCGACGTCTTCATCGGCGTGGCGCCTTGACTTCGCGAATGACGCATCATTCAATTCCGGACCTGTAGAATGAAGGGAACATGCTGTGACTAAGGCGGACGCGGCCAACGATTCACCGCATGAGCAATTGACGACGAATGGCGTCGCCGTTGTTCGAGGTTTTCTCAATGGCGATCAAACGACGGCGCTCAGGCACTTGGTCGCCTCGGTCTACGACGCCATGGCGGCGTGCCCTGAATTTTCCAATCCGGAAATGGCGGAAAATTTCAAAAAGTGGAACGGCGTCTGGTTGCGGCCGTTGCCCGATTTTCTCAATGGCCGCGACACCCTGACGGCCCAATACCGCGCCTCGGTCGCGGACGTCGCAAGGCGAACGCGCATGCTGTTCGGCGGCGGCTGGCGGTATTATCCCTTGCGGTCTTATTTCCGCAAATATACCGGCGCCGAAGAACTGGTGCCATGGCATATCGATGCCGATGCCGCCAGGGTTGATCGGCCGGAGGCCATCAATGTGTGGCTCCCGCTCGATGCCGTGGGCGCAGGATTGCCCTCACTGGAGATGGTGGTCGGGTCTCATGATAAGATGAGGCAGCTTCCCTTGCTCACGGGCGAGCGGCGCTATCGTGACGATGCCTTTGCTGCGTCAGCCGGAACAAAAATCGTTCCCCAACTCGATCCGGGAGACGCCATTATCTTCGACCATTTCACACTGCACCGGACGCAGCCGCAGATCGGCGATATATTCGAACGTACGTCATGCGAATTCCGTTTCATCAAACTACCGGGCTGGCGCAGAATTCTTGCGATGACCTCATCGCAATGGCCTCCTTCATTTCTTGCAAGAAATTGATGAGCTAAATTCCTTTCATGGCCCCTCGACAGGCACGCTTACGGCGCACGATTTTCGGCAGCGCCGGTTTGTTCAAAGTCGGATCAGCTGTTGGCGCCGCGGTGGCCCGATTTTCGACGGCGGAACTGCTGGCTGTTGCCGCGCTCCTCGGCGGCTTCGTCGGCGTAGTACTGTGGTTCGACGGCGTCGATTTCTATCACCGGCATTACTTCGACACCGGCGCAATCGCCGCCGCCAACAATGCGATGCGCATCGTCTTTGTCGGAATTTTTTCATGGCTGATCTACGCGCCGGGCGCGGGCGTCGCGGCTCTGATCACGTCGCCGGATGAGCGCGCCGCGCTGTCGGCGGCAGAGCGCGCCGTGCTCGGTTTCGGCATCGGCGTCGGCATCTGGCACGTCGCGATGCTGATCCTGGGTGTTCTCGGCTTGTACTACCAGGGAGTGATGGTCGCACTGTGCCTGGCTGTTCTCGTCGCCTCGGCGCGACATTTCGGCCGCGTCGCCGTCGCCGGCTGGCGCACGGTCGCCGATCGGCTCGTGGAGTTGCGCCAACGCCGCGTATCGCCGCAAGAGGTCGGCGTGATTCTGATCGTTGTCGTCGGCGCGTGGCTCTTGCTGCGGCGCGGACTTTATCCCGGCGGCGGCAGCGATTATTACAGCCATTATTTTTACTACTATCTGGCAGTTCTGAAAAATCACAGCCTCGCGCCAAACGACGTCTGGTACCATTACTATTACGAGAAGGGCAGCGGTCTGGTCTTTCTGGGCATGCTGCTGACCGACCCCGAGGCGCCTGCGCTCACGACTTTTCCCTGCGTGATATTCGCCGCGGTCGCGATCGCGACATTGGCGGCGCGCGTGGCGCCCGGCTCGCTGTGGCCGTCCGCGGGCGCCTTGATTTTTCTCTTGTACTATCTGCTCAGTTTTAATGACAACGGCGGCAACGAATTTCAAAAAAACCATGAGGAGATCACGGCGCTCGTGGTCCTCACGGCTTGGGCGTTGTGCATGGAGCGCTGCGCTCCGCCGCGACCGTTTCGGGTCATGGCTGCTTCAAGCGCAATTGCGGCGGCGATCGTGACCCAAGCCATCGGAGCGCTGCTCAGTGTCTATGTCGGGCTATTCTGCGCGTGGTCAGCTGTGCGGCATCGCTGGCGCGAGATGTGGGCCTATGGAGTCATTGCCGCCGCGATCGGCGGTGTCGTGCTGGCGGTGTTCGTCTTGAGCTACCTGCAAACGGGCTTGGCGAGCGATCAGCCGATCGATCTGATGCTCCGTTTTGCCGACGTCGAGCGGCTCGATCGATGGGGTGTGATTCCGCAGGTGATTGCTGTCGCCTGGATTCGGGATAACTACCGGGCTCTGGTGCCGCCGTTCAGGTGGGAAGTGCTCGGCGAGCTTGCCCGTTTCATGCGGTTGCGAGGACTGTGGCCGGTTCTGCTCGGTCCAATCATCGCGGCAATCATCATCTACGCAGCGGACAGATTCGCACTCTGGAAGCGCCCGCGGCTGAGCGATCAGGCGGAATCTTCACTGGCCGGGGCGACGGCCGTGAGGCTCGCCGTCCTTTTGCTCCTGCTGATCGGTCTCGCGGTTTTGGCGGGGCGCGCGCAGAACTCGTCGTTTGACAGGCTCAGCACTTTCTTTGTTCCTTTGCTGGTGCTGCTGGCGATTGCCGGTGGCGTGTGGCTGTTGAACGGCAAGCTGCAGTCCCGCGGCGATGTGTGGACGTGGACGGTGCTGCCCGCCGTCTTGCTCATCGGGGTGCTCGGAGCGTGGCAGGGCAAGGACCATTGGTTGCGACGGGTGCCAACGGAGAGCGCCGATGCACTGCGGTTTCTCTCCGGCCGGATCAGTGTGGCGTACGGCTACGCGCACCTTAACAGCGGCTATCTCCCCAGCGCGATCAATCCCGCGGCGCTTGCCGCGGCACGGCAACTGCCGCCCGGAACGCCGATCTGGAGCACGAATAGCGAATCCTTTTGCATGGTGCCCGGCTGCCTGATCGAAGACGTCATTTCCTTCAAGATGTCGGGGCGGCTGGATGAAATTCTTGGCGGCGATCCGGAACTGGCGAAGCAGCGCTTGCAGGAAGCCGGGCTCAACTATTTTCTGTTCATGAAGGACTACCGCATCATCGACCTCTTGCCCTTCAGCCGCCTGTTCGCGCCGGACACGATCGGCCGTTATCTCGGCGTCAAGTGGAGCGACGGCTCGACCTTTTTGCTGACCTGGATCGGCCCCGACACGACGCCGATCGGGCCCGACTTCCTCGAGGCTTATGAGCGCCGGCGCGCCGAACCCGACGCCTTGCGATGGTTCAAGTACGACCAGCTGGCGCCGTTGATCGCCGCGATTTCACCGCGCATGCGGTCGGCGACGCAATGGGGCGCCGCCGACAGGCTGTTTACTTGGCGATGAACATTACTTGGCGATGAACACGGCAAGCGCGGCTTGACCGCCACCAGCGCTGCCGCGTCAGCGATTTGTCCGGTAACGCCAGTGCATCAAGACGCGCATGATCTGACGCGGCGGGGACGGCCTCAGCGACCGCGGCTTGAATGTCTTGTCCATCCACTTGAATCCGCGCCGCGACAGGCGCGGCAACAGCATTCCCACCGAACGCGCCAAATGCGGTCGAGGGGAGCGATTGATTGCGGAAAGCCGCGCTTCATAGCGCGTCCACTCGTCCGCCGAACGATAGGGATGCTGCACGGGAGCGCATTCCGTGGTGGAAGCGGGCCCCTTTTCGGCAAAGACCAGGGTGTAATAATCCCACAACATTGGGGGAAACACCAATTTGCCCGGCCTTTGGCTGGCCATGTATTCGGTGTCGAGCCAATAGCTGTTAAAGGCGCCGGCAAATCCGGCGCAGACATAGACCTTGCAATCGAAAAATCCGTTTTCGACGAAATAATCGAGGAACCAATCCGGCGAGCAAATCGTGAAGGCACATTGGCGGTTATTGAGCGTGTTGATGGCCAGCAGGCGGCCACCGGGCCGAAGCAGCTGTGCATAGTTGCGCAGCGTCATGGCCGGATCGAAGACGTTGTCAAGCGTGCTGCCATCGACGATGAAATCGGCGGTCGCCTTGAGATGGTCCGGGAGCGGACGATTGAGGTCGTGGACGATTTCGGCGCCTTCGTAGGCGCTGGCATCGAGCGCCTTCACGTGGTCGATGCCGAGCGCGTGGAAGATGGACCGGTCAGTCACGATCTCGCCGTAGCCGGGCAGGCGATGGATGGTGGTCCGATCGACCTCGATGGCGCTCGAGTCGACGGCATGCCCGTGCGAGCGCAGTTGTGCCGCGAGGCCGCTCGGGGTGAAATATGTCGCTTGCCGGCCGATGAAGAGAACGTCGCCGGTGATGGGCCGATACGCGTGCTCACGTCCGATGGCATCAACCGCGTGCAGTCCTAGTCCCATGCTTGAGCCATTCCCGTGCAGCGTGATGTCAAACCATGGAATGCCGATCATGGCGCGTCAATGAATAACGCCTATCGGGCGGAGGTTCCGCCTAAGCTGTTGCCGCCGCGGCGTACTCTTGCTACCCGTAAAGGCAGGCGTTCGTCGGCGCAACGGGGCGCGGCGAACACGCTATGAACCCCCCGCCAAACTCGGCTAAAAGGGGCCCGCTAGGCGAGACGCTTGGCGTGCCGACAGGGATGATTTGCGATTGCCATGCTGATCACTAATTTCCGGCTGAAATACGTGCTCTACAAGATCGTCTGCGGGGCGTATCAGCTCATCGATACCGGCCGCATTCATCCGGCCCGCGAGCGCGCCATGCGTGCTCTGCAACGGACCGTCGATTATATCGAACGGGAGATGCCCGAGGCGCTCGGGCTCGACAGCCAGCGCGACGCGATGAATTATTCTTTGCAGGCCGTCGCCGTCGACGGCCACTATATGGAATTCGGCGTCTTCACCGGCGGCACCATCCGCTACATCGCAAGCTGCATCGGCAATAAGACCATCCACGGCTTCGACAGTTTCGAAGGATCTCCCGAGGCCTGGTCCGGCTATAACCTGGGCGCCAAGACGTTCGACACCGAGGGCCGGTTGCCGCGCGTGCCGAAAAACGTGCTATTGCACCGCGGCCTGTTCGACGCGAGCCTGCCGAAATGGCTCGCCGACAATCCAGGTCCGGTTGCCTTCATTCACGTCGATTGCAACATTTATAGCTCCACCAAAACCATTCTCGATCTCCTGGCGCCGCGTTTGGCGAAAGGGAGCGTGATCCTGTTCGACGAATATTTCAATTTTCCGAACTGGGAACAGCACGAATTCAAGGCTTTTCAGGAATTCGTCGCCGAGCACCGCGTGAAATACACCTATCTGGCATTTGCCCGCCAACAGGCGGCAGTGCGCATCGACTCGATCGAGGTCGGAAGTCCATGAACCAGCTGCCGCTCTCCGAGGCCAAGGTGGCAATGACACCGGCGGTAGCGGAACTCCACACCGCCGACAGCGTGCTTGCGCCGGGAGCTGACTGTCCCATCGACCTCACAATATTCGTGTCCTGCTACAATGAGGCGCCGTACATTATCAGAACACTCGATACGCTTCGTAGCGCGTTGGCGGAACTCGATTTCAGTTATGAAATCATCGTTATCGATGATTGCTCGAGGGACGGTTCTGCCGATCTCGTGGACGACTATATCCGCGCCAATCCCACGGATCGCCTGTTGCTGCGTCGTAACAAACACAACATCGGCTGGGCGCAAAACTATATAGACGGCGCTTTTATCGGCAAGGGAAAGTACTACCGCATCGTCTGTGGCGATGCGTCTGAGCCGAAGGATACGATGATCAAAGTTTTTCGCGAGATCGGAACCGCCGACATCATCATTCCTTATTACGTGGCCAATGCAGGCCGCAGCTGGCAACGCGGCTTTTTGTCGAGAGCGTATGTGACTCTCGTCAACCTGATCAGCGGGTTCCACCTGAAATACTACAACGGTCTGCCAGTGCATTTGCGGTATAACGTGATGCGCTGGCATTCGAATACGCGCGGATTCGGCTTCCAAGCCGACATCCTTTGCCTGTTGCTCGAACAGGGCTTCACCTTCAAGGAAGTGCCGGTCTTCGCCGTCGAACAAAAGGGCGGCAAGTCGACGGCATTGTCCTTCAAGAATGCGCTGTCGATCGGCCACACGCTACTCGACATCGGCATTCGGCGCATCGCCAACATGGTCTATCGGCGATGACGAGTTCGCACATTGCGAGTCCGCTGACGGTTATCGTGAATCTTCCGCATTCAGTGCTTGCGAGTGCATTGCCTTTGTACGGAACATCAACGCGCGGTTCTGCGGCTATGACGGCTCATGCCTAGTGGTCGCCACCCGCGATCAACTGAACTTTGCCCAGCCAATCGTCGGCTATTCGAACAATTTCTGCAATCGATCGGCAATATCTAATTACCGCAAAATGCCCGGCTGCTCCCATTCTTGTGGCAGGTCGGCTGGTTTTTCGACTTCCGCGCTGCAAAGATTGCGAGCTACCTGATTCCAATGGTGTGAATCCGCGCAGCGATCTGGAAGGCGCCTCAAAGAGAAACACCATAGCTGAGCGCCGTAGCAATGAGGATCGTATAGATCGTGCTTGGTATTGCTGCGACGCCCGCTCGGCCGAAAAAGTCCGGGCTACCGCGAGGAAAACAGGAGTCTGCAACAGATAGACGGGATAGCTGATAATCCCAGCCGCTTGCATTGTTTGAGAAGACATCATCCGCGTCAAATAGGTATCGCGGCGGCAAACTAGGATCAGCGTTGTGATAATTGCCGGTGCACAAATAAAATATGGCAGAATGGTCCGCACGAATGAATTGTCGATTCGGCAAAGAAAACGATGAGGAGCGCACACCAACCAATGCAGGCAGACGGAGCAGTGAAGGCGCACTGTCTTTCCTTTGTGATGCAGCCCTTGACACGCAGAAGTGAGCTGCAAGCGCCCCACCAAAAAACTCACCCCGGCGCGGGGTGGGGTGTGCTGGCCCTGCGCTTCTGTGAATAATCAATCAAATCTGTGACATCAGCCCCGCGCTCGACCAACGTCCTACCTTGAGCTGATGAACCAGGGGAAAAAACTGATGATCCAGCCGATGATGCTAAACGCGACCGGTATCCCCACGCATAAGGCGATTGGAAAACAACGATCGATACGGCCCGCCCCCGGACCGATGAAACGTCCCAGCAATGCGCGCGTCGCGCCTCGGAACGGAGCTTCGTAGACCCGATACATAACTGTCGAGAACACGATCGTAATCAGCGCTGCCGCGGCAAAACGAAAGCCGACGTAGAAAATATTGCGCCACGTCCATGGTAATAAGATATCTGGGACTTTGGTTACTGCAAGAACCGATAAGTGAAACAGATAAATAGAGTAGCTCGCGTTACCGCAGGCGATGAGCAATGGTGTCGAAAGGAAGCGCGAAAATGGCGATCGATAGCGGGCGCAACAAAAGATAATGACGGCAATTGACAGAGAATAAACAAATAGCGCAATCGAGTTGACGTAGCGGCTTCCGACGCTCTGGGCGCCACACATCGAGATAAGACAAGCCAACGCCAAGACCAGAAGAGTCATTCCGAGACGCCGTTCAGACTCGCTAACCGGTCGACCATATCTGGTCATAAAAATATGAGCGGTGGCGACACCGATCAAAAATGGCGGCAACCGCCCAACCGGTGATAAAGATATTAACCACCCCAAGAAAGCGCCCCCCGGTGGACCCCAAACGGCCTGGGCAAATGCGTTGACCTCCCGATCGTGTAAGTAAAGGAACACGACCTGGGCGAGACCGAGCCATGCCAAGCCGACTAGCACGAGCGACGCACTCAGGCGATGTCGCGTCATTGCAAGGAGCCATGCGACGACCGGATACAAGCAATAAAAAAACCATTCCGTGCTGATCGACCAGGTAACGAATGCACTCAAATGCCCATATAAGGGGACACCCCCGAATAGGACAAAGACCCAGCTTTGCGTCATTCCAAGAAAAAATGCAGTCGCGCGTAAATCGCCGCCATATAAGACATGCTGCAGTGCGAGAAAAAGGACGTAAAGCGGATAAATCCGTGCGAAGCGCGCGATGTAAAATCTTGCAAGATTTTGGGAGTTCGGAGGGCGTCCGATATTCGCGTAGTTGTAATGAATCACGAACCCGCTCAGCACGAAGAACAGTTCCATTCCAACTTCGATAATGCAATTTGTAACATTGATCACGAGTTGCGGGCTGGGAGAAAGCTTGAGCATCATGGGTGTGGCGTGACCCACGAAGACGAAAAATGCCGCGAAGAAACGCAGCCCCGTAAGGGGGGGGAGGTCGCTGAGTTTCTCGACAGCGATGGAAGGCCGCGAGCGTTCGGCAAGGCGAACCTCAACAGTCTCGATCCCGCCAATAGCTTCCATGATCGCCCTCGCGGTCTAACCCGTGTGGAATACCGCGGCGAATCAATTGTCGCAATGATTTGTTGGAGCGCGATATATCTCGGCTGATGAGCTTTCCGGACGCTCGGAGCCTAGGTTTGTCCTCGAAATTAACCTGAGCAATAGATCGGCCGTCCCGATCCCTTATGATGAAACAGGCGCCGCTTCCATCGGTTGCCAGCCGCAACGTCTCGCTGCCGCCGGCCCCGCCCAAGGAACAACCCCGAGCTAAATACCATGGCGGAGCGGCTCGTCAGGCTTATTTCAGCGGCGGAGTATCGAGAACCAGCCAAGGTTCGTAATATTGAAAGATGAAATATTTGGTTTCGACTGGCATCGTCCCATAAAACGCATCAAAGCGGCTGATCGGGTTGCGTGCGCGGCGGATGAAGCAGAAATAACGCTGCAGGCCGAGCGACCAATAGTAGTCGCTGAACGAATTGCCGAACAACATTGTCCCCGGCAGACGTTGTGAGCATAGCTCCGGCCGCGATCTGTATTCGAAATCGAACGGCCGCCCAACGCCCGGGTCGGCCCGATCGGCGAAGTCGGGATCGGTCACGGTCCACTGCCCGTCTGGTTCCGGCTCGCCGACACTGAAGCCGCCCTCGAATAGTGGTATCTCGTTATCCGGCGGAAACAACACCGCGAGCAGGTTTCTTTCAATCCCGCCGTGCCAGTGCAAATGCGTTAAGGTCAGCTCCTCGTCCCAATGGATATTCGGCCGATCGTCGAACTGTGCAATACGCGCGACGATTTCCTTGACGACCGCGCGCTGGGCAAATTGGGTGGCGTGTATGTCACCCTTGGCATACAGCAGCTCCGCCGAACTGACTTTAAGAGCCTTTATTATCGCTTCGGCGTCGACGAAGGTTAGCTCGGATCGGCTGGATAGAAAATTTCGAAACTGTTCATAATTACCGCCACCGGGCTGTAACGGCATGTCGGGCGGCGCCATTTCCGGATAGAGCGCCACTTTTTGCGGATAGCCGATTACGATCAAATGTATACCTTTATCGTTTAGCCGGCGCGCCAGCGTGAGGTAGCTTGCTTCAAGCGCCGTCAAGCCGGCTGCATCGACGTTTGCAATGCTGTCGAATTGATGACGATCAAACAACCACCCGTTAGCGCCGATAAAGACCTTCTTGGACGAGTTAAACAGTGAGTAGTCGACTTGGTTCTTCGACCGAATAAGCAAATCGCGAAAGCCGGCGCGATCGTCGAACCACTTGTTGAGTTCGGTGGCAAAATCGCCGTTCGCTTCCGTCAATAGGTGCAGCGGCGGGAACGGATTTGCGGTACGTCGTTCTTCGACTGGCGCCACGATGCTCTTGCCGAAGATCGGATAAAGGGTCTGCAGAAACGGCGCGACCAGACAGAAAGCGACAAAGCCGAGAAATATCCGCTCGGCATGGATCGGCCAGCCGATACCCTTTGCGATGAACAGTGGGCGTCCTCCCTAGTTTGCCGCAAGTCATTGCTTGAACAATTCTACCTCATCCACCAGCCATGGCTCGTAGAATTGGGCCTGCGACCTGACCAGAGCGCTCCGACGACAAAATGTAGCAATGTTTTCTCGCAGTGCAATCGGTCGCTATTAGCCCATCGCGTCATTTCGCGGCAGCCCAGCAAGCCGGTCTCTTTCGGAGTGGTGCGGACATCGAGCCGTATTTATAAGTGCACCGCCTAACTAGATTGGACCGCAAGTGCGCTTGCGGACCTGTTCTCCTGCCGCTTCGCTAATTTTACACATTTGCGCCGCGAGCCGCCCAATAGATTGAATTTCTTTCGCGTCACAATGGTTTTCGGCTATAATTGAGTATACTTAACATCCACCATCTCGAAAAGACTTTGTATTCCACAGCGCAATCCGGCCGGGGGACACTAAATTCATGAAAGTCGTAATTTTGGCAGGCGGAATGGGAACTAGGCTTGCCGAAGAGACTCAGGTGCGCCCGAAACCCATGGTGGAAATCGGTGGGCGCCCAATCCTGTGGCACATTATGAAGATATATAGCCGGTATGGCTTTAACGATTTCATCGTGTGCCTTGGCTATAAGGGCTACGTCATCAAAGAGTTTTTCGCCAATTATTTTATGCACATGTCCGACGTTACGTTTCACGTCGCCGAGAATCGCATGGAGGTGCATCGGCAAACCGCCGAGCCCTGGCGGGTGACGCTGGTCGACACCGGCGATGTTACGCAAACGGGCGGACGCATCAAACGCGTGATGAGTTACGTGAAAGATGAATCATGCTTTGCGCTGACCTATGGTGACGGTGTTGCGGATATCGACATCGCGGCTGAAGTGAACTTCCACAAGGCGCATGGCCGGAGGGCGACTATCACCGCCGTACGTCCTGCAAGGCGATTTGGCGCAATCGCGGTCGATGGCGATCGCGTGCGGTCGTTTCGGGAGAAGCCGGACGATGACGGCGGCTGGATCAACGGCGGCTTTTTTGTTCTCTCGCCGTCGGTTGGTGAACTGATCGCCGGCGACGATACGGTCTGGGAGCACGGACCCATGGAGCAATTGGCGCAATCCGATGAATTGCGGGCTTTTGTGCATCGCGGTTTTTGGCATCCGGTCGATACGATGCGCGACCGCAATTATCTCGAGCAGGAATGGTCGAGCGGCAAGCCGCCCTGGAGGGTCTGGTGATCAATGCGGGGTTTTGGCGCGGCCGCAGGGTCTTTCTCACCGGCCACACTGGCTTCAAGGGAGGCTGGACCGCGCTCGTGCTGCGATCTCTCGGCGCCGAAGTGACCGGTTTCTCGCTCGAGCCGGAACATCCGGATGGCATCTTCTCTGCCGCGCAGGTATCTGCGGATGTCCGGCACTTGATTGGAGATATTCGCGATCCACACGCGCTACGCGCGGCGATCGATGAAGCCCGCCCCGAGATCGTGCTGCACATGGCGGCGCAGTCGCTCGTTCGGCGCTCCTATGCCGCACCAGTGGACACTTACGCCGCCAATGTCATGGGCACCGTCCATGTGCTCGAAGTGCTGCGTCAATGTGCGAGCGTCCACGGCGCGATCGTCGTCACGAGCGACAAATGCTATGAAAACGTGGGTCACGTCCACGGCTACAAAGAGGCAGAACCTCTCGGCGGATCTGATCCCTACAGCAGCAGCAAGGCCTGCGCCGAGCTGGTGACGCAAGCTTACCGGGCGAGCTTCTTCAGCAAGAGCTTTCCGCTGCCTGTGGCGTCTGCGCGCGCCGGCAATGTGATCGGCGGCGGCGACTGGGCCGAGGACCGGCTGGTGCCGGATGCGATGCGCGCTTTCCTCGGCGGGCGGACGCTCGAAATTCGCAATCCGCAGTCGCTGCGTCCGTGGCAGCACGTGCTCGATCCAGTCCTGGCCTATCTGATCCTGGCCGAGCGCCTCGTGGAGGATGGCGAGGCATTTGCCCAAGCCTGGAACTTCGGCCCCGCGCCCGAGAGTGAGATCACGGTCAGGCAAATTGCCGATCTCCTGGTGCGCGGCTGGGGTCAAGGCGTCGAGTGGCGTCATGACCTCCGTGAGCATCCGCCCGAGGCCGCCTATCTGAAACTTGATTGTTCAAAAGCCGCGGCGCATCTGCGCTGGCACCCACTGTTCGGCATCGAACGCAGCATCGGCCTCACGCTGGATTGGTATCGGGCTTTCCAAGGCGGCGCGAACATGCGAAAGGTCACGCTTGGTCAGATCGACGAAGCCGTAACGACAGCTCGTAATGTCGATCGGGTGCAGACGCAATCAGTCCACGCGCGCTTATCCGCGCAGCCGTGACTGCAGGAGGAGACGAACTCTAACGACCGATGTCGATCAATCCCCGATCCACGCTGTCGCCGGCGCGCTCGCCCGAGGATGTCCGTACCGATATCATGGACCTCGTCGAGGAGTATTTTCGCGTCGCGCATCGCGCCAAGCCGTTCGTACCCGGCGAGTCCAGCGTTCCAATATCGGGTCGAACCTTCGATGCAACCGATGTCAAGTCGCTGGTCGATTCGGCATTGGAATTCTGGCTTACCACCGGCCGCTACAACGATATGTTCCAGGCCAATCTCGCGAAGCGGATCGGCGCGCGCTACGCCTTGACGGTCAATTCGGGATCGTCGGCCAATCTCGCCGCATTCTCCGCTTTGACATCGCCGCTCTTGCGCGACCGCAAGCTCGAGCCTGGAAGCGAAGTCATCACCGCTGCGGCCGGGTTCCCGACCACGGTCAATCCGATGATGCTGTGGGGCATGGTGCCGGTGTTCATCGACATCGATATTCCCACCTACAACATTCTACCGCAGACGGTGGAGGCGGCCATCACGCCGAAGACGCGCGCGATCATGGCGGCGCACACTTTGGGTAATCCTTTTGACGCCGGGCGCATTGCCGAGATTGCCAAGCGGCACAAGCTGTTTCTGATCGAAGACTGTTGTGACGCGCTCGGAGCGACAATAGACGGCCGGCACGTCGGCACATTTGGCGATATCGGAACCTTGAGCTTTTACCCCGCTCACCACATCACAATGGGAGAGGGAGGAGCGGTCTTCACCAGCGATCCGGTGCTGCGGCGGGCAGTCGAAGCGTTCCGCGATTGGGGGCGCGACTGTTATTGCGATCCCGGCAAGGAAAACACCTGCAAGCGCCGCTTCGATTGGCAGCTCGGCGATCTGCCTTATGGCTACGACCACAAGTACATCTACTCCCATATGGGATTCAATATGAAGATCACCGACATGCAGGCGGCTGTGGGTGTTTCGCAGTTGACCCATCTCGATGAATTTATCGCGGCGCGGCGGCGTAATTTCGCGCGCTTGAAGACGGGCTTGGCCGATCTCGATGAATTTTTCGTGCTGCCCGAACAGACGCCCGAATCAGAGCCGTCGTGGTTTGGGTTCCTCTTAACCGTGCGCGAGAATGTTCCGTTCGATCGCAACGCGATTGTCCGGCATCTCGACGAACACAAGATCGGCACGCGCTTGCTGTTCGGCGGCAATCTTACGCGTCAGCCCTATATGAAAGGGCGCCAGTATCGCGTGCATGGTACTTTGAAAAATAGCGACCGCGTCGTCGACAGCACCTTTTGGATCGGGGTTTTTCCCGGCATTGGCGAGCCCGAAGTCGAGTATGTGCTGGATGTCATCCACCGCTTCTGTCGGGAGGCGACGGCTCACGGCGGGGCAGGGCGCGCATGACCGGCGCCGAATACATCGCGGAGTTTCTGGCGCGCGTCGGCTCCAAACACGTCTTCGTTCTGACCGGTGGGGCTTGCGCATTCATGATCGATGCGGTCGAGCGGCACCCCGCTCTGGCCTATACGTGTTTTCATCACGAGCAATCGGCCGCGATGGCGGCGGATGCAGTATGGCGAGTCACCGGGAAGGTCGGGGTCACGATGGCGACATCGGGCCCGGGCGCAACCAATCTCATCACCGGGATTGCATGCTCGTATTTCGATTCAATTCCGTCGTTACATATCACCGGCCAAGTCAACCAGCGGGAGAGCAATTCTTATCACGGCGCCAATGTGCGCCAATCCGGTTTTCAAGAGACAAAGATCGCCGAGATGGTGAAACCGATAACAAAATATGCGGTCATGGTGAGCACGCCCGAGGAACTGTGCAGCGAGCTTGCCAACGCCTATGCAATTGCCTCGAGCGGACGCAAGGGGCCGGTTCTCGTCGACGTACCGATGGATATCCAGCAAATGGACATTGCCGGTGATGTGTTATTGCCGCCTGAGCTGCCGATCGTGGCCGAACCGGTCGAGACCGTGGCCGCGGCGCTTTCCGCAACGCTGTCGCAGGCCCGCCGTCCGGTGGTGCTGTGGGGAGCCGGTATCGGGCTCGCCGGGGTCGAGCGCGCGGTGATCGACTGGCTGTCGACAAGCGAACTGCCCTTCGTCTCCAGTTGGGCGGGCCTGTCGAGCTTCGACAACGAGCATCCGAACTTTCTCGGCCAGATTGGTGTCTACGGCAATCGCGGCGCGAATTTTGTTCTACAGAACGCCGATGCGGTGATCGTCCTCGGCAGTCGCCTCGACAATCGGCAACGCTCGGGTAACCCGCGAAATTTCGCGATCGGTGCCAAGGTCCATATCGTCGATGTGGATGAGGAAGAGTTGCGGAAATATCACAACGACGGCTATTCCGCGAGCCTTCTAGATTTTCGCCAATTGCCGCAGGTGCTCAAAGCCGTTCCACGGCCGAAAATCGACGACACGTGGCGCGACTACGTCGCTGAGATGAAGGGGCGTTACTTCGGCAAGGAGCGGAGCACGTCGGCGCTTCGGCTCAATACGCAATCGCCATACGATGTCATCCGCCGGATCAACGAACTGGTTGCCGAGGATGCAATCGTCGTCGCCGATACCGGTGCGACCGTCTGTTGGGTCCACCAGGCCTTCAAGGTCAAGCGCCACAAGCTGTTTACCGCCGGCGGCAACTCGCCGATGGGCTATGCCTTGCCGGCGGCCATCGGCGCAAAAGTCGCCGCGCCGGGCCGGCAGGTTATTGCGATATCGGGAGACGGTGGGCTCCATCTCAACATTCATGAGCTGCAGACGATCAAGCACCACGATCTTCCCATTGCCGTGGTCGTCATGAACAACGCCAGTTACGGCATCATCAAGCAGTTTCAGGACAGCTATTGCGATAGCCGCTACACGGCTTCGCGCGACGGGTTCAGCTTGCCGGATTTTGGGCACCTCGCGGAGGCATACGGCATCCGTTATGCCCGCATCGAGAATGTCGAGCAGATGACGCCGGACTTGTTCACGGCGGCCGGTCCCATCCTCATCGATGTCATACTGAGCGAGCACACGCTGATCGAGCCCAAGCTTGAAATGGGCCGCCCTATCAACGATCAATATCCGTATCTTCCGGCAAGCGAATATGCGAGCGGCAATCGTTTTGTCGACTACCCGCGGTCCGCGGAGTTTCTCAAGGTGCTCGATGATAGCGATCCTGGGCGCGACAGGAACACTCGGGCTTAGTCTCGCCCACGAGTTTGCCGCCGACCTCCGCGGTCTGGTGCTGTTCGCCCGCCGTCCGGACCGACTGGCCGACGAGCCGTTCGCTTCCCCGATCGGCATTTGCCCGCTCGAAGAGTTCAAGGCCGCCGGCTTCGATCTGGTCATCAACGCGATCGGCGCCGGCGACCCCGGCCGAGTGGCTGCCATCGGCGCGGAAATTCTGGAAATTACCGATCGCTGGGACGGCCGCGTGCTGGACACGATGGATGCCCGTACGCGCTATGTCTTTCTATCCAGCGGCGCCGTGTACGAGTCTGATCACTCCGAGCCGGCCGGCGGCGACGGCCGGCTGTCGATTCCGGTCAATGATCGTGCAGTCGTGCCGCCCTATATCATGGCCAAGATTCTCGCCGAAGCGCGCCATCGCCATTTGTCCAACCGGTCAATTCTCGATTTGCGCGTGTTTGCCTATGCCGACGCAACGCTGCCACGCGACGGCCGCTTCTTTCTGTGCGATTTAGCACGCAGCATCGGCTCGCAGGTCTCGTTTAAGACCTCAGCCACGGACATGGTGCGCGATTACGCCGGCAGGACGGAGGTCGCTTCCATGATCAGATGTTGGGAGGCGGCCGGAGCCCGTAACACCGCGCTCGATGTCTATACCAAGGCTCCGGCGCGCAAGTCGGACATCCTCCGGCTTGCGCATGAGCGGTACGGTATCGAGATAGACTATTGCGCCGACATTGCGCACAGCGGCACCGGAGAGAAGCCGTTCTATGCTTCCCTTAATCGCGCCGCCGCAGCGCTTGGCTACAACCCGGAGCGCACCGCGCTCGATGTCGTCACCGACTATCTTGACGGCATTGCCGGGTCGGCCGTGCCGCCCGGTGCTGCCTCCTGAGCAGGTCCATCCGGCGTCTCAAAATTGATGCGCTCGCGTTCGAACACCACGGGCTTGGTGCGCACTTGGCCGTGGATGGCCAAAATGTACTCGCCGATCATTCCCATAAAGAATAACTGTACTCCGCCAAAGAAAAACAAGGCGACAATGATCGTGATGATGCCCGGCTCGGCAATCCTGCGATACAGGATCAATCCCAGGATCAGGTTGATGACGGCATAACCGATGCTCAGCGCTGAAAGGAAAAAGCCGACCATAAATCCAAGCCGCAACGGCGCCGACGTGAACGACACCAGGCCGTTGATCCCCTGATCGATCAGCATGGAAAAGCGGTTTTTGGAGAGGCCCCTTTTACGGGCGCGCCATGTGTACGGCACGCCGATCGCGCGTCCGCCGCACTCGAAAGTCATCATCCGTAAGAACGGATAGCCGTCACGCACCTCCCGCATCGCCTCGACAACGCGCCGGTCGACCAACTGGAAATCGCCGACGCCGGGGGGAACCTTGACCTCGGAGAAGCGTGTCAGCAGGCGATAATAGGCGTTCCGCAAGCTGCGCATCAGCCAACCCTCTTCTCGGGTCGCTCGGATGCCGTAAACGATTTCGTATCCCTCCTCCCAGTGTTTCACGAACTGCGGCAGCAGATCCGGCGGGTCCTGCAGATCGGCCGGCAGGAACAACAGGACGGCATCCCCGGAACTCGCCATGACGCCGTTATAGGTATTCTTCAAAGGCCCAAAGTTGCGCCTGTTGACAATAATTTTGACGGACGGATCGGCGGCCGCGATCTTCCGCAAGATGGCAAGAGTTTCATCCGTCGACGCATTGTCGCAAAAAATATGTTCTCGCCGGTAGGCGGCGAGCTCGTTTGCGAACAGGTTTCGGACCGCCTCGTAGCACTCCTGCACATTGACTTCCTCGTTGAAGCAGGGCGTCACCACCGTAATAGCCCTCACGACGTCCTCCATAAAATCATGCACTCTTTGCGCCAGTAGACCAAAAGCACCAGCTTGTTCTGCGGCGAGGCGTATAGCACATATTGGAGCAGGCGGCCGCGATTCGGGGGTGCCAGCGGGCGGCAGAACAAGCTAGGATCACGCCGCCGCCGATCATGCCCAAAATCCTTTACCTCGTCACCGAAGACTGGTTCTTTGTCTCGCATTTCCTGCCGATGGCGCAGGCGGCGCGGGATTGCGGCCTGCAGGTCGCGGTGGCGACGCGCGTGCGTGCCGACGGCGAGCGGCTCAAGGCCGAAGGATTTTCCGTGATCGCGATCGAGAGCCGGCGCGGCAGTTTCAGTCCGTTGCGGAGCCTGCGGGATTTCTTTCAAGCGTTAAAGATCGTGCGCGAGGCCCGCGCCGATATTGTGCACTGCATCGCGCTGCGGCCGGTGGTGATCGGCGGCGTTGCCGCGAAGCTCGCCGGCACCGGAGCGCTCGTCTTGGCGCCGACCGGTCTGGGGCATTTGTGGATCGAGCGCGGCATCGCCGTGCGGCTCGCCCGCAGGATCGTGCGCGCCATCGTCGGCTCATGGCTGCACGGCCCGCGGACCCGTTATCTGTTCGAAAATCGCGATGACCCGCGAGAGTTCAGTATAAATCCGGACGGCGCCGACGTCACCATCGTCGGCGGAGCCGGCGTCGATCCGGAAAAATTTCCGCGCAGCGAAGCGCCGCCGACGCCGCCGCTAAAGGTCGCCGTGGTCGCCCGCATGATCGGGCCCAAGGGTATCGTCGAAGCCGTAGACGCAGTGCGGCGCGCCCGCGCGGCCGGCGCGCCGATCGAGTTGCATCTGTTCGGCGACCCCGATCCGGACAATCCGCGCTCCATACCACGGGCCACATTGGCGCAATGGTCGAAGGAGCCGGGAATCACCTGGCACGGCCACGAGGCCGACGTGGCGCGGGTGTGGGGCGAGCATCACGTCGCGATGCTGCTATCCTACCGCGAGGGCTTGCCGCGCTCGCTGGTCGAAGCCGCCGCCGCCGGCCGGCCGATCGTTGCCACCGACGTTCCGGGGTGCCGCGAGGTCGCGCGCGACGGCCAGGAGGGCATTCTGGTGCCGCTCGGTGACAGCGAGGCGGCGGCGCGGGCACTCGCCACGCTGGCCGCCGATCAAGCGTTGCGGCAGCGGCTCGGCGCCGCGGCGAACGCGCGGTTCCACGAGCGCTTCACCGCCGCGGCCGTCCGGCAAACCGTCCGCGACCTTTACCGTTCGCTGGTGCCATCGCCATGACGAACGCAGATGCCGGCCTGTGGTGCGAAGTCGATGCCGCGGTGCCGCCCGGCCGTGCCGCGCTGTTACTCGACCGCGACGGCGTCATCGTCACCGATACGCATTATCTCTGCCGTGTCGAAGACATGCGCATGATCGCGGGCGTAGCGGTCGCGATCGCGCGCTGTAACGCGCTGCATATTCCGGTCGTGGTGGTGACCAATCAAGCCGGCATCGGCCGCGGCTATTACGGCTGGGACGCCTTTCATGCCGTGCAAGGCGCCCTTAGGGCGGCGCTGGCGGCCGAGGGCGCGCATCTCGATGGCGTCGTGGCCTGCGCCTATCATGCCGATGGCCGCGCGCCGCTGCGGGTCGACAATCACCCCTGGCGTAAACCCAATCCGGGCATGATCGTCGAGGCCGCGAGCCGCATGCAGCTCGATCTGCCGCGCTCGTGGATCGTCGGCGACCGGGCCCATGACCTTGCCGCAGGCGCGGCGGCAGGGCTCGCCGGCGGCACATTGCTGGCGGCCGATGCGCCGGAGCGGCAGGCGGCCGCCAATCTCGCCTCTGCCCGGTTTATTGTCGATACGGCGTCCGATCTCGCCGGGGCCGTCGCCGCGCTGCTCGACCGCCGGCAGTTCGAGGATCGCGGCCGTTCCTGATTTGCGGTAGGAGTGGGCAATGCGCGAGCCTGTTCTGGTCACCGGCGCTGCCGGATTCATCGGCTTTCATCTGGCGCGCCGGCTCCTGGCCGACGGCTGGACCGTGCATGGCGTCGACAATCTCAACGACTATTACGATCCGCGGCTGAAAGAGGCCCGTCTCGGCGAACTGCGCACAAGCGCGAATTTCCATTTCGAAAAATGCGATCTTGCCGATCGCGCTGCCGTGGCGGTGTTGTTCGCCAAGCAGCGCTTCAGCTATGTCGCGCATCTGGCGGCGCAGGCCGGCGTCGCCCATTCGGCCGTCGATCCGGCGGCCTATGTCGATGCCAACCTGGTCGGTTTTGCCAATATCCTCGAAGGCTGCCGCCACGGCGCGTGCCGGCATCTCGTCTATGCGTCGTCATCTTCGGTGTACGGCGCCAACCAGCGCATGCCGCTGCGCGTCTCCGACCGGGTCGACGAGCCGCTGAGCCTCTACGGCGCGACCAAGCGGGCCAATGAGCTGATGGCCTATACCTATGCGCATATGTTCGGCTTACCGGCGACCGGCTTGCGCTTTTTCACGGTCTACGGGCCCTGGGGCCGTCCGGATATGGCGGTATGGCTGTTCACCCAAGCGATCCTCGAGGATCGGCCGGTGCGGCTGTTCAACCACGGCCACATGCGCCGCGATTTCACCTATGTGGACGACGTCATCGAAGCCGTGGTGCGTTTGATCGAGGCGCCGCCGGCGAAAACCGCCGCGCAACCATCGACGCCGCCGCAGCCGCCGCACCGCCTCTACAATGTCGGCAACGAGCAGCCGGTCGAGGTCACCGCCTTGCTCGATATTCTGGAAAAGGTCATCAGCAAGCCGGCCCGGCGCGAACTGCTGCCGATGCGTCCGATCGACGTCCTCGAAACGTTTGCCGACAGTTCGGAGTTGCAGCGCGCCACGGGGTTTGCGCCGCGCACGCCGATCGAAGCCGGCTTGCGTTCGTTCGTGACCTGGTATCGCGGTTATCGCGGCAATACGTGAAACGGTTTGGCCTGTCATGCGTGCGTCATGTGCCGCGCCGGCGTTTGACAGCGCGTCATGCAACGGGCATGGCTGATTTTTAGCGAGGCGAAGCGGCGGACCATGGCGAAAGCGGTTTTGGGAGTGATCGGCGGCTCGGGCATTTACGATTTGCCGGGCCTTCAGAACACGCAAACAAAAGTCATCTCAAGCCCGTGGGGCGAGCCGTCGGGACCGCTCTTGACCGGCGAGATCGACGGCCTGCCGATCGTGTTCCTGGCGCGCCACGACAAAGGCCATCGGCTTTCGCCCTCCGACATCAATTACCGCGCCAATATCGATGTGCTCAAACGCTCGGGCGTCACCGATTTGGTCTCGCTGTCGGCCTGCGGCTCGTTCAAGGAAAACCTGGCGCCCGGCACCTTCGTCCTGGTCGATCAGTTCGTCGACCGTACCCACAAGCGCGAAAGCTCGTTCTTCGGCAAGGGCTGCGTGGCGCATGTCTCGATGGCGCATCCGGTGTCGCCGCGGCTGCGCATTCATATTGCGGAAGCCGCGCGGGCCGAGGACATCGGCATCGTGCGCGACGGCACCTATGTGTGCATCGAGGGCCCGCAATTCTCGACGCTAGCCGAAAGCCTCACCTACAAGACTCTCGGCTATGCGGTGATCGGCATGACCAACATGCCGGAGGCCAAGCTCGCCCGCGAGGCGGAGATTTGCTACGCCACCGTGGCCATGGTGACGGATTTCGATTGCTGGCATCCCGACCACGACGCGGTGACGGTGCAGGACATCATCAAGGTGCTCGTCGCCAACGCCGAGAAGGGCACGCGGCTGGTGGCGCGGCTGGCGCGGGATTTTCCGCGCGAGCACGAGCCGTGCCCGATCGGCTCCGACCGTGCGCTCGACAATGCGCTGATCACGGCGCCGGATGCGCGCGATCCGGAGCTGTTGAAGAAACTCGACGCCGTTGCAGGCCGCATCTTGCGCGGTTGACCGTTGGCCGGCCGGGCGAAAACCAGCCTTGAACGGCGACCCAACAATTATGACCCGCGGTCCAACGAATTATTGACGCGTTCCGGGCATAATCTGGCGACATGATATCGACCGGCACCACCCTTGGTGGGCCGAAAGGGTCGAGAGAGCGAGCGGCATTTACAATCGGTTAGCTATGTTGGCCGTAGTAGATGTTGCACGGCAAAGCCGGGACGCAGCAGATGTCCGATTCAGGGAGCAAATTCAGTGGCGTGCAGCACGTCGCGCCGCCATTGGCGCCGATCGGTATCAACGACATTCTGCGCGATGCCGATGTGCTGCTCGAACTCATGGGAAAAGAAACCCTCGGCGTGGTGGCGGAGCTTGCCAATACATTGACGGTTACGGCGCATGAGGCCGGTGCCCGGGACATCGAAGAAGCCGCGAGCAATGTGCGCCGCCTCGCCTCGGGCCATGGCGCAGTGGCGCTGACCGGCGCCATGCGCGCGCTCACCGACGCTATCGCCCGCACCGAGCGCACGCTCGCGGCGTAATTTCTAGGCCACCTTTTCGCGTTCCGGCCGCCTGAAAAATTCGACAACCCGGACGATGTTGACCACGCCGACGACGATCGATCCGGCGACGACCGGGGTCAGATAGCGCGGCTCGAGATGCACGGCCGCGTATAACAGGCCGACCGCCAGATAAAAGCACCAGAAGCCGGCCGACACGCTCGTTTCGGCGGTCCAGCCTTCGCGCAGGAGTCGGATCGGCGTGACCACAAGGAACGCACCAAACACGAAAACCGATGCCGTCATGACGACCCAGTTGGCGATCACGGCGGGGATCATCCACCAATTGCCGCTCCTCACGGCGCGCTCGGCGCCAAAATCGTGCGAGCTGCCGGTATTCCACAAGAGCACGTCGCGCACCGTCTCGATCGGCCGCACCGCCTGGTGCAGCTGCGTTTCCGAGACGTGATGAAAGATATGAAAGATCATCGCGCGGGGATGGTCGCGCCAGGCGTGCAGGTAGGCGAGCTTCATCTCGCGCGACATGCGAGTCGCATCCCAGCCATAATCGCGGTGCAAATCGACCGCCGCATCGACTTCGTAGCCGTGCCGGCCCGCTTCCATGTCCTTCAGCAAAACTCGGCCGACTTCATCGATCGGGGTCGAGCCGGAGAATACCGAATGATCAAAGTGCGCCGCTTCGATCAATGCGCCGATCAACACCGCTTGCGACGTGGAGGTGACGACGGGCGCGCCGACGCGCGCCCGATTCCATTCGCTATAAGCGATATTGGTTGCGATCAGCGGCAGGAAGACCAGAGCGCCCGCCGTTAACTGGCGAAGCCGCGAACGCTCCGCGAAGGCCGCAGCCGCGGCGAGGGGCACGAGCCCGGCCGCGACATAGGCGATTACGTCGCGCATCAGGAAGGCAGCCGCAATCAACGTGCCGGCGCCCAGATATTCCAGCAACGACGCCGGTTCGCGGCGCAACGCGATAAGACCTAAAATACAGGTCGCAATGGTCATCGTGCTGCCGGTGAGGCTATCGCTCAGCACCGCCTGATCGACAACGAATTGCATGGCGGTGGCCTGTGCGGCGACGACACCGAGGCTCAACCAGACGCCAAGATGAAACGCGCGCGCCAGCCGATAGACCATTACGGTCGCCCAGAGCGACACCGCAAACTGAAACAACACGACGGTCCATGCCCAATAGCGCCCAGTGACGATCTTGGCCGCCGCGATGACCGCCGGATAGCCGATGGGGCGCCGCAGCGTGATCGGCATCGGATCGGTGGCAAGATCGACATGGCGGAATTCGCCCGACAGGATTGCGTCGGCATATCCGACGTAGTCCGTCGTATCGTTCTGCGTCGCCGGGCCGAATGCCAAAAGCACGCCGAGCTTGGCGGCGATGACAATGGCGAAGACGACGAGCACCGGTTTCGGCACTGCCTTGAGCCGCAAGGATAACGGCATTCGCGGGTAACGCTTTCTATTGCAAGCTAGCGGTTCCGCTGAAGCTACCGTTCGAGGCGTTGCCGGTCACCTGGTTATTGCCATAGCTGAGCAGGCCGGCGCCACCGGTCGCATCGTCACCGGGCAATTGCCGACGCTGCTGCAGGCGCCGGCAGTCGACCAATTGCGGACGGCCGCGTTGGCCGTCAAGTGCCGGGCTTCAGCGCATGTTGCAGGCTGTCTGCCGTGACGACGAAAGCGGTCGAAGACGAATTCAGGTCTTGATTGTCGCCGACCGACGTCCCGCCGGGCAGTGTGCCGGCCGTCAGCCAACCGGCGGAGTCCTGGTCGTTCTGTCCGGAGCCGGTGACTGCGTCAGCGCTTGTCGTGCCGGGGTCGAGCACGCTGATGGTCGAAAGCAGGCCGCCATATGCGGCCGTCGGATCGAACATGCTGCTCACGGTGCCGCCGTTCTGCGGGCCCGGGTCCTGCATGGTGATGCCGCTCACGGCGAAGCCGTTCTGTGGGCCCGGGTCCTGCATGGTGATGCCGCTCACGGCGAAGCCGTTCTGTGGGCCCGGGTCCTGCACGGTGATGCCGCCAACGGCGAAGCCGTCCTGCGGGCCCGGGTCCTGCATGGTGATGCCGCTCACGGTGCCGCCGTTCTGCGGGCCCGGGTCCTGCACGGTGATGCCGCTCACGGCGACGCTGTTCTGCGGGCCCGGGTCCTGCATGGTGATGCCGCTCACGGTGCCGCCGTTCTGGGGGCCCGGGTCCTGCACGGTGATGCCGCTCACGGTGCCGCCGTTCTGCGGGCCCGGGTCCTGCACGGTGATGCCGCTCACGGCGACGCTGTTCTGCGGGCCCGGGTCCTGCATGGTGATGCCGCTCACGGTGCCCCCGTTCTGGGGGCCCGGGTCCTGCACGGTGATGCCGCTCACGGTGCCGCCGTTCTGCGGGCCCGGGTCCTGCATGGTGATGCCGCTCACGGTGCCGCCGTTCTGCGGGCCCGGGTCCTGCATGGTGATGCCGCTCACGGCGAAGCCGTCCTGCGGGCCCGGGTCCAGCATGGTGATGCCGCTCACGGTACCGCCATTCGACGCTGCCGCGTCTTGGCCGGCGAAAGCGGCGCTGTTCGCTGCGGCCAGGTCGTCGGTCTGGACGCTACTTTGCGTGCTGGCGTCCGATGTCGGCAGTTCTGGCGCGCTGCTTGCCGCGGAACCGCTCCCGGGACCGGTTTTTCCGATAAAGCCGGGGACAGTGGTGATGCCGACCCAGCCCTGAAAGCTGCCGCCCGTCATGTTGGCGTAAGCGATCTGGTCGGTGCTGTTGTTCTCGATGACGATGTCGTCGTAGCCATTGCCGAGAATGTCTTCGACCGCGATGACGCTCCAGCCCGTGGGATTCCCTATGGAAACCCAATTGTTCACCACCCCGTTGATCATGTTGGCATAGCCGATGGAGCCATTGGTCGGATTCTGGACCACCACGTCGGCGTCGCCCAACCCGTTGACATCGCCCGCCCCGACGACGTTATAGCCCACCGGCTCGCCCAAGCTGACGAAGCCGTGAAGCGAGCCGTTGCTCATGTTGGCATAGCCGACCTCGTCGGTGGTCTTGTTCTGGATCAAGATATCGGCATAGCCGTCGTCGTTGATGTCGGCGACCCCGACGGCTTTCCAGCCGACCGGATCCGCCACCGAAAACCAGTTGTTGAAGACGCCGTTGTTCATATTGGCGTAGCCGACCTCATCGGTGGTGGGGTTCTGGATGACGACGTCGGTGAAGTGGTTGCCGGCGATGTCGCCGACGCCGACGACGGCGTAGCCGGCCGGATTTCCAATCGAAACAAAGCTGGAAAAGCCGCCGTTCACGAGGTTGACGTAAGCGAGTTGGCTACCGTTCTGGATGACGATGTCGGAATCGGCGCCGCCGGAAATATTGCCTTGGCCGACGACGTTCCAGCCCAGCACAGTGGTGACACTCACAAGGCCATGGTAGCTACCACCCGACATATTGGCGTATTCGATCTGGCCGCCGGCGCTCTGCAGCAGGATGTCGGCGTGGTCGTCGCCGTTGAAGTCGTTGGCAACAGCGCTGCTCGGAGAACTGGTCGCCGCGGTGAAGGTCGGACTGTAGACAAAAGAGCCGGTCGTGGAATCATAGATCGCGAGTTCCAAGCTGTCGCTTCCCGGCGAGGCTCCTCCGACATATTGCACATTGCTCCAGTTGCTGCTGGCCATGAACCATTGGCCGTCGGCTTCGCTGGTGCCGCCGACGCTGAGGTGCCCGCTTCCGCCGCCGAGGTCTTCCACCCAATACTGGGTGATGCCGTCGCTGCTCGGGTTCGAAACCGAGACGGAGAGACCCGTCGACTGACCTTCAGGAACCGATATGTTGGTTGCCGTTATGGATGGGGCAACGTGGGTCTGCGTGGTCGCCGCGGTGAAGGTCGAACTGTAGACGAACGAGCCGGTCGTGGAATCATAGATCGCGAGTTCCAAGCTGTCGCTTCCCGGCGAGGCTCCTCCGACATATTGCACGTTGCTCCAATTGCTGCTGGCTTGGAACCATTGCCCGTCGGCTTCGCTGATGCCGCCGACGCTGAGGTGCCCGCTTCCGCCGCCGAGGTCTTCCACCCAATACTGGGTGATGCCGTCGCTGCTCGGGTTCGAAATCGAGACGGAGAGACCCGTCGACTGACCTTCAGGAACGGAGACGCTTTGAGCAATGACAGTAGGGGTGATATGGCTGCCGGCGCCGAAAGCGCCAAAGTCCACGCCCGCTTTGGCTACATCGATGTCTACTCCAAATATTTGACCTCCAACTACGATCTGATGCTGCCCAAGCGCATCGACAGGAAGCTCGCCATTTGGATCGAGATTCGTGTAGGGAATCTTGGCGTTCTCGTCGACTGCAACCTGCGCCATTTGCCATGTTGTAAATGTTCCCGTGCCTGACCAGCTATAGCTGGCCGCGTTTAGCCAGCTATAGCTTGCTCCGACAGTAACTGCGGCCGCGCAACTCGTCCCTGACCCATAGACCCCTACCTTATATCCCTGCGGATTGTCTGCCGAATTTTTGAAGATCGAGAGTATCTGCTCGAAATATGCTTCGACCGCCGATGCCGACGTTACATTATCATCTATCGTGAAGTAGATAGCAGATCCGGCAGATTGACCCGCGCTTGTTGCTTGCTGTATTGCGGCGATTGCGTCGCCGGTCCCATTAGAATAAGAGCCAGCTTCCGATTTATTTTCAAAGACAGCGCAGATTTTCAGCCCAGCGTTTTCCAGATTAACGAGTTCAGAATGGCTTAACGCCTGCTCTGACCCATCGCTGGAATAATACCGCACAACAAAGCTGTAGCCCGCGCTTGAAATGGCCGATATTTGTGTCTGCGTCAGAGCCAATGGGTAATCAAAGCCCTCCAAGATGCCGCTACCAAGGACCACGGAAACTGCAGGATAGCTGAACAACGAGCTCCCGCCAGAGTCAGCATCTGCATTGAACGCGATCACGGTAGATTCATTGCTCGACCCGGAAGGGACAAAATATGTTTGGTTGAGCTCGCCTAGCGTAATGTCCGGAGTGAGTTGACCATATCCGTAGTGAGTCCCGTCTGGCCCGATAATGTAACTACCATCGTTATTTGTTATTTCTGCGTCGAAGGCATTCGCCGTAAGGGAAATGTTGTACGTTTTGAACAGAGTGCTAAGCGGGATTTCCGAAGTGCTTGTGGCGCGATAGATAATGCCGGTCGCCGCAATTCCCAACGTTTCAGATGAGGTGGCGGCAGCTGCGTCGACGCTTCCGGCGGCCGCGGTCGCATCAGACGACGCATTGGAGTCCGCTTGAGCCGCCGTGAAGTATCCAGAATAGTCTGAATTCCGTTCAAAGATGGATACAATCGGAACGCCCAGCGTTTGGGCATCGGCTTGGTCTTGATCGGCAGCAGCCGTCGAATCGAAGTCGTCGCCACCGAACGAGATTTTGCGGCCGATGAGATTGATGGACATGGCACCCCCCAGTGCGTTGTGAAGCAATAAAAGCGTGTATTCCGAAGCAGGATATATTGGCAGTTGTCAAGGGGCGTGCGCTTTCCCGACGCCGGGAACGAACCTGGCGGGGTCAACGAGAGTCAGAGGGCTGGCATGATTGTTTGGACGGTACTCACCGATCTAAAATCCCACCACCCGCGTTTGGCGCGGGTGGCGGGGTCCGGTCAGCGAGCGGCAGGCAAGATGCCGAACGGCGGATTCAGCCGTCAGGTACCCAATTTCAGCGAATGCGTCAGATCGTCTGCAGCGACGATCGGATTGGCGCCGTTAGCGGTATTTTGAATGCTATTGCTGCTCGATGTCCCACCGGTCAGCGCGCCATCCGTCAGCCAACTGGCGGAGTTTTGGTCGTTCGGTCCGGAGCCTGCGACCGCGCCGGCGTTCGTCGTGCTGGGGTCGAGCGTGCTGATAGCCGAAAGCAGCCCGCTATTTGCGGTCATTGGACCGAACGTGCTGCTCACGGCGCCACTCGGTGTTCCCGGGGCCGGCGCGCCGAGCACGTCTTGCGCGATACCGCTATTATCCTGAGTTCCCGAGCCCGTTGTACTGGACACGGTCGGCGCGCTGTTGCCGGCATTGCGAATCGCTTCAAAGACCCCAGGCGGGAGGTCCGGGGTGCTCGAAATAAAGCCGTTACCGGCCGGCGTTGCCGAATCCTCGGAGTCGACAAATGTGATCGGTGTTCCGGGGGTCGGTGGTGGGGGTGTGAAAGGGTCGATACTTTGTGTTCCCGCGTCCGCTGTGCTGGAAGCACTTGGCAGATTGCCATCGCTCTGTCCGCCGGTATCCGCAAATCCTGCTCCCGGCATGCTGACATTCGTCGCAGCGGTGACTCCCACTGTCGCAGCGGTGTCTCCCACGGGTGCCGGGCCAGTGGCACCGGTAAATCCGGGAGGAGCGGTGGTGATGGCGACCCAGCCCTGAAAGCTGCCGCCCGTCATGTTGGCATAATCGATCTGGCCGGTGCTGTTGTTCTGGATGACGATATCGTCGTAGCCATTGTCGAGAATATCTTCGACGGCGATGACACTCCAGCCGACGGGGTCGCCGACGGAAACCCAGCTGCTCACGACCCCGTTGAACATGTTGGCGTAGCCGATCGAGCCATTGGTCCGATTCTGGATCACGACGTCGGCGTCGCCTAACCGGTTGATGTCGCCCACCCCGACGACGTTGTAGCCCACCGGCTCTCCCAGGCTGACGAAGCCGTGAAGAGCGCCGTTGCTCATGTTGGCGAAGCCGACCTCGTCGGTGGTCTTGTTCTGGATTACGATATCGGCATAGCCGTCGTCGTTGATGTCGGCGACCCCTACGGCTTTCCAACCGACCGGATCCGCCACCGAAAACCAGTTGTTGAAGACGCCGTTGTTCATATTGGCGTAGCCGACCTCGTCGGTGACGGGGTTCTGGATGACGATATCGGTGTAGTGGTTGTCGGCGATGTCGCCGACGCCGACGACGACGAATCCGGTCGGATCTCCAACCGTCACAAAGGTGGACAGGAATCCGCCGTTCGAGAGGAAACAGTATTGGATCAGGCCGGTGCTGGTGTTCTGGATGACAATATCGGAATCGACGCCGCCGGAAATCTTGCCTTCGCCGACGACGTTCCAGCCCGGTAAATTGGTGACGCTCACAATGCCCTGAAAGGTGCCATTCGCCATATTGGCGTATTCGATCTGGCCGCCGGGGCCCTCCAGCAGAATGTCGCCCGAATTGTCGCCGTTGAAGTCGTAAGGATCCGAAGCGGGCGCGTCCTGCTTGAGGTGGAACCCGAGAACATCCATCTGCTCGAGATCCACCGGCGTGAGATATTGCAGCGTGTTGCCGTCGTAAAATTCGTTGAACGCATCTTCCGGGGACAGCGGGCTCGAGCCATAGCCGCTATAGTTTTGTGAATTGAGGTAGTCGCTGGGATCGGAGCCCTGGCCGTACGCGGCCCAACTCGTGGCACCGCCGTTCAGCGAAAAGTACGAGGCCGGCGCCGGTATGCTGTTGTTTGACAAACGATTGCCGACGCTGGTGAACCGCTCCAGCTCCATAACGTCGGGGTCACCGCTTCCGTCTGTGAATGGAACGCGTCCCATCGCATGAGTGAATTCGTGCAGCGCCACGCCGAGGAGCGAGTTCAGCGAAATATCCGTATCGAAAAAGGAGTTGCCGTCAATTTCACTGCCGGTAGGGCTGAGATAACCGGGGCTGCCGGGAGTTAAAGAACCTGCAGCGCTCATCGCCTTAAGTTCAGCATTCCAGACCCCGACCTCCGTGGGGGCGTTGGCCGAGCTGGGAAGCGGTAATCCAGTGAATGAAGAATCGCCGGGCGAGGCGCCGCCCTTTAGGTAGCTGTAAACCGTCGAATAGCTTTCGTACACGCCATTGGTAGGACCGGCCGAAGCACCACCCCCGGTGCCCGAGTAATCCACGCTCAGATTTATGGTGATATTGTCCGTGAACATCGAGCCAATAATGTTCGCGGCCTCCTGCCATATGGCTTTGACCGCCGCCGGCGCTGCCTGAGCTGCCGTGTCGAGTTCGAGATTGATGATCATGGGCGCACCTGTTGCGGGGTGAAGCGATCGAAGCTAGGCAAATGCCGTGGCCGAACGGGAGAGGGGCATTTTGCCGGTCTCATCGCGGCTTCGCGAAGCCTACAGTCTAAGCCTACAATAGACGTAACGCGCTGGGTTTCAGAGTCGCGCAGAGAATCACCCTTCCGCTAACATTGTGGTGAATTCTTGAATAAAATCCATTCGGCAAAGCCGCAAAGATACCGTGCCAGGTACCATTAATCAGCTTGATAAGCTCGCCCTGATGCCGCTATGGCCGATCCGCCAATCAAGATAGTATCGGCGAGCCGCATCGCATTGGCCGCATTGGAACCCAGGTATTGAGATGTCGCCTCCGCTGAACCGGCCGCGCGACGTGAATGAGGAGCCCGAAGGCTCCGCGGCGCCCGCCGGCGCGGCTGCCAGCGCGAATTTCGCCGATAAAGTCGCTGGACCGGCATCGGTCCAGCCGCTGCCGCCGCGCGCCGATTCCGGCCTGCTTTCGCTCACCACCATCGCCGGCCATTACCGCATCGCCGCCGATCCGTTTCAGCTCGCTCACGACCTCGGGTTGGGTTCCCGCCAATCAACCAGCGAAGACATCGTGCGAGCCGCCCAACGGGTCGGACTGAAGTCGCGCCTGCTCAAGGGACAAAAGGTCGAGCGGCTCGCCTCGGTGCCGATGCCGGCTATCCTGCGCATGAAAGACGGCGCCTATCGCGTTCTCGCCTTGCGCCATCAACAGGAAGGCACGCTGCGTATCGGCAATCCGCTCACCCGCACGGTGCAGGACGAGCAGCCCGAGGCGCTGGCCACGGCCTGGGACGGCGAGGTTATTCTGGTGACGCGGCGCTGGGGCGGCGTCGGCATCGATCCGGCGCTGTTCGGCTTCCGCTGGTTCCTGCCTTCGATCTGGCGTTACCGGGTGCCGCTCGCGCACGTACTGATCGCGTCCCTGTTCGTTCAATTGTTCGCGCTGGTCACGCCGCTGTTCTTCCAGATCGTGATCGACAAAGTGCTGGTCCACAAAGGCATGTCGACCTTGATCGTCATCGTCGTCGGGCTTGCGGCCATTGGCGTGTTCGACGTCACGCTGCAATATTTGCGTTCCTATGCGCTGAGCCATACCACGAGCCGCATCGATGTCGAGCTCGGTAGCCGCCTGTTCGATCATCTGCTGCGGCTGCCGCTTGCCTATTTCGAAACCCGCCCGGCGGGCCAGACGGTCGCCCGCGTGCGCGAGCTCGAGACCATCCGCAGCTTCCTGACCGGACAAGGCCTGTCGTCGGCGATCGATCTGTTGTTCGCCGTTGTCTTCGTCGCCGTCATGTTTCTTTATTCGACGACGCTGACGCTGGTCGTCCTGATCTCCATCCCGGTTTATCTGTTGATCGCCTTTGTGATCCGCCCGACGCTGCGCGAGAAGATCAACCAGCGCTTCAACACCGGCGCCGCCAGCCAGCAGTTCCTGGTCGAGTCGGTGTTCGGCATCCAGACCTTGAAGGCCGCGGCGGTCGAACCGATCCTGCGCAACGAATGGGAAGACCGCTTGGCGGCTTACGTGAAAACGTCGTTCCAGGCGGTGATGCTGAGCAATTTCGGTCAGAACGCCATCCAATATGTCAACAAAGCGACCACCGCCGCGGTGCTGTTTTTCGGCGCCAAGGCGGTGATCGACGGCGACCTTTCGGTCGGCGGCCTGGTCGCCTTCTACATGATCATGAATCAGGCCGCGGCGCCGATCCTGCGGCTGTCGCAGCTGTGGCAGGATTTTCAGCAGGTGCAAATCTCGGTGCAGCGACTGGGCGATATCCTCAACAGCCCGACCGAAAGCCAAAGATTGGCGAGTGCCCATCTCCCGCCGGCGCGCGGCGCCATCAAAGTTACGGATCTGACGTTTCGCTATCGATCCGACGGCGCGGTCGTGCTCCGCGACATCAACCTGGAGATCCCGGCCGGTCAGGTGCTCGGCATCATCGGTCCGTCCGGCTCCGGCAAATCCACGCTGACCAAGCTCATGCAGCGGCTTTATCGCGCCGAGCGTGGCCAGATCCTGGTCGACGACGTCGATATCGGCCAGGTCGATACCGCTTGGCTGCGCCGGCAGATCGGCGTCGTCTTGCAGGAGAACGTGCTGTTCAACCGCTCGATCCACGACAACATCGCGCTGGCCAATCCAGGAATGCCGCGCGGGCAGGTGATCGCGGTGGCGCGGTTAGCCGGAGCGGACGAGTTCATCTCCAAGCTGCCGCTCGGCTACGACAGTCCAATCGAGGAGCGCGGCGCCAATCTATCGGGCGGCCAGCGCCAGCGCATCGCCATCGCCCGCGCGCTCGCCACCCAGCCGCGTATCCTGATCTTCGACGAGGCGACCAGCGCGCTGGACTATGAGAGCGAGCGGACCATCCAGACCAACATGCGCGAGATCGTGCGCGGCCGCACCGTAATCATTATCGCCCATCGGCTGGCGGCGGTGCGCCATTGCGACCGCATTATCGCCATCGAGAATGGAGCGATCGTGGAGGAAGGCACCCACAAGTCGCTTTTGGCGCGCGCCGATAGCGTCTACGGCAGGCTGTGGCGCATTCAGGCGCAAGAGAACAACGATTGAGCGCGATGAGCCTTGTGAACCCATCGAACCAGACCGGGCAGCCGGTACCGCAAGTGGTCGCGCCGACGGCGAAGGCGCCGCCGCCCGCGCCGAAGGCTGTGCAGCTCACGGCGACGGATCGCGAATTCCTGCCGGCGTCGCTCGAAATCCTGGTGACGCCGCCGTCGCCGATCGCCCGCGCCCTGCTGCTGACGATCTGCGGCCTGTTCTTTTTGGCGCTGACCTGGTCCTATTTCGGATGGATCGACATCTATGCGGTCGCGCCGGGTAAATTCCAGCCAATCGGCGGCTCTAAGGTGGTGCAGCCGCTCGAGCCCGGCATCGTTACAGCCATCTACGTTGAAAACGGCAGCCACGTGAATGCGGGAGACGTTTTGCTCGCGCTCGATCCCACCGAGACGGCGGCCGACCGTGAAGCGCAGGCCCGCGATCTCGAAGCCGCCAGCGCCGAGACGTCGCGACGCAAGGTGGCGATTGCCGCGGCCGCCACCGACACGCTCGAACCGCTGCCGATCACGTTCGCGACGAATATCAGCGAGCCGGTGCGCCATCGCGAAGAGGGCGTGCTAGTCGCCGATCTCGCGCAACTGCGCTCGACGATCGCCAGCCTCAAGGCTCAGCTAGCCGAGAAGCAGGCGACCAAGGACCGCTTGACCACGACCATCGCCGCGCGGGAAAAGCTGATCGAGCTTGCCAAGGAGCGAGTCGCAATGCGGCAGCGGCTGGATGCGATGGGCTCCGGTGCGCGCGCGCAGACCATCGAGTCGCTCGAGCAGTTGGCAACTCAGATCACGACGGATACCGGCGATCGCGGCCAGTTGATCGAGACCGACGCAGCCATGCGTTCGCTCGAGCGCAAGGGCCAGGAAACGGTCGCGCAATTCGTCGCCGATCAATCGCAGAAAGTCGCCGGGGCCGAGCAGAAGCGCGACCACCTGGAGCAGGAGCTGATCAAGGCACAGTCGAAAGCAAACCGTACGGAACTCAAGGCGCCGATCGCTGGAACGGTGCAGCAATTGGCGGTGTCGAGCCTGGGCCAAGTGGTCGCCAGCGGACAATCGCTGCTGACCATCGTGCCGCTCGGCGGTTCGATCGAGGTCCAGGCGATGATCGCCAATCAGGACATCGGCTTTGTCGAAGTCGGGCAGCCGGCGGTCGTCAAGGTCGACGCCTTTCCCTTCACCCGGTATGGCACCATCAACGGCGTCGTCGAGAAAGTCTCCCGCGATGCGGTCGACCAGCGCGACTCGACCGTTCTCAGCGATGCCGCCAACGCCGCCAAGACGCAATCGTCCGCGCCGAGCTCGCCGGCGAAGACACAGGACTTGGTGTTCCCGGCGACGATCAAGTTGACGCAACGCGCGATCGACATCGACGGCAAGGCGGTGGCGTTGATACCCGGCATGGGCGTCTCGGTGGAGATCAAGACCGGGCGACGGCGCGCCATCGATTATCTGTTGTCGCCGTTGCGCGAAATCACGAGCCGAGCAGGCAGCGAGAGATAGCAAGCGCGCGCTCGGGTCCGTGGTTCCAAATCGAGGCATTCTACCAAATTATCATGGTAGCAGATCGCAATCATCCTCTTAGCGATTGGCATGCGAATGCCAACGCCTCAACGCGAAAGGCGGCGGACAAGACCTGCGTCTGTACGGCGCGAGCGTTAGGCGAATGCCAGAGCAGAATTGACGCACAGTAGTGACCGGGACCGCTTGATATGTGGCCTATTCGGCGATACTCGGTCTGGTGACGATGCAAAAGATTTTCGCCGCCATGCTGGAGTTGTGAGTAAGATGTTTCCCGATCGATTTCGCAACCCTACAATTCGTATTCCAATGCGCCACTTGCTGTTGACCTTCCTGTTGAGTGCGACGGTTGCTGTCGCAGCCGAATCCGTCGACGCCGCGCCGACGCTGTGCCAGGGCACCGCCGCCATGGCGCGCCAGGATTACGCCGCGGCCGTCGCCATCCTCAGTCCGCTGGCGCAGAACGGCGATCCCGCCGCGCAAGCCTATCTCGGTTATCTCTACACAATGGGCCGTGGCGTGCCGCAGGATTTTACCCAGGCCGCGATCTAGTATACGCGCGCCGCCGACCGGGGACGTTCCGGGGCGTAGCGGCGGCAAGTCAGACTCCCATTCGAGAATCTGCGCGCGAACGCGCCTCACTTGGAAATAATTGTCGATGTGAACGCACCTGCGCCCGTAACGAGGTTACTCGGTCCGAACGACACAGCCATCCCGCCGTTCAGCAAGCTAATACCCGTCGGGCTATTATTGAGGACGCTAGTCTGGATGCCAACGATGTTGTTCGCGCCATTCGCCTGCACTCCAAAGCTCCTATTCGAGAGAATCTGAGTGCTTGTGATGGACCCGATATTCGCGGTGCCCTGTACGTTAACACCGCCGGCATTGAAGAGAATGAACGAGTCATTGATAAAGGCGTGACCACCTGGCGTGCTGCTCGCCATATTGACGCCGTTCTGCGAGAAATTCCGGATCGCGCTGCCAAGGATATAGATCTCTTTGCCAGAGACAACGCTGACGCCATTAAGCCCTGTCCCAAGCCCGTCAATGTCGAGTCCCTCAAGGACGACCACGTCATTCGGCCCGGCACTAACGACGATGCCATTCGTTCCGGACACCTGTACACCCGCCTCGCCAGACCCGCGAGACTCGCCGCAAATGATCTTCAAGGCCTTGGTGATCGTAACGGCGCCGAAGTCGCCTGGATCAAGGCAGTCGATCTCGCCGCCCGGAGTAGTGCTCGCCAATGCGCCGGCAAAGGTCAAACAGGGCGCGGCGCGCGAGCAGGGATTGGCGTCGCTGCCAATCGACGAAACCCACGTCTGGGTTATGTTTCGTTGCCGCTGAATACGGCCGATACGTTTTCTGCGGCGCTCATCGTGACGACACAATTGCCGGTGCCGCTGCATACCCCGCCCCAGCCGTTGAAGACCGCGCCTTGAGCTGGCGTCGCGGTCAGGGTCACCGGGGTGCCACTGCCAAAGCTTGAGCTGCATGTGGCGCCGCAAACGATGCCGGAGGGCGAACTCGTCACGGTGCCGTTGCCGAAAACACCGACCGCGAGCGGGTAAGTGACTTGCGTGAATATCGCGGTGACCGATGTCGCCGTATTCATAGTCACCGTGCAGGGGCCGGCGCCAGCGCCGCTACAGGGCGTGCCAAATCCGCCGGTTGCGACCCCGAAGTTCCAGCCGCTGAAGGTCCAGCCGCTCGCCGGGGTCGCGGTGAGCGTCACCGGCGTGTTTGAGGCATAGCCGTCACTGCAGACCGAGGGGCAATTCATGCCGGCCGGCGAACTTGTCACCGTGCCGATGCCCGATACGTTCACCGACAGCGTGTAGCCTTGCACGAATGTCGCCGTCACCGATTGCGCCGTGTTCATCGTCACGGTGCAGGGGCCGGCGCTGCTGCAGGCGCCGCTCCAGCCGCTGAACACCCACTTGCTGCCGCCCGCGGGCGTCGCGGTCAAAGTCAGCTGCGGTCCGCCGGCGAAGGTTTGGCTGCATGTCGAGGGGCAATTGATGCCGGCGGGATTGCTCGTCACCGTGCCGCTGCCGGTCACGCTGACGGTGAGGCCGGCGCTGCCGCCGCCTGCCATCACCCAGTTGGTCACCAGGTTGTAGACGTTCACGGTGCCGAGGCCGGTCGCAAAATCCCAGCCGATATGGGTCTTGTAAGCCGGCCGATAGGCGTTGTTGTCGGTGGACATCACGCCGACAGCGCCGGACGGATCATAGCAATTGTAGAAGACGCCGTTATCGGGCAGGCATGGCGCGTTGTTGTCGCCGAGCGTCACGTCGTAGAAAATGCAGCTGGGATCGACCGCGTTGCCCTTGGTGGAATCGCAGTTGCTGTTGCCGGTGGCGCCGTATTCGGCGGCTGCGATCTTGTAATAGACGTAATTAGGCAGGCCCTGGGCCGAGCCGGTGTATTGATTCACCAGGGCCTGGACGCCGGCCAAGATCGGCGCCGTGAACGATGTGCCGCCGGATGTGCTCCATTGCGAAACATCGCTGCCACACGGCGTATAGCCCGAGTTGCAGTAGATGTAGATGTGATTCCACGCGTAGTCGGATGCAAACAGCGACACGTCGGGTATGTCGCGCACGCCGTCGGCGGGATTGCCGAGAAAGCCGCTTTGCCAGGACGGCTTTGGCCAGCCCTGGCAGGTGCCGCCGACCACGCCGTGGACCGAAGGCGATCCGGTCGCGCAGGCGCTCGGTCCGCCACTTCCTCCGGTATTGCTCAAATAGGCGTGGCCAAGCTTGTTGCAGGAGCCGTCGGCTCCGTATGTTTTGGCAGAGCCGAAGAACCATATCGCGGTGAGTTCGCTGGCGCAGGTGTCGTTCCACGGGATTTCCGGAATATAGGACAGCGCCGAGCCGTAAGACGGGTTGTTGGTCGAACTCCAGTAAGTCCCGCTTGTCTCGAAATATGTGTCGCTGAAATCGGTGCCCCCGGTGGCGACCGCATAGGGCGTGGAGGCCTGGGCGTCGACGCCGATGCCGTGGATCGTCGTGAAAGGCGTTCCTCCGCCGTCGCCGTCGCAGGACGAAGCATCCTGGTCGCCGCCGGCGACGAAGTATGAAATCCCTTCGGCGACGCCTTGCTGAAAGATGGCGCCAAAGGCCGCGGTGTCGGCGGCGCCATTCTCTGCTTCGCAAAACCCGTAGCTGTCGCTGATGATGTTTGGGTGGTCGGAGCTATTGGTCAGGTTTTGGATCGCAACCAATTCAGGATCGATCGTGTCGGTGCCCTTGCAGGCCGCGACGATAATCGCCGCGCTGGGCGCGCCGGCACTGGCATATTCCATGTCGAGGGCCGCTTCGCCTGTATCTTCATTTATGATCGGCGGATTGGTGCAGTTGGTTTTGCCCGATGGCGGCGCCGGATTGATCGTGGTCAAGGAACCCGCGGTATAGCCCGACAGTCCGAAGGTTTGGCGGAACGTGGTCCAATCGTCCGCGGAAGCCAAATTCGTCGGTTCGACCACGGCGATGGTCTGCCCCTGGCCGCTGTAACCGGCGTTGAAAAGCGGATTGAAATTATAGATCGTCGCAAGATCGCTCGGCGTGACCGAGAAGTTTCCGCTTCCCAAGCTGGCATTGGGGTGGTCCGATTTCGGCACACGGTGCGACCGCGCCTTGAAATCGTGCAGCGACACCACGCCGATCACGGCCGGCGCCAGCGCCGCTGGGATTTCGGGATCGCTCATATTGGCGAAATGGGCGACGCCGTTCACCGAAAGACGGTGCAGCTCGGTATGGAAGGCGGTGCGCACCTGGCCCGCGGTACCGGAATAGTCGATCGACAACCCGCTCGGATAAACGAAATTGACGGTGAAGCCCTGCTGCTCGAGCCAGCCGGTAATGGCGGCAATGTCGGATGCGGCCGGACTGAACTGTGCGCCGAACTCCGCCGCAGTGAGCCAACGGTGGAAGTTGGGCGACTTTGGATCGTGCAGTTGCTCGATCAGCGCTTTGACCGCCTCTTCCCGCGCCGCCGGTCGCCGCAGCTGCAACTGCATGTGCTCCAGTGGCATCGCGTCGTCGACGCGGCCGCGGTCATTGGCGGCCGTTGCCTCCGGCCGCGTATTGCCGGCAAGCGGTGCCCGAACGGCTTCATTCACGGCCGCGGTAATCATCGGCTGCGTTTGCGCAGCAGCTGCCGCGACCGGCGGCGTCTGTGCGTAAGCCGATGGCCGCGATACAAGGCTCAGCGCCGCAATTGCCAGCATGACGCTGGCAACGCCGAGACGCTCTATCAGCTTGCTCCTGCGCTTATTCACGAATTTTCACTGCCAAGCGCGATAGGTTCGGAAGGGGCGGCGGGGTCGATCGTCGAGGGAGTTGTAAGCGCGAGAGGGAAGACTGAAATGTGCGGGCGGCCCATCGATTTGGCAAGCACTGACTCGGCAGAGCGCGGCCGCGCAGCTATGCTTGAAAGACAGTACGCTTCTCAGCGATAGTGGGGCCGATGAGGACGTTTTCGACTTTATGGTTTGGCGCGCTGCTGACCGTCGCGACACTCGGCTCTGCCGACGCTGCGTCTACGCTGCGCCAGGGCACTGCCGCCATGGCGCGCCAGGATTATCCCGCGGCTGTCGCCATCCTCAGTCCGCTGGCGCAGAACGGCGATCCGGCCGCGCAAGCCTATATGGGCTATCTCTACGCCATAGGCCGTGGCGTGCCGCAGGATCACACCCAAGCCGCGATCTGGTACCGGCGCGCCGCCGAGCAGGGGCATTCCGGGGCGCAGTACGAATTGGGCTTGCTCTATGACAAGGGGCAGGGGGTGCCGGTGAACGTCATCCAGGCCGAAAAGTGGTTGATCCTCGCCACGGCCGCTTCGCCCAAGGCGGCAGCCGACGATCGCGCCCGCATGCGCGACGCGGTGCGGACCAAAATGACGCTTGGCGAGCTTGCTCAAGCGCGCATGGAAGCCTTGGCGTGGCGGCCGCGCCGTGAGGAGCAGTAGCGGCAAGTCCGGCTCACGCGGTCAGAACTGGTAACGCGCCAACGCCGCCTGGGCGAGCCAGCCGGCCCAAATCGCCGGCGCCAGGAACAGCCCGAACGGCAGTGGCGTCGTCGCCGCGATCGGCCGGTGCAGCACATAGCGCCACACCCCGTAAGCCGCGAGCGCCGCTAGCGCCGCGACCTCGATCACCGCGACGATGGTGAACCAATCGAGCCAGGCGCCGGCGACCGCCGCTAGCTTGACGTCGCCCAGGCCGAGGCCGGGCCGGCCGCGCCACCATTCATAGAGCAGCATCAGCGCCAGCAACGGCAGCGCCGCCGCCGCGGCGCGGAAGAGACAGGTCAAGATCGCCTCGGCGAGCGGCGCATCGTAGAACAGCCCGGCGAAGATCAGGCCGAGCACGAAGGCGGTTGCGGACAACGCGTCGGGAACGATGAAATGGCGGATATCGCTGACCGCGATCGCCAGCATCAGCAACGCCAGCGCCGCGCCGAAAGCCCCGCGCCAATCGGGACTTGCCGCGAAGCTCGAGCCAACCGCAAGCGCACCGATCAGAACTATGAGCAGCACATTGCCGCGCACCGGCGTGCCCGCGTCACGGACGCAGGAGGGGTCCATCATGCAGACCGGGGAAGTTTCCTCCGACCAGGTCGCCCCTCAGCTTGGAGCGCAGTTCCTCCGCCACCATGTGGGCATCGACGGCATCGCGGATGATGGTCGGGCGGATGAAGATGATCAGCTCGGTGCGCACTTTGGTGCCGCTCTGCTGCGAGAACAGGTCGCCGATGCCGGGAATCTTGTCCAGCACCGGGATGCCTTGCCGCGTCCGATCGACCTCGTCGCTGATCAGGCCGGCGAGCAGCACGGTCTGGCCGCTGGCGACCGAAATCGAGCTCTTGACGTGGCGGTCGGAGATCGTCGGCGTCAGGCTGGACGCCGAGCCCGGCGTAACGCTCGAGCTTTCCTGCTCGATGTCGATGATGACATTGCCGTTGGCACTGACGCGCGGCAGCACGCGCAGGATGATACCGGTGTTGCGATAGTCAATGGTGCTGACCACCGTATTGTTCGCCGTGAGCACGTTCGCGGTGCCGGTCGTGATCGGCACCTGGTCGCCGACCTGCAATGTCGCGGTTTGATTGTCGAGCACGACGAGCGAGGGATTCGACAATACTTTCACGTTGGTCACGTTGTGAAGCGCGTTGAGAATCACATTCGGCATGTTTGCCGGTCCGAGGACCAAGTTCATGCCTGGCGCCACGGCGGTCAGCATCGACGTACCGAGCGTGCTGAACAGAGAACCGGTGTTGCCAGTTGTGGCCGTGCCGACGCCTGCGCTCGTCGTGCTGGGTGTGTTGGAGCCGCCTAATTGAGTGCCGGCCAGATAATATTGCACGCCATAGGTCAGCGTATCGTTGAGCGTCACCTCGGCCACTGTGGCATCGATCGCGACCTGCCTCAGCGGCCGGTCGATCTGGCGCAGCGTCTGCTCGACGATGCGCTGGGTCTCCTGGCTGGCATAGACCAGGATCGAATTGTTGACGATGTCGGGCGTGATGCGGATGTTGGCCTGAGCGGCCTCGCCGTTGCCGCGGGCGCCGAAGGCGCCACCTGACCCGGCCGCGGACAGATCGTTGCCCGGCGTTGCCGCCGCTCCGCCGGCTGCCGGGCGTGCGGCCGCCGTCGCGCCGCCGGCGCCCGCTTGCCCCAACGCCGTCGGCGGCTGCGCGCTCAAGGCGGCCAGCGGACCGCCTGACGACGCAACCGACACGCCGGCTCCCGGCGCGACCTGGCTCTGCGCGTTGTCGAGGCCGCCTGAGCTGCGGCCGACCAGGATCTCGTTGAGCAGGCTCGCGACTTGCTTGGCGGTCCCATAGTGCAGCCGATAGACTTTCAGATTCACGCCCGACACATCGGACTCGTCGAGGCGCTTGATCCAGGTGGCGACGGTTTTGAGGTATTCGGGTTTGCGGCTGACCACGAGGATCGCGTTGAGCCGCGCCACCGGTTGGAATTTGATCAGGTTCTGGCTCAGCCCACCCTCGCCGGTGTCCATGATCTTCTCGATCTCGGTGATGATCGGCTCCGGGGTCGAGTTGCGAATTGGAAATACGCCGACCGATTGGCCGCGCATCCAATCGCCGTCGAAGCTGAGCATGGTGTCGACCGCGGTACGGCGCTCCGGACCGGTGCCCTGGATGATCACAAGGTTACGCGCGTTGTCGACGCGCACCGAATTGGGCTTGATGCCGAAACCGTCGAGCAGCTTCAACATCGCTTGCGCCGAGACATAGCGCAGCGGCACCACGCTCACGCCATAGCCGGCGCGGGTGGCTTCGTCGGTGTCGACAAAGCCTGAGCCGGTCGCGTCGGCCGCGGGGATCAGCCGATAGCCGTTGCGGTCGCGCACCATCGCGACGTTGGACATGCGCAACGCGTTTTCGAGCACGAACAGCACGTCGGCCTTGGACACCGCGCGGCCCGACGCCAGCGTAATCGTGCCCTGAACCCGCGGATCGATGATGTAGCCGACGCCGAGAATGTCGCCGAGGATCACCTTGGCGACGGTGGTGACCGGCGCGTTCTCGAAATTGAGATCATAGCCGTCGCCCGTCGCATCGGCTCCGCTGTCGGTCGCGGTTCTGACCGGCACGGTGGTATCGCCCAAATAGATCGCCGCGGCTGACGGATGCGGATTGCCGATGCCGCCGTCGGCGGTCGGCAATGGCGCTTTCGGGGAAAGGTCGACGGCCCGGATCTGATCGGTGACCGATTGAGCGCGCACATCGTTGGGCTTGGCCTCGTCCGAGGGGTCGTGCAACAGACAGGCCGCAAGCACGACGCCCGCCGCCGCGAGCACGAGCCAACGGATACCCCCTGGACACACCCTGCGCAGCACTCCGCCCACCCTTACATACCCAAAACATCCACGCCGACCCGTCAGGAACACGCGGATGCAGCGGTACCTCTTTCGTTCTAGCACGGCGTTTTTGACAGTCCTACAACCGTTTGTTATTTATGGGAGAAAGTCAAGTTACATAGGTTGTCGGTCCCCGATTTCCTGGCCGTCGCACTGCCGCGTGAACACTCATGCAAGGCGTATCATCCGAGAGATTTGGCGCTTACCTTCTTGAGAAATATTCCCTGCCCGCCGGCCGCGCGGCCGGCGCCGGCCAGAGCGGTGCGCCTGCCGTCAAGGCCTTGCGGGAATTGTGGGAATCCACCGACCTGCCGGCCGCCGAATTCGCCGATGAGGTGGCCCGGTTTTTCAAGCTGCAGCGCATAGGCCTGCTCGAACTGTTGGCGACCGAGGCCCAGGTCGAGGGCTTTTCCCGGCGCTTCTTGCGGGAATCCATGGTGTTCCCGTTCCGGTCGGCCGGCGGCGCCGTCAAACTGGCGGTGGCCGACCCCATGGATACCGCGGCAATCCGCGCAGCCGAGATCGTGTTCGGCGAAACGATAGAACTGGTGATCGCCTCGTTCGAGGACATCACCACCATTCTCGAGCGTCTCGACGGCGGCGGTTCCACCGAGGCTGAGGCCGACGAACGCCCCCATAGCGACGACGACATCGACAGCCTGCGCGACCTTGCCAGCGGCGCGCCGGTGGTGCGCGCGTTCAACGACCTGATCGAGCGCGCGTTCGAATTGCGCGCCAGCGACATTCACATCGAGCCGTTCCGTAGCGGACTCACCGTGCGCATGCGGGTCGACGGCATGTTGCGGGCCATGCCGGCGCCGCCCGGCGTCATGCCGCAGGCGCTGGTGTCGCGCGTCAAAATCCTCGCCGGGCTCAACATCGCCGAACGGCGCTTGCCGCAGGACGGCGCCGCGCGGCTGCGCGTCGGCCGCTCGGAAATCGACGTGCGCGTCGCCACCATGCCGACGCAGCATGGCGAGAGCGCCGCGGTGCGGCTTTTGCCGCGCGACCGGGGCTTGCTCGAATTGAGCAAGCTCGGCCTGTCGAGCCACGACGAAAGCGTGTTGAAGAAGCTGCTCGCTTTGCCGCACGGCATGATCGTCATCACCGGCCCGACCGGCAGCGGCAAGACCACGACGCTTGCCACCATGCTGTCGCTCCTCAACGAGACTTCGCGCAAGATCCTCACCATCGAGGATCCGGTCGAGTACGAGATTCCCGGCATCAATCAATCGCAGGTCAAGCCGTCGATCGGATTGACCTTTGCGACGGCGCTGCGCGCCTTCGTCCGGCAAGACCCGGACGTCATCATGGTCGGCGAAATTCGCGACGCCGAGACCGCGAATATCGCGATCCACGCGGCGCTGACCGGACACTTGGTGCTGACCACGCTGCACACCGAGACCGCGGCGGCCGCCGTGCCGCGCCTGCTCGATCTCGGCGTCGAGGGCTTCCTGCTCAAATCCACGCTACGCGCGGTGATCGCGCAGCGGCTGGTGCGCATGCTGTGCGACCGTTGCAAGACGCAGCGCAAGCTTTCAGCCGATGACCTGGCGCGCGATCCGCGTTATGGCATGGTCGGTTTCGCCTCGGGCGACGTGGTGCACGAGGCTTGCGGCTGCGAGCGTTGCGGCGCCTCGGGCTTCCGTGGCCGCGGCGGCGTGTTCGAGGTGCTGGAGATCGCCGGCGAGGTGCGCAATTTGATCGGCTCGCATACCGATGCCAACCTGCTCGACCAGGCCGCGATCAAGGCCGGTATGACGACCATGCTGGACGACGCGGTCGCCAAATGCCGGGCCGGCATCACGACCGTGCCGGAGACGCTGCGCGTCACGACGGTGCGGTGAGCCGATGCCGAGCTACCGCTATCGCGCGATGAATGGCAGCGGCGAATTGGTCTCCGGCGCCATGGCCGGCCAGTCCGCCGGCGAAGTGACGCGGCGCATCGAGACCTTGGGTCTCGTTCTGGTCGAGACGCTCACGGTTGAAGACGCCGCGCCGCGGCGCAGTTTCGGGCTGTTCAACCAGCCGCGCGCCGAGGACGTCACGGTTTTCACTCAGGACCTTGGGCTGCTGTTGCGTGCCGGCGCCCGCGTCAATGACGGCCTGGAACTTTTGGCGTCCGATCGCGACGTCGGCCGCTTGCGTTCGGTCGTGGCCGAGGTTCGCTCCCACGTCCTCGCCGGCGAAACTTTTGCCGATGCCCTGGGGCACTATCCGAAATTGTTCACGCCGATGTATGTGGCGCTGATCCGCGTCGGCGAGGCCTCGGGTTCGCTCGATCAGGTGCTCGAAGTGCTGGCCGGCGAGCGGATGCGGGCGGAAGCGGTGCGGCGCAAGGTGTCCGAGGCGATCCGCTATCCGGCCTTCATCTTCGTCGCCGCCGCCTGCGTACTGACGTTCTTTCTCACGTTCGTGCTGCCGCAATTCGCCTCCGTGCTGCACGATCTCGGCGCCAAGATCGATCCGACCTTGGCGATGTTCCTGTCGCTGTCGGCGTTTTTGCGCGCCAATGTCGATGCCATCGGCATCGGCCTGGTGCTGCTGCTGACAGCGGGATGGCTGTTGCTGCGCCGCCCCGGGGTCCGTGCCGCCATGCTGGCAGCGTTCACGCGGCTTCCGTTGGTGCGCCGGATCATGCCTTATTACCGTGCGCCCTTATTCTGCCGGAATCTCGGCGTGCTGCTAGGCAGCGGCGTGCATCTGACGACGGCGCTGCGGATACTCGTCGACATCATGGCGACGACCGGCCCGGCCGATATCTGGAAAGAGATGGTCGACCGGGTGCGCCATGGGGCGAAACTATCCGAAGCGCTCGGGGAATCCGACGCATTGCCGCCAATGGCGGTACGAATGCTGCGGCTCGGCGACGAAACCGGGCAATTACCGGTTTTGGCCGCCCGGGTGGCCGAATTCTACGAGGCCAAGCTGCAGCGCGCGCTGGACCGGTTGGTTGGAATTGCCGGTCCGGCTGCTATTATCGCCATCAGCCTAGTGGTTGGCGGCTTGATCGTCTCGGTGATGACGGCGCTGGTGTCGGTGAGCCAGCTCGTCGGGTGAACGCTCGAGCGGGGAAAGGACGATGCACATGAGATACGCCCGGCAGGGGCGTAAAGCCGCGGCAGCGCTCCGCAGGGGCGACGCCGGCTTCACGCTCGTGGAAATACTCGTGGTCATCACCATCATCGGCCTGATCATGGCGATCGTCGGCCCGCGGGTCTTGAATTATCTCGGGGAATCCAAGGTCAAGGCGGCGAAGATCCAGATCGAGAGCTTCTCCAGCGCGCTCGACCTTTATTACCTCGACATGGGCCGCTATCCGGGAGCCAGCGACGGCTTGGTCGCGCTGGTGCAGCGGCCGGGCAGTGCGCAAGAGTGGAACGGCCCGTATCTCAAGGGCGGTGTCGTTCCGAACGATCCATGGGGACACGTTTACGTCTATCGGTCCCCGGTCGAGCGAGCGCCCTACGAGATCGTCTCGTTCGGTTCGGATGGTCAGGAGGGCGGCACTGGAACCGCTGCCGACATTTCAAGCAATCAGGCGAGTGCGCAAGCCAACGCGTTGCATTGACGAACGCTCGCGGCAGGACGGCTACGTTCTGCTCGAAATCGTCTGCGTGCTGGCGATCATCGGCCTGCTCGCCGCGATCATTCTTCCCGCCATTCCGCGGGCGACCAGCCGTGCCCGGATCGAAGGCTATGCGGTCGCCACCGCGGCGCTGCTCAAGGCCGACCGGGTCGCGGCGTTGCGCCAGCGCGTGCGCGTCGAGACCGTCGTCAACGCGGAAGCGCGCACCATCCGCTCCGGCGCGGGCGGCCGCATCGTGCAACTGCCGGCCGATGTGCGGCTCGACGCCATGCTGGCGGCGCGTTGTTACGACCGGCTCACCGGCATGACGATCGATTTCTTTCCGTCGGGAATGTCCTGCGGCGGCGTCATCGCGCTGACGCGTCTCGGCGTCGGCTATGAGGTTCGCGTCAACTGGCTGACGGGAGGTGTCGATGTGGTGCCGCATCGCCCGCTCTGACATCCCGCGAGGCACCGCGGGCTTCACGCTGATCGAGGTTCTGGTCGCGATCGCGGTGCTGGCGGTCGTGCTCGGTGCCATCGGCGGCGTGGTCGGCAACACCGTCAGAACCATCCACTCCGTCGACCGGCGCCTGCCGCTTCTTGAAACCGCGCAGAGCCTGATCGCGTCGCTGCCGGCGCGCGACGCCTTGCAGCCGGGAACGCAATCCGGAACGTCGGGTGATTTCCGCTGGCGCATCGACGCGGTTTTGCTCAACCGCAATGTGCCGGATAATGCGGCCTCCCTACTGTCGTCCGCCGCGGCGGGTGCCCCGCCGAAAGTCAGTTGGGTGCCGCTTGCGATCACCGTGCGCGTGCAGGGCGCTGAAGGCCCACCGGTGCGGCTCGACACCGTGCGCCTGATACCGAGGCCGGCCGGATGAGCGCGCCGCGGACGGATCCGAGAAGCGGCGAAGCGGGCTTCACGCTCATCGAAATGCTGATCGCCGTCATGATGATGGTGTTCATCCTCACCGCGCTCGCCACCGTCACGGCGCAATGGCTGCCGAACTGGAACCACGGCATGGCGAGGATGGAGCGCGACGAGCGCTTCGCCTTCAGCCTCAACCGCATCGTCGAGGATTTGGCGGTGGCGGAGTTCGTTCCCGCCAACACCACGGTGAAGACGCCTTATTTCGACGGCAGCGAACTGAGCGTCAGCTTCGTGCGTACCGCGGTCGGGCCGAGCTCGCGCCCGGGTCTCGAAATCGTCCGCTTCCAGGAAGTCGCCGACTCAAGCGGCCCCGCTTTGGTGCGCTCGCGGGCGCCTTTCGTGCCGATGGACGCGGCTGCGCAAGTGCGGTTCGTCGATCCGGTGGTGCTGATCCGCTCGCCCTATCGCGTGATGTTCGCTTATGCCGGTTCCGACGACACCTGGAAGCCGACTTGGCGCAATGCCGTGGAATTGCCCAAGCGCGTCCGTATCACCGTGCGCGACGGCATCACGCAACAAAGGCTCGCGGTGTCGACGGCGGCGCCGGTGCATATCGACATCCCCGCCCAATGCGCGAGCGAGAAGAATCCCAACCAGTGCCTGACGCAGATTGCGCAGGGCACGGTGGCAGCCGGCAATCAAACGCCGGCTGCTGCAACCATGCCGCGCTGATCCGGATCTGCTCATGAGCACCGCAACGCCAGCGCAACAAGCAAAGTCGGGCAGCGACGGCTTCATCATCGTCGCAGTGTTATGGATCCTGGCCGCGCTCGCCACGCTGGTTTCGGTCTACGCGATCTATGTGACCAATTCGGCGATCGCGGTTGCCGTGAGCGGCGACGCCACCATCGCCGACCCGCTGGTCTCGGCGGGTGTCGAGCTCACCGCCTATCAGTTGCTCGGACAGACTGACGAAAAGCGCCCCGCCATCGGCCAATTCACCGCCCGCGTCGGCGCGGCGCAACTGGCGATCGTCTTTCAGACCGAAGCGGCGCGGATCGATCTCAACAAGGCGCCGAAGGAGCTTTTGGCCGGACTCCTGATCGGCTTCGGCGCCTCGCCGCTCGATGCCGGCGACTATGCCGATCGCATCATCGGCTGGCGCACCCAAACCGCGGTGCAGAATATCGACACCGATCCGGAAAATGCGCTCTATCGCAGCGCCGGTTTAAGCTTCACGCCGCGCCACGCTCCGTTCACCCATGTCAGCGAGCTATGGCTCGTCCAAGGCATTCCGCAGGTGCTGATTGGGCGGATGTTGCCGTTCGTGACCGTGTTCAGCGGCAAGGCCCAGGTCGACATCGTCGATGCGGCGCCACAGGTCATCGCCGCATTGCCGGGCATGACGCCCGAAATCGTCAACGCGATCGTTGCCGCGCGCGATGCCGGCCTGCTCGACCGCAAGTCGCTGCCGGCTCTCCTGGGCGGGGTAGGGCAGGGTGCCGCCGCGACCGACGCCGGCAAGTCGTTCCGGGTGGGCGTGCGCGTCGCGTTCGATAATGGGCGGCGCAGCGCCGCCGAAGCCGTGATTTTGCTGCCCGATGACGGCCCCATTCCGTATCGTGTACTGTCCTGGCGCAACGCCTTTGACGGGACGACGGACCAACCTTTGGATTTCGGCCGGCGATGACCTTGTGGCGGACCATCGGCGAGATTTTGGCGCACTGGACCGACACGGTCGCAACCGGTGTGATTGCTCTCGCCAGCCGCTTCTTCTCGCCGCGCCTGGTGCGCCTGATCGAAGACGACAAGCCGGACACTTTTGCGCTCGAAGGCACTGGCAAGGCCGGCGACGCGCAACGGGTCACTTTCGCCAACGGCCGGTTCGGCGGCGCCGAGCTGGCAGACTCCGCGAAGGGCAGCCGGATCGAGCTGGTATTGCGGCCGAGCCGCTTCCTGGTGCGGCCGCTCGAACTGCCGGCGCGCGCCAACGAATTCATCGAAGGCATCGTGCGGGTGCAGATCGACCGCCTGACGCCGTGGACCGCGGCTGAGGCGGTGTTCGGCTGCAGCACGCCGGTCATCGCAGGCTCCGGCAAGATCGTGACCACGATCGCGGCGACGACGCGCGCCAATACCGAGCCCTACATTAAGGGCCTGGCGGCGCTGCATCCCGCCTCGCTGTCGATCTTCACGCGGGCCGGCGAGGAGACGCGCGAACTGATCAAGGTCTTCGAGCAACAGGCGCGCGGACTGCTCGACCGGCCACGGCTGAGCCGGGTGTTGCGCCTCGTGTTGGCCGGGGTCACCGCGGCCGCGGTGCTGTCGACCGCCGGCGGCGCGGTCATGCAAAATTATCTCGACAGCCGCCAGGCCGAGCTCACGGCCGAGCTTACCGCCCGCCGCATTGCGCTGCGCCTCGACCGCCAAGGCGCCGACAGCTCGCCGTTTGCCGTGCTGGCGCGCCGCAAGCACGAAACCCAAGCGAGCGTGATCGCGATCGAGGAGCTGTCCCGCATCCTGCCCGACCACACCTACGTCACCGAGCTGCACATCGACGGCAACACCTTGCAGATCGCCGGCATCACCCACGACGCGCCGTCGCTGATCCGGCTGATCGAGCAGTCGCGGCACTTCACCCGCGCCACGTTCTTCGCGCCGACCACGCGCGCGCCGTCGGATCCCGGCGATCGCTTCCACATCGAAGCCAGGCTCGAACCGGTCAACACGGTGAGCCAATGAACACCCGCGGCGTGATCGAGCGCGTGCTGAACTATTCGCCGCTGGTGGCGGCGTCAATCTACGGCGCCGTCGTGATCCTACTGCTCGCCACGACGTGGCTGGCGCTCGCCGGCATCTATTCGAGCGAGAGCGCGCTTGCCGAAACCTCGAGCCTGCTCGAGCGCCTGCAAGGCCGCAAGGCGGCGCCTTTGGCGGACGGCGGCGCCATGACCGGCTCGCCGTTCCTCGAAGGTCCGAGCGTGACGGTCGCGGGAGCGGCGTTGTTGCAGCGCGCCGCCGGCGCGATCACCAAGGCCGGCGGCACCATCCAGTCATCGCAGGTCGACGTGGCCGGCTCGCAGGGCGGCATGGTGAAGCTGCAGATCAGTTGCGAGATCGCGCAAGCGGACTTGCAGCGCCTATTGTACGATCTGGAAGCCGGCATGCCGTTTTTGTTCGTCGACGAGCTGACGGCGGAAATGCCGCAGGCGGTCGGCGCCAATGACGGCATCGGCCGCATGCACGTCCAGTTCGCGCTGTCGGGCCAATGGCAAGGAGCGGCGCGATGAGACGCCAACGCTTCGGTCATGTCTTGCTGATCGCGCTCTGCTTGAGCGCGCCGGCGTTCGCCTACACGGCATCCGGCGTCGATGATGCGGCCAATCCCGGCATCGACAATCCGGGGCTCGATGTCACGCGTCACGCCATGCCGCCGCCGGACGTGACGGCAAAACCGGCCGAAGCGCCGACCGTGGCCGCCAACCCGCTGTGGGCGATCCCGTTGAGCGCACTCACGGCGACGCGCACGCGGCCGCTGTTCACGCCGTCGCGGCGTCCGCCCGCGCCGGTCGTCGCCAGCGTGCCCGTGGTAGCGCCACGTCTGCCACCTCCGTCAGCGCCTGCCGCCCAGGAGCATCCAAACCTCATTCTGATCGGCACCGTGTCGGCGGAGACCGAGGGCTTGGCGGTGTTCATCGACACGACGACCCGGGACACGGTGCGGCTGCGCACCGGCGAAGGTCACGCGGGTTGGATATTGGAATCTGTCGAGCGAAAAACGGTGACGCTGCAAAAGGGTGACCGAAGCGAGACATTGCAGCTACCGCGGCCCGACGCGCCGCCAAGCGTGCCGCCGGTTGTTACCGCATTGCCACCACCAGCGCCGTTGCCGGCGCAATCGTTGGCGCCTCCATCAGCAAAGCAGCCGCTTTCGGTGGGCTGCATGCCCGAGCCGATCGGTTGTTAACCGAGGCCCCCAGCTTCGAGCTCGACGCAGGTGCAGACGATGCCGATCACGCAGGTGATGGAAAGTCTTGCTGAACCAGCCATTGCCGACATGGCGCTTGGGTACGATGGTTGGGGCGCTGCAGCGTAGCGAAATAGATGTTCATGAGCTCAAGCCGTCAAATGACGCATGAATCGCCGCGCCAGCCACGACGGTTCCACGATCCGACTTCCGCCGCCGACGGGTCAGGGAGGGAACATCATGGTGTAATTTCCCGCCAATTCAAATATTTGTCGTTATTCTCGGTTGCGACGATGTTGCATCGATTTTTTGCGGTTTCAGCCTCAAATTGCATCGACCATGACGGTGAAGCCTGCTAGTTTGATGAATGCGACGGACGGGGGGCGACTCCCCAGGGTGGCCAGCTCATTACGAGCCTGAAGGCATCTGTAGTGTGATGGCCGTCACATCGGTTATGCGATACGTCGATGTAACTTATTATCCACTAATTGTCGTAACAACCTCAGGGAGAGTCCAATGAGGATTTCAGTTTTGGCAGCTTTGGCCGGTGCCATCTGCCTGTCACTGTTCTCCGTACCAGCTAATGCCCAGGCGACGCGGACTTGGGTGTCGGGCGTCGGCGACGACGCCAACCCGTGCAGCCGCACGGCGCCGTGCAAGACCTTTGCGGGCGCGATCTCCAAGACCGCCGCGGCCGGCGAGATTAACGTGCTCGACCCCGGCGGCTTCGGCGGCGTGACCATCATCAAGTCGATCACGATCAGCTCGGAGAGCCCCGAGGCCGGCGTACTGGTGTCCGGCAGCAATGGCATCAACATCAGCGCAGGGGCGACCGACACGGTCATCCTCAAAGGCCTCGACATCGAGGGGCTGGGAACCGGACTGGATGGCATCAAGGTCAACTCGGGACTGCAGGTCTACGTCATCAACTGCCGGATCCATCACTTCGTCAACAACGGCATCAACATGGCGAGCAGCACGTCCGGCGCCAAGGTGTTCGTCAAGGACTCGATCATCATCCAGAACGGCACCCTCAATTCGAACCCGCTCACCGGCGGCGTGAACGTCAACGGCACCGCCAACGTCGGCAGTATTGTCGATACGATCGTCGACTCGAACCAGAACTTCGCGGTGCAGGCGAGCGGCGCCAGCAACGTGGCCGCGCTGACGCGCAGCTTCGCTACTGGTAGCGCGAATGCGATCAACCTGGTCAATGGCGGCTCGGCCATCTGCGTCGGCCCGAGCAACGTGATTGCTGGCGGCGCCGTCGCGTGCACGCCCAGCGCGTTCAAGTAGCAACGCTGGCGCGCCGGCTCCGATCGGGGCCGGCTCTGCCAGTCCGTGCAGAGGATCGTTGAACGGGGCGCGGTCGAAAAGCCGCGCCCCCCCTCTATTTATCGGATTAATGGCTGTTCGCTTGCGTCGAGCCAGCTTAGCGACACTCTGCGATAATCGGCGTGACCAAGGCTGTGCCTGATGCACTCGGACGTGTCGGCTTGCTTCGCCCCCCAATGCAGCTACCATTGGCGCAATCGGCGGCGGATGACGGCTAAGCCGGCGGCGTTGAAGTGAATCACCGCACGACTTTGATCATGGGCCTGCCGGGCGCCGGCAAGGCGACGCTCGCCAACGCGCTGGCGCCGCTGCTCAACGCGCCCTCGAATTCGAGATGGCGCGGGCGTTCGTACCGACCCCGTGTGGGTTGGCGTCTCGCTTGAGCGTTCTGAATAAGTGTGTCGATGTATTCATTGCTGTCCAACAGCAAAATGAAATCAGTTTCGTGCGGCTGGGTTTCTAACTTCTGCTCACTCAGCTATTCGGAGCGACATGCAGAATGAACGACTTGGGCCAATTCGCGAATATTTTTGAGAACGTTGCGCTTTGGCGAGGTGCGGTTCCGCCCGGGTTTACGGCGGACTTTCTTGGCACTCTGACGGCTACGGAATTTTTGCAGGACGTCCTCCGACTCGCGGGAGCGCAATCAGTGTATCGTGCCGCTCTCAACGCTCCAGCAGGTCCGCCGACGCCGCCCAAGATCGGGGACGGCGGCAACGGCGAGCGCTGGCTGGAAGCAGCCGACTGTATCATTGCCGCCCTCGAGGCCAAAGATCGCTTTGTCATGGCGTCGTTAGGCGCCTTTTACGGCTACCAGGCTGTCAGCTGCTACCGCGCGATCGAACTCCTCAACCCGATGCCGTGTAAGCTTATTTGCATCGAGCCGCTCGCGGAAAAGATCGCCGGGATCAGGCGGCACATGCGCGACAATGGGATCGATCCGGATCGGCAATGGCTGATCCAGGCGGCGATCGGCGAGAGCAATGCGCCGGTGCTTTTCCCCGTCGGCGCGGCAACGATCGGCGGCCATAATTGCGTCAGCACCAATGACATGTCGGCGCGCAGGCTTTATCTGCAAACGTTGCTCGATCAGCGCCGGTGCGAGCAGGCGCTGTCCGATATTTTGCTTCGCAATAGCACCGGCATCGTCAAAGACTTAGTAGCGGACGACAATTTCTCTGCGGAAATTCAGTTCGTGAGCTGCGTGACCTTGAGCGACGTCCTAGGTCCATTCGACTTCGTCGACTACGTGGAGAGCGACATCCAGCAGTCCGAGACGAACGTCTTTTTGCCCGCCATGGACGTGATGCGGCGCAAGGTGCGGCGCCTTCATATCGGGACGCACGGCGGTGACGTGCATGCCGCCCTGCATCGCATGTTTGCTGAGAGCGGTTGGGAGATCGTCTTCAGCTACGCCCCCGACAGTCGGCACGAATCGGCACTGGGTCCGTTCACAACCGGCGACGGAGTCCTTACGGTCCGCAATCCTGGTTTGTGATTCGGCGCCCGGCTAGGTTTATTGTGTTCTGGCTGGAGCCCGTTGCACATGCCGGTCCTGTTCGTCGAGGAGCTGAGCGCGGAATTGGCGCATGGCTACTCGGGGACTTCGTCGGCACCCGGGCATTCGTTCAGAATTGCCAATAGAGAAAAGGCTTTGTGCCGGTCGTTGAACTCGCCTGGTAGATGACTATTATTACGCAAGCCGCGTAAAAAGCGGCTCGCACTAGACGGGGCAATTTCCGGAAATCGAGCCTCATCGAACGCGCAAAGAGATCGCCGCAGATGAGCATGGCTACTAACGCAAAATCCATGCCTAGCTGGATCGGAGTTATATGCTGGAAAGCCAAAGTCGGATCCGGATGTGGATCGAACACGTTCCTGAGATTATCGACCATCCTCCCGCTGAATATTATTTGATAGATGCCAAGAGCTTCTCTCACGTCGCGCGCGCGGATCAGAACGAGAGTCAGGGCGACGACCAAAAACGTAGTGGGCACACGTACAGCTTGGACGACCGAAACGGGAATTTTCAGCCACGTCCAAACCTTGTCACGAATCGCCAATGTCATGGCGTAAACCATGATGATTCCGTGCACCGCGCCAAAAACGAGAAAGCCCCATCCAGCTCCATGCCAAATGCCAACCAATATCAACACCGTGACCGTCGCTGCGGCGCTCGCCAGCCGCGGCCGCCGTCGCCACGAAAAAGCGAGCGGCACGTATACGTAGTCGCGAAGCCAACTCAGCAGACTGATATGCCACCGGCGCCAAAACTCGGGTATGGTGGCGGCAAGGAACGGCTGACGAAAGTTGGGAGGCAGATCCACGCCGAGAAGCCGAGCAGAGCCGATGGCAATGAGTGAATAGCCGGCGAAATCGGCGTACAATTGGAAGGCAAAAATCACTGCGGCGATGAACTGTTCGAGTGGAGCTGAATGCGCGAGATCGGCGAATACGGCAGACGATGTTGCGCCGAGCGTGTCGGCGATCCAGAACTTCATGACCGTGCCGGTTAGGATTTCCGTAAGTGCGGTCATCGCACGGTCGCTCGTGAACGGGCGCTTGAAGTCGAACTGTGGCAGGATGGACGTGCGAGGAATCGGACCGGCCGTCACGATTGGGAAAAAGCCGCAGAACAGCGCCACGCGTATAATGCTGCGTTCGGCCGGAATGATACCTAGGCCAACGTCGGCCAAATAGCCGATTGCGGCAAACGTATAAAACGACAGTCCGATCGGGACCGTAAGTTCCGCGGTGGTCAACTGCCAGTTCGCGCCGGTTTGGGCGGAGGTCAGAAAAAGGGGCAGCAAATATTTGTAGACGAACAGCGGGCAAAGACATAGTGCGATGACGGCGAGGGTCAACCGGCCCACTGATCCGGATTGGGAGAAGCGCGCGGTGAGCAATCCGCCGCCAAACGCGACTGCGGTGACGGCGAGCAGGACCGGCAGATGCTGGAACGAAAACGTCGCATAATACCCATAACTGCAGAGCAACAGCAAAGCAGGTCGCGCCGCGCTTCCCGGAAGCAGATTGACGACCAGCGCCACGAGCGCAAGCAGCGCCAAATATAGCGGCTCTCCAACGATCATTAATTCGTTTCTATGGTGCCCGATACGCGCGCGTTTGACCCTCAAAGACGCGCATGCCAATATATATCACGATACTTTCAAAACAGTCGGAATATGAGTGGCCCTGTAGAAAAGATCTTCGCTGAGGTCCTTGGCATACCCATTGATTTGATCAAGGAGACATCTACACCGGAAAGCCTGCCGAAATGGGATAGTGCGACTGCGATAGACCTTGTGTTGGCGATCGAGGATGAATTTAGAATTCGACTGTCCACGAAAGAGATCATGACGATGCGCAGTATTGCGCTGGTCAAGAAGGTCCTGGCCATCAAAGGGGTGGCCAATGTCTAGCAGGGCCACTACCGCAAAGAGCGGCGGTGCAGAAGGGCGACCCTGGATAGATGCGAAGGCACTGTGGCGCAATTTTGTTGCGCAGCAGCGGCCGGACTGGGCCGGTACCGATCTGCACATCGGCCTGGCTGCGAGTTTCACCGCCTACAATCTTGTACAGTTCGTCGGTGCCCCTTTGATTCTAGCCGGTCGCCGGCCGAAAATCACAGTCGGGCCGTTCAATCAGCTATTTCAGACTTGCCTTGATCATAAATCGCATTTGGGTGCTGAATGCGACGCGATCGCGCTCCTGTGGCGCATCGAAGATCTTCTATTTGAAGAGGCTAACGACGCTATCGCATCGGATAAGGCTGCTTGGTTGAAGGCAATCGAAAAAGTCGATTCGTTGGTCGCTGCCATATCGAGCCTTCGGTCCGATTTTACCGGGGCGATCATTGTCTCAGTTCCACCCCTGCCCACCGGATTGGCGAGCGGTCCGTTGGCGCTGGGCAATCCGACCGGTCTCGGCGCTTTTCATCGCGCGATAGTAGATTATTTTGCCGAAAGTATCGGGAAACTGGAAGGCGTTCGGCTAGTCGATTTTGATGCGATACAGCGGCATGTGGGATACGAGGCGTCTTTCGATCCTCGTCAATGGTACTTGTACCGGCAGCCCTTCAGCGATTCATTCTTGTATTTTGCCGGCGAGCAGATCGGGCGCATCATTCTCGCAGGTCGGCGCAGCGGCAAGAAGTGCATTGTGCTCGACTGCGACAATACGCTTTGGGGCGGCATCATCGGTGAGGCCGGTCTCGATGGCATCGAACTTGGCGCCGAATATCCCGGCTCGGCATTCTGTGACTTTCAACGGCTGTTGTTGAATTTACGACGACAGGGGGTCTTTCTCGCGATCCTCAGCAAGAATAACGAAGCCGACGTTTGGGACGTATTTGATAGGCACGGTGCGATGATACTTAAGCGTACCGACATATCCGCATGGGAGATCAACTGGTGCCCAAAGGCTGAGAATCTGCCGCGCATCGCGGGGACGCTCAGTATCGGCATCGACAGCATGGTTTTCATTGATGATGACGCCATGGAAATTGCCTACATGCAAAAGGCTCTACCGGAAGTGACGACGCTGCGGCTGCCCGAAGATCCAGCGGAAATAGTGGGTGCGTTGCAGAAATTGTCGTTTTTCGATCGTCTTGATATGACGAATGAGGACTTAGCGCGGGTCGACATGACCCGGCTGGAAGTCGATCGGACGCAGCTTCGTGCCAGGATGACGAAGCAGGAATTTTTGAACGAGCTTCAACTCAAGCTCGATCTATCTCCAGCCGAAGCTGACGACCTCGGCCGCGTGGCTCAGCTTATTAACAAGACAAACCAGTTCAACTTGACGACGATTCGGCGGACCGTCGAAGAGATCCGTGTGTTGGCGAATTCGCCTGATTATCGCGTTTATGTCTTGCGGGTGTGGGACAAATTCGGCGATTACGGGCTGACGGGCGTTGTCATTATAAACGTTTCGGCGGACCGTGCCGTGTGGACGATTGACACGTTGCTGCTGAGTTGTCGGGTTCTGGGCCGCGGCGTGGAGTCGGCGCTGCTGGCATTGTTGGCGGAGAATGCGCGCGCCGAAGGGGTCGACGAGTTCATCGCTTCATTCGTCCCGACGGCGAAAAATTCGCTGGCTGCCACGTTCCTTCCCGATCATGGGTTCAGGCCCGACGGCGCCCGATGGCGAATCGCGGCCGCGGACGCTCCTATTCTCCCGTTTTTCATCCAGCACGTGGGCCATACTGGGCGCGACCAGCAGCTTGTGCCTTCGCTGGCTGTGGCCAATAATTGGCCAGACGCGCAAGGCAGGGATGGTTAGAGAGCTGGTTTCCGTGTTGCGTACTCACCGATTTTCCGAAGAGGATCAAAGTGATTTCGCGGAAATCTCGGGAGACGCTAATCCGTTGCATATGGATCCGATCGAGGCGCGCCGCACATTGATGGGGGCGCCGGTTGTCCATGGCATGCACCTCGTGCTTTTGGCTTTGGAGGCCGTGAACGGCGAGCTCGACCAAGCCCTGCGCCTTGCCCGGCTTCACGCACGCTTTCTAAACCCCGTCATGGTCGGCGATACAGTCGAGTGGCGGCTCATGAAGACGAAAGGCGTACATTGGCAGCTGGAGGTTTCCGTCCAAGACGATCCCGTTTTGGATTTGCGCATCGATTGGGCACGGCGGTCGAGCGACGACGACTCGATCATTCCGCCCTTGCGCGCCGTCCCGCTTCATGACCCCCTCTTCAGTGAATTGCCCGGCATGGCGGGGTCGCTTCAGGTTGGGATCGATTCGTTATTGGCCATGCGGCTATTCCCAAGCTTCGTCGCGCGCTTTGGCGTGCCGGTCCTCGCCGACTTGATGGCGTTGACCAGGCTGGTCGGAATGCGCTGTCCGGGCCGCCATTCGCTCTTTAACCAATTCGATGTGGCGTTCCACCCTTCCCAGGCAGGAGGCATGCTGCACTTTCAAGTTAAGGAAGTCGACGAGCGGTTTTTGCGTATCGTCATCCAAATCGACGGTAACACGGTGAATGGTGAGCTTGTGGCGTTCTATAGACCGCCCCCCCAGCCGCAGCGACAGATGGCTGATCTTGCCAGAATTTCGAGGCGCGACGAATTTCGCGATAGCATGGCGCTCGTCATTGGCGGAAGTCGGGGGTTAGGAGAGGCCACGGCCAAGCTTCTTACGGCTGGCGGCGCTCGGGTGATTGTAACTTATCATCGCGGCGAAGCTGATGCCGCGCGGTTGAAGGCCGAAATTCAAAGCTGTGGAGGTCGATGCGAATACGTACAGCTTGACGCATTAGATTCAGCCGCCGGCGTGGAGAAAATTTTTTCCGCAGCCGACCCGCCGCGAACGATCTACTATTTTGCGACACCGCATATCTTTGTGCGGCGCCGAGACTTTTTCTCGCCTGATTTGCTGCAGAAGTTTTTGCAATACTACGTATTCGGATTTTTTCAGGTCGTCGCCTCCGCGTCGCGGAGCAAAGGGAAGCTCCGTATTTTCTTTCCATCGACAGTTGCCATCGACGAAGATTTGCGTGAGGTTGCGGAGTATTCTTTGGCAAAGCAAATAGCGGAAAATCTTTGCTCCTGTTACAACCGGCTTCTGGCAAACGTCGAAATCATTACCGTGCGGCTACCGCGGGTCAAAACCGATCAAACGGCCGCCCTGATGGATATTCCTGCCGAAGATGCCGCAAAGGTCATGCTGCCGATCATTCGGCGTGTCGAACTGATGAACTGAGAATAATTCTTTGCGGCGCTACTGCGACCGACCACCGTCATCGCGTCCTTGCCGCTTTGCGCAACACGTAGGCGGCGTTGACCGGCATTGCTCTTTCGTAAGTCTGTTCGAGCGTCATGCCGGCATATGGTAAGCACAACTTCTGTACAACATGCAGGTCGCAACTTGCGGCCAAACGCTCCACCTCCTCGGATGAGCGAAACAGATAAATGTGATCGACCGCCGGAGAATTGATTGCTGTCGTGACGTAAATGTGGGTTTTCTCGTCGGCAAGTTCAGCGAGCTTGGATAGAAAAATCTCTGGCCTTTCGACGTGTTCAATGACCTCTCCCATTACGATACATGAAAATATTTGGTCGCTTTGAAAGTTCACGAAATCCGCCTCCACAATGCTAGCGCGATCATGTTGCAAGTCAAAGTGGCGTAGCAGGTCGCGGGTCAGCTCGACCGACGAAGCGCTGATATCAACGCCAATCATCGTGTGGAACTCGGCCAGTTGCGCGGCTTTCAGAAAATAATAGCCATGGCCAGGACCCACCTCAAGATATCTGCCGGTCAGGAGCGGTGGGAACGTGCGCACAAAGAAGTCCCGCATGGCGAGGTGATTGGGCCATAGGAATGTGGTGAGCGCGAGTCCGTGCATGTAATTTCGCATGTAGCGATCGTCGAAGTAGACTGAGTCCGCAACTGCTGCAAAACGTGAATGGCGGTATCGCTTGTGCCGGCGAAAGAAAATCTGCTCGATCTGCATGTCGGTAACGACGAGATTGTAGGCGCCGGCCAAATATGCGAGGTCGAGCCCGTTTTGCGTACAGTAGTCGATATATTTGAGGAGTTCCTTCCGATCCGGTGCTTCCAAACGCGACAGCGCATCATGCAGAAAGCTTTGGTGGATCGGGTTTAGGGCCTTAACGAGTTCAGCAAAATCGGCGAGGTGGCGGCTCATTGAAAGCTACTCTCTCGCACCGCAATCAAGTCTTCCCGGCCGTGTTTGCAATGTAGCGGGCGGCGGCGACGATCGGTCCAACGACGCCAGCCACTTCATTTCGTCTGGATGAGAGGCTTCGTAGCGCGTTTGGGCGTTCCGAATCTTTGCCAAGTGTTCGTCTATGTTCGAGATCGTCAACTTGACGCCAAAATCATTCTCGACGCGAGTGTCCTCATTCAATCCCAGGATGGTCGACAGAATTTTGTCTCCCAGGTTGGGGGCGTAGTGTACTGGATCCAAATAATCCATCACTACGCTCGGGGCGTCAGATCGTGGCACCGGCTGTGTCGTGATCGAATTGTAGCCGCTAAAATCCCACAAGGTGACATCGGCATTCGGATGCGTTGCGGCGGCATTGTGGAACACGCAAACCAGTTCGCGTTTCCATTGTTCGAACAGCGGCCACAATCCTCTGCGCCGTAGGGCCTCCATTTCTAAGGCATGGTCGGCGGCGACGAACGCAATTAAGCGAATCCCATGAGTGGCTGCTAATTCGACCATCTTGCGCAACGGCGTGTGGTCGAATCCTTGGCTTATCCACAATTCTCGCTGTGGAGCTAACGCCGGAAGGAGGTCGTTAAGGTAGCGTGCGAGCGTGGCGTTAAAGGCTCCTCGATAATCGTATGGCACATCTGGGGGAGGCTCTGGGGGAAACACTTCGCGACCTTCCGGCGTATGTCTGATAACGCGCTGTCGCTGCAGGCTGGCAATGACCGTCGTATAGCTGTCTTCAAGGCCTCGCGGCGACATTGCTGCGCGAAAATACTGATTGATCGCCCAGCGCAGAATTGAGCCCTTTGGATAAAAAGGCCCGAGGTACCCGATAGCAGAGAACGGGTCGGCGTCGTATCCGGTGAACTCCGCATCGAAAATGAGGGTCTTGATGGCCATCCTGTTGACGGCGAATTCAGCAATTTCTTCAGATTCGTAGGGGCGTTCGTCCACCACTCCAAAATTGTAAAGACGATAACCCGCTCCGACCAGGAGCGCACTCTTCGGTTCGATGCCGCGCAACTCTCGGGAGGCACCGAGCACAATTCCGTTATAATCGCCTTTGAGGAGCGCAAACGGCTTGTATATCCGGGCGTTGGCACTTTGAAGGGGCTTGACGGCATTGAATCCGGCGATTTGCGGCCAACCGATAACGCCGTAGGGATCGATCAAGCTGAGTATAAGAAAACAGATTATCAACCAAGCTAGAACGAGTAGAACTGTGGGAACAAGCTCGCCGACAAACCGCCGCGCTTCGCAAGGTTTGATCCCGCTAATGCTGGTGGCGATTTCGGTCCGCTCCATTTCTAGTCGCCTACACTCATTTTCTATGTCTTGAGCGGACGGCCGCGGAAAGCAAAGCTCGAACAATTTACGGGACCTGAGCTGGCACGGCGGGCGGATATTACGGTCGCTAGTCGATAACCGGATAGAGGGAGCCGCAATAGACGATTTCTGGCGCGTAGTGCAAGAGCTCACGCGGCAAGTCGGCCTTCTCATGCGGGCTCACGAGCAACGGTCTGGGGCTGCGGCTGAAACGCAGCGCGGCTTTCGCGTAGGGATTGCCGTCCGTTACGGATGGGGTTTGCGGAAGCGTTTTGAAATTCTCATCGACGAACGTGTTCAAAACATCGGGACGGTATTCAAACTGAATTGGCGTCCTGACCCACGTCGATGCGTTTCCTTTCTCGGCAAAAACCACCGCATGGCCGTGCCGCCATGGCTGGTACCAGGTGTCTTGGCCGAAATAGGTGACGAGGCCATTATGCTCGCGCAGCGGACGGAAATGATAGAAATCCCATCGCGACGTGATCTGATCGTCATCCCATTGCGCGAGATAGACTTGGCAGTCGTCGAAAGCGTTGATGCTGTAATAATCGTAGAACCAGGACAGCGCGAAGGCGACGTAGACGTTGTGGCGGCGCGATGCGCGATTGAGGTGAAACAGTCGCCCGCCGACGCGCGCCAATCGTGCAAGGTTTCGCAAAGCCGCGGCCGGATCAAAGACATTGTCCAGCGTGCTGCCCTCGACGATGAAGTCGAAGCCGTTCTCCAATTCGGCGGGAGGCTGGGGCGCGCAAAGGTCAAATACGATGTCGGCATTCTCGTAAGTGCTTTGATCGAGGCAACGGTAGGTAGCTTCGCTGAATAGCGAATAAAATGCTCGGTCGCTGATGAAGCAGCGGTCGCGCGCGCCGCGGCTCGAGGTATCGATTTCCAGATTCGCGACGTCCACGTCCCGCCTGGTGCCGAGTTCGGATTCGACCAGTGCGATGGCCTGGCGAGGCGTCAAATAGATAGTTTGCCGGCCGATCGAAAGCAAGTTGCCGGTGATCGGCCGAAATCGGTGTTCCCGCACGATCAGACGAGCGGCGTGGCTGGATAATCCCATGCGCTTTTTCTATCAGAAGAGGCACAACGGTCAATCATGCCGCGCCTGGCATGATGCAAGCCGTTTGTACCACGAGGGTGCAAGATGGTATCGCTTGCGCTGCGTCACGCCGCCAGATCTTGCCGGCGCCGAATTGCGACGCTGCGGCGAACGAATTCCGAGCCGTGCTCTGGGCGAATACGCGGCGCATCGGAGAGCGCCCAATCGTCGGTATAGCCATAGGCCTGCATATAATCGGCGAGGTGCGGACGAAAGAATGCGACGTCGGCCTCGGTGAACCAATTCTTCCAGTCGCGAGAACCCTTGGTGCGTGTGACATGGTCGTATGCGTCGTCGACAACGGCTTCGCCCTCAGGCACCATGATGCCGAGGTAGCGTTCGATCGGCAGGAGGTCTCCAGCAATGAGGTCTTCGTATTTGTAGGTCATGAGCGCAGCGTGCCGGCGGTGGAAGTCGAGCGCCATCGCGTATGACCCAATCGCCCAGCTCCGCGGCTGGGTGTGCGCGCCGGCGGGCTTCTCGCCGCTGAGGTTGTTGTAACGATCGAGCAGGTCGAGGATGGAAATACTCCGCGGGTTCGCCTCCTTATCGCGTATGGCGGCGACGAAGCCGGCAACCTTGACATTGTCTTGGCGGAATTTTGCGTCGCTACAGGCGCGATAGAGCAGGCGGCTGACGAGGTGGTCGCGCGGGTCGCGGACGACGAGGATGGCCTTGTCGAAGCCGCGGAAACTTGCGTAGTCGAAGTCTCCGTTGCCGCTGATGAGGATTTTCGCCAACACACCGGCGGCGGCGCTTGGGTCGGACGGCTCAAAGCGCGGCGGCTCGTAGAGGCACCACGTCGTCTCGGGCAGCGCCTGCTTAATCTTGAAATAGAGGGCCGTGGTGCCCGATCGAGGGAGCCCCACGATCAGAGTTTTCATTTCGGACTCGAATGTGATGCCGCAACGGGCGGCCCTCCAGAGCCTTGCGCATGCTCCGTGTGAATGACGCCGAGCAACGCTCGCAAGATGATTCTAACTGATTCGTGCCGACCCTGTCCGCTGATCAGGTGTTGACGTCCGGCGAGCCGGACATCCTACCCACAGGAACCAATGCCGGGCGGCGATGGCGGCTCCGATCGTCGGCGAGAACGGATGGGCATCCGTTTCTCCTGCCGCTCGTTCCAGCCCGCGATCATCCGCACGGCATCCCCAATCGCCTGGGGCGTGAGCGCGCGGGTCGCCGTAGATGCAGTTGTCCTGGTCGGCGCGCCGTTCTAGTTTCGCCACTTCAGCCGCCGCGGCCCATATCCGAGCGCAATCGTTTCGGGCGGTATTGGATTGCTCTCACTCCAGGGGAAAAGGCGGATGTCGCATCCGACGCGCCAGTGCGTTGCGGTTTCTGGAATGTGCGATCCATGCTCGATCTCGCCATTGAAGATTACGACGTCGCCGGCGGTGAGGCGCGGACAGAAGCCTTCTCCGGCCGCGGTGCGAAATTGAATGCCGGGCGCGTCCCTGTTGGTCACAATCCCGGGGGGCGTGAGCGGCGTCCAAACGACGATAAGGCCGGGCCACTGGACGGCTGTTTTCTCCTTATGGAGGGGTAAGAAGCCGTTCTTCTCGGTGCGGGGCAAGACGACGCGCGTGCGCACCACGCCGTAGCCCGCTTCGTCGCCGATCAGCGTGCGGAGAATGCCCTGCACGAGCGGGCTCATGACGGCCGCATGCAGCGATGTCTCGTTGAAGTCGTCACTGCCTTGCGCGCTGGTGTTTGGATCCAGGGCGCCTAGATCGCACGCGAGGGCGCGCTCCAGCCAGCGATAGTTCGGCGGAAAGTGCGTCGGCGCGCCGCGCTTCAAATTCGCGACAATCAATTCGGCATGTTGCCTGGCGGCCTGCAGGAGTTGAGCGATTGCCGCGGGGGGGAACGCGTTCCGGATAGCCAGCGCGCTTTCGCCGGCGACGATTGCGGCGAGTTCATGAGCCCGTGTCCGCGCTTCATGCGCGTCGATTGTGGATAGTTGCATTTTTGTGGCCCGCTTCCTTCACCGTGGATAGTGGCTAGGATCCTCCGAAAAATCGAGAGGGACACACGATTGTTTTTGCAGCGCCAGGCCATCGATCAGCCCGGCGAGTGCCAGGTTCGCCCCGGTCGACGCCGCGCGGCAGGGCGCGAAAAAGCCCGACTCGAGCAGGGTGTTGCCGTTGCGGCCTGGTAGAAGCGCGCCCGCGCGGCTGGATTCACTTCGGCGCCGGACCTAAGGTGGACGCGGACGTTTGACCGAAAAGGCCGGTTAACGTCACGGGGCTCATGATGACCGACGGCACGATCCGCAGTAGGCGTAGCCTGCGCCAAATCGTGTTTGTGGCGATAGCGCTGGCATCGTATGTGCTTTACGGCGCAGCCGTGCGGGCCTTGCATCAGGAGAGCCAATGGGACAACGAGCGGGACAGCATGGCGGTTGCCGTCTCCCATCTGGCATACGGAGCTCCCCTCGGGGCGGTCGCAAACAATGTCGAGCGTTATTTTATGCAGCAGAGTCCGGTGGACAGTGCCGGACGGCCGCTGCAGAGGCCCCGTATTTTTGCGTACGGCCCTCAGGAAGCGCTTGTCGCGACCGCCGGTGGATCGATGCCGTCCGGAGGCTTCAGGATGTATGCCATGGACGGCAGTGGCGCCGGTCTGCCTATGTTTTACACGATTGCCATGGGCGTGTTCGGCGCGCATGTATCGTCGCTTGTGGCATTCTACCTGATAGCCGTCGGTATATCGGTTTTTGCCTTCGCGTGGCGCTATCGGGACGAACGGCTGTTTGTCGTTGTGCTGTATTTTCTGATCATGTCGGTGACGCTTTTGACACCGCTGTGCTGGTCAGAGTTCAATGTGAATACCGCGCCGATTGGCGGTTATCGACTTTGCACGCTGGTGGCCATATTGCCGGCTTTGCACCTTTATTTCGAGATCGTCGAACCGTCCGACCATGCCGGGCGCAAGCTCGAAATCTCGAATTTGCTGGCGCTCTTCGTCCAAGGTGCCTTGTTCTTCGCCATTTTTCTCGAGCGAAGCAGTGCGGGCTATCTTCTCATCGTTCTCATGCTGGTATCGGTTGTGCGGCTTTACCGAGGCGAAATCAAAGGCACTCCGCGGTCGGCGCTGGGTTACAAGCTTACCAGCTGGGGTGCCCCACTGATCATTTGGGTGGCAATCGTCGTTGTCGCGATGCCGCAGTACGTCAAGGAAGGCCGTGTATTCGGCATCTTCTGGCATCGCGCGTTGGTAAGTCTTTCCTTTCACCCGCAGTGGCCGTTTGGCGACATGAGGCAAGTTTACGATTGCACAAAATTTATTCCGACAGGGCTGGACCATAGAACAAACGATCGCAATGGGCATTGCGTATGGTTTGCAGATCCGTCAAATGCGACGCGCGACATAAATTCGGTAGTCAGGGAGCTTTATGGAGGCGCTTACGAAGCGGCTATGCGCCGCGCGTACTTTTACGTCTTATTCCATTACCCAAAACAATTCTTCGAAGTCCACGCCTATGTGAAGTCGGCGATGATTTGGGACGCCCTGACCGGTGCCGGGTACAGTCTGTTTCAACTCGGCAATGCGCCGGTTGCCAAGCCTGTATTCGTTATATTGTCGGGGCGCAATTGCTGCTCCTTATCTCATTCATTATTATGGCGGCGGCAACTGGCCTGAAAGCCATTGACAGCAAAATGCTTTTCTTCCCAGCTGCCTTTCTGGTCTCGCTGCTGCCGCTCTATGTGGCGTGGGCGATGCCGTGGACGACTGCAGATACCATATTTCTGCTCTATTGCTGCGTGGCTTTGGTTCCTGCGCTGTTCCTGCAATGGACCGTCGGTATCGTTTTCTCATGGTGGACGCGGGCGCCGGAGGATGATCCGATGCTGATCGACAAAGTGACATTCTGAGGCGCACCGATGGCCGATAATCCAGTATGGAAAATCTGCGAGCGCGTGCCGGAGGTTCAAGCGCTGCAGCGATGAACGCAGCGCACGTCGAGCGGTCGGCCGCGTCAGTGCGCACGTTGCACGGCTTGCGATAGCCGGCCGTGATTGCGGCGCCGATCGAACGCGTGGAGTTTCGGGCGGCGTCCACTCGCTGATCCACCGGTTGACGGTGTATATAACTGCTCCATGGCGTTAAATCCGACATTCTTACGGGACCTGATCACGCTCAAAAAGCGTGGCTTTTTGGATGGCTATCGCAGCGTCGTCGAGATTGGCGCCCAGCAGTTCGATGACCACGTGATCCGATCGTCGCTCCTTGACCAGGCGGCCCAGTTGTTCGGCGGCGTCAAGCCAAGTGTCGAGCCAGTCGGCGCCTTGGGTATCACGAGCAAGTCGCCGCCAGGCCGTTTGCTATGGACCGCGCTCGGGTTTCAATCGCAAGCCATCGACTTGGTGGGCGGCGACATCGTCATCGATCTCAACCGCGGTGAGGTGCCGCTTCACTATCGAGGCATCTTCGATTTTGCAGTCAATTGCGGGACAACTGAGCATATTGCGAACCAAGGTAATGCCTTTGCAGCCATCCATGACCTAGTCCGTGCCGGTGGTCTGATGTACCACCAAGTCCCAGCTTTCGGCCAAATCGATCACGGGTTCTTCGGCTATCAACCGAAATTTTTTCATCGCATTGCCAAATGCAACGACTATGGCTGGGCGCTGTTTATCATGAGTGAAGGCAGTGGGGCTCGCGAAGTGCCGCGCTACCTCAACGACGACAATGCGGTAGAAAGGGAAATGCCATTGCCGACCGCAATGACGTGCGGAGTTTTGCGCATCGCCTTGATCAAGCGCGATGATCGTCCGTTCGTGATGCCTGCCGATGCGTAGCTGACGCTCACAATTCGATAGACACCCGCGGGCGTTAGCCCGAAAAAGTAAGTGACAACAAGGTTCAATTTTTGGAATGGCGGGGGGGTAGGCCCACGATCAGAGTTTTTATCTTCGGAGTCGAATGTGATGCCGCAACGGGGTGGCTCCGCAGAGCCTTGCGCACGTTCCGAGCGAATGACGTGGAGCTGCGCTCGCAAGACAATTCTAACTGATTCGGTGCCGCTGTCCGCTGATCCGCTGTTGACGCTCGGAAAGGCGATTGTGTAGGGCTTAGGCCTTGAAATTCCGGCTGATTGGAGGGGCGGCCAGTCAGTCAAGCAGTTCTCGGGCTATTGGGGAGAAGGCAATGGCACTCGGCCGCGATGTCGTCGACGCCATTATCCGCGAGCATGCCTATCGGCCGATTACGGGCGACGTGCTGCTGATCGGACAGCAGGCCGTCACGCTCAGCGGCGACGAAGTTTTGGAGCTGATGCGCGAGCACGATGTCGCCGTCGCGGCCGGCGACATGCAAGCTGCCGCCGGCGACTTGCAAAATGCCGCAGACGCCGACACCGGCGGCATGAGTGCGGCCGCGTTCTTTGCGCTGCTCGGCGTCGACCGGCTGCACATGCTTGATATCGGCGCCGCGGGCGAGAACAGCTATTTCAGCGAGCCGCTGCCGGATCGGCTCGAGGCGAGCATGGATTTCGTCATCGACGGCGGCGCGCTCACCGACATATTTTCTCCGGCCGCGGTGTTACGCAATTATGCGCGCGCACTGCGGCCTGGCGGGCGGCTGATCGCGGTCAACAATCTCAGCGCCCATTTCGATCCTTATTCGATCCCGACCGCGTCCTGGTATCTCGATTATTGCGTGGTCAACGCGTTCGTCGACGGCAAGGCCTATGTGCTTGACTATCCGCCCGGCCAGCCGGCGCGCGCATTCTGCCTCGATATCGATTGCCTTCTGGATCCAGCACGCGAGATCAGGGCTTTTCTGTCGCCGTACGAAACCGCCGTCATCATATTTGCCGAAAAAGGCGCGGCCTCGACCACTGAGGAAATGCCGACCCATGCCCACTTGCGCTCGGGCGACGAGTGGCAGCGCTATCGGCAAAACCTCGCCCCGATCAAGCGCGCACCACGCCCGCACCTGGTGCGCTCCCGCGCCGAGCCGGGCAAGCTCGTCGTCCGCGGCGGCCATCTTTTCATGCGCCCGGATTATAGCGCGGTCGATCCGTCGTCATTGGTCCTGCGCGCCGACGACACCGTGTTCGCGTCGCCGTCATTGCCGCCGATGCCGGCGCACGTTGCCGGCTCGTCATCGCCATCGAAGCTGAAAATTCTCTGCGTCGGCACCGGCCGCGACGGCACGCAATCGCTCAATCACATGATCCAGCGCGTTTTTGGCGAAACCGGCGACCGGCAATCGGTGCACGAATATTGCTGCCGGGAAATCTATCAGGCGTTTTGCGATTTCAACGAAACCGGCGACGGCCGCCATGCCGACGCGCTCAGGCGCATGGTCGCGGACTGCCCCTATGACAGCATCGTCGGCAACGGCTATGCGGCGGTCCTGCCGCTGTTCGCCGAACATTACGGGCGTGGCCTGAAAGTCGTGCATCTTTATCGCGACCGTGAAGCCTGCATCGAAAGCCTGATGACGAACTGCGAATTGTTTCCGACCGCCTACCGCTATTATTCGTCGAGCCCCGACGCCCAGACCAAGCGCATGGCAGCGTTCCATTTCGGCGACATGTCGCGCGCCGCATGGGACCGCTTGCCGAGCCGCGAAAAGTTCTGCTGGTATTACGACAAGACGCATGCGCTGGTGGGGCAGCATCTGGCGCTGTTCGATCACCATATCGAGATCGCGACCGAAAGCCTCAATGACGAGACGACCCGGCGCGCGATTGCGGATTTCGTCGACGGCGGCGCGGCGGCGCCGCCGCCGCGGACCCATCTCAACGCGTCCGTCATCGACATCTCGTCCTTTCCCAAGCAGCATCAAGTCAAGATGAACTGGCTGATGGGCCGGCTGAATATGGAAGAGCTGGCCAAAGACGACGTCTACGCGCTCAATTATTTCCTCGACAAATTCGTCGCCTGGACCGGTTATCAGATCACTAACGCGCCGCAGCTCGGCGGAACGCCCACGGCGTCGGCGCCGGAGATCGCCGCCGATCTCGAACGGGCCGGTCGGATCATGAACGAAAGATTGCGGGAAATCGACGCGCTTTATAAGCTCGTTCGCGATCGCGGCGGTAAAGACCCCGCGCAATGATCGCGGCGTCCGCGCGGCGCCCTGACGCGCGACGGGTTGCGTCGGCGGCGCAATGCGGCTACGACGCCGTTTCAAGACATGGTAATGGACGCCGGCCTAGGCCGAACCGACGGAGCCGATGTGAAACGAAGAATACTGATCATGGGGCTGCCCGGCGCCGGCAAGACTACGCTGGCCAACGCGCTCGCGCCGCTCATCAACGCGGTCGTCTTCAATGCCGATGCGGTGCGCGCCAATCTGTCGCGCGACCTCGGCTTCACCCACGAAGACCGCGTCGAGCACGCCCGCCGCATGGGATGGATGTGCGACCGTGTCGTCGAGGCCGGCGGCACTGTGATCGCCGATTTCATCTGCCCGACCGAGCAGACCCGCGCCGTGTTCGGCGATGCGTTTACGATCTGGCTCGACCGCATCGACGCCGGGCGCTTCGCCGACACCAACCGGATGTTCATTGCGCCTGAAAAATACGATCTGCGCGTCGGCCCGGACGGCACGGCGCAATATTGGGCCGAGCAGGCGCTGGCGCTTTTGCGCCCGGCCTTCGATCCGCAACAGCCGACGGCGCTGTTCATCGGCCGCTACCAGCCGTTCCACGGCGGCCATCAGCGCCTGATCGAAGAGGGCCTGCGTCGGGTCGGGCAGGTGTGCGTGGCGGTGCGCGATACCCACGGTACCGATGCCAAGAACCCGCTGCCGTTCTTCGCGGTCAAGCAGCGCATCGAAACCGCGTTGTCCGCCTATACCGGACGCTTCGTGGTAGTGCCGCTGCCCAACATCACCAATGTCTTCTACGGCCGCGACGTCGGCTACGCGGTCGAGCGCATCGTGCTCGACGAGGAGACCGAGGCGATTTCCGCCACCAAGATCCGCAGCCTGAGCTCAGCGCCGGGATCGCGCTGACTAGCGGTAGCGTCATCGCGACAGTAATGTCACGGCGATGAGCACGGCAGCACTCGTTCTCTCGGCACGCAATCGCTTCGAGCGTCTGTTCGACGCGCTGGTCGATCCGGCGCGCCGCGAGCGCACCATGCTCGTCGTGCTCGCCTGCTATTTCGCCGTCTGGTCGCTCTATGCCGTTATCGCCAAGAGCAGCCAGGATATCCACACCGACATGGGCGAGTTCGTGGCGTGGTCGCGCGAGGTGGGCCTCGGCACGCCCAAACATCCGCCGCTCGGCGCCTGGTTGCTGCGGGCCTGGTTCGCCGTGTTTCCGCGCGAGGACTGGGCCTATTATTGTTTTGCCATTGCGCTGCCGACGCTGGCACTATGGATCACGTGGCGGCTTGCGGCGCGTTATCTGCCGCCCGACAAACGCGTCGCCGGCATCGTGCTGCTGACATTCGTGCCGTTCTATAATTTTCACGCCATCAAGTTCAACGCCAACACGGTGTTGACGCCGTTCTGGGCGTTGGCGACGTGGTGGTTCCTGCGCTCGTTCGAAACGCGCCGCGTCGGCTGGGCGGCGCTCGCCGGCATCGGCGCCGCCGCCGCCATGCTGGCCAAATATTGGTCGATCACGCTGTTAGCCGGGCTTGGCGTTGCCGCGCTGAGCGATCCGCGCCGCAGCGTTTATTTCAGTTCGCCGGCGCCCTATGTGACGCTCGCGGTCGGCACGGTCCTGCTGACGCCGAATGTCTACTGGCTGACGACGCACGCTTTCATGCCGTTCTCCTATGCGATGGAAGCGCATTCGGGGACCTCGGCATTGTCGCTGTACTCGGCGCTTATCTTCACTGGCGACGGGTTGGCTTATGCGGTAGCAGCGATCGTACTTTGCGTGCTGGCGACGCGGCCGAGCTGGGCCGCGATCCGCGACACGCTGCGGCCGGCAGAACCGGAGCGCCGCACGCTCCTCATCGCATTCGCCGCGCCGTTTTTGTTCGCCGTGCTGATCGCGGTGTTGCTGACGGTTGCCATCGAGTCGATCTGGGTCACGCCGGCGATGACGCTGTTGCCGGTCGTGCTGTTGTCGTCGCCGCTGGTCGCGCTGTCCCGCCCTGCCGCCATTCGCCTGCTGGCGCTCGCGGTGGTTTTTCCCTTAGGTGCGCTCGCCGTCTCGCCGCTGGCCGCGCTCGGCATTCATTTGAATGGCGTGCCGGATTACGGCAGCGACTACCGGGCCGTCGCCCAGGCGGTCGAGCGCGTCTGGCGCGCGCACACCGACAAGCCGCTGCGCATCGTCGGCAGCACCACGTTCGTCAACGGCATCGTGTTCTATTTCAAGGACCTGCCGTCGACCTTCGACATCGACAATCCGAAACTGACGCCGTGGGTCAGCGACGATCGCATCCGGCGCGAAGGCGCGGCGTTCGTTTGTCCCGAAACCGAGGCTTTTTGCATGCGCGCCTTAGGCGGTTACGCCGCTCATTTCTCCGTCGTCGCCGATGAGGATGCCGTGGTGTCGCGCCGCTTTTTCGGCTTCGCTTCGCCGCTCGACCGCTACGAGATCATCGTCATTCCCCCGGACCCTTCCTAGAGTGAAATCGCTTCAGATTGAAGCGATTTCGCTCTAGCATTTTGATGGAGCACGATCTTTTCGGAAAACCGGTTTCCACTTTTCCGGATCATGCTCTGGCGTATGCACAGCGCCACGGCGCCGGAACGTTGACCTTGCATTGACCGCGGGTCTTTATTGTCGCGTCGACGAGTCGTGCCAGCGGAGGGGTCGGTGTGCTCTGACGGTCGCGTGACTCATCCCGCCTTGCAGCCCGCGCAGTGCCTGGCGACACTCGATGTTCTGGTGATCGCCGGCGGACTTGGCACCCGCATCCAGTCGGCGCTAGGCGACACGCCAAAGCTGCTGGCGCCGATCAGCGGCCGGCCCTATCTGGCCTATCTGTTGGACTGGCTGCGGCGGTTTGGGGCGAAGCGTATCGTGCTTGGATTGGGACACCGGGCGCAAGCGGTGATCGATTTTCTCGACCGTCATAAATCCTCTTATGACGATCTCACCGTGGTGACGGTGACCGAGCCGGAACCGCTCGGCACCGCCGGCGCCATCCGCTTCGCGCGAGCGAATTTGCGCACCGATCCGGTGCTGGTGATGAATGGCGACAGTTTTGCCGATGCCGATCTCTGCGCCTTCGTCGCACACCACCGGCGCGTCAAGGCGAAAGCCACGCTGCTGTGCGCCGAAGTCGACGACGCCGGCCGTTACGGCCGGGTCGAGCTCGACGGGAAGGGGCGCATCCGCGGCTTCATCGAGAAGGACCCGAATTTTCATGGCAGGAGTGCCGTGAGCGCCGGCGTCTATCTGTTCTCGGCAGCGCTGCTCGACGAGATTGCCTCAGGCAGCGCTGCGTCGCTGGAGCGCGACGTGTTCGGCCGGGCGCCTTCGGGCTCGCTTGATGCCTTCGCTGGACCGTTCGCCTTTATCGACATCGGCACGCCCGAATCGCTTAAGCTCGCCGAACGCGTCTTCGGCGCAAAATTCGACCACCGGCCCGCATGATCATCAGCCGCACCCCGTTTCGCATCTCGCTGTTCGGCGGCGGCACCGACTATCCGACGTGGTTTCGCGAGCACGGCGGCGCGGTGATCGGCACCGCGATCGACAAATATTGTTACATCAGCGTGCGCCGACTGCCGCCGTTCTTCGAGCACAAGTCGAAGATCGTTTATTCCAAGGTCGAGCTGGTCAAGGAGTTGGCCGAGATCGAGCACCCGGCGGTGCGCGGCATCCTCACCGATATGGGTGTGACCGACGGCCTTGAGATCCATCACGATGCCGATCTGCCGGCGCGCTCCGGGTTGGGCTCGAGCAGCTCGTTCACGGTCGGGTTGCTCAACGCGCTCTACGCGCTCGACAGCCGGATGGTTTCCAAGCGCGACCTCGGCCGCGAAGCGATCCGCATCGAACAGGAGGTGCTCAAGGAAGACGTCGGCTGCCAGGACCAGATCTGGGCGGCCTATGGCGGCTTCAATCGCATCGACTTTCACCAGGACGGCACCTTCTCGGTGATGCCGTTCATCCTGCCGCCGGCGCGGCGCACGGAGCTGGCGCAATCGCTGATGCTGTTCTTCACCGGCTTCTCGCGCTTCGCCACCGATTTCGCCCAGGACCAGATCAAGAATATGAACAGCCGCAAGAACCAGCTGCGCATGATCCGAAGCCTGGTCGACAGCGCCGCCGACATCTTGCTCGACTCGAAGACGCCGCTGCGCGAGCTCGGCGAGCTGATGCACCAGTCGTGGCAGATCAAGCGCGAGCTTGCCGACAGCGTCTCCAATTCGCAGATCGACGAGATCTACGACGCCGGGCGCGATGCCGGTGCCGTCGGCGGCAAGCTCTTGGGCGCCGGCGGCGGCGGCTTCATGGTGCTCCTAGTCGATCCGGAAAAGCGCGCCCAGGTCCGCGAGCGACTCAGGAAGCTTATTCACGTCAGTGTTGGTTTTGACAATGACGGCAGCAAGATCGTCATTTATCAGCCAGATGATGTCTGAACGAGGCGGCTGTCTTACCTCGCCAATGCGGTACTACCACGGTCGCCTTGCTGCGCCGCTAACGACCGCTTTATATTTTCTGGCCTTCCAAGACCAGTTGGTCATAGAGTTGTGCCCATATATAGTCGCGTTGGGCTGACCTGATGGCGAGCATTACTCACATGACGCATCCTGCTGGCACGCTGCCGGATGAGGTCCTTCGTGTAAGAGACATCGAGCTGCGATTCCGCGGCGGCCGCCAGAGACCGCCGCCGAGCACCGACGACGTCATTTACGTTCACAAGGATGCGGGCTTCGTCCGTTCGATAGATGAGACGCTGGAGCGCGTACGTCCTAAGCGCATGATCGAGGTTGGCGTGCTCGACGGCGGCAGCACCATTTACTGGCATCATCAATACGATCTGGAGAGATTTGCCGCTTTCGACATTGTGGCCGAAGCTCCACATCTCACTCGCTATTTGGAGAGAAACAAGCTCACCGACGCGGTCCGTGTCCACTTTGGCTTGGCGCAGACCGATCGAGACCGATTGCGCGCGGCAATCGACGGCGATTTCGGCCGTGAGCCGGTGGATGCGGTCATCGATGATGCCTCGCATCAGTACGTCGAGACCAAGGCCTGTTTCGAAACCATATTCCCGTATCTGCGGCCAGGTGGCGCGTACATCATAGAGGATTGGGCATGGGGCCATGTTGACGATTGGCCGCCCGAAGCATGGGCCGAGATGCCGCTGATGTCGCCTTTGCTATCCGAACTCATGCTCGTCTGCGGCCACGCTTCCGCGGTTATCGACGAGGTCCAGATCAATGAGCGTTTTGCGGTCATCTGGCGCGGCGCGGCTGATCTTCCCAAAGGCAGCTTCCGGCTGCCCGATCATTACGTCGCGCGCGGTTTCTCCATTGCACTTTAGGAGCTTTTGCGCTTCGCTTGGCGGCTATCGCGCCCGCGGATTATAGCTACCTAGCGCAATTTTGCCGTGTTACCAACAACCATCCTTGAACCAAGCATTGGTGCGATGAATGTGGCTTCCGCGACGCCATCGACCCGATCTTTCGGTTGTCGTCGTCGTCCACAACATGGCACGAGAAGCGCCGCGCACGCTCTATTCTCTTTCGGCGGCCTACCAGCGGCACATTGGCGCTAACGACTACGAGATTATCGTCGTCGACAATGGCTCGACGCCGCCATTCGACGCCAAGGTCATCGACGGTCTGGTCGGCAACTTTCGCCTGATCCGTCTCGATCCGGCGCCAGCCTCGCCAGCGCGCGCGATCAACCGCGGGCTTGCCGAGGCGCGCGGCAAGGTCATCGGCATCATGATCGACGGCGCCCGCATCGCCACGCCGGGCATGCTTCATTTCGCGCGTCGCGGCGTGGAGCTTTATCCGTGCGCCGTGGTGGTCACCTTGGGCTGGTACCTGGGCCGCGACCTGCAACGATGGTCGATGGAGGCCGGTTACAATCAACAGCGCGAAGACGAGATGCTGGCCTCGATCGGCTGGCCGCAAGATGGCTACCGCCTCTTTGAAATTGCGGCTTTCGACGAGAGTTCGGTCGACGGATGGTTCTCGCAAATCGAGGAATCGAACGCGCTGTTTATGAGTCGCGATTCCTGGAATCGGATCGGCGGGGTCGACGAGCGTTTTGACGCGCCTGGCGGCGGCTATATCAATCTCGATACGCTGGGGCGAGCCATGGAGTTGCCGGACAGCGAACTCGTCGTCCTGCTCGGCGAGGCTACGTTTCATCAGCTCCATGGCGGCATAGCGACAAACCAAAGTTATCGGGACCTGGCGCAAAGCCTCAGCAAGTGGGAGGAACAATATCTGGCCATCCGGCAACGGCCATGGCGTGCGCCCTCGGTGCTGAAGCGCACTTACATCGGAACGTTGCCGGAAGCCGTGCTGCCACATCTGGCGCGCGCCATCATCGAACCGGTGCGCGGACTGCCGCTCGGCCCGTCCTTCGATCGGGATTTGTGGCAGGCGACGCATTCTCCGCGCCCGAGCGATCCGATCTGTGCCGTCCTTGTCGATCTTGCCAAAAGCGAATTCCGCAGCCGCCATTTCCAGGCGGCGGCGGTGGTGGCGCGCATGGCGCGCAACCGCGCGCCTGACGAACCGGCGCCGCAACGTTTGCTGGCAATTGCGGGCGCCTGGCTGCGCGACGCCGGCGAACCGCCCGACGACAAGCGGGCCGGCTTCCACCTAGCGCGCGCCAAGGCTTATCGCCTGCTCGACGACCCGGCAGCGGCGGAGACGGAATTTCGCGCTGCTCTGGATTGGGATGCCGATCTCGCGGAGGCAAGCAGCGGCTTGGCGGAACTGCGATCGCGCTGCGCGGACACAGCGGGGCGCGACTCGTCTTCCCAAGCGAGGAGTGCGGCTTCGTCGCCGAGCCGGCAGGCGATCGTCGTCCTCGGCATGCACCGCAGCGGCACGTCGGCGTTGGCTGGTGTCCTCTGCGGATTGGGCGCAGCGGCGCCAAAAAAAACCTTGATGGGATCGGATCCCTGCAATCAAAAGGGCCTTTTCGAAGCCCTCGCCCTTGCTCAAGCTCACGATGAGTTTCTGGCAGCGGCCGGCTCGTGCTGGCATGACTGGCGAAAATTCGATTTGCAATGGGTGCACTCCCGGGCTGCCGCGCAACATTCCGCGAAGATCAGAACCGTTCTCATGGAAGAATTCGGCGACGAACCGATGATCGTTCTCAAAGACCCCCGGATATGCCGGTTTGTTCCATACACTTTGTTGATCTTGGCCGATCTGAACGTGAGTCCCGTCGCGGTTCTGCCGGTACGCAATCCTCTGGAAGTGGCGCTTTCACTGCAGCGTCGAGACAATTTTGCGGTGCCAAAGTCGATCATGTTGTGGCTCAGGCACGTCCTTGACGCCGAGTATTTTTCCCGGAGCCTGTCGCGCTACTTTCTGCCCTATGAGGGATTGCTGCAGAATTGGCGGCATCACGTCGACCGCATAGCCAAGCAGACCGGCGTCGCATGGCCGGACCGTTCCGATCGCTCCGGTGTCGAGATCGACCAATTTCTGACGACGGAGCTGTACCACGAGCGGGCGACATGGGACGAAACCAAGGACCATCGGGAGGTTCTGGAACTGGCTCGCCACACCTACCGAATTCTAATGGACATCTGCACGCGAGGCGAAAGCAGAGAACTGCGTGATCGACTCGACGTTGCGCGAACCGAGTTCGACGACAGTTGCCGCTCATTCGAGGCGCCGATGGCGGCAGAGGACGTGGCGCAGAGCCGCTCGTGATGAACGTTGCGCATCCGCCTTGGATTTTCGTCCACGTCCAGAAGACTGGAGGCAATGCAGTGCGCTCGGCGCTCGGCATGGCGATCAACGACGTCCACAAGCACTTTTTTGCAAGCGAGCTTCGCGACATTTACGGCAAAGCGACCTGGGACTCATGCTTCAAATTCGCCTTCGTCCGCAATCCCTGGGACCGCCTGGTGTCATGGTGGTCGATGATCGACAACGGCAGAGATTTCATCGATCCGGCGCGACCGCCAAACAGCTTTTTCGGCTACGTGCTGGAGCACGCGCGCAATTTCGAAGAGTTTATTTTGCGCTGCACCGATGAGATCGTCGATCCCGATGGCCGAAAGCATATCTTTCGCAATCAGATCGATTATCTGGCCGACGAGAATGGCACTAACATCGTCGATTTCATCGGCCGCTTCGAACGCCTGCAGGAGGGCTTCGACGAAGTGTGCTGCCGCCTCGGCCGCACGCCCGTCGAGTTGCCGCGGATCAACGATTCCCGTCACGCTGCCTACACTGAATATTACACGCCCGCCATGGCCGAGACCGTTGCCCGACACTATGCACGGGACATCGAAAAGTTCGGCTATAGGTTCGGCCAATAATTCTTAACGAGGCCGGACCGCGTCGGTCATCACCTGGCGAAATTGCGCAAACGGCTTTCTCAGCCACTCCTCCACGCCCTCCAATGGCATGGCGTAGAGGGATTCCATGAACGCCGACATTTCGCGGCGCGGATCGGAACGGAAGTCGTCGAGCGACATGAGGTAGTTTGCCGACATCGTGCAGCAAGGATGCTTCACCGCGCACGACAGATATTTCTCCGATGCGACGAGCGTGAAGTCCGCTCGATCGAACGATTTTTGCGCGGCGTCGTGTGCAAAGAACGCCGCCGGTCCGAGGCGGGCAAGCGCCGGCGCGGTCACGGCGTAATTGTTGGTGTAAACGATGCGATCGAGGGGACGCCGCTGGATCGGCGGCTCGGCATAGCCGTTTGGCGCGAAAATACGGCCTACCCGCAGCGAACCCCATCGCGCGCCATCCTCCGTGGGCGTCGTCTCCGGCAGGCTTTCGAACAGGTTGGGAGACATCCAGTCGTCGTCATCGACGAAGGCAACTCGGCCGTCGGGTCGACCGTGGCCGTCCCATTCCTCATGGGGCAGCAGCGACGCCTGCCGAACTTCGTCATAGGTTTGCAGGGCAAGCGTCTTGAGCTGCGCCCGGACACAGCGATAGTCCACTTTGAAGTGCTTCTCCCATAGCGCGGCAAACTCGATAACCAGATCCTCAGGCAGGTGGAGAGACCTGAGGAAACCGCGCGAACATTCGATATCGAAAGTGTTCCAGTCCGGGCTGGCGCGCAGGATGAGCAGGTTTCTTTGCATTTCACTTATCCGCCACGGGCCGCCCGCGGGATCAACCCGGTTATATGGCCGGCTTGCGCCACCATACGCCGCTGCGGTCGACCTGATGAATCGGCGCATCGATCCGCTGTTGCGCTCTGTAGTCCAGCACGGCCTGCCGGCATCCCGCCGCGACACCGAAATCGTCGATAATCACAAAGCCTCCGGGCGAGACCTTTGGATGCAAATGTTGCAGCGCTAGGTAGGTGGATTCGTACAAATCGCCGTCAAGCCTGATCAGCGCGAAAGAACCGCATCGCAGCGACGGCAAAGTATCACTGAAGAGGCCTTCGACGAATACGACCTGGTCGTCCAGCAGACCATAGCGATCGAAATTGGCCTTGACGGCATCGAGCGGCACCGCCAGTTCCGAATGCCTGTACAGAGTATCGCCGCGATCGGCCGGGTACAGTTCGGGTTGCGGCGGCGGTACGCCCTTGAAGGAATCCGCGACGTAGACCTTGCGCGCGCGCACGCCGTTGGCGGCCAGGATGCCGCGCATCAGGATACAGCAGCCGCCGCGCCACACGCCGGTTTCTATGAAGTCGCCAGGTATGTTGTCATCGAGCGCCGTCTGGGCGAGGTCACGCAGGTTGCGCAGCCGATCGACGCCGACCATGGTGTGGGCCGTCGACGGACCCAGCGTGCCCGGCGCGCGCTCGCCGCGATCGAACTTGTTGCCGGGGCGCCAAGGACCCGGCATGGGGTCGCCGTAGATGCCGTCGACAACGCTGCGAACGAGGAGATCAACGTAAAGATCACGCGCCGACGTTCCCAGGACATGACTCCGTTGATCTGTTCTGACGACCTGAAAGGCAAGATGCCGCAACGACTTCATCTTAGCAACCGGCTGCGTTGGCTCACAGCGCCTGCGGCGCGGTGTTCTGCCGTTGCGCGCGCACCGTCACGCGCAGATGCGCCGCGTAGTCGGGCAAGTCGGCCCAGTCGCCGACCGCGTTGTTCTGCCAATCAAAAAAAACGGCCTGATAACCGGCATAATCCAGCATGGCAAGGAGACCGGACCGCGACGGCGCGCCGACCAGGGCTTTGTTGTTTCCGGTCAGACCGTAGTCGACCGCATTGCGGGTATCTTCGGTGGATTCAAAAGCCAGAGCGACAATCGGCTCCTTGGCTGCCGATATGCTCGTGTCGATGATGATGTATTCAGCGCCAAGCCGTCGCGCCTCCAGGAGCAGCCGCATATGCTCCAATGTATGGTAGAAAAATCCAAGGCACATCACGACGTCGATGCTTGCGGGTTTCAGCGCGCGTAAGGCCTCTATGGCGTCGCCGGTCACGAAGTCGTATGAGTCGGCGGAAACGCCATAATAGCTGAAATTTTCCGCAGCCTTTTTGACAAGGTGGGCGCGGGCTTCAATGCCGATGACATGGCGGGCGCCGGCCTCGAGCGCCGCGAAGCTCCACCGCCCATCATGGCAGCCGAGGTCGAGAACGCGGTGGCCGGTCAAGACGGCCGCGTTCCAGCCGATAATCGCACGCCAACGCGCATTGAGGCGCGACCGCGAGGGAATTGTTTCAGTCGTTTCCAGAAAACGCGGAAAGCGGTCGCAGAATTCCTGCTGCATTGCACCGGCTATGGCACCGTCTGTCGAAGCGAAAATAGCAAGCTTGACGGGTACGGTCGATGCCATTTGCGGCTTAAACCAAGAAATTCCATCGGTTGAATAGTCGGAAAAATACGGCATCATGGTCGCCGTGAACCGTCCTTATCGCCAGGGTGCGGATCGCGGCCGTATTGCGAGGCGGCGGCCAGCGATGCCATGTTTTCAGCATACAACGTCTTCAGCCGGCTTGACCTCATGAGCGCTGCGTCCGATCATCCAGTATCGCTCCTGCCTCTCATCATCGTGCCCAAGCGCCATGCCGACAGCCGCGGATGGTTTGGTGAGACTTTTCACGACAAGCGCCTGCGCAATCTCGGCATCGCCTGCACGTTCGTTCAGGACAATCAATCGCGATCGACCCGAAGGGGTACGCTGCGCGGTTTTCATTTCCAGAAACCTCCAACAGCGCAGGCGAAGCTGATCAGCGTATTGCATGGAAGAATTCTCGACATCGCGGTTGATATACGACGCAATTCTCCGACTTATGGCAGGTATGTCTCGGCTGATCTTTCAAGCGACAACGGCAGGCAGCTTTTCGTTCCGACCGGATTCGCACACGGCTTCGTCACGCTGGAAGACGACGTTTCCGTGCTGTATAAGGTGTCCGACTATTATACGCCGTCTGGTGAAGGCGGCATTCGCTGGGATGACCCGGACATTGCCTTCCCGTGGCCCTTGCAGGGCGCCGACATCATCCTATCGGAAAGAGACCAGCGATTGCCGTTTCTCGCGGATCTGGAAAGTCCATTCCCGTATGATGGCAATCCGCTGATGGAATTGCCCGCTTTCGACTTACGCTGACGACGAAGGGCCGCGGATGAGGATTGTCGTTACCGGTGGGGCTGGATTCATCGGATCGGCTTTGGTCCGTCATCTGATCGGTCAAACCGACCATGACGTGCTGATCGTCGACAAATTGACCTACGCCGGCAATCTTAGCTCGCTCAAATCGGTGCAGGGTCATCGGCGTTATCGTTTCAGTCAGGCCGATATTTGCGATCGCGCTGCGATTGCCGATTTGTTTGCAAGTTTTGATCCCGACGCGATCATGCATCTGGCGGCCGAAAGTCACGTTGATCGGTCGATCGAAGGGCCGGCCGAATTCATCAACACCAATGTGATTGGCAGCTATGTTCTGCTCGAGGCTTCCCTTGCCCATTGGCGCCGGCGATGTGCGGGCGCCAGGGATTTCCGCTTTCTCCATGTTTCGACAGACGAAGTATATGGCGCTCTCGCCGATGAGGGGCAATTCAGTGAGGCTTCCCCTTACGCGCCGCGGTCACCCTATTCGGCCACCAAGGCGGCGTCGGATCACCTCGTCAGGGCATGGCACCACACTTTTGGATTGCCAATTCTGCTGACGAACTGCTCGAACAATTATGGGCCTTTTCAGTTTCCCGAGAAACTGATCCCGATGACGATCATCAAGGTTTTGGCGGGCGAGCCGATACCTGTTTACGGCAATGGATTGAACGTACGCGACTGGCTGTTCGTCGATGATCATGTTAGCGCGCTGACGTGTGTTATCGAGCGAGGGCGATGTGGCGAGACTTACCTCGTTGGCGGCAAGGCCGAACGTCGCAATGTGGATGTTGTCAACGCCGTCTGTGAGGTGTTGGATAGGTTGGTTCCCTCCCGCAACGGCTCGTCATATCGGGAATTGATCAGTTTTGTGCCGGACCGGCCTGGGCACGACTTCCGCTATGCGATCGATTCCAGCAAATTGCGGACGGAGCTCGGCTGGTCCCCGCATCAGTCGTTCGAGAAAGGTTTATTTTCGACGGTGCAATGGTACATCGACAATCCGGCCTGGTGGCGTCCGCTGCTGGCCAAGCATGACACCGGCGTCAGGCGCGATTTGTCGAAGATGAGATTGTAATGCGTTTTCTGGTCCTGGGTGGTTCCGGCCAGCTTGGAACGCAACTGCGCGCATTGGCGTTGCCGCAGGGTGTTCAGTTGTTCGCGCCAACCCGGATAACCGTCGACCTCGGCGATCCGGTCGCGACCCGGCGATTAATCGCGGCGCACCCCTGGAGTGTCGTGATCGATGCCGCCGGCTATACCAATGTCGATCGCGCCGAAAGCGAGGAGCGCCTTGCTTTTGCAGTCAACGCGCAAGCCGCCGCGTGCCTGGCGGAAGAAACCGGCAAGCGTGGGATTCCGCTCATTTGCATCTCGACGGATTATGTTTTCGACGGCGGCAAAGGTGCGCCATATATGGAAAAGGATGCCGCCGCGCCGCTCAACGCCTACGGACGCAGCAAGCTAGCCGGCGAACGCCACGTGTCCGCCGCCAATCCCCGGCACGTCATCTTGCGCACGGCCTGGCTCTATAGTCCTCACGGGACAAATTTTGTCCGAACAATTCTGCGGCTTGCCCAGGAGCGGGAACGCCTCCCCGTTGTTGCCGACCAGCTTGGGTGCCCGACTTCGGCGCGCGATCTGGCAAAGGCATGCCTGGATATAGCGCTCTTCTGCGCGGCCAAGCCTGACCAGGAAAATTATGGCCTGTATCATTATGCCGGCGCTGGAGCGGCGACTTGGTTTGAATTCGCCAATGCCATCCTCGAAACGGCGGCCGGCCGGCTCTCTCGATTGCCCGAGCTTGTGCCGATACCGAGTGCTCAATATCCAAGCCCGGCATCCCGACCGGCCGACAGCCGGCTTGACTGCACGGCAGTCCGGCATGCTTTTGGACTGGCAGCGCGACCTTGGCATAGTGCATTGGCGGAAACGGTCGACTGCCTCCTCACGCGGCGGAGCTTGGTATGAAGGGCATCATACTCGCGGGCGGCTCGGGCACGCGGCTTTATCCGGCGACGCTGGCCATCAACAAACAACTGATGCCGGTCTACGACAAACCGATGATTTATTATCCGTTGTCGGTTCTCATGCTGGCCGGAATCCGCGACCTGTTGTTGATATCGACAGCCGAACATTTGCCACTCTATCAGCGCCTTCTTGGCGATGGGTCGGCATGGGGCGTCCGGTTCGATTACCTGGCGCAGGATAAACCTGTCGGCCTTGCTCATGCTTTCATTCTTGGGCGTCAATTCATCGGCACAGATCGCGTCGCGCTCATTCTCGGCGATAATCTGTTCTACGGGCACGGGCTTGGCGCCGAGCTCACCGACGCCGCCAAGCGGATGGAGGGCGCGACCGTATTCGCTCATCATGTCAGCGAGCCCAACCGTTACGCCGTGCTCAAATTCGATGATGCCGACCAGCCGACCGACATTGTCGAGAAGCCCAGCCAATTCTTGTCCAATTGGGCGGTCACCGGGCTCTATTTCTATGATAACGCCGTGCTCGAAATAGCAGCCAGCTTGCGCCCCTCAGCCCGGGGTGAACTCGAGATCAGCGATATAAACCGCCACTATTTACGTCTCAAACAACTGCAGGTCGTCAAGCTTGGACGCGGCTATACGTGGCTCGACACCGGCACTCACGACACACTCCTGGAGGCCGCCGAGTTCGTGCGATCGGTCCAGCATCGGCAAGGTCTGCTTGTCGGCTGTCCCGAAGAGGTCGCGTACCTGAAAGGCTTCATTACCGCGGAAAGTCTGCGCGCTTTAGCGGCGAAATATCACGCTTCGGCTTATGGGCGTTACCTTCAACGCATCGTCGATTGAAGTAGATATGACTGTCCCCGGCGCTTGACGCTTTATTCCCCGATCGGGTTGAAACGCAGCTTTGTCATGAATGTTCGCTCTCGCTCATGCGCGCCGCCGGGCTAGATCGAGGATATTGTGAAATTGACCGAACCGCAGCCGCGGATCCTCGCGCAACCTCATGCCGTCGCGCGCGATGTCGTAAGCGCGATCCGGCTGATTGCACACGATGTCCAGGCATTCCTCGAGGCTGTCATCATCGTAGCGGAACAGCAGCGCATTTTTGCCGTGCTTGAAAATGCTCTTGCCGGCGAGGTTGTCCTCCAGGATAGCGACACAGCCACCGTTGAGGGCATTCATCGTTCGATCGTGGATGATGTCGTTGACCGGGCTGACGCTCAGCACGCTTCGGCACATCGGAATCCGCGCCAGCGTGAACTGCATACCCACGTCCGTCTCCAGCGATGCGACGGAGCCGTTGAAATAGGGGGTTGCGCTGAGGTCGGACTGAATCAGCACTGGAAACTTTCGCGCAATCGAAAAAATCTTCAGCCGGCGGGACGTCTGTACTGACTGCTCGACGATCTGGCAAATTGAGTTGAACGTCTGGGCGGAAACGCTCTTACTGCGTACCGCCAACGCCGTGGCAATATGCAGATGCAGCGGTCGAATCAAATCGAATTTCGCGTGCGCGATCGCCTCACGGGCGGCATAGGCCAACGGCGCTTCGAGCGCGCTCATCGCCTCATCGTTTTGCGCCATGCTGCGGACGCGATGCAGGCTGAGCGGAACCATGCAGGCAATACGACGCTGCATGAATGCTTTCCGGGTCAGCCGTGCGACACGGGACCGCCGATTAGGACCAACGCCGCCCGTCGTGGCAGTCAGCGCGCCCGGGAGGCAATAGGTTTCAAAATACTGCCGCTCGTGTTCCGAATTGAGCAGAAAGCGGCTATTGGCGGCGGTCGAGCCATAAAATTCGTGCCATCGGCTGGACGGATGGTCCAAGATCCATTGCAGAACAACGGTTTTATTTTTCTCGGCGGCCGCAAGGAAACTGCCCGACATTAACCATGAATGATCCAGATCGGAATTGAAGCCCAAGACCGCGGTTGCTTGGTCATCAAGGCATAATTGCAATTCGGGTCGAAACCCCTCCGCGCGGAGCGGAATACTCCGGCACAGAACGCCTTGGCTTTCCAAATACTGCACGACGTTTTCGGCGTAGGTACGGTCGTGTTCGTGATCAACCAGATAGATGTAAACTTTCGCTGGCTCCGGCTCGTTGCGAGTAAATCGTCGAAGCCACTTCGGCATAGGGGGGCATCCTCGCTCTTAGGAAGGGCGCTGTATATCACGCGGCGTCATCTAAGCGTAAGGTGCGACTACAGCTATCAATCGCAGGGAGTCCTGACATGGCCGAGCAGACAATGTTGGGTCATTACGTTTGATGCAACAGGTCGAGCGTAATGAGAACTTGGCTAACTTGACGCCAAAGGGCGGTTTCGTAGCGGCTTAGTCGATCGACGCGCCATTATCGAGGTTGGCGAGGCGCAAAAAGCAGCGCCCGATCTCGTTATTGGTATTTTGAAGGTGCTTCAGTGTTGCAGCCCAAATCGCCCTGCCGGTTGTTCCAAGTTATCGAATCGCAATCTATTCGATGATTGCTACCCGTTGAGGCAGACTGGAAGCTGGCCTCGCCACCGATCGGACGGTGGCTTTGAAAGCGCGATCATGGTGCTGTTTTCGAGTTCCCTGCGCCTGTCTAACTTCACGGAGAATGTCGCTTTGTATTTGGAGCAGACCGTTCTCAATGGCGGTGGCACGGCGTAGACGCCATAACAAACCCGCCAGTCGTAACACCAGTTCGCGCTCTACGGCAGTTCGCGCGTCGAAGTCAGAGGTCACGGACAGAGCGCTTGGCCCGGATGAGCGCCAGAACTTGCGCTCCGCCGTGACGATAAGGTGCTGGTAGAGCGGGTCGGCATGGGCATTAATCTCCACCCACTTGCCGCCCCCGGTGATCACCGAGAGCACCGCCGACTTTGCCGCCACCGCCCACATATTGTGCTGCAGCTGGGGCATGTATTTCTCGGCGGCCTCCTCGGAGAACGACCAGGGCAGCATGAACTTGGCCTCAAACACCGCGCCGGTGCTCTCGACGCGGCCGTCGAGTGTCGCCGCCATCCACTTCAGCGCGCCGTGCTTCACATGCCGCTGCACATCGATGATGACCTGGCTGGTATTCAACCTCATACCACCGCCGATTAAGCTCCTCAGTGACCGTTCCAAGCTGGACAATGAGGCTCCTGGACAGGTCTTCCGGTTCGACCCCGCCTCGCTTCTCCCGCCACAACCGCACCAGGGCGACCTCGTCATTGCCCATGATGATCCGGGCGTCGGAGCCGCCAATGGCCAACCCACTGGCCGCGCTCATCAACGCGGTGCTCACGGTGCAACATGCGGGCTTAGGCCTGCAACGAATTGAATCCAAAAGTGTTCAAGTTCCATACCGGCTCCCGGTCGCCAGCCGGCGCCGACCGTGCTAGGGGAAGGCGGGGCGTTGGGGCGAGGGGACCTTTATGAGTGAGGCGGCAAAAGCAGGCGCGGACGGCGCATTGCGGATCGGCGTGATCGGCGTCGGCACGATGGGGTCGAACCATGCGCGGGTGCTGGCGGAACTGCCTGGCGTCAAGCTGGTCGGGGTCGTCGATCCCGACCGCAAGACGCGCGAGCACGTCGCCCGCCACCTCAAGTGTACAGCCTTCGCCGACCTCGACAGCCTGATCGAGCGCGGCGTCGATGCCGTCACCATCGCGGCGCCGACCCACCTGCATCGCGACATCGCCGTCGACTGCGCCGCGCGCGGCATCCACATCCTGGTCGAAAAGCCGATCGCCTCCACCATCGAGGAAGGCCGCGAGATCGTCGCCGCGGCGCGGCGTGCCGGCGTCACGCTGATGGCCGGCCATGTCGAGCGCTTCAATCCGGCGGTCGAGGCCATCAAGCGCGCGATCAAGGGCCAAAATATTCTTTCCATCGCCATCACCCGCGTCGGCCCGTTCCCGCCGCGCATGTCGAATGTCGGCGTCGTCATCGATCTCGCCGTGCACGATATCGACCTGATCCGCTGGTTCACCGATTCCGAGATCGTCGAAATCCAGCCGCAGACCTCGAGCGCGGTCGCCGAGCGCGAAGACATCGCGCTGTTGCAATTCCGCACCGCCTCCGGCGTGCTCGCCCACATCAACACCAACTGGCTGACGCCGTTCAAGGCGCGTACCATCCATATCGCCACCCGCGACAAATATCTGATGGCCGATCTGCTGACGTTGCAGGTCACCGAATGCTTCGGTTTCCAGCCGGACGGTGCTTATTCGATGCGGCACCTGTCGGTCGGCTACGCCGAGCCGTTGCGCGCGGAACTGGTCGCCTTCATCAGCGCCATCCGCAGCGGCGAGCCGCCCGCGGTGACCGGCGAGGAAGCCGTCGCCAGCCTCGAAATCGCGATCCGCTGCCTGAGCGCGCGCACCGCGCAGTCGAGCGCGCCGCGCAAGGGACCGCGCCGCGTTGTCGGCTGAGCGCGCGTGCAAGACAAGATGAATCAGCATACCCGCCTCGACGGCAGCCCGATCCCATTCATCGACGTCGCCGCCCAGCGCCGCCGTCTCGGTAGCGCGATCGACGATGCGGTCGGCCGCGTGCTGGCCCATTGCCAGTTCATCCAAGGGCCGGAAGTGCGCGCGCTCGAGGCCGATCTCGCGGCCTTCTGCGGCGCCAAACACGTCATCGGCTGTTCCAGCGGCACCGACGCGCTGCTGCTGGTGCTGATGGCGTGGCAGATCGGACCGGGCGATGCGGTGATCTGCCCGGCCTTCACGTTTTGCGCCACCGCCGAAGTGGTGGCGCTGCTTGGCGCGACGCCGGTCATGGCCGATGTCGCCGCCGACACTTTCAACCTCGATCCGGCAAGCTTTGAGCGCGCGGTGACGACGGCGCAGCGGCTCGGCCTGAGGCCGAAAGCGGTGATCCCGGTCGATCTGTTCGGTCTGCCGGCCGATCACGATGCCATTACGGCGATCGCCGCCGCGCACGGCATAAAAGTACTCGACGACGCGGCGCAGGCGTTCGGCGCCACCTATCGCGGCCGCAAGCTCGGCGCGTTGTCTGACGCGACGGCGACGAGTTTCTTTCCGGCAAAGCCGCTCGGCTGTTACGGCGACGGCGGCGCCGTGTTCACCGACGACGATGCACTGGCGGCGCGGCTGAAAAGCCTGCGCGTGCACGGCGAGAGCACCAACGACAAATACGATGCCCTCCATATCGGCATCACTGGCCGGCTCGATTCGATCCAGGCGGCGGTGCTGATCGAGAAGCTGAAAATCTTTCCCGACGAGATCGCCGCGCGGCAGGCGGTGGCGGCGCGCTACGCCGAGGGCCTCGCCGGTGTCGCGACGACACCGCGCACCGGCAATGAATCGACGTCGGTATGGGCGCAATACACCATTCGCCTCGAGCCCGGACGGCGCGACGCGCTCGGCGCGGCGCTCAAGGGGCAGGGCATCCCGACCGCGATCTATTACGCCAAGCCGTTGCACCGCCAGGCGGCCTATCGGCACTATCCGGTGGCCGACGGCGGCGTGCCGGTCAGCGACCGGCTGGCGGAAGAGGTGATCAGCCTGCCGATGCACGCTTATCTCGAGCCGCCGGTCCAGGATCGTATCATCGAAGCGGTGCGGCGGGCGCTCGCGGGCTAGCTCCCTCCCCCTTGTGGGGGAGGGTCGGGGAGGGGGGTCGGGAGGGCGACGCGCTGGCGTCGACACTGGTGTAAAACCTCTCGACCCCCACCCCTGCCCCTCCCCACAAGGGGGAGGGGAAAAGGCAACAATGCTCGATCGGATTCTCACCGTCGGCGGCTATACGCTGCTCTCGCGCCTGACCGGCTTCATGCGCGACATCATGCTGGCGGCGATCATCGGCGCCGGTCCTGTTGCCGACGCGTTCTTCGTCGCGTTCCGGCTGCCGAATCATTTCCGCGCCATTTTCGCCGAAGGCGCCTTCAACGCCGCGTTCATTCCGGCCTATGCGCGCATCCGCACCCAAGGCGGCGCGACGGCGGCGGCACTGTTCGGCGACCGCATCTTCACGCTGCTGCTGGCGACGCAGATCGTGCTGCTGGCGCTGGCGCTGCTGCTCACGCCGCAGGCCATCGATCTGCTCGCGCCCGGCTTTTCCCGCGACCCGCAGCAATTCGCGCTCGCGGTCAGCCTGACGCGGATCACGTTTCCTTATCTGCTCCTGATCACGCTGGTGACGCTGTGGAGCGGCATCCTCAACGCGCTCAACCGCTTCGCCGCCGCGGCCGCGGCTTCGACGCTGCTCAATGTTTCGATGATGGCGACGCTGGCGGTGGCCTGGCTGTTTCCAAGTCCCGGCCACGCTGCCGCCTGGGGCGTGCTGATTTCGGGCGTGCTGCAAGCCGCCCTAGTCGGCGGCGATGCCTGGCGGGCCGGCGTGATGACGTCGTTCCACGCTTTGACCTGGGACGACGACGTGCGCCGCTTCTTCAAGGCGCTGGTGCCGGCGACGGTCGGCTCGGCTGGGACGCAACTGGCGCTGTTCGCCGACACCATCATCGCGAGCTTCCTCACCACCGGCGCGTTGTCGGCGCTCTACTACGCCGATCGCATCGACCAATTGCCGATCGGCGTGATCGGCATTGCGGTGGGCACCGTGCTGGTGCCGGAGATGACGCACCGGGTCGCCGCCGGCGACCACGCCGGCGCCCGCTCGGCGCAAAATCGCGCCATCGAATTTGCGCTGCTGTTGGCGCTGCCTTGCGTCGTCGCCTTCCTGGTCATTCCCGGCACCATCATGCGCGGCCTTTTCATGCGCGGCGCGTTCACTGCCGAGGACGCGCACTCAGCCGCCATGACGCTCGCGGCCTATACCGTCGGTCTGGTGCCTTTCGTGCTCATCCGCAGCGTCGTCGCGCCGTTTTTGGCGCGCGGCGATACGCTCACGCCAGTCAAGGCGGCACTGACCGGCACCGCGGTCAACATCGCTTTCAAAATCGCGCTGATGGGCTCGCTCGCCCAGGTCGGGCTGGCGCTGGCGACCGCGATCGGGGCCTGGATCAATTTCATTCTGGTGTTGTGGTTCGCCGGCCGCGCCGGCCTGATCGCCGCCGATGCGACGCTCAAATCGTCGCTGGTCAAGCTCGCGGCGGCCGGCGTTGCTTTCACGGTCTTCCTTTTGATCGCGTCGCCCGTCGTCACATCTCTGTTATCGTCGATGTCCAGGTTCCGCCATGAGTCGGAATTGCTGGTGCTGGCGGTGCTTGGTGGCGCCTTTTACGGCGGACTCGTCGTCGTGCTGTTCGGCCGGCGTTGGCTGTCGCTGATGCGCGAGCAGGCGCAGACTGCGCCGTCGGCGCCGCTCGACGCGTTCGAAGGCACTTCCACGCCGGCCGCCGGGCCGGACGAAATTTAGCTGGGGCAAAAAAGCGATGCGCGTGACCATGATCGGCGCGGGTTATGTGGGGCTGGTGTCCGGCGCCTGCTTTGCCGATTTCGGCCACCACGTGACCTGCATCGACAAGGACGCACAGAAGGTCGCCGCGCTTAATCGCGGCGAAATCCCGATTTTCGAACCCGGCCTCGCCGATCTGGTCGAGGCCAATGTCCGGGAGCAACGCTTGCGCTTTGCGGTCGACACCGCATCCGTGGGCACTGCCGAGGCGATGTTCATCGCGGTCGGCACGCCGTCGCGCCGCGGCGACGGCCATGCCGATCTGAGCTTTGTCTATGACGCGGTGCGCGAGATCGCGCCGCTGTTGTCCGCCACCGTGGTGGTGATCACTAAATCGACCGTGCCGGTGGGAACCGGCGACGAGATCGAGCGCATCCTGCGCGACGCACGCCCCGATGCCGATATCGAGGTGGTGTCGAATCCGGAATTCTTGCGCGAAGGCGCCGCGATCCAGGATTTCAAGCATCCCGACCGCATCGTCGTCGGCACCGACGACATGCGGGCGCGCGCCGTGGTCGCGGAGCTCTACCGGCCGCTTTATCTCAACGCGTCGCCGATCTTCTATGTCAACCGGCGCACCGCCGAGCTGATCAAGTACGCCGCCAACGCCTTCCTCGCCACCAAGATCACCTTCATCAACGAGGTCGCCGATCTGTGCGAGCAAGTCGGCGCCGACGTCAACGAAGTGGCGCGCGGCATGGGCTTGGACAACCGCATCGGCGGCAAATTTCTGCACGCCGGGCCCGGCTTCGGCGGCTCGTGCTTCCCGAAAGACACCACGGCGCTGCTCAAGACCGCGCAGGATCACGGCGTGGCGCTGCGTATCGTCGAGGCGGTCGCATCGGTGAACGACCAGCGCAAGCGCGCCATGGCGCGCAAGGTGGTGGCGGCGCTCGACGGTTCGGTGCGCGGCAAGACCGTTGCCGTGCTCGGCCTGACCTTCAAGCCGAACACCGACGATACCCGCGATTCGCCTGCGATCCCGCTGATCACCGCGCTGCAGGACCAGGGCGCCACGGTGCGCGCCTACGATCCGGCCGGCATGGAGCAGGCCAAGCCGCAGCTTACGGGGGTGCAGTATTGCAGCGGCGCCTATGCGGCGGCCGAAGGCGCCCACGCCATCGTCATCGCCACCGAGTGGGAGCAGTTCCGCGCCCTCGATCTCGATCGCCTCAAAACCGTGATGGCGCAACCGGTGATCGTCGACCTGCGCAACATCTATCGCGCCGACGAGATGAAGCGGGCGAAGTTTCGTTATGTCGCGGTGGGGCGGCCGGGGGTGGACTAAGACGTGCGCTCACAATCGTGGTTGGTGAGCGCCAAAGGAGTGCAGCGATGACCATGACGGCGACGCTTCATGCAACCTTGGTCTTCGAGCGCGAGATCCCGGCGCCGGTTGAGGAGGTCTTCGTCGCATTCGCGGACCCGGTCGCTCGCACCGCGTGGGGCGCGCCCTCTGACACGGCGGTAGTGATCTATGACGAGGCGGACTTTCGCGAAGGCGGGCAAGATCGCTTCCGCTGCGGCGCCAAGTCGAACCCCAATATTTACGGCACGACGCGATATCTGGAGATCATCGCGAATCGCCGCGTGGTGTCCAGCGAAACAATTGTCGTCGATGGCAAGCGCTTGTGCGCGTCCCTGGCCACGCTCGAACTGACCCCCGACGGCGAGAAGACCAAGCTCAAGAGCACGACTCAACTTGCTTCATTCATAGGCGAAGACATGGTCAAGGGTCACGAGACGGGCACCAACGCCTCACTCGACAACCTCGTACAACACTTTTCGAAATAAGCGCAGAACGCGCCGACGCTCCTGGCAATGACGCGCGATGCCGGATGTGCCAAGCTGTGCTAAACGGGCATCCAGCATGAACGACCAAACCCCCTTCATCGGCCGCTCCATGACGCGGCGCGAGGACCGCCGGCTCCTGACCGGGCGCGGCCAGTACATTGCCGATCTCGAATTGCCGCACATGCTGCACGCGGTGTTCGTGCGCAGCCCGCAGGCCCATGCGCGCATCAAGGCGATCGACGTGTCGCGCGCCGCTGCGGCGCCCGGCGTCTTCCATGTGCTGACCGGGCTGGAGCTCGCGCGCGTGCTGCCGCCGGTGTCGGACACGCAGGTGGTGCTGCCGAGCAAGTGGACGGCGTTGGTGCAGCACAAGTTCATCAATCCGCAGCAGCCGCTGTTGGCCCATGACAAGGTCCGCCACGTCGGCGAGGCGGTGGCGGTCATCGTGGCGGAGAACCGCTACGCCGCCGAAGACGCGGCGCAATTGGTCGAGCTCGATCTCGAGCCGCTGCCGCCGGTGCTGGATCCGGAAGCGGCCCTGCGCGACGGCGCCATCATCGTCCACGACAAATTCTCAACCAACCTGCTCGGCGCCTTCACCATCGGCAAAGGCGATGCCGATGCCGTTCTCAAACGCGCGCCGCGCAGGCTGCAGCGGCGGTTCTACCATCACCGTTACGTCGCACTGCCGATGGAATGCCGCGGTGTCGTCGGCCTGCACGATGCGCGCACCGATACGGTGACGATCTGGTCCGCCACCCAGGTCGTGCATTGGCTCAAGCGCGAGGCGGCCGGCGTGTTGCGGCTGCCCGAGGCAAAAATCCGCTGCGTCGCGCTCGACGTCGGCGGCGGCTTTGGCGTCAAGGGCCACGTCTATCCGGAAGATTTGCTGATCCCTTATCTGGCGCGCCGGCTCGGCCGGCCGGTGAAATGGATCGAGGACCGCCACGAGCACATGCTGTGCTCGTGCCATTCACGCGACCAGATCCACGACGTCGAAATCGGCTTCGACGACGATGGTCGCATCCTGGCGCTGCGCGATCATTTTTTGGTCGATTGCGGCGCCTGGAATCCGATCGGCGCCGGGATTGCCTACAACACCGCGGTGCACGTGCCGGGGCCGTACAAGATCGGCGCCATCGCCATATCGGGCCGCATCGCCGCGACCAACAAAGTGGCGAATGCGCCGTATCGCGGCGCCGGCCGCCCCGAAGCGGCGTTCGCCATGGAGCGCAGCATCGACCTCGTTGCCGCGGAGCTCGGCCTCGAGCCGGCCGAGGTGCGGCTGCGCAACATGATCCCCGCCGCCGAAATGCCCTACGCGGTCGGCATGCCGTATCGCGACGGCCAACCGATCGTGCTCGACGGCGGCGACTATCCGGGCGCGCTGCAAAAGGTGCTGGCGGCGCTCGGCGGCGTCGACGCGTTTCGCACGCGCCAGCGCGCAGCGCTGCAAGCGGGGCGCTATCTTGGTCTCGGCATCGGCTGTTACGTCGAAGGCACCGGCGTCGGCCCGTTCGAGAGCGCGCTGGTGCGCATCGATCCGTCCGGCAAGATTTTCGTCACCTCGGGCGCCTGTCCGCAAGGCCAGGGCATGGAGACCATTTTCTCCCAAATCGTCGCCGATGCCTGGCAGGTGACGCCCGACGACGTGGTGATCTCGCTCGCCGATACCGCGGCGATCGCCATCGGCTTCGGCACCATTGCCAGCCGCAGCACGGTGACGTTGTCGGCGGCGATCCACGGCGCCACGGAAAAATTGCGCGACAAGGTGTTTTCTATCGCCGCCAACATGCTGGAATGTTCGGCAACCGATCTCGAATTGCGCCGCGGCCATGTCGGCATCGTCGGCGTGCCGGGCGCCGAAGTCTCGCTCGCCAAGGTGGCGGCAGCTGCGCGTCCAGGCTGGGACAATAGCCGCCCCGCCGGCGTCGATGCCGGGCTCGAGGAGACTTATTACTTCGAGCCGCCGACCGTGACTTGGTCCTATGCGGCGCATGCGGCGGTGGTCGAGGTCGACATCGAGCTTGGGCGGGTGAAGGTCGAGAACTATGCCATCGCGCATGATTGCGGCGTCGTGGTCAATCCGATGCTGGTCGAGGGTCAGATCGTCGGTGGCGCCGTGCAGGGGCTGGGCGGCGCGCTGCTCGAAGAAATCAAATATGACGCCGAAGGCCAGCCGCTGACCACGACGCTTGCCGATTACATGTTGCCGACCGCCTGCGACCTGCCGCCGATAACAATCATCCACCAGCATTCGCCGTCGCCGCTCAATCCGTTCGGCGTCAAAGGCGTCGGCGAAGGCGGCCCGATCGCGCCGCCCGTGGTGATCGCCAACGCCGTCTCCGACGCGCTACGTCCGTTCAAGGCCGAGTTCAACCGGACGCCGGTCACGCCGCAGGCGATCGACGCGGCGGTGCGCGCGGCGTTACGCGCGCGCTGAGCCGTTCGTGTTCACTCCGCCGGTGCGATGACGGCGTCGGCCTGGCCGGCGCGTTCGAGCGATTTCGCGACGAAACCGTTGGCCTTCATCTCCTCGACGAAGGTTTTGAGATATTGCAAGCCGGCGTTGCGGCCGAGCTGCGTGCCCATGGCCTCTCTGATCTCCTGGAAATGCTCCGGCATCACGCGCATGTCCGGATGGATTTTGGCGTACGCGTTGAGGAATTGCCGCACGCCGGCAGCGGCATCAAGCTTGCCGGCAACAAAGCCTTCGAGCGCGAGCGGCGGAGACGGATAGCGCACCAGCGTCGCGTGCTGCAGCGTCCGCGTCAGATAGAGGTCGTAAGCCGAGCCTTTGGCCACGGCGATGCGGATGCCGTTGCGGTCGACATCGGCAATTGTCTTAAGCGGCGAGTCCGCCGCAACCATATAGGTGCCTTCGATGATGACGTAGGGCGCGGTAAAACCGATGACGGCGGCGCGTACCGGCTCGATGGCGAGAAAGGCGATGTCCCATTCGCCGGCCTTCACCGCGTCCGTGACCTTTCCGGCGGTGTCGTAAACCGTAAGCGCGATCGGTGTGCCGAGGCGCCGTGCGAGCTCGTTGGCCAGATCCACCGTCACGCCGTGCACGCCCGATGCATCTTTCTGCACGAGGACGACATTGCCGGCATTGATCGCGGCGCGCAGCGTGCCTGTCGGCGCGAGGTCTTTGACGGCTTCGGGTGGGGCAGCACCCGCCGGCTGTGCGACGGCGGCGACGGCCGTAACGAGCATGGCGATCATGGCCGCGCCGAGCGTCTTGTACATTTTAATCCTCCCGCAAATCTTCAACTCAGCAGCCGCCGCACGGCCGACGTCCAGGCCGCCAGTTTTCGCTCGCGCGTACCGGCATCCATCTGCGGCGTGAACCGGCGTTGCAATTGCCAATGCGCCGCGAAGCGATCCGGTTCGGGAAAAAATCCGGCGCGCAGGCCGGCGAGATAAGCGGCGCCGAGCGCGGTGGTTTCCCGGATCTGCGGCCGGTCGACGATGCAGCCGACGAGATCGGCGAGACGCTGCATGGTCCAATCCGAATTCGCCATGCCGCCGTCGACGCGCAAAGTGGTGAGCGCGTTCGCGCCGCCGCGCCAATCCGCTCGCATCGCGTCGAGAAGATCGACGGTCTGGAAGCAAACACTCTCCAGCGCCGCTTGCGCCAATTCGCGCGGCCCGGTGGCCCGGGTGAGCCCGAACAGCGCGCCACGCGCCTCGGGCCGCCAATAGGGCGCGCCCAAGCCGACGAAGGCCGGCACCAGCACGACCTCCTGGGTCGGATCGGCGGCTTCGGCGAGCGTGCCGGTCTCCTCGGCGCTTTGCACGACGTGCAAACTGTCGCGCAGCCATTGCACCGACGCGCCGGCAACGAAGATCGAGCCTTCGAGTGCGTAATGGCGCACGCCGTCGAGCTGATAGCCGATGGTGGTGAGAAGCCGGTTGTTGGAAGCGACCGGCGTCGTGCCGGTATTGAGCAAAGCAAAACAGCCGGTGCCGTAAGTGGCCTTGACCATTCCCGGCGCGAAGCAGGCTTGGCCGATCAAGGCGGCCTGCTGGTCGCCGGCCATGCCGTAGATCGGGATGGCGCCGCCGAACAGGTCCGGATCGGTCATGCCGAACGCGGCGGAGCAATCCAGTACCGCCGGCAAAATGGTTTTGGGCACGCCGAGCAGCGCCAACAGCCGATCATCCCAGCGGCCTTCATGAATATCGAACAGCAGCGTGCGCGAGGCATTGGTAGCGTCGGTGGCGTGCACTTTGCCGCCGGTGAGCCGCCACAGCAGATACGTATCGACGGTGCCGAACGCCAGCTCGCCGCGCGCGGCGCGCTCAGCGATGTCCGGCGCGCAATTCAACAGCCAGGCGAGTTTTGTGCCGGAGAAATACGGATCGAGCAAAAGCCCCGTCTTCCTCGCGAAATCCGCTTCATGGCCCGCGGCCTTGAGGCGCGCACAAAAATCCGCGGTGCGCCGGTCCTGCCAGACGATGGCGCGGTGCACGGCGCGGCCGGTGGCGCGGTCCCACAACAGCGTGGTCTCGCGCTGATTGGTGATGCCGATGGCGACGATGTCGCGTGCGGCGGCGCCGGCCTTTTGCATGGCGCCACGGCAGCACGCGACCGTCGTCGTCCAAAGATCTTCCGGCTCGTGCTCGACCTCGCCGTCGGCGGGGAAATGCTGCGGAAATTCCTGTTGCGCGAAAGCCGCCACCGAGGTGTCGGCCCGGAACAGGCTGGCCCGGGTCGAGGTCGTGCCCTGGTCGATGCTCAAGACATAAGATGTCACCCGCGCCTCCCGGCGGCCGCCGCAACACGGGCTTCACAATACAATGATTAGGCAGCGTCGGGACCCCGCCAAAGCGAGCCCGGCTTGCCGCTACCAGCGAAGATCCAGCATTGCCTTCATCTCGGCCGTGCAAGCCTGCCAAAGCAGGTCGCGGCTCGAAGAGCCGACCTCTCGCCGCCACGCATCGTCATGTCCGTCAACGAAGTGCATGCGCTCCTCAGGAAGCGAATGCGCATAGGCGAATGCGGCGATGGTGTTGTTGTCGGCGCCAAGCACGCCGGCGATCTTGCGCAAGATGGCGCCGGGATCCCGGCAAGCCTCGCCATAAGTGAGCCAGTGAATGCGGAACGGCAGTTTTTTGTTGTCGGCGCAATCGATCCAGGCTTGCAGCCACGGTATGAAATTTTCGATGCATTGCCGCTCGATACGCCGCGCCAATAGCTCGCCGCCGCCGTCGCGTCCCCGCGCGAGATGGTGCACTTGCGAGCGCGCGGCGGCGCGCGGATCGCGGATGAGCACAAAAATGTCGCGCGGGCCGCGCCCTTGCAGCACGCCGATATTGAAGTCGTTCGCCGCGAAATGATCCTGGGTGATGGCGCCGCCTTCCAGGAACATGTTGAGCCATGACGGCACAAGATACCGATCGGGAAAATTCCCGGCGCTGATGTGCAGGACCGGAATGTCGACCGCCCGCGCCAGGGTGTAGGTGAGCGTCGCGCTGGCCGAGCGCGGCATGCAGGCGATGAGGATCGGCGGCACGCCGCGCTTCATGGCGGCAAGCTGGCGGTCGCGGAGAATGTAGGAAAGATTCACATGATCGGAGAACAACAGATCGCTTTCGCCGTTCGGCATGGTGTGGGAGTCGGTCAAGTGCGGCGCCATTTCGGTCGGATTGCCGGAATGGGCGTGCAACAGGCCGAGGTGATAATGCATCGCCTCGGTGAAGTAGCTGTCGCTGTTGTCGGGCGAGCCGTGGATTCCGATCTGGTGGAGCACGAAATCGCTCGCCGCACGGCTGCCGCGCCCGCGCGCAATGGCAAGCGCCTCTGTCGTGATCCTGCGAGCCGCGCGCGGCGATAGCTGCCCATTGAGCCGCGAAAGCGACAGCTCCGACATCGCCTGCGGCCGCCGGCGATCCGCTTGCGACCGGCCCTCGCCGGCATCGAGCTGCATTCCGTCGATGAAGCGCCGCGCCGGCCAGGCATTTTCAAATTCATTGAGGTCGGGCGGCGGGGCGAGATGCGAATGCCAAATGCGGATGTTGCCGACCGCATATTCGCCAAGGCCGCGGTAGTTATAGAGCGGCGAGAGCACGTAAGGCGTGAAACCGCTCTGCTCCAGCGCCAAATTCAGAAACGGCTGGTCGCGCGGAAAATCGCTCTTGGCGCCGACGGTCGCGCACAGATCACGCCAGCGCTCGAGCATCTGGCGCACCGCGGCCGTCAGGTGAAAGAAAATGACGCCCGAATTATACATGATCTGATCGGCTGGCTCGGTGCCGAGCTCGCGCATGATGCGGGCGAAATTGAAGAATTCCGGTAAATTGTAATTCGGCGCCGGCGCCATGGCGATGCCGTGCCGTTCGGCCTTGGCAAAGCCGAGGCTCACATCGCCGACGATTTTTGCATCGGTGTCGAGATAGAGAAACGTGTCGTAGCCACCCGGCAGGAGATCGACGAGCCGCGATTTCTCGAGATTGTTTGAGTAGAGGAGCTGCGTCTGAACGATCGACGTGAAAGCGGGATTGCCCTTGGCGTATTGCGCGCCTTCCGCATCGGTGATCAGAACGCGGTCGGCGTCGATCGCCGCGGCACTGCGCGCGCTGTCGATGGCTTCACCGATGAAGCGCTCACCCCAGCAGAACCAGACGATCGCGCGTTTCATCGCGAGCCGCGTCCGGCTGCGTCACGGATGCCGCGCGCCATCATGCGTCAGCGCTTCGCGAAAGACGCCAACGCTGCGAATGTCGCGACCCGATCGGCGGGCACGGCCAGCAAATCGTAGAATTCGCCGCCGTCATGGAGGTCGCCCATCTCCACGAGTTCGAACGCATCATGAGTGGAATTTCGGTCGCCGACGTTGCGAAAGCAACGATAATCGTAAGGCGCCAGGAATGCCGCAACCTCGGGTAGGCTGACGCCGTATCTCGCCATCTGGGCAATAGATATTTCCACGTAAAGAACCGGCCGGTCGCGCCCGATCATGCGTTCGGCCGATCGCAAGACCGCCAGTTCCATGCCCTCGACGTCGATCTTGATGACCGCGACACGGCGCCGCGGCTCCGATCGATCTCGAAGATCGTCGAGGACGATGGCGGGAATCGCCGCACCCTCGGCATCGGGCATGAAATAGGTCGCGCTGGTATGTCGATCGACGCGCACGCGCCGGTAGCGAGCGCCACATCCTCCAGCCACGCCGAGACGCGCCGTGACCCGGCCTTGCAAACCCAATGAAATGAGATTCTGCCGCAACAGCACGAAGCTCTCCGCATCGGCTTCGATGGCGATGACCTGGCCATTTTCGCCGGCCGCGATCGCCAGGGGTATGGCGAAGGTGCCGATATGGGCGCCGACGTCGTAAATCAGATCGCCGGCTTTGACGAAGTTTTGCAGCAGCGCGACTTCGTTGCGCGTATGCGCGCCGAATTGCTCGATCTGCCGGGTCGCAAAATCTCCGGCGAACGCCGTCATCGGACCGAAGATGCTTTGCACCTCGACGGTGCCCGCGCGTTGCGACGCCAATCGATTCCGCCAATGCTTGAGCCAGCGCCGCATGGGTCGATCTTGATTGTTAGGCCGGTGGAACCGGCCGCCAATCCGGACAATAGCTGCTTGCGTTGCCGGCGCGAAACCGGTTGCGCAAGCGTGCGGCTCCTTGACCCTCGCGCCCCCCGGCGATAGCGTTCTTCCAAGTTTGAGCATGATCTTTTCCGAAAACCGGTACCCATCCTCGGATCAAGTCCAAGGACAAGCTTTTCGGGATCATGCTCTAACAAACACCGCGGGGAGGATTTGCCATGACGTCCTTCACCATCACGCCGCTTACGGATCACACCGGCGCCGAAGTCGCCGGCATCGATTTCACCAAGCCGATCGATGCCGAAGCGGGCGCCACGCTCAATCGCGCCTTCGCCGAGCATCACGTCCTGGTCATGCGCGACCAGCATTTTGCGCCGGAACAGTTCAAGGACGCCGTGCAGCTGTTCGGTGAATTGCAGCCGCACGACAAGAAAGAACACCACGTTCCCGGCCACCCCGACGTGTCCTATGTGTCCAACGACGAGTTCGTGAACGGCCGGCGCATTATTCCCGGCGAGACGTTCCACACCGACCACTCCAATCATCCGCGGCCGCCTAAGGCGACGACGCTGTTTGCGGTCGAGCTGCCGTCGCGCGGCGGCGACACCCAGTACGTCAACGTGCACGACGCCTATGACGATCTGCCCGAGACCACCAAACAAAAAATCGACGGGCTCAAGGCGGTGCACGCTTATCTCAGCAAGTACAGCCCGCGCCCGCTCGGCCATCTCAGCGAGGAGAGCCGGCGCAACCTGCCGCCGCCCGGCGTGCACCCGCTGGTGCGCACCCACCCGGAGAACGGCCGCAAGGCGCTGTTCCTCAATCCGGTGCGCATGGAATCGATCATCGGCATGGAAGACGCCGACGCGCTCAAGCTGATCGGCGAATTGATGGCGCACGCGACCCAGAAGAAATTCGAATACCGCCACCAGTGGCGTTACGGCGACTGGGTGATGTGGGACAATCGCAGCGTCATGCACCAGGCCAATCCCGATTACGACATGAGCCAGCGCCGCTTCCTCTATCGCCTCATGCTCAAGGGCGAAGTGCCGGCGTGAATATCCGTACCATCATCGTCGGCGCCGTTGTTGTCGTCATCGCCTTCATCGGCGCCAACGCGCTGCTGAACCTGCTATGGCCGGCGACGGCGCCGTTGCAAGAGGGGCGGCCGGCCCTGGTCGCGGTGCCGCCGCTGCAGCCGCTGACCGGCACCTCGACGGTGCTGGCGCCGGCGGCCATCGCGCTCACCGCGATCCGCGACGCGCTCGACGTGCAGGCGCCGCGCAATCTGTCCGGCAAGCCGCAAAATCCGGTGTCGCAGCTTCTGACCAATGCCGACCTCAACTTCGACATTGCGCGCGGGCCGTTCACCGTATCCGGCCGGCCCGACGCGCTGGTGGTGGTGACGCCGCTGACCGGTCAGTTCAAGGCCACCGGCCAGATCGCCAGCGGCGCCAACTCGGTCGGCAACACCATCGGCAATCTGGTCGGCGGCAGCGTCGGCCAGGCGGTGCAGAATTTTGCCGGCAAGGCGTTCGATCAGCACGCCGACATCCAGGGCACGGTGACGACGACGTCGAAGCCGACGATTTCGCCGAACTGGCGGCTCGCGCCCAATCTTTCGGCGCAGGTCAATGTCGTCGACGTCATCCTGCCGATCGCCGGCCTAAAACTCAGCGTTGCCAACCAGGTAAAGCCGTTCCTCGACAACGCGGTGCGTAGCCAGACCGGCGCCTTGGAAACGCGGCTGCGCAACGATCCGTTCATCGAGAACGCGGCGCGCAGCGAATGGGTCAAGCTTTGCCGCGCCATCCCGCTCGGCACGGCCGGGCAGGGCATGCCGAACCTTTGGCTCGAAGTGCGTCCGACCCGCGCCATTGCCGCACAGCCGAAGATCGACGGCAGCGCGGTGACGCTGCTCATCGGCGTACAGGCCGATACCCGCATCGTGCCGACCGAGACCAAGCCGAATTGCCCGTTTCCGCAAACGCTCGATCTGGTGCCGCAGGCCAACGAGGGCAGCGTCAACATCGCGGTGCCGATCGACATTCCGTTCCCGGAAGTGAGCCGGCTCCTGGAGGCACAACTCGGCGGCAAGACTTTTCCCGAGGACGGCAGCGGCTCGTTCACCGTGACCATGAAGCACGCCGCCATCGCCGCGTCCGGCGACCGGCTGTTGATCTCGCTTCTGGTCAACGTCAAGAAGCGCGGCCTGCTAAGCTTTTTCGGCGCCGAGGCCACGGTGCACGTCTATGGCCGGCCGGTGCTCGACCAGGACCGGCAGATCCTGCGCTTTAACGACGTGACGCTCGACGTGCAATCGCAAGCCGCCTTCGGCCTGCTCGGCGCCGCGGCGCAAGCGGCCACGCCTTACCTGCAAAAAATTCTCGCCGACAAGGCGGTGATCGACCTCAAGCCGTTCGCCGCCGATGCCAAGCAGCGCATCGCCGCGGCGGTCGCAGGCTTCGTCGCGCAAGGCAGCGGCGTCTCCGCCAACCTCGCCGTCAACGATCTGCGCCTCACCGGTATCGCCTATGACGACAAGACCCTGCGCGTGATCGCCAACGCCACCGGCGCGGTGAACGTGGCGGTGTCGTCGCTGTCGATGCAGTAGGGTTTTAATTGGATTTATCGAGCGCGTCCTCCGCTCAATGAGTGGTCCAAAGTGACCGTACAAATTGAACGCGCATTCCGATGCGCTCCATGTTGCGGTGACTTGTCGAGAACGGAGCCGCGCCACTAAAGACGGTATCCACGCCGGCCGCAGCGGCATCAGAAATTCGTCGCTGAAGAAGAGCCGATTGAAAGCCCTGCCGACGGAATGCCGGGCTGGTCGTCGCATCCGCAAGGTAGCCAACGCCATCCTTGAGATAGAGGGTCGCGGCTGCTGCGGGTTGATCGTTCAATCGGCCGACATAGAGCGACCATCCGGCTTGGTTCAGCCACGGCCTGACATTGATCTTGAACTGGGCCTGATCCTTTTCGGCAATCCCCCAACCGGCCACGTAAGCGTCGAGATAGTCTTCCATAGTGTCGGCAGTGGCGACCGGCTCGATAGTGACTGGATCATCAGCAGGAGCCGCTCTCGCCGGCTCGCCGATGAGGGAAACGTGAAACCCGGACTGGAAAAATCCGAGTCGCGTCAACTCGCGCCCCAGGCTCGCGGCGTAGTGTCCTGGAACCATCTCAAACGTTGGTTTGATGCCATGCTCGCGGTACCAGCATACGAGCTCTTCGATGCGCTGCTCGTGTCCCGCACGCAGACCGACGACTCGAGAGAACGACGGCAATCGCGACATCAAAGCAACAGCCGTTTCATCCACCCATCGATAATGAATGCCGATCGGGTTCCCCGGCAGCCGCTCAAGAACCTTCATGCGCGATATCGTATAGAAAATATCTACAGCCAACGTTCGCTGCATTCGATCTAACGATGGGACAACTGCATCGCTCGTCTGCATCGGCATGCGTCAAGCTCGAGAGGCAGGATCATTGTAGCATTGTTGGGCCGCTCGGGGTTGGCCGACGCATGTCTTCGCGGTGCTCGAAATCCGGTCGCGCAGCCACGCCCTAGTAGCCGCGCCGGCGCCGTTTCTTGGCGGCCTTCTTGGCGGCATAGCGCGCCTCGTTGGCGGCCGTTTGCTGCGCGCTCAGGACGGCGTCGCTGACGTTTTTTTGCCCGGGCGCCACCGTTTCCGCTTTGACCCTGTCGAGGACGAAGCGCGCGTAGTCGTCCATGTCACCCTTGAACGGCTTTATCTGACTGTCCGCGGTCAGCCACAGCCGGTCGGCCACCAGATCGATCAGCGAGCGGTCGTGGGTGATGAGAATGACGGCGCCGTCGTAGTCGTTCAACGCATCGAGCAGCGCGCGGCGGCTGTCGATATCGAGATGATTGGTCGGCTCGTCGAGGATCAGCAGGTGCGGCGCCGCCATGGCGATGAGGTTCAAAAGCAACCGCGCCCGCTCGCCGCCGGACAGATTGGCGACCGTGGTTTCCTGCTTGTCGAACGACAGCCCGAACTGCGCCAGTTTTGAGCGGCGCGACGACTCGCTGTCGTCGGGAAGCTCGCGCCGGATGATGTCCAAAGGCGTGTCGTCCGGGTCGAGCGCCTCGATCTGATGCTGATGAAACCAGCCGACCTTGATGCGGTTTTCCCGCTTCATCTGGCCGGCTTGCAGCGGCAACGCGCCGGCGATCATCTTGGCGAAGGTCGATTTGCCGGCGCCGTTGACGCCCAAGAGCCCGATGCGGTCGTCGACGTCGAGCCGCAGGTTGAGATTGCGCAACACCGTGGTCTTGTCGTAGCCGACCGAAACGTTTTCGAGCTGAATGAGCGGTGGCGCCAGCGGCCGTGCCGGCGACGGCAGCGTGAACGGCGCCACGCGCTCCTCGACCGTCTCGGCGATCGGCTCCAATTTGGCGAGCCGCTTGATACGCGATTGCGCCTGCGTCGCCTTGCTGGCTTTGGCGCGGAAGCGATCGATGAATTTCTGCAAATGCGCGCGCTCGGCGTCCTGCTTGGCGCGCGTAGCGGCCTGCAGCCGTGTTTTTTCCGCGCGGCGATGCTCGAAATCGTCGTAGCCGCCGGTGTAGAGATCGAGCTTGCCTTCGCTCAGGTGCAAAATGGCGTCGACCGAATTGTTGAGCAGCTCGCGGTCGTGGCTGACGATGAGCGCGGTTTTGGGATATTTCTTCAACCGCGCTTCGAGCCACAGCGCACCCTCGAGATCGAGGTAATTGGTCGGCTCGTCGAGCAGGAGCAGATCGGGCTCGGCGAACAGCGCCGCGGCCAGCGCCACGCGCATGCGCCAGCCGCCGGAAAATTCCGCCATCGGTCGCTCGAGATCGTCGTTGGAAAACCCCAGCCCGCTCAAGATTTCGGCGGCGCGCGCCGGCGCGCGATCGGCGTCGATGGCGTTGAGGTGCTGGTAGATCTCGGCAAGGTGTTCGGGCTCGGCGATCTCCAACTGGGCATTCAAGGCGTCACGCCGGGTATCGGCGGCAAGGATCGTGTCCAGCAAGGTGACCGGCGTGGCCGGGTGCTCCTGATCGACCGATCCGATTTTTGCCGCCTTCGGCAACAGGATATCGCCCTCCTGCGCGGCGAGCTCGCCGACGATCAGCTTGAACAAGGTCGATTTGCCGACCCCATTGCGTCCAACCAGGCCAACCTTGGTGCCGGTCGGAATCATGACGCTCGCCCGGTCGAAAAACCGGCGGCCCCAGGCGTCGAAAACGAGATTGTCGATTTGCAGCATTTTTTTGGGGTGCCAGGGGGAGATCGCGGGTGCGAAGGGAGCCGCTTCTTAATGCGGTCCGTTACCGATGGCCAGCTTTGAAATTGCGCGAAGCCGATCAGGGAGTCCGGGCGCGCGGATTTTGTCCGCGGCCCGGGTTGGCTTCGAGTTTCCGCTCTTGCGGCACCATCGCCAGCGTCAGCCGTTCGGTCCCGCGCAGCACGTCGAGCTTGACCTCGCGCCCGATGGTCTCGCCGGTGAGCGCGCGCACGAGATCGTCGGCGCCGGCGATGGTCGTACCGTCGATGCCGAGCAGGATGTCGCCGACCTTGATGCCGGCGCGCGCGGCCGGCGAATCCGGCTCGACGGTGCCGACCATCACCGCGCTGTCCTGGGCGACGCCGGTGAAGTGCTGGCGCCGCCGCGAAATCGCGGCATGCTGGGCGGCGACGCCGATGAAGGCGCGGCGCACCCGGCCGTGGCGCACCAGCTCGCCGAGCACGAAGCTTGCGGTATTGGCGGCGACCGCGAAGCAGATGCCTTGCGCGCCCATGATGACCGCGGTGTTCACGCCGACCACTTCGCCGTGCGAGGACACCAGCGGGCCGCCGGAATTGCCGGGGTTGAGCGCGGCATCGGTCTGGATCACGTCGTCGATCAGCCGGCCGGTGCGCGAGCGTAACGAGCGGCCGAGCGCCGAGACGACGCCGGTCGTCACCGTCGATTCGAAGCCGAGCGGATTGCCGATGGCGATCACCAATTGGCCGCGCTTCAAGCGCTTGGAATCGCCGAGCGGCGCCGCCGGCAAGGTCACCGGCTCGACGATGCGGATCAGCGCCAGATCGGTGTCGGGATCGTCGCCGACCAGCCGCGCGGTGAGGTGCTGGCCTTCCGGCGTCGTCACCTCGATGCGCGCCGAGGAACTGGCGGTGCTTCCCGCGCCGGCAACGTGGCTATTGGTCAGGATCAGCCCATCGGGCGCCACCACGACGCCGGAGCCGGTGCCGCCGCGAGGACGGCCGTTAGCCTCGCCGGCGTGAATCGTGAGCCCGACAACGGCAGGGCCAACTTTATCGACCACGTCGATGACGGCACGCGAATAGGCGTCGAGGAGCGCCTGGTCCTCGATCGGAACTTCGGCAGGAGCGGTTGCGGCAGCGCCGCCGCCGTCCCCGACGGCATCGTGCAAAGGTATGATTTTCATGTTTTGTCAGGTGGTTAGCCCAGCATCCGCCGGGGGCCGGCGATCGCGCCGGTCGACGCCATATATGGGAACCAGGCGGCGACGAGGGAAGGGCGGGCGGCCTGCGGTTGACAGCGGCGGCGGCATATGGTGCCCCGGTCCGCCTTGAAGGAAGAACTTATGACTATCTCACGTGCGGCGCGCCTTGCCGTCCTCGTGGCCGCCGCTGCGCTGACCGGCTGCGGCCAAGGCCAGCAGCAGCAAAGCGCCGCCGCGCCGCCCGCCGTGACCGTGGCCAACCCGGTGCAGCGCACGGTGGTCGACCAGGACGAATATGTCGGCCGCTTCGCCGCTGTGGAATCGGTCGAGATCCGCTCGCGGCTGTCCGGCTATCTCTCGGCAATCCATTTCATCGACGGCCAGATGGTGCAGGAGGGCGATCTGCTGTTCACCATCGACCGCCGGCCGTTTCAGATCGTGCTAGAGCAGATGAAGGCCAATCTGGCGCAATCGCGCGCCAATCTCGCCTTCACCGAAGCCGACCTGCAACGCGGCCAGCAACTGCTCGGCAACAAGACCATCACCGAGCAGGCCTACGACCAGCGCACCCAAGCCAAGCGCGTCGCCGAAGCCGCCGTCGCCGCGCAAGAGGCGATGGTGCATTCGGCCGAGCTCGATCTCGAACAATACAGCGAATTGCGTTCGCCGATCGACGGCCGCATCGGCGACCGCAGGGTCGCCGTCGGCAACCTGATCACCGGCGGCGCCGGCGGCGCGACGACCTTGCTCGCCACCATCGTTTCGGTCGATCCGATCCGTTTCGAATTCTCATTCGACGAGGCGTCGTATCTGCGCTACGTGCGCTTCGCCACGTCGAGCCAGGACGTCGCCAGCCTGCACGGCAATGTTCCGGTCACGCTCAAGCTGATCGACGAGAAGGATTTCCCGCACCAGGGCAAGATCGATTTCGTCGACAACGTCATCGACCGTTCCTCGGGCACCATCCGCGGCCGTGCCGTCTTCGACAACGGCGACGGCATTTTCACACCCGGCATGTTCGGCCGCGTCCGCGTGCCCGGCTCGCCGCCCTATACCGCGCTGCTCGTTCCCGACGCCGCGATCGGCACCGAGCAGGTGCGCAAGTTCGTGCTGGTCGTCGACGACGGCAACGTGGTGCAACAGAAATACGTCACCCTCGGCCAGATCGACGGCGGCCTGCGCGTGGTCAAGGACGGGCTCGCCGCCACCGATCGCGTCATCGTCAACGGCCTGATGCGCGCGCGGCCCGGCCAGAAGGTTACGCCGCAGCAAGAAGGCACGCCAACAAAACCCAAAGGGCCGAACGAAGCCAAGGCGGGGTGAGGCCAGAAAATGCGCATCTCGCATTTCTTCATCGACCGGCCGATCTTCGCCGCCGTGGTCTCGATCGTGTTCGTCATCCTCGGCGGCGTATCGTTCTCGCGGCTGCCGGTGGCGCAATATCCCGAGATCGCGCCGCCGATCATCAACGTCGCCGGCCAGTATCCCGGCGCCAGCGCCGAGGTCGTCGCCGCGACTGTGGCGACGCCGATCGAGCAGCAGATCAACGGCGTCGAGAACATGCTCTACATGTCGTCGAACTCGACGGCCGACGGCAAATTCTCGATCCAGGTGAGCTTCGAGCTCGGCACTAATCTCGATATCGCGCAGGTGCAGGTGCAAAACCGCGTCGCCATCGCGCAGCCGCGGTTGCCGGCCGACGTGCGCAATATCGGCGTCACGGTGACCAAGGCGTCGCCCGACCTGATGATGGTCGTGCACCTGTATTCGCCCGACAAGTCGCGCGACGCGCTGTTCATGACCAATTACGCCACGCTCGAAGTGACCGACCCGCTCACCCGGGTCGACGGCGTCGGCTCGGTCACGGTGTTCGGCAGCCGCGATTATTCCATGCGCATTTGGCTCGATCCCGATCGCCTGCAATCGCTCGGGCTGACCGCAGGCGACGTCACCGCCGCGCTGGCCGGCCAGAATATCCAGGTCGCCTCGGGCGTGCTCGATCAGCCGCCGGTCGAGCATCAGGGCGCCTTCCAGATCGCGGTGCAGACGCTCGGCCGGCTCGCCAATCCGGAAGATTTCGGTTCTATCGTGGTCAAGGAGACGCCGGGCGCGGTGGTGCGGCTCAAAGACGTCGCCGACGTCAAGCTGCAGGCGCTCGACTATTCGTCGAATTCTTATCTCGATCACGATTTTGCCGTCGCACTCGCGGTGTTCCAGCGCCCCGGCTCGAACGCGCTCGCCACCGCCGACGGCGTCACCGACCTGATGGCCAAGCTGTCGAAACGGTTCCCGTCCGTGCTCAAATACGACATCGTCTACAATCCGACCCAGTTCATCCGGCAGTCGGTCGACGCGGTGATCGACACGATCTTCGAGGCCATCGTGCTGGTCGTGCTGGTGGTGATCCTGTTCCTGCAAACCTGGCGCGCCGCGCTCATTCCGCTGTTGGCTATACCGATATCGCTGATCGGCACTTTCTTTTTCATGGCGGCGTTCGGCTTCACGCTGAACAATCTTTCGCTGTTCGGCCTGGTGCTGGCGATCGGCATCGTGGTCGACGATGCTATCGTCGTGGTCGAAAACGTCGAGCGCAACATCGCCACCGGATTGGCGCCGCGCGAAGCGGCGCGCAAGAGCATGAACGAGGTCGGCTCGGCGCTGATCGCCATCGCGCTGGTGCTGTGCGCGGTATTCGTTCCTTCCGTGTTCATCACCGGCATCTCCGGGCAGTTTTATCGCCAGTTCGCGCTGACCATTGCCGGCGCCACGATCATTTCGTTGATCGTGTCGCTGACGCTATCGCCGGCAATGTGCGCGCTCTTGCTCAAGCCGCACGACCGGGAGCATCGCGACAGCTGGTGGGAGCGGCCGATCCACGGCTTTTTCGGCTATTTCAATGCCGCATTCGACCGGGTTGGCTCGGGCATTTCCTGGCTGGCCACGCGCACCGTGCGGCGCGCGGCAATGATGGTCGTGATCTATCTGGTCGTGCTGGGCTTGGGCTTTGCCGTGTTTCGCGAGACGCCAATAGGCTTCATCCCGCCGGTCGATCGCGGCTATATCATCGTCGTGGTGCAATTGCCGCCGGGCGCATCGCTGTCGCGCACCGACGCGGTACAGCAGCGCGCGCTCGATATTGCGTTCGGCGTGCCCGGCGTGACGCATGCCGTCAACATCGTCGGCTTTTCCGGCGCTACCTTCACCAATGCGCCGAATTCCGGGGCGCTGTTTCTGGTGCTGGACGATTACAGCAAACGCGGCCGCGATCCGCGGCAATCGGCGCCGGCGATCCAGGCCGAGCTGAACAAACGGCTGTCCGCCATTCAGGACGCTTTCATCATCGCCGTGCTGCCGCCGCCGGTGATGGGCATCGGCACCGCCGGCGGCTTCCGCATGATGGTCGAGGACCGCGGCGGCCGCGGTGCGGCGGCGTTGCGCGAAGCGGCGGCAGCCGTGATGGCGCGCGCCAACGGCACGCCGGGCCTGTCGCAGGTGTTCACGCTGTTTGAGACCTCGACGCCGCAAGTGTATCTCGACATCGACCGCACCAAGGCGCAGCTCCTCGGCATCAACGTGCAGGACGTGTTCAACGCCCTGCAGATTTTCATCGGCTCATCCTACGTCAACGACTTCAATTTGTTCGGCCGCACCTTCCGCGTCACCGCGCAAGCGCGCGAAGAGGATCGCCAGAATATCGCCGACGTGCTCAAAATCCGGGTGCGCAATTCCAACGGCGATACGGTGCCGCTCGGCTCGTTCACCACGGTGACCGACATTGCCGGGCCGTACCGGGTGCCGCGCTATAATCTTTTTCCCGCCGCCGAAGTCGACGGCGCCGCCGCGCCCGGCTATTCGCAGGGCCAGGCCATCGCCATCATGGACAAGCTCGCCGCCGACACGCTGCCGGACGGCTTTGCCACCGAATGGACCACGCTCGCCTTCCAGCAGATCAAGGCTGGCAACACCGCGATGTTCGCCTTCGTGCTGGCAGTGGTCTTCGTGTTCCTGGTGCTCGCCGCACAATACGAGAGCCTGACCTTGCCGCTGGCGGTGATCATGATCGTGCCGATGTGCCTGGTCGCCGCCATCAGCGGCGTCATCCTGCGCGGCCAGGACAACAACATTCTGACCCAGGTCGGCTTCGTGGTGCTGATCGGCTTGGCGGCCAAGAACGCCATCCTGATCGTCGAATTCGCCCGCCAGCTCGAGGATCAGGGCCGCACGCGCTGGGACGCCGCGGTCGAGGCGACGCGGCTGCGGCTCCGCCCGATCCTGATGACCTCGTTCGCCTTCATCCTCGGCGTCACGCCGCTGGTCTGGGCAATCGGCGCCGGCGCCGAATTGCGCCAGACGCTCGGCACCGCGGTGTTCGCCGGCATGATCGGCGTGACGGCGTTCGGTCTGGTGTTTACGCCGGTGTTTTACGTGATCGCACGGTGGATTGCGCAACTCGGGCTGTGGCGCCGAAAACAGCGGCAAGCCAACGCCGCGCCCGCCGAGTAACCATCGCGCCACCGCACTGCTCGTCCGACCTGGAATAATGTCATAATGCCGGTGTTGGTGGCGGGGTAATGCTGCCATCGGGGCGCGGCAGCGGGGATCTGCTTTCGCCCATAACCTCTTGGCCCAACTCACGATTCGGCCCAACCACCTCACGCCACCTCACAGGGAGACCACCACATGATTCGTACCGTGCTCGCCATGGCCGCCATTACACTTAGCGTGACCGTCGCCATGGCCCAGCAAGACCCGATCGCCGCGCGCAGGGCGCTGATGAAGGCCAACGGCGATCAGGCCAAGATCGGCGCCGCCATGGCCAAGGGCGAGGCGCCATTCGATCTCGCCGCGGCGAAGAAGATTTTCGCGACGTTCCAGGACGCGGCGGCGAAGATGCCGGCGCTGTTCCCGGATACTTCGAAGACCGGCGGCGATACCGCAGCCGACCCGAAGATCTGGGAAAACATGGCCGACTTCAAAGCCAAGTTCGTCAAATTCGGCGAGGATGCCAAAGCGGCTGACGGCTCGGTGAAGGATCTCGACAGCTTCAAGGAAGCTTTTGGCGCCATCGGCAAGAACGATTGCGGCGCCTGCCACCAGACCTACCGCATCAAGAAGAGCTGAACGTACGTCTGAGCTGAACAGGGGCGGGCGTCCACGCGGACGGCCCGCCCTTTGTTTTTCATGAGCGATCCGTCATTCTTCGAAGCTTCCCCGATCAAGTCGGGGATCGCACCTCAGGGTGAGGAATAAGCGCGCCGTCAGAGTGATAAGAGGTGAGATGAAGCGACTGCTCACTCCGCGTAACCTCGCGCTCCTCGTCGTGCTCGGCGGGGCACTCGGTTTTGCCGTGTTCTGGATCGTGACGATCCCGGCAACAGTGTCCGCATCCGCGCTGCCGCCATACACGCCGAACCTCGACAACGGCAAAACCATGTTCAACGTCGGCGGCTGTGCGTCGTGCCACGCCGTACCCGACAAGGATCCGAAAAAAGTCGATCACACGCGACTCGGCGGCGGGCTGGCGCTGGGGTCGCCGTTCGGCACCTTCTACGCGCCCAATATTTCGCCCGACCCGAAGGATGGCATCGGCAATTGGAGCGAGGCGGATTTCGTCACCGCGATGTGGGACGGCACGGCGCCGGACGGCTCGCATCTGTTTCCGGCGTTTCCCTACGATTCCTATCGGCACATGCAGCTTACCGACGTGCGCGATCTGTTCGCTTTTCTGAAAACCCTGCCGCCGGTTACGGGCAAGGCGCGCGACCACGATTTGCCGTTTCCGTTCAACATCCGCCGCATGGTCGGCGGCTGGAAGCTTCTGTTCCTCAAGGGCGGGCCTTACGTTCCCGACCCATCGCAATCGGCGCAATGGAACAGGGGCGCCTATCTGGTCAACGGACCGGGGCACTGCGCCGAATGCCATTCACCGCGCAACTTCCTCGGCGGCATCATCGACAGCCAGCGTTTTGCCGGCGGCCCGGCGCCGGACGGCAAAGGCTGGGTGCCCAACATCACGCCGGCCGGCCTCGGCCATTGGGGCGACGACAAGGTCGCCTGGTCGGAAAAGGAGATCGCCAATTTCCTCGACGACGGCATGAATCCGGCCGGCGATTTCGCCGGCGGCGGGATGGCCGACGTGGTGGCGAACACGTCGCAACTCAGCGCCGCCGACCGCGCCGCGATCGCGACTTACATTGCTTCGCTGCCGCCGATCAAAGGCCCGACGCCGCCGCCGAAAAAGGACTGAGCTGCGGCCTTTGCATCGCGTGCAGTAGCAAGCTAAGCACGCTCGAACCGTCATCCTGAGGTGGCCGCGAAGCGGCCCTCGAAGGATGTCGGCCGAGGCGCCCGGGCCGTTCCCCTTCGAGGCTCACTTCGTTCGCACCTCAGGGTGACGGAAATAAAATGAACTCCGGCAAAGGCATCGTTCTCAAGCTGATTTCGGCGGTGCTGTTCGCCGTGATGTCGGCGCTGATCCGCTATCTCGGCGCGCGCTATCCGATCGGCCAGGTGGTGTTCTTCCGCTCGGCCTTCGCCATCGTGCCGGTGGTGCTGGTCTATGCCTGGCGCGGCGAGCTGATGGCCGCGGTGCGCACCGAGCGTCCGCTCGGCCACGCCAACCGCGGTGTGCTCAGCGTCGTCGGCATGTTCTGCAATTTCGGCGCGCTGGCGCGGCTGCCGTTGATCGAGGCCAACGCCATCTCGTTCACCTCGCCGTTGGTCAGCGTGGCGCTGGCAGCCCTCATCCTCAAGGAGCGCGTGCGCATCTACCGCTGGTCGGCGGTCACCATCGGCTTCATCGGCGTGCTGGTGGTGCTGGCGCCGCATTTTTCCGGCGACGAATTGACCATCGCCATGGCGAGCGCGACCAGCGTCGCCGGCGTGATCTACGCGGTCGCCGGCTCCGTCACCAATGCCGGCACCATGATCCAGACCCGCCATCTGACCAAGAGCGAGACGACGTCGTCGATCGTGTTCTACTTCTCGCTGATTTGCGCGGTCGCCGGTCTCGTCACCTGGCCGTTCGGCTGGATCACGCCGACGAGCCACGAGTTGGTGGCGCTGATGTGCATCGGCTTTCTCGGCGGCACCGGACATATTCTCCTGACCGAGAGCTATCGTTACGCCTCCGCCTCGATGCTGGCGCCGTTCGACTATACGTCGATGATTTGGGCGCTGGTGCTCGGCTATGCGTTCTTCGGCGAATTGCCGACGGTGATGATCGTGGTCGGTTCCGCGATCATCGCGGCCGCCGGCCTGTTCGTGATCTGGCGCGAGCGCCAGCTCGCCTTGGCGCGCCGGCGGGCGGTGGAGGGAACGACTACGAGCCTCCAAACGCCTTGAAGGTGATGATGGTGCGGGTGTCGGCGACGCCGGAAATCGTCTGCACCTTCTCGGCGATGAAATGGCCGATATCGGTCGAGGGATCGACGTAGAATTTCACCAACAGATCGAAGTCGCCGGCGGTCGAATAGATTTCCGAGGCGATCTCGGTGTCCGCGAGTTTATTGGCGACCTGGTAGGACTTGCCGAGCTGACATTTGATCTGCACGAAAAAGGGGATCATGCGCGCCTCCGGACCGCCAGAATAGCATATATATCCTTCCCCGCTATCGTGGGGCAGGACGAAGAGGGAAACCTGCAGGCATGCGCGCACCGGCCGAATTTGCCGACATCACCGCCGACGTGCTGGCGCGGATCAGGAGCCGCGCGCCGCGGGTGCATTGCATCACCAATTCGGTGGCGCAGGCCTATACGGCGAACATGCTGCTGGCGGCCGGGGCCATTCCGTCGATGACGATCGCGCCCGAGGAAATCGCGGCCTTCGCCGCCGGCGCCGATGCGCTTCTGGTCAATCTCGGCACCTTCGATGCCGAACGGCGCACGGCGATCGAGCTGGCGCTCGGCGCCAAAGGGCGGCGGCGCAAAGGGCAAAGGCCCTGGGTGCTCGACCCGGTTTTCATCGAACGCTCGCCGGCGCGCGCGCAATTCGCCCAAGGCTTGCTCAAGCGCGGCCCGGCGGCGGTGCGGCTCAACCAGCGCGAATTCGCGGCGCTCGCCGGCAGCGATGCCGTGGGCAAGACGCCGACGCGCTTTGCCAAGGCCCAAAACACCATCGTGGCGCTCACCGGCGATAAGGACGTCGTGACCGACGGCCGGCGCACGGCAACAGTCGCCAACGGCCATGCGCTGATGAGCCTAGTCACCGCCATGGGCTGCGCCGGCTCGGCGCTGCTATGCGCGGCGCTCGCGGTCGAAGCCGATGCCTGGCGCGCGGCGGTCGCGACGCTGGTCGCGCTCGGCGTCGCCGGCGAAGTGGCAGCGCTTGGCGCGCGCGGCCCGGGCAGTTTCGCCGGGGCCATCATCGATGCGCTCCACAATCTCGATCGCGCCACATTGCGCGCGCGCACCAGGGTGTCAGCATGCAAGGGGTCGTAATGCAGGTCGATCTTCGCCTCAATGCCATCGTCGATCCGGAGCGCTCGGGCGGCCACGATCTTGCCGACCTGGCGCGGCTGTGCGCGCAAGGCGGTGCGACGCTCGTTCAATTGCGCGACAAGCTCAGCGAAACCCGCGCCATGGTCACGCGCGCGCGCGCAATCAAAAAGGCGCTGACACCATTCAACGTGCCGCTCGTCATCAACGACCGCATCGACGTGGCGCTCGCCGCCGGCGCCGACGGCGTGCATGTCGGCCAGGACGACATGGCGGTCGAGGACGCGCGAAAACTCCTCGGCCGCGACGCCATCATCGGGCTGTCGATCAAGACCGTGTCAGAGGCGAACGCCGCGCCGGTCGAGTTGATCGACTATGTCGGGTCGGGCGGCGTCTATGTCACGGGCTCGAAACAGCAGAAGAACGCGCCGATCGGCCCCGAAGGTCTTACGCGGGTCATCGCCGCGCTGCATGCGCGCGCGCCGCAACTGCCGGTCTGCGGCATCGCCGGCATCGACGCCGGCAACGCGGGAGCTGTGATCGCCGCCGGCGCCGACGGCGTCGCGGTGATCTCGGCGCTGTCGCTGGCGCCCGATCCAGCCGCTGCCGCGCGCGCCCTACGCGCGATCGTCGACGCGGCGCTGGCGAAGCGAGGCGCGTGATGACCGTTCCGGTCGCGCTCACCATTGCCGGCTCGGATTCGAGCGGCGGCGCCGGCATCCAGGCGGATCTCAAAACCTTCGCCGCGCTCGGCGTCTATGGCGCCTCGGTGATCACTGCGCTGACGGCGCAAAACACCACAGGCGTTACCGCCATCCACGACGTGCCGGCCGATTTCATCGCCGCGCAGATCGACGCGGTGTTTTCCGATTTCGACGTCGGCGCGGTGAAAATCGGTATGCTGGGCAATGCCGCGGCCGCCGGCGCCGTCGCGGCTGGTCTCGACCGGCATCGCCCGCGCAACGTGGTGCTCGATCCGGTGCTGGTCGCCTCCACCGGCGCCGATCTGTTGCGCGCCGACGCGATGGATGGGCTGCGGTCGTTGATGTCGCGCGCCGACGTGGTCACGCCCAATCTATTCGAAGCTGCGACCTTGCTCGACGTGCCGCTGGCGCGCGACGAAGACGCGATGCTGGCGCAGGCGCAAAAGCTGCTGGCGTTTGGTGCCGGCGCGGTGCTGATCAAAGGCGGGCACGGCGGCGGGCCGGACAGCGTCGACCTTCTGGTCGAGGCCGACGGCTGCGCGCGGTTTACCGCGCCGCGCATTGCAACCAATAATACCCATGGCACCGGCTGCACCTTGGCGGCGGCGGTCACCGCCGGCCTCGCCAAGGGGCTGTCCTTGAACGCGGCGGTGCGCGAGGCCAAGGCCTATGTCAGCGCCGCGATCGCGTCGGCGGACCGGGTCAAGGTCGGCGCCGGCAACGGCCCGGTGCATCATTTTCACAAGTGGTGGTAAGTTTCGCCGCGGGACTACCGAGCGCGGCGCAGAGCCGCTACCATTTTCGCGACATCGAGGACAGAGGGGAACGTAATGCTGAAATCAGTGGTGCTGCCGGCGGCCGCGGTCACGCTCGCCGCCGCGGCGTTGTTGCTGCCGCTGTGCGGCCAACAAGCCCTGGCCCAACCGGCGCAAGCCTTCGTCAACGTGGTCGATCTCGAAATCAGCCCGGCCTCGATGCCGAGATTCCTCGCGGCGCTCAAGGACGACGGCGCGGCGACGATCAAGGAGGCCGGTACGCAAGAATTCGTCAGCTCGGTTGGGCAAAAGGACAAGAACCACGTCTTCATCTTCGAGGTCTTCAACAATGCCGCGGCCTGGGACTCGCATCAGAAGACCACGACCTATGCGAAGTTCCTCGGCCTCACCATGATGATGATCAAAAGCTACACTATCAGGCCGTTCACCTCGGTGGCCCCGTACAGGAGCGATGCGCCGGCGCCGCAGACCAACTCGCCGCTCTTGATCAATGTCGATGAAATCGACGTCGTCGATGGGCAGGTCGACAAATTCAAGGACGCGGCGAAGACGCACGCGGCGGCATCGGTGAAAGATCCCGGCTGCCGCGAGTTCGATATCACGGTGTTGCAGACCAAGGACAACCACGTGCTGCTGCTGTCGGCCTTCGATGACGCGGCGGCGCTCGCCGCGCATCAGGCGAGCGACCATTACAAGGCGTATCAGGCGGCCATCAAAAGCATCGTCAGCCAGAGCACGTCGCTGCCGCTGTCATCGGTCGCCGTGCTGACGAAAGGGCAGTGAGCGGCACGCTCATTGTCCGCTCATCGATCAGCTTGCCGGCGCGCCGGGCTGCTTGAGCGGGTGGGCGCGGGCGAAAGCGTCGATCTGCGACAGCGCGGCGGCGATCCGGGAAAAATTCGCAAATGGAGCGGTATCCACTGCGAAGAATTTCGCGCCGGCCGCCTGGCTCGCTAGGCAGATATCGGCGAGCGTGATGGTGTCGCCGTGGCAATAGCGGCCGGTCGACTTGTCGGCGAGATTGGTTTCGAGCGCGCTCAGCGCCATCAGGTGCCAATGCTGGCACCACTTGATGCGGCTCGGCTCGTCGAGCTTGAACTCGTGCTCGAGATATTCGCGCACCCGCGGCACGATCAGCGGATGGGAATCGCAGGCGACGATCTGCGCCAGCCCGCGCACCCGGGCGCGGCCCTTGGGATCGCGTGGTAGCAGCGGCGGGTTCGGATGGGTCTCGTCGAGATATTCGATGATCGCCAGCGATTCGAACATGGCCGGTCCGTCGCCGTCGACCAAAGCCGGCAGCGCCATCATCGGATTGACCGCGCGGTAGGCGGCGTCGCGTTGCGCGCCCTTCATCAGGTTCACGTCCACCACCTCCTCGGGCGTGATGCCTTTTAGATTGAGCGCGATGCGCACGCGATAGGTCGCAAGCGACCGCCAGAACGAAAACAGCTTCATTGGAATTTCTCCTAATCGGTTCCCGGGTCGGCCTTCAGTCCCGCCGCCTCGATGCCGGCGACGGCGCACATTTCGTCCTTGTCCGAGGTGTCGCCGGAAATGCCGCAGGCGCCGACGATGGTGCCGGAAGCATCCTTGATCAGCACGCCGCCCGGATTGGTGACCATGCGGCCGCCGCTCGCCGCCGCCAGCATGGTGAAGAACTGCGGCGTCTTCGCCGCGCGGCTCGCCAAGGTGCGCGAGCCGAACCCCATGCCGAGCGCACCCCAGGCTTTTCCAAAAGCAATGTCGAACCGCAAGATGCCGGATTTGTCCTCGCGCTTGAACGCGACCAGATGGCCGCCGGAGTCGAGCACGGCGACGGTGAGCGGCGCGAGATTGCTGTCGCGCGCTTTTTTCAACGCGACGTCGACGATGGTGGACGCTTGCGCGAGAGTGACTGACATGTTCGCTCCGGGGTTAAGGTGAGAAACTTTTACGGTTTGCCGCGGCTCGGCCAATAGACCGTTTGGCGCGATGCGTCGCGGGGCCCAAAACCCTTGTCATTCGATTCTTCGAGCGCCGCGAGCGCGGCTTTTGCCGCCGGCATGTCGGCGCCCTTGGCGGCGCCGGTGGCGATCATGGTCTTCAAGTCCTTCACCGCATTGGCGATGCTGAACGTGGTCGGGCCGGGATCGCGGTTTTCCATCATGGCGACGATCATGTCGGCGCGCATCTTGAATCCGTTATTGGCGCCGTTGCTCTCGACGAAGAGATCGAGGAGCCGCTTCGGCTCCCAGCCGACGTCGCGCGCCAGCGTAAAGGCCTCCGCGTAAGCCTGCCAGCCGACCATCAGCGGCAGATTGATGGCGAGTTTCATCGATGCGCCTGCGCCGACGGCTCCGCAATGCTCGACCTTGCGGCACAGCTGATCGAGGATCGGCTTGGCGCGTGCCACGTCGGCGGCCTCGGCGCCCATCAGGCCGAGCAGCTTGCCTTGCCGCGCCGGCGCGGTCGAGCCGCCGACCGGACACTCCACGAACGTGCCGCCCTTGGCCTGCACCTTGGGCGCCAGCGCGGTTTCCACGCCCGGCGGCACGGTGCTCATCTCGATGAACAGCTTGCTGGTCACGTCGCCCGACAGCAGGCCCGACGGCCCGTGATAGACCGCATCGATCGCCGCGCCGTCGGTCAAAATGGTGATGACCGCTTCGCTCGCGGCGGCCACCGCGGCGGGATCGGCGGCGACCTTGGCGCCGGCTTCTGCAAGCGGTGCCGTTTTCGCCGCGGTGCGATTCCAGACGGTCACCTGGTGCCCGGCTTCCATGAGACGGGCGGCAATGGCGCCGCCCATGGCACCGACGCCCGCGACTCCGATCTGCATACGCACTCTCCTGACGCTTCCGTCCCGGCGCGGACATTATGCGATCGGTGGGCGGCGAGAAAGCCGCTTGCGCGGGGCGGGCGGATGCCATATCGCCTCGCCACGCAAAGCGACAATGAGGAACGGAATGGTTTTGGGAAAGAAAGGTGCCGTCGGCATCGTCGGCCTCGGCATCATGGGCGGTTCATTCGCGCAGAACCTCGTCGCCGCGGGCTGGCGCGTTATCGGCTACGACATCGCACCCGAACGGCGGCGCGCGATGGCGCGCGTGGGCGTCGAGATCGCCGCCGATGCCGGCGAGGTCGCTCGGAAGGTGAAAACCATCATCACCAGCCTGCCGAGCCCGAAGGCGCTGGCCGCGACTGTCGATGCCATCGTCAAAGCCAAAGTGCCGCGCCGTGTCATCGTCGAAGCCTCGACCTTTACGCTGGAAGACAAAACCGTAGCCGAAGCCAAGCTGCGCAAGGCCGGCCACGTCATGCTCGACTGCCCGATGAGCGGCACCGGCGCCCAGGCCAAGGTCAAAGACCTCGTGGTCTATGCCTCGGGCGACACCGGCGAGATCAAAAAGCTAAAAGCCATGTTCTCAGGCTTCACCCGCGCCGTGCACGACGTCGGCGCCTTCGGCAACGGCAGCCGGATGAAATACGTCGCCAATCTTTTGGTCGCCATCCACAACGTGGCCACCGCCGAGGCGATGGTGCTGGGCATCAAAGCCGGCCTGCCGCCACAACTGATCTTCGACCTGATCAAAACCGGCGCCGGCAATTCGCGCATTTTCGAATTGCGCGCGCCGATGATGGTGGCGAACAATTACGACAATGCCACGATGAAGATCTCGGTCTGGCAGAAGGACATGGACGTCATCGGCGGCTACGCCCGCAAGATCGGCGTGCCGACGCCGATGTTCGATGCCAGTAGCGCGATCTACACCAAGGCGCGCAAGAGCGGCCACGACGATCAGGACACCGCGGCGGTCTGCGCCGTGCTGGAAAAGATGGCGGGCGTGAAGCGTGGCAAGCCGCGCAGGAAGCGCTGAGCAGGCGATTTTCGTGCTCGGCGCGGAAACCGGCTGGTTACAGCGTGCGTGCGGCGTGTTTCAGCAAGCCTGGGTAGTAACGGCTTCCCTGCCAATTCTCTATACTGCACACCGTATGACACGGGCTGTGGGGCGGGCCGTGACGGGTTCTTCGGGCAATTTGCACGTCTGTTACGCTTTGGCGATGGACGACGATCCCGTCTTTGCCGATCTCCTTGCCATTTCGGCGTCCTGCGTGAGGCGGATTTATCCGACCTGCACAATCACGATCTTGACGGACGACGACAGCCGGAAAAATCTTGCCCGCGCGCCGCGGCGCCTGTCCGACGTGGCATCGAAGATCCGGTCGGTGGGCAAGTTCGAGGGCAGTCCCCGTCTGCGCAGCCGCTTCGTGAAGACCCAGGCGCGCAACGTGATCGAGGGTGACTTTCTGTACCTTGACGCCGATACCGCGCCGGTATGCGAATTCGGCGCGCTGTTCGAATGCGAGGCCGCTTTCTCGGCCGCAATCGATCGCAACCGCGTCGACCCATACGGCGGGTTTCCGGCCTGGGTGGTGCCGGATTTCGAACGCTTGGGCTGGCGGCACCCGACCAAACTCTACCTCAATACCGGAATTCTTTTTTGGAAGGACTGCAAGGCGGCCCATGCCTTGGGCCGATTGTGGCATGAGAACTGGCTGCGCTACCACACCACCGTCGACAATCCCGCGGATCAGCCGGCGTTCAACTACAGTATCGATGCCTTGGGTATCGAGCCCAAGATCATGGACGATGTATTCAATGCGCGCGTCGGGGTGTCGCCGGAATTCGCCCGTGGCGCGCGCATCTATCATTTACTCTCCGGCGACGAGAGGGCCGAAGGAACCTTCATCGATGCGGTTCTGCAGCACTATCGCGGGACCGGCAGTATCGATTTTTCCCTGATCGACGCCGCCGTCGCGCGCGGCCATCCGTGGATCGGGGAAGCGCCGTCGTCTGCGTCGTGAGCGCGCCATAGATTGATCCAAAGGGCCAAGCCGCTAAGCTGTGCCCGGCAATGTCCGGGAGGAAATCATGTCATCGCTCGAAGGCGAAGCGCGGATGGGTGCGGCGGCGCGGGGCAAAACGCATCAGCAGCGCAGCGAGACGCGCGACGGCATGCGCATCGACTGGGACGTGCCGATCACGATGGATGACGGTCTCGTGCTGCGCGCCGATGTGTTTCGGCCGGTCAAGGAGGGCCGCTATCCGGTGATCCTGAGCTACGGCCCTTATGCCAAGGGCCTCGCGTTTCAGGACGGCTATCCGAGCGCGTGGCAGCGCATGGTGGAGAAACATCCCGACGTCACGGCGGGCTCCAGCAATCTCTACCAGAGCTGGGAAGTGGTCGATCCGGAGAAATGGGTGCCGCATGACTACGCCTGCGTGCGCGTCGATTCCCGCGGCGCCGGTTGCTCGCCCGGCGTGATCGATCATTTCTCGCCGCGCGAGACAAAAGATTTCTACCAGTGCATCGAATGGGCCGGCGTGCAGTCGTGGTCGAACGGCAAAGTCGGGCTCAACGGCATTTCCTATTACGGCATCAATCAGTGGCACGTGGCGTCGCTCGAGCCGCCGCATCTCGCCGCCATGTGCATCTGGGAAGGTGCCGCCGACTGGTATCGCGACATGACCCACCACGGCGGCATTCTCTGCACGTTCTGGGAGAACTGGTACGACATGCAGGTCAAGACCGTGCAATACGGCGCCGGCGAGCGCGGCAAGAGGAGCCGCGTGCACGGCGAACTGGTGTGCGGGCCGGACACGCTGTCGGAAGCGGAGCTGGCGAAAAACCGCAGCGACTTTGGCAGCGAGATTTGCGCCCATCCGCTGGACGACGCCTATCACCGCGCGCGCTCGCCGGTGTGGTCGAAGGTCAAGGTGCCGTTTTTGTCGACGGCGAATTGGGGCGGCCAGCCACTGCATCCGCGCGGCAATTTCGAGGGCTTTGTCCGCGCCGCGTCGAAGAACAAATGGCTCGAAGCGCACGGCATCGAGCACTGGACGCATTTTTACACCGACTACGGCCGGCAATTGCAATTGCGCTTCTTCGATCATTTCCTGCACGGCAAGAATAACGGCTGGGACAAGCAGGCGCCGGTGCAGTTGCAGGTGCGCCACGTCGACCGCTTCGTCGAGCGAGCGGAAAACGAATGGCCGCTCAAGCGCACCAAATGGACGCGGTTTTATCTCGACGCTGCCGACGGTGCGCTGAGCGAAAAGCCCGGCAAGAAAAAGTCGGTCATCCGTTTCGACGCCATGGGCGATGGCGTTACATTTCTCAGTGCGCCAATGACGCAAGCCACGGAAATCACCGGGCCTTCGGCGCTAAAACTGTTCGTCTCGTCATCGACGACGGACGCCGACGTCTTCGCGGTGCTGCGGGTCTTCAGCGGCGACCTCAAGGAAGTGGTGTTCCAGGGCGCCATCGATCCGCATACGCCGGTCGGCCAAGGCTGGCTGCGCGCCTCGCATCGCCAGCTCGACAAGAAACTGTCGCAGCCGTACCGGCCGTATCACACGCATACCAAGAAGCAGCCGCTGAAGCGGGGCGAGGTGGTGGCGCTCGACATCGAAATCTGGCCGACCTCGATTGCGGTGCCGGCGGGCTATCGCGTCGCGCTCACCATCCGCGGCAAGGATTATGTCTATGCCGGCCCGAGCGGCGGCAAGCTGTCCAACTTCAAGAACGAGCTGACCGGCTGCGGGCCGTTCCTGCACGACGATCCGCGCGACCGGCCGCCGCAGATTTTCGGCGGCGCGACCTCGCTCCATTTCGGCGGCGCGGCGCGGCCCTATTTGCTGCTGCCCATTATTCCGCCAAAGAAAAAGAAAAAATAATCCCAAACCGCGACGATTGCGGCACTTTACAGGGCGGAACGGCTTGGCCAATGATGGCTTGAAAATGCCGTTGCGTGGGGGCGCGGCGGCCAGCTATGCACCCCGAACAAACGGGGCCACAGGGAGGATACGAATGTCTCGCAAATCCACGTCCCGCAAGGTCAGCCGCCGCGCGGTCTTGGCCGGCACCGCGGCAGGTGCTGCCGCCGCGCTGACCCGGTTTCCGGCGCCCGCCATTGCGCAAAACGAGCCGTTCAAGCTCGGCCTGCTGACGGTGAAGACCGGCCCGCTGGCGCAAGGCGGCATCCAGATGGAACAGGGCGTGCTGACGTTCCTGAAGGAAAAAAATTACACAATGGCCGGCCGCAAGGTCGATTTCATCTCCGCCGACACCGGCGGCAATCCGGCCGGCACCAAGACCAAGGCCCAGGAACTGGTCGAGCGCGACAAGGTCGACGTCATCCTTGGGCCGCTGGCCGCCTTCGAGCTCTATGCGATCAGCGATTACATCAAAGAGCAGAAGATGCCGACGCTGAGTCTCGCGGCGGCCGACAACCTCACCCAGCGCACGCCCAATCCGTTTCTGCTGCGCGCCTCGGCGACCTCGTCGCAAGCGTGCCATCCGATGGGGCACTACGCGGCGACCGAGCTGAAGTACAAGCGCGCCTTTTGCATCACCGAGGATTTCGCCTTCGGCTACGAGCAGATGGGCGGTTTCCAGGCGGCGTTTGCCAAAGACGGCGGCTGCGTCGTCAACAAATTGTGGCCGCCGCTGGTGACGCCGGACTACACGCCCTACATCGCCCAGATCGCCGATTGCGATGTCGTCTGCCAGGGCTTTGCCGGATCGAACCCGCTGCGCTTCATGAAGCAATATGCGTCCGCCGGCCTCAAATATCCGGTGGTGACCGGTGAAACCGGCGGCGACGATGCCTTGCTCAAGAGCTACGGCGAGGAGGCGATCGGGCTCGTCAGTTGCTGTCCCTATACACTCGACCTGCCGATCGACGCCAACCAGCGCTTCATCGACGGCATGTTGAAGAATTACGATACCATACCGGGCCAATATGCCGGGCTGCTCTACGTCAATTGCCAGGTGGTCGAAGCGGCGCTGAAGGCGGCCGGCGACGCCACCGACAAGGAAAAGTTCATGGCGGCGCTCAAGGCGGTGAGCCTCACCGACACGCCGCGCGGGCCGCTGAAGTTCGATCATTTCGGCAACGTGGTCGGCAATTTCTACATCCGCCGCATCGGCACAGAGGGCGCCAAATACGGCCTGAAACTCTGGAACAAGACGATCAAGACCTACGAGAACGTCAGCCAGTTCTGGGATTGGCCGGAGCAGGAGTATCTGGCGCATCCGGTCTATTCGCGCGACTATCCGCCACTGACGAAGTGCTAAAACACCCGTAGCCTGTAGCCCGGATGGAGCGAAGCGAAATCCGGGAGCAGCCTTCGAGGTAACCCCGGATTGCGCTTCGCTCCATCCGGGCTACAAGAATCATTAAGCCGGGACGCGGAAGGCGGAAATGACGTTCTGGCTGCTGCTCACCGTCAACAGCGTGACGTTCGGCGGCCTATTGTTTCTGCTCTCGGCCGGCTTCTCGCTGATCTTCGGGCTGATGCGGATTCCTAATCTGACGCACGGCTCGATGTTCATGGTCGGCGCCTATCTGGGCACCACGTTCTTTTCCGGCGCGCTCGGCTTCACGCTGAATTTCTGGGTCGGCGCCGTCATCACGGCGCTCGAAGTGGCGGTGCTGGGCGCGCTGATGGAGCGGCTGTTGCTGCGCCGGCTCGCCGGCCAGCAATTGGCCCAGGTGCTGGTGACCCTCGGCGTCTCCTTCATGGTGGCCGATCTTTGCCTGATGGCCTGGGGCGGCGATCCGATCTCGGTGGCGACGCCGCCGGGGCTGGGCGGTTTCATCCGCGTCGGCACCGCGGCGGCGCCGCTTTATCGCCTCGCCATCATTGCCATCGCCGTGGTGTTCGCCATCGCGCTCTGGCTCATGCTCGAGCGCACCCGGCTCGGCGCCATGATCCGCGCCGGCGTCGACGATCCGCAGATGGCGCGCGTGGTCGGCATCCGCGTGTCGCAGCTGTTCACCATCGTATTCGGCTTGGGTGCGGGGCTCGCCGGTTTTGCCGGCGTGATCGGCGCGCCGATCCTGTCGGTCTATCCGGGCCTCGATCAGGACATGCTGCCGCTGGCGCTGGTGGTGGTGATTCTCGGCGGCACCGGCAGTCTGCTCGGCTCGTTCGTCGGCAGCATCATCGTCGGCTTCATCTATAATTTCGGCCAGGCGCTGGTGCCGGAGCTGGCCTATTTCATTCTGTTCCTGCCGATGGTGCTGGTGCTGGTGCTGCGGCCGCAGGGCCTGTTCGGGGGACAGGTGCTGTGATCGCCCGCCGCATCGCCATCGCTATCGCGATCCTGGCGCTGATCGCCGTGCCTTACGCGATCACCGAGACCTATTACGTCAATATCGCCAGCCAGATTTTGCTGTACGCGATCTTCGCGCTGGGGCTGAACATCCTGGTCGGTTACGCCGGTCTGGTGTCGCTCGGCCATGCCGGGCTGTTCGGCGTGGCGAGCTATGCGGTCGCTTCGCTTCTGGTCGCCGGCTATGGCCACACCGTCGCCATCCTGGCCGCGCTCGTGGTCGGATTGGTTTTCACCGCGGGCTTCGCTGCGCTGGCGCTGCGCGCGACCGGCATCAGCTTCATCATGATCACGCTGGCGCTCGGCGAGATCTTGTGGGGACTGGCCTATCGTTGGATCAGCCTGACCAACGGCGACAACGGCGTCAATGTCTCGACGCGGCCGATGCCGTTCGGCATCGCGCTCTCCTCGGCGAACGCGTTCTACGACATGACGCTGATCGTCTTTCTTCTTGCGGTCGCCGCGACCGCGATCTTCGTGCGCTCGCCGTTCGGCGCCGCGCTCGCCGGCACCCGCGACCAGCCGCGGCGCATGAACGCGCTCGGCTTTCACGTCTGGATGATCCGCTTCGGCGCCTTCATGTTCTCCGGGCTGCTCACCGCCGTCGCCGGTATTTTATACGTCTACTACAACAGGTTCATCAGCCCGCAGACGCTGGCGCTGCCGGCCTCGGCGGAGGCGCTGCTGATGGTGATCTCCGGCGGCGCCGGCACGCTGCTCGGCCCGATCGTCGGTGCCGCTCTCGTCGTCATCATCAAGAACGTGGTCAGCGCCTATGTGGTGCGCTGGAATTTCATGCTCGGCGCCATCTTCGTCGCCATCGTCGTGTTCATGCCGGAAGGTTTGGTGCCGGGCATGGCGCGGCTGTCGCGTTCGGCGTGGCGGTCGATGAGCGGAACGAAAAAAGTGGTGCCGGTCACGCAGCCGGCAGCGCCGGTCACGCGGCCGGCCGCGCTGGCGGCGGAGCCAAAGCCATGACCGCGCTGGCCGTCCAGGGGTTGAGCAAATCGTTCGGCGGCCTGCGCGTCACCGCCAACGTCAATCTCAAAGTCGAGCCGGGCGAGCGGCGGCTGATCATCGGGCCGAACGGCGCCGGCAAGACCACGCTGTTCAATCTCATCACCGGCGAGCTTCTACCCGATAGCGGCTCGATCCAATTGTTCGACCGCGACATCACCAAGGTGGCAAGCCGCAAGCGCGCCCATCTCGGCATGGCGCGCACCTATCAGATCATCACGCTGTTTACCGGCGACACGATTTTGCGCAATGCGACCTTGGCGCTGCTCGGGCTGTCGCCGCTGCGCTGGAACCCTTACGCGGCGCTGCATCGCCAGCAGCATCTGGTCGACGAGGCGCGCGCCGCGCTCAAGCGTGTTGGCCTCGATCACATCGCTGACCGGCCTTTGGCCGAAACCTCCTACGGCGAGAAGCGCCGGGTCGAGATCGCCATGGCGCTGGCGCAGAATCCGAAAGTGCTATTGCTCGACGAGCCGTTCGCCGGGCTCTCGATCGACGAGCGCCGCGACGTGCGGCAACTCCTCACCTCGATCCCGCGCGACGTTACCATCGTCATGATCGAGCACGACATGGATACCGCGCTCGAGCTTGCCGACCGCATCACGCTCTTGCATTTCGGCGAGGTGATCGTCGAAGGCACCCGCGCCGAAGTGGTGGCCGACCCGCGCACCCGGGAGGTCTATCTTGGCGAATAGCGCGCTCAAGCTGCACGACATCGATGCCTATTACGGCGACAGCCACGTGCTGCAGCGCGTGTCGTTCGAATTGGGCGAAGGCCGGCTGCTCGGACTGCTCGGCCGCAACGGCGCCGGCAAATCGACCTGCATAAATGTCAGCGTCGGGCTGTTGCCGCCGCGCACCGGCGCCGTCGAGGTGTTCGGCGCGGCGGTGACGCGGCTGCCGCCGGAACTGATCGCGGCGCGCGGCGTCGCGCTGGTGCCGCAGGGCCGCCGCGTCTTTCGAAGCCTCACCGTGCGCGAAAACCTGATGGTCGCCGCGCGCACCGAGCACGCCGGCCGCCGTCACGCGCCATGGACGGAGCAAACGGTATTCGCCATGTTTCCGCGCCTCGCCGAGCGCCGCACCCAGCTCGCCGGTCACCTCTCCGGCGGCGAGCAACAAATGCTCGCCATCGGCCGTGCCCTGATGGCCAATCCGCGGGTGCTGCTGATGGACGAGCCGTCGGAAGGCCTGGCGCCGCAAATCGTCGCCGAGGTGATGTCGACCATCCGGAAATTGAAGGAAAGCGGGCTTTCCATCGTGCTGGTGGAGCAGAGCCCGAAATTGGCGTTCGACATCGCCGACGACATCGTCATTCTCAACTCCGGCCGCGTCGCCGTAGTCTCGACCGCCGCGGCATTGAAGGCCGACGGCGTCGATCTGCGTCAGCATCTCGGGGTGTTCTGAAAATCGTGTAGGGCGGATTAGCGAAGCGTAATCCGCCATTTGATTGCATCGCAGCGGCGGGTTACGCCTTTGGCTAACCCGCCCTACAAAAAGGTGAGCAAAATGGCCAAGGACAATATCGTCGTCGGATTCGTCGGGCTCGGCACCATGGGCGGCCGTATGGCGGGCAATTTGCAAAAGGCCGGCTTCAAGCTCGTCGTGCATGATCTGCATCGCCAAGCCGCGAGCCATCATCTCAATGCTGGCGCGGTCTGGGCCGAGACGCCGCGTGCGCTCGCCAGCCAAGCCGACGTGATTTTCTCCTCGCTGCCTGAGCCGGCCGACGTCGAGGCGGTGGCGCTCGGGCCGGACGGGCTCGTCGCCGGCATAAAGCCCGGCGCCGCCTATTTCGATCTGTCGACCAATGCACCGAGCGTGGTGAAGAAGATCCACGCCGCCTTCGCCGAGAAGGGCGCGCATATGCTCGATGCGCCGGTGAGCGGCGGGCCGGCCGGCGCCGCCTCGCGCAAGCTTGCGATCTGGGTCGGCGGCGACGAAGGCGCGTTCAAGGCGCACAAGGCCGTGCTCGACGCCATGGGCGACAGGGCCGCCTATATCGGGGCGATCGGCAGCGCCACGGTGGCAAAGCTCGTGCACAACATGTCGGGCTATGCGGTGGTCTGCGCGCTGGCCGAGACATTTGCCATGGGCGTGAAGGCGGGCGTCGAGCCGCTGGCGCTGTGGCAGGCGGTGCGCCAGGGCGCGGCGGGGCGGCGCTTCACCTTCGATGCGCTGATCGACCAGTTCCTGCCCGGCACCTACGATCCGCCGGCGTTCTCGCTCAAGCTCGCCCACAAGGACGTCTCGCTCGCCAATGCGCTCGGCCGCGAGCTCGGCGTGCCGATGCGGCTGTGCAATCTCACGCTCGCCGAGATGACCGAAGCGATGGGGCGCGGCTGGGGCAGCCGCGATTCGCGCGTGGTGATGAAACTTTCCCAGGAACGCGCCGGCGTCGACATCGCCGTCGACGCGGAGCGGTTGCGCGAGGCGCTTGCTGCCAAAGACAAGTAACGCAGCGATGCCCGGCGGCGCGGCGCCCATCACCCGGCGGGATTTTCTCAACGGCATTCCGCTTGCCATCGGCGGCGCCGTGTCGGCCGGATTGCTCCCCGAATACATCGCGACGGCCTTTGCCGATGGCCCCGCGCCTCAGGACGCGTCCGGATATTATCCGCCGGCGCTGACCGGGCTGCGCGGCAGCCATCCCGGCGCTTACGAAGCCGCGCACCGCCTGCGCGACGGCGATTTCTGGTCGCAAGCGGGCAATCTCAAACAAACAAACGAAGACTATGACCTCGTCGTGGTGGGTGGCGGCATCAGCGGGCTCGCGGCGGCGCATTTCTATCGGGTAAAGCATCCAGACGCCCGCATTCTGATCCTCGACAACCACGACGATTTCGGCGGTCACGCCAAGCGCAACGAGTTTTCGCTCAATGGACGGGTCGAGTTGATCAACGGCGGCACGTTATTGATCGATAGCCCACGGCCCTACAGCGCCGTAGCCGACGGCCTATTGAAAACGCTGGGCATCGATCCTGTGGCGCTCACAGCCAAATGCTCGCACTCCGATTTCTATCCCTCGCTCGGGCTCAATCGCAGCATATTTCTCGACAAGGAAACTTTTGGCGCCGACAAGCTGATCGTCGTGCCGCAAGGAGCTTCTTGGGCGCAACTGCTCGCCGACGCGCCGTTGTCGCCAAAGGTGCGAAGCGACATCGTGCGCATCCAGGAAGCGGCGATCGACTATATGCCCGGCCTCACCTCGGCCGAGAAGAAGACGCGCCTCGCCGCCATGAGTTACCGCGACTACCTGCTGAACGTGGTCAAGGCGGATCCCGGCGTCATCCCGTTCTATCAGACGCGAACCCACGGCGAGTGGGGCGTCGGCATCGATGCCGTCTCGGCGCTCGACGTGTGGGCGTTCGAATTTCCGGGATTCACCGGCCTCGGTCTGGAGCGCGGCTCGGCGCCGCACACCGGCTACACCGCCAACGGCTATGCCGATAACGGCGGCTCATACACGTTTCATTTTCCCGACGGCAACGCCTCGATCGCGCGGCTCCTGGTGCGCGACCTGATCCCCGACAGCGTTCCGGGCAACAGCGCCGAGGACGTTGTCACGGTGCGGATCGACTATGCGCGGCTCGACAGGCCTAAGTCGCCGATGCGCATCCGGCTCGGCAGCACGGTGGTGCGCGCCCGCAATGTCGGCGACCCGGTGTCGTCGAGCGGCGTCGAGATCGCGTATTTTCGCGGCGGCGACGTGTATACGCTGCGCGGGCGCGCGTGCGTGCTGGCCTGCTGGAACATGATGATCCCGTATCTGTGTCCGGAATTGCCGCAACAGCAGAAAGAGGCGTTGCGCTATCTGGTCAAGACGCCGCTGATTTATGCCAATGTGGCGTTGCGCGATTGGACGGCGTTCAAGGCGCTCGGCATCGCATCGGTCTATGCGCCGGGCTCCTACTTTTCGTCACTCTCGCTCAATCAAGTCGTCGATATCGGCGACTACAAAAGCCCGCGTTCGCCGGACAAGCCGATGCTGGTCCGCATGGTACGCACGCCGTGCCAGCCCGGGCTGCCGGAGCGCGATCAAAATAGGGTAGGGCAGCACGACATCTTCAACACCACGTTCGAAACCTTCGAGCGCAACATCCGCGACCAGCTGGCGCGCATCCTCGGCCCCGGCGGGTTCGATCCGGCGAGGGGTGTGACGGGCATCACCATCAATCGCTGGCCGCACGGTTACGCTTACGAATATAACCAGCTGTTCGATCCGGAATGGCCGGAAGCGCAACAGCCGCATGTGATCGGGAGGGCGCGGTTCGGCCGCATCGCCATCGCCAACTCCGACTCCGGAGCCGCCGCCTATACCGACTCGGCGATAGACCAAGCTTATCGCGCCATACGGGAACTTTTGCAGACTTAAGCTCAATGCAGCACATATGACGGCAACGCCGGGTCCGCTGTTCGCGCTCGCGCTGGCCTCGATCTCGCTGATCGGGCCATTGGCGGTGCATTTGTTCCTGCCGGTGATTCCGGCGGTGAAGGCGGCGCTCGGGCTCAGCGAAGCAACGGCGCAACTGACCTTCAGCATCGCGCTGTTCGGCATGGCCTTCGCCACGCTGTTCTACGGCTCGCTGTCGGATCGCTATGGGCGGCGGCCGGTGCTGCTCTCCGGGCTGGCGCTGTTTCTCATCGGCAGCGCGCTCTCGGCGGCGGCCGGTTCGATCGTGCCGCTGGTGCTCGGCCGGTTCTTGCAGGCGGTCGGCGCCGGCTGCGGCATCACGCTCGGTCGCGCCATCGCCCAAGACGTCTACGGCCGCGACCGGCTGGTCAAGGCGCTGGCGTACCTCACGATGTTCTACACCATCGGCCCGATGGTCTCGCCGATCGTCGGCGGCATCCTGATCGACGCTTTCGGCTGGCGCAGCGTGTTCGGTTTCGCGCTTGTCCTCGGCGCCGTTATCGCGCTCCTCGCCTATGTCGCGGTGTTCGAAACCCGGCCGCCGTCGCCGGACAGCCCTGTCCGCGGCAATGTCTTCCGCGATTATGCTGCGCTGTTCCGCCATGTGCGCTTCACCGCCTTCGTGCTGCAGTCGGGTTTCATGACCGCGACCTTCCTGGCTACCGCCACGGCCGCATCGAGCCTGTTGAAAGAGATGCTGCACCGGCCGTCGACCGAGTTCGGCTTTTACTTTCTGCTGTTTCCACTTGGCTTTCTCTTCGGCAATTTCATAACGAGCCGCATCGGCACTCGCGTCGCCAACGAAACCATGGTGCTCGCCGGCTCGCTCTTGTCGGTCGCCGCGGTGACGACGCAATCGAGCCTCTTGCTCGCCGGTTATGTAACGCCGCTGACATTGTTCGTGCCGGGATTCTTTATCACCATGGCGCAGGGCATTTCGCTGTCCTACGCCCAGTCGGGCGCCATGGAGACCAATCCGAAACTTGCCGGCACCGCGGCCGGCCTCGGCGTCTTCGTGCAGAATTTCTGCGGCGCCGCGTTTGCGCAGCTCTACGGCTTCATCGCCGACGGCACGGTGGTGCCGCTGACCGAGACCACCGCCATCAGCGTGCTGTGCGGGCTCTTCGTCGGCGTGCTGCCGTTCGTGGTGGCGCGCCGGGCGCGGCCGGCCGGCTGATGAAGCTCGTCGCGCTTCGGCCACGGCGGAAAAGGCGCCGCAATCGCGCGGCGCTTTTCGTATTGACGCGCACCGATTCCCCTTGTGTATGGTGCGGCGCCGTCGAAGCGTCGCATAAAACCGATATCCCCTCGCGATCGTGCGTGAGAATGCATGGCTGGCAATGATCAAACGGACGCCGGATTCAAATTCCGCGCGTTCCTCAGCTACAACCATGCCGATCAACGCACGGTGGCGTGGCTGCACAAAGCGCTCGAAAACTACCGAATTCCGAAAGACCTCCAGGGTACGCCGGGCCGCGACGGACCGATCCCGAAGCAGCTGTTTCCGATTTTCCGCGATCGCGACGAGTTAAGCTCGTCTCCGGACCTGTCGCGCTCGATCAAAGAGGCGCTGCAGGCGTCGGCCTATTTGATCGTCGTCTGTACCCCGGCGTCGGCCAAAAGCCGCTGGGTCAACCAGGAAATAATCGAATTCATCAAGCTGGGACGGGCCGACCGGATTTATGCGCTGATCGTCGAAGGCGAACCGGGCGAAAGCCCGGACCAAGGCGGCTGCTTCCCGCCGGCATTGCGCACCAGGCTCGGCGCCGACGGCGCGATCGTCGACGATCCGTCCCGGGAAGTGCTCGCCGCCGATCTGCGTCCCGAAGGCGACGGCCGGGACGACGCAAAACTGAAGTTGATCGCGGGCCTGCTTGGCATTCCCTATAACGCGCTGCGCCGGCGAGAGGTTGCGGCGGCACGGCGTCGCCTTCTGGTCACGCAAGGGATCGCCGCGTCGATGCTGCTGCTGACGATTGCGGTCGCAGTTGCGGTGTGGGCGACCTGGCATTTCAGCGCGGAGTCCGACGAGCGGCAAATTCCGGCCATTCGCGTCACCGACCATGAAACGGTGCTCGACCTGGCGGGCTGGCGGGACACCACCGCGGCGCAAATCGCGCGGCTCGAAAAGCGTTCATCGGCGCTGTCGCACGATCGCTACACGCTGGTGAAAACGCAGCCACAGGGAAGAAATTACGTGCACGTCGTCGGAACTTCGAGCGACATTCCGCCCGATATCGTGTGCACCCACTGCACTATCACGCCGCGGCCGCCGGACGGCGCATCGCGCACGCCGCACGAGTTCAAGGTTCTGTTCGATGTTTCCAAATTGAAACTCGAAGAACAGACGACCATTGACTACACGGTGACGTATTGGAATGCTTTTCAATCCTCGGATCAGTTGTGGACGGGGCTGCGGGTCCTCTATCAGACCGAGCGCGCGGAATTAACAATCATATTTCCGCCCACCAAGCATCCCCTCATCGGAACAATCAAATTCTATTACCACGACAGCATGGATCATGATCTCAATGACGCGGAAGGCGTCACGCTGGAGAAGGACGAAGGCGGCCGGGTATCGCGGCTGACCTGGATGATCTTAAGCCCGAGCACCGACCGCAGTTATCGCGTGCGCTGGGATTGGAACGACAACCCGAACAAGGCGGGTGATGAAACGAAGCAACGCCAGTGACCGTTGATCGCACCGCCTCGGCGCAGCTCTACGGCTTTATTGCCGATGACACGGCGATCCTTGCGCCGCCATGGCGGTGACGGTACGTTGGCCGATGTCGAGGGTGAGAGGCGATGGAGCAGTCCGATTATTTTTCTCTGCTGAACCGGGCAATCCTCAAGCTCGACAGCAATACGCTGCAAGCGCGATCCGAGATTTACGACCGGGCGCGCCAGGCATTGCGCAACCAGCTTGGCGCCATGCAGCCCAGGCTGCCGGATGCCGCGATCGCCAAAGAACTGCAACAACTCGAAGGCGCCATTCGGCAGCTCGAGCCGCCGCAAAAAATCCAAACGGAGCCGCCAAGTAAACAGCCAAGAAAACAACAGGCCCCGGCCCAGCCGCCACGGTCAGTTGCGTCGCGCGGCATTTTCTGCGAGCACTGCATCGCCGAGACCACCGATGAGACGCCCGGCGATGTGTCGACGCTCAACGGCATCGGGCGGCAGTTTTACGGCAGCGCCGCGCCGTGCCCGGAATGTGCGTCGGTGATCCGCACCTTGTGGTGGACCTTGGTCTCGTTGCCGGTCGTGCCGCTGGCGTCGTATCGCTATAAGACTTCCGAAGAGCACGGGACCCGGGCGCGCTTCTGGTGTCGCAAGCTGCCGGCGCGGCATTGGAATCAGATCTTCAAGACCTGGGTGATCGGCGTCGCGGCCGCTATTGCCGTCTTCATTGGCATCTATGTCTATCACCAATATAAGTGACGACCGAAATTTCCTGGAGCAGCAGCCTTGACCGAGCAATGGAACAAATACGACAAAACCGCCGCGCGCACTCACGGCAAGCCGGGGCGCGAGGTGCGGCCGCAGAGCGCGACCGTCGATATTCACGCCCATGTCTTCGTGCCGGAAGCGTCGCAATTCGTCGCGCCGCATCTCGACATGGCGACGGTGCCGCTGGCGCATTTCGCCACGCCGGAGTCGAAGGCGCTGACCCAGAAGCAGGACGCCGATATCCGGGCCCGCCGCGACCACGCGTTCCGGCTCGCCGATCTCGACGCCATGGCGATCGACATGCAGATGATCGCGCCGCCGCCGCTGCAGTGCTATTACTCGGTGCCGCTCGATATCGCGGTCAAGGCGGCGCAGATCGTCAACGACGGCATCGCGGCCTATTGCGCCAAATACCCCGATCGCCTGAAGGGTTTCGGCACGGTGCCGATGCCCGACGGCAACGAGGCGGCGAAGGAGCTCGAGCGCTGCGTCAAGCAGCTCGGCTTCAAGGGCGTACAGGTCATCACCAACGTCAACGGCAAGGAATTGTCCGATCCGGCCTTCGCGCCGTTCTGGAAAAAGGCCGAAGAGCTCGGCGTGCTGGTGATGATCCATCCCAACGGCTTCACCGAGGCCAAGCGCTTTGAGCGCTTCTATTTCAACAACGTCATCGGCAATCCGCTGGAGACCACGATCGCGCTGCATTACCTGATCTTCGACGGCGTGCTGGAGCGGCATCCAAAACTGAAAATCCTCGCCGTGCATGGCGGCGGCTATCTCGGCGGCTATTCCGGCCGCATCGACCACGCCTGGGGCGCGCGCTCGGACGCCCACGGCGACCTGCCGCGGCCGCCGACGACTTATCTCAAGCGCGTCTATGTCGACACCGTGGTGTTCACGCCGCATCAGCTCGCCGAGCTGGTGCGCGTGTTCGGCGTCGACCACGTCGTCATGGGCACCGATTATCCGTTCGACATGGCCGATTTCGATCCGGTCGGCCATATCGCCTCGGTGCCCGGCTTCGATGCCGCGACCATTGCGGCGCTTGCGGGCGGCAATGCCAAGAAGCTGCTGGGGTTGTGAGATTTTGTAGCCCGGATGAGCGAAGCGAAATCCGGGAACGATCGACCAGCCCAAACACCGATCCCGGATGTCGCTGCCGCTCATCCGGGCTACGCTTGCTGCGAAAATAAGTGGTCAATTTTATACAGATTCACCGTCGGTATAAGTCGTATGACTAGAGGTTGGGCACTGTCCGGATTGCCCCAACTGTCATCCGACCGCAGTTGTTATTTCGCAGCACAGAATACCTCGCAGGGGCTTTATGCAAGGAACCGGCTTCAAGGAACAATTCGCAGCCATCACTGATGCGTGGACACTCGCTCAGGGCATTGTCGACACCGTCCGCGAGCCGGTTCTTGTCCTCGACAAAGACCTGCGCGTGATCGCCGCGAGCCGCTCCTTCTATTCGGCCTTCAAGGTCAGCCCCGAGGACACCAACGGCAGGCTGCTTTACGCGTTGGGCGACGGGCAATGGGACATTCCGAAGCTTCGCGTGCTGCTGGAAAAAATTATTCCCGAGCAGGGCGTGATGGAGGGCTATGAAGTCGAGCATGAGTTCCCCGGTCTCGGATCGCGCACGATGTGCCTGAACGCCCGCCAAGTGTTCTATGAGGGCGGCGCCGGCACGACTGTTCTGCTCGGCATGGAGGATGTCACCGAGCGGCGCATCCTGGAGCGCGAAAAGGACGAGTTGTTGCGAGAGAAGGATGGGCTGTTGCGAGAGAAGGAGACGTTGCTCGAGGAACTGCAGCACCGCATTGCCAATAGCCTGCAGATCATCGCCAGTATCATTCTGATGAAGGCGCGCGTGGTGCAGTCGGAAGAGACGCGGTTTCATCTGGAAGACGCGCACAAGCGTGTCTTGTCGATCGCTGCCGTGCAGAAACAGCTGCATGCATCGGGGGCAACCGGAGCAATCGCAATTGCGCCTTATCTGTCAAAGTTGTGCGAGAGCCTGGCGTCCTCGATGATTGGCGGCACCCGGCCCATCTCGCTGAAAGTGGTCGGTGAGGGCGGAGTAGCCACGTCCCGCCAGGCTGAGAGTCTTGGCTTGATCGTGACTGAACTCGTCATGAATGCGCTCAAGCATGCCTTCCCTGGCGATAAGACCAAAGGCCAGATCACCGTCGCATATGACATGATCGGAACGAATTGGAAGCTTTCGATCTCTGACACCGGGATCGGTAAGCCGGACGGCGGTTTCGCTCAAGGAAAGTCAGGACTTGGCACCGGTATCGTCAAGGCGCTGGCGCATCAACTCGATGCTCAGGTCGAAACTTTATCCGGCCCTGAAGGTACGACCGTGTCGATTACGCACGCCACTTTCCCGGCGAAGGCCGTCCAAGCCGCTTAAATGACGTTAACCGGCAGGACAGGAACGTGCTTTAGGGTATTTTCGGACGGTCGAATAGATGGTGGAACGATTGTGATCAGCGTGTGTTGCCGCCAGTGACTGACATCCTCCCCAACGCCCTCATTGTGGTCGTCGACGACGATGTATTCGAGCGAATGGGCGCATCCGGCATGTTCGTGGATGCAGGATACCGGGTGCTGGAAGCCGGAGATGCCGACGAGGCGCTGCGCTTCTTCGAAACAAACGCCGACATCAGGCTGCTTTTCACCGACGTCAGCATGCCAGGATCGATGAGTGGGTCGGATTTGGCTCACCAGGTTGCCGAGCGATGGCCCAGCGTCGGCATCATCATGGCGTCGGGCCGGCCGCGACCGCACATGCTGCCGTTGAGCATGCTGTTTCATGACAAGCCCTATGAGCCGGCAGCCGTGCTCCGGCAGGCAAGAGAAATGACGACTCAACTCGGCTAAGCCGTTGGCGCCTGCGATTTGCGATGTTCGCTTTTGACCGCGCAAGCGGTCATGAGCCGGCCGCCAAATGTGGTCAATTTTGAACAGACTCGCTTCGCAATGCGGTAAATCCTCGATGCCAATGGCGCCGAATGGGGGAAGCCATGGCCTCGATAGTTCCATTTATCAGCAATGCGGTATTTGAACAGGCGGACATTGCGGTGATGTCCGATGCCTACAACAGAGCCTTAGAAGACATTTACAGCTTCGGGCGCCCCAATAAGACCGTTGAGGCGATGATCGCCACCCGAATTATAACACTGACAAACGGCGGCGAGCGCGATCCGGATCGTTTGCGTGAACGGGCTCTCGCCGCATGTGGTTTCAGCCTGGATCGCGCGCGCTAAGCAGAAGATTGGCGGCCGTGCAGCGGGCGGTCTCGACCCGGAATGGAACGCCCGGCGCTTGGCAGCGTTGGTCTACATGAGGTTTGCCCGGGCGCTTCTCCGTCATATTCCAGAGCCATCAATACGGCTATTTCTGGTACTTGCGATTTTTGGCGCAGTGGTCGTCACGAGCTTCGCGATGCTTGACCGCTCGGGGCCCTGAAAGCGCCGAACGTCACGCCCTCGGAGTCTGGCACATAGAGAGGGACTTGAATGAAAATTGCACTGCTCATGACGATTTTTGTCGCGACCGCGAGTCCCGTGTCGGCGAATTCGTACCGGACTTATCACGATTCAGATCAGACCCAGTGGGGTGAGTCCTCCCATGTCAACTGCGAAACGGTCCGCGCTTACGTGGCCCAGGTAGGGCTGGTTCAAGCCAGGAACCTGGCGCGAGCGGCCGGGATGACCGCAGGCCAGGAATGGCGAGCAAGGCGGTGCCTTGCGAAGAAGGACTGACCCATAAGACATTCGCCTTATGCCCACTGACAGCTGACCCTCGGGGCGCGTGCGCCTGTTCGGTCCAAAGCAGCTTCATTCTTCGGGCTAGATGAGACCGCGCTCACGAAGCTTTCCGGCATTGGCAGACACGATCGACGCCAAAAGCCGCCGCACATTGGCGGGGCTGCGCAACAGATGCAGCGTCTCCATCCAGCCATCGAACTCTTCCTCGGAAATAACGACGACGGCCCGGCCGCCCTGCCGCGTCACATGCAGCGGCGCACGGCTGTCCGAAACCTGATCCATGTAGGCCGCAAGGCGCTCGCGGAAAGCGATATAGCTCACATGATTTGTCGCGGACTTGCGCCGCCGATCGATCCTGGCCATGGCCGGGGTTCCTGTAGTTGAATTCTCGACGTACGAATATTTGTATGGTGAAAGGCCGGGTCAACCCGAGACGGCTCTGGCCCCATAGGATGGGCTGAGCCCTTGCGAAACCCGTCGTCTTCCCGCGCGAATTTGATGGGTTTCGCTTCGCTCTACCCATCCTACGGGCCCTCCTGACGCCTGCGCTCGCCCGCTTATGAACCTGCCGGCCCTTTTTTCGCGACCAAGACGAAGGCGCGAAGCTTCGTCGTAAGAACGGCTGCGTCATAACGAGGTGAGGAGACCGGAACATGCGAAAAATGCTGGGAATACTTTTCGTTTCGGCCATTGCGGCGACTTTTCTTTGCACCGCCGCACAAGCGTGGGATAGCTGCGGCCGGGGATTGCACCGCAATTTTGCGGGAGTTTGCGTATCAAACTTCGGGCCGTCATCCGGCTGCCCTTACGGGTACCATATGGGCTGGAACGTCCACGCCTGCGTCCACAACTGACGATCCTGTAGCCCGGATTGAACTCCGCGAAATCCGGGAACGATCGAGCGGCTCAAACTCTGATCCCGGATTTCGCTAACGCTTAATCCGGGCTACGCTTTCTTGCACCTAGGTTCGAAGTGCAGGACAACGGACGATGAGCTTTCCTCAATCCGGCGGATGCCAGTGCGGGGCGATCCGCTATGAGATCAGCGGACCGCCGACGGTGGTCTATACTTGCCATTGCGCCGAATGTCAGAAGCAATCCGGCTCCGCCTTCGCCATGAGCGCGGTGATCCCGCGGGAGCATTTCCGCATCACCAAGGGCAGCCCGAAAATGTTTGCCCGCGAGACCGGCCCGTCGAAGACGATGGAATGCTGGTTCTGCCCCGACTGCGGCACGCGGCTCTATCACATGCCGGGCGGTGCGGCCTATGCCAATCGCAATATCAAGCCGGGCACGCTGGACGATCGATCGTGGCTGGTCCCGACCATTCATTTTTGGACGCGCAGCGCGCAAGAGTGGGTTGTCATTCCCGAAGCGGCAACACGCTATGATACGCAGCCCGAGATTTTGAGCTGGCACACGCCGAAATCCTAGCAGCGTGTAGCCCGGATTGAGCCAACGGGACCGGCCCGAAGTGGCCGGCCCGATGACAGGCTCCGCGAAATCCGGGGTCGGCTCATCCCGGATTTCGCTAACGCTCAATCCGGGCTACGTTTGCCGATATCAAAGGAGCAAAAAGCATGCGGGACGCCGTTGTGATCTGCGCCGTGCTGGCGGCGGTGACGATCTTCACTCACCCCTGTCGGGCACAGAGCGCTGGATCCAATGACCCGGACGAGGCCCGCATTGAAGACGTCATCACCGCCAGCCACATCCTGACCAACGAAGGAATATTGGACAGTTTTGGCCACGTCAGCGCGCGCTCGGCGAAAAATCCCGATCATTTCTTCATGCCGCGCGCCATGCCGCCGGCGCTGGTGTCGCGCGCCGACATCGTCGAAGTCGGACTTGATTGCAAGCCGGTCGATGCCAATGCGCCGCGCCTCAACGGCGAGCGCTATATCCATTGCGAGGTGTACAAGGCGCGCAGCGACGTTCAATCCGTCATCCATAGCCACGATCTGGCCGTCATTCCTTTCGGCCTGACCGGAATTCCGCTCAAGCCGGTGCTCGCCCAGGCCGGCTTCCTGCCGCCGGAGGTGCCGTTGTTCGAAGTGCGCGAGGCCAATGCGTCGGAGCCGGAGAACAAGCGCGGCATGCTGGTCCTTAACGCCACGCTGGGCGACGTGTTGGCCACAAAACTTGGGCCCGGCCCCGTCGTCTTGATGCGCGGTCACGGCGAAACCGTCGTCGGACGCTCGGTGCGCGAAGCGACAGTCCGGACGCTGTACACCCACATCGATGCGCAAGCGCAGAGCGCCGCGCTGGCGCTCAGCCCCAAAATCACGACCTTGAACGATGCGGAGTTGGCGACCAACGCCGCCGAGAATTTCGACGCCGACAGGCCATGGCAGAACTATAAGCAGCGGCTGCCGGCAGGACGCTGAGCCGTAGCCCGGATTGAGCGGAGCGAAATCCGGGAACGATCGAGCAGCTCGAACACTGATCCCGGATTTCGCTACGCTCAATCCGGGCTACGCTTGCCAACCGCGATCACGGCAGCGGCTTGCCGCGCACGTCGGCGGCACGCTCGATCTTGACCAGCACGCCGATGCCGGTGTCGGCGCCGACATGGGTTTGCTCGCGCGGCAGCAGCAGATTGAAGATGGCGTCACGGACGGGCCCGCTCTCGTGCAATTCGGCAATCCCGTAGAATCGCAAAAAGCCCGAGTCGAGAACGCCGTCGCGCTGCGCCTTGAAGTTGGCGTAGATCACGCAAACGCGCTTGTCGTGGCCGAGGTTGTCCAGCGCCTGTTTCTTCGAGCGTTCCCAATAGGCAAGGTGGTCGTCGTCGAAAACCACCATGCTGCCCTTGGGCGAGATGTTGGGGCCATTCGGGCCCTGCGTCGCGACCAGGCATGGCGCGCCGTCATCCCAGGCGGATCTGATGAGGGTTTTGAGCTTTTCACTGATGGGCATGAGATGGTTCTTTCGCTGAGAAAACTTGACGTCGGGCGGGCGGTCGCGAGCACGTCATGATTTAACGAAAACCGCAAGCTTTATGCCGCCTTTATGGCGTCGGCGGCTTGCCTCCTTTGCACATATACCGCAGCGGCTCGCAGATCGCAGCCAACACAATAGCTTCTCATGCGGTGGTGTGATCATGGCAAACAATATTCAAAGCGATAAAAGCGCATCGCCCTATTCCGTCCTGCCGTGCGTCCTGTTGCTTCTGGCGGCCGGACTGTTCGTCAAAATCGGTGTCGCGGCCCAGCTCATTCACCATTTGCATTAAAGCACGGGGTTCGACGAAGCCAGCGCGGGATGGGCGGAGTCAACGGGTCCGGCCCGAAATGGCCGGCCCGATGGCAGGCTCCGCAAACCCCATCAAATTCGCGCGGGCAGATGATGGGTTTAGTAACGGCTCAACTCATCCTACGGGCTGAACGTCGGTGATGGCCGAGCGGCTAAACCAGATCAGCGATGATCGGCGATCACTTTGGCTTACCTATGATACAGCCAACTTGGTCGATATAGCTGCCCGACCGTCCGAAAAAGCCAAGCAGGGTTTCACCATAGGCCAAGATGCATTGGTTGGTAGGCCCGAACGTCATATTTCCGAGATTATAGACTCTCGAATTTGTCCATATTGCCAAGCCGGCAATCCATTGCGGCGGCACGTTATTGGAGGTCTGCAAGTGATACGACATCCAATTCACGTCGACCCTACCGATTTTCTCATCGCTGGCAAATGCAATGACCTCCTCAGGCTGGGCGAGTGGCCCCCTGCCGCCATGCAATGGTCCGAATTTGTCGCCCCACCTGACTTGCAAGCCGCCGATTATTCGCTGCGTTGCATCGCCAGGGTTGAGGTTCTCGACAACCCTGAGCGCTGAGATCGATAGATGATTTGCATTCTCATCCGTATCGTCGAACGCGCTGCCGCCGGCACCTCCGAACGCGTCGCTCTTTCTGATCACGAAATCCGCACGCGGAACGGAAACCGGTTGCGGTAGCGGGGGCGATGCCGGCACGCTCACCGCAGCACCGCCAGGTCCAGATGATGCCGGATGGTCTCCGACCGTCGAGGGCAGCGGCGAAAAGCGCTGCTGCCAGAGCAGGAACACGGCGGCGCTCAGAACCCCCACTATGGCGATGAGGCCGAGCTGTGCCACGTTGACTGTGACGCCCTGAACGCGAAAGCGATCCGATTTATCGCGATAGCTCCGAAACGCCGCGGGTGGGGCCGGATTGAATGCCGCGTCGTGCTGCACATCGCTGCCGGCCAATGGCGCCTGACCTGTAGCACCGACCTGTAAAATGGCTTTTACCGTCTCGATAAGCTTCTGGAGATGTGCGGCAAGCGGCGGGGTTAGCGCGTCCAGCCAGTGAATCTCGCCGAGATAATACTCCATCGACTTGGTGGGCATGATCGCCTCGATACGCATGGGCACGATCGGCACGCCTTTGCTCGCGGCACGCTCCAGCTCCCGAGGAATCTGGCGCGACGCATTGGCATTTGACGAAAATATAAGCACCATAAGATGGCACGAATCGATCGCCTCGATGATAGCTGCAGCATATTCGGCGCCGGGGCGAACATCGCGCGGAGCGATCCAGCCCATTGATGGAAAATGCCAGGATGACAGGCTCCGCGACACCCATCGAATTCGCGCCGGCAGATGATGGGCTTTGCAAAAGCGCAACCTATCCTACGCGCTGCGCTTCTTCTTGTATTCTTCGATGACCAGACTAACGCCGTGGTGAACCAGCGCATCAATCGTCGTTTCATTGAGAACGGCGATGATGTGAAGCTCTTTCCACTTCGGGACCGGCAGATAGGATACTACGGATTTCTTGCCGCGTCGCGTTTGCGGTCGAATCGTTCCCGGTTTCGGCGGCCTTCCCATGTCTCGACCCGGGCTGGGCTTGCCTTCAGGGCGCGCGCTTGTTTTTGAATTCTTCGAGCGCGAGCAACGCGCCGCGCTGCAATAAAGCATCAAGGGTCTGGTCGTGCACCGCAGCGGTGATCCGCAATTGACGCCAGACAGCGATTGGCAAATAGACCGTCACCGACTTTTTGCCCTGTCGGTGCACCGGCCGAATCGCTCCGGGTTTTGGCGGTCTTCCCATGCGGTATTTCGTAAGGCATTTAGCGCCATCGTCAACGGATTGCAGTTCTCAAATCTATTCGATACTACTTGAACACACGCTACGCTGAATATACAGTGATTGTGCAACGCATTTGAACACGCCATGGGAGCACTCACCATGGGCAGCAGGAAAGCGAAACGCCAGCGGAAAAAATCCGAGCGCGCCATTGCGTTGCTCTGGAAAAAGCGCTCGCTCTTTCTACTGGCCAACCAACAAATGCGCGTCGCGGCTGTTAATGCCATGCGAACGATCATGATCCCGAATAGAAGCAAGGCGCAGATCGACAGCGCCGTGCGGCAGATTTGGGCCGCCGCGAGATTTCAATGCAGGATGCTTAGAGAATACAAGCCGTGAGCGCAGGTCCTAGCGACTGCTTTCTTGCTTAGCCATTGATTGTGAGACGGCACGAAAAGCATCTGCATAAACCCCCTGACGTGCGCCCATGATAATGAGGCGTCCAAGCCATGATGCTTCGGGGTACACGTCGCGCCGATGCACTTTGACCAGGGATAGCGCATGGGTGATACGAAGTTCCCGAACGTCGCGCGGCCATTCGCGTGCTTCTAAGAACTCAAAAATGGCTTGCCACGGTTTGCGGCTATCCGCGTAATCAATGAACAGTTGTGCCAATTCATGTTGTTCGGGTTCGCAGTTGAGCTTTGGAATACTGAATAGGTAACGAAAGAAAAATCCGATCATAGCGTTTCTCCCGGATCCTTGTGTGTTCAAAGAAATGAATGTGTCGCAAAATAAACGCCGAGACCAAACGCCAACACGGCAAGAACGGATCGAAGGCCGTCCGCCGCGCCAGTCAGGAAAAATATAACTATGAAGCTAAAAACCAACCCGGAGCCACCCCAATAGATCGCGCCGTATTGTAGCCCTTGGTCCCTGACGAATAAAAGCATCGCCACAAGAAGCGCCATCGCTCCGCCTATTGTGAGCAACCAAAATAACCTGGTAGTCAACGGAGAGCAGTTTTGGCGGCCGATTAGCATTGTATTGAAGCCGGCGGCCCCGGCAAAATTCAGAAATACCGCAGCTAACATTGTGTCACTCATTTTTAGCTTAGCCCCTCGTTCCCGTCCCCGAGTGCAGCACTCGCGCAAAGCGTGGTCAATGGCTTTGGCAACCTTGCGAGTGCCGTGTGGGCCGGTTAAATTTCAAAATATTTGGGGGCCATAAGAGCATGGCGAAATCAAAGCCAACTTGGCTTGCAGTCATAGCTCGTAGGATGGGTAGAGCTCTTGCGAAACCTATCATTCGGCGGAGCGGTTAAGTCGATGGGTTTCGCTTCGCTCTACCCATCCTACCGTGCCATTGCCTGCACCGCTGGGAGCCATTAAACGGGTCCCCTCCGTCGCTAAAAGGTCACGGCGACATGCAACGGATTTAAACGCAATATACCAGGGTTTTCAGGGCTATTTGCCGGGGCGTCATGACCACCGCCGAAGTTTTTTCAAATCCGGTTGCCGCCGCGGGAACGGTGCGGTTCCTCGGCGACGAGGGCGCTTATTGGCGGCTGCGCATCAAGGGCGCCGCGCTGGTGGTGGCGACGCTCGGCATTTACCGCTTCTGGCTGGCCACCGATGTACGCCGTTTTCTGTGGTCGAATACCGAGATCGCGGGCGACACGCTGGAATATAATGGGCTGGCCACCGAGCTGTTGATCGGCTTTCTGTTCGCCGTCGCCATCCTGGTCCCGCTCTACATGGGTTTTGCGCTCGTGGCGCTGGAACTGGATCTGGTGGCGATCACGCCGACGCTGATCGGCTTTGTGCTGTTGGTGCTGCTCGGCGAATACGCGCTCTACCGGGCGCGGCGTTATCGGCTGACGCGCACGGTGTTCCGCGGTTTGCGCTTCGACCAGCACGGCTCGCCGTGGCGCTACGCCGCCTACGCGCTGGTTTGCTGGGGCATCGTCATCGTCACGCTCGGGCTCGCTTATCCGTGGACGCAAGCGTTCATCGAGCGCTTCAAGATGCGCCATACCAGCTATGGCGATCTGCAAGGCCGGTTCGAGGGCTCGGGGCTGTCGTTGTTCTTGCGCGGCCTGCCGATGTGGCTCCTGGTGGTCGGCGTGCCGGTCATCGCCATCGTGGCGATGGCGCGGCTGATCGACTGGGACACGCTGAGCCAGCTCCTGCAAAAAGGCGATAGTGACGCGGTCGCCGAGGTGATGGGCACCATGCTCGGTCCAGGCTTCGCAATCGCAGTGGTTTGCTTCACCGTCAGCGTCGTGTCGGTGCCACTGCTCTATCCGGTGTTCCAGGCGATAAAACTGCGCTGGTGGATTTCCGGGCTGCGCTTCGGCGAGATCGCCGTCACGTCGCGGCTGCGCATATGGCAGGTGTACCGGGTCTATTTGCGTCTGTTGCTTTATCTTTTCCTCGGACTGCTGGCTGGGATCGTGGGCGGGATGATGCTCGCCGCCGTCATCGGCATTGTCGGCCTCATGCATAATGCCAGCGTCACCCAGGTTGTCGGCGGCGCGATCGGGCTTCTGCTTTATGTCGTCATCATGATCGGCTCATCGACCATCTATCAGGTGATCGTGGCGGCGGGGCTGTGGCGGCTCGGCGCGCAAACCTCAGCGTTGAGCGGCGAATCCGCGCTCGACGGCGTGCGCGCTACCGGCGCGGCAAGCTCGGCGCTCGGCGAGGGCCTGGCCGACGCGCTCGGCGTCGGAGGCATCTAGCGATGACGCTCACCGCCGATACGCCCGCCGCCGCGACCGCGCCGCCGCCGCCGCCGAGCGGCGCCGCCCTCTATTTCGACGGCACCTGCAGCGCGCGTAACGACGTCGTGGTCGAAGCCGGCACGGCGGGTTTGCAGATTTTTGGCGCCGACCGGCACCTGCTCGACGAATGGCTTTATGCCGAGCTGCGGCGGCAGGCGGCGCCCGACGGCGTGTTGCGGCTCGGCCGCCACGGCGAGACCATGCTGGCGCGCCTGGAAATCCGCGACGCCGCGCTCGCCTCGGCGATCGAGGATCGCGCCGTCACGCTCGACCGCGGCGGTGCCGCCGAACGCAGGCTGCGGCGCAAGGTCGTGATCTTGAGCCTCGCCGCCGTGGTGTCGCTGATCTTCACCGCGATCATCGGCGTGCCGGTGCTGGCCACCCGCCTGACGCCGCTGGTCCCGATCTCGGTCGAGCAAAAGCTCGGCAACGCGGTCGACAGCCAAATCCGCGCCACGCTCGACACCAAACATCTCGGCGCCGGCTTCTTTTGCGGCACCGGCGCCAACGGTGCGGCGGGACAGGCCGTGCTCGACAAGCTCGTCGGAAAACTCAAGGCCGCGGCGGCGCTGCCATATCCGGTGCGGGTGGATGTGGTGCGGCGCCCGGATTTCAATGCCTTTGCGCTGCCCGGCGGCCACATCTACGCGTTCCAGGGACTGATCGATCGCGCGCAGTCGCCCGACGAGGTCGCCGGCGTCCTGGCGCATGAGATCGGCCACGTCGCGCACCGCGACGGCACGCGCACCGTGTTGCAGGCCGCGGGGCTATCGTTCCTGTTCGGCATGATGCTCGGCGATTTCGTCGGCGGCGGCGCGGTGGTGATCGCCGCCAAGACTGTGGTGCGATCGTCCTATTCGCGCCGGGTCGAGATGGCGGCCGACATCTATAGCGTCGGCCTGATGCGCAAGGCCGGCGGCGATCCGCGCGCGCTCGCCACCATCCTTGAGCGCGTCACGACCGACAAGGATGAGGGCATAAAAATCCTGGCCGACCATCCGGACACCAAGGATCGCGTCATCGCGATCAACGCCATTTCGCCAAAAGGCGCCGCGACACCGCTGCTCGGCGCCGCCGATTGGGCGGCGCTCAAGCAGATTTGCGCGCCGTCGCCGGCAAGCGCACGGGCCCCGGCCGGCGGGACAACGGCGCCGGCTGGCGCGACGACAGCATCAGCCGGCGGGGCCGCTTCGGCAGGTGGAGCCGTTCCGGCAAGCGGGAAAAATCCGGCCAGCGGGATAACCGCGGGAAGCAAATGAAAGCTAAAGAGTAATGGCGCGACGCCGAACCGTTGAGGAACCGCCGTCACGGCTCGCCATCTGGGCGTTACGCGTGGCGCTGTTTTCGCTGGCCGCGACCTTGATCGCCGTCATCATCGTGAACTTGGGCGCGTTCGAGATCGTGCCGGCCTTGTCGACGCTCGCCGGCGCGTTGGTGCTCGCCGTGGTCGCGATCCTGCTCGCCATCGGCGCCGCGATCGTCATCTGGTTCGAGGGGGTCAGCGGCGGCAAACAGGCGGTCATCGCCTTGTTCATTGGCTTGGCGCTGATCGCCTATCCGCTTTACCTCGGCATCAAGGGCTATCGGCTGCCGGCGATCTACGACATCACAACCGACCCGATCGATCCGCCGCGGTTCGACGCCATCGCGCGGTTGCGGCCGCGCGACGCCAATCCGATCGCCTATGAAGGCCTTTACGCCGCCGAGCTGCAGCACGCCGCCTATTCCGACATCGAGCCCGATCTCACCGACTCGACGCCGCAGGAGGCCTACGACGCGGCGATGAAGGTCATCATCAAGCGCAAATGGAAGATCGTCGACGCCCGGCCGCCGCAGGGCAGCGCCTTGCGTCCGGTCGACGCGCGCGCTCCGCCGGGGCCGCCGCCGCGCGACGGTTTTATCGAGGCGATCGCGCGCACGCTGATCCTCGGCTTCCGCGACGACGTGGTGGTGCGGGTGCGGCCGACCAGCGACGGCACACGCATCGACGTGCGCTCGGCGTCGCGCTACGGCCGCCACGATCTCGGTACCAATGCGGCGCGGGTGCGCAAACTGATCGACGACATCGACGACGTGCTGGCGCGGCCGCAAAAGCCGGCGCCCGCGCCGGCGCCAGCAAAACCTCAAGCACCGGCCAAGCCATCGGCCAAGCGATAGGTGCCGGCGATCGAGGCCGGCCCGTCGGTCAAGACGGCGCCGCGCGCGACCAGTTCCTCCATATGCGCCAGCACGGAGAGCCCGGCAGCGCCGGTGAGGCGCGGATCGAGGCCGATATAGACCGCTTTGACGATAGTCGGAATGTCGGCCGCGCCCTTGCCGAGCCGGTGCAGGATCGAAGCTTCGCGGCCGTGCCGGTGCGCGATCAAATGCTGGACGTAACGGGGCGCATTGCGGATCGGGTTGCCGTGACCGGGCAGATAGAGCGGCTCGCTGCGTTTGGCGAGCTTGTGCAGCGAGGCCATGTAATCGCTCATGGCACCGTCGGGCGGCGCCACGATGGTGGTCGACCAGCCCATGACGTGATCGCCGGAGAAAATCAGATCGGATTCCTTGAACGCGAACGCCATGTGGTTGGCGGTGTGTCCCGGCGTGGTCAGCGCTTGCACAGTCCAACCGTCGCCGCTCACGGTCTCGCCGTCGGCCAACGCGACGTCGGGCCGAAAATCCATGTCGGCCGAGGCATCGAGCCGCCGCGTCTCGCCGATATGCAGCGGGCGGGCGAGCCGGTGCGGGCCTTCGGCGAAAACTTTTGCGCCGGTCGCGGCTTTGATCTTGGGCACTGCGGGTGAGTGATCGCGATGGGTGTGAGTGACGAAGATGTGCGTCACCGTCTCACCGCGCACCGCGTCGAGCAGTGCCGCGACATGGGCGTCGTCGTCCGGGCCGGGATCGAGGATCGCCACCTTGCCGCGGCCGACGATGTAGCTGACCGTGCCCTTGAAGGTGAACGGGCTCGGATTGTTGGCCGCCACCGCGCGCACCAGCGGCGCCACCTCTTTCACCTGGTCGGGCTCGAGATCGAAAGACTTGTCGAACGGGACGTCGTCGGCCATGCGCACACCTTGCTCAAACGGGCGGCAATGATGTGCACGGCGCGGGCGAGGCGCGCAACTGCCCGTCATTCCGGGGCGCCACGAAGTGGCGAGCCCGGAATCCATAACCCCCGCCGCTCCAGGAATGGCGCTGGAGTCAGGAACCTAGCTTTTCGTGATTATGGATTCCGGGCTCGCGCCTGCGGCGCGCCCCGGAATGACGAAGGGTCCAAAAACAATGGAGCCCCCGGTGCCGGGATCTCCGGGGGCTCCTGCAACCTCATTCAACACGACGAGTGAGACCGAGATCGCACTCCAGTGTTATGCAAACCGCGGGCCAAGTTCCGGACGCGGCGGAATCGCACGGATTTGGTTTCGGTTTACCGTTCTGGGGCTTGACGTGGTCGTACTGCGGGCGGTGGCTGGCTATTTTGCAGGCAGTGCCGGGCCTAAAACGGCGTCCGGCTGCGGATCGCCGCGGCCAGCGTGCCCTCGTCGAGATAATCGAGCTCACCGCCGACCGGCACGCCGTGGGCGAGCCGCGTCACCTTGACCTCGGCGTCGTGCAGCAGGTCGGTGATGTAGTGGGCGGTGCTCTGGCCGTCCACGGTGGCGTTAAGCGCCAGGATGATCTCCTTGACCTCAGGCTCGTGCGCCCGCTTGATCAGCGCGTCGATGGTCAGATCGTCCGGCCCGACGCCGTCGAGCGGGGAGAGCGTGCCGCCGAGCACGTGATAGCGCGCATTGAGGGCGCGAGCGCGCTCCAGCGCCCACAGATCGGCGACGTCGGCCACCACGACGATCATGGACGGCTCGCGCCGCGCATCGGTGCACACCGCGCACGGATTTTGCGTATCGATATTGCCGCACACCCGGCAGATCTCGATCTTCTCCATCGCCGCCTGCAAGGCCGTGGCCAGCGGCGCCATCAGCAATTCGCGCTTTTTGATCAGGAATAAAGCGGCACGCCGCGCCGAGCGCGGCCCGAGCCCCGGCAGCCGCGCGAGCAGCTGGATCAAGCGTTCGATCTCGGGACCGGCGGCGATGGAGGGCATGATCGTCAGTTGCAACCTTTGTTTTTAACAGCGATGATATCGGGAATAACGAGCGGTCAAATCCAATGATACGTCAATTCGCGATCATATTTGGAATTGCTATGCTTTATCCCACATTCGTTTATTACAGCGTCCGTGCCTACCAGCTGCTCCCAGAATTTCAGTACTCCTACCGTGTAACGGCGCGGCTCGCGCCAACCACGCCCGAAGGGTGGAAAGCCTGGGAAGAAGAAAATCGCGCAGAGAAGAAAAAACACCAAGAGGAGCTCGACACTATCGACAAGGCCACTCAACCATTCTTTCGTGCGCTTATCCTTGTCGCCACGTCACTAGGCATTGCTGCGATTTTCATCGGATCGTACTTGAAGTTTCACTCCATCGGCACGGGCCTGATTTTAGGCGGTATCATCAGCGTCACGAATGCGTATTGGGGTTATTGGAGCCACCTCGAAGATTGGGTTCGACTCGTGTCGTTGCTGTTCGGCTGCTGTATTCTCGGGTTCGTCGGATATCGGCAGTTTGTTACCGTGCGGAACAATCCTACTTGAGGCCATCAAAAAAGCTTCAACCCGGGCGGCAGCGGCAGGCCGCCGGTCATGGCCTGCATCTTGTCCTGCAGCAAAATTTCGAGCTTGCGGCGGGCGTCGGCGTGCGCGGCGACGATCAAGTCTTCGACGATTTCCTTCTGGTCCGGCTTGAGCAGCGACTCGTCGACGTGCACGCCGCGCAGATCGCCTTTGCCGGAAAGTTTCACGGTCAGCATGCCGCCGCCGGCCGTGCCCTCGACCTCCGTGCGGTCGAGCTCGGCCTGCATGGTTTCCATTTTCGATTTCAGTTCGGCGGCCTGTTTCATCAGGCCGAGAAAATCAGGCATCGGAGTCGCTCTCGTTGTCTTGGATGTCCGGCACATCGTCGGCGCCGGCGGCAGGTGCGCCGCCCGCGGGGCGGACCTCGACGATTTCGGCGCCGGGGAAGCGCGTCAACACCGCCTGCACCAATGGATCGTTGCGCGCGTCGCTCTTGAGCTGCGTCTTGCGATCTTCGGCCTGGCTGCGCAGCGACGGCGCGCCCGGCTCGGCGGAGACCACGACCATCCAGCGCCGGCCGGTCCAGTCGTGGAGTTTTTTCGACAGGTCGCCGACCAGCATTTTCGCCGCGCTCGCTTCCAAAGCGATCTCGATCTGGCCGTCCTCGAAACGAACCAGCCGCACGTCGCGTTCAAGCGCGCTCTTCAACGAGACGTCGCGCTTCTCGGCGGCGAGAGCGATCAAATCCTCGAAGCGGCTGAGCGCGCGCGCCGGCGCATTCTCCTCGGCGCCGCGGGCGACCGGTTCCTGCAACGGCGCGGCCGAGGCGAGTTGGCTACGCGTGCCGCCGCCGCCGCGCGGCATTTCCGAGCGCGCCGGTATATCCGCGCGCGACATAGGCGCCGAAGACGTGGGCGCCGAAGGCGCAGCACCGGCGCCGTTGCCGCGCGCGCTGTCGCCGAGCGAGCGGATGACTTCGTCGGGCGTCGGCAGGTCGGCGGCATAGGCGATACGGACCAAAACCATCTCGGCGGCGGCGATCGGCCGGCCGGCAGCCTCGACCTCGGCGATACCCTTGAGCAGCATCTGCCAGGTGCGCGCCAGAACGCGCATGGACAATTTCGCCGCAAAGGCACGGCCGCGGGTGCGCTCGGCTTCGGTGAGCGACACATCGTCGGCCACCGCCGGCACGACTTTTACCCTTGTAACGAAATGAGTGAACTCGGCGAGATCGCCGAGCACCATGGCCGGATCGGCGCCGGTATCGTACTGGTCGCGCAGTTCCTGCAACGCGCGCGCAATATCGGCGCGCATCAGCGCTTCGAACAGGTCGATGACTCTGGTGCGATCCGCGAGCCCGAGCATCTGCCGCACGTCCTCGGCGCGCACGGGGCCTGCGGCATGCGCGATGGCCTGATCGAACAGCGACAGCGAATCGCGCACGGAGCCTTCGGCGGCGCGCGCGATCAGCGCCAGCGCCTCTTGCTCGGCGGTGATGCTTTCCTTGGCTGCGATGCCTTGCAGGTGGGCCACCAACAGCGCCGCATCGACCCGACGCAGATCGAAGCGCTGGCAGCGCGACAGCACGGTGATCGGAACTTTACGAATCTCGGTGGTGGCGAAAATGAACTTGGCGTGGGCCGGCGGCTCTTCCAGCGTCTTCAACAGCGCGTTGAAGGCGGCGCCTGAGAGCATGTGCACTTCGTCGAGGATATAAACCTTGTAGCGCGCCGAGACCGGTGCGTAGCGCACCGCGTCATTGATCGCCCGCACGTCGTCGACGCCGTTGTGGGAGGCGGCGTCCATCTCGATGACGTCGAGATGGCGCGAGTCCATGATCGCCTGGCAGTGCACGCCGAGCGCCGGCATCTTGATGGTCGGGCCGGTGATCGAGCCGTCCGGCAGCTCGTAATTGAGCGCGCGCGCCAAAATGCGCGCCGTCGTGGTCTTGCCGACGCCGCGCACGCCGGTGAGGATCCAGGCCTGCGGGATGCGGCCGGCTTCGAAGGCGTTGGACACCGTACGCACCATGGCGTCCTGGCCGATCAGGTCGTCGAAGGTCGAGGGCCGGTATTTGCGCGCCAGCACGCGGTAGGAACCGGCTCTTTCGTTTGCGGCGTCGCTCATTGTTCGTTCTTCAAAACTCCGCCGCCCGTGTGCGGGGTTGCGAATGGTGCCGGTTTCAAGATTCGCGCGATGCGAAAATAAGGGGTGGGAGGCTGACGAGCGACCCGAACCGCGCTCGTTAGGGCTGCTTCCTTCCGGACCTGACCCGGTTGGCGAGTGGCTCGTCCACCGCCAACCTCCCGGGGACTATATTGGCCGGGGAGGGGGAGAAAGCAAGCCAAAGCGGCAGCCTTCATGGTAGCTGTGACGGGCTCGATGTAAGAGACGGAAATGTCGGAAATCGGCTGGTCGCTGCACCCTCAACTCGCCGCCGATACGGTGCCGGTCTGCGACCTCGCTCTGTCGCGGCTCTTGGCAATGAACGATGCCAATTTCCCGTGGCTCATCCTGGTGCCGCGACGCCCGGGCGTAAGCGAGATCATCGATCTCGGTGACGCGCAACCGGCGCTGATGAATGAGCTGGCGCTGGTGTCGCGGGCACTCAAGGACGAGACGCGCTGCGACAAGCTGAACATCGCCGCGATCGGCAATATGGTGCCGCAGTTGCACATCCACGTCGTGGCGCGGCGCAAGGACGATGCGGCGTGGCCAAAGCCGGTCTGGGGCGCGGTGCCGCGGCGCGCTTATGAGGCGGATGCTATGGAGCGCTTCGTCGCCGCTATCCGCGGTCGAGTTGTTTCGTCACTGTAGCTCGCGTCCCACGTCGTATTCGTAAAGCCAGCCGACCTTGAACGCGGTGTTGTCCTCGCCGCCGAAGCGCTCGCGCAACTTGAACGTCAGGTCGCGCTTGAGGCGTGCCCAGGGCGAGGCGAGATGATTTTCCTTGGCGCGGGCGCGGGCGCCGAGCACGGCCGCCTTAGTGCGCGGCACCCGCGCCCGCTCATAGTTCAACAGCGCCGCGCCGAGATCGTCGCCGCCGCGCGCGATTTCGGCGGCGAGCACGCAGGCGTCTTCCAGCGCCATGCCGGCGCCGGTGCCGAGATAGGGCAGCATGGCGTGCGCGGAATCGCCGAGCAGCGTGGCGCGGCCGACGCTCCATTTTTCAAGCGGATCGCGGTCGTACAGCGCCCATTTGTACCAGCGCTCGCTGCACGGATAGAGTTTTGTCAGCGCCGGATGCCACGCCGCATAGGTCGTCATCACTTCGGAAACGTCGCACTGCCGCGTCCACGATTCTTCGGTCCAGGCATCGCTGTCGACATGGGCGACGATGTTGAGGAGCTCGCCGCGGCGCACCGGGTAATGCACCACATGGCCGTGCGGGCCCATCCACAGGGCGCCGTTCTTCATGTCGATGTCGGCCGGCACGGCGTCCGCCGGCACCATGCCGCGCCAGCAGATGCAGCCGGTGAAATGCGGCTTGTCCATGCCAAACAGGCTTTCGCGCACCGCCGAATGAATGCCGTCGGCGCCGACGATGACATCGGCCTCGATGGTGCTGCCGTCGGCGAAGCGCGCGGCGGCGGAACGCTCGCCGCCTTCGACGCCGACGCAGCGGGCGCCGAAGCGAAGCTCAGTCGTCTTTAGTGCAGCGCCCAAAACTTCGAGCAAGTCGGCGCGGTGCACAGACAGATTTGGCGCGCCGAATTTTTGCCGGAAGTCGCCGCGTTTGGTGCGCGAAATATAGCGGCCGCTTTTCCAGCTGCGGATGTTGAGAAAATCGGTTTCCGCCGCAATCCCCTGGACCGCGTTCTCAAGGTCGAGCGCGCGTAAGGCTTTGACCGCGTTGGGCGTCAAGTTCAGCCCGGCGCCGATTTCGCTCAGCGCGCCCGACTGTTCGCACACTACTGTCTCGGCGCCGCGCCGCTCCAGCGCCAGCGCTGCGGCCAATCCGCCGATGCCGCCGCCGATGATGGCGATGCGCGGGGAGCGCGCCATGGGTCATGCCTTCCGTTTTGCCGACGTTGGTCCGGGATGGCGCCTCGGGTCAAGCATTGCGCCGCCGCGGCGCACGTTGGGTAAATGGGGGCCTATCGAGCAGGGACGGAAAGCCGATGGGAATCGGTTCCGATTCAACCGCGGTGCGTGGCGACTTAGTCAATCCATTTGGGCTCGGAAGCGGGGGAAATCGTAGTATCGCACCCAGGGCATCGGTAAACGCGGCGAGCCACGGCAGTTTCTGGGGTCCATTGGAAAATAGACTTCTTGCCATCCTCGTAACAGTTAGCACACAGCCAATGCGGTGGTTCCGAGCCGCGCTCATTTGGCTTGAGCATAAAAGCAAAAACGTCAACTCGCAGAGCCTTCAATTCATAGCGTTCCTTCTCACGTTTCCATGTTTCGAGGCCTCGCAATTTTTCTTCAAGCTCGCGTATTTGCTCAACCGCCGTCGCGTAGCGCGTTTGGGCGGCGATGATCTGTTCCCCCAAATCAGCGACGGCCGCATTCCGTTTGACCGTGTCGTCCATATCCTTAAGCGACTTCGCGATGTCGAACATCGTTTTAAAGGCGCTTAAGCCCGCGAATACTTCACCAACCATGCAATCATCCCCCTAACGATGAAAATCCGTATCCACGCGTAGGAATACGTCCGGCCGAGGTATCACGCGCGGCTTTTGTGACAATTGCCGACCGACAAGGACATCTTTTTGCAGTGGATTTTTTAGCGCCCAATCGGCTCGGTAATGAGGCTCAGGATTTTCTGTCGGCAAACCGCTCAGGCATATTATTCTGGCTGGGCATAAAGTGCCTTTGGTGGGGCCTTCTAGCCATTCCGGGACAAGCCAGAATTCATCTTGGTATTCGATTACGTCGCCAATAAACGGCGACCCATCCTCAGTTCGGAATAATAATTTGCGAACGACCACAGCGTTTTGACTCCGTTTTTCAGCCTCTAGCCTCGCGCGATCCCCCGATTCGGAAAAGAGTTGAGCGGCACCGTTCAACCATGCGGTGCATAGCGTGCATGAATCCGCGTAAACCCACATAATGGCTGGCGTTTCTGAATTGTGTCGGTGACTGCCAGACAGGCCGCGGTAAGTGTCGTCACGTTTATATTGACATATGTCTCCGTTATAGTTACATGCTGAATCACTTCGCTCATTGAGGGTGTGTTCTCGAGGCAAGCCTGAATGCAGAGCGAAGGCGGTCCCCGCGCGCGGATTTGCAGTCCGTTCCCGGGCGGCCTCGGGGCCCCGCTCGTCCGGCACTACGACCGGTCCGCGAGGAGCTCGCTGCACTGGCGCCGGGGAGGGTCCTCCCGTTTGCACCCGACGGTTCCAGGAAACGCGGCCCGGGGTTGAGCCAAGAGGTAACAGCCTTGGCGAGCGCCGCAGTGGAGCGCCGGGAGGCGTTGCGCACCGATCGCAAGGTGCGCGCCGCGCCTCGCACGCGCGGTCACTACAGTCCGCGCCTTTCGGCGCTCCGCTCCCTCAGCTTTTTCGAGGGGTGAAAGTTTCAAAGCTCGGGCGCTGATGCGCCGCGAGAACGCCATTGCTTTCCGCCCGCGACTTGACCTTATTGAACGCCGCGGCTTCAATCCGCCACCAAGAGGAAGCCCCGGAATTTATGGGGGAAAAGCGCGATCAGGAGCCAGTCTATGACCTTCCGCATCGCCATTGTGCAGCCGATTTCGCACCGTCCCGGCGAGGACGAGAGCAATGTCGCCGACGCCGTGCGCGCCGTCGAGCACGCCGCCCACGAGGGCGCCGATTTCGTCTGTTTCCCGGAAACCTATCCCGGCCCGTGGCGCATGCCGGCGACCTTCGATCCGACCGCGGGTATGGCCGAGGCGGCCGCCACCCATGGCGTGCACGTGGTGTTCGGCACCATCGAGCCGATCGATCGCAAAGCGGCGACCGCCTACAACCTCATCGTCATGGCCTATCCCGACGGCCGCGCACCGGCGCGCTATCGCCGCACCCATCCGAACGGGCCGTGGATCTATACCGGCGGCAAGGATTGGGAATTCCAATACACGCCGGGCAACGATTTCCCGGTGTTCGACACGGAGCACGGTAAAGTCGGGCTCGCCATGTGCAGCGAAGTCTACATGCCGGAAGTGACCCGGGCGCTCGCTTTGCGCGGCGCCGAATTGATCTTCATGCCGGCGGGCACGGACAAGAACCGGTTGTGGGCGACGTGGCGGACGCTGATCTGGGCGCGCGCCATCGAAAATCTTGCCATCGTGGTGACGACGCAGAATCTGTTCGATCACGGCCAGCGCGGCCTTGCCATGGTGGCGACGCCCGAGGAGATCGTGTTCGAGAGCACGGTCGCCGGCATGAGCCTGGTCGATGTCAGCCTCGATCGCGTGCGCCAGCTGCGCGCCGGTCGCGATGCGGTCGGCTCGTCGGCCGGCTGCGGCGCCAAGCAGGGCGTGCTCGGCCCGCAATGGCAGCGGCCGGAGCTTTACGACGCGATCTACCCGCGGCCGTTGCGCGAAGCGGCTGAGTGATTGTTTGATTGATCCCCGCATCGTGCCCGAACGCCCCGAACTCGGCCCGCGACCGCACCTCGGTTACACGGCGAGCGCCGTCGATCGCGCCGCCGACCGCCGCACCGACGACGCGGCGCTGGCGAAATTCCTCAAAGACGATCGCGCCGCCGGCTATGTCATCGGCGGCGAGCTCGTGGTGATGAAAGCGCGCGGCGCGGATATCGACCCGCTGTTTTCGCCCGCCGAAGCGGCTGCGTTCGGCGGAGCGCGCGAAACCATCTTTCTCGGCCTGGTGGGAGAAGCACCGCGCTTCGGCTTCGGCATCGATCCGGCCGCGATCGATCAGCTCAAGGCGCGCAACGATCTGAAAATCACCGACCTGCGTACCATCGCGGTGCAAGGCTTGGTGGACGCGGCGCATCTGCCGCCGCTCGCCGAAGCCAAGGCGCTGATCGGTTGGCATGCGCGCCACCGCTTCTGTCCGAATTGCGGGACGCCGACGCGGGTGGTGCAGGGCGGCTGGCGGCGCGATTGTCCGTCCTGCAAAGCCGAGCATTTCCCGCGCACCGATCCGGTCGTCATCATGCTGGCGATTTCAGGCGAGCGCTGCGTGCTCGGCCGTTCGCCGCGCTTCGCGCCGACCATGTGGTCGGCGCTGGCCGGCTTTGCCGAGCCTGGCGAAACCATAGAGGAAGCGGTGCGGCGCGAGGTGCTGGAAGAAGCCGGCATCCGCTGCGGCAAGGTCACATATGCCATGTCGCAGCCGTGGCCGTTCCCGAGCTCGCTGATGATCGGCTGCCATGCGCAGGCGCTGTCGGACCATATCGTCATCGACCGCAGCGAGATCGAGGACGCGCGCTGGTTTTCGCGCGAGGAATTGGCGCTGATGCTCGGCCGCCGCCATCCCGACGGCTTGACCACGCCGCCGCCGGTCGCCATCGCCCACCATCTCATTCGCAGCTTCGTCGAGGATGGCTGCCAGGTTCTTGATTAACAGGTGCTTGATCGACATGTCCTTGACTGACAAGTTCTCGGTTGACGTGTCCTCGCGTGACGCGCCGCGCATTCTCTGCACTGGCATCATCGTGCTCGACGAGGTGTTTCGCGTCGAGCAATTCCCGCAGCCCGACGGCAAAGTGCAGGCGACGGGATTCTTCGTGGTCAACGGCGGCTGCGCGGCCAATGCGGCGGTGGCGATCGCCCGCCTCGGCGGCCGCGCGTCGCTCGCCGGCCCGATGGGCGGACCGGCGGGCGAGGACGCCAATGGCGATCGGGTTTTGGCTGCGTTCGCGCGCGAAAAGATCGACTGCACGTTCTGTCAGCGTGTCGACGGATTGGCGACGGCGCTGTCGGCGATTTTCATGGATGCGCGCGGCGACCGCACCATCGTGACATATCGCGATGAAAGAATCGCCACGACGACGCCGGCCGATCCAGACCGGATCGTTGCGGCAGCGGACGCGGTGTTGGCGGATAATCGCTATCCGGCGTTCGTGGAACCGATCTGCGAAGCGGCGCGGCGGCGCAACGTGCCGGTGATCCTCGACGGCGACCGGCCGACCGACGAAGACGATCCGCTGTTTCGCCTCGCCACCCACGTGATCTTTTCCTCGGAATGTTTGCGCGCCACCACCGGTGTCGCCGATCTCGCCGCTGGGCTTGAGCGCATCGCGCGCAAGACCGACGCCTTTCTCGCGGTGAGCAACGGGCCGAACGATATTTTGTTTTTCGAAGGCCGCAAGCTCTGCCAATTGCCGGTGTTCGACATCGAGGCGGTCGATACGCTCGGCGCCGGCGACGCCTTTCACGGCGGCTTTGCGTTGGCATTGGCCGAAGGCCGCAGCGAAGTCGACGCCATGCGCTTCGGCGCCGCGGTTGCCGGCATCAAATGCAGCCGGGTCGGCGGTTCGGCCGGGGCGCCGACCCGGGCAGAAGTCGAGGCGTTTTTGGCTGAGCATTGAGCCATTTCCACTGATCCCCGCTTTCGCGGGGATAGCTTCGCCACTTGATTTGGAATAATCTTCTATATATAGAGGTTTAGCCTCGCCAATTTGGAAGATTATTCGCCATTATGGACGCCATTGACCGGAAAATCCTTGCGGTTCTGCAGGAGAATGCCGCCCTCTCCGTAGCCGAGATCGGCTCCCGAGTCGGCCTGTCGTCGACGCCGTGCTGGAAGCGGATCCAGCGGCTGGAGTCGGAAGGCGTCATCCAGAAGCGCGTCGCGCTGGTCGATCAGGATCGCATTGGGCTCGGCGTCAGCATCTTCGTCTCGATCGAGACCGGCGACCATTCGCAGGAATGGCTCGGCCGCTTCGCCCAAGTGGTCGGCGCCATGCCCGAGGTGATGGAATTCTACCGCATGGCCGGCGACGTCGATTACATGCTGCGTGTCGTGGTGCCCGACATCGCCGGCTACGACACGTTCTACAAAAAGCTGATCGCCGCGGTGCCGCTGAAGAACGTCACCTCGCGCTTCGCCATGGAAAAGATCAAGTCGACGACGGCGTTGCCTATTCCGGAGGTCAGATGACGGACGACGGACGACGGATTAGAAAGTCATCTGTCGTCTGTCGTCTGTCGTCTGTCGTCTGTCCTCCGTCGTCCGATCTCACGACGCCTTGCGCGACACCGTATTCGACTGCCGCGGCCGCATGTAGATCTGGTCGCTGAGCGTCAGCGTGCCGGTGACGACATAGCCGTAGGACGGGTTGTAGGTGTACTGCGCTTCGCCGAGCAGCAGATAGGTGTTCGCCACCGCCAGATTTGCCGGAATGGTGACGACGGTGCCGACCGTGCGCGCGGTGCCGTTGAGCGTATCGCTCCAGACCACGGTGGCCTGGCCGTTGGCGTCGATGGCAAGCTCCGACACCACCGAATGGAGCTGGGCGGCGGCGTAAGGCGCGATGATGTCGGACGCGGCGTTGAGGATATTGGTCATGTCGGTATTGGTGACGGCGGTGAACTGGCTTGGCAGGTCGGCGAGCGCGTGCGCGGTCAAGGTTACCTTGCGCTGGGTGGCGACAGCCGTCGTGATTTCGACGCAGCCGAGATAGAGCGTCATCATGATCGGCAGCAGCATGGCGAACTCGACGGCGGCCAGCCCGCTGCGCGCCTTGGCAAAGCGCGTCAGGCCGCCGGACATATTGCGAGCGAGAGCGATCATGGCCCGTCTCCTCAGGATGCTGCGTAGGGTTCGTTTTTGAAGACGGCGGTGGCGGCCAAAAGATTGTAGCCGCCGGTCAAGGTGCTCAGGCTGAAGCCGAACAGATCGACATAGACCGGATATTTATAATACAGCCGCACCACCACGATGTCGCCCGGACCGCCGGGATGGTAGCCGAGGCTCGAGCTTTGGAAGACGCCGTTGCTGACCGGGATGCCGAGGCCCACCGCGGCGAACGACGAATAGGTCTCGACGTCGATGTAGACGCCGCTGTCGCAACTGAACAGGCCGGTAATGGCGTTGCAGACCTGCGACTTGAATTGCGCCGCGGTCCAGCCTTGGGTCTGCGCCTGGCCGGTCAGGACCAGCCGCGCCGCCGTGGCCGCCGCGGTTTCGAGCGATTGGCTGGCGAAGAACAGGATCGCGGTTTGCAGGATCGCGAAGATCAAGGCGACGAACGGCGCCGCGAGAAGGCCGAACTCGACGGTGGTCGATGCCTGGCGTTGCGAAACGAAACGGCGCGGCAGCGGCGAACTCAACAGCCGGACTGCCCGCGCTGAAATTTTTGGTTTCAGCTGCTCGAACATGTCACCCTCACCCAGTGCGGCCCGCGCATCGGCGCGAACCCACGGTGAAGCATTACCCGGCAGCTATTGGCGATAGGTTGCAGCGAATGCCGCTAACCGGCGACGAGCTTTAAGACCTCGTCAACCGTGGCAGGCGCTGTCAGTGCGGCGCGCCGGCACCGGAAGCCAAGGACTGGGCGTTGCGGGCCGTCATGCGGGCGAGTGTATCGGAGAAGAAGTCGGTCTGGTCGGCGAGCGTGACCCGCGCGGCGCACTCCGGCGTGCAGCTATAGGTCATGCGGTTGACGCCGCGATAGACCACGACGATCTTGTCGACCGGCCCCTGGACTTCGACGTTGTGCTCGACCAGCACCGCGCCGCTCTTGTCCATGATGAGGAAGTTGGTGGCGCCGTAGGACTTGCCGGTGAGGACAGCGAGGCCGCCGGGCTGGACCGACAAGTCGGCGATCAGCGGGTTGCCGACCACCACGGTGGTTGCCCGGTCGGGGAGCTTGATGACCCTGGCCTCGTCGAGATGCACGACGACCGTGTCGTCGGCACGGACCGCGGCAGCGCCCGCCGCAAGGAACAGAGCCATCGCCAGCAAGCCTAGCGGTCTGAGCGCCGCGAGGCTGCGCAAGCACAACGCCGTCATCGATACTCTCCGAAACGCTACGCGGATTCGACGACCAGACTATGCTCCAATTCAACTGAATTGGGTCATAGTCTAGGATCTTTGTTTGAGCGTGATCTTATCCGAAAACCGGTATCCACTTTTCGGGATCATGCTCTAGAGAACCCGTACTGTGACCGATCCACTTGACTGCAAAATAGTGAATGAAGTGCAAATCGGCCGGCCAGACCGGCGTGACGGCGCGGTGACGCACGCTTAACGCTTGCCGCGAAATCCGCAAGACCGCCGTTTCACCGCGTGAACGGATGCGCGAGCTGGGCCGGAAATGTCTTGGGAAATTCGCGCTCGGCGATGCCGTAGTGACCCGGCAGCTCGCCGGCCGGCATATAGAAGGTGCCGAACATGACATCGAGCACCGGGAAGGTTGCGGCAAAATTCCGCTCGCCGCCGCGCTCCGGCGCGGTGTGGTGCCAGCGGTGGAACACCGGACCGGCGATGACGTATTTGAACGGCCCCAGCGTCCAATCGAGATTGGCGTGCACGAAGGCGGAATGGGCGATGGTCAAAGGCCCGAGCACCAGGAAGATGTTGGGCGAGATGCCGGCAAGCAGCAAGGCGACGTCGGCGAACACGCTGCCGAGGAACAGGTTGACCGGATGGAAGCGCGCCGCCGAGATCCATTCCAGTTCCTCGGAGGAGTGATGCACGGCGTGGTACTTCCACATTCTCTCGCGGTGGAAACCGCGGTGCGTCCAGTACAGAATGATATCTTCGCCGACCAGGAACAGCACCATCTGCACGGCGATCGGCAGCGCGGCGAGCGGCCCGTGGCCGTTGTCGTAGAAGGCGATCAGGCCGTCGGCCGTGGTGATGCCAAATAACAGCGCGGCGCCGACGATGAGCAGCCCGATGCGCAAGTAACGCGTGATCACCGGGATGAAGAACCAATAGCAAAGATCGGTGACGAGATCGGACTTCCGCCACCACGGTCGGCCGGGATTGCAGGCCCAGAACGAGGTCAGGACCGTGAACGCGGCGGCGATCGCCAGCGAGATCCCGATGTTTTTGGTCAACGTTTCGCCAACGCTGTTGAAGAACGCGAGCAGCTCGAGGCCCATGCTGTCGGGGCCCGGTGCGCCGTCTGGCGGCAGAAACATGTGTCGATCCCTGCGTGAGGCTCGCGCGGCGGCGGCGACGCTCCAAGTGATACAAGTGATATCGGTGCGGCCATTAATACGGCGTGAAAGATACCGGAGCGCCGGCCCCGCGCATGGCGGCGATGTCAGCGGCGATTTGATGCAAACTTTGCGTCGCGGGCTTACCTGATCGAAACTGTTATCTGCTATCCATGTTCTTGCGACGGCGGCGTCCGGAACCTATCGCGCCCTGCCGCGTCGACGCAGGAGCTCAAGGGCTCGTTGCACAACAGCGTCGCCATTCGCCCGATCGCAATACGTTGTTAACTACAATGCGGAACAGGCGATATACCGCCGGTTTCTTCGAACGATTTAACCCCAATGAAATTTCTCGTTGTTAGCGTCGCCATCGATCCTAACGGCCGGAAAAAACGGCCGCTGGGTCACGCTCAGACAGCCACGTGTGGACCTTAAGGAGCCAACTCATGAAGACCCTTTTTGCGCGTTTCGTGAAGGACGAGTCGGGCGCCACGGCCATTGAATACGGTCTCATCGCCGCCGGCATCTCGGTTGCGATCATCGCCGTCGTCCAGGGCCTCGGCACCAACCTGAAGAACACCTTCTCCAGCGTTTCGACCGCCCTCAAGTAAGCGTCGTTTACTCCGTTACGAGAGGGCTCCGGTCGCGTGCCGGAGCCTTTTCGCGTTTCGGCCTTGAACCCGTGAACGGGCATGCGGACGCCATGTTGACCGAAGTGATCAGATTGACGCTGTTCCCGGCAATGATGGCCTTTGCCGCGTCCAGCGATCTTTTCACCATGACCATCGCCAACCGGGTGTCGTTGATCCTGGTCGGCGGCTTCGTGCTGCTCGCTCTGCTGACCGGGATGAGCGTCCACGACATGCTGATCCATGCCGGCGCCGCCGCGGCGGTGCTGGTGGCCGCCTTCTTGTGCTTCACCCGTGGCTGGATCGGCGGCGGCGATGCCAAGCTTGCCGCCACCACGGTGCTGTGGCTCGGCGTCGGCCATCTTGCCGATTATCTGATCTATGCCTCGCTGCTCGGCGGGGCGCTGACGTTGTTGCTGATCCAGTATCGCGCCTTGCCGATGCCGCAACTCCTGCTCGGCCGGGAATGGGCCGAGCGGCTGCACCGTCCCGATTGCGGCGTGCCCTACGGCATCGCGCTCGCGGTCGCGGCTCTCGTGGTCTATCCGCAGACCGAGTGGATGACGGCGCTCGGCCTTTGAGCTTGCGGCGCCCGGCGCGGGCCGCAGCAACACAAGATTAACGCGATTTGGATACGCCTCATTAACCATGCCTTGACCTTTAGCTGGTCAAATCCGGCGATGACGGCGCTTTCCGCCGTCACGTGGGAAGTGAAGCGTAATGAAAGCCGCGCGTCTCGTTGTCCTCGGTGTCGCTCTCGCCGCTGGCGGGGTTGCGGCCTATTTGGCGAGTAGCCATCACGAGGCGCCGCCGCCGGCTGCGCCGCCGCCACCGCCGCTCGCGACCGTCGAGATCCTGATCGCCAAGAACGACCTCGGTCGCGGTCAGTTGATCGGCGAAGGCGACATCGGCTGGCAGATTTGGCCGCAGGCCGCAGCGACTCAGACTTTCGTGAAAAAGACCGAGCGGCCGGATGCGATGCGGCAATTCGTCGGCGCCATCGTGCGCATACCGGTCGCCGCCGGCGAACCGATCCGCGATCCGGCGGTGGTGTTCGCAAAAGGCTCGGGCTTCCTCGCCGCGGTGTTGACCAAGGGCATGCGCGCGGTGTCGATGGAGGTTTCCGCCGAGAACGGCGCCGGCGGCTTCATCCTGCCCGACGATCATGTCGACATCCTCCTGACGCGGCGCGACAAGGCTGCTGAAAAGCTGATCGGCGTCGAGAAGATCACCAGCGAAGCGATCCTGCGCAACGTGCGCGTGCTGGCGATCGACCAGGCGGTGGAGGAAAAAGCCGGCCAGAAGGTCGTAGTCGGCAAGACCGCGACGCTCGAATTGAACCCGGACCAGGCCGAGACTCTCGCGTTGTCGCGCCAGCTCGGCACCCTGTCGCTGGCATTGCGCAGTCTGGTCGACTCGCAATCATCGACCGTCGAGGGCGGCGACGACGACGACCGGCGCGGCCCCATGAATACCGTGCGTTTCGGCGTGAGCACCCTGTCGCTATCCCACTGATCGGACAAAGGGACCTCACCATGGCAACAAGGACAAGGATCCACGCGGCTCTCGCCGGTCTGATCGCCGTGTCATGGCTGGTGCCATGGCAAGCCAGTGCCGCCGGCGACGCGCCGCCGAGCCAGCCGCCGATCCAGACCCTGCAGATCGCGGCGAGCGATGTCGGAGCGCACTCCGTGGCGCTCGGCGTCAGCAAGTCGCTGGTCATCGATCTTCCGCGCGACATCAGAGATGTTCTGGTCGCCGATCCCTCGATCGCCAATGTGGTCGTACGCTCCTCGCGCCGCGCCTACATCATCGGCATCAAGCAAGGCCAGACCAGCGTTTTTATCTTTGACGCGCAAGGCAAGCAGATCGCCAGCCTCGATCTCGCCGTGATGCGCGATCTCAACGGCATTCGCTCGGCGGTCAAGCACGTGCTGCCGAACGACGACATCACGGTCGAGGGCATCGGCGATGCCGTCGTTCTGTCCGGCACCGTGGCGAGCCAATTGGAGTCGCAGCAGGCTTACGACATGGCGTCGCGACTGGTCGAAGCCATGACGGCCACCGGGAACATCGCCGCCGGTTCGGCAGACCGGGTCGTCAACGCTCTTGTCGTCCGCGGCCGCGACCAGGTCATGCTCAAGGTGACCGTCGCCGAGGTCGAGCGCGACGTCATCAAGCAGCTCGGCGTCAACCTGTCCGGTTCGCTGGGCTACGGCACGGCCGTCATCAATTTCAACAACACCAATCCGTTTTCGGCGCTCGGCCAGTCGCTCAGCGGCTCCGCGATCAACGGCAGCTTCAAGTCGATCAACGCCACGTTGCAGGCCATGGAACAGGCCAGCGTCATTCACACGCTGGCCGAGCCGAACCTGACCGCGATCTCCGGCGAAACCGCAACCTTCATGGCTGGCGGCGAGTTTCCGGTCCTGAGCGGCTACTCCTGCGCGCCGCTCAATAGCAACGCGGGTGCGCCGACGACCTGTCAGCCGGGGGTCACTTTCAAGAAATTCGGCGTCAGCCTGAATTTCACCCCGGTCGTGCTCGCCGAGGGCCGCATCAGCCTCAAGGTCATGACCGAGGTGTCGGACCTGTCGACCCAGAATGCGATAACCGTCGTCGAGCCCGGCACCAACGCGTCGGCGACTATCCCGTCGATCCGCACCCGCCGCGCCGATACCACGGTGGAGATTCCGTCCGGCGGCACGCTGGCCATGGCCGGCATGATCCAGGACGATACCAAGCACAACATCAACGGCCTGCCGGGTCTTGCCGAGCTGCCGGTTCTCGGGCCGCTGTTCCGCAGCAACGACTACATCAATCAACGCACCGAACTGGTGGTGCTGGTGACGCCCTACGTCGTGCGCGCGGTGGCGCAGAAGGATCTGTCGCGGCCCGACGACGGCTTCGCCGATCCGAGCGATCCGGCACAGGTCCTGCTTGGCCACTTCAACCGCATCTACGGCGTCGGCGGCGGTGGCGGAAGTCCCGATCGGCAGGACTACCACGGCCGCTACGGCTTCATCCTCGATTGAAGCCGGTGTCAGGAGACGATCGATGCACACCGTCCGCACAATGATTACCGGCCGCCGCGGCAGCGCTGTGGCGGCGTTGCGTGCTGTCATCGTCATCGGCTTTGGCCTTCTGGTTTGCGCCTGTCAGACCGACCAGAAAATCACGGCCGCGCCCGACGCGCCGTACGATTACCGCTTGCGCCATCCGATCACCATCACCGAGGCCGAACGCACGCTGCAAATCTTCATCGGCTCCAATCGCGGCGAGCTCAATGCGGAGCAACGCGCCGAGCTGTTGGCATTCGCGCAAACCTGGAAGCAGGAAGCCACCGGCGGCGTGCTGATCGACCTGCCGACCGGCACTGCCAACGAGGGCGCTGCGGCAGGGGCGCTACGCGAGATTCAATCGATCCTGGCGGCGACCGGCGTGCCGCCAAAGGCCATGATGGTGCGCAACTATCCGGCCAATGCGCGCACGCTGGCGACCGTTCGCATCACCTATCCGAAAATCACCGCGCAGGCCGGTCCCTGCGGCATGTGGCCGGACGATATCGGGCCGACCTACAACCGCGATTATTTCGAAAACCAGCCGCACTGGAACTTAGGCTGCGCGACCCAGCGCAATCTCGCCGCCATGGTCGAAAATCCGTCCGACCTGGTGCAGCCACAGCACGAGACGCCGCCCTACACCATGCGGCGCACCAAGGTGATGCAGAAGTATCGGGACGGTGAGAGCACCGCGACGCAATATCCGAATGCCAATGCCGCCAAGATCAGCGACTTTGGCCAATGATGTCGGGACCTGATGGCACAAGCTAGTCAAGCCGGGCGCGACGAGAGCGCAGTCACGGACGCCGCCGGCCGCGATGAGCACATCGCGCCGGCGCCGCGCGTTTCCGTGCAGGCCTTCTGCGAGACCGTGGAGACCGCGGCCGCCATCCAGGGCGCCAGCGAAGACCGCCGCATGGCCAAAGCGCATATGCGCATTCAGATGGGCGGCCTGACCGCGGCTGTCGAAGCCTATCAAAGCGCGCCGACGCCGAACGTCATCATCCTTGAATCCGACGAACGCAGCGAGGAAATCCTCTCAGGGCTCGACCAGCTCTCCAATTATTGCGACGCCGGCACCCGCGTCGTCGTCGTCGGCCGCATGAACGACGTCGTGCTCTATCGCGAGCTGGTGCGCCGCGGCGTCAGCGACTATCTGATCGCGCCGATCGGCACGTTGCAGGTCGTGCGCGCGGTGTGCGGGCTGTTTTCGGCGCCCGATGCCAAGCCGGTCGGCCGCATCGTCGCCGTGGTCGGCGCCAAGGGCGGCGTCGGTGCCTCCACCATCGCCCACAATATCGCGTTCTCCATGGCGCGCGACCTGATGCTCGATTCGGTGGTGACCGATCTCGATCTGGCGTTCGGCACCGCCGGCCTCGATTTCAACCAGGATCCGCCGCAGGGCATCGCCGAAGCGGTGTTTTCGCCGGACCGCATCGACACCGCCTTCGTCGATCGCCTGTTGGCGAAATGCACCGATCATTTGAGCCTCTTGGCGGCGCCGGCGACGCTCGACCGGGTCTACGATTTCGGCGCCGATGCGTTCGACTCGATCTTCGATTCGCTGCGCGCGACGGTGCCCTGCGTGGTGCTCGACGTGCCGCATCAATGGACCGGCTGGAGCAAGCAGACCTTGATCGGCGCCGACGAAATTCTCATCGTCGCGGCACCCGACCTCGCCAATCTGCGCAACGCCAAGAATATCTACGACCTGCTCAAGGCGGCGCGGCCGAACGATCACCTGCCGCGCTACTGTCTCAACCAGGTCGGCGTGCCGAAGCGGCCGGAGATCAAGGCCGCCGATTTCGCCAAGGCGCTGGAAGACGAGCCGGTGGCGACCATACCGTTCGAGCCGCAATTGTTCGGCGCCGCCGCCAATAACGGGCAGATGATCGCGGAGATTTCCGCGGGCCATCGTACTACTGAAACATTCCGGCAATTGGCGCAGCTCCTCACCGGGCGCGCCGAGACCAAGAAACAGCGTCCGGGCCTGCTCGATAAGCTGTTGCGGCGGCAAGCTTAAAAATGCGTTGGAGTTGCGTTCGTGTTTGGCAAACGTCCCACCGGTAGTCCCACCAGCGTCGACGAGCACTCCGCTCCGGCGGCGGCGCCGCGCGCGCTGTCGCCTGCGCCAGCCTCGGCGCCTCCGCCTGCGGCGTCAGCAGGCGAAGTCGGCCGCACCCCGTTTCCCTCCGCAGGTCTCGGCGCGCCGCTGATCGGCGCACCGGTGCCGGGCAAAAGTGTCAACGCCGGACCGAAAACGCCGCCGGCCCAGGTTCCCTCGGCGGTCGATTCACGCCGCTCGGAATCCTATTACGAGGTCAAGGGCACGATCTTCGGCGCCTTGATCGAGGCCATCGATCTGGCGCAACTGGCCAAGCTCGACGCCGATTCCGCGCGCGAAGAAATCCGCGACATCGTCAACGAGATCATCGCGATCAAAAACATCGTGATGTCGATCTCCGAGCAGGAGGACCTGCTCGACGACATCTGCAACGACGTGCTGGGCTATGGTCCGCTCGAGCCGCTGTTGGCGCGTGACGAGATCGCCGACATCATGGTCAACGGCTCGGGCACGGTCTACATCGAAGTCGCCGGCAAGATCCAGAAAACCGGCATTCGCTTCCGTGACAACCAGCAGCTCCTGAACATCTGCCAGCGCATCGTCAGCCAGGTCGGCCGCCGCGTCGATGAATCCTCGCCGATCTGCGACGCGCGCCTGCCGGACGGCTCGCGCGTCAACGCCATCGTGCCGCCGCTGGCGATCGACGGGCCGGCGCTCACCATCCGCAAATTCAAGAAGGACAAGCTGACGCTCGAGCAGCTCGTCAGATACGGCTCGATCTCGCCGGAAGGCGCCGAAATCCTCAAAGTCATCGGCCGCTGCCGGGTCAACACCTTGATCTCCGGCGGCACCGGCTCCGGCAAGACGACGCTGCTCAATTGTCTGACCCGTTACATCGACGACGACGAGCGCATCGTCACCTGCGAGGACGCCGCCGAACTGCAATTGCAGCAGCCGCACGTGGTGCGCCTGGAAACGCGGCCGCCGAACCTCGAAGGCGAGGGTCAGATCACCATGCGCGATCTGGTGCGCAACTGCCTGCGTATGCGGCCGGAACGCATCATCGTCGGCGAGGTGCGCGGCCAGGAAGCCTTCGACCTGTTGCAGGCCATGAACACCGGCCATGACGGCTCGATGGGCACGCTGCACGCCAACATGCCGCGCGAGGCGCTGTCGCGTCTGGAATCCATGATCACTATGGGCGGCTACGCGCTGCCGTCGCGCACCATCCGCGAGATGATCTGCGCTTCCGTCGACGTCGTGGTCCAGGCGGCGCGCTTGCGCGACGGTTCGCGCCGCATCACCCACATCACCGAGGTGATGGGCATGGAAGGCGACGTCATCATCACCCAGGATATTTTCACCTACGAAATCCTTGGCGAAGACGCCAACGGCAGCCTGATGGGAAAGCACAGATCGACCGGCATCGGCCGGCCGAAAATCTGGGAACGCGCACGCTATTACGGCGAGGAAGCGCGGCTCGCCGCCGCGCTCGACGCATCCGACCCCGCGCGCGAGACGGTGTGAGGCTAGGTCATGCAGGCTTACGGCCTTTTCTTTCTGGTGGCGATCGCGATCGGCGGTGTCGCGTGGGTCTTCATCTACCCCTTTCTGTCCGGCGAGCGACATGCCGAACGGCGGATGGCGAACGTGGCGCGCTCGGAGCCGGTCGCGGCACGGCCGACTCGTGTGACCCAGAAAACGCGGCGCGATCAGGTCGAAGGCTCGCTCAAGGAGCTCGAAGAGCGGCAGAAAAAGGCCAAGCGCGTGCCGTTGTCGATCAAGCTCACGCAAGCGGGGCTCGACTGGTCGAAGCGCCGCTTCATGGTCACCGCGGGCACGCTCGGCGTCGTCGCTTTCCTGGTCGCGATGCTGTTGGGCGCCGGCCCCGTGGCCGCGCTTGGCTTTAGTTTCGCGGCGGGGTTCGGTATGCCGCTGTGGCTGTTGAAGTTCCTCAAGAAGCGGCGCGAGTCGAAATTCCTCAATAATTTCCCCGACGCCGTCGACGTCATCGTGCGCGGCATCAAGGCCGGCCTGCCGTTGCTCGACAGCATCAAGATGATCGCCAGCGAAGCCGACGATCCAATCAAGAGCGAATTCCGCGGCATCATCGAAACCCAGACCGTCGGCATCCCGCTCGGCGACGCCTGCGCCAAGCTCTACGAGCGCATGCCGGTCGCCGAAGCGAACTTCTTCGGCATCGTCGTTTCCATCCAGCAGCGCGCCGGCGGAAATCTTTCGGAAACTCTGGGCAACCTGTCGCGGGTGCTGCGCGACCGCAAGAAGATGAAGGCGAAGATCCAGGCCATGTCGATGGAGGCGAAAGCCTCCGCCTCGATCATCGGCGCGCTGCCGATCGTGGTGATGGGGCTGGTCTATTTCTCGAGCCCGGCCTACATCGAGCTGCTTTGGCTCGAGCCGCTGGGCCGCATCATGCTGGCTTGCTGCGGGACGTGGATGTTCATCGGCATCATGGTGATGCGCAAGATGATCAATTTCGATTTCTAAAGGCGCGCGTCATGGGTTCTATGATCTCGCAAGCGCTCGATCCGGCCGTCATGACGATGTTCTTCGCCGGCATCGCGGCGATCGCGACGGTGCTGACGCTGGCCATGCCGTATCTGGTCACCGACACGCTCGATAAGCGGATGCGGGCGGTGGCGCTGGAGCGCGAAAAAATCCGGCAGCGCGAGCGCGAGCGGATGGCGCAGGGCAGCAAGGCGGTGCTGCGCCAATCGCCCAAGCAGTACATGAAGAAGGTGGTCGACAACTTCAATCTGTCGAAGTGGGTCGGCCAGGAAGAAGCGCGCGCCAAGCTCGTCCAAGCCGGCTTTCGCGGGCAGGCGCCGTACATCACGTACCTGTTTTTCCGCATGGCGATGCCGATCGCCATGCTGCTGGTGTCGCTGTTCTATATTTTCATCGTGCTCGAGCTCGATTACCCGCCGATGATCAAGTTCGCGATGTCGATCGGCTGTGCTTATCTGGGCATGCAGAGCCCGAACTTGTTCCTCAAGAACAAGATTCAGCGGCGGCAGCTGTCGCTCAAGCGCGCGTTTCCCGATGCGCTCGATCTGCTGCTGATCTGCGTGGAATCCGGCATGTCGATCGAAGCGGCGTTCCGCAAGGTCAGCGTCGAGGTCGGCACCCAATCGGTGGCGCTGGCCGAGGAACTCACGCTGACCACGGCGGAATTGTCCTACCTGCCGGATCGCCGCCAGGCTTATGAAAACCTGGCGCTGCGCACCGGCCTCGAAGGCGTCAAAGCGGTGTGTCTGGCTTTGCAGCAGGCGGAACGCTACGGCACGCCACTCGGCACCACGCTGCGCGTTCTGGCCCAGGAAAATCGCGACATGCGCATGTCGGAAGCCGAGAAGAAAGCCGCAGGCCTGCCGCCGAAGCTCACGGTGCCGATGATCGTGTTCTTCCTGCCGGTGCTGTTCGTCGTGATTCTCGGCCCGGCCGCGATCCGGGTGATGGCGCTGCAATAAGCCTCTAACGACGGATAATCAGCTCGTGCCGCCTGCAGCGCGCGCCACCGGTTTCGGTTTCGGCGCGTCGTTATTGCGCGCCAGCATTTTGCGCAAATAAGCGACATTGGCGGCGGCCTGATCGGGCGGCAGATCGGCGCCGGCAATTTGCTCGGCTTCGGCGAAGCGGCCTTGCAGGCCGACGACCAGGGCGAGATTTTGCCGCACGCGCGGATCGGCCGAGCGGCGCTCGGCGGCGCGGCGCAATGTCGCTTCGGCGTTCGGCAGGTCTTTCGACAGCGCGTAGGACAAGCCGAGATTGGACAGCACGGTCGGCTCGTCGGGAACGATCTTCAGCGCCGTCTGGTAGTAGCGCTGCGCCTCGGCGTGGCGGCCGAGCTGATCGAGCACCGCGCCCTGCGCGGAGAGCACGTGCCAATCGGGCTGATCGGGCGAGTGGGCGCGGCCGAGCACGTCGAGCGCCTGGTCGTAATCGCCGGCCTCCGCCAGCGCGCGGCCGTATTCGCCGAGCACGGTCTTGTTGTTGGGATTCTGCATCGACAGGCGTTCGAGCACGGCGACGGCTTGCGCGCGCTGGCCGGTGGCGCGCAGCGCCTGGGCATAGTGCACCGCGACGTCGACCTTGGTCGGATCGGCGTGATACTGCGCGCCGTAGCCGTCGAGGTCGCGCCGCCAGGCCGCATCCGACGGACTGGCCGCCGCCGCGGCCGCCGCGGACGGCAGCGTGCCGGTCGTTTCGGCCGACGGCGAGATCGTTTGGCATCCCGCGGCCGCGGCCGCGATGACCGCGAGCAGCGAGGCGGAAGCCAGAAGGCGTGCGGAGCGGTATCGGGTCGGACGCATCGTGTTCGCTGCGATGATCGCCGTTTTGGACAGCCGCAAAGGCGCCACGCGCCATTGCCAAAGCGTTGGTCAGCAATAGACCGTTAACCCTAACGAGCGGTTAACGCCGCGGAACGCCGGCGTTCTTGGGCTTTTGTCGCGCGACAGGCGACGCCGCATCAAGCCGGGACCATGGTCTCGCTCAGATCATAGCTCGACGCATCGCCCTTCGGCCGCTCGCCGGCGATGGCGTGGCCTTCGACCATGTAGTGCACCGCTTCGGCGATATTGGTGGCGTGGTCGCCGATGCGCTCGATGTTCTTGGCGCAGAACAGATAGTGGATGCACAGCGAGATGGTGCCGGGATCCTCCATCGTATAGGTGAGCAGCTCGCGGAACAGCGACACATAGAGCGCGTCGACTTCCTTGTCGCCTTGCCAGACGCGCAGCGCATTGCGCGGGTTGCGATCGACGAAGCTGTCGAGCACCACCGCCAATTGCGAGACCACCAGCGTCGCCAGGTGGCGCAAGCCCCGCATCAAGGTGCGCTGCGAGTTCTCGCCGCTGACCGCAATGACGCGCTTGCCGACGTTCTTGGCGAGGTCGCCGATGCGCTCGAGGTCGCTGGCAATACGCAACATGGCGACGAGCGCCCGCAGGTCGAACGCCATCGGTTGGCGCAGCGCGATCGTCGCCACGGCCTTTTCCTCGATCTGCCGCAGCATGCCGTCGACGGTTCCATCGAGCGCGATGACGCGGCGCGCCAGGCCGACGTCGTGCCGCGCCAAGGCATCGATCGCGTCGGTGACCTGCTTCTGCGCCAGCCCGCCCATCTCGGCGACCATCTGCGTGAGCTTGCTCAGGTCGCTGTCGAAGACGCGCTGGGTGTGGTCGGACACATTCATGATCTGATCGCAGCCGTTGGCGCTTGCGTTGCGGGCCCATCGCCGCGCTCACGCGACCCAGCCGCCGGCACAAAGCGCATTTAACGCCTTGATGATTCTACGTTTCATGCGTGACGATGCGATGACATGGCGAGCGCAGAACGATCAAACAGAGTTCCGCGCGCGGCAGAAAAACGCTTCGCGGTTTTGTGGTTTCATTTCTGTCACACCGCGGCGGCAAAACTACGGATCGATTCGAAACGGCGATCCGCATGACCTTTGCCGCGATGCCATCGGGGCTTGTCGAAGCGATCGGCGCGGCTGGCGCCGTACTCACCACGCTGTGCTGGGTGCCGCAGGCCGCCAAAATCATTCGCGAGCGCGACACAAGGGCGATTTCGCTGCCGGGGACGGCGCTGTGCGTCATCGGTGTTTTGTTATGGCTGGTTTACGGGCTGGCGATCGTCGATGGGCCGCTGATCGGATCGAGTATCGTGACGTTCGCGATGACGTTCATCATCCTGGTGCTGAAAATCCGCCACGGCTGAACGATGTAGCCCGGATTGAGCGAAGCGAAATCCGGAAACGGCCGTCGCGTTGAAATCGAGCCCCGGATTTCGCGTTGCTCATCCGGGCTACAAATCAATCGTACACCGTATCGAGATAATGCTCGGAATCGACCACCGCTTCGATCACGGTCGGCCCGTCGGCGGCGAGCGCGGTCTTCACCGCATCTTCCAATGCTTCGGCGCTGCGCACGCCGTGCGCCGGCACGCCGAAATAATGCGCCGGCGGTTCGCGATAATCCTCGGCCTGCAGCGCGGTGCCGTAGAGCGGGAACTGGCGGCGGATCTGCTTCACCTTGATCAGCGCCAGCCACTTGTCGTCGAGCACGACGACGGGCAGCGTGATGCCGAGCCGCTTGGCGGTGGCGACCTCGCCGCAGGTCATCTGAAAACAGCCGTCGCCGATCAAACAAACCACCGGCAGATCGGGCCGCGCCAGCTTGGCGGCGATCGCGCCGGGCAGGCCAAAACCCATGGACGACCAGCCATTGGTGATGAGGAAGGATTTTGGCGCGTGCGCCGGCCATTGGCTGGCGATCTGATGAGTATGGGCGCCGACGTCGAAGGCGAGCACGCCGTCGTGCGGCAGGGCGCGACGCACCGCGTCGATCGCGGCGTGGGCGGTGAACGCCGCATTCGCAGGCCGCAGCACCGCCGCAAAGGCGCGGCGATGGGCGGCGGTCTCGTCCGGGAGCCATGTATTGGTATTGGGAGTCACAACGCACGCGGCGAGGCGCGTCAGCGACGATGACAGATCGCCGACGACCTGGTGAGCGAGTTTGACCGACGGCGCGACATCGACGGGTTCGATGTCGATTTGCAGCAACGGCACGTCGCCGATCCAGGCTTCGTATTCGACTTCGATGGTGTCGTAGCCGAGGCCGACGATGAGGTCGGCGGAACGCAGCAGCCGGCGCTGCATCTGGCGGCAGGCGCGTTCGATGCAGCCGAGCGATAGCGGATGATCCTCGTCGATGAGGCCCTTGGCCAGGGTCGTGGTGGCGAACGGCATATTGCAACGCTCGATCACGGCAAGCAGCGGCGCCGGATTTGAAAGCCGCATGGCGGATGAGCCGAGCACGGCGATCGGCCGCCGCGCGGCGTCGATCAATTCGGCCGCGCGCTCGATCGCCGCATCGGCGGCCGCCAGAAGCTTGGCCGGCGTCGCAAGCGCCGGCACCGGCTCGTTGGTCGGTGCCAGCGCCACGTCTTCGGGCAGGTCGAGATGCACCGGCCCTTGCGGCTCGCTCAAGGCCAGCGCGATCGCCGCGGCGAGCGTCGCGCCGATCTCGCCCTTGCGCAGTTGCAGGGTCGCCTTGGTGATCGGCTTGAACAGCGCGTGATGATCGATCCACATCTGGATGCGCCGGCCGAGCTGATCGGTATTGAGATTGCAGGTGATAGCGATCAGCGGCGAGCGATCCAGGTACGCGCAGCCGATGCCGGTTGCGAGATTGGTCGCGCCCGGCCCAAGCGTGGCGATGCAAAATCCCGGTGCGCCGGTCATGCGCCCGGTGACGTCGGCGGCAAAGCCGGCCGAGCCCTCATGCGCGGTGAGCACGAAATCGACGCCGCCCTGGCGCATCGCCTCCATCAGCGGCAGCACGTTGCCGCTCGGAATGCCGAAGCCGCGGGTGATGCCGGCCGACTTCAACGTGGCGACGATCAGGTCGGCATTGTTCATGGGTTTATTGTGCGGACGTGCTGCATAGGTCGAGCGTTATGCCATACTTCCGAGGCGGCGAGAAAGTTGTTACGGTCCGCGCGGTTTTGGGGCTTGGCAGGACCATCGATCGATGAAGACAAAATCGAATGCAACGCGGCGCGCAACCGAACGCCCGCTCGACAAGGCCTTCATCGACGACGTCGTCGCCGCCAACCGCACCCTGGCACGTTTGGGCGTGCTCGATGCCTTCGGCCATGTCAGCGTGCGCGACCCGCGCAATCCGCATCGCTACCTGATGTCGCGCTCGATCGCGCCGGAATCGGTGACGGCCGCCGACATTCTCCTCCTCGACCTCGACAGCCAGGCCGTCGATGCCAAGGACGACGGCAAGCTGCTCTACCGCGAGCGCTTCATCCACGGTGAAATCTACAAGGCGCGGCCCGACGTCAACGCGGTGGTGCACAGCCACTCGCCGACCGTGGTGCCGTTCACCGTGACGCGGGCAAAACTGCGGCCGCTGTTGCACAATGCCGGCTTCCTCGGTCTCGGCGTGCCGCTGTTCGAGATTCGCAAAAGCGTCGGCGACGGCACCGACCTGATGATCCTGACGCCGAACCTCGGCAAGGATTTGGCAAAAAAGCTCGGCAAGGACGCCGCGGTGGTGCTGATGCGCGGCCACGGCGATTCCGTGGTCGGCCCGTCGCTGCCCAACGCCGTGTTCCGCGCCTATTACACCGAGATCAATGCGCGCCAGCAACTCGCCGCCATCACCATCGGCGGCCCGATCAATTTCATGACGCGGGCCGAGGCGCTCACCTCGAACGACGCTATGCTACGCGCCTCGGCGCGGCCGTGGGCGCTGTGGCGCAAGACGGCGCTGGCGCGGCGGTGAGTCGCGCGCGATGACTAGGATCGCAGCGCTTTTCGCCGCTCTGGCATTATTCGCATCGGGCGCCGCAGCGAAAGCTGATCCAATCGCAGACTTCTACCGCGGCAAAACCATCCGCATGCTGATCGGCTATGGACCGGGCGGCGGCTACGACCTTTACGCGCGGCTGGTCACGGAATTCCTGCCGCGTCATCTGCCGGGCAATCCGACGATCCTGCCGGAGAACATGCCGGGCGCCGGCAGTTTCGTCGCGGCGAAATATATGGCGGAGGTGGCGCCGAAGGACGGCACCGTGCTCGGCAGCCTGGCGCAGACCTTGGCGCTCGACAGCGCGGTCGGTGGCCCGGCCAAGGTGAACGCTGCGAATTTTCATTATGTCGGCCGCGTCACCACCAATATCGATACCGGCGTGGCGCTGCCTGCGTCCGGCATCAAGTCGTTCGAGGACGTGCGCAAGAAGGAATATTCCATCGGCGCTTCGGGCGGCGGCTCGACCACGGTGCTTTATCCCGTGGCGCTCAACGCCTATGCGGGCGCCCAGTTCAAGATCGTGCGCGGCTACAAGGGCACTACCGAAATCCTCCTCGCCATGGAACGCGGCGAGGTCGACATCACCGGCGCCTACGGCCTTCCGGGACTGCTGGTCAGCCATCCCGGCTGGATCGACCAGGGCGAAGCGACGATCATCTATCAGGCTGCGCTCAAGCGCCACCGCCTGTTGCCCAACGTGCCGACACTGCCGGAGCTTGCGGCATCCGACGAGGGCAGGGCGATCCTGCGCGCCATCGCCGGCACCGCCGAGATCGGCCGCTCTGTCATCGCCGGACCGGACGTACCGGCGGACCGCCTCGCGGCATTGCGCACGGCGTTTGCGGACATGCTCAAAGACGCCGATTTTCTCGCCGCCTGCGAGCAGCGCCACTTCATGGTCGATCCGGGCACCGGCGAGGAGATGGATGCCATCACACGCGAGACATTGGCGTTGTCGCCTGAGGTCCGCGCCAAGATCGGCGCGATGTTGAATGCGATGTAGTTTTTGGGCCGGGGTAAGCCGATTTGGCAATGTCGCGGGCGCATTCAAGGAAGCGCTCGACGATCGGGCTTAGCGTTCTGTTCTTCAGCGTGACCATGACGACGGGCCACGGCCGAGCCGGCAAATCGACCGGCAGCACTTTCTGCGCGTAGCAATCGGCGATGGATTTGGGAAACACCGAGATGAACCGCCCACTGGCAAGCAAATGGTTGCGAAGGTGCACGGATAAAGTCACAAAGCTCGCCTTGGGCATGGCGAGCCCCAATGCCTGGAAGGCCTCAGCCAGGCGCAAGTAAGCCCAGGTGTCGGGCGGCGATAGGATCCAAGGCTCGTCGATGAGCTCGGCGAGCGCAATCTTGCGGCGCCGGGCCCACGGATTGCGGCTATCGGTCGCCACGACCATTTGGTCGTCGAACAGAGTTTCCACGTTGAGGTCGTCGCCGCCGAGCGGCTTTGTCACGCGCGCAACGATGAGATCGTGCTGGCGCTCGCGCAACATCGTCAGCTCGGTAGAAGGCACATCGTCGACGCGCACGACCACGCGCGGATATTGCTGACCGAAGCGTTCGATGATTGCCGGCAGCACAGCGGCGGCAATCGACTCGGCGCAGCCGATCTTCAGTTCGCCGATCGTCGGATCGGCCAGAAACGCGATGTCCCTGGTGCTTTGTTTCAATTCGTCGAACGCCGCGATGCCGCGCTTGAGCAGCGCGTTGCCGTACATGGTCGGCTCGACGCCGCGCGCGACGCGATCGAGCAGCCGCACGCCGAAGGTATGCTCGAGGTCGGCAATGATCTCCGACACGGTCGGCTGCGACACGCCGAGCTGGGCTGCGGCTTTCGCCATGCTGCCGCACTGCACGACCGCGAAATAGACGTGCAGGTCGCGCAGCTTGAGGCGGCGGCCGATGCGGTCTTCCCAATCGATTTTGCTGACCATAGGCCTGGCCCTATAAGCCTAGAGGAAAATACGTAGTTCCCCTATAGGATGAACAGCTGCAGATTGCAATCAAGCGCTCACCAAGCGCGCGCCATCGATGCCTGTCATATCCGATCGAGGGGGAGCGACCATGCAAGGCTGGAAAAGCGCGAACTCACGAGCCGCTGCCGCTTTCGCGATACTTGCAACGCTGGCGTTGCCGCCGGGATCGCGCGCCGAAGACGCCATCGTGATGAAGCTCTCGACCGCGACGGTGAACGATCACCAGCACGAATGGCTGAAGCGCTTTGCGGCGGCGGTGGAGAAAGATTCCGGCGGCCGGATCAAGGCTGAAATCTACCCGTCGAGCCAGCTCGGCGCCATTCCCCGGCAGATCGAAGGCACGCAGTTCGGCGCGATCCAAGGCTGGATCGGGCCGCCGGAATTCCTGGTCGGCGTCGACGAGCGCTACGAGACGCTGAGCGCACCTGGCCTGTTCACGAGCCGCGAGCAAGCCGCACGCACGATCGACGATCCTGCGATCCGTGACCTGATGCTGGGCCTGGGCGCGAACAAGGGCTTGGTCGGCGTTGGGATTTATGCGGTCGGTCCATCTTCGGTCATCATGCGCAAGCCGGTCCGTCATCTCGCCGAGTTCAAGGGCACGAAGATCCGCGTGCTGGCTTCGCCATTCCAGCTCGAAATGATCAAGCGCATGGATGCCTCGCCGGTGGCGATGACGCTGGGTGACGTGCTGCCGGCGATCCAGCAGGGCGCCATCGACGGCGCGCTCGCCACCATGACCGTTTACACGACGATGCACTATCAGGACGCGGCAAAATACATCACGGAGACAGGGCAGCCTTGGGTGAACATCATCGCCGTGCTGAGCAGGAAATGGGTCAATGGTCTGCCGGGCGACCTGCAAAGGATCGTGCGCGACGATGCCGCGGCGGTCTCGACGCAGATCGGGCCGTTCGCGAACGACTTCTTTGCCGCGCAACGCAAGGCGTGGACCGATACCGGCGGTGAGTTGATCAGCCTCCCGGCCGCGGAACAGGACGCGATGCTCGCCAAGATCTCCAGCATCGGCGATGATCTATCGAGGGACAAGCCGGACCTGAACAAGGCGGTCAAGCTGGTCTTTGAGTCGGCCGCGCGAAACAAGTAGTCTGACTCAGATCCGCAGGAGTGCTTCGATGTTCCGTCTTTCCGTCGCCGATCTGGATTCGCCTTCATATTTTGTCGCGGTTGCCGCGGCCGAACTCGGCTTTTTCAAGCAGGAAGGCATCGACGTCGAGCTGATGCGCGAGTTCGGGGCGAGGAACGGACCGGAGCAGCTGCGCGACGGCACGTTGCATTTCTTCGGCGGCCCGGCCTATGCGGCGACCCGCGCGTTTCCGGGCTGGAAGGGCGCCAAGCTCCTGTGCGCGCTGTCGCAATATTCCTACTGGTTTTTGGCTGTTCGTGCCGACCTCAACGTCAAGCGCGGCGATGTCGGCGCGCTGAAGGGCTTGCGGATTTCCTCGTCCATGGAATCGCCGGTGCTCGGCCTGCGGCACCTGTTGGCCGAATCGGGGCTGAACGTGGAGCAGGGCGATGTGCAGATCGTGCCGGCGCCGCCGACGCAGGCGGGTCGCTTCATGGGCCATGCCGGTGTCGAGGCCATCAGGCAAAATCTTGCCGACGGCTATTGGGGCAACGGCATGCGGGTCGCGCTTGGCGAGAAGGCCGGCGTCGCCAAAGTCCATCTCGATCTGCGCCGCGGCGACGGTCCACCGGGCGCGCGCTGGTACAATTTTGCGGCGCTGACCACGACCGAGCGGCTGATCGCCGAGCATCCGCAAGCCGCCGCCGCCGCGGTGCGCGCGATCGTGAAGGCGCAGAAAGCGCTTCATGCCGATCCTTCACTGTCGACGGCAATCGCCGAACGCTTGTTTCCGGCCGAGGAAGTGCCGTTGATCGCCGGCCTGATCGCGCGCGATGCGCCGTTCTACGACGCCGCTATTTCACCGGAGGCAGTCGAGGGCTTGAGCAAGTTCGCCATGGCGAGCGGGCTCACCACTGAGCCGGTCGCTTACGAACAAGTGGTGGCGACGCAATTCCGCGAGTTTTGGAGCGGATAGCATCGCACCACGCGCGCTGCGCCGCGGGAGAGCCACCTTACAAAGACGTAATGTTGGGCGCGGCAGCTGACAAAGAAGTAATAGTGTTGCCCAAATCCGGCCATCGGTCGGTCATCGCAGCGTCGCGGTTCCACAGCATCAGCGGGCTTGGGTTTCTGTTTGGGTCTCGGCTTGGGTTTCGAGGGAGCGCCCATGCGACGCTGGTGGTCCGATGCGCGCCACTTTCAGATCGTGGCGCTCTCGTCGTTGTTACTCGTCAATTTCACCTGGATCGATTTCGGCGCGAAGCCGCTCTACTGTGCGCTGGCGATCCTGTCGGCGCTGGCGACGCAGGCCGTCTGCTCGCGGCTGGCCGGCTTGCCCAATATCGACCTGCGCTCGCCGCTGATCACCGGCTTGTCGTTGGGCCTGCTGCTGCGCGCCGACGAGCCGTGGCTGCCGGCGCTGGCCGGCGTCATCGCCATCGCGTCTAAATTCATTTTCCGCATCGACGGCAAGCACATCTGGAATCCCGCGGGTTTTGCCATCGTCGTCCTGCTGTTCACGCAACACGGCATCTGGATATCGCCCGGCCAATGGGGCACCAGCGTCTGGCTCGCGGCGCTGTTGGTGTTTTTCGCGATCCTGGTGCTGCAAGCCGCGCAGCGTTCCGACATCGCGCTGTTCTTCCTCGGCAGTCACGCCGCGCTGCTCCTTGCCCGGGCCGTGTGGCTCGGCGATCCGCTGACCATTCCGCTGCATCAATTGCAGAGCGGCTCGCTCTTGATCTTCGCCTTCTTCATGATCTCCGATCCGCGAACGGCGCCGGATTCGCGCCTCGGCCGCCTGCTGTTCGCCTTGGGCGTGGCGGCGCTCGGGCACTATCTCGCGTTCTTCATGCAAATGCGGCCGGCGCTCTATGTGGCGCTGATTGCGCTCTCACCGCTCACGTTACTGATCGACCGGATCATTCCGGCAAAACGATTCGCATGGACCCCACAAGGAGCTTCCCGATGAAGAGCCCATTGCTGTCCCGGTTGAAGGCGGGTGTCGCGCTCACCGCGATTGTCGCCCAGCTCGCCGTTGCGGCGGGGCCGGCGAGCGCGTTCTGCGGCTTCTACGTCGCCCAGGCCGACGCCAAGCTGTTCAACAAATCCTCCAAGGTCGTTCTCACGCGCAACGGCCAGCAGACGGCGATCACCATGGCGAGCGACTACGAGGGCGAACCCAGTGAATTCGCCCTCGTCATTCCGGTGCCGAGTTTCATCAAGAAAGACCAGATCAGCGTCGTCGACACCAAGACCATCGATCATCTCGATGCCTACACCGCGCCGCGGCTGGTCGAGTATTTCGATCCCGATCCATGCGAAGAGGCCCGCGTCATGGCGCTAAGCTCGGAGCGGGTCCCTTTGCCGACGGCGGCGATGCCGGCGCCGGCGCCGGAATATCGCGGCGTCAAGGTCGAGGCGCGTTACGACGTCGCCGAGTATGACGTCTCGATCCTCTCGGCCGAGGACAGCGACGGCTTGATCCGCTGGCTGACCGACAACGGCTACAAGATCCCAAGCGGCGCCGAGCCGGTGATCGGCAGCTACATCAAACAGAAAATGCATTTCTTCATCGCCAAGGTGAACCTCAAGCGCATGCAGGACAGCGGCCGCGCTTATCTGCGGCCGCTGCAGGTGCGCTACGAGACGGCGAAATTCATGCTGCCGCTGCGGCTCGGCACCGTCAACGCCGACGGGCCGCAAGACCTGGTCGTCTTCGCGCTGACGAAAAAGGGCCGCATCGAAGCCAGCAATTATCGCACCGTCAAAGTGCCGTCGGACGTCGATGTGCCGCTGTTCGTCAAGAACGACTTCGCCAGTTTCTACAAGGCGACCTTCGAGCACGCGGTGGCGCGCGAGAACATGCACGGCGTCTTCGTCGAATATGCCTGGGACACGGGCTGGTGCGATCCTTGCGCCGCCGCGCCGATGAGCAAGGCCGAGCTCACGGAGCTCGGCGCGCTATGGGATGGCGGCGATGGCACCGTCGTCAACCGTTTTTCGCCTGTGCCGGGCAACGGTAACGCCCCGTTCGTGACACGCCTGCACGTGCGTTACGACGCCAAAAGCTTTCCCGAAGATCTCAATTTCATCGAGACCAGCGACCGGGAGAATTTCCAGGGCCGCTACATCCTGCACCACACCTCGGCCTCGACGACGGCCTGCCCGGCCGCCAAGGCTTATCGCGCGTCACTGCCGCAACGTTTCAAGACCGAGGCGGACAACGTGGCCAATCTCACGGGATGGTCGCGAGACGAAATCGCGGCGCGGATCGCGGCCGCGGGCAAGTAGTATGGCTTCCAGCTTGAGGCGCCGGTGATTACTGGGTCGTCCGCCTTCGCGGACGATGACAGGCACTACACCGAAGCGTGCGCCACGCCGTGCTTGGCCTTGAGCGCATCGCCGGCGGCTTCGTAGAAACTAGCGCCTCCCGGCAGCACGATCGAGGCCGAGCGCACGGCGTGGGTTGCGGGATCGATGCCGTCGGGTTCCTTGCCGTCGGCGACGGCGCGCGCCGCCTTGGTCAAGCGTTGCCGCGCCATAATCACGCCGTTGTCGGTCGAGACCAGATTCTCTTTGCTACGGTCCTGGATCGGCCCGGTGCTTTCCTGGATCGCGGCGTCCTGCATGGCGATGCCTTTGACGCCGGAGTAGGACTTGTGGTGCTTCTGCGCCAGGCGATCGATCATGTAGTCGTTGTCTTTGTTGACCACCGGGCGGAACGAGCCGGGAATGAGATTGACGTGGATGCCGCCGCCGTTGCGCATCACCTCGAGCTCGTGCGCCGACAGCGGCCGCGCCGGATGGTGCGTAAAGCACCATGACATGCAGTTCTCGTCGTCGACCGGCACGAAGGCGTGGCCGTTGAGCGCGTTGTCGCCGTAGGGCGGGATCATGGTGTGGAACGGCATCACCCACTGCGTGATGCGCCAATAGAGATTGCCCGGCGTCGCCGGCCGGCGTACGCCGATCACCATGCCGCCCTTGCTCTCGATCACTTCGAAGCGCGCGTCGGTCTCGCGGGTGAACTCGGCGCCCTGGCCGACATGGAGCGGATCGCTGCGCAGATCGTGGCGGTGCAAAAACGACACGTGCACGGAATCGATGCCGCCTTCGAGCGCCTGCAGCCAGTTGCATTCTTGCGTCCGCTTGGAGACGAAGCGGTGCGCGCTCGGTACGGTTGCCCATTCGAAATTCGGCGGCGGCGGTTTTTGTGCCGGCGGCCCCATATAGATCCAGATCACGTCGCCGATCTCGGCGCAGGCATAAGATGTGAGTTTGATCTTGTTGCAGAAGCCGCTTTCGGCCGGCTCGGACGGCACCTCGATGCATTGGCCGGTGACGTCGTATTTCCAGCCGTGATAGGGGCAGCGCAGCCCGTTCTCCTCGTTGCGGCCGAACCATAGCGAGACGCCGCGATGGGCGCAGAACTCGTCCATCACGCCGACGCGGCTTTGTGAATCGCGAAACGCGATCAGCCGCTCGCCGAGGAGCTTTACACGCACCGGCGGGCAATCGGGCTCGGAGATTTCCGACGACAGCAGCGCCGGAATCCAATAGCGCCGCATCAGCGCGCCCATCGGCGTGCCGGGGCCGGTGGGCGTGAGGAAATCGTTCTGTTCGCGCGTGGTCATGGCCTTGAACTTACATCATTCCGTCGCCGCGCGGTATGATACAATTCAGCCGAACTGGAGCGATGGCTTTGCATGACCAAGCTCGTCCGCAATCATTCCCATTGGGGCGCCTTTCTCGCCGAGGTGGCGGATGGCCGCGTCGTCGGCGTGCGGCCGTTCGAGCGCGATCCCGATCCGTCGCCCTTGATCGAGGCGATTCCCGCGGCGGTGCATTCGAAAACGCGTATCGCGCAACCGTTTGTGCGCGAGGGCTGGCTCAAAGCCGGACCGGGGCACGGCGAGGGCCGCGGCCGCGAGCCGTTCGTTCCGGTGTCGTGGGAGCGCGCGCTCGATCTCGTCGCCGGCGAGCTTTTACGCGTCAAGCGCGATTACGGCCACGACGCGATCATGGCCGGCTCGCAGGGGTGGGCTTCGGCGGGAATTTTCCACGCCGCGCGAGACCAGGTCCGCCGCTTCATGGGAATCTTCGGCGGCTTCGTCGACCAGGTCTCCAATTACAGTTTTGGCACCGCGCTGATCTTTCTGCCTCACGTCTTAGGCAATGCGCAGGCCTGCACCGGGCCGCTCACCTCGTGGTCGTCGATCGCGCGCCACTCAAAGCTGATGGTGATGTTCGGCGGCGCCAATCCGAAGAACATGCAGGTGACCAAAGGCGGCATGGGCGCGCACGCCATCGGCCAGTCGCTTGCGGAGCTCGCCAACGCCGGCGTCGCGGTCGTCAATGTCAGCCCGATCCGCGATGACGGACCGGCCGCGGTGGCGCCGGAATGGATTGCGATCAGGCCCGGCACCGACACCGCGATGCTCTTGGCGCTGACCCATACGCTGATCGCGAACCAGCTGCACGATGCAGACTTTCTCGCGCGCTACTGCACCGGCTTCGAGCGCGTGCGCGCCTACGTCATGGGTGAAAGCGACGGCCAACCGAAGGACGCCGACTGGGCGGCAGCGATCACCGGCATTCCCGCCGAAACCATCCGCACGCTGGCGCGCCGCATGGCGGCAAACCGCACCATGATCAGCGCCTCGTGGTCGCTGCAGCGCGCCGATCACGGCGAGCAGCCCTATTGGGCGGTGCTGTTGCTGGCGTCGTGTCTCGGCCAGATCGGCTTGCCGGGCGGCGGTTTCGGTTTCGGTTACGGCTCGGCGTCCGGCATTGCCGAGCCGCCGCCGGCGTTCCGCGCGCCGGGCATGGAGAGTGCGCCCAATCCGCTCAACCGCGCCATTCCGGCGGCGCGGATCGCGCAGTGCCTGCTGCATCCCGGCGGGCCTTATGACTTCAATGGCCGCAACAGCACGTATCCGGACATCAAGCTGGTGTACTGGGCGGGCGGCAATCCGTTTCACCATCACCAGGACACCAACCAGCTGCGCTCAGCCTTCCGCCGGCCGCAGACCGTCGTCGTGCACGAGCCGTGGTGGACGGCGACCGCGCGCCACGCCGACATCGTGCTGCCGGCGACGACCACTTTGGAGAGAAACGACATCGGCTCGGCGCAGCGCGACCCGTTCGTGATCGCCATGCAAAAAGCGATCGCGCCGGTCGGCGAGGCGCGCAACGATTATTCGATCTTTGCCGCGCTGGGAGAGCGGCTCGGCTGCGCCGACGCCTTCACGCAAGGGCGCGACGAGATGGCATGGCTGCGGCACCTTTACGACAGCTGGCGCGGCAGCGTGCGCACCAACCAGGCCGCTATTCCGGACTTCGATCGTTTCTGGGCGGACGGTTATTTCGAGATCCCCAAGAGCGCCGACGAATACGTCATGTTCGAAAAATTCCGCGCCGACCCTTCAGCCAACAAGCTGATGACGCCATCCGGCCGCATCGAGCTCTACTCGGAGAAGATCGCGGGTTTTGGCTACGACAATTGTCCGCCGCACGCGACGTGGATGGAGCCGTCCGAATGGCACCGTGGGAGCGCCGCGGAAAAATATCCACTGCATCTCGTCTCCAGTCAGCCGCGCTACAAGCTGCACAGCCAGATGGATTCGGAAGCGATCAGCGCGCGCGGCAAGATCAACGGCCGCGAGGCGGTCGCCATGCACCCCGACGACGCCGGGCGGCGAGGCATCAAGGACGGCGACATCGTGCGCGTTCATAACGGGCGTGGCGCCTGCCTTGCCGGCGCGCTATTGACCGACACGATGTCGCCCGGCGTGGCGAAACTCTCCTGCGGCGCCTGGTACGACCCGGCCGGCGCCGAGGACGGCGCGCTCTGCGCGCACGGCAACGCCAATGTGCTGACCCACGATCGCGGCACGTCGAAGCTCAGCCAGGGCCCGTCTACCGGCACCAACATGGTCGAGATCGAACTGTGGACGGCACAGTTGCCGCCGGTGCGCGCGTTTACGCCGCCGGAGGTGGCGGCCACATAATTGTCATGCCCGCGAAATTGTCATGCCCGCGAAGGCGGGGCGTGGCGTTGCGAATCTCACCGCCGATCAACCCGCCATGACGGCCCAGGCTTTTGCCCGGGAGTTCATGAAGCCGGTGAGGTGCAAGTAAAAGGTCATCAGTGCAATCACCGATTTGAACGCGCCGGGATTGTGGCGCATGCAGTCAAATAGCGTGCGCCAGAAATAACGCCTGAGTTCCGGGCGCTTGACCGACATGCGCCACATCACACGGCAAAATATGGTGAAGTCGTGCAGACGTCCCTTGAATGACGACATGATCATGTGCTTGGGAATGTCGAGCGTGCGGCCGACGAATTTAACGCGCTCGAAAAAGGCGTCTGGCTGGTAGATATTTTGCAGCACGGCCTTGTAGTCTCGCAGTATCTCGCGCCGTGGCCGCAAGGTGACGAAATTCAAGCCGCCATTGAGCGGATCACCCGTGGTATCCAATTGCGCCGGCGTCAAGCGGCCCTCCTTCTCCAGGCGGCGCGTCAGCTGCGTGTTTGGCAACGCGGTCATCAACACCACCATGCACACCGGGATGCCGGTCGCCTCGATGCATTCGATCATATCCTTGGCGACGCTATCTTTCTCGGTGTCGAAACCGACAATGAAGCCCGCGGTAACGAACATGCCGGCCCGGTAGATTCTGTGCACGCTCTCGGCAAGGCTGCGCCTGGTGTTTTGCTTCTTCTGGGTGGCAATGAGGGTTTCGGTATTGGGACTTTCGATACCGACGAACAGGGCGAAGAAATTCGCGTCCCGCATCATCTTCAAGAGCTGCGCGTCATCCGCCAGATTCATCGACGCTTCGGTCGAGAACTTGAAGGGGTAATTTCGCTCTTTTTGCCAGCGCTGCAATTCGGGCAGGAACCGCTTGAGCGCCTTCTTGTTTCCAATCAGGTTGTCGTCGACGAAGTCGACATGACCGCGGTGACCCATGCGGTACAGCGTGTCGAGTTCGGCGAGCATCTGTTCGTTGGTCTTTGCCCGCGGTACCCGCCCGTAAAGCTCGATAATGTCGCAAAATTCGCAGTTGAACGGACAGCCGCGCGAGAACTGAACGCCGACATAAATGTAATGCTCGCGCTTGAGCAGGTCGAAACGCGGGATTGGGCTCTTGCTGACATCGACCGTGAACTTTTCCGCTTCGAACACGCCTTTTTTGGCACCGGTGGACCACGCCTCGATGAACTGATCGATGATCCCTTCAGCCTCGCCAAGGACAAGAAAATCCGCCTCACCATAGATCTGCGGGCTGGACGTGGGGGCAGGACCGCCGACGACCACCGGCTTGCCACGGGAATGGCAAAGCTTGATCACCACAAACGTGTCCGCTTGTTGCGGAAACATTCCGCCGGTCATGACCATGTCGGCCCAGTCGATATCGGCCTCGCTCAGCTCCTCGGCGTTGCGATTGATCAGCCGGATATTCCAAGCCGGCGGCAGCAGAGCAGCCACGGTGATCAGGCCAAGCGGCGGCGCGGGACAGCGCACGCCGGCGATGTCGCAGACCTCCTGAAGGTTCCAGAATGAATGATTATTGAACTTCGGAAACACCATGAGAACGTTCGGTGCCGTCAATGCTTTGTTTGAGTCGCGCTCGCTGCCGGCGTTAATTCGATCCGACTGCTGATTTGCGGGCGTGCTTGGGAGCGACTTTTTCGTTGCTCCAAGATGAAAGTTCATAGAATCACTCGATAAAATTGGAACTTGAGGATTGAACCGACATTCCCCGGATGACCGGTCGATGGACGGTCCAGGCATCCTTTCACAGCGTCAGGGTCGCGGCAAGGTAGCGGTGCCACTCAGCTCAACTTCTTTTTGAGAAGTTTCTCGGCATTGCCCGAGAAAACCTTGCGTTTGTCCGTTTCCGACATGCCGAGCGCGTTCAGTGCCTCGATCGCCGGCTTGATCGGGCCGAGCGGGGTGTCGGTGGCGAACACCACCTTGTCGGCGCCGAAGAATTCGAGCCCGCAGCGCAGCGCGTGGACCCCGCCGCCGAACATCGCGGTGTCGGCGTAGAAGTCGTGCATATAGTCGAGATGCGGCCGCTTCAGCGCCGGCAGGATGCGCGAATAATCCTCGTCCAAGGTGCGCGCGCCAAGTACGTCAAGGCCGGGGCCGATGCGGCCGTCGTAAAACGGGATCATGCCGCCGAGATGATGGGTGATGATTTTCAGGTTCGGATAGCGGTCGAACAGGCCGCAGAACGCCAGCCGCACCATGGCGACCGACGTGTCGTAGGGCCAGCCAAAACACCACCACATTTCGAAGCGCGATTTCTGCTCGGCGGCATAATCCGGCATGGCCGCGGTGCGCGCGGGATGCAGCCAGATCGGACGGTCCAATTGCGCCATGGCGGCGTAGAGTGGCTCGAACACGGGTTCATCAAGCGGGCGGCCGGCGAGCGGCGAGAAAATCTGCACGCCGGCGGCGCCGAGCTGGTTGATGGCGCGCTTGGCCTCCTCGACTGAGCCCATGACGTCGGTGAGCGACAGCGCGGCGACAAAGCCGGCAAAGCGGTCGGGATGTTTTTGGCAAAGTTCCGCCATGGCGTCGTTGGCGACGCGCGCCAGCGCCAGGCCTTGGCCGGGCGTGGCGAAATCCTCGATCGGCGGATTCGGCAGCGAGATCACTTGCCGGTAATCGCCGAACTCGTCCATTTCCTTGAAGCGCGCATCGAGATCATGGATCTTGCGCACGCCGCGCAATCGCGCGGCGATATTGCCGAGCTTCGGCGCGACCTTGTTCATCTCCTGCGAGAAGCGGTCCGGATAGATGTGGCAATAAAGATCGATGAGCGCGTCGGCACTCATGTCATCACTCGCACCGGCTTGCCGTCGAGGAAGCCGCGGATGTCCTCGACGACGCCGGCGAAGTAGTGCTTGTAATTCTGCTCGGAGACGTAGCCGAGATGCGGCGTGAGCACGACGTTGTCCATCTTGCGCAACGGATGATCGACCGGCAAAGGCTCGACGTCGAACGTGTCGAGGCCGGCGCCGGCGATCTTCTTGTCCCGCAATGCCGCGAGCAGCGCCGCTTCATCGACGATCGGGCCGCGTGAGGTGTTGACGAGAAACGCCGTCGGCTTCATCAGGCCGAGTTCAAGGGCGCCGATGATGCCGCGGGTGCGCTGCGACAGCACCACGTGGATGGTGATGAAGTCGGATTGGCGGAACAGGTCGTCCTTGCTGACATAGCCGACGCCGGCTTCCTGGGCCTTTTCCGCCGTCAAATTCTGGCTCCAGGCGATGACCTTCATGCCGAACGCCTTGGCGATATTGGCGGTGCGGGTGCCGAGCTTGCCGAGGCCGAGGATGCCGAGCGTCAGACCTTCAAGATCGGGCCCGATGGTGCTTTGCCAGGTGGCGTCGGCATGCATGCGGGCGCTCTCGTAGCCGATGTGGCGGGTCAGCTCGAGCATCAGGCCGATGGCAATGCCGGAAGTCGGGCTGCCGAACGATCCGGTGCCGCAGACCGTGACGCCGCGTTCCTTGGCCGCCTCGGTGTCGATCGAGGCGTTGCGCATGCCGGTGGTGATGAGGAGTTTTAGGTTGGGCAGCGCCTCGATCACCTGGCGTGGAAAACCGGTGCGCTCGCGCATGGCGACGACGATTTGAAAACCCTTCAGCGCGGCGATGACTTTGTCTGGCCCGCCGAGATGCTCGTTGAAGACTTTAAAGTCGACGTCGCCCTTGACCTTCGACCAGTCGGCGACCTTGAGCACCACGTTCTGATAATCGTCGAGAATTGCGCAGCGAACCGCCATGACGCTTCCATCCCGTTGAAGAACCCGGAGGTGGTTCTAGAGCATAGTCGTAGGGTGGGCAAAGGCGCGCAGCGCCGTGCCCACGCGTGGTCGGGCGGCCGGCGGCAGTACAGCGTGGGCTTCGCTGCGCTCAGCCCACCCTACAAATTAAGCGTGGTGCTCGGCGGTTTCGTGCAGGGCCGGCGCGGTGGGCGGCGAGGTATGGGTCAGGAGGCCGTCATACTTGGCGTGCCATTTCGGGCCTGGGCCGCGCATATAGTGCAGGTCCGGCCGGTAGGCGCTGCAAGGTTCGCCCGAAGCGTGCCACAGCTCGCTGAGAACCTTCGACAAATCACGCCACATGAAACGCTCCCACTGGCCTTGCGATGGCTCTTCCGTCCGAAGTTGCCACCGATCGATCGTGCGCCCGCCGTAACCTTATGGTTAACCCTTAGAGTTAAACGCTAGTTCCAATTTCAAACGCGCGTTTGACATAGTCATTGTCGGGCAGAAATCATTAAAATTTGTCGTGATTTCGACAATGCAGAGTTCCTTTTGTGACCAGGGCTTACAAAGCTTTAATGTGAGCGCGGAAGCCGGGCGGGGCAGGTGCGCCGCCGGCGCGGCCGGCTGCTGCAGGCTCTGTCGCGCGGCCGGTCCTTGCCGTCGGCGCGTCAGGTCGCTACATCAGCGCCAGATTTCCCCGAAATGAGCGCCTTTGCGGCGGCGCCGAGCAAGAGGGCAGGGCGCTTATGGCCCGTCAATTCGTCTATCACATGGAAGGCCTGTCAAAGGCCTATCCGGGCCACCGGAAGGTCTTGGAGAACGTCAACCTGTCGTTCTATCCCGATGCCAAGATCGGCGTGCTCGGCGTCAACGGCTCCGGCAAGTCGACGCTGCTGCGCATCATGGCCGGCCTCGACACCGAATATACCGGCGAGGGCTGGGTCGCCGAGGGTGCCCGCGTCGGCTACCTGCCGCAGGAACCGCAGCTCGATGCCGACAAGTCGGTGCGCGAGAATGTCATGGAGGGCGTCGCACCGCAGAAGGCGATCGTCGACCGCTATAACGAGCTGGCGACCAACTATTCCGACGAGACCGCCGATGAGATGACCAAGCTGCAGGACGAGATCGAGGCCAAGGGGCTGTGGGATCTCGATTCCAAGGTCGATCAGGCGATGGACGCGCTACGCTGCCCGGCGGACGACGCCGAGGTGGCAAAACTCTCCGGCGGCGAACGGCGCCGCGTGGCGCTGTGCCGGCTGCTCTTGGAACAGCCCGAGCTGCTGCTGCTCGACGAGCCGACCAACCATCTCGACGCCGAGTCGGTGCTGTGGCTCGAGGGCCATTTGCGCAACTATCCGGGCGCCATCCTGATCGTCACCCACGACCGCTACTTCCTCGACAATGTCACCGGCTGGATCCTCGAGCTCGATCGCGGCCGCGGCATTCCCTACGAGGGCAACTACTCGTCGTGGCTGGTGCAGAAGCAGAAGCGGCTCGCCCAGGAAGGCCGCGAAGAGGAAGCGCATCAGCGCACCCTGGCGCGCGAGCAGGAATGGATTGCCTCTTCGCCGCGCGCCCGGCAAGCCAAATCCAAGGCCCGTTACGAGCGCTACGAAGAGCTGTTGCGCAAGGCCGGCGAGAAGCAGACCCAGACCGCCCAAATCGTCATCCCGGTCGCCGAGCGGCTCGGACAGAACGTGGTCGATTTCGAGAATCTCAACAAGGCTTTCGGCGACAACCTCCTGATCGACGATCTCACCTTCAAGCTGCCGCCGGGCGGCATCGTCGGCATCATCGGGCCGAACGGCGCCGGCAAGACCACGTTGTTCCGCATGATCACGGGCCAGGAGAAAGCCGACAACGGCACCATCAAGATCGGCGAGTCGGTGCATCTCGGCTATGTCGACCAATCGCGCGACTCGCTCGACGGCAAAAAGAACGTGTGGGAGGAAATTTCCGGCGGCCTCGACCAGCTCATGCTCGGCAAGCGCGAGGTGAATTCGCGCGGCTATTGCTCGGCCTTCAACTTCAAGGGCGCCGATCAGCAGAAGAAAGTCGGTTCGCTCTCGGGCGGCGAGCGCAACCGCGTGCATCTGGCAAAGATGCTCAAATCCGGCGCCAACGTGCTGTTGCTCGACGAGCCGACCAACGATCTCGACGTCGACACGCTGCGCGCACTCGAAGAAGCGCTGGAGGATTTCGCCGGCTGCGCCGTCATCATCAGCCACGACCGCTGGTTCCTCGACCGCATCGCCACTCACATTCTGGCGTTCGAGGGCGACAGCCACGTCGAATGGTTCGAGGGCAATTTCCAGGACTACGAGAAGGACAAGATGCGCCGGCTGGGCACGGATTCGATCATCCCGCAGCGGATCAAATACAAGAAATTCATGCGGTGAAATGTTGCCCGGGTTGAGCCAACGGGTCCGGCTCGAAGTGGCCGGCCCGATGACAGGCTCCGCGAAACCCGGGAATGAACTATCAGTTTAGACGCCGCTTCCGGATTTCGCTCCGCTCAACCCGGGCTACTGCATTTTCCAGGATCGATGCCTATATATGTGTCGATTCAATTTGCATTGATTGGCGGCGCTCGGGGATAATTACCGCGCCGATTCGCAACCCAGGAGAGGATATTGGCCACCAAAGCCGGCGATGCCCGGTCCAGCGAGGCTCGCGCCCGCGCCGAGGCAAGTTTCAAGAAGGAAGAGCGCGCCAAGGAAGGCGCCAAGGCCATGACGGAATATCAGGCCAGCGGCAAAGTGATTCGCGAAAGAATGGCGCAGTTGAAGGCGCTTCGTCTGGCCAAAGAGGCGGCCGAGAAGGGGCGCAATGGTTAACCGGTGACGGTTGCCGTTGACTGCGGGCCTTGAAACGACCACATCTATAGTGCATATGATACGAGCGGCCTTATAGGCCGGCGGCGAGCCGCGTGTACGGGACCCCGTTAAACGCTTCGTGTTTTGAACGGCTTCTAGCTCGCTCTTCATTAGTTCACTGACAACCCAGATCGCGCGGGGTGTCTTGTTCCACCCGCAAAAGCGGTCGCGGCGCACAGCGTAGCGGCCGTGCAAGCGCGCATACCAGAGAGCTTCTTCATTGACCTCCTTTCCTGACTTCAATCTCAACGACTCAATCACACGTGCCCTCGCCGAGGAAAAGTACCTCACGCCAACCCCGATCCAGGCCCAGACCATCCCGCTTCTGATGTCGGGCCGCGACGTCATCGGCATTGCCCAGACCGGTACCGGCAAGACCGCGGCCTTCGCGCTGCCGATCCTGCATCAGCTCGCCGCCAAGCCGCAGCCGCCGGTGCGCAAGAGCTGCCGCGTCTTGGTGCTCAGCCCGACGCGCGAATTGTCCGGCCAAATCCTCGACAGCTTCCGCGCCTATGGGCGCCATCTGCGTCTGCGCTCCGCGCTCGCCATCGGCGGCGTGTCGATGGGTGCGCAGGTCCGCTCCCTGCTCAACGGCGTCGACATCCTCGTCGCCACGCCGGGCCGGCTGCTGGACCTCGTGCAAAGCAATGCGCTCCGTCTTGGCGACGTCGAGTTTTTCGTGCTCGACGAGGCCGACCGCATGCTCGACATGGGCTTCATCCAGGACATCCGCAAAATCGTCGCCAAACTTCCGGCGCAGCGGCAGACTTTGATGTTTTCCGCGACCATGCCGCGCGCCATCGCCGACCTTGCCGCGCAGATGCTGCGCGACCCGGCCAAGGTTTCGGTCATACCGGTCGCCACCACGGTCGAAAAGGTCGAGCAGCGCATCATTCGCGTCGATCGCGCCACCAAGTCGGCGATCCTGATCGACGTGTTGCAGCAGGAGACCATCGACCGCGCGCTGGTCTTCACCAGGACCAAGCATGGCGCCGACAAGGTGGTGCGCAGCCTGGTCCGCGCCGGCATCGCCGCCGAGGCGATCCACGGCAACAAATCGCAGGGCCAGCGCGAGCGCGTGCTGGCGGCGTTTCGCAAGGGCGAGGTCCGAACGCTGGTTGCGACCGATATCGCGGCGCGCGGCATCGACGTCGACGGCATCAGTCATGTGGTAAACTACGACCTGCCGAACGTGCCGGAGACTTATGTGCATCGCATCGGCCGCACCGCGCGCGCCGGCGCCGCAGGCATCGCGATCTCGCTGTGCGACGGCGAAGAGGTCGCGTTCCTGCGCGACATCGAAAAGCTCATCCGCATGTCGATTCCGCTGAGCGACCGCCGCGCCGATCCGCGGCACTCCGAGCCGGTGCCGGCAAAGCACGCCGCGGGCCGGCCGCCGTCCCATGGCAAGGACCGGCACTGGCACCGCGGCAACGGCAATTCCCACAAGCAAGGTCGCCGTCATCAACCGAGCGAGGCCGCCGCGGGCGTCGGCGCTGGCACTGGCGGCATCGAAGCTGTCGCCTTCCTCAAGCGCAACGGCCCGCCGCGGCGCGACCGCGAGCAGCGGCCAGCGCGTTGGACCGGCCAGTCGAAAGGATCATAACGTGCCGAAAGAAGAACTTTTGGAATTCGAGGGCCTCGTCACCGAAATCCTACCCGACGCGCGCTTCCGCATTCAGCTCGACAACGGCCATCAGCTCGTCGCCTACACGGCCGGGCGAATGAAAAAGAACCGCATCAAGACCCTGGCCGGCGACCGGGTGACGGTCGAAGTCTCGCCCTACGACCTGGAAAAGGGCCGATTGATCTTTCGTCACAAGGACGAACGCGCCGGATCGGTGAACCGTCCGCCGCAGCGCAACCAATTCCGCCGGCGGTGATCCATGGCCATCGATAGCTTCAGCAATGACGGTACGGCAAATGGAGGCCGGTCGATGCGAATCTTCATCTTCAAGTCCGATACCAACGCCGAGCTGCGCGCGTTCGGCGGCGATCTGGCCGGCACGCAACTGCCGAGCCAGTTCAAGCCCTGGCACGTGGTCGGCGCCGTCGCTCCGGACCAGGCTCCGCCGTATAATCTTTCGCGCGACGTGATCGAAACCGCGATCAACGGCAAAGGCTTTCAGCTCTTTCGCCTGAGCAAAAAGGCCTGACGATTTCGCACAGGCGTTCACGCCGGTAACGAAAGGCGCCTGATGCTGACGGAGTATCCGCGATGACAGACGCCATGCACAAGTTCAAGATCGGCCAAACCGTCGATCTCATCACGTCGACTGCGCGATCCGCGGCATCGGGCCGATACGAAATCATCAGCTTGCGGCCGACCGATGGCGGCGGCGACCCGCAGTATCGGGTCAAGAGCAAAAGCGAATCCCACGAGCGCGTCGTCTCGGAAAGCGATCTAGTTTCTTCGGCGAACCCGAATTTCGATAGTGACTAACGGCAGATGATGTTCAAGATTCTCGAGCTCAAGAACGCAGTATCGGCTCCGGCGAGCGAAGTCGGCCGCGGCTACTCGACGCGCGAGGAAGCCTTGGTCGCGGTGAAAAGGCATCTGAAAACATTCAATGTGTCCGGACATAATCCGGAGGGCGATTATTGGTGGGTGCGCGATGCCGAAGGCTTGCGCAAATGCTGGATTTCCAGCGGTGACTAGAGCGCAAATCGCTTCAGATTGAAGCGATTCGCACTCTAGCATTTTGGTGGAGCATGATCTTTTCGGAAAACCGGTATCCACTTTTCCGGATCATGCTCAAAACGAAGCCCGAGGCATCATGCTCGATTTTCCCAATCAGAGCCGGGTATTCGACCCGACGCGGCGTGCCGTGCGGTTTTGGGGCCATGACGGCGCGATGGAATGGTCGTTCTATGTCAGCGAGGATGCGCTCAAGCTGCTGCAACCCGCCATGACGCGCGACGAGACGGCCCTGCTTTCGGCGTTCGATACCTGTCGATCGGCGATCCATGCGGCGGCAAAGAAGGCATATAAGCGCAGCCGCAAAGGCTCCTATGAGCTTGCGGCGGCGGATTTTTGACGCCGCTTCAAGCGCGCTTCGGCTCCTTCATATGGCGGCGGGATTGCGGGCGTCAAAAATTCCCAGCTGCTTTTGCGCGGCAACCGGCATGTCGGAAACGCAGATGACACGGCCCATGAACGTCACCCAGGGCTTTTCCGCGACCGGTTGAAGCTGCGCAAAATTCCAGAACTGCTTTTCGCTCATCTCGATCTCGGTGACCTCGTTGTCGAGCACCCACGTCCGTAGCATGGTGAGGCGGCTTTTTTCGGCATCGCTGAACATCATTTCGGGAAGAGTTTTTCTCATAACGCCATTCCTTTTGCCGAGCAGCTGAAATATCGGTTCATGAAGCACGTGCTGGGCGTACTGCGCCGCACGCGCAATAGAACGCGGCCCGCCGCCGGCAGGCACATTGGCACGCTATTGGTAACCTTTCTGTTAGGAGGCGCCGTCGGGAAATCGATTTATTGGCCAGAGCATGATCCGGAAAAGTGGACGCCGGTTTTCCGAAAAGATCATGCTCCACCAAAATGCAGGGCAAAATCGCTTCGATCTGAAGCGATTTCGCCCTAGCTTTCGCCGGAAAGCCGCTTGAAATCGGCCAGCACGGCCGCGATAAGCTTCTGCCGGCGCGGGTCTTGAGCCCCAAGCGTCGCGGCAAACAGATTGAGCAGGTAACGCGCCTTCTCGGCGGCATCGTGCCAATTCGCCGCCGGCGCCGAGAGCAGCTGCGTTTCCAATTCATCTTGCCGCAGCCGCAACGTCCTTTCATTGGATTCCACTTCGGCCAACAACCGGCGCAGGCCGGTGGCCTTCTGGGCCGAGATGCCGCGATGCTGATCGAGGTCGATGGGCTTGTCGGTCATGAATGAACGACGCGGCGCGCCAAGGGATATTCGGCGCTGTCGTACAATTGCCGGATGCCGCCGCTGTCGAATCTCTCCTCGCCGACTTCAAGGTAGGCGCCGACAAGAAGCTCCGGCTCGAGGTCTTCGATGGCGAAGCGGATGGCGTCCGCGGCTTGGGCAAAGCGCCGGTAGCCGAGCGGCTGGCGCCTGGGCATCCGCCGGCGCGTGGAATACAGCTCAGCCGAGGCATTGTAATCGAACTCGGTCATCACACAGGGTTCCAAAATCAAGATTAAATTTCGCCTCAATAGGCGTCGATCGGACTTTGCCCCATATATAAGCGCAAAACACGACATTACCAATCCGGCCGCGGCAATTATTTCGAAACCGCGACGATCGGGCGGCAGCGTATTTTATGCCCGCCTGGTGTTGTGGGACGAAGTGGCGCGCCGGGCGATCAGCTTTCGCGAACTGCGAATGCTGCCGGGCCACGCCGCCGGATAGATCGCCGCCGCGAGCGCAGCCGCGTCAAAGATCGCCGCGCAGGGGAATTGCGGCGACCAGCATGCCCCGGCACGCCAGCGCCTGCTTCAATTGCCGGATCGCAATGTCGGCCGTCGCGGAACTGTTGGCCTTTTCCATGTGCCGCAGCAGCGCCTTCAAGGCGGGATCCTTGTCTCTGATCACCCAGCGGCGGGCAAACACCTTGGCATCATGCAGACTTGTGATCCGCACGGTTTGGCTGGCGCCGGGGAACCCGGCGTCGAAATAATCAAGCGGTGCTACAGACATTCGGTTTCCCCGGCATTGGACCGGCCACCATCGGCCGGCTTGCCGGCGCGTTCAATGACTCCGCCGGCAATCATCCCCGCTATTGTGCGGAAGACGATTTTATATTTTGCCGTGCCTATTCGGCCGCATGCAGCGCCTCGCCGACGCGGCCGTCGCGCACCAAGCGGCCGGGTAGGGCGCCAGTGTGCTCACCGCGCTCGAAGATTTGCGTGCCGGCGACGAAGGTCGCCTCGTAGCCGTCGACCTTCTGCACGAAGCGGCGGCCTTTGGCCGGCATGTCGTGCACCAACTCGGGCTTTTGCACCTGCAGGCGGTCGTAATCGATCAGATTGACGTCGGCGCGCAGGCCAGGCGTGAGCCGGCCGCGGTCGGAGAGGCCGAAGAAATCGGCCGTCTCGCTGGTCTGGCGCTTGATCAGCATCTCCACCGGCAATTTCGGGCCGCGGCTGCGATCGCGGCTCCAATGGGTCAGCATGAAGGTCGGCACCCCGGCATCGACGATCGAGGTGCAATGGGCACCGCCGTCGCTCAAGCCGAGCAGGCAGGCCGGGTCGTTGAGCATTTCGAGGATCGGCGCGTGGTCGCCGGTGACGTAGTTGACCACCGGGAAGTAAAGGTACTGCGCCTCGCCGAGAATATAATCGTAGGCGACCTCCTCGCAGCTCCTGCCTTCGCGCTTGGCGATCGCCGCCACGCTCTTCTCCGGCCCCGGCTCGTAGTCCGGCGGATTGCCCATGGTGAAGAACTTGTCGAAATCCTTGGCGACCACCTGGCGGAATTGCGCCAGCTTGGCGATCTCGGCGGCCGATGGCGTCTCGGCGAGAATCTGCCGCCGCATCTCCGGATCGCGCAACCGCCTGCGCTGCTCCTCGATCGGCAGGCTCTCGAGCTTCTTGTAGCTCGGCCTGACAGTAAAAGGATTCAGCGCGGTGCCGATGCCCATCATCACGCCGATCGGCCGGCCGGCCATTTGCGCCGTCACCGGCAGGCCTTCGGCGCGCATGCCGTGCACCGCCGTGATCAGGCGGCGCCAGCGCTGCGGGTCCGAATAACGGTCGGTCAACAGGAACCAGACCGGCCGGCCGGTAGCGCGCGCCTGCTTTTGAATCCAGCGCAGCTCGTATTCCTCGTCGTCGAAATCGCTGTTCATGCCGAAGGCGCCGGTGCCGGTGACGCCGAGCGCCTGGCCGATGCCGAGGAGTTCATGGTCGTCGGCGTCGCGCGACGGCACCAGTTCGCCGTCCGGCGTCTTGTGCGAATCGGTGCGCGAAGTGGTGAAGCCGAAGGCGCCCGAGCGCAGCGCCTCGATGGTGATCTTGCGCATTTCCGCAATATCATCCGGCGTCGCCGCCTCGCGGCGCAGCGCGCGGTCGCCCATGACATAGACGCGGGTCGGCAGATGCGCCGCTTGCGCGCAAATGTCGATGGCGCGCGGCCGGCGCTCCAACTCATCCATGAATTGCGGGAACGTTTCCCATTCCCAGTTCAAGCCCGCGGCCAGCACCGGATTGGGAATCTCCTCGACGCCTTCCATCAAATCCATCAGCGCCTGGCGGTGCTGCTTCTTCACCGGCGCAAAACCGACGCCGCAATTGCCGAACATCACCGTGGTGACGCCATGCCAGCACGACGGCGTCAGCAGCGGATCCCACAGCGCCTGGCCATCGTAATGGGTGTGCACGTCGACCCAGCCGGGCGTGACCATCAGGCCCGCAGCGTCGATCTCGCGCTTGCCGGGGCCCTGCTTGCCGCCGACCGCGGCAATGCGGCCGCCGGCGATCGCCACGTCGCCCGAGAAAGACGCCTTGCCGGTGCCGTCAACGATGGTGCCGCCGCGAATGACGATGTCGTGCATGGGATGTCGCTCCCTCAATGGCGCATGTGAATCGCGCCTGGGCTATGGAATTTGGCCGATGATGCACCCCGCGGAAGGGCCATGCAACGGCCCTTCCACGCGGTCGCGAACAACCGCACGCCAATAAAACACCGTCACGTCTAGCGCGAAACCGGTCCGGTCCAAGGAAAGGCAGGGGTGGTGCCTGGCTTTCGGTCTTCCGTGACGCGGTTTCGTCGTTTCGTAGCCCGGATTGAGCGCAGCGAAATCCGGGAACGAAGGTTCGGCTCCGTCGCCGCTCCCGGGTTTCGCTCTGCTCAACCCGGGCTACGAAAAAATTGAAGGAAGCGGAACGCCGGCAAACGCTGGGTAGCAACCGCCGCATCTTGCGATGCGGCGCGCGCCCTTTTGGAGCGCGCACGCTTGACGGCGTTCCACCGCGGCTCTCATCTCGGAGAGTATTTCATCCCCAAGGTCAGCTTCAGGCCAGGCTTCCTGGGACTTGGTCTGAACGGGCGTTACCCGCCTTCGCCTGTCCCAGTCCAGGGATGCACCTCCCACCCCGGTCATAATGCCGGGAGACATGATGCCCAAGCCGCCCGGGAGCAGGCTGCAAACCCACCCGCGGGCACCGCCCTCGCTCCCATGACGCGGTGTGCCTCCGCGCCATGTCCTTCACGGAGCGAGGATTGTGAGGTAACTGTAATAAGGACAAATGTCAAGAGTATGTCTCTGAAAAAGTTACGAGGGCTATCGTAGGGTGGGCAAAGGCGCGTAGCGCCGTGCCCACCAAACCGTTACGGGAAGCTCGGATGTCCCGCTATCGTCGGCTCAAGATCGAAGGCGGAGCGTTTTTCTACACGCTTGCGCTCGCCGACCGTGGCAGCGATCTGTTGATCCGTCACATCGAACGGCTGCGGCGCGCCTATGCCGAGGTGGAAAAGCGACGTCCGTTCGAGACTGTCGCCATCTGCATCCTGCCCGATCACATCCATGCCCTGTGGCGGTTGCCGGACGGCGATACCGATTACGCTGGGCGCTGGAGCTTGTTCAAATCAGGATTCTCGCGCGGGCTTCCGGCGGCGAAAACGCGATCCGTCAGCAAAATAGCGAAGCGCGAAAAAGGCGTCTGGCAACGCCGCTATTGGGAGCACGCCATCCGTGACGACGCCGATTTCGAACGGCACGTCAATTACATCCATTACAACCCGGCGAAACACGGGCTGGTGACTCGCGTCGCTGACTGGCCGTACAGCAGTTTCCACCGCTATGTTGCGCAAGGCATACTGCCCGGCGACTGGGCGGGAGACGCGACCGAATTGTCCGGATGCTTCGGAGAATGAAAGCGTGGGCACGGCGCTGCGCGCCTTTGCCCACCCTACGCTTGCTAGAGACAAACGACGCCAGCGAGACAAAGCCTGAGCAGCTGGAGCTTCCGTTCTCACGCTAGCCTCTTCCTATCGCTTCACGCGCGTTTATTCGCTCACTCAGCGAAGACCGAGATTGCGCGAGCTTTTCTTTAAGTTGGCGCTTTTCACTGCGGAGGAATCGGACGGCGCGCCAGAATTGGCGTTCGCTGATCCGGTATTTTCGGAGCATGAGGGGGTCTAGGTCGGTCGGTCGCTGATCCTGCGGAGTTTGTTCTAATTCCTGCTCCGCTTCCCACTGCGTCGTATGCATTACGGTCAAATAGCTTGAAAATCGGTGCGTTCCCTGCCCCAATTCCTGGCACACATAGCCGATATAAAATTCTCTGGATTTGTGGGCTTTTTCAGTATTTGGACCATCCTCAAAGCCATCAGTTACTTCGGGGGATTCCGACATTTCCAGGAGGCGGTCAACGTTCCAAAACGCAGCTTCGCTCACCGCAAAATCCAACAAATGAGCAATATCGAGCCCGGTTTGGGTATCGATCCTGCCCGGCACGGAAGCGACCGGCGCCGCTTGGCGATTGAGACCGCCGAATAGGGCAATTCCAATGCCCAATGCCCCTAAGGCAACGAACAACCACGGCGCTACGCGCTGTTCGACGTAAGGCGAGACAGCGATGATCAAAAGCGAAACAAGACCTGCTGCTACCCACCATCTAGCGTCTGCCGCGACGTCGTTGAGCGATTTTGTAAGCCGTGGGCGGCCTGCCAACAGCGCTTTGAGTTTGTAATCTCCGATGACCACGACAATCGCTCCTATGCCGTAGCCAAGGGCTGCCAAGGTAGAGCCACCTTCGGCATATGCGTGGACCGCCTCGAAGGCGAGTGCGCCAGCAAACCAGCCAATGAGCGCCCTAGCGGCGTTCGTGGTGTCTCTGGGATTTCAGACATGGTTGCTCTCCGGAGGATTCGCATCCCCCCGGTAGAGTGCCATGATGTTCACTATCCCTAAAGTGGGGATTATCGCCACCACGAAGGGCGCGCAGCGCCGTGCCCACCGAAGCGTTTCAGGAAGCTCCGATGTCCCGCCATCGGCGGCTCAAGATCGATGGTGGAGCGTTTTTCTTCACGCTTGCGTTCGTCGACCGTGGCAGTGATATGTCGGTCGGCCACGAGCGCGTGGGCACGGCGCTTCGCGCCTTTGCCGGCCCTACGCTTGCTGCGCTCCTTTAATTCCGAGCGTATTGTCGCAATTTGAATCTCGTAGTGTTCCGATTTGCACACCCAGATCGCACTTATCCCCTAAGGGCCAATATCACTGCACCGCGTTTTGGATTTCACTGATGACGGGCTGGGCGACCTGAGAAGGGAAAGCCCATGTCATATCGAACCGTCGTTACCATTGCGGCAGCGAGCATACTTTGCGTCGCATGCGTTGCCACCGAGGCTATGGCGTATCGCGGGGGCGGTGCTCGCGTAGGCGGCTATCACGGTGGCGTCTATCGTGGTGGCGCCTATCGTGGGGCCTATGTGCGTCGAGGTGTGGGTGCAGCAGCTGTTGGTGCAGCCGCCGTTGGTGCGGCCGTGGCGGCCCCGTATTACAACAGCGGCTATTATAACAGTGCCGCGTGCGGGTATTATCCGAATCCGCCCTGCAATTAAGCTGCATCGCGACGCGGACAAGGCGGGTTGCGTCGTAGCGGAGCGCGCTGACGCGTGGTGGAAGTTCAGCTCGTAGGATGGGTAGAGCGAAGCGAAACCCATCATCTTGCGCCAAGCCACGGTGGGTTTCGCTTCGCTCTACCCACCCTACGCGCTAAGCATCGGCCACGTCTGCACCGGCCTCGTGCAGGCGGGGCAGGGGGGCCGTTAATGCGTTCCAGGCCGCGAGAGAATCCATGTAGTCTCTCCAGTGCGTGATCCTCCGGTTTCCGATCTTGATGATCGAGCAGAACCGATTGTTGTACTTCACGCCCGTCGCGAGGATCGTCCCATGGACCTCGTATTCAATGACGACGACATGACCGTCGTCTGTCTTATGGACAATCAAGTTATCGGCAGACTGAAGCGCGATGTTGTCGACATAGCCCCTGAACGCGGCCATCAGGTCGGTCCGCCCCTTAATGACGAGAGGCCAGCCGGGGACGTCGTAGAGGACTTCGTAGACGACGTCGTCGGTGACGATGTCGAAGAAATGCACGCCATCGACGAGATCGCCCAGCGCCCCTCGAACCAAATTGAAGTAAGGGGCGGCGGGCTCGTAGGCAGCGTATTTCGGCATCCGGCTCTCTCTATGCATGTCGCAGGTTGTTTACAGACTGAGAGCTAAATATAAATCGGAAGCTTGCTTCGAAGAAGAAGGCACTTTTAGATCAGTCATTGACACCGAAGTAAGTCATGAAAAAACCGGGCAAAGCCGGCCGCCTAGCTTGCTACCATCACGCCGATCGACAATGCCAGCGGCCCCAGCGGCCGCGCCAGCACCGGCGATGCCAGCGAACCTGCATCACATTGCTGTGATCGGCCACGACGCCGGCGGAAGCGGCGCGATCGGCGCGGCTTGCGAAATCCCGGCAACGGCCACCAAGACCGAACCTGCAATCGCCATCGCAGAGAAAGTCCCTATCATTGTGTTTCTGCCTATGCTTTTTTCTTGCGGCATCGATATCCAATTTGGCCTGCGCTTTCTTCGCAATGCACCAAACCGTGAAAGGGTTTCGGCGGACCACGGGAGTGGACAATGCGTGAGTTTAATTGGAAAAAGACCAAGAACAGACGCGGGGGAAACGAGCCATGCACGTAAAAGACGTAATGACCCCGGGCGTTCTTTCGGTGACGCCGGATGAATCCATATTCGTAGCGGCGCGGCTGATGCTGCAGAAAAAAATCAGCGGCCTTCCTGTTGTCGACGGTCACGGCAAGCTGGTCGGCATCGTCAGCGAAGGCGACTTCCTGCGCCGCGCCGAAACCGGCACCAAGCGCCTTCGGCCAAAGTGGATGGAGTTCTTTCTCGGCCCTGGCCGGCTTGCCGATGAGTACGTTCAAATCAGCGGCCGCAAGGTTCGCGACGTCATGACGGAAGACGTGCGGACGGTGACACCGAGTGCGCCGCTGGAAGACGTCGTACGATTGATGGAGCGCCACCACATCAAGCGGGTTCCGGTCGTCGACGGCGGCAAGATCGTCGGCATTGTCACGCGCGCCAATCTGCTTCACGCCATGGCCGGTTTCGTCGGCGAGATCGCGCCGTCTTCAGCCGGGGATACGACCATACGCGAGCAATTTTTCGCCGAGCTTGAACGGCAACCGTGGGCGCCGGTGACCAGGATCGACATCACCGTGAGAAACGGGGTCGTGCAGCTTTCCGGCACCCTTACCGACGAGAGGCAGCGTCAGGCGTTGCGCGTCACCGCCGAGAACATTCCGGGCGTCAAGAAAGTCGAGGATCATGTCGTTTGGATCGAACCCGTTTCCGGAATGTATGCCGAGGCGCCGCCGGAGGAAAAATAGGTCCGGCCTGCGTTCGCCGACGGTTGGACTTTCATCGTGACGATGCCGGCGACGATGGCCTGCAAATCTTTGGCTTATCCTAACTGGAGACTGTCGCAACCTGATGGAGATTGATCATGTCGATGTCGATTGATGCAGCAGCCCAAGTGATGCGCGAGGCGATGCGCGAGAAGGTCAAGCGCCACTCGCTCTGGTACCTGTTCCAAGGCGCGCTGATGATAGTGGCCGGCATCCTGGCGATAGCCCATCCGGCGATGTCGTCGGTCGCCTTGGTTATCTTTTTCGGATGGCTCTTGATCATAAGCGGCATCGCCCAGGGTATCAGCCTGATCGACGCCCGCAGCGTGCCGCATTTCTGGCTGCAGCTTGTTTCGGTCGCGCTGTTCATCATCATCGGAGCGCTCTTCCTCCGCAACCCCGCCGAGAGCGTGCTCACGCTCACGCTGCTTTTGATCGTGTTCCTGATGATCGAGGGGATTTCCAAGATCATCTTTTCGCTCACCATACGGCCGTTCCCGAACTGGGGCTGGATCCTGTTGAGCGGGATCATCAGCGTGTTGTTGTCGTTTTATCTCTGGTCCAGCATGCCGGTGACCGCGGTCTTGTTTCTCGGCACGCTGCTTGGCATTTCGCTCATCAGCGAAGGCGTTGCGCTGGGCTATTTGGCTTGGCGGGTGCGGCAATCTTGAGGATGCCAGGAGGCCCAGGCTCGCGAAGAGCCTGGGCTTCTCGTCGCTTTTACCCCGGGGAGCTATCGGGACGCGGGGCCGCGATCGGCCGGCGCTTCTGGAAATATCTCAAGATCGCGACGCATGCGGCAGCGGCGGCGAGATGCTTGAGCGTATGTCCGCTCAGAATAGTGCCGGCGGAATAGATTGCGCGGTCATAGAACTCAAGCAGTTTTGCCAGCGCATAAAGCGCCGCGGCGATCAGCCAGTAAAATGTGCCGCTGTATTTTGGCGGAAATGCCAGAAAGATCAGCGGCAACGCCAGGCACGGGAAGAACTGCACCCAAACGTACAGCCGCAGATCGCCGGTCCAGCGCCATAGCAAAAGACTGAGCACGCCGATGGCAATCAACGGCAACAGCAAAACGGCGCCCGCCCTTGCATTCACGCGTTCCTCGACCGTGATGGCAAGGATCGCCATGAAGCCGATCGCCATCGGCAGCCGGTCCCAGAACAAGGTCCGATCGCTCGGATCGAGATGATAGTAGGATGAGCCGAAACCGGTCAGCAGAATGCCGAGGAAGAGCATGACAATCGCCGGATCGCGACGAGATTGCCGCAATCCTAACGCACCGATGAAGATGAAAGGAATATTCGAGACAACGTTCCAGAAATTCGGCACGCCGAGCAAGGTGCGTTGATCGGCAAAGTCGTGATAACCCTGATCTTGCGGAATCGGCGGCAGCAGCGGCAATGCAAGGAGTGATGCCGCCATCAGACCAACGAAGACAATGGCACGGCGATTTGTCTTTGCGTAACTGAGCATCATTCAGTTAGGATATCAGAAGCCTGCATTGGAGTCTGGAGGCGCACGACGATGTCCCGCAGCGGGACGCTGCTATAGCTGCCGGGGACATTTCGATAGTCTAGAGAATTGCTGCGAATGGCAGTACCACGGATCAGGGAATGCGGGCAAAGATCAGCAAGGCAATAAAGTGGGCTTCGATCCTGCTCGCGATCGCTGCGATTACTTTCTTTGCAATTCGCGTGTACGCCGCTCAACGCGGGCCGCCGCTGTCACGCTGGCATACCTATGTGCCGCATGACGTGAAGGCCAAGGAGCTCGATGCCACCGACTGGGACCACTATCTTGCCCGGGAAGCCAAGATCTTTGACGACGTCCGCGCCGAGGTGACGGAAAAGCTTAACGCGGACGAGCGCGTCCCGATGAACCGGTATTTCGACGGCAGTCCGATCTATCCGGGGCACTTTGCCCAAAACTTCAATCGCTCATACGTGCTGGAGCCGAGCGGCACTCCCGTCGGCGCGGTGGTGCTGCTGCACGGCCTGACCGACTCGCCTTATAGCCAGCGCCACATCGCCCGGCTTTATCGCGACCATGGCTTTGTCGCGATTGTCATCAGGCTGCCCGGCCACGGCACTGTTCCGGCAGGGCTGGTCGATGCCGAATGGGAAGATTGGACGGCAGCGACCCGGCTCGCCGTGCGGGAAGCACGCCGGCGCATCGGACCTTCGGCACCGCTGCATCTGGTTGGATTCTCGAACGGCGGCGCGCTGGCGGTCAAATATGCGCTGGACTCGATTTCGGACCCGCAGCTCACGCGCGCCGATCGCGTCGTCTTGATTTCACCGATGATCGGCATCACGCGCTTTGCGCGGTTCGCCGGGCTGGCCAGTCTGCCGGCGCTATTCCCGGCATTCGCCAAAGCCGCCTGGCTCGGCGTGGTGCCGGAATTCAATCCATTCAAGTACAACTCATTTCCGGTCAACGGTGCCGTTCAATCGTATCGGCTGACGCAAGTTCTGCAGCGGCAGATCGCGGCCTACAGCCGCAGCGGCCAACTGGCAGAGCTGCCGCCGATCATCACCTTCCAATCCGTCATGGACTTCACGGTCAGCACATCGGCCATTATCACGGCGTTGTATTCTCACCTTCCGGCCAACGGCAGCGAGCTTGTGCTGTTCGACGTGAACCGAACCGTGAATCTCGGCGCGCTGCTGCGTCCGGCCGCGGATACTGCATTGGCCAGGCTGCTGCCCAGCAAAGCGCGGAACTACCGGACCACGATCATTACCAATGCCGATGTCCCCAGCGGCGAGGAAGTCGAGCGCAGCATTGCGGCCGGCGGCGTGGCCGAAGTCGATCGCTCCCTGGGCGTTGCCTATCCGGACGGCCTTTTTTCACTCTCTCACGTCGCGTTGCCTTTTCCGATGAGCGATTCGCTGTACGGGCTGACACCGGATTCGGCAGAGGATTTCGGAATTCACCTCGGTTCGCTGGCGCCACGCGGAGAGCGCAACGTCCTGATCGCGAGCCTGGATTCTTTGCTTCGCGCCTCGTCCAATCCGTTCTTCCCCTACATGATCGAGCGGATCGACGAGGGCATCGAAGACCGCAACCCGCCGGCCAAAGCCGATGCGCATTCCTTGCCGCCACCCGGCGACGAGACGGACAATGAGGTCCCGCGATCGAGCATCCGTGAGATCATCTCCTCGATCCTGGGCTTTGCGCCCCACCCATCGGAGTCGACGTCGGACGAACCGTAAGGCGGTGCTCGACAAATTCGCGAAGCCAAATTTTTGGCGGAGCATCGGTGTGACGACAATCGCGGTGGTGAGCGCATAAGAAACGCGTCGCCACCGCTTCAAATAAAAGTCATAAACAAAGCGCCATGTAAGCCTGTGGCGAGGATCGAGCGATGACATTCAATCGCGAACCCATTCTGGTCGACCTCGCGCTGCAAGGCGGCGGTTCGCACGGCGCGTTCACATGGGGCGTGCTCGACCGTCTCTTGGAAGAGCCCTGGCTGCGGATTGACGGGATTTCGGGCACTTCGGCCGGCGCCATGAACGCGGCGGCACTGGCCTATGGATATACCGGCGGCGGCAACGCCGGCGCCCGCGCGGCGCTGGAGGGCTTTTGGCGCCGCGTGGCAAAAGCCGGAGAAATGAGCCCGCTGCGGCGCGGGCCGCTGGATATGCTGCTTGGCCGCTGGTCGCTCGACAGTTCGCCGGCCTATATCGCGATCGACATGATGTCGCGCCTGTTTTCGCCTTATGACCTGAATCCAACCGGGTGGAATCCACTGCGGGAAATCCTCACTGAGGGAGTCGATTTCACGCGGGTCTCGCAATCGCCGATCAAGCTCTTCATCACCGCGACCAATGTCTCGACCGGCCGTGCCCGCGTGTTCAGGAACCACGAGCTGACGCCCGAGGTTCTGCTCGCATCGGCCTGCTTGCCGACAATGTTTCGCGCCATCGAGATCGACGGCGAGGCCTATTGGGACGGCGGCTATTCCGGCAATCCCACCATCACGCCGCTGGTGCGCGAATGCGCGTCGGAAGACACCATCATCGTGCCGATCAATCCGATCGAACGCCAAGGCACACCGCGATCGGCGAATGACATCATCAATCGACTCAATGAGGTGGCATTCAACGCCGTGCTGCTGAAAGAATTGCGCATGATCGCGTTGCTGCGGCGGGTTGCCGATCCCGGCCACGACGAAGGCGCGAAATGGGCCAAGATGCGGGTTCACTCGGTCACCAATGAAATCATGAAAGAACTGAGTGCGTCGTCGAAAATGATCGCCGAGTGGGACTTTCTCTGCCTGCTGCGAGATAAAGGGCGCGCTTCGGCGCAAAGTTTCCTCGAGCAACACGTGGACAATCTCGGACGCCGCTCCACGCTCGATCTCGACGTGCTGCTCGAAAGTATCTGACCGATGGGACTTGCCGGCATCTTCATCGCGCTGGTTCTGCTGATATGGCTGGCCTATCGCGGCGGCAGTGTATTGCTGTTGGCGCCGGCGGCGGCGCTTGTTGCCGCTGCCGTGTCGCGCCAGCCGCTCTTGGCCAATTGGACGCAAACGTTCATGGGCAGCGCGGCGCAATTTGTCGCGCAGTTTTTCCCGATCTTTCTGCTCGGCGCCGTGTTCGGCAAGCTCATGGAGGACAGCGGCTCGGTCTCGGCGATCGCCGATTTCATGACGGAAAAACTGGGCCCGCGCCGCGCGGTTTTGGCGGTCGTGCTGGCGGGCGCATTCGTCACCTATGGCGGTGTCAGCCTGTTCGTCGCTTTTTTCGTGCTGGCGCCGATGGCGCACGCGCTGTTTCGAGCCGCGGCTATTCCCAAGCGGCTGATGCCTGTGGCGCTCGCGCTCGGCACCTCGACCTTCACCATGTCAGCGCTGCCCGGAACGCCGGCGATCCAGAACGCAATCCCGATGCCGTTTTTCGGCACCACGCCGTTTGCAGCGCCGGGCCTCGGCGTGATCGCGTCGGCGATCATGCTGGGATTCGGACTATGGTGGCTCCGCCGCGCCGAAGCCGCCGCCCGCCGCGCCGGCGAAGGTTATGGCGGGGACGTCGGCGGCAACACCGATGCGGCACAAAACGCGGCTCAAAACGAGCTCATTCGCGAGCGCGCCACGGCAGCCCGGGAATTCGATCCCGCCGAGATCGGGCACGGACACATAAGTCAATCAACGCCGCCTATCGCGCTCGCCGCATTGCCGCTGATCGTGGTGGTGGGCGTCAATCTGGCGATGTCGATATTCGTGCTGCCGCGTCTCGACGTTTCCTATCTGGCCGAGGAACGTTGGGGCCCCACCTCGCTTGCCGCCGTGGGCGGAGTGTGGTCGGTCGTGGTCGCGCTTGCTGCGGCGGTCGTAACGCTCATTGCCGTCAACTTTCGACGCCTGCCCACCTTGCGTGAAAGTCTGGGCGCGGGCGCGAACGCTTCCGTGCTGCCGGTCGTCAGCGTCGCAAGCCTGGTCGGCTTCGGCGCGGTGGTCGCGGCACTGCCGGCTTTCGCCATCGTGCGCGAATGGGTCTTGTCTATCGAGGGCGGCCCGCTGGTTTCGCTAGCGGTATCGACGAACGTGCTCGCCGCCCTGACCGGCTCGGCTTCGGGTGGACTGACGATCGCGCTCGATGCGCTCGGCGCTACCTATATGCGCCTCGCCGCGGAAAACGGCATCGACCCCGCGATCATGCATCGCGTTGCGGTCATCGGCGCCGGCACGCTCGACAGCCTGCCGCACAATGGCGCTGTCGTGACGCTACTCGCCGTGTGCGGATCGACGCACCGCGAAAGCTATCTCGACATCGTCATGGTGGCGATCGTCGGCGCCATCATCGCTTTGGCGGCGGTGATTGCGCTGGGCTCGGTGTTTGGATCGTTCTGACGTTCGATCATTCCGAAACGTTGACGACTACTTCGGCACGGTGTCCTTGTAGACCGTGCCATCCTTCATGATCACCAGGAAATTCTTGTCAGGGTCTTCGACGAGCTTGATATTTTCCAGCGGATTGCCGTCGACCAACAGCAAGTCGGCAAGCGCGCCCTCTTCCACGACTCCGAGCTTGCCCGGATAGGGATTGATGAATCCCGACAGCGCCATCAGCTCGCCGTTGTCCGCAGTCGCCATCTTGAGCGCTTCGGCAGGCGTATACCAACGCACCATCCTGGCGAGGATAGCGCCCTGCCGGCCGGCAACCCTGGCATCGAACAGGATGTCGGTGCCGAACGCGGTCTTGATCTTGTATTTCTTCGCCAACCGGTAGGCGTTCTCCGTTCCGGCAAAGACCTCCAGCGCCTTTTTTTGCGACACCGGATTCACCAGCGGCGACGCATTTTCGTCATCCATGAACGGCTGCAAGCTCCACCAGATGCCTTTATCCGCCAGCAACTTGGCGGTGGGCTCGTCGATAAGCTGGCCGTGCTCGATGCTTTTGACGCCGGCGGCGACGGCTTGTTGAATCGCGCGCGGCGTATAGGCGTGTACCGTTACATAGGTGCCCCAATTTTCGGCCGCTTCGACCGCGGCGCGAATCTCAGGTTCGGTGTACTGGGTCGATTCGATCGGATTGTAAGGCGAGGCGACACCGCCGCCGGCCATCAGCTTGATCTGACTAGCACCCTGTCGCAGTTGCTCGCGCGCGCGCAGACGCACCTCATCGGGGCTATCGGCAATGGCCGCGACGCCTTGCACCTCGGAATGGCTCAACGGCCCACCCGTCACGCGCGGAAGCTCGAAGGAGAACCGGAAGTCGCCATGACCTGAGGTTTGCGAGATGAAAGCGCCGGAGGGATAGATGCGCGGACCGGTCGTGACACCTTCGTCAATGGCGCGCTTGAGACCGAACACGGGACCGCCGAGGTCGCGTATCGTCGTGAAGCCACGCATCAAAGTCGCTGCAGCCTGTCGCGCCGCCAGCAGATGGAGGTAATTCGGGTCGGCGGTCATCAGCAGCATCTGCGGCGTAGCGGCCATGAACGCATGCCAATGGGCGTCGATGAGGCCTGGCATGAGCACGCGTCCGTTCGCTGCGATGACCCGGACATTGGCGCCCGCTTCGACGGCGATCGGACCCGCGGAAATGCGCGCAATGGTGTTGCCGCGGACGAGCACATTGGAAGGAGCAGAGAGCGTGGCGCTCCTGCCATCGAAAATGCGGACGTTTTGAAAAAGCGTCGGCTGGGGACTGGCCGGCGTGGCAAACGGCGCCAAACCCGGCGCTTCCAAATCGGCATCGCCCTGCGCCAAGCCGACCTGGCAAGAGGCAACCACGAATGCCGACGCCAACAGAAGTGTCGAGCCCAGCACTAGTCCTAATATCCGTGCGCCTGTCCGGCTGAACTTCATCGCGAGCTTCAGGTCCCTGATCGTTCCGAACTTTCGGCCTGCGCCATCGACCAGCAATTTTTGCCCGGCTACTTTCATGAATTATACTCCCTTGCTCGGAGAAGCAGAAAACTGGGCTTGTTCCAAGCGGCGGCTTGAGCTCAAAGTGAAACGACCTGCACCGATACGCTTGCTGCGCGATCACACCTGCCAAGCCTTGACCTGCCGCACCATACTCCAATTGAGCCGATCGAGGTCGCTATCCATCGCCGAATTCGCCCGCGTATTCGTGAACGCCGCCCAGCAGAACCCGCTGTGTGTGCGCACAGCGATGGTCGAAGTGCCGGGCAAACTGCCATTGTGCCACCAGTTGTTGGCCTTGTTGACCTCCCAACCCTTGGCATAGCCGGCGTTCGCCGCCGAAGCGGTGGTCATGATTTCAATCGTCTGCGGCTTGAGAATATTGGGCGGAACGGGAAATCCGTCGACGTGCATGAAGAATTGCGCCAGATCCGCGGGCGTCGCGATCCAACCGCCGTGAGAGTCCATTCTGGTGACGTTCATGCCGTAGGGATTGCCGCCTTGGCCGTAATATTTGACCTCGCCTGGATGCCGCTGCGCCAGCGTGTTGCCGGCAACCGTCATATCGGTCACGCCGCAACGTTTGAGCACGGCGTCCCGCGCATAGTCCGCATAGGGTTGACGTGTGATCTTCTCGATGACGCGGCCCAGCACGCAATAACCGAAATTGGAATAAGCATAATTCTGCCCCGGCGGATGATCGAGCGGCCGGTTGCGCAGCGTCCATTGGATCAGCTCCGCGTGATTCATGGAAAGGTTCCGAAACATCGGATCGTCGGCGTCATTGTGCCAACCGCCGCCGGTATGCGTGAGCAGGTGCTCGATGGTGATCTGGTCTATTCCGGGATTGTACGGCGGCTGCCCATAGTCGGTTCCGGTAACGGCATTTGGCCCGAAAACCGTGTCTGTCAGCCCGACGCGCCCCGATTCGATGAGCGAGAACACTGCCACCGAGGTGATCGTCTTGGTCACGCTGGCGATGCGAAAAAGATGGCGGGGCGTGACCGCCTCCTTGTTCTCCCGGTCGGCGAGGCCGAAGGCGTCTTGATATACGATCGTGCCGCCATGTCCGACCGCAATCGAAAAGCCCGGCACCGCATATTTTTCCATGAACGCGCCAGCAAGATCCGACATCGCGGCGCGCTCGGCGTCCGTTGGCGGCGGCATGGTATCGCTTGATTGCGCCAGCGCAGAAAACGGGCCTGACAAAGCGGCGGCGCCTGCCGACAGATACAGGAATTGGCGGCGTGGAAGCATCATGCGAAAAGGACTCTGCCTAAAGTTCGCGTGCTGGCGGATCTGGTCATCGATGCATCTCGCCCGCCGACGTGCATTGCCGAGGATATTGTGCGAGGGCTGGAAACGCAGCAAGCGTAGTTTTGGCGGTACGCTTGTTACTTAGGGCGCGCTGTAAGCAGATAACAGCCGAACATCGTAAGTATTGGAATTGCGTGCAGATTCAATCCGGTCATGCCGAGATGACCGCAGACCAGATGAACGGCAAAACCTATACAAATTGCTCCAATGGCGCGGCTCTTGCTGGCCACTCCAACGACGCGGTTTTTGATTAGAACTTTCAATTTCTCCCACATCGGACTCACCATAGCCGGTCAAACAGCACGCTGAAATAGCGGGTGAATGTCCGCTAATGGGATGGTCCGGCGGTGCCCGCCGCTCACATATTGCCATGCCCGCGTTTGATGGTCTGGCGGATCACCGGCGCCGTGACCTGATCAGATATCTGGATGTTCCAGATTTCGCTTTCGCCTTGCGCTGTGAAGTCGGCGAACAGCTTTGGAATGACCGACACATCGCGGATTTCGTGGCCGCGCAGGCCAAAGCCGCGTGCGATGTTTTCGAACGCGGGCCGGCCGAACACCGCCAGGCTGTCGTCGATGCCGTCGGCGCGCAGCTTGTGAAATTCCGAGCCGTAGCCGCCGTCGTTCATCGCGCAGATCAGGATGCGATATCCTTGACGCTTGAGCGTCTCGAGCTCCTGGATATGGAACAACAGCCCACCGTCGCCTTCGAACAGCACGATCTTGCCCTCGCCGCCCTGCCGGCGCGCCGCCGCGACGCCTAGCGCATAGGACAGGCCGTTGCCGACCGCGCCGAATTCACGGACCGTGGTGTAGCGCTCCGCCGGCCGGCCACGCATCTGGGTGTTGAAATAGGCCTGATGGCCGCCGCCGACGACACAGTCCCAATCCTTCGGAACCACCGCGTCGATGGCGGAGATCACCTCGCGCGGATCCAGCACGCCTGGCTCGATGTCGAACGGCATGGAGTCCGCAGGCTCGGTCGCGATGCGATGCGCGAGCTCTTTCGAGCGTATCGCCGCCGCCGTGGGTTTGCCGGCGCCCACCTTCTTGTCGAGGCCGGCGAGGATGGCCTCGACGCCGGCAAGCGCATCCGATCTGACGTAGATGTCGGCGGCCTTCTGCCCGTCGCGCAAGCCGCGCGGCGCATCGTCCAACTGGATCTTGTAGGCTTTTCCCCAGTAGTGCCCGCCGCCGACGTAGTAGGACAGGCTGGTGCCGACCGCGAGCACGACGTCCGCGGACTCGTACATCTCTCTGCCCAACGACGTGAAGTAGCTGCCGGTGGTGCCGAGCCCGAACGGATGGTCGTGGAAAAGACCGCGCGCGGGCAGCGTGTTGGAGAGCAAGGCGCCGCAGCGATCGGCGAGCTTGACCAACGCATCGCGCGCGCCGGACCACACCACGCCACGGCCACCGAGGATGATCGGCCGCTTGGCCGCGGAGAGCCGTGCGACGGCCTCGGCTACGACTTCGGGATCGGGCTGCATGCGCCCGACCTTGGGCTGGTACATCGCCGAGGTCTCGTAGGGCTGGTTCGACATGTGCTCGACCTTCTGCAGGTCGTAGGGAATGCCTAAGACCACCGGGCACCGCTCGGTCTTGGCGATGTGGAAGGCCTCGCGCACGTAGTCCATCATGCGCGGCACGCTGTGCGCGGCGATGTAATGCGCTCCCGTAGCCGTCACCAGCGGCGCCTGGTCGATGTACTGGTTGTAGAATTTTGCGTTGATCGGCGACTCGCCGGCGAACACCACCATCGGCAGGCGGGCGCGAACCGCGGCCGGCAGCGCCGTCATCAACTGGGTCACGCCGGGGCCGCACGTGACCGAGGCCACGGCGACCTTGCCGGTTGCTATGTTGTAGGCTGTCGCTGCCGCGACGGTGACGTGCTCGTGCCTGACGTGGACGGTGTGCACGCCCGGCAGTTTGGCAAAGGCGGTGGACCAGTGCATGTTGCCGTCGCCCATCAGGACGAACTGCGTGTCGACACCTTCCGCAAGGAACGCTTCGGCGAGGGCTTCGTAGAGTTTGGGCATGGCTGCGGTACCGCTTGGATGATGACGCGATCCAACAAGCATGCCCGGCGACGCCCAGTCAATGTATCTGCTCGACCCATTGCGCGCGCGAGGGCCCCGGCGCGAAGGGATCGCCAAAATACTGGGTCTCACGGGCAACCCTGCCGTCTTGAAACTCCATGATACTCACCGTGTAAGACGGCACGCCGTCGTAGGTAAGAATGAATTCACTGACCCAGAGGTCGGCCGCACCGAGTACGCGCCGCACCGTAAAGCGCTTCCGGCTGCGCGGCACGCGACGCCTGAATATTGCGCCGGCCGCGGATCCGTTCTCCGGACTGCGGGTACTCGAGCACGGCATCGTCGTGGTAAATCTCGTGCTCGGTCTCGAAATCATTCGCGTCCGACGCGGCCCAGTGGCGATCCAAAGCCGCTCGAATGTTCGGGTCTTCATTCATTGTCTTCTCTTAGGCGGGGGCCTTGTGACGCCGAGATCTGACCACGTGGCTTGCGGCCGAACCAAAGCGCCGCCCCCTATTCGTGAAGCAGCGTTTGCCAGTTTGCAGGCACCCGTTCGGCCGGCGCGGGCGCCGGTTGATCCAACGGATGCGCGTGAGGAGCGGGAAGTTTCGGGCCGGCGAAGAATTCCTCCGTACGATAGTCGTAAAACCAATGCTCGCCCGGCTCGAAACTCGCGATGATCGGGTGACCCGTAGCGGCGTGATGTTTCGATGCATGCTGACTTGGCGAGCTATCGCAGCAGCCGATATGACCGCATTGCGCGCATCGGCGCAGATGCAACCACCATCCGCCCGCGCCTGAGCATTCGACGCAGCCCGTTCCGCTCGGCTTGACGGCCGGGTTGATACCTTCCTTTTCGGACTTCATAGGCTCCTCACTGACTTCGTTCGCTTGAGTTGCTGCGCATCGACGCGGTATTCGGTAACAAACTCACATGCCGATACCGGGGAGCGGCGTAGGTCGTGGCGCGGCTCACTTCAGGCGGGCCGCCGCACGGCCGGCACCGCGGCTTCATTTTCGTTTCGCAGTAGAAGCCAAAACATGAGCCCGTGCGTGATCAGAAAGAGCGGCACGATAAACGTCGGGAGAAAATAGGCAGCGCCCATTTGACCGGCTTGGACGCCTAGGCGATGCCATCGTAATTGGCATGGAGGATGTCGGCGGTGCCCCAAAGATTGAATACCCAGGCCGCGACGATGCCAAGCCTGCCGGGCAGCAAGGCCAGCGTCAACAAAGCGAGCGCCGCGGCGACGATATCGCCATAGGCGGCGCCTTCGGCGAAAGCCGCCGGCAAATCGGGGGACACGACGCCGGGGACCAGGAACGCCAAGCCGACGAAGCGGAAAGAATGAAACATGAGCAGCGGCCGCAAAGCGTCGTTGCGGTCTCGGCGGCGCAGTTCCGGCAAGATCAGGCTTCCGGTGACTAGATCCCAAGCAATGAAACTGAAGACGATGCTGACAAAAAAGCAGATTTGCGCCCGCATGATCGATCCTCATTTAACCGTAAGTGACGCCCGGATTGCTTTGCCCAACTTCTATGATGTAACCATCAGGATCGCGAATGTAGCAGCGCGTCTCGCCGTATTTGGGCTTTGGCTCGGTGATGAACTCGGCCCCTCGGCTTCGCCATAGCTCATAGCAGGCTTGAATATCGGCAACGCGGATATTCATGAAGCTGTTGACCTTATCGGGGTCGGCGGGGACGCTGAGCGTTACCGTTGGTTTGTCGGGTGTCGGACCGCCCCCGACGTTGACAATGAGCCACATGTTTGCGAGCCGGAGGTAGCCCGGCGCGCCCTTGCTATCGCCCCTGCTCAGGATGTGACTACCGAAGACCGTTTCGTAAAATCGAAGCGATCGCTCGATGTCGGCGACCGTGATAAAATGTGCGATGGTAATGCCGTCCTGCGGCGGCATCTGATAGCTTTTCTGCTCGACTTGTACTTCGCTCATCGACGACTCCAATTCGGATATCGAATTTCGCCCCTCGCAAGAGTACGTCCGGCAATGCGCATTAGCAATAAACTGTGACTAGCAGCTTGATGAAAGACTGTGCAGACCCAACCACAAACGCTTCCGACTTTACGCGACGTGACCTTGCATCGCGGCCCAATAGTCCAGAGGTTATGGCATGGCGATGCCGAATAACGCATCGATCGAATATTTTCCGGGGCCTGTAACGTACAACAGCAGGAAGCCTCCCATAATGCCGAGATTTTTGTAAAAACCATCCATGTTGTCGACCCGCTCCGAGCCCGTCATTGTCCAATAGCGATGCCCAAAACGCGCGGTTCCCAGCGTGTATAAAAACATAAGCAAGGCCAAAGGCCGCGTGAACGCGCCAACAGCGACCGCGAACGCAACCGGAAGCTCCATGAAGGTCACCACGCCAGCAGCCAGTGTTGGCACCGGAACGCCAAGTTGCACCATTTGACTGACCGTGCCCGAAAAATCCCTCAGCTTTCTCCAGCCGAAAATCAGAAACAGCGCCGTAAGAAGAAGACGGGCGGCAAGAATGAGCTCATCGTTGATGCCGTTTATCATGCATTACACCAAACATGCTTCATGGAGATCGATCACAAGAAATCTCGAGGAATAGAGCGATCCCAGTCGCGACGGCACACTTCGTTCGCGCCCTCGAAGGCGCGCATGCTTCCCTGCAGCCGGAAAGCATTGCCCGTGGCTGACATCCGCAGCTGCGTCTCGACCCGGATTTGCCATTCGTTTCGCGACAGCGTCTGGATATTGCGCAGTTCGGCGACGGCGCTGAGCGGATCATTGTCCTCGACGTGATATTCCGACTTGTACTGTGTGCCCATTTCCAGACTAAGGCGGTCGATGCGTTCGATCCGCACACCGTCGCGATGAATGATGGTTGGCTTCTCAGGCTGCGCCGTCTCCGGTTCGGGAAAAGGCGAGAGTTTTGCGTCTGCGATGTTGGGCGGGCGTTGCGGCAGATCGAGCGTGCCGGCAAAGATCGACACAGTCGCCGTCTGCGGACTGGGCCAGATCATCGGCCAGTAAGCCGTCGATATCGCAAGCCTCACCTTGTGGCCGGCTGGAAATACCGAGCCTGCATCGTTGAGCTTTATGCGCGCGCGGTAGCGCTCGCCTGGCGCCAGGAGCGCGGGCTGTTCGTGGCTCTCGCGATGCGTGAGGTTGAGCACGCCATAGCTTACACGCAGCGATTCGCCGGACGGGTGCACATCGCATAACCGAACCACGAGATTCGCCATCGGCCGGTCGGACGCGACATCGAGCGTTACGATTGCAGCGCCAAGGATCTCGATCGGCGCATCGAGCGGCGTCGTCTCGAAAATCAAGGAGCGCATGTCGTCTTCTTGCTGGTCGCGCGCCTGATCGCGGCCACGGCCGAACGGAACCCAGTCGCCTGAACACTTGCCAACCGTCTGCGGCGAGCATACGGCGCGCGCCGTCAAAGGCGTCGCGGCGTCTTGCAGCCCCGCATCGGTCAAGAACAGCCGCCGCGGCATTATTCCCGGCGCTGGCCACGACGGTTCTGCAATCCACCGGCCCGGCAACGTGTCGTGGTGGGCTGCCGGTTTCACGCTTTCCGTCATCCATGCACGTAGCATGGGTTCGTCCATCACGCCGGTATCGACGCCCTTGAGCCAATAATCCCACCAACGCAGGATTTCCTGGAGGAATCCGATCTGGGGTCCGGGAAGCGCAAAGTGCGGATAGGCGTGCGCCCATGGCCCGATGAGACCCTTGCAGGGCACCGTCAGTCGCTCGAGAAGGCGCGGGATCGCATTCTTATAACCGTCGGTCCAACCGCCGACGGCATAGACCGGGCATTGGATCGCCGCGTAGTCCTCGCAGACCGAGCCGTGCTTCCAATACGCATCGCGTCGTTGGTGCGCCAGCCAATTGTCCTGGAACAGCGGTATGTTCTGCAGCCGCTCCAACCACATCGCCCGCCAGCTATCGCCGGCGAGCTCCGGATCGGGCGGCAGGCACATCAAGCCGAAAAAGAAAAAGGCCCACTCGAGTCCGGCGGTGGTCAGAAACGTGCCGCCCATGTAGTGCGCGTCGTCGGCGTACCGATCGTCGGTCGAACAAATGGTGACGATGGCTTTGAGCGCCGGCGGACGGCGCGCCGCGATCTGAAGTCCATTGAACCCGCCCCAGGAGATTCCCATCATGCCGACGGCGCCATTGCACCAAGGCTGTGCCGCCAGCCAGGCGATCAGCTCCACGCTATCGTCTTGTTCCTGCTGGGCGTACTCGTCGAACAGCAAGCCTGTCGATTCACCGCTGCCGCGAATGTCGACGCGGACGCCGGCGTAGCCGTGACCTGCGAGATAGGGATGAGTCAGCGCGTCTCGTTCGTAAGTCCCGTCGCGCTTGCGATAGGGGAGATACTCCAGGATTGCCGGAACTGGATTCTGCTCGGCATCCTCCGGCAACCAGATGCGAGCTGCCAGGGTCGTGCCGTCTTGCAACGGTATCAAAGTATGCTCGATGACCCGCACGGTTTTGGGGAAGGTCGTGACAACGTTCGTCATTGAGAACTCACGCGCCTTACTTGTTGATCAGGCCCAAGACCAAGGCATCAAGGCTGTACGGTCCGGCGCCGGCCGACATGACCATGATCAGCATGACGGCATAAAGGATCTCGGGCAGATAGAGCCAATCGTCGATCCGGTCTGCCTTATCGATCGGCTTGTAGGTTCTGATTCGCGCCGGTCCTGACGTGGCGATGGCGACGAGGGTGATCACAAGGAGGCCAAGCGCGGCGAGCGGTGCGAGGAACCCGACGACGACGGCGCTGCCGGCGGTGAACTCGATTGTTGGCACCCACCATTGGTTAAAGCCTACGGCATGAACGCCCAGTTCCTTGAGTTCGTCGGCAAACACGCGATGGCGCTCTGGGTTGAATAGCTTGTGGTAGCCTGAGAACATAAAGAACATCCCAACCGCGATGCGGTTGAGGGTGAGCGCGATGTCGGTCCATCCGACACCATGGAACAGTATATCGATCATCGTCGCTGCTCCTTCCCGCGCCGCTATGTTGGCCCCGGTGCGTCGCCCAGATGCTCGCGCAGCAAAACACCAAGCCCGCCCAGCGGCCTCATGCCCATCATCTTGAGGGCATGCCATAAACTGACTTGGTTTGTCGTCAGCACCGGTTTTCCCAGATCATGCTCCAACCGATCGATGATGCCAAACGTACTCCAGTTGCCGCACGCCAACATGACCGCGTCGGCTTCCGGCCTGTTGACGCGGCGCCCGATATCGTAGGCGGTTTGCGGATCGAGGAGACCGATCTCGAGATTGCTGACCAATCCCAGCGCCTCTTGCGCGAGGACTTTGACGCCGTTTGCTTCGGTGAACGCTGCGACGCTCTGGTTGACCGAAGCGCTCCAAGGCGCGCCGAGTACGATTTGTTTGACGGAAAGCACATGCAACGCTTCGAGGAGCGCCGTCGATGCCGTGGTGGCCGGCTTGCCGCTTGCGGCGGTTATTCGCTTGATGAGTTCCTGATCGTAACCGATGCCGTTGCGCGACGAGGGGGCAGTGGCTGGAAAAATGATCACGTCAACGTCGACATCGGCCAGCTTTTGACTCTCGGTCTCGATTTCCTGGACAATCCGCAGCGTCGACTCCGCATCCACGTTGCTCAACCGCATTCGCGCCACGTGCAGCGTGATGTCGTCCGGCAGTGCTCTGGAGATATCCCACTCCTGTACCGAGCTCGAGGATGGAACCAGCAAACCTATCCGCCGAAAGTCCAATCGCTGCGCCATCGGAAACTCTCCCAAGCGATTTTGAACGAGAGCAGGTAGCCCCGGCTACTTGCTGCGCGCTATTCTTTCTCTTCCAGGAACGCCACGATGACGGCGATCGCCTGCTGCGGCTGTTCCTCCATGATCCAGTGGCCCGAATTGCCGATGACTGCACTGCGAACGTTGGCGGCGGCAAAGCCGACTTCAATGGCCAGCTGGCCGCCATAGGAATGATCGCCGCCGATGGCAAGCACCGGAAGCCTCAGCTTGCCTTTGCCCACCAGCGTTTGATTGTCGATGGCATCCTGGGCAAACGCCGCAAACTGTCCGCTGAAAGCATCGTGAATGGCGCCGGGCCGGGCGTATAACGCGGCGTAATGATCGCGCGTCTCTTCGTCGATGCTGGCCGGCGTTGCCGACAGCTCATTGTAAAAGCGATCGAGCAGGATGCGCTCGCGTCCGGCAACAAGGCGCTCCACGTCCGGTCCCCGGAAATTGAAGTGCCAGACTTTTGGTTTTTTCAGCTGATCGTCCCAGTGGCCGATGCCGGGAAGCGGCGCATCCATGACGACCCATCGCGTCATCCGCGCCGGATAGAGCGCCGCCAGCGCGTAACCGACCATGTTGCCGATGTCGTGGGTGACAAGAGCGACGTTCTGCACTCCCAGTTTGTCCAGCATGCCGGCGAGGTCGCGTGCCTGAGCCGTCTTTTCGTAGCCACCATCTTGATGAGACGACAGGCCCATGCCGCGCAAGTCGGGGACGATGACGGTATGGTCTTGCACCAGGATCTCGGCGAGCGGAACCCACATGTCGCCGGTATCGCCAAATCCGTGCAGCAACAGGACCGCCGGGCCGTGGCCGCCAAGGCGGACGTACTGCGTGCCGCCGCTCACCGCCATGTGCTGGCCGTGAAAAACAGACGGCCACGTCCAGCGACCTGCCATGCGTCATCTCCGATGAATTGTCGGGTGAGTATCGCGGGTTTCACCGCCGCCTCCAAGGCGCTCGAAGTCTATGGGGCGGACGAGCCGAAGGCGCAGTCGAAACCGGCGACAGTCGCCGCCGTCAAACGGCAAAAGCCCGAGGTTTTACCCTCGGGCTTTGGCCGAAGCGATGAGATCGCAGGTCAGAACTTGTAGCTGAGAGCGACGCGCCCGACGTCTTCAGTGAACCTGCTGGAGAATTGGAATGTCGTGCGGAAGCCGGCCCCAACGCAATTACCGACGCCGGGGGTGCACGCGATCTGGCCGAAACCGGTGATGCTGCCGAATTCCGTATGGAGATATTCGCCACGCAGCAACCAATGCTCGGCAAAGCGAACCTCGGCGCCGCCGCCTATAACCCAACCGGCCGCGTCTCTGCTGAACGAGTTGTTCGAAACGGATGGATAGAAGGTATCGATGTAGTTCGCGGTGTAACTCAGATGGGTGGCCGAAACGCCTGCCGAGACGAAGGGAAACCACGTTCCCATGTCAGGGCCGATACGTCCGACTGCCGTGAAGAGTGACTGCGATTTGGCGGCCAGATTCCAGCTGAATCCGGTGGGTGCCGTGACAGGGTAAGGGGTGAAGCCGCTGTTGGCGGCTCCCTTGAGACCGGACCAATCGAAGGCGACATCCAAGCCGACGATGGCCTGACCCGGAGCCGCCTGGTACAGGTAGCCGACTTGGCCGCCGGCCAATCCGCCCGACTCATGGAAGCCCCGGGACGCGCCCGCGACCACGGCCGGGACGTTCGCACCAGCGAAAAAAGAATCAGGCCCAACGTCTGAAGCGTTCGGGGTGACTCTGCCCCATCCGCCACCGCCGTTGATGCCGATATACCACCCGGTCCAAGTCGGAGCCGGCGGCGCGGCTGGCGGTGCCTTCAGCGGCATATCCGCCGCATATGCGGCGCTGCCCGCGAAAAGCAACAGTGTCGCTGCCAAAAGCGCTCTTGTCATGACTCGTCCCTTTATCATGATCATCCATGAACCGAGTTCATTCTAGCCGAGCAGGGCCAGGATTCATGTTACCGGCGCGACACACTCGTCGATAAAGCACACTTATGCTCCATCGCGGACTCTCGCTGCGCTGCGATACATGCCCACGTTTGGAGGTGGAGCGGACATCCCAAACTCAACCGCCAATCGCGTCGCTGGCGCTCGCCGCTCGCGGCGGTGGCCCGAATTATCCTGACGCTTCGGTGATTTAACGCGTGGGCACGGCGCGGCGCTGATCATCGGGCCGCGGTTTGTGCGGGCGCGGCAGGCGATGCATTGCTTAGAATTGAACGCAATAGGCGAAGGGGGCGTCTAAGACGTGCCGAGTCGTCGGTCCGCGAGGCCACGAGCAAGCGCATTCGCGCCAACTGCACGGCAAGTTGAGCGAGTCTGGGTGTCATCTCCATCGGCGCTCAAAGACGAATCGAGAGTTTGGTCGGAGGCTGAGGTCGGCGCATGAGCACGGTGAAGAGGCTGGCTTGGATCGCTGTCGGCTACGCTCTCTGCGTCGTCGCCGGCTGCGCCGCGGTTACCGTCAACGAGCTGCGCATGCCGGCCGACGTGGCGCAGGGCTCGCCCGGCATGGTCGCGTTCGGCGACATGATCCTGTTCGTTCTAGTCGTGGGATTCGTCGGCCTCGTGCCGACTTGGTTCCTGCTGAAGCTGTTTATCGAGAAGGCGCCGCGCGCGCTGCTCGCCATCGTGCTCCTGGCCGCCGCGATGGGGCCGGTGAGCTGGCTCGCGGTGAGGCACATGGCCGGCGGCTTGAACCCCCCAAACGCGCCTGTGGCCGTCAGCCAACTGCTCGGCTTGTTCATCGCCTTCGTCGGCATTCCACGCATGGTTTTTGGCCCGGTCCTCCTGGTGATCGAGGCAGCGGCCTTCTTCCTGGTCCGTGAGCGCGTCACGCGCGCGCTCCTCCTCGTGGCGATGCTGATGGATCTCGTCCCGCTCGGCATATTCGCGTTCCATATGATGCGCGCGACCCGCTACTAGGCGCCGGTCGGCGATTGGGCGGGAGACGCGACCGAATTATCCGGACGCTTCGGCGAATGAACGCGTGGGCGCGGCGCTGATGCCACGCGGCTTACCCTTCCTTGCCGCCTGGCTGCTTATAGTCCTCGGTGCGACGTTCCATCATTCCGCGCAGACATCGAACCGCCGTTGCATACGAAGGATCGGCGGCAAGGTCGGCTTTAAGTTTGCCGTCTGGATGGTCGTGCATGTACGAGCGTAGTTTGAGGTAGACGCGCTCGGGCAACCGATCGGTGAATTGATCCACGAACCTGCATACCTCGACGATCGAATAATATCGTGACCCGATCTGGATCAAACGTCCCGGTTCCTCAGGCGTCCAAATCTCATAGACCAGCACCGCATAGGCAAAGGCTTCCGCAAAATCGGGCGGGATCGGTTCGGCTGACGGCTCCGCCATGATTTCCCCCACGGCGGCAACCTCGAGCGGAGATGACGGCATTTTTGGACCGAAGCGCGGACCCAAACGTGACCGCCGCCCCTAAAAAACGCCATTAAGCAGTTTTTAGCCTTAACCCCGCAGAATGGCCTGCGGGTGATGTAACGTGTGAGGGTAGCCGTGCGTAGTTCACAGCTGACTGACGACGACTTGTGGCGCGTTATTGCCGATAATACCGACGCAATGTCGGTCCTTATCGAAAAGCAGTTCGAGCTGGATGCGGAAGCGGGGACACCCGATCCCGACACCCGGCAAAAGCTCATGCTCTTCAATGTGCAGGCGATCGATAATTATAATCGCCAATACCGAGACTGTATTGCCGAGGTTCGCCGCCGCTATCCCTCGATTTAGTTAAAGAGCGAGGCGGCGAATGACCACCCAGAGCAGGGCGGTTCTGCAACGCATTCTGCAACGGCGCACGAACTGGGCTCCGCCGCGTGAGAGCTTCGGCTGCCCGCGCTGCCACGTGGAATATGTCATCGTTCGCCGCCAAACACCGCCGGGCATGATCCCGGCGTGCGAGACCTGCGATCAGGAGTTTCCGCCGACTGAAGCCGGCGAATGGCTCATTTACGAGCGCGCCGACGCCTGATCTCGCGCGGCGGTGCACCGCAGCCATCACTCGGCGGCATTGCGCAAAACAGCTTCCAGGGTGGCGTCGAGATAGCGCCCGACCTCCGTCACGCGCTCGTCGCCATACTGGCCAAAGAACGACGATGGCCTGTCGTATTCAAAAATTCCCTTGCCATGCTCGTCCTCAATCAGAACTACGCGCAGCGGCGCGTAGAGAGCGGCGGGAAGTTGATGGCGGGTCATCTTTGAGGCGGTGAGGGGATTGCCGATGTCATATTGCGCCGCGTTGCGCCTTTTGCCCGCAATCTGCAACAAGGCGCCATGATCGCGCTCGCCAAAGATTGATAGTTTTGGCCCGTTCGCTTCGTAATCCTTGGCACGGTCCTGGTCGCCGCTGCCCAGCGCCTCGGCGATGCCTGTATCAAGCTTGGGTACCGTGCCTTCGAGCTTCCGGCGGACCTCTGCGAACGACTGTCCTGACGAAATCCTGATGTGTTCAACCGCAATCGTCCGTGACCGAATGGAAGCTGGTGTCGTGGCTTGGGTCATGTCGCGCTCCCATTCCCATTCTCTGATTCCGGTCACCCAGGAAACCGAAGCTCACCGCAGTTGTCGATATAGAAATTCGCTTGTCCGCCTGTTGGCGAGCACTGCCGCGGCGGCATTATAGTGCAGCCCATTGTGCCGGGAGAAGGCGTGACGCTGACCCGGATAGCTGTAAACGGTCGCGTTTGGCTTTTTTTCGAGCGCCGCTTTGATCTGAGCTTGCGCCGTCTTTGAGATGAATTCGTCCTCCTCGCCGAGGTGCATCAGCAAGGGGGCGCGCAAGCTGCCGACTTCGCCGAGGTATTTTTCCGTGTCTCCACCATGATAGGCAACGGCGGCGTCGACCTCATGGCGAGCGGCCGTGATAAAGGCCATCAATGCGCCGAGGCAGTAGCCCTGGAGGGCAACCTTCCCGGACGACTCGGATAACTTAACAGCGGCACGGATTGTTTGCGCGATATCGCGCGCGCCTGCGTCGCGATCATACGCCCCGTAAAGCCGCAGGCCGTGCTGCCAGTCGGCTTCGGACCTTACGTCAAGATCAACGTCAGGCTCCTGCCGCCAGAACAGGTCCGGCGCGATTGCAATGAAACCCTGCTTTGCCAGCTCATCGCAGGTCGTCCGGATGTCGGCGTTAACGCCGAACAATTCCTGGAGAACAACCACTGCCGGTGCGGGAAATTTGGCGGGCCGGGAAACGTAAGCATGGAACGTTCCATCCGGAGACTCGATGGCAATTTGTTTTTCCATGGTACTCGCCCGATGATTGGGATCGGCCTGCTTTTGGGACGCGCGAACGCGTCCCAAAAGTAGTCTTTAAGCAGCAGCGGAAGCGTCGCCTCAATGACTAGCCGGCACGGCCGCTGCGGCTTCCTCTATGAGCTTGGCCGCTTCTTTCGGATGGGACATGTAGGCCACGTGGCTGGCGTTCACTTCCACCGTCGTGGCATGAGCGCGCTTCGCCATCATGCGCTCCTGCTCCGGATTGATCGAACGGTCTGCGCTGGCCACCATGTACCAGGTGGGCTTGGCCTTCCAGGCGGGGTTCGTGACCTTGTGGGTGAACGAGTCAGTAGATATCGGCACCTGCGACACGGCCATGAAGTGCGACACGGCCGGCGGAATGTCCGCCGCGAAGTCGGCCGCGAAATGCGCCTGTTCAATCCACCAGTTGCCGTTGCTGTCAGGTTTGAATGCCTTGGAGGCTTGTGGGAGTGCCTGTTCGATCGACGCACAGCTCTCACCGTCATCGAGCGCAAAGGCAGCGATGTAGACCAGTGCGGAAACCTTCGGATCGTTGCCGGCCTCGGTGATGATGGACCCGCCATAACTGTGGCCCACCAGAACCACCGGCCCGTCCATGGCGTCGACAGCCGCCTTCGCATACTTGACGTCCTCGGCGTAGGAGGTCTCGGGGGGCTGCGCCACCGAGACCGTGTAGCCATCCTTCTCGAGGATTTTGGCGACGGCTTCCCAGCCAGAGCCGTCGGCGAATGCGCCATGCACCAAAACGACGTTCTTGATGCCGGTCTTCGGTGCGGATTGCACCGAGGCGGATTCCAGAGTCCCACCCGCGAGGGCAGCGGCGAGCATGGCAACAACATAAAGATTCTTCATGACATCTCTCCAGTTAACAGTCGCAATGAACCCCTCTATCGCCGGAGCGCCCGGCATTGCGCACACGGTATCGTTCCAAGCGCGCGCAAAATTGTACGAATTTGCCCGCTTTGTAAGATTCTCCCGAAAAATCGCTGCGATAGACAACACCACTGGCGATTTGCCACTATTTTTTCGAGCCTTAGCCGTTGTATCCTGTTCCCCGTCCGGGACGGTGGATACTCGCGTAGAGAGCGCGAGAGTGTTTGTCGCTCACGAGAATTAATTGCCGCTTTAGCAACTGTTATGGAGGCAATGATGAGTGCGGATGCGATCGAGGACGACCTTGCTAGACGCTTCCGGATAGATCGTCCGCCAACACTCTTGGCGCGAAAATCTTCAAAAGCACGCATCGGTTTTTCGCGCATGCGGAGCGGTCGTCCGATGGGCGGCTGTTCACTGGCCGCGCCGCCGGAAGAGGCTTTTGCATTCCATGTTCCGTTATCGGTGCCGTTTTTCTCAAACTTATGGACGGCAGGACGGCGCAGAGAAGTGCCCGATCTGCGTCTCGGCGATGCTCAGCTGGTTGATCTCGGCGACAAGCCGGTCGTCAGTTTAGATATCCCTTTCGATTCGGTTCGCTTTTACATCACGCAGGTTGTGCTTGATGAGATGGCCAATGAAGCCGGAATTCGCCGGTCGAAAGGACTTTACGCGCCGAATTTTGGTGCCCGCGATTTGGTCATGTTCGGTCTGGCGCAAGCGCTCTCCGGCGCGATGGAGCAACCGGGCGACGGAACCGCGATGTTTTCCGACTGTATCGCGCTTGCTTTTTTCGCTCACGTTGTGCGCGCTTACGGCGGCGTCTCGATCGGGGGACGGAACGCCAGCGGCGGCCTCGCGGCGTGGCAGCTGCAACGCGCCCGCGACTTCATCAATGTCAATTTGGCACACGATCCTTCGATCCCAGAGATCGCGCATGAGTGCGGACTGTCGAGCGGCTATTTTGCGCGGGCGTTCAAACGATCGACGGGCGTTTCGCCTTACAAGTGGCTGACCAAAATGCGCGTCGAGCGCGCCAAAGAACTCTTAAAGGACCCACGCTGCGAGCTCGCCGATATTGCCCAGCTTTGCGGCTTTGTGGACCAAAGCCATTTCACGCGCGTATTTTCCAGGAACGAGGGTTACAGTCCGGGGCGCTGGCGGCGTTGCCATCGTTGTTAGCAAGTGCAGGATGGGCAAAAGCGCCAACGGGTCCGCGCAAAGCGCGGCCCGATGACGAGCTCCGCGCCGTGCCCACCAAAACGGTTACGGGAAATTCGAATGTCCCGCTATCGGCCGCTCAAGATCGAAAGTGGTGCGTTTTCTTTACGCTCGCGCTCGCCGACCGCGGCATAGATCTATGTGCGCAGCGACTTGAACCCTGCACGAACGTCGGACACAAAGAACGCCGGCTGCTCCCAAGCCGCGAAGTGGCCGCCTTTGGCAAGCTTGTTGAAGTAGATGAGCTTGGGAAAAGCCTTCTCTACCCAGCTGCGCGGCGCTGCATAGATCTCGTCCGGGTAGACGCTCACGGCGACCGGGATTTGCACGTTTTTGGGTGCGAAAAACGCCTGTTTGTTTTCCCAGTAGAGACGAGCCGAAGAGACCGCCGTGTTCGTCAACCAGTAAAAAGTGATGTTGTCGAGGATGTCGTCGCGCGTGAGACCTTCGGTTTTGCCGTCGAAGACGCGTGCCATCATCGCATAGCTGCTGGCGTCGTGGTCGAGGATCCAGCCGGCGAGGCCGATGGGTGAATCCGCGATCCCGTACAGCGTCTGTGGGCGGTTCCCCATTTCCAGGGCGTAGCCCAAGCCGTGGGCGTAGAAGAACACCAGCTGATCGTACGCATGCCGCTCGTCGGCCGAGAGACCGGACGGGGCCGGCGCGCCCGACAGAGCCGCCTTGTCGATGTCGGGTGGAACCGCGCCCGGCATGTTGGTGTGGATGCCGAGCAATCCCGGCGCCGCTTGCGCGCCCATGAGTTGGGTAATGACCGCACCCCAATCGCCGCCTTGCGCCACATATTTCGTATAGCCAAGGCGCTGCATCAGCACGGTCCAGGCACGCGCGATGCGCTCGGGGCCCCAGCCGGCCGCTGACGGCTTGCCTGAGAAGCCGTAGCCGGGCAACGACGGAATGACCAGGTGGAACGCATCCGATGCCTGTCCGCCATGGGCCTCGGGATCGGTCAGCGGGCCGATGATTTTTAGCTGCTCGATGACGGAGCCGGGCCATCCGTGGGTGACGATCATGGGCAGCGCGTGCTCATGCTTCGAACGGACGTGAATGAAATGAATGTCCAGCCCGTCGATCTCGGTGATGAAATGCGGCCATGCCTTCAGTTTCGTCTCGCACTTGCCCCAATCGTGGTCTTTGCCCCAATAATCCGCAAGTTTCTGAATCGTCGCGAGCTGGACGCCTTGCGTTGCATCCGTGACCGTTTCTCGCTCTGGCCATCGTGTTGCGTTGACGCGCCTGCGCAAGTCGGCGAGCTCCGCTTCCGGAAAACTCACATGGAAGGGACGGATCGCGCTGGCTTCGGTCTTGGTCATTCGCAAATCTCCGTGGTCTATTCGTTTGGCCGAGCCGAAAGTTCAATGAGTGGAGATTACCGCGATTGTGGAAGGTCTCACAGCCACCATCGTGAAAATTCCTACGAGGAGATTGTCGCGCCGCCTGATGGTCGTGCTTGTAGCGAGCGTAGAGTGGGCAAAGGCGCGCAACGCTGTGCCCACCAAAGCGTTTCGGGAAGCTCTGATGTCCCGCTAGCGGCGGCTCAAGATCGAAGGCGGAGCGTTTTTCTACACGCTTGCGCTCGCCGACCGCCCGGCCGCGTAAAGGCCCGGCACCAGCACTGACCCAGCTGCTTCCGGCGTGTTAATCTGACCTTGTGCCGTCAAGCGACAAGGAGACTAAACATGCCGGACAACATCCGCTTCTCGAACCCCGATACGATGCAGAAGCCGCCAGGCTACAGCCACGTCGTGGAAGTCACCGGGCCGGGCCGCACCGTCTACTTTGCCGGCCAGCTCGGCATCGACAAGTCCGGCAGGATGGGCGCCAATGCCCGCGAGCAAATGGAAATTGCGTTCGAGAACGTAAAGGCGGCGCTCGCCTCTGTCGGCGCCGGTTTTGAGCATGTCGTCAAGCTCAACAACTATGTCGTCGATATCGGCGCCAATCTCGCGCATTACCGCGAGGTGCGAGACAAGTACGTGAACACGGTTTCGCCGCCGGCCAGCACCACAGTCGGTGTGCCGCAGCTGGCGCGCCCCGGCGCATTGTTCGAGGTCGAGGCCATCGCGATATTGCCGCCGAAATGACGGCTGTTCGGGGCATCCAACCATCATGAGGAGGCGCCCTAAGTGCCCCGTGCGCCGCACAGCCTCACGCGGCGCACCGCGTTTTTACCACCGCGGATAATAGGACGCGCCACCGTACGGGGCGCCGTACTGGCGCCCGTAACCGTCGCCGTAATAGCCGTAGCCGTCGCGCGCGACGACATCGGCCGCGGGCTTGCGGATGGCCAGCCCGCCCTGGGGCTGGTTGTTCAGCACGACGACGAACTCGGTGCGATAGTTCTGCTCGCGGTTCGGCGGCTCGTCCGAGACGATGAGCGAGGATCGCGGCGCTGCGGTCGGCGCGATGCGGTCGAGTACGTCTTGCGGGATGGCGATGCGATCGAGCGCGTCCTTGGCGTCGTCGCCGTTGTCGATGGTGACCGCGGTCCAGCGCAGGCCGGTGTCGGTGCGCGCCATCGCGGTGAATATGTGTGTGCCGATCGGCTTGTCGGGATCGCGGATCGTGATCGGGACCTCGATGGTTGAGGCAAAGCCGCGCCGCACATAGAGTTTGTTGGTCTTACGGCTGATGAAGACCGAGGCCGGCTCGAGCGCGAGCTTTGCATCGCGCGCCGCAGCTGCCGTGTCGGTTCGCTTGGCCTCGGCCGCCTTGACGGCGTTCTTCGCCGCCGCGGCCGCGTCGAGCTTCGCCTTGGCGTCGGTCTTGGCGGCTTCGAGCTGCGTGCCGAGGTCGGCGGCCTTGGCGGTGGCCTTCTGCTGCAAATCCTCGGCGCGCGCCTTGTCCTGGTCGGTCTTGGCGGCGGCGAGCACTTTTTCGGCGAAGGCGAGGTCGGCGTCGGCGCGGGTTTTGAGATATTCCAGCTTGCGCACGGCCGCAGGTGCCGCCGCCGCCTCGCGCGCCGTTACGGCAGCGGCGGTCTTGGCCTCGTCGGCCGTCTTGGCGGCCGCCGCCGCCTCGCGCGCGAGCGTTTCGGCGCGCGCCGGCGCGGCCGCCACCGCATCCGCATTCGGCACGAACAATTTTGGATCGGAAAAATCGACCGGCTCCGCATCGTTCGGCGCGATGATCACGCGCATGCCGACCTGCGTCTTGCCGAACAGTTTTTCGGCAAAGTCATAGGGCATGCGGATGCAGCCGTGGGAGGCCGCATAGCCGGGCAGGGGCCCGCCGTGCAGCGCGATGCCCGACCAGGTGATGCGCTCCATGTTCGGCATCCAGGCATCGTCGTAGAGGTTGGAGTGGTGGTCCTTGTCCTTCTCCACGACGCTGAAGACGCCGGCCGGGGTCTCGCGTCCCTTGGTGCCGGTCGAAACCGGCGCCCGCAGGATCCAGCCGTCGGCGTCGTAGATCGTCACCTGCTGGCTCTTGGTCGACACGATCGCCATGATCGGATCACCGCCATCGCGCGGCGCCGTCGCCTCGACGGGGTGCGCAGGATTTGTTTGCTTCGCCGCGGCGTCAGCGGGCGGGGTCAGTGCCATCAGCACGGCCGTGGCCGCAAGAGTCACGATCGTGAATCGATTTGTCATGACATTCTTACTTCGCCAACAACCCGTTGAGCACCAGATCGAGGTGGGCGTTGAAATACGCCTTCATGTCCAGCGGCTGACGGTCGTCGAACATCATCATCCACAGATCGACCAGCGCGATCGGCGCGATGACGATTTGCGGCAAGTCGATGATCGCGGAATTGCGGAACTCGCCGCGGTCCATGCCGCGCTGGATCGCCTGGCGCAGCATGTCGAGACAAGGGCGCAGGATTTCCTGGTGATAACGGTCGGCGAGTTCGGGAAACCGCGGCGCTTCCGCAATCAGCATGCGCAACACTTCGCGGCGGCGGCGATCTTCGACGATGTGCTGATAGATGAAGCTGAACTGCGCGCGCAACAGATCGGCGGTCGAGCCTTCGTGGGTCTCGAGCATTCCGTGCACGGTGTCGAGCGTGGCTTTGGTCACCTCGCGCACCATCGAGATGAAGAGGTGTTCCTTGTTCTCGAAATAGACGTAGATCGTGCCTTTGGTGACGCCGGCGCCCTCGGCAATCTGGTCGAGCGTGGTCATGGCGTAGCCGCTGCGGGAAAATTCGACGAAGGCGGCTTCCAGAATTTCCTGCGGGCGCTCGGCTTTGCGCCGCCGCCGGGTTTCCGTCCGCGCTTCCAAGACTTCTGTCATTGGGCCAGCTAGGCGCCGAATATGGTAAATGTCAAGTTATTGACTAACCGGATAGTAAATAACTAGGTTGGCCTGTTCGGGGTAAAGGAAGCTGTCTTGTTCGGTCAGTTGCATGTCGGTCAGTGGCTTGCGCGCTTGCGCCCGTCGGCGCTCGCGCAAAACGCTTGTGGCGTAAGTGGTTTCGGCGTTTTCGCGTCGAAGGCCACGGTTGCGGCATTGTCATTATTAGCGCTGTCGGCCTGCGCGGTCGGGCCGGATTTCGCCGTGCCGCCGGCGCCGCCGGTCGCAAGTTACACGCCCGAAGGCCAGCCCGCGGCCACGGTGTCGGTCGATATCGCCAGTGGCGCGGCGCAAAGGTTCGACAGCGGCCGCGATATTCCGGGTGAGTGGTGGAAGGTTTTTCATTCCAGGGAGCTCGACGGTTTGATCGCTGAAGCCTTGCAAGCCAATCCGAGCCTTCAGGCGGCGCAGGCGGCGCTGTGGCAGGCCAAGGAAAATCTTTACGCCTCGGAAGGCAAGCTGATGCCGCAGCTCGACGCCAATGCGTCGGCCGAGCGTCAGCAATTCTCGCCGTCCGAATTCGGCGGCGCCGGCGCGCCTTTCATCTTCAATCTGTTCCAGTCGACGGTGAACGTCTCTTATGCGCCCGACGTGTTCGGCGGCCAGCGCCGGCTGATCGAGACGCAGGCGGCACTGGCCGATTATCAGCGCTTCCAGCTCGAAGCGACTTATCTGACCTTGACCTCGAACGTGGTGACGGCGGCGGTGCAAGAGGCCTCGCTGCGCGGCCAGATCGACGCCACGCTCGACATCATCAAGTCGGAGATCGATCAGCTTGGCGTCGTGCGCAATCAATTCGACGCCGGCGCCGCGGCGAAGACCGACGTATTGACCCAGCAATCGGAAGTGGCGAATGCGCAGGCGACCTTGCCGCCGCTGCAGAAGCAGCTCGAGCAGCAGCGCCACGTGCTGTTGGCGCTGATCGGCCGCTTCCCGAACGATGCGCGCAACGATCGCCTGACGCTGGCATCGCTGCGGCTGCCGACCGATCTGCCGCTGAGCCTGCCGTCGCAACTCGTCGAGCAACGCCCCGACGTGCGCGCCTCGCAGGCGCAGTTGCACCAAGCCAGCGCCCAGATCGGCGTCGCCATTGCCAACCGGCTGCCGCAGTTCACCCTCACCGGCAGTTATGGCAGCGCCGCCGTCACCACCGCGGCCTTGTTCACGCCGAACGCGATAGTCTGGAGCGCATTGGCGAGCGGTACGCAGCCGATTTTCCACGGCTTCACGCTGTTGCACCAACAGCACGCCGCCGAGGCCGCCTATGAACAAGCCCAGGCGCAATATCGCAGCACCGTGCTGGCGGCGTTCCAGAACGTCGCCGATGCGTTGCGGGCGCTGCAACTCGATGCCGCCACATTGAAAGCCCAGCGCGCCGCGTTGCGCGCCGCCTCCGACACGCTCGACCTCGCGCGCGGCCAATATCGCCTCGGCGCCATTACCTATCTGATCCTGCTCAATGCGCAGCACTCTTATCAGCAGGCGCGGCTCGCCGTGGTGCAGGCGCAAGCCGCGCGCTATGCCGACACTGCCGCGCTTTTCCAGGCGCTCGGCGGCGGCTGGTGGAACCGCGCCGACGTGGCGCCCAATCCGTATACGCCCGATCCCGATCCGGCGACGGTCGCCGCGCCGAACACCATTCCGGGCACGCCGGCAGCGAAGGAAGCCGTGCAATGAAGCTACGCATGGTGATCATGCTTTTGACGGTCTTCGTCGTCTTCGGCGTGGTCTTTGGAATCATCGTGGGCAAGGGGCTGTTGATCAAGCACTTCATGAGCACGATGGCGCAGCCGCCGCAGACCATCACCGCCGGCAAGGCGGATGTGAGCGAATGGCAGCCGAAGATCGCCGCGGTCGGCAGCCTGCGCGCGGTGAAGGGCGCCGATCTGTCGCTGGAAGTCTCCGGCGTCGTCGATCAAATCGCATTCAATTCCGGCGACGACGTCGAGCAGGGCACGATGCTGCTAAAACTGCGTGCCGACGACGATGCGGCAAAACTCGAATCGTTGCAGGCCACGGCCGAGCTCAACGCCATCACCTACGACCGCGACCAGAAACAGTTCAAGCTCCAGGCGGTCAGCCAGGCCACCCTCGACACCGATGCGGCGAATCTGAAGAACGCCAAGGCGCAGGTGGCGCAGCAGCAGGCGATCCTCGACAAGAAATTCCTGCGCGCGCCGTTTGCCGGCCATCTCGGCCTGCGTCAGGTGGACCTCGGCCAATATCTCGGCGCCGGCACCGTCATCGTCACCTTGCAGGCGCTCGATCCGATTTACCTCGACTTCTTCGTGCCGCAGCAGGCGGTCGACCAGGTGCGCCTGGGTCAGTCGATTGCGGTGAAGGTCGACGCCTACCAGGATCAAACATTTACCGGCGAGATTTCGGCGATCAACCCCAAGGTCGACGCCAATAGCCGCAACGTCCAGGTCCGCGCCACGCTGAAAAATGCCGACCACAAGCTCATTCCCGGCATGTATGCCACGGTCGATATCCCGACCGGCGCGCCGCAAAATCTGATCACGCTGCCGCAGACCGCGATCACCTTCAGCCCCTACGGCGACACCGTCTACATCGTCGACAGCAAAGGCGCCGGCGCCGACGGCAAACCGCAACTGGTGGCGCGGCAAAGCTTCGTTACCACCGGCGCGACGCGCGGCGATCAAGTCGCCGTGCTCAAGGGCGTCAGCGAAGGCGACATGATCGTCACCTCCGGCCAGCTCAAGCTGCACAACGGCTCGACCGTGCTGATCGACAATTCGGTGACGCCGACGGCGGACGCGGCGCCCACCGTGCCGCTCGACCGATAGCGGTGGCGATGTGAACTTCACCGACATTTTCATCCGCCGGCCGGTGCTGGCTTCGGTCGTCAGCCTGTTGATCCTGGTACTCGGCTTGCGGGCCTATGCGGTGCTGCCGATCCTGCAATTCCCGCGCACCGAGAACGCGCTCGTCACCGTGACGACGATCTATTACGGCGCCGATCCCGACGTGGTCGCGGGCTTCATCACCACGCCGTTGGAAAATGCCATCGCGCAGGCCAACGGCATCGACTACATGAACTCGGTCAGCCAGAGCGGCGTGAGCACGATCACGGTGACGCTGCGGCTCAACTACGACGCCGACAAGGCGCTGACCGAGATCAACACCAAGGTCGCTTCCGTGCTGAACCAGCTGCCGCCCGGCACGCTGCAGCCGACGCTTACAGTGAAGATCGGCCAGACCATCGACGCCATGTATATCGGCTTCAACAGCGACACCTTGGCGCCGAACCAGATCACCGATTACTTGACGCGCGTGGTGCAGCCAAAACTGCAAGCGGTGCCGGGCGTGCAGACCGCGGAACTACTCGGCCAGAAGGTCTTTGCGCTGCGCGCCTGGCTCGATCCGCAAAGGCTTGCGGCGTTCGGGCTCACCGCGACCGACATCAGCCAGGCGCTCATCGCCAACGATTATATATCCGGCATCGGCAACACCAAAGGCCAGATGGTGCAGGTCAATCTGGCTGCCTCCACCAGCCTGCATTCGGCGGAAGAGTTCCGCAATCTGGTGATCAAGCAAAGCGGCGGCGCCATCGTGCGGCTCAAAGACGTCGCCAATGTCACGCTCGGCGCCGAAGACTACGAATCCGAGGTCGGCTTCGACGGCAAGCAGGCGGTCTATATCGGCATCCTGGTGGCGCCGTCGGCCAATCTGCTCGAAGTGATCGCCGGCATCCACAAAGTGTTCCCGGAAATCCAGGCGCTGCTGCCGCACGGGCTCAACGGCGAGATCATCTACGATTCCACCGAATTCGTGCACAGCGCGATCAACGAGGTGATCCGCAGCCTGGCCGAGGCGCTGATCATCGTGACCTTGGTGGTGTTTATTTTCCTGGGCTCGATGCGCGCATCGATCATCCCAACGGTTGCCATTCCGCTGTCGCTGATCGGCACGCTCATTATTCTTTTGGCGCTCGGCTATTCGATCAACCTGTTGACGCTATTGGCGCTGGTGCTCGCCATCGGGCTCGTGGTCGACGACGCCATTATCGTCGTCGAGAACGTCAGCCGCCATCTCGAGGAAGGCATGACGCCGATGGATGCCGCCATGCAGGCGGCGCGCGAGCTCGGCGGCCCGATCATCGCCATGACGGTGGTGCTGGCTGCGGTCTACGTCCCGATCGGCTTCCAGAGCGGGCTGACCGGTGCGCTGTTTGCGGAATTCGCCTTCGCGTTGATCGGCGCCGTCACCATATCGGGCATCGTGGCGCTGACCTTGTCGCCGATGCTGTGTTCGCGGCTCCTCAAAGCCCCCGATCCGGCGCGCGGCGGCTGGGAGGCGCGGCTGACCTTGTTCATCGACCGGCAGTTCCACCGGCTGCGCGGATCATACGAGCGATTGCTGCACGGCAGCTTGAATACGCTGCCGGTGACGCTGGTGTTCGCCGCCATTGTGCTCTTCAGCATCTATTTCCTGTTCGCCAGCGCCAAGACCGAGCTGGCGCCGACCGAGGATCAGGGCGTCGTCATCACCCAATCGGTCGCGGCCCCCAATGCCACCCTGCAGCAGCGCCAGATGTATTCGCGCCAGGTCAACAAGATCTTCGCCTCGCATCCGGAAACCGAGCACGTCTTTCAGCTCGACGTTCCCGGCCAATCGATCGCCGGCTTGGTGACGAAGCCCTGGGACCAGCGCGAGCAAACCACCAATACGCTGCAGCCCATCATCCAGCAGGAAGTCGGCAAAGTCGCGGGCGTGCGGATCGCCGCATTTCAGCCGCCGGCGCTGCCCGGCAGCTTCGGCCTGCCGATCCAGTTCGTCCTCGTCACCACGGAGCCGTTCGAGCGTCTCAACACCGTGGCGCAGCAGTTCTTGCAGCAGTCGCTGGCGAGCGGCATGTTCATCTTCCTCGATTGCGATCTGAAGATCGACAATCCGCAATCCAACGTGATCATCGATCGCGACAAGACCGCGCAGCTCGGGCTTCGGATGAGCGACGTCGGCAGTTCGCTCGCGGCGCTCCTCGGCGGTGGCTTCGTCAATTATTTCAGCATGAGCGGGCGTTCCTACAAGGTGATCCCGCAGGTGCAGCAGCGCTACCGGCTCAATCCGCAGCAGTTGCTCGACTATTACATCCGTACGGCAGACGGCACATTGGTGCCGTTGTCCACCATCGCCACCGTCATCACCAAGACGGTGCCGGAATCGCTCAATCACTTTCAGCAGCTCAACAGCGCCCAGATCGTCGGCGTCGCCATGCCCGGCGTGGCGCAAGGCGATGCGCTGAAATTTTTGCAGGACCTCGCGGCACGCACGCTGCCCGCGGGCTATACGGTCGATTACGCGGGTTTAAGCCGGCAATACGTCCAGGAGACGTCGGGCTTCATCGCCACGTTCGGCTTTGCGCTGATCATCATCTTCCTGGCGCTCGCCGCCTTGTTCGAGAGCTTCCGCGATCCGGTGATCATTCTGGTTTCGGTGCCGATGTCGATCGCCGGCGCGTTGATCTTTGTCGCGCTCGGCTTTGGCGGCATGTCGTTGAACATCTATACCGAGGTCGGGCTGGTGACGCTGATGGGCCTGATCAGCAAGCACGGCATTCTGATCGTGCAGTTTGCCAACCACCTGCAGGAAGAGGGCCGCTCAAAGCGCGAGGCGATCGAGGAAGCCGCCGGCATCCGGCTGCGCCCGATCCTGATGACGACCGCCGCCATGGTGCTCGGCGTCATCCCGCTGGTCACCGCGAGCGGCGCAGGCGCGGTGTCGCGCTTCCAGATGGGCGTCGTCATCGCCTCGGGGCTCTCGATCGGCACCTTGTTCACGTTGTTCGTGGTGCCGGCCGTATATCTGTTGCTCGCGGCAGATCATCATTTGCGCGCTGCAGCCGTCGGGGATGCCGGCGCCGCCGTGAATCCTTAAATCGTGTCGGTGCGCCTGGGCTTTCAGAACGCCACGCCGCCGCCGCCAGTCTTCTTAGCGGCCATTCAAAGCTCGGACCGCAGTCGATCGGCAACGCGGCGGGCGATCTCTGCCGACGCCTCTGCCGGGATCGGGAACACCGAACTGACGTTGATCTCGCCAAGCACGTAGCTGTCGGTCCCGTCGGCGCCGGGCGTGCCCAGCATGAAGTCCGCATCCCAGATCATCGGAAGGTCGCGCCGCGGGATGTCCAACAAGGAAATCAGCTGCGGCGTCCACTCGTCCTCCATCAACCGGCGTAGGCGTTGGAAGCGTGGGTCGGCATTGGAGGTATAGAGTCGCGGTCCGGCGTCGGCGCGCGCGGCGGGTGCGTCGATCAGGGCCTTGACCTTCTGGTGGCCGAAGCCGGCGCAGCGATCGCCGGCCATGTAGCAGCGCACCACGCCTTCGCCGAGGCGCGCCTGGAAGGGCTGATCGATCACGCAGCCGTCTTCGAAGTACGCGACGCACCGTTCGAGAAACTCGTCCAGCGCCAGTTCCTCCGCTGCCTCCTTGGTGGCATCCAGCACGCGTACCGTTGGGCGGTTGCCGCGATCCGTCAGTGCTTCGACCTTCCAGACGCCCTCGCCGCCGTTGCCGCGGTTGCGCTTGATCACGCGCGGGCCCGTGGCGAGCCGCGCCGGCAATTCGACGCGCATCGCCTCGGCCGTTCGATAGAGTGCCGTATCGCAGCCCCAACTCATCGTGCGGGTACGATGGAGCACCTCCTTGGTGCCCATCTTGAGGATCACATCTGGATGGGCACTGACCCAAACGCCGCGCACCGCAACCTCGCGCAGCAGCGTGTCTAGGCGGGCGCGGTTGCGCCCTTCGTGAATCGGATTGACCCAGGCGAGCACGCCATCGAATGTCGCGAGCTTTGCGTGCACGGCGTCGAGGACATCGTCCTCGTAAACTACCGGTTCGGCATCGACGCCGACATCGGCGAGCGCAGTGAAAACGGTCTTGAACCGGCTGCTCGCTGGCGCAGCGCTGCGGCGCGCCGCTTCGCCGCCTCGCCATAGGATAGCGATCCGGCCGAGGCGAACTGTGGACCCAGACACTGTGGACTCAGACATGAAAAAAGGCTCCGCGTTCACAATCGTGCTCCCGCCCGCGCGAGCGCGCGGGCCACGAGCAGGGCTTGGACGGGGAACCGTCTCTCAGACGTCGGGAGCCTGCGACGCCCCGACGCTCGATACTAAGACCCGACGCGCCATGCGATCAAGCTTCAGCATCCGCACGTCTTGCCTTGAAATCCGACCGGCAGCCAGTGGCATTGGCGGTGGCCGCCAATGAAACCGGCTTGCTGCGGATCTAAATTTTATGGGTGCGCGCCCAGTCATGGGTTCGGTTGCCGCCAAATCATGCAGGCAGTGGCGCGCCTACGGTGCTATGAATTCGCCTTGCGAATCGAACCCAAGGCAGTGCAGGCGATGGAAGACTGGAGCGCGACGCAGTATTTGAAATTCGAGGATGACCGGACCCGGCCGCCGCGCGACCTGGTGGCGCAGGTGCCATTGCAGCGGCCGCGGCTCATTGTCGATCTCGGCTGCGGGCCGGGCAATTCGACCGAGCTTTTGGTCGAGCGTTTTCCGCAATCGGAAATCGTTGGCCTGGATTCCTCCCCCGACATGCTCAAGAAGGCGCGCCAGCGGCTGCCGCAATGCAGCTTCATCGAGGCCGACATCGCCACCTGGCAGCCCGACCCGCGCACCGATCTCATCTTCGGCAACGCGGTGATGCAATGGCTGCCGGATCATCCGGCGATCATGCGCCGGTTGCTCGAAGGCATGCCGCAAGGCGGCGTGCTGGCGATCCAGATGCCCGACAACACGCGCGAGCCGGCGCTGGTGTTCCAGCGCGAGGTCGGCGAGGAAGGCCCGTGGCGCGATCATCCCGAGATCAAGGCCGCGGCGCGCGACGACCTGCCGTCGCCGGAAGCTTTTTACGACCTGCTCAAGCCGGTCGCCTCCCACATCGACGTCTGGCACAGCGTCTACAATCACGTGATGGCGTCGCCGGAAGCGATCACCGAGTGGTTCAAGGGCTCTTCGCTGCAGCCGTTCCTGTCGCCGCTCAACGCCGCCGACCGCGAAAAATTTCTCGCCGCCTATACCAGGAAAATCATCGGCGCCTATAAGCCGCGCTACGACGGCAAGGTGCTGCTGCGCTTCCCGCGCCTGTTCATCCTGGCGGTGCGATGAGGCGCGTCGCCGCGCTCATTGCCGCCGTCCTGCTCGGCAGCCTGATCTGCACCCACGCCGCATTCGCGGACGCTGCATTCCAGGCCTGGCTGCAATCGCTTTGGCCGCAGGCGCAGGCGCTCGGGGTGTCGCGCGCGACTTTTGATCTGGCGACGCGCGGGCTCGAGCCCGATCTGTCGTTGCCCGACCTCGTTTTGCCGGGCCGGCCGGAGCGGCCGTCGGGTGGGCAGGCGGAATTCGTGCTGACGCCCGCGGACTATCTGAAAGAATCGACCTTCGACAATCTCGCCGGGCGAGGCCGCAAGCTGTTCGATCAGTACCACGACACGCTCACCGCAATCGAAAAGCAATTCGGCGTGCCGCCAGCCATTGTGCTCGCCATCTTCGGCCGCGAAACCGATTACGGCAGCGCCCGCGACAAGCGCAACGCCATCCGCGTGCTGGCGACGCAAGCCTATCTGGGCAAGCGCAAAGAAAAATTTCTCGACGAATTCTTGCTGGCGCTGAAAATCCTCGACGAGGGCCAGGTCAAGCTCGCCGACATGACCAGCTCCTGGGCCGGCGCGATGGGGCTCACCCAGTTCATGCCGTCGGACTACGTCAAATTCGCCGTCGATTTCGACGGCGACGGCCGCCGCGATATCTGGACCTCGGTGCCCGACGCGCTGGCATCCGCTGCCAAGCAACTGCAGGGCAAAGGCTGGCAGGGCGGCCTGCGCTGGGCCTACGAGGTGCATCCGCCGGCCGATGTCGATTGCACCATCGGCGTGCCGGACAACACGCTTCCCATCGGCGAATGGCTCAAGCGAGGTTTTGTGCCGGCCTATGGCCGCACGCTCTCGGCCGCGGAGCGCGCCGAGACCGCGTCGCTCCTGCAACCGGCCGGGCTCTACGGCCCGTCGTTCCTCGCCACCAAAAATTATTTCGTCATCAAGGAATATAATTTCTCCGATCTCTACGTGTTGTTCGTCGGTCATCTCAGCGATCGCATCACCGACCCCCGGTCGTTCGAGACGCCGTGGAGCAAGGTGGCGCAGCTGCCGACCGCCGATCTCGACCGCATGCAGCACATCCTCACCGACCGCGGCTATTATCACGACAAGATCGACGGCAAGGCCGGCATGCTGACCCGCTCAGCGCTCGGCGCTTATCAGAAGGGCAACGGGTTGAAGGTGGATTGCTGGCCCACGGCGGCGGTGCTTGCCCACATGGCGGCAGTGGGCAGGAAGTGAGCGCCGTCCTGCATTGACAGTTCGGCGAGCGACTCTCAAAATCTTTCTCACAAAGACTTGGCCCAATGCGCAAATGCTCGGGGAGGACGCTGTGAGCAGCTTTTCGGCAAGGATGAATTCATCGCGTTGTTCGCCAAAGTGGTTCATCACAATTGTTGCGGTTTTTTTGTTGTTTTGGAGCGCGGCCGGGCAAGCCGCCGAAGCGATCAAAATCGGATTTAGCGTTTCGCTCACCGGTGGGTTGGCATCGTCCGGTAAAGCGAATTTGCTCGCGCAACAGATCTGGATGGAACAGATCAACGCTCAAGGAGGGTTGCTCGGAAGGCCGGTACAGCTCGTGTACTACGATGATCAGTCCAATGCGTCGATGATACCCGCCATCTACGCCAAGCTTCTTGACGTCGATAAAGTCGATCTCCTCATGGGTGCGGCTACGAACTTGATTGTCGCCGCCATGCCGGAGATCATGCAGCGCCAGAAGTTGGTGATGGTGTTGGTGGCGCTCGGCAGCAATGACGAATTCAGATACCCGCGCTACTTTCAGACCGCCGCCTGGGGACCCGATGCGAAAGGCGTGATGGGGCACGCTTTCTTTGAGGTCGCTAAAACCATTTCACCGCGTCCGAAGACCGTGGCCATCGTCGGCGCGGATGCGGAATTTTCCAACAACGTGATGATTGGCGCGCGAGCAATCGCTAAAAAAGAAGGCTTCGATATCGTCTACGATCGCACCTACCCTCCGGCTACCGTCGATTATTCGCCGATCGTGCGCGCGATCCAGGCAACCAATCCCGATCTTGTCTTCGTCGCGTCATACCCCCTCGACTCGGTCGGCATGGTGCGCGCGGCCACCGAGCTTGGGCTAAAAGCGCAAATGTTCGGCGGCGGCATGGTCGGCCTGCAATATGCAACGTTCATGCAGCAGCTTGCGGGGAAACTCGATCGCGTCGTGAACTATCATCTTTACGTGCCTGGCCCCACGATGAAGTTTCCGGGCATCGAGGAGTTTCTCAAGACGTACCAGGCACGTGCGCCGCAGCAGGGCACCGATCCGCTCGGCTTCTATCAGCCGCCGTTCGCCTACGCCGCCATGCAAGTGCTCGAACAGGCAGTCAAGGCGACCGGCGGTCTCGATGACGGCAAGCTCGCCGACTATATTCACCGGAGCGCTTTCAACACCATCGTCGGAGAAATCCGCTTCGACGACAAAGGCGAGTGGGCGAAGCCTCGGCTGTTGATGATTCAATTCCAGAACGTAGAGGGCGGCAACCTCGATCAATATATGACCGGTGGAAAGCAAATCGTTCTGTATCCGCCGGAATACAAGGACGGTGAATTGCAGTACCCGTTTTCAAATTGATCTTGGAACTGTAACGGACAATGCAGATCAAAGCCGCCGTCGTCAGCGAAAGGTCGGGTCCTTTCGTTATCGATACTCTGGAACTCTGCGCGCCCCGGGCTGACGAGTTGATCGTACGTGTCGTGGCCAGCGGGATGTGCCAGACCGATCTGCACGGCCGTGATGGTTACTACGCAACGCCCTACCCGGGAGTTTACGGGCACGAAGGTGCTGGCGTGGTCCACGCGGTCGGTAGCTCTGTGCGAACGTTCGTGCCTGGAGACCATGTCGTCATGTCGTATCCGTGGTGCGGCAGCTGCGCGAACTGCCAACGGCGCCTGCATAGTTACTGCATGCACGGCCTCGATCTGAAGATGAGAGGAACGCGCGCGGATGGATCGACGCTGTTGTCGAAGAACGGCGCGCCGGTTTACAGCGCATTCTTTCAGCAATCCTCGTTCGGCACCTTCGCCCTGAGCCAGGAGCGCTACACCGTCAAAGTGCGCAGCGACGCGCCGCTCGAGCTGCTCGGCCCGCTCGCCTGCAGCGGCCAGACCGGCGCCGGCGCCGTGCTTAACGTCATGAAGCCGCAGCCAGGCGAGAGCATCGCGATATTCGGCGTCGGCGCGGTTGGATTGTCGGCGCTGATGGCGGCGAAAATCGCCGGCTGCGATCCGATCATTGCGGTGGACGTCCATGACTGGCGGCTTGCGCTCGCCCACGAGCTCGGCGCCACGCACACGATCAACCACAAGACTTGCGGCGACGTGGTCGGCGAGATCCGCAAGATCAGCGGCGGTGGCGTGCGTTATGCGCTGGAAACGTCGGCACTCCCCGAGGTGTTTCGCGAAGCTATCGAATGCCTGATGCCGGCGGGCACTTGCGTCCTGCTCGGCAGCGCCCGCAAGGGCAGCGAAGTGGCGTTCGAAATGCCGCTCCTGCAGGAAGGCCGCATCGTCCGCGGCGTGGTTCAGGGCGACAGTGTGCCGCAGGAGTTCATTCCAAAACTCGTCGACCTGATCATGGCGAAGAAATTTCCGATCGAGCGCATGATCAAGTTCTACGATTTCGCCGATATCAATCGGGCGGCGCGGGAGTCTTCCGCCGGCATCGCGATCAAGCCCGTGCTGCGGATGCCTGAGTAATCAATCGTCCCCCGGCACCGCTTCCGGCCGGCCGTCGTCATCTTCTCGCGAATAACCGAGCGCGCGCCCGTGGCGCGGCTTGGTCTCGATCGAGCCGGTGACGGCGGGCTCTCCATGTTGCGCGGCGTATCGCGCCCGCGCGCGTTCGGCGACGACCTCGCCTGGAATGGCGGTCGGCTCGCAGATGTGGCGGCCGTTATAATGCCGCATCAAATCGACGTGGATGTGATTGTAGTGATAGACGTTGGCGCCGGGCGCCAGCACGGTGGTGAAGTCTTCGCATGCCGCCGCTTGCACGTCGTGCAGAAAGCCTTGCTCCTCCGGCGTGCCGCGCCAGCCGTATTGCACCGAAACTTTGTGGCCGTCGGCCAGCGTGAATTCGGCGATGTCGAGCGCATTGCCGAAGGCGTGCTCGGAAATATGCGCGTTCGGATTGCCGTTCATGCCGCGGCAGGAATAGGCGGAGATTTGCTTGATCTCCACCACCGGTTGGCGGAACCATTTCAGCGCCGCCGGCTGCACCGCGGCGGTGATCCACTGATCGAGCATGGAGACGATCGGGCAGGCGAGCGTCGCGGCCGGTTTTACTTCGACCGGCCCAGCCGCGCCGGTGACCAGCGGTCCGCGCGGCGGTCCGAGCGGCGGCACCGGTTGAGCGGCGCTCGGCGGCGCCGGCGTGTAGGGCGCAGTGGGGCCGCCGTAATAGGGATGCGGCGGACCGCCGGGCACGCCCAAATCCTCGTCGTCTTCGGGCGGCGGCAAGCCGGGCGGGTTGAGCGACAATGGTTGCCCGACCGCTGTCGCCGATGGCGGCGGGTATGACCGCGGCGGATATGATTGCTGCGGATACGGCTGTGACGGATACGATTGCGGCGCGCCCGCTTGCAGCGGCGGCAACTGTTGCGAACTGACGCCCGATGAAGGTGCTGCGCTCGGCTGCGTCGCCGGCCAACGCTGCGGCATCGAACCATTGGGGATTGCGCCCGGCGGCACCGGCGCTTCGTCGCTGTAGCCGAGCGGGCCGCTGTCGCCCAAGGCCGAGACGCGCAGCGGATAATCGGCGCCGCACGCGCCCGGACCGCTGATGGAAGAGATACGCACGCGCGCCGGCGATTCCTTCACCGCGCCGGAATTCAGGCACGCGATCTCGGCGTCGTGCCGCCATGACTCGCGCTCGGCAAGCATATAATGGCTGCAGCCGGCAAGAGCGATCAGCGCGACGAAAATGAAGGAGCCGACGAGATACCAACGAACTCCAAGAGTCATGCGCGATAGAATGCGAGCAATTTTGTTAAGGACTGCTCAATGATGTTGCGCGGTCTCCGCGATAAGGAATGCATTAACCATACCCCTTGATCCGGCGCCGCCTTTCAGGCCACAACGCAGCGGGCAGAGGAGTGGTTATGGAAGGCAAGGCGAAGTTCATTTTTCCGATCATCGCGACCGCAACCGTCGTCTTTATCGTCAGCGCCGTCGTGACCTTCAGCAATATCGGCTTTCGGGCCGATTTCGTGCAGCGCTGGCTGACCGCGTTCATCATCGGCTGGCCGGTCGGCGTCACGACGGGGCTTATCGTGTTTCCCTCGCTCCGCCGCGTCGCCGTCGGCATCGCCGGCCTGATCGAGCGCCCCTGATGCTGTCAGCACTCGATCTTGCCCGCCGCATTGAAGCCGGCGAACTCACGCCACGCGCGGTCGTCGACATGTGCGCCGAGGCGATTGCGGCGCGCGAGAAGGAGGTCGGCGCCTTCGTCGTCCTCGACCTCGTCGCGGCGCGGCGGGCGGCGGAAAATCCGAAACTGGCTGCGACGCCGCTGCGCGGCCTGCCGGTCGGGTTCAAGGACATTTTCGATACCGCCGATTTCCCAACCCAATACGGCTCGCCGATCTATGCCGGCTTCCAGCCGCGCGCTGATGCCGCCGCGGTGGCACTGACCCGCCGCGCCGGCGGCATCGTCATCGGCAAGACCGCGACCACGGAATTCGCCACCATGGTGCCGGCGGTGACGCGCAACCCGCACAATCTTGCGCATACGCCGGGCGGCTCGTCGTCCGGCTCCTGCGCCGCCGTCGCCGCCGCAATGCTGCCGATCGCGTTCGGCACCCAGACCGCGGGCTCGGTGATCCGGCCGGCCGCGTTCTGCGGCATCGCCGGCTTCAAGCCGTCGTATCGGCTGATCCCGACGGCCGGCGTCAAAGACGTCGCCTGGCATCTCGACACCGCCGGGGTGTTCGGCGCGGGCATCGCCGACGTCGCCTTCGTCACCGCCGCCATCACCGGCCGCGATCTGCGCGTGGATCGCTCAACGCCGGCGCCACCGCGCATTGCACTGGTGCGCAGCCATTTGTGGCCGCAAGCAAGCCCGGCGATGCAACACGCGCTCGAAAGCGCGGCGCGGAGCGCGGCAGCGGCCGGCGCCAAAGTCGTGGATCTCACGCTGCCGCCGATCTTTGAGGAAGCCTACGCCGCGCAAATCGTCATTCAGGAATACGAAACGCTGCTCGCCCGCACCTTCGAATATGATCGCCATCGCGACCGGCTCGGCAAGCAATTGCGCGAGGCGCTCGACGCCGCGACCGCCATCACCACCGACGCTTACGACGCGGCGCGCCGCACCGCCAAGCGCGCCCGCCAAGTGCTGGCCGACACCATGGCCGAGTACGACGTGATCTTGACGCCGTCGGCGCCCGGCGCCGCGCCGCACGGCTTGGGCTCGACCGGCAATCCGATGTTCAACCGGCTGTGGACCTTGATGGGCACGCCGTGCGTCAACGTGCCGGGTTTGAGCGAGGGCAAGTTGCCGCTCGGCATCCAAATCGTCGGCCGCTTCGGCCGCGACCGCGCAGCGCTTGAAGCGGCGTTGTTCGTCGAACGCGCCATCGCGCGCAACAGCGCCGCGTAACGCCGTCTACACCTCGCGGTTTTCGAACAGGTACATGTCGGCACCGCCGGTGGCAAAAGTCTGCACGTCGGCCGCAGCGGCTTGGCCTTCGGTGCTGGCGAAAGCGTTTTGGATGGCGGCCATGTCGTCGAAATGCAGGATCGCGACCAGATGAATGCCGGACGGTCCGGCCGGCGTCGCCACCGGGCCTTTGTTGACTTCGTATTTTCTCAAGCCCGGGATCTTTTTGGCGAGAGGCACGTGCCTGTCGAAATAGTGCTTGTCGAACGCCGCCGCATCGCGAGGCGTTTTGTACATGGCGACGAGCCGAGCCATGAATCCTCCTGTTGCTATTCCGCGGCGCTACGCACGCGTGCGAGCGGATCGTAGTTGAGAATCGGCGCCAGCCATTTTTCGGTCTGCTCCAGCGTCAAGCCTTTGCGCCTGGCGTAATCCTCGACCTGGTCGCGCTCGATCTTGCCGACGCCGAAATAATAACTCTCGGGATGGCTGAAATAGAGGCCGCAGACCGAGGCGCCGGGCCACATGGCGAAACTTTCAGTCAAGCGCACGCCGATGGTGCGCTCGCCGTCGAGGAGCTTGAACAGGGTCGCCTTCTCGGTGTGGTCGGGCTGCGCCGGGTAGCCGGGCGCCGGGCGGATGCCGCGATATTTTTCGCCGATCAGTTCGCTGCTTGCGAGCGTCTCGTCGGCGGCGTAGGCCCAAAACTCCTTGCGCATACGCTGATGCATCCGCTCGGCGGCGGCTTCGGCGAGGCGGTCGGCCAGCGCCTTGGCCATGATCGCGGAATAGTCGTCGTTGGCGTGCTTGAAGCGCTCGACGATGGTTTCCTCGCCGATGCCGGCGGTCACCGCGAAGGCGCCGATATAGTCGGCAAGCCCGCTCGTCCGTGGCGCGACGAAGTCGGCGAGCGCCACATTGGCGCGGCCTTCGCGGCGCGCCAGCTGTTGTCGCAGCGTGTGCAGCGTGGCGATCGGTTTGCTGCGCGCCTCGTCGTCGAAAACGAGAATGTCGTCGCCCTCGCTGTTCGCCGGCCATAGTCCGACGACTGCATTGGCGCGGAACCAGCGCTCGGCGACGATCTTGCGCAGCATCTCCTGGGCATCGGCAAACAGGCTGCGCGCCGCTTCGCCGACCACCTTGTCGTCGAGAATTGCGGGATATTTGCCGTTGAGCTCCCAGGTGGCGAAGAACGGCGACCAGTCGATGAGCTCGACGAGCTCGGCGATCGGCAGATCGGCGAGTTTTTGCGTGCCGAGAAGTTTTGGCACCGGTGGCCGATAATTGCCGGACCAGTTGAGTTTTAGCGCATTGGTGCGCGCGTCATTGAGCGGCAGCCGTTGCTTATTCTCTTCGGCGCGCGCGTGCGCCGTGGCGATGCGGGCGTATTCGGCGCGCACGTCGTTCACGTACCGCTCGCGCGAATCGCGCGACAGCAGCGAGGAGACGACGCCGACGGCGCGGCTGGCGTCATTGACATAGATGGTCTGGCCGCGCCGGTAGTTGGGATGGATTTTCACCGCGGTGTGCACGCGGCTGGTGGTGGCGCCGCCGATCAGGAGCGGCACGTCGAAACCCTTGCGCTCCATCTCGGCCGCGACGTGGCACATTTCGTCAAGCGACGGCGTGATCAGGCCGGACAGCCCGATGATGTCGGCCTGCTCGGCGATCGCGGTATCCAGAATCTTGTCCGCCGGCGTCATCACGCCGAGATCGACCACGTCGTAATTGTTGCACTGGAGTACGACGCCGACGATGTTCTTGCCGATGTCGTGGACGTCGCCCTTGACGGTGGCGAGCACGATCTTGCCGTTCGACGATTTATGCTCGCGGCCGTCCTTGTCGGCCTCCATATACGGCATCAGATAGGCGACAGCCTGCTTCATGACGCGCGCCGACTTCACCACCTGCGGCAAAAACATCCGGCCGGTGCCGAACAGATCGCCGACCACATTCATGCCGTCCATCAGCGGGCCTTCGATCACGGCGAGCGGCCGTGGCGCGGCGCGACGGGCCTCCTCGGTATCGACCTCGATGAAGTCGGTGATGCCGTGGACCAGCGCGTGCGACAGCCGTTTGCCCACCGGCCATTCGCGCCAGGCGAGATCGGCTTCCTTCTTTTCCATGCCGTGGCCGCGATGGCGATCGGCGAGCGCCAGCAAGCGTTCGGCGGCGTCGGCGCGGCGGTTGAGCGCCACGTCCTCGCAGGCCTCGCGCAGCTCCGGGTCGAGATCGTCATAGACCGCCATCTGGCCGGCATTGACGATGCCCATATCCATGCCGGCCGCGATGGCGTGATAGAGGAACACCGAATGCATCGCCTCGCGCACCGCTTCGTTGCCGCGGAACGAGAACGAAAAATTCGAGACGCCGCCCGAGACATGGGCATGCGGCAGGTTCGCCCTGATCCAGCGCGCCGCCTCGATATAGGCGACGCCGTAGCCGTTATGCTCCTCCATGCCGGTGGCGACGGCAAAAATGTTGGGATCGAAAATGATATCCTGCGGCGGAAAACCGACGCGATTCACCAGGATGTCGTAGGCGCGCGCGCAAATTTTTGTCTTGCGCTCGAGCGTGTCGGCTTGGCCGGCTTCGTCGAATGCCATGACCACGACGGCGGCGCCGTGACGGCGCACCAAGCGCGCGTGCGCAATGAAAGCGTCCTCGCCCTCTTTCATCGAAATCGAATTGACCACGGCCTTGCCTTGCACGCATTTCAAGCCGGCCTCGATCACCGAGAATTTCGAGGAATCGATCATCACCGGCACCCGGGCGATGTCGGGCTCGGCCGCGACCAGGTTGAGGAAGGTGACCATGGCATTCTCGGAATCGAGCAGCCCCTCGTCCATGTTGACGTCGATGATTTGGGCGCCGTTCTCGACCTGGTCGCGGGCCACCGCCAGCGCCGCCGTGTAATCGCCGGCGGTGATCAGCTTGCGAAACCGCGCCGAGCCGGTGACGTTGGTGCGCTCGCCGACATTGACGAACGGAATCTCCGCGGTCAGCGTGAAGGCTTCGAGGCCGGACAGCCGCAGCCGCGGCGCGATGTCAGGTATGGCGCGCGGCGCCTTGCCGGCGACGGCGCGGGCGATGGCGCGGATATGATCGGGCGTGGTGCCGCAGCAGCCGCCGACGATATTGATGAGGCCGGCGTCGGCGAATTCGCCGATCAGCGCCGCCATGGCGTCCGGGCCTTCGTCGTAATGGCCGAATTCGTTGGGCAGGCCGGCATTGGGATAGGCGCAGATCAGCGTGTCGGCGACGCGGCCGAGCTCGGCGAGATGCGCGCGCATCTGCTTGGCGCCAAGCGCGCAATTGAAGCCCACCGACAACGGTGCCGCATGCGCGATCGCATTCCAGAACGCTTCCGGCGTCTGGCCCGATAGCAGCCGGCCGGAGCGGTCGGTGATGGTGCCGGAAATCATCACCGGCAGATCGATGCCGCGCGCGAAAAGCTCTTCGGCGATGGCAAAGATGGCGGCCTTGGCGTTGAGCGTGTCGAAGATGGTCTCGATCAACAGCGCATCGACGCCGCCGTCGAGCAGTCCGCGCACCTGCTCGGTGTAAGCGATGCGCAATTCGTCGAAGGTGACCGAGCGAAAGCTCGGATTCAAAACATCGGGCGAGATTGAGGCGGTGCGGTTGGTCGGACCGATGGCGCCGGCGACGAAACGTTGCTTGCCGTCCTCGTCTTGCGCGATGCGCGCAGCTTCGCGAGCGAGACGGGCGCCTTCCAGGTTCAATTCGTAGGCGATCTCCGCCATCGCGTAATCGGCTTGCGCGATGCGGGTCGAGGAGAAGGTGTTGGTCGAGACGATGTCGGCGCCGGCGCGGAAATAGGCGAAGTGGATAGCGCGCACTGCCTCGGGCCGGCTGAGATTGAGCAGGTCGTTGTTGCCGCGCACCTCGCGGTTCCAGGCATCGAAGCGCGCGCCGCGAAAGCCTTCCTCGTCGAGGCTCAGCGCCTGGATCATGGTGCCCATGGCACCGTCGAGCACCAGAATGCGCTCGGCGGCAAGCCGGCGGAGCGTGGTTTCGGTTGGCGGTTTTTTTGACGCAGACGCGACCATGGATTTACGCGCGCTCCTTTTCCGCAGTAACGCGAGCGCTGGTGGCGTGTGTGGTGCTCGGCCGCAGACCGAGCAAATAGCAGATCCCGTAAACCAGGTCGGCGCGGTTCATGGTGTAGAAGTGAAAATCGGTCACGCCGTGATCCACCAGGTCGAGCACCTGTTCGGCGGCGACCACGGCGGCGATAAATTTGCGGGTCGCGGCATCGCCGTCGAGGCCGTCGAAGCGGTCGGCGAGCCAGGCCGGCACGGAAGCACCGCAGCGCGCGGCGAAAGTTTTCGTCGTCTTGAAATTCTGCACTGGCAGAATCCCCGGCACGATCGGAATATCGATGCCCGCCGCGCGCACGCGGTCGAGATAGCGGAAGTAAAGATCGTTCTCGAAGAAAAACTGGGTGATCGCGCGCGTGGCGCCGGCATCGACCTTGGCTTTGAGCATGTCGATGTCGGCTGCGACCGACGGACTGTCCGGATGCTTTTCCGGATAGGCCGAGACCGACACTTCGATGTCGGCCAGATTCTTGATGCCAACAAGCCGCTTGATGCCGGCGACCAGATCGGCGGCGTTGCGGTAACCGCCGGGATGCGGCGCGTATTTCTCGCCGGCGCCGGCCAACGGATCGCCGCGCAGCGCCACGATATGGCGGACGCCAGCCTGCGCATAAGCGCCGATCACCGCATCGATCTCGGCGCAGGTCGCGGCGACGCAAGTCAGGTGCGCCGCCGGCGTCAGCATGGTCTCGGCGAGGATGCGTTTGACGGTCGCGTGGGTGCGCTCGCGGGTCGAGCCACCGGCGCCGTAGGTGACGGAAACGAAATTCGGCTGCAGCGGTGCCAGTCGGGTGACGGCCTCCCACAGCGTTTGTTCCATCTCCGCGGTTTTTGGCGGAAAGAATTCAAATGACACGCGGATGCCGCGCGGCTTGCCGGTTTCGACAAAGCGGCTGGCCCTAGCCTCGCTCATCACGCGACCTCGCGCGTCTTCGGCGCGGCGAGTACGATGCGCGGATCGCGGGCAAGCCAGAGCGAGACCGCGATCTTGCCCTGCGGGTCGGGCGGCAGCGTCTGCTGGCGGACGATGTCGAGGCCGGCGGCTTCGAGCCATTGCGTCACCGCCTCCGGCGCAAAGCCGAGCCGGCGATGGGCGTGCTCGTCGCGCAAGAATTCGAGATCGTGCGGCGCGAAATCGACGACCAGGAGCCGTCCGCCCGGCCGCAGCACGCGCACCGCTTCGCGGATGGCGCGCGCGCTGTCGTCGAGGAAGTGCAGCACCTGGTGAATAATGACGACGTCGAACGAATCCCGCGGCAGTGCCAGATCGTAGATGTCGCCTTGCCGCACGCTGCAATTCTTCAAGCCGGCGCGATCGAGCCGGGCGCGCGCCAGCGCCAGCATGTCGAGCGACAGATCAAGGCCAAGGCCGCGCTCGATGTCGCCCGCGAACAGCTCCAGCATGCGGCCGGTGCCGGTGCCGAGATCGAGCAGCGACCGGATCGGTTTGTCGGCGAGCGCGGTGCGGATCGCCTCTTCGACGGCGGTATCGGCGACATGAAGTTTTCGGATGCGGTCCCACTCGGCGGCGTGGCGCCGGAAATAATTCTGCGCCGCGGTGGCGCGCGCGGTGCGCACCGCGGCAAGCCGCTCGCGGTCGCGGGCGATGACCGGATCGTCGGCATCGAGCCGCGTGATCATCGCGCGCGCGATATCGGCGGCACTGCCGCGCTCGCGCAAACGGAAGAAGGCCCACGAACCTTCGCGGAAGCGCTCGACCAGCCCGGCCTCGGCCAGGAGGCGCAGATGCCGCGAGAGCCGCGGCTGCGACTGGCGCAAAATCTCGGTGAGATCGGAGACCGTCAGCTCGGCCTCGGCGATCAGCGCCAGGATGCGCAAGCGCGTGGCTTCCCCGGCTGCCTTGAGCATGGTGGTCAGGGCCGGAAAGGCGAGGGGCTCGGTGTCCATGGCGGCGGCGCTCGATTAGATATAAAGATATCTTTATGCGATGCCGCGCCCACTGGCAAGGGCTACGTTGGGATAAATCCCAAGATCAGTGGGATCAAGCCTGTTGGGATCGCAAACCCACCCTAACGAGGGCGTGTACTCATGAATTGAGATTGAGGGCCAAGAGATTGAGTCCAAGAGATTGAGGCCCAAGAGTCGGGTTAATGTCCGCTGACCTCAAAGATAGAACCCGCTCGGCAAAGCCATTATTGGCCTTGTCTTGATTAGTCTTGGCTCCATACCTTCCGCCACAGGTCGAGCCTCGACTTGAGCGGGTCCGGTCCGACGACGACACCGTTGTTGGTAAAATCGATCACTTTATCGACGGCCGGGTCATGACGGGGCCATTGCGGCCGGTGACCGCCGTTCGGATCGCCGGTCTTGGCAAATGAAACCCAGTAGGCGCTCGCCAATTCGCCCATCTTCTTGTCGTCGCCGGTCACTTTATCGCCGACAAGTTCCGCCGGGATATTGAAGACGTAGGGAATTTCAGAACTGTGTAGCGCCCCCTTCATTGTGCCGCGCGCCGATTCAGCCACATAAGAAAAACGGTAGAAATAGACAGGATGGCCGGCGCGAACGACCTCGTCGGCGAGATGACGCGCCGGTTCGGTTTCCGACTCGTCGGAGAAGACCTGCTGCTTCAATTCGTCGAGCGTCTGATCGCCTTGCGGGTCGTAGAGCTTACGCGCCTGCACCGCATTGGCGCCGAAGATTGCAAACAGTTCGTCCTTGTCAGCCGCCGGACCAAGAGCAAGGTCGCGGTCGTTGGTACCGATCATGACCGGCACCTTCGCCTCGCGGCCGGCTGCGAGCGCCACTTCCGGTGCCTCGACGACAAGCATGCCGTCGCGTATCGATCCGGCGACGCCGATGATATGCTTGCCCGTCGCAATCGCAGCAAGTGCTGCCTCGTGGTCTGTGCCCTCAACCAGCTTCTCCGCCGGCAGCGCGCGCAGTGCTGCCAAGGCTGCCGGGCCTTCTGCCGTGATCCCCAGTGAGCGCGCATAATCGCCCGCCATTTTTTCCGCATCGGAAAGTTCGGTGAGCCTGAACACCTTGGCCCGCGAGGTCGGGCTTCCAGGCGATTGCATGATCGCGCGCTGGAACAGGCCGCGTGACAGTGGCGACGTGAGGTGGACCATGACGGAGCCGCCGCCGGACGACTGGCCGAAAATCGTCACCGCCTTCGGGTTGCCGCCGAAGGCTGAGATGTTGCGCTGAACCCATTGCAAGGCGCTGCGTTGATCCATGTGGCCGTAATCGCCGTGAAGCTCATCCGGTGTCTCGGCGAGCAACGCCGGATGGGCGAAGAAACCGAACCGGCCCATCCGATAATTCATGCTGACGAAGACGACGCCAAGCTTCGCCAGCGCGTCGCCCGAAGGGTAAAGCGAAGTTTGTCCGTGCACATTCGCGCCGCCGTAAATCCAAACCATGACGGGCAGCTGCCTGGCCGAGGTGGCGGGCCGCAAGACGTTGAGCGTGAGGCAAGCTTCCGATTTTGGCACTTCCTCTGTCGTCTGCATGCACTCCGGGCCGAATTTCGTCGCATCGCGCACGCCGTCCCAATGTTTCGCCATCTGCGGCGGCCGCCAGCGCAGCTTGCCGACCGGCGGCTCGGCATAAGGAATACCTTTGAAGCTCACGACGCCGTCCGCCTCCAAACCGCGAACCTGTCCGCTGTCGATCCGGACAACAGGTGACTTGGCAGGGGTCGCAAGTGCCTTTGTAGGGGTCGAATCTGCGGACGCCGCGCCATCGATTGCGCAGGCTGCCAGTACAACGGCAAAAAAGTACCTGAAAATCCTTTGCACGCGTAGGTCCTCTCAATGGGGACATGTGAATGCGATCCGCCCTCAATATTCGCGCGAGGTCATCGGCCTGTCGACGGGGCAAATGTCCGATAATGTTCCGGCCGTGCTGAGCGGATATTCCCGGCGCTCTATGAGTACACGCCCTAGCCGACCGGGCGATCCCCGTGGCAAGCTTAAGATCATGAGCCCACCAGCCAAAAACGACCAATCGGACGACGATCGCGCCGGTCTGCGCGAGGGCGAGGTTGCGGTCGAGCTACCGGCCGAATTCGACGCTTCGCTCTATTTCATCGGCCGCATCCGCACGCCTTGGAAAACCCGCGACGACTGCCCGAAGAACGGCCGCGAAACCGAGGAGGTGTGCACCATCGAGCTCGACCCGCGCTGGGCCAAAGGCCTGCAAGGCTTGGAGACTGTCAGCCACGTGCTGGTGCTCTATTGGATGGACAAGGCCCGGCGCGATCTCGTGCTGCAATCGCCGCGGCATTATGCCGAGCATCGCGGCACATTTGCGCTGCGCTCGCCGGTGCGGCCCAATCCCATTGCAGCAGCCGTGACGCGGCTTAAGCGCATCGAGGGCAACACGCTTTTTGTCGTCGGCCTCGATTGCATGGACGGTACGCCGCTGCTCGATCTCAAACCGTATTTCGCTTCGACCGATTCCGCCCCCGACGCTTCGGTCGGCTGGCACTCAGCGCGCAAGCGCTAATCACGTCATCGCGAGCCAACGGGGCGGCCCGATGCGGCCAGGCCGAAGACGGGCTACGTTGATTTTGATATCCGCGATGGGCCGGTAACCGTAGCAAAGGCAGTCATCCATGGGCACGATTACAACGAAAGACGGCGTCGAGATCTTCTACAAGGACTGGGGCAAAGGTCAGCCCATCGTGTTCAGCCATGGCTGGCCGCTGTCGGCCGATGACTGGGACAATCAGATGCTGTTCTTCCTCGGCCACGGCTATCGCGTCATCGCCCATGACCGCCGCGGCCACGGCCGCTCCAGCCAGGTGCCGGACGGCCACGACCTCGATCACTATGCCGACGATCTTGCCGCGGTGACGACGCATCTCGACCTGAAGAACGCCATTCATGTCGGTCACTCGACCGGCGGCGGCGAAGTGGTGCGCTATCTGGCGCGGCACAGCGACAAGAGCGTCGTCAAGGCGGCGATCATTTCGGCGGTGCCGCCGCTGATGCTGAAGACGCCGGCCAATCCAAACGGCCTTCCCAAGGCAGTCTTTGACGACTTGCAGGCGCAGCTCGCGGCCAGCCGCTCCAAATTTTATCGCGCGCTGCCGGAGGGTCCGTTCTATGGTTACAATCGGCCGGGCGTAAAATCCTCGGAAGCCGTGATCGCCAACTGGTGGCGCCAGGGCATGATGGGCGGCGCCAAGGCGCATTACGACGGCATCGTCGCCTTCTCACAGACCGATTTCACCGAGGATTTGAAAAAGATCACCGTGCCGGTGCTGGTGATGCACAGCGAAGACGATCAGATCGTTCCCTATGTCGCTGCCGGACCGTTGTCGGCAAAGCTGCTGAAGAACGGGACGCTGAAGACCTACAAGGATTTTCCACACGGCATGCCGACGACGCAAGCCGACACGATCAACGCCGACCTGCTGGCCTTCCTGAAGGCGTAACGATGTGGCCGCGAAACGCGGCGACAGGGGATCGACCTAGAACAGCGCCGGCACCTCGCCGAGCGGCACCATGCCGAGCGAGACAAAACCGTCGGAGAAATTCAGCGGCAGCACGATGGCCGGCTTTTTGTCGATCTCGGTCGGCTGGCCCATTTTGTTGAGGCTGTCGATGACGCTTGCGGTGGCGCCGTCGCGCACCACGCCGCCCAGGCCCGGCAACAGGCGATCGAGCGCGTTGAGGCCTTGCTGGGCTTGGCCGGACCCGCCGTTGAGCTTGTCGAGGCCGCGCCCGATCAGGCGATCGATGCCGAGTTTCGGCACAATGTTCTCCAGCCCGGCGATGCCGATGCGGATGAGGCCGTTGAGCTTGCCGTTCGCGTTCACGGTGAGCGTGCCGGCGCCGACGATGACGGCGTCGGCGCGTTCCAGGCGCAGGCGTTTGATCTCGATATTGCCGCCCGACGCCTGCATCTCGCGGAAGCGCTGCGACCACGGTCTTGGGGTGAGATCCTTGAAACCGCGGAACACGACCTCGACTTCGCCTTGCACCGGATCGGCGAGCAGCGGATGCAGCGTCGGCGTCGTCGCGGCGGCGAACGTCAGGAGCGCATCGATCACCGGATTGTTGGCGGCCGAGCCGCCGACGATGCGGCCGTTGAATTCGGCGTGGTCGGCCGTGAATAGCGTGGTGCCGTTGGCGGCGACGATGCGATCGACGCGCGGGTGATCGAGCGTGACGGAAACGCTGTCGGGCTCGGGCGGCAGCCCGCTCACGCTGGCGCGCGCGAGCGACCAGTTGGCGACAAAACTCGGCGGCTGGCCGGGCTCGGCGACCGTCAGCGGGCCGGTGAGGTCGCCGACCAGCGTGGTGGGACGATAGACCTGCGCCGCGACGCTGACGTCCTTGGCGCTGACGGCAAATGGCGGCTGGGTGCTGCTGATCGTGGCGCCGGCCGCGGCGCAATCCGCTTCGATGCGGAACGGGAATCCACTGATGGTTTGGCTGCCGCAGGTATAGACCCGGCCGGCTGAGGCTTCGCGCGCGATCCAACCGGACATGGTGCGGTCGGCAATGCCGGCGGCGAAGTACCACAGCCCACACCAGACCGCCCCAAGCACGATGACGACGCAGATCGGCAGCACGACCGACCATAGCCGGCGGCGCGGCGGGGCGGCGGCGGCGGGATACCGGCGCGGACGCTGGCGCCGTGGTTGCATCATGTTGAGTGGAGATTCGCCTGGCATGGTTCCTATTCGTCCGCCGGGTGCGGCGTTTTCAAGACTATCAAAGCCAACATACTAGGTAGAGGACTCATAAAGGCGCGGGCGTGTCCGGTTTCGGGGTCAAGCGGAGTCCCGACGTGATCGGGCCGCGGCAGTTATTGACCCAAGGGGGACAAACCGACGCGGGTGCTGCAGCTCACCCGCGCGGCAGAAATTGACCCACAGCGGACATCGCCGAGCATTCGCCTAACCCGGAGCGAGGTGATCGACCTTACTCAGGTTTGATGTTGGCCGTCCGGATCACCTTGGCCCATTTCTCGGTCTCGTCGGCGATGAGTCTGCCGAAATCCCCGGGCGAGCCCGCAATCGTAACGCCACCCAAATCGGCGAGCCGCGCCTTTACCGTCGGGTCGGCAAGGCCTGCGTTGATCTCCTTGTTGATTTTGTCGATGACCTCGGCAGGCGTACCCACTCGCGCGCATAGACCATACCACGTACTCACTTCGTAGCCCGGCACGAACTCACCCACGGTCGGCACTTCGGGCAGTGCCGGCGAGCGCGTTGCTGTCGTCACCGCCAGCGCGCGCAGCTTGCCGGCCCTTATAAACTCAATTGACGCAGGCATCGTCGCGAACGAAACCTGTACCTGGCCGCCGAGCAAATCCGTCAGCGAAGGCGCCGAGCCTTTATACGCAACGTGAACCATGTCGACGCCGGTCATCATCTTGAACAGCTCGGCGGATAAATGGACCGACGTACCGACACCGGGAGACGCCACGTTGATCTTGCCTGGATTGGCCTTGGCGTAAGCGATGAACTCCCGGACCGTTCGAGCCGGAACGGACGGATTGACCACCATGACGTTGGGTATGCGCATGATGCCCGCGATCGGTGCGAGGTCGCGGATGAAGTTGAAATTGAGTTTTTCATAAAGTGTCGCGTTGATCGCAGCCGAGGGCGCGACGAACAAAATCGTGTAACCATCGGGCCCCGCATTCACGACGGCCTCGGTGGCGACGTTGGTGCCTGCGCCCGGCCGGTTCTCGATGACGAACGGTTGGCCAAGGCGCTCCGACAACCATTGCCCCATCAGGCGCGCGGTGATGTCGTTGCCTCCGCCAGGGGCGAATCCGACAACCAAGCGTACCGGCCGGTTCGGATAGCTTTGTGCGTGTGCGATTTGCGACACCGTCGGCAGCACGGCGACGCCCGCTGCTAGGTGCAGGAAATGTCTTCGGTGGGGAAGTTTCATTCGATCACCTCATGGGTGCGCGCAATGAACAACGTTATCATGCCTCACACTGCAGGTCTGTGGCCCGCTTCACAGTCCGATCATGTTGCAGGGCATTGTCCGGTTCTGGCCCTTAGCGGGCACGCCAGTCGGTGGCTGTCGCGGCGGCTGTCGGGGTCAAAGCGGACATTGACCAACTTTCGTCCGTCGAGCTCGATTTATGAGAACACACCCTAGATTGGCACCATTGTGCCGCCCGCATCGTCCTGTTAGGCGAGCGCAACCGGCTCAGGAGTTAGCGCGCAAGATGGATGCAAGCAACGAGCATGAAACGGGCGACCTGTGGGTGTTCGGCTACGGCTCGCTGATGTGGCGGCCGGGTTTTGACGTACTGGAGCGGGTGCCGGCGCGGCTCATTGGGCTGCACCGGGCGCTGTGCGTCTTTTCCTACGTCCATCGCGGCACCCCGGAAAAGCCCGGCCTGGTTTTGGGCCTCGACCGCGGCGGCATGTGCCGCGGCATCGCCTTCCGCGTCGCCGCCTCGAAGCGCGAGGGCACCATCGCCTATCTGCGCGGCCGCGAACAGGTCACTAGCGTTTATCTCGAAACGATGCGGCGGATCGAGCTCGAGGACGAGGCGCGCCGCCAGGTGCGGGCGCTCACCTACATCGTCGACCGCGGCCACGTGCAATATGCCGGCCGGCTCTCGGTCGAGCAAAGCGTGCACTATGTGCGGCAAGGCCATGGCCGCTCCGGCAACAATCGCGATTACGTCATCGAGACGGTTCGCGCCCTTGAAGCGCTCGGCTACCGGGAGAGCGATTTGCATCGCATCGCGGACGGCCTCAAGAGAGGCCAGGAATCAGGGATCAGTAATCAGGCATCAAGATGAGTCGATCCCTGATCGCTGATCCCTGATCCCTGATTACTGATCGCTGCCTCCGCGACCAGCCGCGCGGTCGCTTCCTCAAGAACGCTCTCCAATCGCGCAGCAAAGGTCTTGCGGTCTAGTCCGGGCGCGATTGGCTCGAGCGCCTCGACAACAATGGTGCCGGGAACACGGCGCAACGACCGGCGCGGCCAGAACAGGCCGGAATTGAGCGCCAGCGGCACGCAGGCGACGTCGGTCTTGCTGTAGAGATAGGCGATGCCGGGTTTGTAGATCGGCTCGGCGCTGGGCGGGCGCCGGGTGCCTTCCGGAAAAATCACGACCTGGCGCGCGCGTGCGAGTTCCTGCCGGGCGCGCGCGGTCATGCGCGACAGCGCCGCCAATCCGGCTTCGCGATTGACCGGGATGAGGCCCGCCTTCCAGGTGTACCAGCCGAACAGCGGAATCCACATCAATTCGCGCTTGAGGATGTAGGCCGGATCGCGCAGCACGGCATAAAGCGCAAAAGTTTCCCAGGCCGATTGGTGCTTGCAGGCGATGATGCAGGCGCCGCGCGGAATCTTCTCGACCCCGCGCCACTCGACCTTGATGCCGCAGACGATGCGTAAGAGCCAAAGGCTGGTTCGTGCATAGGAGCGGATGAAGGCGAGCAGAACCCGATGCGGCAGCAAAAAAGCCGGCAGCGCCACCACCATGTGAATGGTCAGGTTCGCGTAGAACAGCGCGTTGAAGAGCAGCGAGCGTATGAGAAGGGACGTTGATCGAGCCAAGGCGGACCTGTCGGAGAGTGGAAAAGCGGGCGCCGTTATAAACCGCGCGCCTCGGCAACGCGGTGAATACCGTCGCCTTCAGCCACGGTGTCGAACCGCATGCGCACCTTGGCGAAAAGGTATTTGAGATATTCCGACAGCACCAGCTTCGTCGTTTCGCCGTTCGACCACCACGGCTCGATGCGCAGGCGGTCGGACACCACCGGGAACGGGATGAGGTCGGCGTCGGGAAGCTGATGCGCGAGCTCGGCCAGCGCGCGCGGCATATGGTACGACGAGGTTACGACGATGAGCGACCTAAAGCCGTGCTCGATCGCCCAACGCCGTGCCTGGACCGCGTTGCCCAGCGTATTGAGCGCGGAATAATCGAGATCGACGCAGCACTTCAGCAGGCGGCCGTAGTCGACGGTCTGGCGGGCGATGTCGCCGGTCGTCGTGTCGGGATTGACGCCGGTGATCAGCAGGCGCTTGCCGCGGCCGGCGGCGAGCAGTTCGAGGGCGTCGGTGACGCGCGAAGTGCCGCCGGTCAGCACCACGATGCCGTCGGCGTTGCGATCGAGCGCGACTCCCCCGCTTGGCAACAGCCAGACGAAACCGGCGAAGCCGAGCCCGAGCACAAGGACGCCGAGAACGGCGAGCTTGATGGTTATCGCCGTGATGCGCCGCCGTCGGACGGCGGACTTAAGGCCCGGCATCGCTCTTCCTCGCGCCGAATTTCGCCCCGGCGACCTGCGTCGGTGTTCGAGCGATGCCGATCATAGCCGCATTCAATCGATGGTCTCTAGCGTCCGGTTGACCGTGTAACGGGATACCAGAGCCGTCACCACGGCCATGACCACGATCTGGATGACGATAGCCACATAGCCTTTGACGCCGATGGACAGACTGCCGAACAGCGCCGCCGCTTCGTCGCCGCTCGGCGTGCCGGCGAGCCAGGCGCGCGCCGCTTCCGCGCAACCGAACAGGATGATCGCCGCGCCGCCGCCGAGGGCGCCGCCCTTGAGCCCGAGCAGGAGAAAATGGTGTTGGAATTGGCTGGCAATGAAGCTGTCGGTAGCGCCGACATAATGCAGCACTTCGACGATCGGCCGGTTGGTCGCCATGGCGCCGCGCGTGGCAAAGGTGACCGAAAGCATGGTCACGGCGACGACGAGGCCGAGCACCGCCAGTCCACAAATCACCGCCGTGCCCGCCATGGTGCGCATCCGCTCCATCCAGCCGCGATGATCGTCGAGGCTTGCGGTCGGCACCTGGTTGGCCAGCGCCTGGCGCAGCGCGGCAAAATTCGGCGTCACGCCGGGCGCGAGCTTGATGACGATCAGGCGCGGGATCGGCAGATCGTCGAGGTGCAGGCCGGCGCCGAGCCACGGCTCGACCAGCTTTTCGGATTCTTCCTTCGAGTAGGCGCGGACATCGGCGATGCCGGGGGCGCCGCGCGCCGTGGCAACGGCTTTACTTACGTCGGCCTCGATGTCGCGCCCGGCGGCGGGACGGACCTGGACGGTGACTTCGCGCCCGACGTCGGCCTGCCAATCGTTCGCCGTGCTCACCACCAGCATGGCGGCGCCGGTGGTCAGCGCGGCCAGGAAGGTCATGATGGCGACGACGGCGGTGAGCGAGCGGCCGGCGATCGAGCTACTGGGCACGATCGAGGCTGAGCCGCGCGGCGCGCGATCGAGCGCCGCCGTGGGATCGATGTCGTCCCATGGCTCGATCATGGTTTCGATCGGGTTAGTCGTAGACATGCAGCCGTCCTTCATGCAGCACCAGGCGGCGCGCATCGAACTCGTCCATCAAGGCGATATCGTGGGTGGCGATGACCACCGACGTGCCCGACTTGTTGAGCTCGATGAACAGCCGCAGCAGGCGCTGGCCGAGATTGGGATCGACGTTGCCGGTGGGCTCGTCGGCGAGCAGAAGCTGCGGCCGCGCGATTACCGCGCGCGCAATCGCCGCGCGCTGCTTTTCGCCGCCGGAGAGGATCGGCGGCAGCGCCCCCATGCGATCGCCGAGACCGACCCATTGCAACAGCTCGACCACCTCCGCCCGGTATTCGGCCTCATCCTTGCCGATGACGCGCAACGGCAGCGCCACGTTCTCGTAGGTGGTCATGTGGTCGAGCAGCCGAAAATCCTGGAACACCAGGCCGATGCGGCGGCGCAACGTGGCGCGGCCGTCCTTGGACAGCGTCGCCGCATCCTCGTCGAACATGGTGACCAGGCCGCGGGTTGGCTTCAGCGACAGGAACAGCATGCGCAACAGCGAGGTCTTGCCGGCGCCCGAGGGGCCGGTGAGGAACTGGAACGACTTTGGGTCGATGCGGAAGGTCAGGTCGCGCAAAACCTCGGGGCCTCGCCCGTAGCGCAAGCCGACATTTTCGAAGCGGATCACGCCGTCCTCCGCAATGCCGGGGCGGGTCGCCACCTGATTCGCCCGTCCCGCCTATTTAGCACCTTGTCGGGCGGCCCGGCCCGGCCGGCTTGGTTTCCAATCCGTTAACGGATCGGGTGCTAGCTTCGCCGCAAAAGGTGCCGACCGCCCTGATTCGCCAATGCTGATCGTCTGCCCAACCTGCGCTACATCCTACGATGTCGGGCTGGCAAGCCCGAGCGGGCGCCAGGTGCGATGCGTGCGCTGCCGCACGGTGTGGCACGCCACGCCGAGCCATGCCGAGAAGCTTTTGGCGGCGGCCGAGGCGATCGGGCCTGAGCCGCAAATGGCGCAAGCCCCAGCCGGCGCTTTTGCCGAGGAACCGGCGTTGCAGTCGGCCGATGAACTGCCGGCCGACGACGTCGATTGGGCGGCGCCAGCCGAATTGCCCGCCGCCACCGACGACCTAGGCGCTGCGGTCGAGGTCGAAGCGCCGTCCATCGCGCCGGTCGATCTCGATGATGGGCAGCCGCCGATCGACGTCGAGCCTACCGCGGAACAGGACGCCGAGCCGCTCGAGGACATCGAAACCTACGCGGCGCGGCATAACAAGCGCGGCTTTCGGCGGCCGTCGTTGCATTGGCCGCTGTCGAATCTGCAGAGCGGCATTCTCGCCTTGATCATTGCCAACGCCATCCTGGTCGGCTGGCGCAACGACGTCGTTCGCATTTTGCCGCAGACCGCGTCGTTCTATTCGATGCTGGGCCTGCCGGTGAACTTGCGCGGGCTGGCGTTCGACAGCATCGCCACGACCACCGAGCAGCACGAGGGCGTGCCGATCCTGGTGGTCGAAGGCAGCGTCGTCAACAACACCCGCAAGATCGTCGACGTGCCGCGGCTGAAATTCGTGGTCCGCAACGCAGCCAACGAGGAAGTCTACTCCTGGACCGCCGTGGCGCCGCGCGCGACCTTGCCGCCCGGCGAAGCCGTGACGTTCCGCAGCCGTCTCGCCTCGCCGCCAACCGACGCGCGCGACGTGCTGGTGCGTTTCGTCACCCGCCACGACATCATTGCCGGCACACGGTGACCGCCAAAACCTGAAGAAGAAAAATGTCGCGCATCCTGATCGCCGAAGACGAGGAAGCCTTATGCGCGATGTGCGCGCGGGCGCTGACGATGGACGGCCACGAGGTCAAGACCGCGGCCGACGGCAGCGAGGCGCTCGATACGCTGACGCGCGAGGAGGGGGCTTTCGATCTTCTGCTCACCGACGTGCGCATGCCGATCATGGACGGTATCGCGCTGGCACTCAACGTAGCGCGGGATTTTCCCAACATGACGATCCTGCTGATGACCGGCTATGCCGATCAGCGCGAGCGAGCGCAGGGCCTCGATGCCCTGATCCACGACGTGATCACAAAACCGTTCACGCTGGCCGCGCTGCGCGCCGCGGTGAATGAAGCGCTTACGGTCAAGACGCGCGGCTGAATTCTCTGATTCCTGATTAGTCGTCATCCAACGCCGCGTAGGGCCGCGGCAGCGGCTCGGCTTTCGGCTTGGCGTCCGGCTCGCGAAAATCCGGCGCCGGCGAGTCCAGATTGAACTGGATCATGCCGCGGCGGATGGCGCGGCGTTCGGCGAACACATTGTATAACGTGTCGGCGTCGCCGTTGCGCACGGCGCGCGTCAGGGTCGAGAGATCCTCGTTGAAGCGGCCGAGCACTTCCAGCACCGCCTCCTTGTTGTTCATGAAAATGTCGCGCCACATGGTCGGGTCGGACGCGGCAATGCGGGTGAAATCGCGAAAGCCGCCGGCGGAATATTTGAGGATTTCCGACTCGGTGACATGGCGCAGGTCGAACGCCGTGCCGACGATGTTGTAGGCGATCAGGTGCGGGACGTGGCTGGTGACCGCGAGCACCAGGTCGTGATGCTCCGGCGACATGATCTCGACGCTGGCGCCGAACGCCTTCCAGAATTGCACCAGCCGCTCGACGGCGGCTTGGTCGGCATCCTTTGGCGGCGTGAGGATGCACCAGCGGTTGATGAACAGCTCGGCGAAGCCCGAATCCGGTCCGGAGTCTTCCGTGCCGGCGACGGGATGGCCGGGAATGAAATGCACGCCGGCCGGAATGTGGGGCGCCATGTCGCGCACCACCGCGGCCTTGACCGAGCCGACGTCGGAAACGGTCGCGCCCGGCTTGAGGTGCGGGCCGATGTCTTTCGCCACCGCGCCACAGGCGCCGATCGGAACGCTGACCATCACCAGGTCGGCGTCGGCGACCGCCGCGGCACTGGTGTCCACCACTTCGTCGGCCAGACCCAGTTCGCGGATGCGCTGCCGCGTCGGCTCGGAGCGAGACGTCGCCACAATGGTGCGCACGAGGCCGAGCGCGCGCGCGGCGCGCGCGATCGAGCCGCCGATCAGGCCGACGCCGATCAGCGCCAGGCGGTCATAGAGGACTGGCGAAGTCATCACTGCCGTCCTAAAAAGTCCTTCAGCGCCGCGACCACCAGCCGGTTGGCCTCCTCGGTGCCGACGCTCAGGCGCAGCGCGTTCGGCAATTTGTAGGCGGCGACGTAGCGCAGGATCAGCCCGCGCGCGGTGAGGAATGCGTCGGCGTCCTTGGCGGTGCGGCCTTTAGTGTCCGGAAAGTGGATCAGCACGAAGTTGGCGACGCTCGGTGTCACGTTAAGGCCGAGCTTGCCGATCTCTTCCGTCAGCCAGGCGAGCCAGCGCGTATTGTGCTCTCGCGAGCGCTCCTGGTGCTCGGTGTCCTTGATCGCGGCGATGCCGGCGTCGCTAGCCGCGATGCTAACGTTGAACGGGCCGCGGATGCGATTGACGGCGTCCACGACATGAGACGGACCGAACATCCAACCGAGCCGCAATGACGCGAGCCCGTGGATTTTCGAGAACGTGCGGCACATGACGACGTTCTCTGACGTCGCCACCAGCTCGATACCGGCTTCGTAATCGTTGCGCTGGACATATTCCGCATAAGCGGCGTCGAGCACCAACAGCACGTGTGGCGGCAGGCCGCGATGCAGCCGCTTCACCTCGTCGAATGACAAGCAGGTGCCGGTCGGATTGTTCGGATTGGCGAGGAAGACGAGCTTGGTCTTCTTCGTCACCGCGGCGAGGATGGCATCGACATCGGCCGTGTAATCGGTCTCCGCCACCGCAACCGGCCGCGCGCCGGTGCCGAGCGTCGCGATCGGATAGATCAGGAAGCCGTGCACGGTGTGGATCGCCTCATCGCCGTCGGCGAGGTAGGCCTGCGCCAACAGATGCAACAGATCGTCGGAGCCGGCGCCGCAGACGATGCGCTCGGGATCGAGCCCGAACGCATGCCCGATCGCCTCGCGCAGATCGCTCGCCGAACCGTCCGGATAATCCTCGAGATGATCGGCCGCGGCCTTGTAGGCCGCGATGGCGCGCGGGCTCGGCCCGAGCGGCGTCTCGTTCGACGACAGCTTGAATATCTTGGCCACGCCCGGTGCGCTGCTCTTGCCGGGCACATAGGCCGCAATATCGAGCACGCCGGGCCGGGGTTTTGGACGCGTGGCGGTCATTATCTAATAGCTCCGAGTCTTCTCTCTTCTTTTCCTCCCCCTGAAAGGGGGAGGGCAGGGTGGGGGTCCGCGGCCGAGAAGCTTGCGCAAGCGTCGCCGCCGCGGACCCCCACCTTGCTCGCTGCGCTCGCCATCCTCCCCCTTTCAGGGGGAGGTCAGCGAAATTTACGGCATCGTATAGCGGGTCGCGTGACTGCCGACGAGGGCCGTGGAACGGATCGAGGCGCCGATCCCGACCAGGGCGTCAGACACGGCCTTGATGCCACCGCGCTCGACCGAGACCAGGAGGGCTGCGCCATCGAAGGCGCGGTCGGGTACGGCGATGACGTCGGCCAGTTCGGCAATGGTGCCGACCGAGGACGCCTTCCAACCCGACACCCGCACGCTCCAGACCTCGGTCTCGGTCACCATGGCGTCGGCGGCAACGCGCGAGACTACGAACACCGGCATGGCCGCCGGATGATTGGGCCGCTCGACGAACGGCAACCGGGCGATGATTTTCGGCGCGGCGTCGAATTCGAGCGCCGCCCACCAGGGGCCGGCGCCGGCGGTGGCAAACGCCGGCACCAGTCCGAGATCGCCCTTGGATTCCGAGACCGCGGCGACCACGCTCGACGCGCCGGCGTGCGGCACGAACGGCACCGTAAAGCCGAAATGGAATCGCGCGGAATCGCGCATCATGGCGTCGCCGGCGGACAGATCGGCGTGCACCGCGAACGGCGCCTGGACGTAGGTGAAGGTCGAGATGATGACGCGCCAGATGCTCTCCGCGGTATCGAGCGGCAGGTTGCCGCGATGGCGTTTCACCAGGCGGCGCATCATGTCGGCTTCGCGGGCGGGGCGGAACGCCGAGCCGGCTTCTTGCGTGTTCTTCACCGCGATCAAGGTATCGATGATCTCGCCGCGCTCGAGCAAGAGCTCGTGCATCGCCTCGTCGATGCGATCGATCTCGCGCCGCAGATCGGTGAGCGCTAGCGTCTTTTGGCGTGGCGGTTTCGGCATGGTTTGACCCGGCAATCGGCCCGATTGATAGGTGCCGTTAAGCCCGAAAGCAAAGAAAACATTGACTCCGAGCGGAAGCGGCCTATTTACGCCCCTTTGATCGCCCGTGGCGCCGGGCGAAAGATGCAGGCAGGCGTCGCTCCCGGGAAATGCTCATGGCCGAGGCCAGCGCCACGCTCGATCTTGCCGACCGCAGGCGCGAAGCGGACGCACCGCATTCGCCGGTGGTGTGCTTCGCCGCGAACAATCCGCTGCGGCTGGATGCGGGCGTCGATTTCGCCCCGTGGCAGATCGCCTACCAGACCTACGGCACGCTCAATGCCGCGCGCACCAACGCGGTGCTGGTCTGTCACGCGCTCACCGGCGACCAGCACGTCATCAACACCCATCCGGTGACCGGCAAGCCGGGCTGGTGGGAAACCATGGTCGGCCCCGGCCTGCCGATCGACACCGAGCGCTTTTTCGTCATCTGCCCCAACGTCGTCGGCGGCTGCATGGGCTCGTCCGGCCCGGCCTCGATCAATCCGGCGACCGGCATGCCGTGGGGCCTCGATTTTCCCGTCATCACCGTGCGCGACATGGTGCGCGCGCAGGCGATGCTGCTCGATCATCTCGGCATCGATTCATTGTTCGCGGTCGCCGGCGGCTCGATGGGCGGCATGCAGGTGCTGCAATGGGCCGCGAGTTATCCGCACCGCGTGTTCGCGGCGCTGCCGATCGCGGCGTCGACGCGGCATTCGGCGCAAAACATCGCCTTCCACGAGGTCGGCCGCCAGGCGGTGATGGCCGATCCGGACTGGCGCGGCGGCCGCTATTTCGCCGAAGGCTTAAATCCGCGGCGCGGGCTCGCGGTGGCGCGCATGGGCGCGCACATCACGTATCTCTCGGACGCCGCGCTGCACCGCAAATTCGGCCGCCGCTTCCAGGATCGCGACAACCCGACGTTCTCGTTCGATGCCGACTTTCAGGTCGAGTCGTATCTGCGCCACCAGGGCATCACTTTCGTCGAGCGCTTCGACGCCAATTCCTATCTCTATCTCACCCGCGCGATGGACTATTTCGATCTCGCCGCCGACTACGACGGCGTCGCGGCCAACGGCTTCCGCGGCACGCCGACGCGGTTCTGCGTGATTTCGTTCACCAGCGACTGGTTGTTTCCGACTTCGGAATCGCGCGCCATCGTGCACGCGCTCAATGCCGCGGGCGCGCGGGTGTCGTTCGCCGAGATCACGACCGACAAGGGCCACGACGCCTTCCTGCTCGACGAGCCGGAATTGTTCACTATCGTGCGCGGCTTCCTCGAAGGCGCCGCGAAAGCGCGCGGCTTGAGTGCGAGGTAAAAAGATGCTGTCGCGGCTCAATCACGATCTGACCATGGCGGAAGCCGCGCGCGGGCCGGGCGGCTCGCGCGTCGACTTGCTGGCGGTCGCCGGCATGGTGGAGCGCGGCGCGCGCGTGCTCGACGTCGGTTGTGGCGACGGCGAGTTGTTGCGCTTGCTGGAAACCCGCGGCGTCGACGGCCGCGGCATCGAATTGTCGCGCGAGGGCGTCAACGAATGCGTCGCCAAGGGCCTCGCCGTGGTGCAGGGCGACGCCGACACCGACCTTGCCAATTATCCCGATGACGCTTTCGATTTCGTCATCCTGTCGCAGACGCTGCAAGCCACCCGCCAGCCGCGCGTCGTGCTCGAGCACATGCTGCGCATCGGCCGCCACGGCATCGTGTCGTTTCCGAATTTCGGTCACTGGAAGATACGGCTGCAGGTCGCGCTCGGCGGCCACATGCCGCAGACCGACAATCTGCCCTATGCGTGGTGGGAAACGCCGAATATCCACTTTTGCAGCATCAAGGATTTCCGCGCGCTCTGCCACGTCGCCGGCGCCAAGATGGAGCAGGCGGTGGCGCTCAACGCCTGGGGCCGGCGGATGCGGCTGAAAATGCCGTGGTGGTTCTGGAATCTGTTCGGCGAGCAGGCGGTGTTCTTGCTCAGCCGGCGGGGCTAGGGCGCTTCTGCTACTATAATGTGATCGTCGCCACGTCCCGCCACCCGAGCGTGGTCGGTACGGGCCCGTAGCTCAATGGTCAGAGCTAGCGGCTCATAACCGCTTGGTTGGAGGTTCGAGTCCTCCCGGGCCCACCATGAATTCGCTAGGTTTTCTGGTTTCGCTGAGTGCGCTTTTCCGGCTCAACCAATGAAACAACCAATGAAACGTTCTGCGATTGTTTCGATGTGATCGCTTGCGCGGCGCCGCGCATGTAGTCCGGGTGGTGATGGCCGTACGTGCGCTCGATCATCGCGGCCGACATGCCGAGGTAGCCAGCCGCCTGCCAGATCGGCACGCCGCGCTGCATAAGCCACGTTGCAGCGGTGTGCCGGAGCGTATGAGGGGTAACGCGGCCCCATAGCCCGGCAAGTGCCACGGCGTGCCTGAAGCCCGTCTTGACCGATTTGACCGGCGCTCCCTGCCACTCCACGAAATGCGATGTGACGATGCCAAGCCGGACCCAACGCCGCATATGGGCCAACAGCCGCGGCGGTATCGGCGCTGGCGTCTGCCGCTTGTTCGTCGGGCGGCGGCCTATTGCCAGCCGGTAGTAGATGCCCTGGTCGAGGTCGACGAACGAATGGCCAACGTCGCGATACGGCGATGCTGATGCGATCGCGCTGGCGCGCGTGCCGGTGTACAGGCCGATCAGGATGAACCGGGCCAGATGCCGCAGTGGTCGCTTGTCTGTGGCGATCTGCTGACCTTTCTGACGACCACGGTGCACGGTTTGCTGCTCGCGGTACCGCCAGCATGCCCAGATCAGCGCTGCGGCCTCGTCGCGGCTCAACCACCGGTCCCGCGGCTGTCCTCTCGGCGGCAGCAGAACCCGAACGACGCCGTGGTGCAGACCTTCCTTGGCGTGATGGTTGATGGCGGCCCGCAAGGTCTCAAGGTCGGTGCGGGTACCGCCGGTCTTGCCGCGTGAATTGGCGTAGGCGCGGCACTCCGCTGCCGTCACTTCCGACAACATCTTGCCGCCCCAGAAGTCGTTCAGCCGGCCAATGCACCGTGCGAGCTTGGGCTGGTCGGTAATGCGCGGCCCGCAGTCGTCGAGATAGAGCGACAGAACGTCGGCGATGTCGATCTGGTCGATGTCCTTAGCCAGGCGCGACGGTCGGTACTTGGCGGCGATGTAGGCGGCTAGCTTTTTCTCAGCTTCGCGAGCTTGGCTTTTAAGGCACCCTGTGGCGACGTGCCGGCCTCCGTCGATAATGATCCAGACGGCATTTGCAATGAGCCGACCGCTTTTCCGGCGGGCTGGACGGAGCCACAACCGAGCACCTTTGCCTGTACGCGGCATAACTCCCTCATTCGATTAATGTTTGCGAGCGTAGTATAGTCTTTGCCGGCGATGCGTTCGATCAAAAGTCGACCTCGCGCGGACTCATTTCGCAGGCCAGAAGCCGTCATCGAGCCGTCCGGGAATGCGACTACCGCCGCCACACCGAGCCTGAGGGGCGTGTCTGGCGCAATTTCATGACGAGGTGGCCGCTGTGTGGGCGACATTTGTCTCTAACCGAGGGGTCACTTGAGTTGCTACGGACGGACTCTGTCTGACGCGCCATCTCCGGAATGACAGAGTGCTAGACATTGGTTTCGAAGCCCATTGGGGAGCAACGGAGCCGCACCTTGCCTGCGGGCGTCCCGCGAGCGAAGAAAAAAAGCGTTCGGGAAATGTGGTTCTAAACCGACATTTTTCAAACTCGCTACGACGCGTGCTTAAGACACCGAGTGCGCCTTGTGGGCAAGCGGCAAAATATCGAAGTCGATCTGATTTTAAGTGACTGGAAAAAAGGAAATTTGCGCGGAGGATGCGTCTGTGTAAAAAGCTCCACGTTTCATGCGAACCACTGCCTTACCAATCGAGGGTTCTTCGATAGAACACATCAAGCAGCCCCGGCGGCCCTCCTCGATTCAATCGTCTGAAAGACTATTCAATGTTTCAATTCGGCGAAGAAACGACTCTGGCGGTTTACGTCGAACAAAGTCATACCATTTTTCTCTTAACGCGAGCGCGTTCTTTATAGCGGTAAATACTTCAGCATCTTTGATTTTTGGATTGATCATCCGCAGTGTGATCAAAATAAATTTTGTCGAGGGTTGCTTCGTATTAAACCCTTTAACAGGTACCGAGGTGTCCAATTTTTTTGGCGTGGGAATCCGCTTGATGACCCAGACGGATGAGTCATCTCGCATTAGCTCGGATGTTACGGATTCCCAGATTTCGATTAACTTAAGTGCCGGCTGTACGTAGGGCGAGCGTGGTCTGCCTCTTCGTCGCGCTTCATCAGATATGCCTGTCCCCAATCGAATGGCCGCATACAGAGTCAGCATGAGTACGCGGAAGTCGCCGAGCAGCTCAAAGAATCCTTTCAAGTCTTCTTTCTCAAAAAACGGCCGCGGGAAAACTTCCTTGGCAATGAACAAGACGGCTTGCAATTGCTCGATGTCCAGCTCGGTAAGTCCCTTCACCACATTTTCTAAATCGGCGGCTGCAGCGTTGCTGGATCGAATTGATTGCGAGATACAATTGACGTGGTTTCCATCTAACCTACGTCGACCTAAATAAACGATGTCGCTCACCTTTAATAGCAAATCGTCAATAAAGTGCGGCCGGTCGTGTAATGGAGGTAGATTGCAGATCTGTTGTACTTCTTCTGGAAAATCCGCCCGCAATATGTCCAGTTGTGCTTGTTCGATCAAAGGGCTTTGTTCCAAACCTTGGCGTCGCTTCCGTGTGCGCGAAGTGACTTGACGAGGCATTTGTTATCCTCCCGCCAACTTATAGGTCAAAGATAGGACTCGGCCCCACACTACGTCGGGCGAGTCAATTGGCAATCTAAAGCATCATTCTGCTTGCTGCTGTAAAACTTTTGCTCGCGGGCTCGTTAAATCGTGCGTTTTAGGGCCATTTTTCGAAACATCGTTTTGTGGCCTTTCGCCATCACTCATGGCTGGGATGATCGGTAAGCGGAATACCGAGCGGAACCAGCGGGCCGACACTTCATAGCACCATGGACGTGACGTCGATCTGGAGAAGTCTTCCCGCGTCGCAGGTCAACTAACCAAGGGAAAGGAAATGTGGAAGAATCAAAAATACCCCAGCGCCAAGACCGACGGCGAGACGAAGCGCGAGGAGCGACGCAAGAAGAAGGTTCCAACCGTTAGATCGAATTGGGGATCCGAGAAATCCGGGCAACCGAAGGCGGCGCCGCTGAAAAATAACGAGAACGATAATCCGCAAAATGACGACGCCGACGATGACGGAGATTTTGGCCCTCTTCCGACATTCGAGGAGGTAAGGGAGCAGCGAGTACAACGAATTAAAGAGTTAAAGGATGGCAGCAAGGCGGAACGTCGCCTTGCCGCTCTTTTATTAAAGTGTCACAAGGGAAACCATTGCAACCTCCTCGAGTGTGCGGTTTGCGAGCGGCGCAAGCTGTTGGCCTACCGCGGCGTCCCTGCTTCCATCGTCACGAGCGTCGGTGCTTTGTTTGAGCGCACAACTCTCAAAATAAATGCAATACAAGTTGTTGCGAAACGTCGCCGGGCGTTAAACGAGGCAAAGGTGCAGGCGATTGCAGCGTCTATGAAGCAAATCGGACTGCAGACGCCAATCACAGTTCAATCCTTCAAGCGCAAAGTGATCCTCGTTGCCGGGTGGCACCGGCTGGAGGCCGCCAAAAGATTATCTTGGGATAGCATTCCGTGCGTCCTGCTCAACGGTGACCTTGAGACCCGATTCTGGCAACTCGCGGAGAATTACTACCGCGCGGAGTTGACGGCGCTCGAATGTGCCGAGACCACCGAAGAACTGCGCACCCTAATCAAACAGATGCCGCTTGAGGGGGAGCAACTTGCACCCCGTGGTGGTCGCCAGCCTAATGACATGGGTATCAAGAAGACCGCCAGGGCTCTCGGGATCACCCGCGAGGAAGTTCGTCGGTCAATGGCAATCGCCGGAATGTCGGCAAGAGCGAAAGCGCGGGTATGTGCTATCGGGTTGGATGATGTTCAGCAGGTGTTGCTTGAGATCGCAAGGCAGGCACCCCAAGAGCAAATCAGTAAAATTGAGGAGATTGTAGCACGCAAGCGCGCCGAGAATGCTCGCCGCAAAGACACGCCTACCGGCAGTGAGAAGGCAGTCGAGCTCAGCGAGCTACACGCTGAAATTCGGGACGATACGGCGGAATTAGCGGCCAAACGTAAGCGCGTGAAGCTAATCGAAGATAAGCTTGCGGTCCAAGGTGACTTAGCGAGCCCTATCGCCGATGAGCAAGTGGCAGTCGTCTCGGCACCGATCGCGCCCACTGACGAGGCGAAAGTCTCGGCTCTGCTCAAAAGATTTGACAAATATCCGAAACTCAAGGCCGAGGTTGCTATTGCGTCTCCGATAGTTTTGGAACGGGTCATCGCGACAATCCGTTCACAGACCAATGAACAAGGGCGAGCGTTAGCCCGTTGAGGAAAACACGAGCTATGAGCCACCGGTCAGGCCAGTACACAATGAACGAACAACCCAGAGGCACCGTCTTCTTGGAGTGGAAGCGAAACCGCGGCGACGTTGCGCGCCTGTTTCTGCAGAAATACAACGGACAAGATGTGTTGCACTTGCGGGTCTTTTATCTCGACGCGAAAGGAGAGCTAAAGCCATCGCCTCGTGGCGTCACTATTCCCTTCGATCAGATCGGGCCACTACGCGAAGCTCTGAAGAAAGTGACCGAGAGATTCAAACCGGAGTCCGAGTCCGCGCGATTCACAAATAAAAATGTGCCAAAACGCACCAAGAAATTCAAACTATGGAGGAAACACGCTACTTCTAACGAATAGTTGGCAAACTACCAAGGTCGTTTAGTGGGTTTTCTCGCGGAGTGAACTATCTCTCCTCACTACCCCAACTAATGCGAATTCAAGACGCAGAACTCATTGGGGTCCCTGACCACCACGCAACCGGATATTGTGTCGCTTTCGCTGCAATACGCATTTGACCGAACAGAGAGGCTTGGCCATCAAGCTGGCCCGCTCCCAAACCTCCTGTCGGCCTCAGTGAATATCGTCGGCCTAAGCTCCGAGCCGCCCCAGTTCAGTACGAGTACATCGTCCGCTGTACAAGTCCTTCGTTTCAGGCTTTTGAACGTGTAGTCCACGACTTTTGCCACATCGCGGGTTATCCGTCTGACGTCGATATAACGCACCTTTCCGCTTCGATATGTGCGTTTCTCCTCTCGAAAGTGGCTTTCCAGATAGGTTGAAATTTTTCCGAATCTATTTGCAATGACTATTCCCCCCATGTGCAGGCCGTCGTTGATCGAGACATCCGCTATTGTGCTTCCTTCCCCTCCTTGAGATTTCGGCACCGGATAATCCGGAACAAAGATCCCTATCGGTAGATAACCCTTCCACTTCGGTGCCCGGGTGTTGGTTACGGTTCTTGTCCCTAGTCGATTGTAGATTCGTTCAATCTCTTGGTTCATCTGGATCAATTTGGCCTGGCGCGATCCAGCGAGTTCGTGAAATAACACTGTTACCATGTACACATCCCAACCTTTACCTATGAAGTCCCTTATCCACTTAATCCAGCTCTCAATCATTGCCTCTAAGTCATTATTGCTGATGTATTTGGCCTCACCGAAGTAGTTGTATTTTGTCATCTGAATTTCCGTATTTGTCATAGTTTCCACATATGCGAACCCGGTTTCGGGTTCGCAGCGGTCCCTTTATTGAGCAGGCACCTCCTTATTGGCTCATCCAATAATTTCGGTAATCCCGCATTTTCAAATTAGTATTTTACAAGGGCGGATTTCGCGATTTTGACGGATAGAAAAAAGAGCCGATATCGGCCTGGACCAGACGGTGAATTGCATTCCCGAGATTGCGGCCCGAAGTGCGCGCGACTGGGCGCGCCTCGGGCGAATTGCCTTTTCTGGAGCACAGAACATTTTGGCCGACGCCCTGTCGCGTTCGAGTCTTCTGAGGGAGGTCAATCACAAGGGGCAAGCCTTTTGGCGGGCGCCCTCACGCCTACGGGACCGACAAACGGAGTCTCCGCCTGTGTGGACAAACCTAATTTTCGGCGAGCTGCAGGCCGTTTTGGCTTTGTCTAACTGTCCCCTAAGAGGATTAAATGGCCGCAAACAAAAAAATCCGAATGGACGAGATTACGCGCGAATGCCTCGAGAGGACGTATTGCGAGGCCCGCCTCGGGCGAAAGGGGAGCAGGTGGCCTCGCGGCGAGCTTCTTGCCGAGATCCTGATTAACCTCGAAGAAAGCGGAGATGCGATGCGTTACCTGGACGCTAAGGGGCGCATTGCATGGAAGGCGCCGCCGAAATTGCGCGAGCTTATTGCGGATCTTCAAAAGGATGTAGAACTCGAGTATGAGGCAGAGGATACCTGATGTGCTCAATTTGCACATTGCCCTTCTCAGAGAAGGCTCTTGAGAGGACTCTGATTCGACTGGAGTCCGAATGGGAGGAGTATCGATCCACCAGGGACAGGAATGCTAAGGAATATGTGATTGTCCCGGAACTCCGGTCCAAGTCGATCCAACCCAATTGCTAAGCAAAACCTTGGAGCAGTAGACAGACGATAAAGACGAAGCCGTAGTACGGCGGCTGTTTTAACCTGCTGGCCCGTACAAAGGGATAAATCGGTGAAAAAAGAAATGCCGAAGCACCCAAATACCACGCTCGATATCCAGCGCGGTATAATAAGTTTATATCTATTACGCAAAGCACGAAATAGATCGCTCCTGGCACAAACCAAGGAATACCGGCGACGTTTCCGGATAGGAGTGAATTCAAAGAGGAGACGTCACCTCCTAGCATTTGCAAGACTTGTTGTTGCTTCATCGTTTGATCAATTGCTGCAAAAATCAGCGGGCTGAAAGCTAAAAGCCACACAACGATATTGTTGACCGCGTAAGACGGCAGAGGCGGCGTGACATCATCGATTTTGTTGACTAGTTCAGTTTCGTGGATTGGTACCCAATCCTTCATACCTTTGCGCCACACCTCCACGTTCTTGTCGATCTGCCTTCTGGCAAGTAGCTCCTCAATATCAGAGGCAGCGACAGGACCGGTTCTCTTTCCTCCATCGGCATAGTACCAAATCTTCTCGATGGGGGACTCAGATGCTCGGCCATTTCTGGGTATGAAATCTGATTGCGAGGAGCCTTCGGTCTGTTGATTCGGTTTTCGCAAGTTATCAGCTTTATCGCTATTGCTTGGTATGTTCGGCGGCATAGGTTGCTGGCATCGATATTTTCTACGGCGACGAACAAGCAACACCGTGGGCAAGATACCTCCAGTTATTATGGCGAAAATGAGAGTAGGGCCTTGATAGATTAACTGTGGTTCTACTCCGATCATAAACTCAACGAACGAGAGGGCAAATGCAGCAACAAGAAGAAGTACGGCTGCCCCAGATATTGAAGCGCCGAGACATAGGAGGACAAAGGCGAACGTGGGAATTCTACCCAAGAACGGAGCATCGTTTTGCACAGCGATTCTTCCCTAATGAAGTTGAGATTTGAACATCTGCGAGGCTTATGTATCTTCCAAAAGGACATTCCGGTGACGTTACATACTATAGTTGATAAACTTAGAGTATGTAATAGGGCCGACTCTGACGCATGGATATGCGCAGACTCGTCGGCCGGAACGTCAAGCGGCTAAGAGAGGGGAAGCGGCTTACGCAGGAGCAGTTCGCTGAGGTATCGGGTTTTAGCCAGCAATACATCAGCAGTCTTGAGCGCGGTCGCCGGAATCCAACCATCATCACTATTTACGAACTGTCGGTTGCGCTTGGAGTGAGTTATATGGATCTGGTTCGGCCGCCTAAGCGGAGAGTAAGTGATTGACCTTTGGCGGCCAGTCTGGCGAGTGAGCGCCGCACTTGCGGGTCATGGGGATCGGACAGCTCGCGGTGGCCTGCCGATTGCCCCTCGCCGCTGCGCACGACGCTCGGCTCTTCGAACGCAGAGGTAAGAACGCCTAACTTCGGCCGCTCACTGACGCGGTCGAAGGTCGCCCTCGGAGTAGAAGAGCTGTTCTCGACGGTGCCAAAGCTCGGCCACCGCCCCGGCGCTGAGCATGACTGCTCCGGTGCTATCGTGGTGCGGTTAGTACTCTTCCGCCAGCATGATCGTGATGACACGCTCGGTTACGGTTGGATCGGCCGCATCCGAGGAATGCTGCGTCAGAGTCTTGTCGTAGTAGTCAATTTTGAAGAAGATCGTATTGCCGTCAGCTTCGAATGACCCAAAATCATGCTCTTGATGCGGATCGTTAGCGTGGCAGAAATCGTCAAAGACCTCGACTGTCCTGATGATGCGGGCAACAGCCGCTGCGCCGAGGGCCGCGACGCCGACTGTGATAACGGCCTGACCGTTACTGAAGTTTCGCCGCAGGTCGTCGTTGAGTGAGCGAATGCGGTCGGTATGAGTGGGTTCGCTTGGCGTTGACATAGTGAGCTCCAAAGATGAGACGGCCAATAGCGATTGCAGCGACAGGCAAGTGTCGCCGCATCGATTGGGCTCGATGATGAGGATTGAGGTTCAGAGGGGGACGGCGGCCGAGAACGGAAGGTCGCCCTGGCCGCCGTTAAGGTCGGCTTGCCGGTGTGAACCGGCTCACTCTCACAAGGCCGAACTAATCAACGCGACTGATGCACGATGGCGTGAGAACTTTGGCAACTTCGGATGGTCCCGAAATCGCATCAAGAGCATGTCGCCATTGCGTTCCAGCACGATGGCTTCCCACCAGCCGTATTCGAGCGTCTCTTGCGCGATGACGAGGTGGCCTGGCGCGATCTCGTCCCAGTTTCGGGGTAGGCCGGAAGCGAGCGTCGGCATCGGCTCCTCTCCCGCGGTCGACAAGCCATGGTCGACGCCGAGCGTGGCTGCGAGCTTGATGTAGAGGTCACGGCGCACGTTCGGCACGAAGCCTTTGCCGGTCGAGTACAGACGACCAAGAGGCAGCTTTTTCGCGAACTCCGCTACCGGCTCGGTGGTCGCCTCGGTGATGCTGAGCTTCATCGCTTCGGCTGCCTTCGTGACCAAGTCGGCATTGCTGACCACGAACCTCGCAGCACGCGGCTTGCCGTCTTGATCGAGGCCGTACACCACGAAGGTTTTCGTTTCGGTGGTCTTGTTTGTCGCCTTCGTCATGACCGTCCCCCAGAAATGCCGAAGGGGCCCGATGGGCCCCTTTTCGGAAGAACGGATAGGTTTTCGTAGTATCGCCGGGCCCCTGGGGGCCTGTTAACTGTATTCATAGGCCTATATCTCCTCTCTCTCTTGGCATTCATGAGGCGACTCAGCCTCATGAATGCCATTGTATTGTGAACGATAATTACATCAAGTCTTTTAATACTTAGATAATACTATATATTACTACGTAATACTGAGACTATAGCAGCTTTATACGATCACATTTACTTCTGATTTGGCAATAGATGTTGTCGCAAGACTTGCGATCATTGATGCGATTGCCATTGCAGACGTCGAGGCCCAGCTGGGCGCAGAACCGCCAAATGGCGTGCTGTACGAACCGAGGAAAGATTGTTGGGAAGGCCGGATTGAACGCATGGGCGTCGATTTGTCGGGCAACGCGAGCCACTATGGCGGCACAGCCACCGGGCCCGTAGCACGCCGCGCCGTAGGTGTGGTCGGCGCCGAACCGGCCGAGGATGCCCGTACGGTGCAGAAAATTGTGCACTAAGGTATCGATGGCGATCATGTGGCCACCGGCCTCGACCCAGACCTCACGGCCCCGCGGCGCGGCCAGCAGAATGCTCGACAACGCCATCATCAGGATCTTGTCCGACACCCCGTAGACATGCCGGAGTGGATTTATCAGGGCGTCGACTAGGCGGTCGGACCGAGTGGCCTCGTCGACCTGGTCGGCTCGCTGAAGCTGCCGGTCAATCCAGTCGACAAAGTCACCACCGGCAACGTCGCGTATGAAAAAATAGAGCGAATAAGCCGTTTGATTAAGTCGGCCGTTTCGTAAGGGATGACCGGGCAGGGGACACCGGTCGGCGAGTTCGGGCTCCGCACACGTATTGCGGCCTTTCTCGTAACGGCAATTGTAGAAATGCCAGTACGTTTTTAGCTTCGGACAAAGCGGCTTTGCTACAAGTTTTGCCTCGATGTCAGCCCAGTGGGCGCGACCGTGCTGCGCCATGTAACTGCTGGCCACGCGGTCGGAGATTCCTTGGTAGCTGAACGCTGCCATGAGCCAGTCGAACAAGACGGGCGTATCGTGTAGCCGGATGGCGGTGGGAATGCCTTCAGCTCGTAGTTCGGCGCGAATCTCGTCTAACAAATTTGTGACGCCTGCCAGGCAGCACACTCGATGAATGATGTTGACGGCGTGGTGGAGCGGGTCGGGACGAGCACCGGTCAGCTTGCGATCTTGCGTGCTGCCAGACGGTCCTTCGACTGCCCGTGATTGAGCGGACCGCGCTTTGATGGTCGATCGACGGCGACGTGTTTGCAGCTTGCCTGCCATTAGATCATCGCAACGAGTTTGCGTTGCGCATCGCTATCGCCGTCAATGTATCGTTGGGTGGTCTGAATGGACCTATGGCCCGCCAGGAGCTGGACATCGCGCAAAGAGCCGCCAGCCTTGTGCACGAGCCGCGCCGCGCGCGTAATGAACGTGCGCCGACCCGAATGTGAAGAACAGCCCGTGGCGCCGATGGCCCTGTAGGCGTTGGCAAACCAGTTGACGACACTGACCGGCGTCATCGGACCGCCGCGCTCAGATGTGACGACAGTGCCAATGGATTCCGACACTTTCTGCCAAGCCCGAAGGGCTTCACACAGCTCGGGGTGAATTGGTATCAACCGGCCGCTGCCCTTCTTGGCCGCCCAGTCGCGCAGCTCTATTGCAGTCGCGATGGCGCCGTTCGGATCGAGCACCATTTCCCATGTCAGCTTGGCGATCTCGCCAGCGCGCAGTCCGGCCTTCAGCGACAAGAGAACGATCAGCCGATTGCGAACCGGATACCGTGTCGTGACGGCGAACGTGAGGAGGTCTTTGTAGGAATTTTCAGAGAGTATTTTTGCCTGCTTGCCAGCCATCGAATCGCGAATGAGTTAAAGAGTAAACACAATAATGCGACGCAATGGCCGTTCAAGGTTAAAGACGGATGGCAATCATCTTTGAGTACACTCGTGAAGAAATATAGATTTTCTAATGAGTGACGGGTCGCATTTCTTCCAAAGACAGGCTCGGCCGACGTTGTGTCTGTCTCAACCGCGGTATGAGATTAATGATCCGATACGCGCTATCGATGGGGTCGTCCTCCACTTCGACTTCGGCAACCGCCCCCGACGCCTTTGTGCGCGAGCAGATGCACCGTTTCATGGACGACATCGCGCCTGCCTTCGGTGACCACAGCCGAGCCTGCTGATAAGGAAAGACGCATTTCTTAATCAGTGTGCGCCCGAAGCTCGATCTGGCAGTATTCGGAATACAGTACTCCGCTTGGTCTATAGCGCGGCTGAATGCGCAGCCGACGAACGGTGCGACATGGCCCCAGAGCGGAAGGGCGGCTTTGTGAAGCGGCGATGGAAGAAGACGGTGACGGAGAATTTCAATGCGCCCGGCGCAGACATGCCGCCAAAGAAAACGCTCAAGCGGCAGATCGCGCTCGAACCGAATGTCGAGGATATTGCAGATAACTGAAGGGCGCGCGACCACCGGCAAGGCTGTCCGCGCACCGCCTTAGTCCCGACATGCGACGCTATCGGGAAGTCCCTAACTATGATTGACGCCCAGCAATCTCCGGCGCGCGACGCCGAAGAAAGAGCTGCGCTGTTCGAGCATTTGCTGCTTTTCGACACAGTCTCAATCAAAGACTACGGTGAGAATGTGGCCCTTGCAGTCATGCTTCGGCTGTTTGTCACTGGGAGCGAGTGCGGAATGTGTGGTTTCTGAGCAACGGCTTCGCGAATTAAAACGCTGCCCCCTTGAGCCGTGCCGAGAGGCTCTTTCCGCCATGGGTTTTTTGAAGATAGATAGTGGTAGCCGGAGAGGCATCACCGAGCATGCCCGCGAGGTTGTTTGATGGACACCTTGGCCGATGGAGTCCAGACTGATCTGAGCTTGCGGCCACCACGTGAGCATGGCATTTGCGCCGCGACCAGTGGCGTGACGATCGCCGCGTTTGGCGCGATATGCATAGCCCTATTGCTCGGCTGCGGCACAGGCCTACTGCCGAGGCTCGGCCCCCTGATTGAGCCAGCGCTTGCATTCGACGGAGCAGCAGCGCCAGGCACGACTTCTGTTCCCCCTAACGGAATGTCGCATCCACTGGATCAGTCGCCGGACGACTGGAGCAAGGCGAAGGCTTTGAAAGCCTTGGAGTATGCTGCCGATCAAGGCTCGCCAGCGGCGCAATGGAAGCTTGGCCAGATGTATGCTGACGGTGATGCCGTGCCCCGAGATGCATTGCGTGCGCTCAAGTATTTTACTGATATTGCAGCCAACCACCCGGACGAAACGCCAGGAACGCCGGAAGCGCGTTTCGTTGCGAACGCTTTCGTGGCGTTGGGACGCTACTACTTGTTGGGTATCCCAAACACAAACGTTAGGGCGAATGCGGCGCGCGCGCACGATATGTTCGAGTATGCCGCGACCTATTTCGGCGACGCTGACGGGCAGTATGAGCTGGGTCGTCTATATCTCGACGGCACGCCTAGAGATCCGCACCAAGCGGCGCGCTGGTTCCAACTTGCAGCCAACAAGGGACACTGCCGCGCCGAGGCGATCCTTGGCGACCTGCTGTTCAGAGGCCAGCTCGTATCGAGGCAAGCCGCCTTGGGCCTGATGTGGCTCACGCTCGGATGGGATTGCGCCGGCTTCTCCGATGCGTGGATCAAAGCCCTGTACGATAATGCGATGAAAAGTGCGAGCGATGACGAACGACAGATGGCTGTGGTCTATCTCAGAGAACGGCTACGAGATGTCGCGAGTAACGGCCATTGACGACGTATAATCACGACCGCCAAAACTATAATCACGCCATTGAACGATGAGCCAGAGTTCCTTTCTTTATTGCGCTCTGATGCACCATCGTGCGGTGCGCCGAATAAATCATCTACGCAAGAAAATCACGACAGCGTCGCGCAGGTTTGCGCTATACTGTCTGCTCACAATAACAGTGGTGCCATTGCTCGTACTCTTAAGTACGATATTCCTTACATCTACGACCTACAACGCGAAAGTTACATTGCACCTGAGCCCGCTCCGCCAAAGCTCAGATGCATCCCTTGAAAGTAACTTATCGAGGGTTTCGGCATTCTCTACCGCAAAACAAATAATCCTTTCGCGCGGCCTGGCGGAGGAGCTTATAAAGCGCAACAACCTTTCCGAACTCCCAGAATTCGACCCAAATTTAAGAATTGACACCTACGCGGCGCGTTTTTTGAGGGAAGCTGAGTCTTATTTAAAATTTGGTACGTACTCCGCCGCGCCCGAACAGCGCGTTCTCGAGAGTTACTATGGAAAGCTGAAGGTCGTCAGCAACGATCCGGATTCTCAGACCATTTCAATTGAATTCGACTCGCAGGATCCATCCGTTGCTCGAGCGCTCACACAATCAATCGCCGAAGATCTTATAGCTCGCAAGGACACCGGACAGTCCATCAATGTTGTCGTCCCTGTAGTAGAGAAACAAAATTCCAGAATTCAATATTATCTCTACAACATGGCCTGGGGTTTTATGCTGGCGGTGGCTCTACTACTCCTTATTTCAGTCGGCGCAATCAACTTTATCCTCTCACTTGTCGCGCGCTTTCGTTTTCACTTGCTAATATTTTCAGCTACGGTCGTTGTATTATTCGCCTTGGGGGCGCGCCTAGGCTTTCCGGAATACAGATCTGACGCCGAGATTTTTCTAAGCGAAACGCCACTCTACTATGAGGGGAGACCTATCTCCCCGGCGCATGCCCTTCAGCAGCTGAACGACCTAGTGGGTTCGGACGAGTTTGTCGCCAGATTGATCCGCAGTCTGAAATTGGGCAACTTAGAACGCTTGAATCAAAAGACTAGAAATCACTTCCTACAGAATCTAAGCATTCGCTTGATCGATGGCACCCGCATCATACAAATTGCGTATCAATCCGCCGACGAAGACCTGTCGCAAAAAGTGGTCTCGTCAATTACGGATCAATACTTAAAATGGCGACAAGCAGCTAGAAAGAAGATCAACGACCCCGAGCCGGGTAATCCTGACGAAGTCTTGTCGCCGGCGCGCGAGTTCTGTGCGCAAGTCTCTCTGCGTTGGTTGTCCCTTTTTACAGTAGCGCTAGCATTAAATGTAATTGGTGCGCTGCTTATTTCATTAGCAAGTTTTATTGCAGCCAAAGCGAAAGCAATCATAGAAAATCGCGTTGTTCCAACGTCATTCGGAGTTACCAGCTTTGAGAAAGTAAGCGTTCTATTTCTCGTGGTGATACCCCTCACAGTTGTAACATTCGCACATCACTTTCTAACTTTGAGCGACGGCCTAGCTGAAATCTTGGGTTACTCTGTGCTGTTCACGTGGTTCCTCGGGTACTTAATTCTACGAGTGCACCAACTTCGCAGGAGGAAGCATCAAATCAATTTAAATAACAGCTCCGAAGCGCTTCTTGAAAGTGGCGCCGAGTATTGCCTCTATCTCCGATCATTTATCACCTCGGAACGGCTTTTAGTAAGAAATCGGCTGCCGGGGTTACTTGAGCGCATGCTGCTCGGATCTTATTGGGATCTCGAATTCGCCCTTGCTTACGCCTTGCGGAAGTTTAGCCCAATTGTAGCTATTGGATTGGCGGGTGACGGCGTGGGCGCATCTAAAGTCACAGTAGATGACGACGACTGGAAGGAGGTGTTCGCGAACATGGCTAGTAAAGCTAGCCTGATCTTTATAGTTCCATTCGCGACAGCCGGCACCCATCATGAGATGATGGCACTCGCAGATGACGCTCAGTTGCTGCGTAAAACCGTATGGATCATGCCACCTTCCTATTTTGGCTTCAGGTGGTCAGTTCTCTTCGCTTTCCGAAAAAAGCCCTGGGAGAGAGTACGGAAGCTTCTTGCGGCAAACCATCTAGAATTGCCTCGATACAGTCGGCATGGAGGATTGTTCATTTTCAACAAATTGGGATCGCCAGCGAAACAAATAGCTACAGATGATTTCTCGGAAGATCGTATGTTCCCGTTCTCTAGAGCTTTAGTGGCAGCGACCAAATGTGGGGACGAGAGTGAGTACTCAAAGCAGCTTAATGACATCCGCTTTCCCAAACGCAATTTGCGTTGGTTTTTGTCCGAGTGGCTTTTCAGAAGGTGGCTGTGCGATCGACTGGCTGGATTCTCTATAACAGCAATTATAGCAGCAGCTATAGCGCTTTTCCTTTGTACTATTACAATTCGGACGTTTTTGATCCAGCCCTTTGGCATTCCAAGCGGATCAATGGAGCCCACTCTGTTAGTCGGGGATCGCGTTGCGGTATCAAAATTTGACTACGGCTATTCACATTATTCGATTCCATACTCTCCAGAGATTTTCTTGGGAAGAATTTTTGCGCGAGAGCCCGACCGCGGAGATGTTGTGGTTTTCAGGCTACCGAAGGATGACACGATCGATTACGTTAAGCGCATAGTGGGTCTTCCAGGCGATCGTATCCGGATGGATGACGGGCAACTTCTCATCAACGGTACGCCGGTCAATCGCGAACGTTTAAGCGATTTTGTAGACCAAACTCCTGGGGGATCAGCGGCAGTGAAACGTTGGAAGGAGACTCTTCCGAACGGCGTAAGTTACGAGACCTTGGACCTCATAGACAACGGTTTCTATGATAACACACCCACCTATGCGGTTCCGTCAGGCCATTACTTCCTAATGGGCGACAATCGCGATAATTCAACTGATAGCCGTGTGCTGTCTCAGGTCGGATATGTGCCTTTCGAGAACTTGATCGGTCGAGTTCGCATCGTGTATTTTTCAACGCGCGAAGAAAGTACCTCGATTTGGCAGACTCTGTCGGCCTCACGCTGGCAGCGGCTTATGAAAATGGTGAGATAATCCCGATCTGGCCGAGAGTTGCGCGCGGGCCGGGACGTTCCCGTGGGGTGCGCCGTCGGCAGCGCCGCGCGCTTGCCGCTGCCGCAAGGGCACGGTTGATTTCGCCCGATGATCGACATGACCTTGCGTACGTTCGCGACGCTTTCGAAAAAAGCGGGCCAATTACGACCTCCCGTGCGGCAGTGCCGTGTTAGCAATCTGTGGCGACTGATAAGGAAGGTAGTATTTCCTTATCAGTTAACCACGAACATTCTATGTGGGCGGCGAGAACCTAACGCGAAAACGCAGCCGCCGAGTAACCATCGAAAATTTGCAGTATTAGGAATCTCATTCAGGCAGACGATGTCACCCTTTCCGCCTCTCCGTTCACTATTGAGCTTCCGAGCTACCACCATTGCTTTTCGAAATGTTCTCGATGATGGCAGGACGGATGTAACTGCCAACCAATATTTCAACCTCGTCGCCTGCTTCTGCTCCGAGAAGGGCAGAAGCGACGGGCGTCCGGTGATGAACGATGCCATGGGAGGGGTCAGACTGAGTATTGCTGATAGTTATTTTGATTATCCGCTTGTCGTCGGTGAGATAACGCACTCTGACCGTATCCCCCACCTCTACTCGGCGTTCAACCTTGGCGCTCGCCATAGGCTGAATCGGCGCAGACCCTATCGGCGCTCCGAATAGATCTGGAGCAGCGGGCGGAGGCTCGTTTTTGACCGCCACTGGCGCTTGCTGCTTGGGTGTTTGGACGAACTCGTGCTCGCGGGTCTTCAGAAACGCCAACCGCTCCCCGATGACTTTGCGAAGCCGTTCAGCCTCCTGTCCCGGATTGTTGAACCAGTCCGTAGACCAGATGCGATGGAGTTTCCAACCCAGGTTTTCAAGAATTTCCTGCCGCAAGCGGTCACGATCACGCGCGGATTTCGCCGAGTGATAGGTCGCACCGTCACACTCGACGCCGAGGACGAAACCGTGTGGCCATTCCGGGTGCCGAATGCCAATGTCGACAAAATATCCTGCTACACCGACCTGCGGTACGGGTTTACAGCCCATTGCCCGTATCTGGTCGATGACAAAGACTTCGAAGTCTGAATCGGGTTCGTTCTCCGACTCTTCCCCTGCATCAAGAATGCCGCTGGCCGCATACTCCAGCCAGCGTTTGAGCATGTATGCGCCGGGATTGGTGTGCTCCTCAGCTTCGATATCCGCCGCGGTCATAGAGGAAAAGGTTACGATCTTTTGCTTCGCGCGGGTGAACAGAACGTTGAGCCGCCGTTTGCCAGCGAGTCCATTAATGGGACCGAAGCGCTGCATGACTCTCGCGCCCGGTTCCTCAGCCCCGTAAACGGTGCCGATGAAAATGACGTCCCGCTCATCGCCCTGGACGTTTTCGAGATTCTTTATAAAGAACTCTTCTAGCCCGTCATTCTTCTCTTTCCACGTATCGATATATTTTTGGACCGAGCGATTGTTTGTAATAGCGTATTCGAATTCCTCCATGATGAGGTCGCGCTGCTTCTGGTTTAGAGTAACGACACCCAGTGACCGTTCCGAATCGGTCTGCATGGATTCGATGATAGCCTCGATAATCGTCTTGGCCTCAATGGGGTTAGTTCCTGCTTTATAGCGTCCCTTTACACCTCTGAATTCGACGCCCATGCGTGACATGGACTCCGTTGCCGAGGGGAAAACAATCAGATTGTCGTCATAGACCAACCGGTTCGAAAATTTGATCAAACCAGAATGCCGCGAGCGGTAGTGCCAGCGCAGCCGCCGGGCCGGACGAAAAGCCCCGTTCGCCATCTCGAGCACGGACTCATTCAAAACGGTCTCGTCGTCGTCTGCATCCTCGTCGTCAATCATAGTTTTGAAGAAGCTGCTCGGCGGCAACTGATTCGTGTCGCCTACAACGACAGCCTGATCGCAGCGCAATAGCGCTCCTATCGCGGATTCTGGCGGCATCTGCGAGGCCTCGTCGATAATGCAGAGGTCAAATTTGACACTGCCTTTGGGCACGTACTGTGCGACTGCCAGCGGCGACATCATCCAACACGGCTTCAACTCAGCGAGAGCTTTTCCGGCCCGCTGCGTAAGATCGCGAACAGGAATAAACCTCTGCTTTTTGCTGATTTCATTTTCGATTAACGCCATGTCGGTCCAAGTCGATTTTTTGCCGATGCCGTTACCCATTGGCGGATAAGCGGCAGCCTTGACCTTGACCCGCAGCTGGCGACGGGAAAGCTGAATGATCTCTCTATCCTTTTCGGCAAGAGAGGTGCGCAGTTCGTCTAGTTTTGTCCCGCGATATCGGCTCAGTTTGTTGCCGAAGTGCGCATAGACCGCCTTTGCCAATTGTCGGACGGCGAGCGCCTCAGCCTGAGCTCCCATGCCGGCAAGCGAGCCTGCCTGGAGCCTCTTCTCGACAAGCGGCATAATGCCATGGGCCGAAAGGTCCTGGAGGGCGGACACAAAGTTCGAAAATGCAAAAAGCCCGTCGCCGTCGATCGCGGCCTTCTCCAATGTGGCGGCCGCCTCGACCAAGGTTCTGCCACGCATAGAGGACGCGGTATCGATTTTTGCAGTATCGGCCAATCGTTCTAGCGTCGCAGCGAGATTACCCTCCGCCGACAACACCGCTGCGATGGGCCGCCGCGCCTCCTGGGGATCACCGCGCAAAAGAACTGCACGTGTCAGATCCGCCGCGGTGACCGACTGAGCCCATGCAATGATCATTTCGTAAGCGCCGACATCAGTTCGGTGGCCGGTAAATTTTTGACCCAGCAGCTCCCGCGCCACCTCGTCGCGATCAAGTTCTGTCCGGCCCGACAGCAACGTTTCAAGGAGCACTCTGGCGGCCTGTATTCCGGAAGGAGCGATTTCTGAGTTTTTGAAGACTCCGCCGACGGCCTGAAGTTCATCAATTGCCGTTTCAAGCAGTCGGGCTTCGGACTCGGCGCTGGCAATACGATCACGCAGCGAAACGAAGGTGATTGGTACTCCTATCCGAGGCAGTGCCGGCAGCAAATCCAATTGGCTGACTGTCGCTTCGCGCAAAAACGCGCGAAGCTTAGCATGCTCCGGTTTGTCGAAATGCTCAAAGAGGCCTTCGAAATATTTGGCGATACGCTCAAACGGCTCATATTTGGTATCCAGCCCCCGGTAGTACAGGCCAAACAGGTCGCTTGCTTCCGCCTGCTTTAAAAACTCAACTGACTTGCGCCGGAAAGCGATCAAATCATCAAGGCAGCGTATTGCCTGATCTTTTGAATACGACCCCAACCTCGAAATTGAGTTGAACAGCCTCCTTGCGTTGCGATAGGAAGACGAAAGAAACGCCAACGGCCCCGCCGTGCGCAGCACCGAAACGCATTGCACCAGGGCGTCAAGCGGAACCTCGACGGACAACGAAACACGGTCTAATATCGCGTCGCGCTCGCGCTGTAGCTGAAGTCCCTCCTCGCATAGTTTCTGCAGATGATAAGCTGCATTGTCTACCGCCAGTTTGCTGCTGCGCAGAACGATTGCTTCACGCCCGACTGCCCGGTACAAAGCGTGCGCCTTTGCCAGATCATCTAGAAGCCAAGTCCGCGCAGGCTCACAAGCTGCAATCAACGGTTCCAGCGCCAGCGATATGGCTCGAGCGGTGCCGGCGGACTTTTTCTTCGTTTCCAGTTGTCTGGCAAGGTTGCGGCTGTCGATGGTGGACAGTGAGACGCGTGCGCATATGTCTTCTACTTTTCGAATCTTATCCAACGTCGCCTCATCGGCCTCGCCAGAAATTTGGTCAGACAACTTTTGCGCCATAGCAGTCATGACAACGCAGCGATCAAAAAACGCGGCAAGGACATTCGCCCTCCCTTCGGCCAGCACGTCCGTTACCAGCTTCTTGGGATGGCGCTGCATATGTGCGCTGGATTCGTCCAGCGCTTGCACCAATTCTCCCAGAACCTCTCTGGTTTCGGCTTTATTTATGGACCAGTCCTCAAGTGCCTCACGCGCTTGGGCGAGCATCAAAGCTTGCTCGGAAGCACGCTTGGCCAGAGCACACGATTCTTCGACGACGAAACGGTCTGCGTGCAACAGCCTCGTACCTTTCCAGTTTTGTTCGGCGGTCAGCGTCTCTGCGTGAGCCTTCTCGAGTTGCGATCCCAATTGCAGCAGCAAGGAAAAGCCAAATACCGTTTGCATTTCTGGGCGCAAATCGCAGCGTTCTAGTGTTTCGTTCGCGATGTTTGATAGCCGGTCGTTTGTCGCGATGCTCTTGCCCAAAATGGCATGGACGTTCAGGCCGGAATCCCCAAATTCGGTCGTGATGAGATCAATGTAATCAGCGAGCTGCTTGCGGACGCGCCGAAATTCTTTCAGTTTCTCGTCATAGTCCCGCACCGAGCGACTGTCCCGCATATCCAGCCGAGTTCTGATCGACTCCATCACCTGTTCGCGGGCGGATTTTTCCGCCTGCAAGGGCAGCAGAAACTCACCCAACCCGACCGCTTCGAGGCGCGCCTTGACGACGTTCAACGCGGCAAGCTTCTCCGCTACGAAAAGGACTTTCTTGCCCTCCCCAAGCGCGGCGGCGATAGCGTTGACGATGGTCTGGGACTTGCCCGTGCCAGGAGGCCCTTCGATGGCGAGGTTCTTACCATCGCCGATGTCCGCCAGTGCGCTGAATTGCGACGAGTCCGCATCCATGACGAGGCAGGGTACTTTGGCTTCGATCTCCGGTTCATCGATCTCGTATTCGTCGGCAAAGGGCGAAGCCCCTGCGGCTTCACTGCCGGCCAAAAGCGAGTGCACGATGTCGCTGTTTGGAAAGCCCGGCTGTTTGGGATCGAGGTCGTGATACATCGCCATGCGCGCTGAGGGGAACACGCCAATGGCGACCTGACGCCTGACGCGCCAGTTCCTCTTTTTCGGTAGGACTTTCGCGACGTCCGCGAAATATGCCTCTATTGAACTACCGTCGAACTTCGGCAATTCCATTGCGAAATCGATGCGGAGCTTTTCCGCCAGAACCGCATTTAGTTCAGGTTCGTCGCCCGTTCCTGCGATGGAATACTTCGCACCTTGCGGCGTGCGCTTTTTTTCAAGCTTCACCTGAAGCAGAATCAGCGGTGCAAAGGCACTTTCCGTTTGAACTTCGTCGGACCATTCCAGAAAGCCAAAAGCAACTTGCAGTACACTCATGCCGGTTTCCTGAACCCAGGTTCGGCTTTTGGACATTATGGCATTGAGCTTTCGCTCCAGATCGCTGGGTAATAGCAGCGTCTGAATATTATCGTCGCTGTGCCGCCCGTCCCCGCTTTCTTCCTCGGGCTTTGGCAACTCGTAGGACGGCAGTATGCCATTGTTTTTTGCATGCTGCGTTAGATTGATTTCGGATTTCTGGACTCGGGGCGCCAATCCAAGCTGCGACCGAACTAAATCTTTAAGCGCGCGTTCGATTGTGCGATTCTTTTCAAGATAGTCGTCGGCATCGCGATCGACGGCTTCCATTGCCGCAAGATATGCCTCGTCTGTGATACGGGCATTGATAAGCGCCTCGCGGAATAGGTCGGTGCGCTCGTCCCGCGGATCTTCCTCGATGGGAGGAAGGGGAAGAAGATTCATCTCCTGTTCATTGTTGATTTTAAAAAACAGGATATCGGGCAACTCATCGACCGCGCGAATGTGCGCATTCGACCGGGGACCGAGCTTTGTTGATATAAGGGGATTTCGTCTGCTTAAATCGAGAAGCTTCGGACGAAGATGCTCGATCTTCGCGCGAACCAACTCATGCAAACCTTCAACATCAGGTTTCATTCACAACAGGCCATCGGCCTCTCCCCAGCCTGTCACAATAGCCTTAGTTTGCAGCCGGACAACCGGTAATTGCCCCGGAGTATTTTTCCATGATTATGGACGCGTCAGCTTAATGTCGACCGGGCTCTATTCGCGTGTCGCTCAGCAATTCATCATTCTCGATGCCAACGCCGACCGCGAGATCGAGACAGCATTTGCGACGCTCATCCAGCGCGGGGCTGGTGCCCTTATCCGCCGCCTTGTCGTAAAGCGTTCCCCGCCGCTTGCGCGGATTCTGAGCAATTGCAACTGCACCGCGTCGAGCATTGTGGCCGTGGGCCCGATTTGATGTGAAACGTCTAATAGTCTCGGCCCGCTACAAGCCGACGAAATAGGCTTGATGTCAGAACAAAAAGAGAACACTATGTGCAACCCAAGACAGGACGCATTCTCGCATTGCTGAAACGCGTGTTTTGGTTGAGTGTCGACGCTGGGACACAACTATCAGGCGACCCAGCATCGGCCCGGTCCGCGGCGTGAGGGAGAAAAATCAATGCGGTTTATTCACACCGCAGACTGGCAGATAGGAAAAGTTTTTAAGCAGTTCGGCGCGAAGGAAGAGTCCTTACGACAGGCGCGCCTCAGCGCGATCGAGCGCCTCGGAGAGTTGGCGCGCGCAAACAGCGTCCATCACATACTGGTCGCGGGTGATGTCTACGACAACGAAGCACCAAACACGATCACGCTTCGAGCACCAATTGAACGCATGAAGCCGTTTACCGACATCCAGTGGCATCTACTTCCCGGAAACCACGATCCTCATCGGCCCGAAGGTGTGTGGGATCGCGTTGCTCAACTTAGTTTGCCTGCACACATTCACATACATCTCACACCGACGCCGGTTGCACTAACGGATGGCGCGTATCTCTTACCGGCGCCCTTGCTGCGAAAAACTGAGTTTGATGATCTCACCGCATGGATGGACAATGCACAAACGCCGCCGGGCGCGTTGCGCATCGGATTGGCACATGGCGCGGTCGCGAATTTCACCAGCGAAGGCGAAGCCTCCAACCCGATCGATCCCATTCGACCAGCACGAGCCAAATTGGACTATCTTGCTTTGGGCGATTGGCATCGTACGCTTCAGATTGGACCGGCCTTCTGGTACGCGGGAACACCCGAGCCTGATCGCGCAGGGGGCCAAGAGCAGGGCAAGGCCTTGCTCGTCGAGATATCCGGCCCCGGCGGGCCAGCTTCTGTTACGCCCCTAACTACCGGCACCTATCGGTGGCTCACGCGCACCGAGCGGTTAAGCGACGGTAGTGAGCTTGCCGATCTGGACCAGCGCTTACGCGGCGAACAAGACCTCTCCCGCCTGATATTGCGCCTCAAGCTTGAAGGAACGCTGCCGCTTGCCGCGCATGCGGAACTTCAGCGCCGCCTCGTTGATATTGAAGCTGCATTGTTTCATCTGGATACCGACCAGACCGCTTTGGTCGCTCGCCCAACCGAGGGCGATCTTGAAGCCATCGATTTCGACGGCGTACTCCGCCGGTCCGCCGACCGTCTCAAAGCAATTACAGATGATTCCGCACAGAGCGCCGAAATGCGCCGCCGTGCCGAAGACGCACTCGTCGAACTTTATCTGCGGGTCGCCGACACAAAGCATCAAGGAGAAGCAGCCTGATGCTTATCAAGGGGCTCATGGTTGAGGGCGTTGGGTGCTTTGCATCTGCGGCGCACATTGACGGATTCAGCGAGGGCGTGAACGTTCTTGCCGCTGGAAACGAGGCGGGAAAATCAACTCTATTCCGCGCAATTCGCGCCTGCCTCTTTTCCCGGCACGACAGCAAAGGCCAGGACATAAAGGACCTCGGCTCCGATAACAGCCAATTGCCCGCAACGGTTCAGCTCACATTCCTGCACAACGGGCGCACCTACGTCATCAAGAAATGCTTTCTGCGTTCGCCGAACGCGTCCCTGACCGAGGATGGCCGTGAAATTGCCCGTTCCAAACAGGCCGACGAAGCCGTTTGGGAATTATTGGGCTTAAGCCCCGGCAGCGGCAGAACGCTTGATGATGGCGCGTTTGGAGTGCTTTGGGTCGGACAAGGCGCGTCGTTTGGCGCTCCAGTTCCTGGTCCTGCCGCATCGTCAGTGTTGAACTCCGCAATCGAGGCTGAGGTCGGCGCACTCATTGGCGGCGAACGCGCGCGACAGGCCGTTGAAGAGATAAATAGCGAATTGCGGCGCTGCCTGACCGACACCGACCGGCCAAGAAGCGATGGTCCGCTGCATCGCGCACTCGGAGAGGTCCAACATTGGCAAGCTGCAGAAACCAAAGCGCAGAGCAAACTTGTTGAGCTTGAACAGCAATTTGCGAGTTTGCTTCAGCTCCGTCAGCGGCATCAGGAATTGACCGATCCTGCCGCAACGGACCAGTTGGCCAAGGAGCTTGTTGAAGCCAAAGGTAGCTTGGCCGACGCCCGGTCGTCGGCCCAGGAAATTCGCCGATTTGAAGCGGAAGAAAGCAGTGCCAGACGCGCACTCGAAGGCGCCGCGCAGCGGCTCAAGCAATGGCGCGATTTAACCGGACGTATTGATGCAAGTCGTCAAAGCGAAGGTATCCAGACGAGGGAACTTCCCGAACAGCAAGCGCGCGAGCAAGAGGCTCGGGCTGCGATTTTGCGCACACAGGAACAGATCGCAGATATCGAGAAGAGGGCGCAGACACTATCCGTCCGCGAACAACAGCTCGAAAAGCTAGCCGCCGCAGCGGTCCGGGGAATCAGGAAAAGCGATCTTGCGCGCCAACTTAAGGCGCTTGAGGGTGCCGCCGAGGAATTATTACAAATCGATGCGCAACTCACCCAAATAAAAATCAAGCCAAAAGCTATAGACGAACTCGATGAATTGGAGCGTCAAATTGCCAGTCTAGATGCGCAGCTCTCTGCGGTGGCCGCTCATCTTTCTGTCGAAGTGACGCCCGCCGGGGTTGGCCAAGTGCGTATTGGAGGCGCCCGACCGAAGGGAACCCACAGCGCGCCAATTCTTGCTCCGACCATAGTCACAGTTGCGGAATTGGCGGTTATCACCGTGACGCCAGCGCCCAACCCGAGACACGAAAAGCGCCAGTCCTTTGATGCCGAGCGATCGACACTACTGAATTCAATTGGCGTTGCTAGTTCTGCCGAGGCGCGCGCCTTGCTCTCCAAGCGCCGCGATTTAGAGGCAAGCCGCAAAGCGGTATTGACCGAGTTGAAGACGCTCAATGTTACCGGCGATCCGGGGCCGGTCATTGCGAAGGCCAAGGGCGAGTTCGCGGAAATCGATGCAGCAATCTCGACTGCGCTGACTGATACGGAGCGCCAAAGCCTTCCAAGCAACAAGGAGATTGAAGAGGAACGACTTGAATTAAGTCGCCAGCGCGCGCCACTTGACGCGCGCCGTGCCAGCCTTGAGGAAACGCGAGAGCAGCAACAAGAGGCCCTTGAGAATGCCGTCGCGGCGCGAAGCGGCACTGAATCCAAACTTGAATTCATTCGTAAGAGCATTGAAGATGACACTGCCCTTTGCCCCGATTCCGAACGAACGGCGCGAGATGCCAGCTTTCTTGCGGACGTCACAACCGCTGAAACTGCTCATCAAACCTCGGCGACGTTGCTTTCAGCCAAACGACAAACGACGCCCGATGCCGTTGAGATTGAGCGACGAGAGGTTCGCTGTCAGCGACTAGAACAGGCGCTTGAAAACCGGAAGAATGACTTGATTCAGCTTGAGCGAGAGATTGGCCGCTTGACCGGACAGATACAAACGGCAGGTGGCGATGGTGTCGGAGAAACCCTGGCTATCGCACAGGAGCAGCGAACGCTGGCGGAGCGCGAGCTATCACGAATCCAGGAACGCCTCGCGACGCTGCAAATGTTGCGGGACACCATCTCAAGCTGTTTGGCTGAGGGGCGTGAACACTATTACGAGCCGGTGCGGAAGCATCTTCGACCGTTCCTCAACGATCTGTTTCCGGGCGCCGAGCTAGAGTTGGGCGACGGCTTCGCCATTACCGGCATCAAGCGAGATCGCCCTGAAATATTCACGCGGCTTTCTCACGGCACTCAAGAGCAAATTGCCGTTCTCGTGAGATTGGCGATGGCATCCATGCTGGCCGAGCGAGGACAGATTGTCCCGGTCATTTTGGACGACGCATTGGTCTACTGCGATGATGATCGCATCAAACGGATGTTTGATGCTCTCAGCCGTGCCGGAAGGCACCAGCAAGTCATTGTTCTAACCTGCCGGTTACGCACGTTTACACCGCTTGGCGGCCACATCCTTCGCATTCAAGCCGTATCGGAAACAAGTTAGTGGTTCTGGTCAATCACATCGATGTTCAAACTTGTTCACGTTACGGTCGAATGCCCCGGAACAGGTTGTCGCTGTCGGAGGGCGCATGACACATCAAAATTTATTGGCATGGGCGGATAAGCAGTTGCCTTGGGCGCGCGACGCTCTCCGCCGACATGCACTTGCCCCAAATTTCGAGCTAAATAATGATGATGAGTCAGCCGTCCTAAAGCGTGTGCGGTTAGCTGCTGGTATTGGCGACGATCAGAATTGTCATTGCACACCTTTCACTGGGAATCACCTTCACGGCGGCAGCCCCACAGGCCCGCGCACGCTTCTCGTTTCACTGGGCTCCGTGAAAAATCTGGCACGGCTTGCAGCAAATCAGACACTGAGCTTTGCAATCGACGGAATAACGTTGATATATGGTGACAATGGCACGGGTAAGAGTGGCTACTGCCGCATCACGAAGAAACTTTGTCGAAGTCTCACGTCGGAAGATTTGTTGGGGGACGTGTTCACGGACGGTGCGAAGCCGCCTGCTGAGGTTAGCGTTCGATATCTTCGCGATGGGGATGCCGGGCCGAAAACTGTGCTATGGCAAGATGGAACACCACCGCCATCGGCTATTGCCAATATATCCGTGTTCGACTCTCGGAACGCTCGACTTTACGTTGACGCAGAAAATAAGATTGGCTTCTTGCCTAGTGAGGTCGCCTTGCTGGAGCAGTATGCTCAACACTGCGGTGAAATGGATGAGACCTTTGCTGTCGAGCAAAAAACTCTCAATACGCGCGTAAAGGTTGCGTTGCCCGCAGGCTATTCGTCTGACGGAGCTGTTTCAAAACTATTCTTGCGTTTACAGCCCAAAATTTCTCTGCCAACTGCCGATGACATTCGGACTGCAGCTGCATGGTCGGTGAAAGACCAGGAAGAAATTGACGCTCTCGAAAAAGCTTTGGCACAAGATCCAAAGGCGCTCGCCGACCGCTATCGCCGTGCGATTTCCATTCTTCAATCCTATTTGTCCACGTTACTGGTCATTGAAAAAGGGTTGTCGCACGAAGCGGCCACTAAGATTGCGGAATGTTCTGGACAAGCCAAGTCCACCGCCGCCGCGGCGGCTCTTGCCGCATCGGAGAAATTCAAAGGTGAGCCATTGCCGGGCATAGGTCTGCCGCCGTGGCGTCTCATGTATGACTACGCTCGAGAGTATGTGCAATCCGTCAATCCCGATTTGGCAACCTTGCCTACGAGCGAGGGTGATCCGTGCGCCCTTTGCCAGCAGCCGCTTTCGGCAGACGCAAGCGGGCGAATGCAGCGCTTTGCGGAATTCGTCAACGATCAGGCCTCAAAGGCGGCGGATGCGGCGCAACTCACATTACGAGGCGAAGTTGTCGCGCTTCAGGCGGTCAACATTCCAAAACGTAAGGACGTGGAACATGCCGTCGCAGATTACCGTAAGCTCAATGAGCAAGCGGAGCAGATTGCGGTTGCGATCATCGATTATTTAGATAGGGCCGAGGCGCGTCGATTAACGTTAGTTGAGGCTACAAACACTGGAACCTTTGAGAAGGTCGGCGAACTGGCCGAAAGTATCGCAGCGAATTTAGCTGATGAAATTAAATTGTTAGAATTATTCGTTGTCGAATTTGACAAAGCGACTGCGACCGATAGTGGTCAACGGACAACTGATCGTGCACGTCTTGCAGAATTAAAGGATCGAAAAAAACTCTCCGAAGACCTTGATACGGTTCTCGCTCGCCTTGCCGATCTGGAGATGATCGCAAAGTTGACGAAGTGTCGTGACTTGGTGAGCACAAAACAGGCGTCGCTACAAATCACGTCGCTTCGCAGGGAGTTAGTAACGGCCGATCTCGAAAGGCGGATTATGACGGAAATCGAGACTCTCGACTTAACTCATCTTCCATTTCGGGTATCCGACCGCAGTTCCGGCGGACAAAGCTATTTCGCCGTAGCGCTTAAAACGCCGATAGGTGTGGCAAATGATAAGGTACTGAGCGAAGGGGAGCAACGCGCGCTCGCTCTCGCGTGTTTCTTGGGAGAATTGGGAGCAGATACGTTCAAACACGGCCTTGTCATCGACGATCCGGTATCGTCGCTCGACCACATCCGCATCCGCAGGGTCGCCCGGCGCCTTGTAGCGGAGGCCGCCAAGGGTAAGCAGATCGTCGTATTCACGCACAATCTTCTTTTCTACAACGAGGTTGCGGAAGCGGCAGCACAATCGACGCCACAAATTCCGATCGCCAAACGCATCGTTACTAAATCAGTAACGGCAGGCTTCGGGATCATATCCGATACCGACGAGCCGTGGATCGCGCAGAAGGTCAATGAGCGAATTGCTCGACTTCGAGAACGCCTTAGGCAGATTGAGGCTCGAGCCGACTTTGAAACCGACGAATATCGCGGTCTCGCCAAGGATTTCTATACTGATCTTCGGGAAACCTGGGAGCGGCTTGTCGAGGAAGTTTTACTTGGAAAGGTCGTGGAGCGATTTAATACCGACATAAGAACACAGAGTTTGAAAGGTGTTGTGGTTGACGATGACGATTATAAGACGATCTATTGGGCCATGAAGCATGTGTCAGAGCGATCGGGCCACGATATGGCGGCGGGTCGAAACGTGCCGGTGCCGAAGCCCGACGAAATGAAGTCTGACTTAAAGGCAATGGACGATTACCGCATAAACATCGACAAGCGGCGCAAATCGACGGCGGACGTGCGCGCCGAGTATGAGAGGGCCCCGAAAGCTGCCACTCTATAGCGGTTGAGGTGGCCTAGTTCCCTTGAACGATGCATGAACAAAGTCCACGGATTTTCCACGGATCCTAGTGCTAGTTTCGCGTTGTGTTCTGTTTCGAGTTGCCGAATAAGCCGAGTAGCCGACGGCAAAAATTACTGAAAACAATGGATTGAATGGTGGGCGCTGTAGGGATTGAACCTACGACCTCTCCCGTGTGAAGGGGAAGATAAAGTGTCGCCAGATGTCCGTGCCAATACTCTAGAATGGCCGTAGATGCGTTTGTTCTGTTCGCAACTGCCAAACCACCGGCTCCACAAAAGTTCGTCCCTGAGGCCTCAGAGGACTCCAAGGGCATTAGCCCGTTCCGTTCCCATCCCACCCGCGCTTGCGGTACAATTGCAGTCGCAATCGCAATGTATGATGGCCCGCTGGATACCCAAGACAGGCAGATGCCACCGCGATGATGTTGTGACGCGTCGAATGTTTCAGCTACGTTCGCGTGGGGCGACGCTCAGGTAATTGACCTCGGACCTCTGAATCGGAAGGGCCACGTCACATGCCTCTTACCCCCACTTTCACCGCTACTCCCAAGGGGTCGACCGAAATCGATGTCGACTGGGATCTGTCGGTCCAGATCGCCGGCCAGCCGATCGTGTCGCTGACGGTCACCCAGTTCCAGGGGACCCTGCCCAATCCAAACACGCTCAATCCGAATACCGGCGTGTCGCAGAGCGCCACAAGCCAAACGGGACTGTTGAAATTCAAGAACCTGCTTCCCAGCACCACCTATGCCTATCAGCTGGAGGCCGCGTGGCAGAACTGGAACCCGTCGACCCCGCCAATCGACCGAATCCCGGCCGGGATCACCCTGGCAGCCGCCGCCACGACCACCTCGGGACTGACCGACGTGACGGACGGCAAATTGATCTTCGACCTCGTCTACACCCCGATCGGTGCGACCGGGCCGCAAACCGTCGACGTCACGTCGAACCCCACCTTCAACGCCTTCATCCCCGCCGCGCTGGAGCCATTTCTGACCAAGACGATCGGCTCCATGTTTTACACCATTTGGAACGGTCCCACCTCGACCACGGATCCGACGCCGCTACGCCAGCACTATTCAGCCCCCTTAGCCAATCAGATCGCCAGTGAGGCCTCCGCCGCCGGCTATACGATCAACAACGTGCAGGTGACGTTGCCAACGAGCGGCCGCGTCTTCGCCAGCGCCCACAGCGCGACACCCGTTTCGGCCAATCATCCGGCGACGTCGGGAGCCTTGGTGGTCAGCTATCAGCTGAGCGGCTGTAAGGTGGACTTCGACTACGGCTCCGTTACGACAGCGTGGGAAGTTAGTTTCGATGCGGCGGTGACGATAACTATGAGCCTGCCGGCGGCGCCGCCGAGCCCGCCCAAGCCACCGACCCCGGCGGCGCAGACCTCACTATTAGTGTCGTCGACAAAGATCGCGATCTCCAACGCCGGCGTCTCAGCCGAGAACGCCGGAGCGGCCCTGGCCGCATTCTTCGATAACGAGATCGTCAACCACCCCTTCGAGGGCACGATCGCCGGCATGGCCGACGAGTTCAATGAATCGACAGACATCCCCGCGATCGACTCGCTAGTAAACCAGATCAACACCATTGGACCGTCGGTGATCCACCTGGGATTCACCCGGTTCTCGGTGGACATCACGGGCCAGTCGATAGCCTTCAAGATCATCTATCCGACAGATCCCGCACCGGTGCTGCACAACCTCGCCGATGGAGAATTGGACGGGCTGCTGCCGCCGACACTGAGTCTCGGGCGGACGCAGGTCAAAGCGGGCGCGACCGGCGTTACGGTGGTTGGCGGCAACTTCCCCGCCGAGAGCGTGGACCAGTTGTCCGTCTGGTGGATCAACACCGCCAGCGTGTCCGCCCGAACCGGCATCATACTCTACTATCCCGACGGCACGTCCGCGATCACGCGACACTCCGCGTCTATCGCGCCATCGGGCGTTTTCGAGTACAGGGCCGCGGGCCTGAAGCCCAACACGGCCTACGCGTTCAAAGCCTGCTGCAACGCGACCCTGGCGTCCTCGGCTTTCAGTCAGCCGTTGACCCTACGCACCGCCTCGACAGCGGTCGTCACGCTACACTTGAACCCCGCAAGCGAACCCACGTTAACAGGCCAAATACTCGGTTCGGCGGCGCTGCCAGCCGCGGCCGGCGTCTGGACCCCGCCGCCAGTCACGATCCCTGCCAACATGGCACCTGGCAACTATCTGATCGTCGCGATGTTCAACGGCGCCGTCCTCGCCAGCGCTCCGATCACCGTGCTCGCCGGCGGCGCTACCGCGACGCCGGTCCTTGAGGTGGTCAATGCGGCGTCGACGCCCCCCACCGTGATCCCGGCCCCGGCCAAAACCATTGGCGGCCACGGATTCACGGTGCAGGGCAAGAACTTCCAGCCGGGCGCGGTGACCGTGACGATCAACGGTCAGACTCCCGGGACGGTCGTCCACCCCGACGCCGAGGGTGGCTTCCTGCTCAATCTGACCGCGCCAGGCGACCAGGCCAAGAAGGGTCTCGTCAAAATCACCGCGACTGGGCAGAACGGCGCCGCCTCGACGACGATCTTAGAACTGGGGATTTTCATGGTCTGACGTTGGTTGGGCTCTGTCTGTGCAAATTACCTATGGTCGACTTGAACGATTGAGCTTAGCTCTCCGGGCCATCTTCTGAAGGATCCCGAGACGTTCTACCGGACGGTGCGCGTGGCCCCTCGTACTGGCTCAGCGAAGTTGTCCGTGTCCTCGACGCGAAAAAGCGCAGACGTCGGATCCGTTGCCTCCGGCAAAGCGCAACAAGCCGCGGTTTTAGTCTGCGCTGGTTCAATCGCTGCTCCTCATGGAAGGCCCCGGGCAGGGCTGCTTGAGTCCGATATTCGCACCGAAAATTTTCGGACTGCTTTTCGCTTGAGATCTTTCGAAAGATTGCCCAGATCAGATTTTCGGCGGTCCTTGGGGTCTTCACCAGTGAGTCACAAAGAGGCGTGCGCAACGCGCACCAAGAGTTTGCCAAAATTCTCCCCGCGCAAAAGGCCGATGAGGGCCCGGGGCGCATTCCCAAACCCGTCAACCACGTCTTCGCGATATTTGATCCGTCCCTCGCCGAACCAGGCGGAAATATCGTGCATGAAATCCCCATAGCGACCGATAAAGTCGGAGACAATGAAACCGCGAAGAGTCAACCGCTTGGTCAAGATCGCTCGCATCAAGTGCGGCAGGAGGATGGGACCGGGTGACAGTGAGGTGGCGTTGTACATGGAGATCAGTCCGCACACGGGAATGCGGGCGAACGGATTGAGCAGCGGGAACACGGCCTCGAATATCGCTCCGCCGACATTCTCGAAATAAACGTCAATACCTTTCGGGCAGGCTGTGGCAAGACGGGCAGCGAGATCGGGTGCACGGTGGTCGATGCAGGCATCGAAGCCGAGTTCCTCAGTCACGTACCTGCATTTGTCTGAGCCGCCCGCGATGCCGACGGCGCGGCCACCCTTGATCCGGGCGATCTGGCCGACAACCGAGCCGACCGCACCCGAAGCTGCCGCGACCACCACGGTTTCGCCAGCGGCGGGTTTGCCGATCTCGAGCAGTCCCATGTAGGCGGTCATACCTGGCATCCCGAGGACGCCGAGCGCGGTCTGAATCGATGCTCGCGTAGGATCTACCTTCTGCAAGCTGGAACCATCGGACAGCGCATGGGTCTGCCAACCGGTACGACCCACAACGATATCGCCCTTGGCGAACCGCGGCACGTTCGAGGCGATCACTTCGCTGACCGTGCCGCCCTCCATCACACCGCCGATGCCAACCGGCTTGGCGTAGGACGGCGCATCGCTCATCCGGCCGCGCATATAGGGATCGAGTGAAAGCCACAGCGTGCGCAACAGCATCTGGCTCGGTCCAGGTTGTGGGATCGGAAACTCTTCAAAACGAAAATTATCCAACGTCGGTTCCCCAACCGGCCGCGAGGCAAGAACAATCCGTTCAGCGGTTTCGGCCATTGCAATTCCCTCCGTCTACCTCTGACTCGGCGTGGAGTCCGCATGTCCGTCGGCACGCTTGTAATGTGCATACCGTTTGCTCGGATGGCTTATTGAGCGGGTCTTCTTGGCGGCAAATCTAGATTTGCGGGCCACATTTCGGCGCGGACCGTATCCAGTGCGGCCTCGATCATGTAGCCAGCCGCCCCGTCGCCGCTTTCATCGGCAAGCGCCAGGGCCGCTTCCAGATGCTCGATCATCTTCGTGCGAAACCGATCAATTTCCTCAGGTGTCCTCATAGTAACTGTGCCCATTGCCCGCCGTTTTAGACGTCGTCACATTATAGCGGCTCTTGGCCTCGGCTTCCTATCGGGACTTTCGAATGTCTCCTAAGATCGGATAACCTAAACGACTCGGTTGAGTAGACACCGAAATCGAAGGCGACATGCGCTTCTGGTGGGTAAATCAAAACCAGACATTCCGCCAGGAGGTGGAGGGCGGATATTTGTGGTCGCCCAAACGAAGCGCCAGTGGAGCCCGAAATCCCTTCTACGAGTTTATGAGGGAAGTTGCGCCAGGTGATCTCATCTTTTCTTTTATGGACACTAAAATTCAAGCGATCGGTATCGCCCAATCGTATTGCTGGGAAAGCCCAAAGCCCCTGGAGTTCGGTAGTGCGGGCCAAAACTGGGAAAACGTTGGCTGGAAGGTGAAGGTTGCCTTCACGAGTCTCAATAAAAAGATGCGGCCCAAGGACCATATTGGCGTTCTGCGCCCATTGCTTCCCGAACGCTATTCGCCCTTACAGCCGAACGGAAATGGCCTTCAATCGGTCTACCTCACCGAGATTCCAGCCGCTATGGCCGAGGTCCTAATGGGTCTAGTCGGCGAAGAGGTTGAGCCTCTGGCCATTGCCGCCCGATCCGTGAAACCAGTGGCCGCCGATGACCTGGATCTGTGGGAAGGCAAGCTGGAGCAACAGGTAGCTAGTGACTCGAGTGTGTCCGAAACCGAACGACGGGCGCTAATTAGAGCACGCAAAGGGCAAGGCCTATTTAAGGATCGTGTCAGCCAAATCGAAACACAATGCCGAATTACGGGAGTCAAGAATCCGGTTCACCTAATCGCGAGTCACTGCAAGCCCTGGAGGGACTCCACAAACGAAGAGCGATTGAACGGCGAGAACGGATTGCTTCTGACGCCAAGCATTGACCATCTGTTTGACCGAGGTTTCATCGGATTTGAAGACAATGGCAGACTCGTAATTTCGCCGGTCGCCCATCGCCCTTCACTCGAACGCATGGGTGTCGATACAGCGAACGCTGTGCACGTAGGTGGGTTTACGAGCGGTCAAAAGACATTCCTTGATTTCCACAGGAATGCAGTTCTGCTTCAGGCTATCCGCAAATAGTAGCATCGATCAGCTACCTATCCCGGAGGCGAAAAATGGAAAAAGAATGACGCGATCTTCCGATATGAACAGAGCACCTAAGCGACTTGTGCTCACTGATAAGGAAAGTGCCGTTTCCTTATCAGTTGCAATTGCCGATGAAAATGTCGCGGCAATCCCCGCGAAGGCGGGCGCGCGTGAGCGAAAGCAGCGTGGCGGACAGGAGTAGCAACAAGCCTAACAGCGCTGTTTCTAATTTCATTTTTTTTGCCCTCGAAGGAGGCTTCGATAGGATACTAATGCCGAGCGCCCGTCGCCTTATGCTTGGTGCGCGTTCGTTTCGATTTTCGGGTTGCCGCCTGCGTGGCCTGGCCGTTCTCGTTCGCGGCCAGAAGTGTCGGCCAATTGCTTGCAATGCGGCTCCTGGCGTCATACTGGCTCATGCCGCCTCCGCTCGCTCCCAGTTTGACCTGCTTGCCAAGGTAAAGCTCGACGCCGTCCTTTTCCTTGAAGTCCCGGTTCTGGCCGGTCGAGCCTGCCGGGCCGCACTGCGGCCAGATATTGTCGAGCGTATCTGCGCCGCCGATCTCAAGCGGAATAAAATGGTCTTTCTCGCAAGTCGAATCCACCGAAACGCCGTACCATTTGAAGACAATACTCTTCGCGCTTTCACTCTCCGCCTGGTTTCGAATGCATTGGGTGGTGAATCCGGGACTCTGGAGAACATCCTGCGTCACGGTCGGATTGAGAGCTCCAGGCGTGCAGTAGGGGTCCGGAAAACGGTGTCCGTCTCTGATCTGGACCTTACAGCTCCCGTCGGTCGGTTTGTGCCAACCCGTGCTGTCGCTGGCCTTCACATCGATATGGAATTTGCGGTCGCAGGCGGCAATTTGCGCCGCGGTCAATCGATTTGCGGCGTAAGCTATGTCGGAAACGAGTAACGGAGCACTACAAATAAGGACAACCGACACGCTGCGGAGAAATTGCGCCATTGCTGCCCCACAAGAGCTTCTACCAAGGATTGTAGAATGAAATTTGGCCGGTTGCAATCGTTACTTGTGATAAAATCGGCATATCTTAATAAGTGGCGGCTGGCGGACTACGCTCACGCGCCGAGTGCGTCAGGCCTTGACAACTTATGTAGGCGTAATTTAGCATTATTCGTCTTTTGCGTGTATTATAAGCAGCAGAATTCAGTACGGAGCGGTTCAATGCGAGCGCTCACTCGTCGTTATTTCGTTGTGAGGTCGGCAAGCGCGTTCTCGGCTGCATCACTGTTTGGTGGCTTTGGTCTAACGTCGGCCGCCGCTGCGCCGCACCAGCAACAGAAGCGGTCGGCGGCCCAGTGGATGGACGAATGGATAAGCCGGGCAAGAGACGTCGAGGGCGCACTTTATGTCGGACGTTTTGTGGAACCTATCTACTTTCTGACCAAGCCGATCGCGTGGAAACCCAATCCCGGTCAGGAACAATACAATCCTGTTAGCGTCCCGATTGGATTCGTAACTGATTTCGCGAGCATCCCTCAAGCATTCTGGTCCCTGCTGAGACCGGACGGGGAGTACGCCTATGCCGCGGTCATTCACGATTATCTTTATTGGACTCAAGATCGGCCTAGAAGCGTGGCAGACCAAACATTCAAATTCGCGATGCAGGACTTCGAGATTAATGCCGTAACCGCTAATACCATCTACAGCGCGGTCCGCGTCGCTGGAGGCAGTGCGTGGAATGACAACGCCAAACTAAAAGCCAGTGGCGAGCTTCGAGTCTTGAAACGCTTCCCGGATGACCCGAGGACGCGCTGGGCGGACTGGAAAAAACTGCCTGACGTCTTTGATCAGCCGAAGCCGTAATTGGCTCATTTTCGGACGAGGATCGGATCGGAACCGCGACGATAGTTGAATAGGGCCGGTTGCTGCGCTTCGGTCGTGACGTCGCGCCCTCCTGCCTCAACTCTTCGCGATGCGCGGGTTCGGCTATCGAAAATTGTTAATTTTGAGGGAGACCGTGACCCCATGGTCCTGTCATCCTTGTAAAGCTGCGGCACGCGCTCGGCCCCGAACGATAGCCATTCGCCAATGCCAATGGTGCCGTCGGTCGGTCTGTAATCCGCTTTGCCTTCAACCAATCCCTCCTGCAAAAGCGCAAAGCTCAATAGACCTTCTCGGATACTCTCGCTTTCCCATGCCAAGTCATCCGCCCGGGTAGACGCAAGAATACGCATGCCCTTGTCGTATGACAACTGACCCAATCCTCTCGCACCCATGGGACCAGGTTTGAAGCCGCTGCCTTCGACGCTCGCCGCTGAATGGCACGCGTCAATGATCAGCACGGTCTCGCCCGCATCCACGTTCCTTAGCCACAGCGACAACTCGGCGCTTGAAATTGCCCGCGCTAATATCTCGGCGCTTACTTTCTTTCCGGGAGTATTTCCGATATCGTACGGAAAGACATAAAAATTTCCTTTTTGGTCTGCATATCCGTGACTGGAATAAAGTATCAAAACCAAATCGTCGGGGCCCGCCTTGCGGAGCGTGCCGCGCGCCACCAAGCCCGCCGGCAAGTCTTCGGCTCGCCCGGCGCCCGATAGGACCGCTAACACGGACTCAATGTTTTTCTTGGTGGCGTCGGACGTGATGAGCGAACGTGTTCCGGCCGTGTCTTTACTCCATGAACTCGTGATGAGGACGGTGACGATCTCATCATACGTGCCGGTGGCCGCAAGACGCGGTACAAGAACATCCGGTAGCCGGCGCGCATCATTGTCCGCATATCGGAGGTCCCATTCCGGGCTCTCATATGCGCTCACGCCTACTGCGATCAGATAAGCGTGGCGCGGCGCTTGCAAATCGTGCCGGACTTCGTAAGAGCGGACAGTGGTCTGACTCTTTACACGATCCTCATTGAAGGCGTAGGCCGAAAACTCAATGTGGTCCTGGATGGCCCGCAAAGGGACGCGCACATGACGAACTTCAATTATGAGTCTGCCAGGCTTATCGACAAGACGTCGGGATTCGCGCCAGTGTTTCAACTCCCATTCCTCTGAGCTGCTGTCCAGAGACTCAACTTCGTCGATCTCCGGCACTTGCCTGACCAGTTGGCCGGCGCGAAACAAACGCAAGTCGTAGACGCCGCTTTGCCAAACCCTCTCCTGACCAGGCGCACCATATCGGCCTTCCACGCTTGTGATGGCGACTGTGACCGCGACCTCGTCGATCTTGTCCTTCTCCGCCTCGACCGACACAATTTCGACTTCAGGCTGAACGCGATTGATGCTAGTCACCGTACGTACGTTTCGAAATTGAGAGCACGCTTCCTTATTCGTCGGCTCTTCCTTGTGGCACTCGATGAGCCGTTTCAATAAACGTGGCTCGTAGTAATCCCGCATGAAGATTTCCGGAGCCAAGGCACGGAAGGGATCGTCCGGCATAACCCAGTAGCCGGCTGTCTGCTTTTCTATGTCATTTAGGTCGAAGTGACCGCTGCCGTCCGTAAATACCCAATCCTCACCGTCACCGAATGAAAGCTGTCCCATGAGTAGGTCAGAAGCGGATCTGACCTCCAGTTCCTCCGCGCTCCTGACCAATACGACGTTTTGCTCGTCAAAAAATCCGCCGTCGGTGGCGGACCCGAACCCTCTGCGCGCGAGCACCAACTTTGGAGTGCCGAAGGCACGCGCTACCCTATAAAGAGCAGTGTCCTCACCGATGGCCAACATCTGCCGCCCGTCGTCGCTGAATACCAATCGGCTGGCATTGAGGGTGTCTTTGGTTTGCGTAAATTGACGGCTTCTGTCGGCTCGGACGAATAGCTTCGCTCCAACGCCAAGCAATAATGCATCGCGCGAGAACGAGGGCCGCGCAACTAGGTTGCTTGAACCCTTGACCGTTAGCGTCTGAAGAAGGACCAACCTCGATCCGCGCACTTCAAGGATGAATACTTTATCAGTCAAGGAGTCTGCCACGGCGACTTGCGCGGCTTTCGCATCACATGCGATCTTGAAGAGGTCGAGACCAGAGCCTAGGGAAAGTCGTGCGACCTCGATAAAAGTTCCGGTAATCGCACTGCGCTGGAAATACTGCACGAGGCTTTCCTGAGCCAAGACGACAATTCGATTTCCGTCGTCAGAGCTGCAGAGTCCTGCGGGGCGCTCCACTTTGAGCCGATCCGGTTTGGGGAGTTTCGTCGCGTCAACATCGAATCGGCCGACATGAAACGTCAGGCGTCCATCAAACTCAAGAACTGCGACGGCGCCAATCGCTCCGGCGATAGCGTAAGGCTTGTTGTAGACCCATGCCTTCTCGTAATAGGTCGCATAGTCGTACTGAATGCTCCTCAGACGCGAGCCCTCGACATCAAACACCTTTAGCGGTCCAAGAACACGCGCACCGACCAGGAGGCCCGACGCCGCGTCAAGCTCCAAGACGCCGGTCGGGTTGCCGAGTAGTTCCACGATTGCGCGAGGGGACTCGCCATTTTGTTGCACCCAGACTAGTCCACCCGCCGCGTTTACGGAATATCCCTGCTTGTCTGGAATAGGTTTGATGTTGATCTGTTCCCCTTCGACCAAATCCTCGTCAGGTTTGACATTTAGGGCTTTCGCCATCTGCCACGGATAATAAAAATCTTTGACGCTGGAAAACTTGACGCTGTTCGAAGCGCAATCGGCTACCGAAAATCGGACGCGATCCAAATCGAGCGTTTTTCTGACAACAATAAATTCGTCTTCCACAGAAGCACTTACAGCGGTCACGACCGGGTCGCCCTCGAAGTTCCAACGACAAGTCATCCGGTCCAGCGATGCTGTCCTTTCTTGGGAGGCCGCCTCGGACTTGCAGGCCGGGGTATTGAAGCTTTCCGGTCCAAGATATGTCGCCCTTGGCTGCTTCTCGAAAGCGACAAAGCCGCGATGGTATGGCACTAAAGCGACAGCGTAGTCGTCTGAAGATCGGCTCACCGAACACGATAATGAGAAGTGCTCGGCGTCTTGAGCGGAATTAACTTTCCACAAGGTAATCGGTGCGGAGGTTTTCGGATCGAAAACCGCAACCAAGTTGGCGTCGCGATTTGCTACCAGCAGCGCGTCCAAATTCGTAAAGAACTCGTCGGAAGATACAGCCCTGAAACCTGTCATCCGTCCGGATTGGAGGTCGAAACTAAGGAGCGCCTGATCATACCAGCGATAGGTGCCGCCGTCGGGGTTCGGGCGCTCGCGCAGCGTTCGGACGAATGCCACGATCTCGTCGGGCGAGATCAATTCAAACGAGATGGATTTCGCCCGATAGGACGAGGGTCCAAGCTTATCATCGAGGTTCAGGATCGGCTCAATGTTGCCATTTGATGCATCTACTCGAACGAAGCGGCCATTATTCGTAACCGCAATCCATTGATATGAATTCGGGCGCGGTCTGGCCCAGATTAGCGACTCCCCGGTTTGCGTCTTGACTGCGCGAAGCTCTCGTCCACTTTTGACATCCAAGAAAAACGATCTCGAATCATCAATGACCAAGAACAAATGTCCGTCGTCACTATAGGATGAGCCTTGCCAGTCGGATTTGTCGAAAGACGGCAGCAGAATCTGACGCACCAGCTCCGGGCCCGGTCCGTCGGCGTCGGCGCGCGCCAAACCCAAGCTCCACAGAAGCACACCGAGAGGCAATAATAGGAGTGGTCGTGTTCGTGACAGCATCGCGAACTCTTTACGGCGCGTGGCACATCATGCAATGGCTAAGCCAAAGATCAATGGTCTTATAGCGGGGGCGCGCCTTCTTGCCACGACTAGCACGCCAGCTCCGGGGCTTGTGGCCCCAGCCCCGTCAAGCCCAAGCTTTGAGGGAAGAGCGCGCCTTGTAGTTGCCTCGATGAGCTCTGTCTTTATCCCGCCATCCAGCGAGTTCTTGGTATTGGCGGCGCTTAGCGCAGGGGGCGCGCGCATTGCAAGGTGCTAACCTTTAGTCGCAGGCACTTGTTGTATAATCATCATTTCTTATCGAGTTGGACTCGGCTGGGTCCAATCAGCTGTGGACGATCCGATAGCGTGCCTATCCGCACATAACTGGAAATTGTCGATGGCTCGCAGCAGTCGGCGGGAGATCAGCACTGAGGACCCTCCGCGTTTGACCCTAAGTGTTTGCGGTGCCTCGGTTTCAACAGTTAGACGCAAAAACGGGTCAAAGTGTTGAAACTGCCGCACTGGATCAGCGTTAGCGGCTCCAACCTAGCGATTTTGCAATCAGACGCGGCGCGCTCCGTTCGGCTTTGAGATACTGTGAATTTCCCGCCAAAGGGAGATCGAAATGGAACCGCAAGCATGGGGCGCGCTGATCCCCGTCGCTCAATACGTGCGCATGTCCACGGACGATCAAAAGTATTCACCGCATAATCAATCGGCCACGAATGAGGCGTATGCGGCTGCACATCGCATGATGATAACCCGAACCTATTTCGACGGTGGAAAAAGCGGGCTGACTTTCGATGGGCGCGGGGGCCTGAACCAGCTGATCAAAGATGTTCTGAATGGGGAAGTCGATTTTAAGGCGATCCTCGTTTTAGACGTAAGCCGCTGGGGACGATTTCAGGACCCGGATGAAAGCGCCTACTACGAGTATAGCTGTAAGCGCGCTGGCATAGCAGTCCATTACTGCGCCGAGCTGTTCGAAAATGACGGAAGTCCTCTCGGCGCCATGGCCAAATGGCTCAAACGATCGATGGCCGGTGAATACAGTCGGGATCTGTCAGTCAAAGTATACGCGGGACAACGCCGGCTGAGCATACTTGGTTTCAGGCTTGGAGGGCATCCCGGCTACGGTTTGCGGCGCTTGCTCGTCGACCAAAATGGAACAGTTAAATGCGTCCTGAAGACAGGTGAGTGGAAAAGCATCGCTACCGACCGCGTAATTCTGACTCATGGACCGGCGCATGAAATTGAACTTGTGCGTTGGATATTTTCCATGTTCGTGCAAGGCAAGAAAGTAGAGTATGAAATCGCGAAATTGCTAAATGAGCGAGGATTACGTAACCATCGCGGTAACGTCTGGAAGGGACATACAGTCCGATATGTCCTGAAAAACGAAAATTACATCGGCAACTATGTCTGGAATCGCAAATCTTTTAAATTGAGAAAAAACGTGGTCCGCAATGGGCCGGAGTCCTGGATGCGTACCGAAGGCGCTTTTGAAGCGATTGTTGAGCATTCAACATTCGAGGCCGCACAATCCATTTTCCGCAATCGCATTCAACGCACATCCAAGGGCCGGCCGCGTTTGCTTTCCGATGAGGAGATGCTGAAAAGATTGTCGCGGGTTTTCCAGGAACAAGGAAGGCTATCGCGCCGGATCATCGACACTGCTCCGAACCTGCCGTCTTGCTGGGCATATAGTGTGCGATTCGGCGGTGTTGCCAACGCCTATGATCGCGTGGGATTCAAGAAAAACGTGAATCAATACGGCGTCAAAATCAAAGATCGGAATCTTCTCGTAGAACCCTGCACACAACCTCGCGGCTTCCGAGATGACGAAATGCTTAGAGCTCTGAAGCTCTTTTTAAAAGACCGTGGCTACCTGTCGGCGGCGATCATCAATGAATGCAAGGACATGCCATCCGCTCACGCGTTTTACTGCCACTTTGGAGGCTTGGAACGTGCTTACGAGTTAATCGGATACGAACGACCTTATCGCACAAGCCCCAGCTTAACCAATGAGGCTATGCTTGAAGTTCTTAGGTCCCTTTCCAAGAAGCACGGTAAACTATCGAGAAAAATCATCAACGCGACAGACGGTGTTCCCTCAGCCGGCTGTTACTATGATCGGTTTGGAGGCTTAGGGCGTGCTTATAAACTCATCGGATACGAGCCCGGCACCTTGAAAAGCTACACGGATTCAAGAGGTATTTCTAATGATGAGCTGCTTAGTAAATTGAGATCGCTGCTTTCAGCTGGCGGTTATCTGTCAGGAAGGCTGATCGATCGAACCCGCGACATGCCATCGAGGACGCTATATTGCATTCGTTTTGGAAGCTTGCGACGGGCCTACGAACTGATCGGATATACGCCGCGCATATTCAAGATCATCAAATACGGGGCACGAACCTTGAAAAGTCGCACTCTATCAAAAGGAATGACTAATGAGGACTTGCTCGATAAATTACGCGGTCTGCTGCAAAATCGCGGTTATTTGTCGGGGAGCCTTATCGACCGAACCGCTGAGATGCCTTCAAGAATTTTGTATTATAATCGGTTCGGAAGCTTGCGACGGGCCTACGAGCTAATCGGGTACACCCCATAGCTCTGTTGAAAACTGCCGGTGTTCCCGGTTCAAAGTGCCTGGCCCCCGGTCGCCGTCGTCCCGGTGACGGTCCCCGGAATGTTGGCAGAACCGGTCAGGACGTGATTGGAGCCAACGTCGTATTTTTTGCCCGTAACGGTATTGCCACCGAGCGACCACGTAATTTGACCGAGCTGGGTCCAGCCTGGGAATTGGCCTACCACGACACCGTTCGTATAGGTGATGTTATTCGACACGGATGCTGTTATGCCCGTGCCGGTGTAGAGCAATCCGCCTGCGTTGGTGATAAAGAAACCGCCGCCGCCAGAGATCGTGAAATCTTTGAAAAACTCAATCTGTCCGTAGAGGCCGACGTTTATTTGAGAGCCTGTACAAGTGTCAAACGTAATTAGATCTGCTAATAAAACGTAGGCGCGCTGTTGGACGTTGAGACAGGTGCCAGAGGCGTTAGAAAAGGTGACGTTGCGAAATTGAACTATGGCATCGAACAGGAAGTCATTTTGCCCAACTATAGTACCTCCGTTCCCGTCGATTGTAAGAACTGCGCCACCTTGCGATGCGGGATTTGAGGCATGAGGTGCGTAGTGTATCCCCGTCGCGTCGGTGCTTCCCGGCGCCATCAAAATTTTGACCTGCGTCTGCGGTGTTCCGGCAAAGTCGAAATCGGTCAACACGTATTGCAGAGCATATTGCACCGATTTAAAAGCCTCGGCTCCCGTGCCGAGGCCATCGGCAAGTCCGGCGTAATCAGATCCATTTTTTGAATCGGTATTTATGACAAGGGGGAATGCGGCGCAGTTTGGTCGCCAACGCCCGGGATTAATCGTTTTAACCCATGCATCAGTAACATTAGAGAGTTGGACCACTTGACCGGGCCAAAGCACAAACAAGGCGGGGAATCCGACGACTTGAATCGATTTGCCTTTGCATGCCGAAATGTCAGTGTTCGTGATTGTGATAATACACCCCTGCGGAAAGCCTGCTGCGTCTGGAACGCGGGCGACGTAGAACGCTCCGCCGCCTAGCACATAGTTCATGCCGCAATGGGAGTTCTCGACTATGACCGGTCCTGACGCGAAGGCTGCGCCATTCACCATGGGAAGTGTCGCGCGCCCTGGTGCAGCCTCTTGCGGTACTCCGCCCGTCGTGCCCAAGAGAAATATCGACGAGGCCAAAAGAAGTACTGACAGCGGCCGGTACATCATCGTCTAGTGACCTACCGCCGGGGTGAATATCTCGTCTAAATAGGTTGCATGGTCGCGCACATAGGCGCGGCGAAGGTGACCGTAGTTGAAGTACATGAAGCGGCCGTCATCGCTAATAATTGGGCAGACAACTTTGTCACATAGGTAGTCCATGGGATTAATCACTCTAGCGCCCGCCACCTCCGCCGCGCTTCGAACTTTCTCGTCAGTCTTCCCTACGAATTTATCCATATTGGAGCGTGTCGGGCTTTCTGGAACTTTCGGGCGGGCAAGCAATCGAAGCCATCCAGTTGGCATCGACGCTTCGGGATCGTATACGTTCCCTGACGGGGTTTCCAAGAGCACAAAAACTCTTTTGCGAGCATGGACGAGATGAGAGATTAACGCCGCAAATTTACTGAGCGCGCGATCCTGGGCTGCTTCCGAATCCCGCAGAAAGACTTTCGATGGATCACTCCGAAGGTAATACTTAGCGTCTGTAAATTCAGGGGTCCACCACGCTGTAAACGCAACGGTTTTGACTCTATCTCTGTCGAGCATCGGCAAGACCTTATCGACAAAGGGCGCGCAAGCTAAGTTACTTTCGCCCGCGACATCGGGGATCGGCGGGCAACCCGATTCCAGATAAAATATAACTCGATTGTGATCGAGGTCGATTACGTGCTGCTCAATCAGTCGCCGCACTCTGGGGATGTATTGCCCCATGGTGCTATCACCGACCAGGATGGTTTCGTCTAAGCCTGGATTACCTAAGGTCACCCCCTCGGAAATCTCATAATCTTGAGCCGCGGCCACGATGTCCTCGGCACTCGCATTTCGAAATGCAAACCCACGGTTTGCATAGACGACATACCCGGCAGAGCCGATCATACCCATCGCAACGAACAATATGGCGGCTTTAATCGGTGCCGGTTTGCCAAAACGCAGCGGCTTTTCAATTACCAGATAGGTTAGCCAAGCCAACGCAAAGCTAAATAAAATCGCGAGCGTTGCCGCCGCCGGAGACGGCGTTTGTCCACTGATAATGCGAGTGAAGGACAGCAGCGGCCAATGCCATAGATAGAGCGGATAACTGATCAGGCCGATTGCGACCAGCCCACGGGTCGCGAGAACTTTATTATTGATCCATGTATGGGGGCCTGACGCAACTAGCACGTAGGTGCCGGCAACCGGCAGCAATGCCCACCAACCCGGAAACTCCTTTGTCTCATTGATCGTCAGTATGGCCGCAACGATGAGGAGCAGTCCGGTGGCGGACGTGACATTGAGCGCTATGGAACCTGGCGCCGCAACTGCACCGATCATTTGAAGAGCAGGTCGCGGAAGCATGAGAAAAACTCCAAAAAGATTCTCCCGATAAACGATCAGATAGGCGAGCACGGCACCCGCCATCAACTCCCAGAAGCGCGTGAGAGGTGAATAAAAGTCCGTTGCCGGATTGGAATGGACGCTGCGCACGTTGAAAGTAAAGCTGACGACGAAAAGTAGCAGCAGGAGCGTCAGCGTTGCTGCCTTGCGCTTCCAGGTCAGGTACAGCAGCAAAGGCCAGATGATGTAAAACTGCTCCTCGATTCCCAACGACCAAATGTGCAACAAGGGCTTGGTTGCTGCGGCTTTATCGAAATAGCCGGCCTCGTTCCATAACACAAAATTTGAAACGAAAGCTGCGCTTCCGGCAACGTGCTTGCCTAATGCCATGTACTCGATGGAAAACAGCACCAGCCAGCCAGCCACCATGCAGGCCAGCAACACGACAATCAGGGCCGGAAAAATTCGACTGATTCTCCGTATGTAGAATTGCGAGAAGCGGAATGAGCCACGCTCCATGCCGGTTAGCAAAATCGTGCTGATTAGGTAACCCGATATAACGAAAAATACATCGACGCCGACAAATCCGCCGCGAAACCAGGCCGGAAATGCGTGAAAGCCGATCACTGCCAAGACGGCTATTGCGCGGAGGCCGTCAATGTCCGGCCGATAGTCGAGTTGGTTAGCTGGGCCAGCTCGATCGAGCGCGCCGGATGCCCGCGAATTCGGCGGAATCATTGGCAACCTTTTCGACCCCTTATCGTCATCGCCATTAAGATAACGCATGTCACTCGGCCACAATCATGCCGCACAGCCACCGACGCCGCTAGGTGTGACTGGTCCCGTCGCTCAGTGCAGCGCCGCCGGGCTCAGATACGGTAGCCAACTCGTCGATCGGTCAACAAAAGGGAGATTGGCCGCCTCCGATAATGGGTGACCTCGCTCACGCCACAATCTGCCGGAGTTCCGCGCCTTGCGCTTTTGAGTTCGATTCCCACTAGAGAATTCGAACAAGCATTGATTAAGCTAACGTTTTTGCAGGTTTTTATGGACTTAGGACGGGAGAGAGTTGGTTTGCATTTCCGCACCCTCCGCCAACGCCTTTTCCAAAACCGTTCTCCAGCGCCCTTGAACCCCAGGCGAAAGGCATTATTGGGGCTATTTGCCCCATCGATCTCTGCACCTCCATATCTACTGGGAAGGCCGAAAACATTCTCCAGGGGCTCTTTTTCTCCAGACCTCCGTACTTTCGGGGCAATGATACGGTTCTCGGAATACCACAAAAGAACGGTGCTTCGCACGCGATTCCTTGCCCCCGATTTTGAAAGCCGCTCGCTCGGGCGAGTGCGTTGCGAAAAAGGTCGATCATTCTTTGATTTAAATCTAGCCACGCCCGCCAACCACTAAGGCGGTCTCGGCCGTATCGCTTTCTCGAAAAATCCAGTGACCTGCAATTACTTCAGTCCGCATTGTGAATTGCGAGGAAAATACGATCCCATATCAAGTGCGCCAGATCACTGATGAAGAAATACACATTTCTTAATGAGTGGTCTTCACGATCCAGGCGGCACCGTCGCGATGACGAAGCGCCTAGCGCTTCCTTCAAAGCCAAGCCAATGTCGCGTGAGCGTCACTTCGCTGCGCCGTCCTGAAGGACCAACAGCAGTGAGCTGATTCATTTCCTTGAGGCAGAGGTCGTCTGCCGCTTGACAGATGATAGCGATCCCCTCGCGCGTGATGCGAGTCTTGTTAATCCACGGCGACAAATTCCTCGAAAAGGAGGAGTACTTAATGTTGCCAAAGTCGGCGAAGGTCGAAGGCTTGTCGGTTATGTAGAAAGCTGCGGAATCCGCCAGCGTAAACGGCCCGGCGACGAGCCGCAGTGGAGCATCGGTGGTTCGGTGCCATTCGCGCTCAATTTCTGCTGCGGCGAGTCTCGTGTAGGCGCCGTCGTTCTCGACGCCTGTCTTGAGGATCGTCACGGCGACCAGAGGTGAAATCACCACCGCAGTCAGGGTTATCCCCGTAACAATCGCGGCGAGCCGCACCAGCGTGATACGGGACACCCCAACGAGCGGGGACGCAAGCATCATGACCGGCAGCAGACTGAGTGACGGAGTATTCCAGATCGAAATCAGATTTATCCGCAACACCAAAGCAACAATGATTGGAAGTAGAAGCGGCGTCCAGAACAATAGCGTCGCCGCACGGCGCGTCCGTTCGCTCGCAAACCAGCTGTCGCGCACCGCCCTTGTGCAGCCGACCGAGTTCGGATCGTAGTCGAAGGAATGCACTGTAGCAGAACCGGCAGCCCGCCCCCTCATAGATTCACGGACCTTCATCGTTATCATTGCGGGGCCGGAATATCAGCGTTTGAGAGGCGATGGTCGCTCCTTCGATTGAAATAGATTCCTGTGTTCCATCTTTGAACCAGTGTTGTGTGAACACCTGTAAAATGTCTTGGTAATCGTGGCTCGATTGAATCTCTAATTTTTGTCCGAGAAAAACCGCCGATAGAAAGGGGTGAGCTTTTCGAAAACTGCCGAACGGCTCGGCCTTTGACCTCCCTGCGTGCTCGCAAACCAAACCACCATTTGCTGAATTGCTGCCTCTTTTTCTGAGGCATTCGACCGCTTCTGATTAAATTCGCGGCTTCGACATGAAAAGCCTCCCACGCGAATACGGGCGGGCGGAAGCGCGCTTAACGATGTAGACCGGCCAGAGGAGTACAAAGCTTGGTCGCAGAATCTCAGCCATGAGCACGTGCTGACGACGTTTTGCAGCTATGGTGACGTTAGCTGCCATCGGTAGTCGGAGATCATTCGGTCGTTTGCCAGCCAACCCGTTAACGCACCAGGATAGAGCGTCACACGGACTTATAGCTTCTGGAAACTTCGCTGAAAATTGGAGGAGAATGGCCTTAAAAACATGAAATGGATTTGGAAGACGGTGTTAGTACTTTTGCTGTACGGGGATATTGGGAAGACATCTTTCATCACGATGACAGAGGCCTAAGTATGTTTCTGCGCATTGGCCAACTCTTCAACAACCGATCGATGGCGAGAGCCATTGAACACACAGTAATCGCGGTGGCCATCGCCGTAGCGATTGTCGCGATTGTGCACGGTTTCGGTGATTCCTTGAGTACTACAAGCCCCTCGTTTGCGTTAAAGTAGCTAACTTGAATTCGCTCGCCCAACGCGCGTTCCAATGACAAGGTTCTTCAGCGTACTCCTGGCGAGATTGCCAGCCGCCAATTTCCTTGCCATGCCGTTCCGCAAAGTACAGTTAAGCGATAGCCCTTTCTTTGGCACTCGCTGCATACCACTCGATGTCGCAACCCCGAACCCCGTCACTCCTCGTACGGCGCAGGCAGTTTCTCATTCATCTAATTACTACGCAGCTCAATAACCGTGCTGCCTTAACCATTGTTTTGCGTCGTGTTGCCAAACATCGCCGTATTGATTGCTTCGCTTCCAAATTATGGCGCTGTACTCACCGTCGAAGCAAAAGCTGTCAGCGAACCAGAATCCGATGATAATTGTAACAGCGAATACGAGGATAGACTTCATTTTTCAGGGCTCGCCAGCTCAGGGCGCTGCAGCGTCATATTAAATCTAGAAAGTTAACTTTTGGTGGTGTCTGACCGGTTTGCCGTCGTAGAATTTTGCACACGTCGAAGGACGAATTAGATAGTTGTTCGTTTGATCAGAGCCGTCGCTGGCGCAGCCCCCAATCCCCTCGCGTCAGCTTAGATGGCCTCGTGCGACAGAGATTGGCCCCGATCCCCCAGTCCGGGCCTTTTTTTTATGGGGCGGTCGCACCGGGACAAACCTATCGCAAAGCCAGCAGCGGAATCAGAATACTACTCGTCGTTGTTTGCCGGTCTGGGCCATGGCGTATATCGCCGTGGCGAAGCCGCAATCCATCGCTTGCGTGGCGAGGCTTAACGACTCATGAGCCAAACCTCGCGGACGCCGATTGAATGGCTGGAGGTGGCCGCCCCTCGCGGATATTCGCTCACATGAGTCGTTTGACCTACCCGCCTCGGTGCAGTGAACCGTTCTTTTACGGGATCAGTCCATACGCTTTCGCGCATGACCGCGGCAGACATCTCCCCTAAGAATATTTTTGACCGTCAGGCGCGAGTCGAAGAACTGTACGCAAAGTGCACCTTCGGCGCCGGCGTACTATTCCTGGTCGTTGAGATCGCCTATTTCGGCGCGTGGAAACATCCGTCCCTGTCGGTTCCAACTTGGGACGCGATCGACGCGGTGATCGGACGGGACTTCCTCAACATCTGGATGGGGGGGCGTGCCGCTCTTGCTGGCGGGCCAGCGGCCTGGTTCGATGCAAATACGTATAACGCCGTGATCCGGGCGCTCCTCGAACCGAACCCTCTTAACGATTACCGCTATTACTGGTCTTATCCCCCCGACATCGTCTTATTCACGTGGCCGTTTGGCCTCATGCCGTTTTTGGTGGCTTACGTTGCGTGGTGTGTGCTTGGCTTGGTGGCATTTGTTTCGGCGGCCCACGCGGGCGGTGTTGAGCGTCGCAACTTGCTTTTCGTTGCGCTGGCACCCGCCGTCATGGTGACGGTGTTCTTCGGTCAAAACGGGCTTGTTACCGCGGCGCTTTTGGTGGGGGCGCTCACCGCGCTTAATCGAAGACCTATGCTTGCTGGAGTGCTGTTCGGGATACTTACCATCAAGCCGCAGCTTGGGATTCTGTTGCCGGTTATGTTGGTACTCACCGGCCGCTGGCGAACTATTGCTACCGCCGCGGCGACGGTAGTCGTGTTGGTTGTAGTCACCGCAGCGCTCTACGGCGTCGATGTATGGGTGGAGTACCTCAGGAAGGTAGTGGCGCAACAGGCTTGGTTGCTTGACCATGCCGAGGGGAATCTTGTGCCATCTGCGCTTTATGCTGCCCGCGAGTTGGGATTATCAGTCTCCGTTGCATGGACGGCTCAGGCCATTGAGTCGGCGTTCGCGCTTGGTGCTGTGGTGTGGACCTTCTACCGGCAGCGCGATGACGTGCTTTCGCTATGCCTTTTCGTGACTGCCATATTTCTCTTTACACCGTATTCGTTTTGTTACGACATGGTCGTGCTCGCGTGGGTAGCCGCACTGCTACGGCAGCGCAACGACAATGCGCCGATCGATCATTATCTAATCTTATTTGTGTGGACGCTCCCCGTGGCGATGATGCTAGTCGGCGTCACACTACACATCCCCCTGGGGATTATCATACTTCCGGCATTTGCCGGTCGGCTGCTGTGGCGGATGGCGCGCACGCCGGCCACGAGCCAATCGCATATCAGGCGCGGTGATTCGGTACTCTTCGCGCATCCCTGAAATTCGGTAGCGAAGTCATTGTAAACACTCCACAAGCGTCAAACTCAGGCGTGTGCGTCGCATGGCCTAGTCCAACGATTGTGCTTTAAGATTTCGTTAATCGTAAAAACTCAAACTTTCTTCGGCATCTAATAAATCAGGTTTAACAAGTTCCTGCCATACAAGACGACCTCACCAGCGACGTTCCGCCGGGACGCGGACATAACGGAGATGGATGTGGCGCTCTTACGATCTCTCGCAGTGTTGCTTGCGGGGACTTTCTTCGCGGTGACGGCAATCTTACAGCCTGGAGTCTTTGGCACTCTTGGGCTGTTTGTTCTTTTCGGTACCATCTGGGTGGTCAGCACTGGATGCGCTTTCGCGCTTAAGTGCCAAGTCTTAAATGCCAAATAAATCACTCCCGGCATAGCTACCTACGCTAGCGTGCCGCTCGCCCTAAAAGGTCCGCTGCGCCGCTGCCGGTCGCGGAACTGAAGATGACATTCCAGACCAACAAACTCATCTTTGAACCGGCAACTCCCCGGTCGGAGAGTTTTCGTGTCGCCTGCTTTGCCCTGATGGTCACCAACACTGCTTTTGTCGTCGGAGCATTGCTCGGGAACAATTGGATCACTGATGCTGGCGGCCAACCTAATCATACTGATTTCACAAACGTCTATGCCGCCGGACGCCTTGTACGCAACGGTGAACCTGCAGCCGCTTACGATTGGACTATACATCATCTTGCGGAAAACGCCCTGATCGGCCATGATTCGGCCCAGTATTTCGGCTGGCACTACCCCCCGTCATTTTTGATAATCGCGGGATTGTTGGCTTTCCTGCCTTACGCCGCAGCATTCGTAGTTTGGATTGCTGCGACGTTGGTGCTTTATCTCTCGACCATCCGCGTGATTGTCGGCGACAATATCGGTTGGCTTTTGGCTGGAGCATTCCCTTGCCTGATGCCAAACGTCATTACCGGGCAAAACGGATTTCTCACAGCCTCACTCATCGGCGGTTTTCTGGTCCTGCTGCAGCGACGACCGATCCTAGCCGGAGTATGCCTTGGGCTTCTTACCTACAAGCCGCAATTTCTTATGCTGTTTCCAGTGGTACTTCTTGCTGGCGGCTGCTGGGACGCCATCATCGCCGCGGCACTCACCTTTGCCGGACTAGTGCTTGCCACGATCGCGATATTTGGAATATCGGCATGGGTCGCCTTTTTCCATTGGCTGCCGCTGACCTCTCAGGCTCTTTTGTCTCAAGATCATGCCGAGTGGTACAAGCTCCAGAGCCTATTCGCGCTGGTGCGGATGCTTGGGGGTGATGCAACGCTTGCGTGGGCCCTGCAACTCGCTCTCACAGGAATGCTTGCCGGATTGCTTGGTGCGATGTGGTGGAACAAGCGCATCCACTCTGACCTAAAGGCATCCGCGCTAGCGGTCGCAGTGCCACTGGCGACTCCCTATGTGTATCTCTACGATCTGACGGTGCTTGGAGTATCAGCCGCCTTCCTGCTTCGCTGTGCGCTCGCCACTGGTTTTATACCGGGCGAAGTTCTCGGCCTAGCGGTTATTACGGTGCTGTTTTTTATCATGCCGTTTTTGAATGTGCCGGTGGGATTGATCACCTCGGCAATTCTCGCGGTCTTGATCGTCCGGCGCGTCGTCCTCAACAAAGTCGTCCCTGGATCACTAGCGCTCAGTTTTCTTTCCCCAGTGACACCCGGGCCAAGCTGACTTTGTCCGCTGTGCGAGGCAGCGCGCTGTAAGAAGCAGGCTCAAGGCGGTGATAAGCGGCAACTTGGAGCACCCGCCAACTAACACAAAACTGAGCGAGGCTTGCGATTCTGTGTGGCCATCTTTGTGAGCGATGGAAACTTTGGTGACGACCCTTAACCACACGCTAAGCAAGCTGCGATTGCTCGGGACCCTGCGCGATTAGATTCACCTCCGCGAAAGGATTGCAAGTTCAAGATCGCCGGGCGGTAAAACGAACGACCTGTCGCAGCGCGCAGAGGGCTGGCCAGGGCACCGTGCAAACACGAAACAGGAGTTCACAATGCGGAAGCTAATTCAACGTTTCGGCCGAGACGAGTCCGGCGCGACTGCTATCGAATACGGCCTTATCGCCGCTGGCATCTCGGTCGCGATCATCGCCGTCGTCCAGGGCCTTGGCACCAACCTGAAGTCCACCTTCAGTAGCGTCAGCACCGCTCTGAAGTAGTTGTCAGCAAAAAAAGCTCCGAGTTGTCCACACAGCTGGAGTCTGAGCGGGAAGGGCCGGGCGCAAGTGCGGCCCTTCTTTCATTCAGTGGCAATCTGCGTTGCATCCAACACTAGTCGCTAATTTCCTTGCTATACCATTCCGCAAATTACAGCATAGGCTCCCGATCAGAGCTGCATCTATGATTGGGCGAACCCTCTTCGCACAGACTGGTCCGAACTGTCGTTTGCAGGCCGGTTTACGGAGATAAAGAGCCAGCTGAGTGATTTGGTCGAACAACCGTTCGACCCTGGCAAGTTTGCGCTTCGTTTACTTGAAATCTACAACGCCCCTAAAGCCATCGTGACGAAGCCGCGGTTCATGCCCGGGTCCCAACCCGCGAGGACACAGCAGGTGCGCGGTCTCTTTCCCGAGATCCTGAGCAAACTGGCGAAGCGCGCCTTCGCGTTCTTTGCGGGTAATCTCATCCACACTTCGGCTATGTTGGATACTGTTGCGCAACTCCCCAGCGTCCAAATTTGATCTGGAAGTTGTCCTTCTTCGCAAAGCGTGCTTCGAACCGTGACCACAGGCGACGGCTGAGGACGAGCTCTTGCAGGTCGCCCACGTCGAGATATTTATTCTGTTTGCTCGATGGCGAGAATTAACGGGCGAAAACCACGAGTGTAATCGTGTAGTGCGCAGGGCACGTAGCTTCACGAGATTCGTCCGCTGCCAGGTCGATCCCCGCAGATGATCTTATGTCACGAGCCTTGCCAGCGCTGAGCGGTTAAATTTCCCATGGCGAGCAAAGACAGTGTCACAATCGAACATTGGCAAGGTCTCGTTAACCAGCCATAGCTTAAAATGGTAGCCCAAGCTCGTCAGAACTCACGAGCGGAAATTTCCATGTCGGTCGATCTTCCAGGCGTTCGCTACAGCATCGTCGTGCCAGTCTTCAACGAGGCGGCGGTCCTTCCGATTCTGTTGCGGCGCATTGGAATGCTGATGGAGCAACTCGACGGACCAGCCGAAACGATCTTTGTTGATGACGGCAGCACTGATTGCAGCTCCATCGTCTTGCAATCCTTAGTGCGGGATGATCCACGGTACCGCTATATCGCCCTGTCGCGCAATTTCGGTCATCAGATTGCAATCACAGCCGGAATGGACGCGGCCGCTGGCGAAGCGATCGTCATCATGGACGCCGATCTGCAAGACCCTCCGGAGATCGTCGGAGAGATGATTGCAAAATGGAAAGAGGGATTTGAGGTCGTCTACGCCCGCCGCTTGTCACGCGTGGGTGAGAGCGCATTCAAACGCGCCACCGCGAATTTATTCTACAAGGTGCTCGGGCGAATGTCCTCGATCGGGATTCCGGCGGACGTCGGAGACTTTCGGCTGATCGACCGCAAGGTCTTGGACGCGTTGCGCTGCATGCCGGAACAAGATCGTTTTATAAGGGGCATGATCGCGTGGTTGGGCTTTCGGCAAACCGAAGTGACGTTTCATCGACTGCCGCGGCTGGGAGGGGAAACCAAGTACCCGCTGTTGAAGATGGTCCAGCTCGCGGTAAACGGCGCCCTGAGCTTTTCCGATGCCCCATTGCGGCTCACGATTTGGATTGGCTTGGCTGTGTCGGCATGCGCGGTCTTCTATGGGTTCTATGTGGCCGGTCTTTGGTTCATGAACAGCCGTCTCGTCGAGGGGTGGTCGTCGACCATCATTGTCATTTCGTTCCTTTGCGGCATCAATATGCTCATGAACGGCATCATGGGCCTCTATATCGGGCGCATTCACGCTGAGGTGAAGCGGCGGCCGTTGTATGTTGTGTCGCAAAGACTGGGGTTTGAGCGGGAGCCGAAGCAAGCGCGTGCGCTGTTAAGCGCGGCGGCGGACTGAAGAAGCCACATGGACGCGTCATTTGATAAATACGACAAGAGCTCTGGCGCGGTCGTCCAATCATCGATTGATTGTTCCGGCCTTCCGCACAGCTTTTTTACCGCGGCTAAAGCGGACGCGCTCCGCGAGCTTATTGCCACCCGCTTGCACGGGATGCGCAATCCGCACATGCTCGACGTTGGCTGCGGCATCGGCGAGCTTCATCCACTTGTACGAACTATGTTCGGTCGGATATGCGGCGTTGACGTCTCCACGGCCAGCGTCGCTCAGGCCCGGATCAGGAACCCCGAGTTACAGTACGAAGCCTATGTGGGCGAGACCCTTCCCTACGAGAGCGCGACCTTCGATCTTTCGATAGCAATCTGCGTGCTGCATCATGTGCCGCCACCGCAGCGGGTCCGCTTTCTCCGCGAGATGCGGCGGGTCGTCCGTTCCGGCGGCGTGGTCTGTCTGATTGAACACAACCTGCTCAATCAATTGACCAGATTCGCGGTAGCGCGCTGCGAATTCGACCGCGATGCGGTGTTGCTGGCCGCCCGTCGGACGCGTGCGCTGATGGCGGACGCTTGACTCCATGACGCTCGATCGCATTATTTCCTGCTGCTGCCGTCGGCAGCACCGCTGGCACGGCGTGTCGAATACAGTTTGCGGGGCATCCCATTGGGCGCGCAGTATCTCGCCAGTGGTATCGCGTAGGACTCTGGCATTCCACGCTGGCGGGACATTACGCTTGTGGACCACCGGCATAGGCGCGCTCTCAACCCAGCAAGCAATCGAGTAACCTCGCAGTTCGTCGCATGCCCTCCAGCGCCTGTGTCGTCCGTTCGCCGCTGTGTCCGGAGCGTCGAGAACCTAAGTTTCATAGAGGGCGGATAATGATCAGTTCTTACTTTCAGAGGTCCGGAATTTATGTTTTCCTGATTTCATTCGCATGTGTGTATTACCTCGTAAATGCACCGCTCCTGCTTGGCCACTATGATTTGGGATGGCACCTAGCCGCCGGAGACTTAATCAGAGACCGAGGTAGCATTCCTTTCCAAGATCCATGGTCGTTCACGTCTGGAGACAAGCAGTGGTTTAATCTGTCATGGCTTTGGGATGTGATTGCCAGTGTAATATTTCAATATGCGAATTTTGGCGGTCTAATATTACTCGTTGTAGCATGCGGTGCGGTCATCGTCGGATATCTTGCCTCCATCTGCCTCGGCAGCGGAGCCTCGACGATCGCGGTTTGTATTTCTGTTTTACCCGTGTGTCTGCTTTATCCCGCTTTTGCGGCATTCCCGAATATCTATCTCGCTGCTTCGCCAAATGTTTCTACCATGCTATTTTCTGTAATATTCTACGGAGAATGCTTGAAAAGAACGAGGTGCCGTTTTTTACTGCCGGCAATTATGGTCCTCTGGGCCAATCTGCATGGCGGTTTTGTGCTTGGTCTTTTTATTGTCGGCGTTTTTTGCGGTGTGGCATTACTTAGACGAGATTGGGCCGATATTAAAATCTATGGTTTCGTGGGCGCCGGTTGCTTCGCCGCGACATTTATCAATCCTCTCGGCTGGCATATCTACGAAGGCTTGACGACCGTATTAGGTCACTTTTCGCAAGCATACATCACCGAGTGGTGGCCTTATTATCGGAATATCACCGTGCCTGGGAGCGTTCCCGGTATGATATATATTTTGATATTTATTTGGCTTGAGCTGCGCTACAGAGGATTTTGTCCCATTGAGTCACGGCTGCTGTCCTGGCTGTTTTTGTTTTTTGGACTTTATCAATTTCGTTACATGGCTTTCTTTTTTCTATTCTCGTCTGTTCCATTGGCTCTTCACCTTAGTCGGCTGCTGCCTGACTGGGCGAATAATTTCAGAGTCAAAAGATCGTTATTGGGCGCCGGCATCGTTGCGGCCTGCGCCCTGCCATTGATTTATATGCAGATAAATCCGGCTCTCGGACTTCCGCAAATGCTTTCGGAGCGGGATGTTCTTTATCTGCAAACACATTTTCCGCGCGCGCGGCTTCTCAACCACTGGAACTACGGTGGAATTTTGATCTTTCGCGATCGAGGCGCCATACCTGTATTCGTAGATGGTCGAGCAGCTACCGCTTATCCGGATGATTTGCTGCATGACTATTTCAAGCTGGGCCAAATAGAGGTTGATGAGGCCGCTTGGGACGCGGTGCTTGAGAAATACAAAATCGATACGGTGCTATGGGTGAAAGCACATGAAGAGTTAAGGCAGTTTCTCGTGGTGAAGAGAGGTTGGAAGGAGGCATATACAGGGTCGTATGCGAGCATTTACATCAAGCCATAACGCAGAATTTTGTCTTTGCGCGACTAAACTGGGTGGCTGCTCATTGAAGTCAGATCCGGACCGCCGAAGAAGCAAGAACGACGCGAATAAGCTGCCGCAGCCGAAAGTCTTTATTGTCTTCACCACCTATTTCACCGAGAGCATTCGCGGGAACCTCGATGTCGCAAAGGTTGGGATCGATTTGAGATTCGGCTACGAGCCGAATGACACCAAGGACTGATCGGCGAAATTAGCGGAACAGTAGCCGGAAGATTGGTGTTTGCGCCACTGTCAAAGGCGGCAGGCCATAAGGAATCGTTAGCGTCAATGTGTCACAAAGGTCACATACAGCCCTAATGGCCCCGCTTGCGCAACAGATAAAGGAGCGCCAAATGATGAAAGCATTCCGGGATAACATAATCGCGAGCACCATCGTATGTGGCCTCATGGGCGCCGTTACTGCAGTCGCACTCGTCAAGCTCGTGCAGCATTTTGATACGCAACCGAACCCCGCCTACGACAGCGTTTCTAGTACGATAAGATAATGCAGCCCGATAGGTGGCCATTTGGAGCCTGCGGCGATAACAGGGCTTCAATCTGAACTAAAATGTGACGCTTGGGCGGCGTGCGCTTTGCGGGATCGCTGTTCTGATCAAGCGGAGACGCGTGCGGTCCGTCGCGGCTCTCGACGCACTTCACGCGCTAGGCACCAGGTCAGTCGCGCCGCAAACGTCATCAGCACGATGGGCGCGAGCGCTACTAGCCTGTTTCGACTCCTAGTGGCTGGTTTTGAAATTCGCACCGGCCGGGTTCAAAAAAAATCGAGCTACCTGCACCCGCCTCAGATGCCCACGTTGATGGCGAGTTATGAGCGGTGGTAATCGTCTTCGATGCGCACGATATCATCCTCACCGAGGTAGCTGCCGGTCTGGACTTCAATCAGTTCCAAATCGATCTTGCCGGGATTTTCAAGGCGGTGCTGGGCGCCACTGGGAACGTAAATCGACTCGTTCTCGTGCAGCACGCTTACATTGCTGCCGATCGTTACCCGGGCCGTCCCGCGAACGACAATCCAATGCTCCGCACGGTGATGGTGCATCTGTAGCGACAACCGCCCACCCTGCTTTACCACAATGCGCTTGACCTGGAACCGATCACCCTGGTCAACAGACTTATAGGACCCCCAGGGACGATGCACCTTGGGGTGATCTTGGGTAAGGTTCGGCGCGACATTGTTGACCTGCTTGACGACTTGCCGCAGCCCCTCGCCGTCCTCGCGCCGCGCCACGAGAATCGCATCGTCGGTCGCCACGATGACCACGTTGTCGAGACCAGATAGCGCCACGAACTGTCTTTCGGTGGCAACATAGGAGCCGCGGGAGTTGATGAAGACAGCTGAACCTTGCGTGGCGTTTCCATCCGCATCGCGCGCCGACAATTCCCACACCGTTTGCCATGACCCCACATCGGACCATCCGTAAGACACTGGCATGACGGCGGCGCGCTTGGTGCGTTCCATCACCGCATAGTCGATCGACTTCGCTGTGGCGCGCGCAAAGGCTTCCGGATCGAGAATCTCGAACTCAAGATCGCTGGCGGCCATGTCGACCGCCACGGCGACAGCGGCAGCGCTGTTCGGCTCGAAACGGCAATACTCCTCGATGAGGAAGTCGGCGCGGAACATGAAATTGCCGGAGTTCCACAGATAATTCTCGGCCACGTAGCTTGCTGCGGTTTCAGCATCTGGTTTTTCGACAAACCTCTCGATGGCGAAAACGCCGGGACCGATGGCGGCACCGGGACGGATATAACCGTACTCTGTCGCCGGTCGGGTAGGACGCATGCCGAACATGACGATCTGATCGTCTTGCGCCGCTTCGCGCGCCTGACTGCAAATTTCGGTAAATGCGCGGGGATCAGTAACGACATGATCGGCTGCGAGAGCAACAATAATGGCATCCCCGTCGCGCTTTGACGCAAATGCGGCACCCGCGAGGATCGCGGGTCCGGAATCGCGCCGGACCGGCTCAAGAAGAATATCGGCCTTCATCGCGATGGCCGCGAGCTGCTCAGCAACGAGAAAACGATACCGCGCATTGGTCACGACGACTGGGCGATCGAACAAAGCCGGATCGGAAACTCTACGAAGAGACTCCTGAAACGTCGAATGCCGACCAAACAGAGGTAAGAACTGCTTGGGCCCATTCTCGCGTGACGCTGGCCACAGCCGCGTGCCGGCGCCGCCACACATGATCAAGGGAATAACCAGTCGAGCCAATTTTTTCTCACTACAGCTCGCGCCCATAGGCGCCAATGACTCGCCAAACCAATCCCGCACCTCGTCCAGGAATCACTACGCAGTCTCCCCGACGACCTTCGAACTGCGATGTATGGCTAACAATTTCATGAGTAGTTGTAACGCAAGACGCTACGTTGGGATAGGTCGCGGCGCCCCTGTCGGCGCCTCTTAAACACATGATTGTCGAACATTTCACGCCGTTGCGATCCGGGATCTGCGCCCTTCTATAGGGTTGGTGCGCTTGTGTCCTGCCATTCGTAATATCTCGAGACGGGTATGAGGCAACGGTTACGCTTAAACGCGCTCCGAAAGAATGGCTTTGCGGCGACACCATACACCCGTGATTTCTCTCACGCCAATGTGGCGGTCGGCGGCGGATTTGCGTGGACGTGGGTGGAACTTTTAACGCAAACCTCTATTCCCCCCGCGTGCCTCACGTGACTACGCCGCAGAATGCGCCACGAAATAATGAGGATAGAAACTAGTGCGAGCCCAGCCAAGGAAAAACCCATGGCCTCCCCGATTACTTTGTCGGAGGTGAACTTCGATAAGATAACGGTCTGGGCGATGCTAAAGATGCCGATAAAGGGGATCAAGATATAAAGGGCTAGGCGCTCTCGTTCCGTTCCAAGGTCCGTCAAGTCGGGCAAGAGCAATCCCAGTCCAATTCCAAGGATCAACAGGTCATAATCATATGCGTAAGGGCTGATCAGCAAGGTGGCGATTGCGGCGATCCCCAGCGACTGCCGAGGCGAAAGTTGCCGACTTGCGAGAACGATCATGCCAAGGGCGAAAATGGCGACGAGGACCTGCGCGGTAGTCGCGATGAGGGCCGAAAACCCGAACGTACGGACGACCGCATAGAGAGAAATCATGCGAAAGAATGGGTAAAAGCCATGCTCAAGAAAAACGCGAGCTTCTCTGACGCCATCGAGGAAAGCCGTCCAGACTGCCGGGCCAAGCAAAACGGTGGCGAGTGCGGAGGTTGCCGCGACGGTCATAGCAGCGACAAGAGCCGTTCCCCAGAGCCGATTGACAAGCGTGTAGACTGCGAAGCCCACTGCGAGGTGGGGCTTGATAATCATCAAGCCGAGCGGAAGCCCTGCTAGTGATCTGCCAGACTGAAGCCCGATACAGGTGAGGCCGATGAGCGTTCCAGTCAAAAATCCATTCTGGCCACATCTGATCGTGATTACGATCACGGGGGCAAGTAAAATCAAAACCGGCACAAAGTTTTCAGCCGCAATCCGTCTTAGCGTCGCCAGATAAGCGGCGAGCGTTCCGATCATGAAAACGCTGTAGGCCAGTCCCAGTGGCATGAGTGCGAGCGGGGCAACCAGAAGGTCAAATTGCGGCGGATAGGTCCAGGGTTGGAAAGTATCGCTGCTGGAAAGGGGTTTTTCTAATTGAAACATCGTGACAAAATGATAAGCCTGCTCGATCGCGCCACGCCACACCAACTGTCCGGCGACGTAGAAACCATCGAAGTCGAGCAGTTTGCGCGACTCGGCGTGAAACCGTACGCCCCATAACTCCGCTGCCGTCGGAATCAGTGCCAACGCGATGACTAAGAGAATGACTCGGAAATAAAGCGCGCGTTTTGTAGCTGAGGACTTCGCGATCTCGATCACCTCGACGAACGTCATACAGCACATCCTCTCGGAGGTTGTTTTTCCATTGTACGCCGAGTGCGGATAGTCACGCCGCATCCGCGGTTCTCGATTACAAACGGCCATCATTACATGGACCATTCCCGACCAGTTATCAGCAAAAAAGCTGTTTGACGCCAGTGTTATGGCTTAAATTTAGCAGGTAACTATTACGGCCATCTTGAACCTATTAATCGAAAAATGAAGTTTGTCAGCGCAGTTAAAAAATTGATAACCCATCTTCACCTTATCTTAAGTGGAGGTGAGGCAGGTATTCTTATGACAGGCGCCGGCAAGAATAAGTGCACAGAAATTGTGGATGAAACGCACATGGGCACGCATACACATATCAAACGGGTCTCCAAGCCTTCACGGTCTGTGTTTTGGTCCACAATTCCGTACCGTCGTGTGCGACAAATAAATCGTAATGGTTTTAAACTACATCCCTATTTTCGGTAATCATGCTTCTAAGAGCGTTTTGTCATGGAACCGCTGCGGAGTACGCTTCCAGATGACAGCCTCGTCACAGACGACGAATCAACGCAAAGTAAATGGCTAAGGCGAAGCGGTTTCATTTTGATGGCCCTGGTGAGCGTTTATGCCGGGGCCACACTGTGGGCCGGGCGCGGTGGCTGGCAACTAGCGCTTACGGCCATTTCGCTCGGCGACATTTTGATCATTGTCGGCCTGGTCTCAATCGGCTTTCTCCTGCGCGCCGGCCGGTGGCACTATTACATCCGTGTTCTGCAGTGGGATGTTCCACTACTGCATAGTATCTCAGCATTCGTCGCGAGCATCGCCCTCACCGCGACCCCCGCAAAGTCGGGTGAACTGGCAAAGGCTGTGCTGCTGCGCAGCCAGCATAAGATATCGCTGTCACAAGGTGCAGGCGTATTACTGATCGAGCGTCTTGGTGATCTGTTCGCGGTCATCGTACTTGCCATCGGCGGGCTCACCCTGTTTGTCGATCTGTCGAGCGACGTGCTGGTGAGCGTTATCGTGGCCGGCGTAGTAGCGTTTCTGGCAGCGAAATGCCGTGTCGTGCTCGTGCGCGTCCAAGCAATTCCCAAGCTTCACAATCTCAGTCTCAGGCTAATTAACATGTTGGACGCGGTATGGCAGCTAATGCGGCCAATTCCGTTGCTGGTTGGCGGGAGCATAGCCCTCGCGGCTTGGAGTTGCGAAGCGCTCGCGTTTCATTACCTGGTCGGGCGCCTTGGCATCCATAGTTCGCTCTTGATCTCGTTTTCTATTTACGGACTTTCGACCTTGGCGGGCGCACTTTCAATGCTGCCCGGCGGCCTGGGCGGTTTCGAGGCCGTCATGGCTTTCCTACTCACACGGGTCGCCGCGCCTACATCGGTTGCAACTGTAGCAGTCGTGATCTTTCGCCTATGTACGCTTTGGCTGTTCAGTCTGATCGGCGCAATCTTCATGTGTGCGTGGATGATTTTCTTCACTAAGCGCAGTCACCCTAACCTCGTGGTCGAAGCGCAATGAGCCCGTTTCCCATGACTTATGCATTCGACTCGGCATCGATCATCTTACCCGTCGTCAACGAGACCTATTCACTTGTCGAGACGGTCGACTCGATTCTTGAAACTTCGAGGCCGGATGTGCGGGAGCTGCTAATCATCGTTTGCGAGAAGACCACGCGCGAGAGCATGGCAACGATCGAAAGCTTGTCAGCGCGCCTTGGCGATCTGGTCGTTGTCCATCGTCAGAAGCTGAAATTTCTGGGCGGTGCGATGCGCGAGGCGTTCGATCTTGCACGCGGCACGCACACTATCATGATGGCCAGCGATCTTGAGACCGATCCGGCCCTGGTTCCGCGCCTTATCGCAGAAGCGCGCGCGCATCCTGCTGCGATCGTGACCGTAACCCGTTGGCACACGGAAGGCGGCTTTGAGAATTATAGCAGGGTCAAGCTGGTCGCAAATTGGGCCTTCCAGAAGCTGTTCTCGGTACTCTATTGGACAAAATTGACGGATATGACCTACGCCTATCGGATTTTCCCGGCCAAACTGCTGCGGGCCATAAAGTGGGAGGAGCTGCGGCACCCGCTCCTGTTCGAAACCGTGGTCAAGCCCTTGCGGCTCGGGGTTAAGGTGATCGAAATTCCCGGCATTTGGCGTGCGCGTACCGAAGGCGAATCTCAGAACACCTTTGCTCGCAATTTCGAGTATTTCAGGATTGGGCTACGCGTGCGCTTTGCTTCAGCCCGGCATCTCCTGCGCAATGATGCCCTCAAATATCAAAGCATGAACCGCCCAAGTGAGCATCGCATATGAAAAAGGTTATTGTTACGACAACGATTAATCCGCCTACTAAGGCGGTGAAGCTGTTCCAAGCGATGAAAGATTGGGATCTCGTCGTCATCGGGGACCGTAAGACGCCAAAGGATTATCATCTTGAGCGCGGCGTCTACATGGATCCTGCGCACCAAGAGAAATACGACAAGGAGCTTTCCGACGCTATTGGCTGGGACTGCATCCAACGGCGCAATTTCGGGCTCCTCGTCGCCCACGATATGAAAGCGGACATTGTCGCCGTGGTGGACGACGATAATATCCCCTTGGCCGGCTGGGGGGAGAACCTATTCATCGGCCAGGAAATCGAGGTCAATTACTACGAGACCGACCTTCCAGCCTTCGATCCGATCGGCGCCACCAATTACCCGAAGCTGTGGCACCGCGGCTACCCGCTACAGCTGCTATCAAAGCGGAACTACGGTACCAAAACGCGCAAGCGAGTACGCGCCGATGTCCAGGCCGATTTCTGGAATGGCGATCCAGACATCGATGCAATTTGCCGCATGGAGCACGCGCCGGAGTGCGACTTCGATCCGGCGGCATTCCCGATCGCATCTAATAAGCTTTCGCCATTCAATTCCCAGAACACCTTTCTCGCCGGCAATGTGGTTAATAATTATTTCCTTTATCCCCACATAGGGCGCATGGACGATATTTGGGCCGCCTACTACGTCCAAGCCAAAGACTACCGCGTTGTCTATGGCAAGGCCTCCGTCTTTCAGGACCGCAATGTGCACGACCTGACCCGCGATATGAGGCAGGAATATCTCGGCTACGAGAACAACATGAGCATTGTCCAAGAGCTGCCTAAGAACCCAGAATCCTTGCTCGCTTATCTACCTGGCCGCGCGGCATGGGCTTTCGAGCTTTACAAAAGGCACTTTAAGCATGCGTAAGATCCTTATCACCGGAGGCGCGGGATTCGTTGGGCGCCATTTCGTCAGGCATTTTCTTGAAAATGGCGATGAGGTCCATGCGGTCGATTGCGTCGCTCCCTTAACTGGCGGAATTGATCCGGTAGCGGGCTGGCCTCTATTCGAGCCGCGCGATTTTTCAAATTTCAAATTTTCTCGGGAGGATTGCCGCGATTTCTTCCGGCGCGTGCGCGACACCGATTACGAATACTCGGCACATCTGGCCGCGATGGTCGGTGGGCGCGCCATGATCGAGAATAATCCAATCGCCGTGGCCGACGATCTCTCGATCGACGCTGAGTATTGGCAGTGGGCAGCCGTGGCAAAGCCGGCGAAGACCCTTTGCTTCAGTTCGAGCGCAGCCTATCCAGTCAAATACCAGCGCGAGGATAGCTATGTGTTACTACGCGAAAACATGATTGGCTTTGATGAAGATATCGGCATGCCCGATATGTCTTATGGCTGGGCCAAGCTGACCTGCGAGTATTTGGCACGGCTTGCTTATGAGAAGCACGGACTAAAATCGGTTTGTTATCGACCATTTTCCGGCTACGGCGAAGACCAAGACGACTCCTATCCATTTCCCAGCATTTGCAAGCGTGCACTCGCTAACCAGGGAGCTAAGGTACTCGACGTATGGGGCAGCGGGACGCAGATGCGCGATTTCATCCATATCGATGACTGCGTCGCGGGCGTTATTGCCACAATGGATAAGATCCACGACGGCAACGCTGTCAATTTATCGACCGGGATCTATACCAGCTTCATCAAATTCGCGGGTATAGCGGCCAAGCTGTGCGGTTATTCACCGGAAGTGCACGGAATGTCCGACCAGCCGACCGGCGTGTATGCGCGCGGCGGCGACACCCAGAAGCAAATGGCGCTTGGATTCAAGTATAAAATCGACTTTGCGACTGGCGTTAAACGCGCCCTCGATTATTACTCCCGGGCCGCGATAGCCGCGAGTGTTCCGATCGTACCGGAAATACCGAGGCCTGCAGCAATAAGGACGACCGCTAGAATTAGAGCATATCCCGGTTGATTTGAATCGGGGATTCCCAAGCGGATTTGGATGAGCGGGTCTGCGCGCCAGAGGTGATCTTTAGGAACATTGAGCTGTGACAATTCTTTGACTTATAAGGAAACAATACTAAGACCATCAATTGGGACCCAGGTATTGCTCACCTAGTGGACGATGGGAATACGCAGACGCCAGCATTGGCCTTAGGTCACGAACTGGGTCATGTGGATTCTTCATCATTCTTATATGTCATAAGATCCATGATTCCTTGGGGCGCATACGATAATCTTGAGGAATATCGAGTAATCCAATACTATGAGAGCCCTGCGGCAAGGACATTGGGCGAGGGTATTCGGTCTAGCCATGGCGTAATGTCGAATTTCCGAGTCACTGACCCGCTACAGCGATAGCGATGCGTGCCAAATACGTGTTCGTTCTGATTCTGCTGGCTTGCCTGTGTCTCTTTCCGGGGCAGGTGATGGCTGACGAACCCGTTGCGACGCGTTCCGCATTGAACTCGCTGGTGTCCGAGCTTCTGGCGGGCCGTATCCAGCGGGTGGATATTTTTTTCATGTCGTATGACAGGGGCACTTACACTCGCATCACACCCCAAATGCTTGAGGCCCAAGCGGACAAAAGATTCGCTCTAGAAATTTCGGCGGCTGCTTCGGAGGGCTTGGTACGTGCCATTGAGGGCATAAGACTGCACGAGACAGCAGACCCCGCCGATTTACGCTGGGGAATGGTCTTTTGGGACCGTTCAGGAAATCGCGTTCACTCCATATATCTGAACAGTCGATACATTTTTGGAACTGGCAGAAGGGGGTATATCGACGGTGCCCTTGTTGGCTTAAACGCTTCCCTCATCAATTGGCTCGAAAGCAACTACTTGAAATAGCCAGGGCGTTCCATCTCGGCGTCAAGCAGGCCGAGCGTTCCGACGCGCGGAGCCAGCCAGCGTAGCCCGAATAAGCGAAGCGATATCCGGGTGTCTTTCCTCAATAGTTATCCCGCCTCTCGTGGAGCCCGCATAGGACCGACCAGAGGCCGGGCGGGTTGACTCATGCAGGCCAACTCGCTGCGCCAGGATCGGTGCAGCCGCATGCGGTGATGAGGGTCAGCGGCGGCACGATCAGCACCACATTCACTTACGATCCCAACGGCAACCAGACATCGGGTAATGGTCACACCGCGACGTGGACGTCCTACAACAAGCCCGCGAGCATCACCCAGGGCATCACCACCATCGGCTTCCTCGACGGCCCCGATCACCAACGCTTCCGGCAGATGACTGCACATGGCACGACGCTCTATATGGACGGTTTTGGGGCTCACGCCGAGCTGGTCATGGGGTCCAGTTGGCAGTGGAGCGATTACCTCAGCGTCGGCAACGACCCGCTGACGTTCACCGACCCGACCGGCTTCTCCTGGCTGTCGCCGGCGTCGGCTGTCTGTCTGCTGTTGCTTCAGGTGGCAGATGTCGACCAATAGATAACCAATAAAACGACGCAACCAAACGCGAACATACCTCACCAAACCTGCGCGAAAATGCCAATAATCACTGACAATTTCGGGTAAGGTAGCGCGCTCATAACCGCTTGGTTGGAGGTTCGAGTCCTCCCGGGCCCACCATGATTTCGCTAGGCTTTCTGCTGTCGCCAGCAGGGTCAATCCAGCGATGCTTCCCCGCGGCCGCGCCGAGCTCGCGATGAGACCCGCACCGACCGCGTCGCCGACCTATACCGTGACGGCTACCGAATTGCTGTATTGTGGTGAAACGCCGGGTTCCCATCGCTGGAAACTTCTGGCTACGTAGTCACAGAACGATTCGGACATAGAGAGGAAACATGGCCAAGATGATGTCGAAGTCAGAGCTCATTCAGAAAATTGCCGAGCGCCATCCGAACACCGTGACGCGGAAGGACGCCAAAGGCGTCCTCGAGTCACTCGCGGAAATAGGCCACAAAGAACTTAAGAAAACGGGAGCCTTCTTAGTACCAGGGTTCGCCAAATTCGTTGTTATCAAGAAGCCCGCCACAAAGGAACGGCAGGGCATCAATCCGTTCACAAAGCAGCCAGCGATATTTAAAGCCAAGCCGGCTCGGAAGATTATTAGGGCTCGGCCGGTAAAGGCTGTCAAAGACGCAGTATCGTAGCGTCGAAAACATCCGTGCTCTTCGGCCGATTTTGGGCCGCCGCTCACTCCCCACGGCAAATGACTGGTTTGGGTCATAAACTGCCTCGCCGACCATGTAGCCGGCGCGGAAGTTGAGCCGTCCAGCCTCACCGTGTTGGAGGTTCGAGTCCTCCCGGGTTCACCACGATATCGCCGAATTTTTGACGGATCGCGCGCTGATTTCAGGTTCGATCAGTGAAGCAACCAGCCCCGACCAGGATCCAGCACCCTCATTTACCGATGTTACCCCAGGTGGGGACCCGGCCGGTATTCGGTACGGCCAGAGCGCCGGCCGGCGGATTGAACAGCTGGCACGCCGGAAGAGTTTTAGGATCGAGCTTGTTCACCTGGTCCCACGTCGTTTTCGGATCCGGCCTGATCATGGCAAAGTTGGTATAATTCTGGCTGACGATCGGCGCGTTGGCGGGTGCCATCGGAAATCCGGAGAAGTAGAAGGACTGCGGATGACGGTATGGCTGGGCCGATCTATCGACGCGATCGGGCGTGGGTCGGCTGTTGAAGGCATAGCCGAACATGATCGCGCCGTCGCTGGTGCGGTCGGGGCTGACGCCGACCTGGATCGGCTTGCCGGTCGCGTGATCCGTCCAGAACGAATAGCCCTGTACGCGGTTGCCGAGCCGGGCGCTGTCGCCGGCGCTGTACGGCAGGTGGCTGATGAAATCCGGCCGCGGCGGGTGGTTCATAGGCGAGAACAAGCAGACCGGCGGCATGCCTTTCGGCCGGTCCTTGGCATAAGTGACGAAGAACGCGGTGTCGCCCAGCGAGATGAACGAACAGCTGAAATGGTTTGAAATAGGAAAGATGGGCAGGCACCTGTCCTCATAGTGCTCCATCATCGCGCCTTCGCCCATCGGGCCGCGCCATGTGCTGTCGTAATAGGTCGCACCCCAGGAGATTTCGTAATCCCGTCCCGGCTTCAATGGCGGCGGCGGCGCGCGGTCGTAAGGCGGCGGGTGGTCGACGTAACCGTTGAACACGCGATACATCGTCCAGTTCGACGACCAGTAATCCGGATAACGCGGATCGGTCGGCTCGCCGGGCCCGCGGACGTAGACGCAGTCCGAGTTGGTGCACGGGCTGTCGGATGGCGGATTATGCACGCCGTAGGTCGGGTAGACATTGTCGGGCTGCTGCGCGAACGCGTGCGCGGCCACAAGACCGAGCACCAGCATGAAAGCCATGCCGGTACGGTTGAGCAGGCTCCGGGAAGGGACGAACATCGGCTAGCCCCACGTTGAGAGAGATCGATATTTCGGCGTTTCCGGGTTACCGCGGATACGCGCCGCCGTTGCGAAAGATCGGCCCATTCAGGTCCCGCGCATCGCCCGGCTCAGTCGGCGCTGCGACCGCCGCGGCGGAGTTTTGGCGGCCATTGCGAGCGGCTTCGGCCCGTCGAGAAATGCGTAGAGCAGGGCCCGCTGACCCGCCGTCATATCGCGGACGACGGGCATGTACCGGAACGCCTCGAAATTTTCCTTTGCCGTCAGCTTATGCAGCATCGGCGCGAACGATTTGACCTGATCGGGATTGCCAAGGTCGAGCCAATTGTCCATGCACGGCGCCATGGCTTGCCAGTTCTTCAGCACATTGGCCTGCACATTGTCCCAGGTTGGTGGGGTTTGGTTGGGATCGGCGAGATTGCTGTCGGCCGGCAAGGTGCGGACGTTGACGTAGGTCGTCTGTTGCGTATCGAACGCCTGCGGGGCCGGTGCATCTTGTCCCGGCCAGAGCACATATTGTTCGATGATTCCGGTTTCGCCGGCGAGGGGGAAGGTCGCAATCCCTTGGGCGTCCGTCGTGCTGGTGACCGAGGCGTCGGCGGCGGTATTGGGTGACACCAAGGTCACGTCGACCCCCGCTGCCGCGGGACGCCCGCGGTCGAGAACCTGCACCGACAGCGTGGTGGTGTCGCCGGCGTCCAGATAGACGTTCGGCGTTTGCGCCACGGCGCGCAGCGCCGTCTCGGCAAGCAGCACGGTGCCGTCCTTTTGCCGTAACTGAATGTCGGCCGTTTGCGCTTTTTGCGCCGCGGCCGGATCGACCTTGAGCGTGACAATGCCGGCTGACGCTTCATACGCCTCCTTGCGATAGGCGTCGTATCCGAAGGTGCCGAGCGTCGCGATGACGGTCTTGCCGTCGGCCGCGACCGCCACCGCGGTGAGATCGCCGAGGTTCTGCTTGGTCAGATCCACGCCGGTTTCCGGTATGCTGTTGGCCAAATCGAGCGTGAGCTGATCCGCGGTCAGACGGACGTGCGCCGACGCTACGGTACCGACACCGGGCGGTTGGGTCAGGAGGGCGCGTTCGCCGGGCTCAGCCGGTGGTTCGCCCTTGCGCCACAGTCCGAGTACGCCGACCAACTCGCTGCGCGCCGGGTTCGGCTGGAAGCCGCCCCCGGCAAGCTTGTCATGGAGCTGCTTGGCAAGCGCGGTCATATTGGTCGGATTGTCGTAGTAGAGCGTGCGATAGGCATTCCATCGCACGGTCAGCCCCAGCACATCGTCGTCCTCCAATGCTTTGGCGAGCAGCACAAGCGTCGGAGAATCATGTGGGTCGATGCGCAGTCCGTTCGCCTTGGGAAACGACGTTTGCCAGACGACCGAGGCCACGCCGGCGATGACTCTATATGTCATGTTCCTGGTGAAATTGATGTAGCGCGCGATCATCCGCGTGGTGCGCGGCGCAAAGACCCGGCAGCCGCCGGCAATGCCGAAACTCATCTCATCGAAGAACAGTTGCGAACTGGTGCTGCCATACGGCTCCAGGTCGACCAGCATGCCCATGAACGACACCGGGCATTTGACGATCGGGTCGTCGGCGCTCAATCCCTTGCCGGTGTCGACGCCGACGACCGACGTGTCGTAGTACGTCGCGCGGTGCGTGCCGTGCGGGTTCCAGCTGCCGTCGGTGAGGACAGCGTCGATCGCCTTCTTGCGGAATGTGGCGACGGTTTCGGCGCCGGTCCAGAAATTGGTCCTGGCGTCGCCTTCGTCGTATTGCTGGATGTAGTTGTTGGTGGTGATGGGATCCCAGGTGATCTGGCCGCGGAACACGAGGCGCGGTGTTTCGAGAACACTCATTGCACAGCCTCCTTGGTGAGGTCGGGGCGATAGCGGAAGCTCGGGCCGGCCACTTGGGTCGGCACCGCCAGCGGAACGGTCAGGGCGTGCCTGGCCGCCATGCGCAGATCGAACATGGCGCGCACCGCGTTGCCTAAACGGTCCACGTTGCCGGTGACTGCTTTTTGCAGCTCCTGGACCAGACGCGTGAATGCCGCGTCGCATTGATCCTGCGCGGCCTGCGCCGCCGGCGGATCCTTGGAAAAATCGTGACTGCCGGGGTCGGCAATGGCGGGATAGACCGCATTCCAATCGACGCCCAGCGTGCCGGTCCAGGCAAAGCCCAGGGGATTGTCCGCTTTGGTCAGAACCTGGTCGTAAAAGATCTCGCCGAAGCGATAGTAGTGCGAAACCTCGCCCTGGAAATCGAGCGGGTCTTTCTTGTGACCCTCGCCTTCGGAAACGATGCGCACAATGGCTTTGTGGGCGTCGTCATAGCCGTTGACCGCAAACACCTCGCCTTGAAGAAATTGCCGATCGTCGATCTGATTGCGCCCCTTGGTCCATTGCGACGGCGGCAACGTCTTCAGGTAACTGTCGAGGTAATTGTAGAACTGGCCGATCGTCATGAAGGTCGGTTCGGCCGCAGCCAGCGTCATCACGTGCGGGAAGGGGATGGCGCCTTCCTCCGGCTCCTCGATCGCCATGGCCTGCGCCATGGCGTCCTTCGAGAACGGCAGAAGGTGGATGATCAACGGCTCTTTGCCGCCGCCGGTGATGCCCCCGGGCAGCGGCCCCGGATAGGTCGGCACGGCGAGCGCCGGATCGGTACCGAGCGCGTTGATGATGTTGCAGGCCAGGCACATGTGCACCATCTCCTGCATGGCGACGGATCTGATCCGGCCCGAGGCTTCCGCATTCGTTCCGGGCCGTATCGCGTACAGCGCGTAGAGATAGGGTGGCAGCGTGCTGAACTCGAGCTTGATCGCCATCTGCAACAATTCGATGGCGTCCTCGATTTTTTCGATGCGTTTGAACTTGAGATAAATCATCTGACCTCTCCTCGCCCGCGATCCGGCGCCTTCATGAGTTGCGAACGCATCATCGGTTCGTTGCGTCCAAGCCGACCTGCCATAATTTTCCGGAGCCGCGCGTCGCGTCGACCTGGCCTTTGCCCAGCAATTCGAAATGGCCGAAGTCGACGACCGCGAGCTGCCCATCGGGCGTCGGCACGACGTCGATCGGCCGCGAGAACGGTCCCGCCGCCAGCGCGTGCTGCGACCAGTCGCGCGGATCGATGCGCATGAGCCGCCGGCCGACCTTGTGGCCGGGCGGCGCGGTCACTGGCTTCTCATCGCCGAACAAGGCAACGATGACCTGTCCCGGCCAGCGGCTTGCGGCCGGCAGCACGGCGAACTTGGTCGCGGCGGCGTTGACGGCAAACTCGACCACCGGCCGCGCCGGCGGTGGCAGCCGATCGTGGTCGGCCAGGATGAAGCGCGGCTGCGGCCCGTGTTGCGGCTTGAACGCCGGATCGGTCACCGGCCGGCCGCAGACGAAATCCGGCCAGCCATACCAGGCGCCTTGCTGCACCAGATAAAGCGAATCCGGCGCATTGCCGATCGGCCGCGAACCGCGCGCATCGGCGCTTTGTTCGGTAGCGATCAGTCGGCCGTCGGGCAGAAAACCGAGGCCGTAGGCATTGCGCAGTCCCCACGCCACCAGCGACAACTCCGAGCCGTCGGGGCGGCAGCGCAGAATCGCGGCCGAGCATGGCGCGCGGCCGGCAATGGCCGCGCGCGGCGTGCCGGCCTCGCCGAACGGCGCGAACGCCGCCGTCATGGCCTGTTGGCCGGGTGCGAACGGATCGCTCGTCGTGAAGACTTCCCCCGCCAGAACAATGTCGAAGCCCGGCAGGTCGAAGGGATGCGGCAATTGCTTCAGCCACGCGAGATCGTAGGCATCGAGCCCGACGACGCCCGAATTGGTCATCGCGCCTTGGCTGAAATAGAGCCAGCCATCGGGGCCGACGGCCACCATATTGGTGTGATAATTGCCGTGACCCGGCAGATCATCGAGCACGGTCTGCCGCGCGCCGCCGGGTGTCCAGCGGCTGATGCGGCCGGGAAAACCGCCTTCGGAAATATAAAATCCGCCATCGCTCCAGACCAAACCATTGACCGGGGCGCGCAGCCCTTCGAGCACGGTCTGTGACGCGCCATCGTTTTTGATCTGCACGATGCGGCCGCCCGGCCGGGCGCCGCCGAACGGCAAGCCGCTTTCGGCGACGTACAATGCGCCATCGCCGGTGAAGGCGGCGCTGGTCGGGAAGTCCAGGCCTTCGGCCAGCAGGCCCATACGTGGAGGCGTCGTTGCCGAAGCCGGTTCGGCAATCGTGGCGTCGCTCATGATCAGGAAATTCTCAGATCGTGCATCGATCGCGACGCATCGATCCGCGGCGCTTGTCCGCCGCGCAGCACGCTGTTGCCTTGGAACAAGGTGCGCTGATCGATCGGCGCTGGGTCGAGCCAGTCGGTCTCCTTCATCGATCCGGACAGGCCGTAGACCGCGAGCGCGTTGTCGTAGGTGACCTGCCGGATCGCCGCGGCGGAGATGCCGCGCTCGGCCATCAGCGCCGCGGTCTTCGGCACGGCGAGCGGATCGGACACGCCCCAGTCGCAGGCGGAATCGGTGATGATCCGCTCCGGCCCGTACTGGCGCACGATCTCGGTCAGGCGTTCGTTACCCATCTTGGTCTGCGGATAGATCGAAAACCCCGCGAAATAACCGCGATCGAGCACCTCGCGCACCGTCTCTTCGGTGTTGTGGTCGATGACGCAGCGCGCTGGATTGAAACCGTGCTCGGCCAGCACGTCCATTGTGCGCAACGTGCCACGATGCTTATCGCGATGCGGCGTGTGGATCATGATCGGCAGGTCGACGTCCTTGGCGAGCTCGATCTGCAGCCGCAGGCATTTGTCTTCCTGCGGCGTCTGCTCGTCGTAGCCGAGCTCGCCGATCGCCACCACGCCCTCCTTGACGGCGAAGTGCGGCAGCATGTCGAGCACCGCTTCGGCCAGCGCTTCGTCGTTGGCTTCCTTCGGATTGAGCGCGATGCAGCAGTAGTGGCGGATGCCGAACTGACCGGCGCGGAATTTTTCAAAGCCGAGAATGGTGGACAGGTAATCGACGTAGCTGCCCAGACTTGTGCGCGGCTGGCCGAGCCAGAACGACGGCTCGATCACCGCCACCACGCCGGCGCGCGCCATCGCCTCGTAATCGTCGGTGGTGCGCGAAATCATGTGCGCGTGCGGGTCGATGAACATGGTGCCGGCCGCCGCCGGCAAGACACCGCCGCTTGGATCGGCCTCGAGCACTGCCGTGTGGCTGTTTTTTCTGAGCGTGAGGCGCGAGCCGCAGCACGGGCAGGCTAATGTCTCGCCAGTTTTTCGGGAAAAGGAATCGTCCGAGCCGTTGCCGTTCGTTTGCGCCATCGCACGCCCTCAACGCTTCTTGCGACGCCGGCACAGGCAGACGAACACCATCGCCGCTGCGCGAATGCGTCTCGTGATTTTTGTAATTTAGAAAATTCTCTCCTTAAGGTGGTATGTTACATTGGATTGGATTTCATGGCAATCGCGGACGCAGGTTTGCTTGCGCGGTTTTCAATCGAAGGCGTGACTCAGAATGAGCTCTTTGACCGCGGTTGCCGCAACCGGCCCGTCAGGCACGAGACGGCTTTCGCTCGATATGAAAACCGGTCCGTCGGCGGCATTGTCGGTCACGCGGCCATGCGAGCCCCTGACCAAGGTTGCGTCGAGCGGAATAATATCCATCAGCGTCGCGAAGCCCAGCGCACGGCGGGCGAGTCGCCATCCGATCGAAAACTTCGGAAAGCGGATCGCGGGATCGACAAACAGCTCGACCGGATCGTAACCGGGCTTGCGGTGGATCTCGACCAGGCGCGCGAAATCCGGCGCGTTGCGATCGTCGAGCCAATAGTAATAGGTGAACCAGGCGTCGCTTCGCGCCAGCGCCACGAGCTCGCCCGAGCGCGCGTGATCGATGGCCAACGCGCTTTGCGCGGCGCGGTCGAACACGCACTCCACGCCGGGAAGCGACGCGACGATGCGGCGTACGTCTTCGATCAGCTCCGGTTTTGCGACGTAGACATGGGCGATCTGGTGATCGCTCACCGCGAAGGCATCGGACTGCGCGGGGTCGAGCAATTCGCCGTCGCCCTCGCGGCGCACCCGCAGCAATCCGGCCTGGCGCAGCGCGCGATTGATATGCACCGGCGTCGAGACCGGCGTGATGCCGTATTCGGACAGGATGACCACGCGCGCGCCGTCGCGCGCCGCGTCGGCAATCAGGTCGCCGGCCACCGTATCGACGTCGCGCACGCTTGCGGCGATGCGCGGGTCGTCCGGACCGAAGCGCTGCAGGTCGTAATCGAGATGCGGAAGGTAAACCAGCGTGAGCGTCGGCGACCGCGTGCGCCGGACATGCAGCGCGGCATCGGCGATCCAGCGCGAAGCCGCGATCGATGTCGCCGGGCCCCAGAAATGAAACAACGGGAACGGACCCAATCGCTCGGTCAATTCATCGCGCAGCTCGAGCGGCTTGGTGTAGCAGTCCGGCAGCTTGCGGCCGTCGGCGCGATAGATCGGCCGCGGCGTCACGCCGATGTCGTGGCTTGCCGCCATGTTGTACCACCAGAACAGATTGGCGCTGGTGAAGGCTGCATCGCGGCGCCGTCCCGCCTGCCAAATCATTTCGCCGTCGACCAGGCGGTTCGATTGCCGCCACAGCCACACTTCCATGAGGTCGCGGAACAGCCAGCCGTTGGCGACGACACCATGCTCGCGCGGCAAGGTGCCGGTCATGAACGTGGCTTGCACCGTGCAAGTGACGGCCGGCGTTACGGTGGACAATGTACGCAAAGCGCCTGAGCGCATGAGCGCGCCGATATGCGGCGTGTCTCGACCGATGTGGCGGGACGTGAGCCCGGCCACGAGGATCACGAGAATTGGACACATGAGACCCAAGCGGTTGTCGCAGACGAAACGGCGCCAGTATACGCGATTGACATCGCGCAACCACAAATCGAGTATCCGGCAGAACATGGCGCCGCGGTCGCGGCACAGTTTCGCGGCCGCGACGATTCCGGAGAGTTGCACCTATGACCACTGCCGCGCGCGCGCCTGCATTGGTTGCCACGCTGCTCAAGCTCGGCCGCGTCTCCAATCTGCCGACGGTGTGGACGAATGTCTTGGCGGGCGCCGTACTGAGCGGCGGCGACTGGCGCAACTGGCGGCTCGGCCTCATGCTGGTTGCGATGTCGTCGTTCTACGTCGGCGGCATGTATCTCAACGATTATTTCGATCGGGCGATCGATGGCCGCGAGCGGCCGGAACGGCCGATTCCGTCCGGTCATATTTCGGCGCATGCGGTCGCCGCGGTCGGATTTTGTCTCATCGGCGCCGGCGCCGTTGCGACCGCCGCGATGGGGCCGGCAGCGGCGGCGATGGCTGCGCTGCTCGCCCTCTCCATCGTCGCCTATGATCTGCACCACAAAGCCAACCCGTTCGCGCCGGTGGTCATGGGCGCTTGCCGCGCGCTGGTCTATGGCGCAACGGCGACGGCGCTGTCGGGAGGCGTTACGATCTTCGTCGCCGTTGCGGCCGTGGCGATTGCCGCTTTTGTGGCTGGGCTGACCTATGCGGCGCGCCAGGAGAGTCTCGACAAGATCGGCAACCTCTGGCCGTTAGGGTTGCTCGTTGCGCCGATGCTGGTGGCGATCGGCGTGTTCCGCCAAGGGCCCGGCGCGATGGCAATTTATCTGTTGCTGGCCGTTTGGATCGCCGCGGCGGTTTATCTTTTGGCGCGCCGGCCGGTCGCCGGCTCGGTGTCCCGCGCGGTGGGCTGGCTGATCGCCGGCATATCGCTGTGCGATGCCGCGATCCTTGCCAGCACCGGCGCGATCGTGCCGGCACTGGCGGCGATCGGCGGATTTGTCCTGACGCTGATCGCGCAAAAATACGTTCCCGGAACATAAGACTGATGTCGCCCGCCGCGCCAAACCAGACCGTCGACGGCGCTGCGGCCGCCACGGCCGATCTGTTGCGGCTCTGGCTCAAGCGCGTACTGCAAGCGGATGCCGCGCAGTGGCTCGATGCCGAGATCGACCGCCAACGCAACGCCGTCGACGAGCGCCGGCTCGGTATGGCGCTTGGTCTGGTCGGCCGCCGCATCGGACGAATGGAATTGTCGTTGTCCGCCGACGATCTCGCCGCCGCGCAGGCATTGCGCCGCTGCTGGCGGCCCGACATCTGGGGCACCGATGAAGCCGCGCGCGTGGCGCTGTTGCTGGCGACATGGAGCGGCGACGAAGCGGCTTTCGCCGCTCGCGTCGACCGGCTGTGCGCGACCGGCGAATTGACCGAGCATGTGGCCGCGCTGAAGGGCTTTGCCGTGTTTCCCGCTCCGGCATTGCTGCTGTCTCGCGCCCGCGCCGCGGTCCGCGCGTCGATGCAGCCGCCGTTCGAGGCGATCGCCTGTCATAATCCATACCCGGCCGATCACTTCGACGAAGCGGTCTACAATCAGATGGTCGTCAAGTGCGTATTTTCCGGCGTGCCGATCGAGACCGTCATCGGCCTCGACGAGCGGCGCAACGCCGAGCTCGTGCGCATGATGCGCGATCTGGTGTCGGAACGGCGCGCCGCGGGCCGGCTACTTCCCGACGCCGTTCATCGATTTATTGAAAATTGAATCGCCCCGTGCGGCAGCGTTAGCCCGCGCTTTGCCACTCCAGCAGCGCAAGCAGGCCTTTCAGCAATTCCACCGGCCGCGGCGGGCAGCCGCGAATGTGAAGATCGACCGGCACGACGCTGCTCACGCCGCCGACGACCGCGTAACTTCCCGCGAATATCCCACCGTCCAGCGCGCAGTCGCCGACCGCGACGACCCATTTCGGGTCCGGCGTGGCATTGTAGGTGCGCTGCAAGGCCTCGCGCATGTTCTTGGTCACGGGGCCGGTCACCATGAGCACGTCGGCGTGCCGCGGCGAAGCGACAAAGCGCAGGCCGAAACGTTCGAGGTCGTAAAAGGCGTTATTGAGCGCGTGGGTTTCCAGTTCGCAGCCGTTGCAGGAACCGGCATCGACCTGCCGGATCGAGAGACTGCGGCCCAGCCGTCTGCGCGCGGCGCCATCGACCTTCGCTGCAAGTTCAGCCAGCGCGGCGCCATCGGCAGACGGCGGCGGCTCTGTCAGAGGTTTGCGCGTAAAACCTTCGAACAATGTTCTGCGCATGTCGTCGCCTCAGAGATCGTGTCCCGAATACGAACAGTTGAAGGATTTGTTGCACAGCGGAAAGTCGGCGACGATGTTGTTCTCGATCGCGGCTTCCAGGAGCGGCCATTGAAACCATGACGGGTCGCGCAGGTGGCAGCGCACGACGTGCAAACCGTCGAGCCGCAGCCAGGCGAGCACGTCGCCGCGGAACCCTTCGACGAGCCCAAACCCTTCCGACGCTCCGGCCGGCGCCGTGACCGGGACCGCGAGGGCGCCGTCCGGCAGGCGCGCCAATATCTGGTCGACCAGAGCGAGACTCTGCTCGACCTCGCGAATGCGCACCCAGACGCGTGCATTGACGTCGCCCGCGGTCAACACCGGCACCTCGAATTCAAGCCGATCATAGGGCGGATAGCTTTGCGCATTGCGCGCATCGAAGGCGCGGCCGCTGGCGCGGCCGACGTAACCGCCGGCGCCGAACTGGCGCACCAACTCGGCGGACACCACACCGGTCTTGACGGTGCGATCCTGCAGCGAAGCGGTGTTGTCGTAGAGTTCGATAAGGCGTGGCAGGCGCCACCCGATTTCCGCAAGCGTGTCTTTTACGTGCATGCCGCCCTCGGCAGCGATGTCGCGGGCGACGCCGCCCGGGATGATCCTGTCCATCATCAGCCGATGGCCGAAGCAGGCGTCGGCGGCGCGCAGGATGCGCTCGCGCAGGACGCTGCAATGCGCATGCATGAGAGCGAACGAGGCGTCGTTGCAGATCGCGCCGATATCGCCGAAGTGATTGGCCAGTCGTTCGAGCTCCGCCATCAGCGCTCGCAGATACTGCGCGCGGGGCGGAACGGCGATGTTCAGTGCCGCTTCCACGGCGTGGGCGAAGGCGAGCGCGTAGGCAACAGTGCTGTCGCCCGAGGTGCGCCCCGCCAGTTGCGCCGCCTTCTCGATGGTCGCGCCCGCCATCAGGGACTCGATGCCCTTATGGACGTAGCCCAGGCGCTGTTCGAGACGCACCACAGTCTCGCCGTTGGCGGTGAAGCGGAAGTGTCCCGGTTCGATGATGCCGGCGTGAACCGGACCGACCGGAATGCGGTGCAGGCCTTCGCCCTCCACGGGCAGGAACGCGTAAGCCGATTGTTCGCCCGGCTGCTGCGGGCGCGCGCCGAGCGGATGTTGCACATCCCAGAAGCCGAGATCGAGCCACGGCCGCGTATCCGCCGCGCCGACCGGGTCGAGGCCATAGAGGCTTTTGATCGCGCGCTCGAGCCGGATGGCGGGCGGATGCAGCGCGCCCACCGATGGAAATCGTCCATCGGGGCATTCGAGACTGACGACATGAATGCCGGGCCCGGCTTCGCTCATCACCGCCATATGCACGGCGCCGGTGTCGCCCCATAGGCCGAGCAAAGTGGCATGGCCGGCCGCAAGCTCGCCCGCTACGGCGCGCCAAGCGTCCGGCGTGACGACCGCGCGCGGCCATGGCCGGTAGCCGTCGACTTGGCGCGCCTGCGCGATGATGTCGGTGAGGACGGACATGGGCGCTATCCGAGCAGTTTTGCAACGCTCTCGAACCAGGCGACCAGCGCCGGCGGCATATAGACGCCGGCTGTAAGCACCAGGGCGAGATGCGAGAAGAGCGGCAGGTACGATGCGTTGGATTTGGCGACGGGTCCGCGCGGCTCGCCGAACGCAATGGTGTTGAGCCGCAGGAACAATCCGCCGATACCGACCAGGAGGCCGAAGACCAGGATCAACGCCAGCGCCGGCGAGCGCGCGAAGGTCGAGCTCACCACCAAAAATTCGCTCATGAAGATGCCCAGCGGCGGCATTCCGGCGATGGCAATGACGCCGAGGATCAACCCCCAACCGAGCACCGGATTGGTTTCAGTGAGCCCGCCCATGTCGGCGATGCGTTGCGTGCCTTTGATCTGTGCGACGTGACCGACCGCGAAGAAGATCGCCGATTTTGTCAGCGAATGCATGGTCATGTGCAGCAAGCCGGCGAAATTGGCGATCGGGCCGCCCATGCCGAACGCAAAGGTGATGATGCCCATATGCTCGATCGACGAGTAGGCAAACATGCGCTTGATGTCGCGGCGCCGGTACAGCATGAAAGCCGCGAACACCAGCGAAACGAGCCCGAGCGTCACCATCAGCGGCCCGGGCGCCAGCGCCGCCGGATTGACCGCCAGCAGCATCTTGAAACGCAACAGCGCGTAGAGCGCGACGTTGAGCAGCAATCCCGACAGCACCGCCGAGATCGGCGTCGGACCCTCGGCATGGGCGTCGGGCAGCCAGGCGTGCAGCGGCGCCAGGCCGACCTTGGTGCCATAGCCGAGCAACAGGAACACGAAGGCGACATTGAGCAGCGCCGGATCGAAGGCGTCGGCATGCTTGATCAGCGTGGTCCACACCATGGCGTCGAGGCCTTCGCCGACCGCCGGCCGCGCCGCCATGTAGATCAAAATCGTGCCGAACAGCGCCAGCGCGATGCCGACGCTGCCGAGGATGAAATATTTCCACGCCGCTTCGAGCGCTTCATGGGTGCGGTAGATGCCGACCATCATCACGGTGGTCAGCGTCGCCAGCTCGATGGCGACCCACATCACGCCGATATTGTTGGCGACCAGCGCGAGGTTCATCGCGAACATCAGCACCTGGTACATCGCGTGATAGAAGCGCACGAACGTCGGCGTGAGCTTGCCGTTCTCGAGCTCGTGACCGATGTAGCTGGCGCTGAATACGCTGGTGGTGAAGCCGACGAACGTCGTGAGCACGATGAACGTGCTGTTGAGATCGTCGACCAGGAGATACGGCCCCGGCTGCGGCCGCACGGCAAACAGCGATACCGCCGACACGAAGGTGGCGAACGCCGCCAGCACGTTGAGGCGCGCCGTGATCCGGTATCCCGGCAACAGCGCCAGCAGCGCCGCAGCGAGCAGCGGGATCAGCAGCACGGCGGCCAGCGCATCGAACCTCATCGCCGCTCTCCACGGAAACGGTCGAGCGCCTGCAGGTCGACCGTGTCGAAGCGCTCGCGGATACGGAACAGAAAAATTCCGATGACGATGAAGGCGATCAGGATCGAGAACGCGACGCTGATCTCCACAACGAGCGGCATGCCCTTGGCGCCGGTCGCGGCGAGGACGAGACCGTTTTCAAGCGACATGAAGCCGACCACCTGGCTCACCGCGTTGCGCCGGGTCACCATCATGAGCAAGCCGAGCAACACCACGGCCAGCGCGAAGGCCAAATCCTCGCGCGCCAGCGGATCGGCGTCCTGGGTGACGCGCAGCATGACGACCATCGACAGCGCGACGAGACCGATGCCGGCGAGCATCACCGGGCCGACGCCGACGACCTGCTCGATCTCGCGATGAATGCCGAGCTTCACGATGATCCGGTGCAGCACGACCGGGATGACGATCGCCTTGAATACCAGCGCGAGCACGGCGGTGACGTAGAGGTGAGGGGCGTCCTGGATAAAAGCCTGCCAGGCCACCGACAGCGCCAGCACCAGCGCGTGCAGGGCGAATATGTTGAGCAGCGCGTAGAGCCGATCCTGATAGAGCTGCAGGAAGCTGATCAGCACCAGCAGGCCGGCCAGCAGGTGGGCGATGTCGAAATCGAGCCCGCGCATCAGAAGCTCCCCGATACGAATCGCAGCAGCGTCGCCAGCAGGCCGAGCATCAGTGCCGCACCGAGAAACTCGGGAACGCGGAAAACGCGCATCTTGGCGATCGACGTCTCGAACAACGCGAGCAGGAAGCCGCCCGCGGCGAGCTTGCCGATATAGGCCGCGATGCCGATTGCGATTTGCTCGGCTCCGGCGCCGGCCGGCTGCAGGCCCCAGGGCACGAACAGGCAGCCGATCAACGAGACGTAGAGAATGAGCTTGAGCGACGCCGACAGCTCGATCAGCGCCAGGTGCCGGCCGGAATATTCGAGCACCATGGCCTCGTGCACCATGGTCAGTTCCAGGTGCGTCGCCGGATTGTCGACCGGGATGCGTCCGTTCTCGGCGATCGCCACCATGATGAGGGCAAACAGCGCAAGCGCCAGCGATACGCGCAGCCCCACCGCCGGCGAGCTCATGAATTCCGCGATGGTGGAGAGCTGGGTCGAGCCGGAGATCAGCGCCAAGGTGAACACGATCATGATCATGGCCGGCTCGGCCAGCGAGGCGATCATGACTTCACGGCTCGAGCCGATGCCGCCGAAACTGGTGCCGACGTCGAGACCGGCGAGCGCCTGGAAGAAGCGCGCATTGCCCAAAAGCGCGATGATGACGATGAGGTCGGCCGTCCATGAGAACAACAAACCGGTGCGGAATGTCGGCACCAGCGATGCCGCGACCCAGGTGGCGGCAAAGATCAGATAAGGGATGACGCGGAACAGCCACGACGCATTGTCCGCCAGCACCACCTCCTTGCGCATGAGGCGAGCGAGGTCGAGGTAGGGCTGCAGGAGTGGCGGCCCCTGCCGCCGCAGGAAACGCGCTTTCACCTTGCGCACGAAGCCGGTCAGCAGCGGCGCCAGCAGCAGCACCAGGAGCATCTGTCCGCCCTGGCCGGCGATGTCGAGAATCAGGGCCATATGGCGAGCACCAGCAAAAGGATAATGAGGGCCGCGAAGACGAGGCTCAAGAACTGGCGGATGGTCAGGAACTGCAGATAGTTGAGCCGGTCCGCCGCAACGCCGATGGCGGCGGCGATCGGCGCGTAGAGCGCGTCCCAGATCGGGTCGCGTAGATCGACGACGAGGCGCGCCGGCCGCATGTCGCCGGGCGGCGGCATCTCGACATGCTCGCGCGCACCGAACACGAGCGTGCCGAAGACGCGGCGGATCGGCTGGGCAAAGCTTGACGCCGTATACTGTGTGGCGGTGCTTGGGTCCGGATAGCCGCAGTCCCACGCCGGCGCGCGGCGCAGCCGATCCGAGGCGAGGCGGTGGATTGCGACGGCCGCAAGCGTGCCGGATACGACCATGAACAAAAAGACCAGCAGGCCGTCATAGGAGCTGCGGCTGGAGGCGATCGGTACGATCGACAGCCATTGCTCGCCGGCCTGCACCGGCATGCGCCCGCCGACGAGAAAGTCGGTGAGCGGCGCCAGTGCGTCGATGAACAGGCCGGGCAGGACGCCGGCGACCAGGCAGAGGGCGGCGAGAAAATACATCGCAGCGAGCGACCACTGGTCGGTCTCCGTCGCGCGCTCGGCGGCGGGCGTGCGCGGACGGCCGAGGAACGTAATGCCGAACGCCTTGACGAAGCAGGCCGCGGCCAGCGCCGCGGACAGCGCGAGCAACGCACCGACGGCAGGCACCAAAAGCTTGAGGCCCCACGACGGCAGTTGCGGGCTGAGCAGGATCGCCTGGAACGTCAGCCATTCGGAGACAAAACCATTGAGCGGCGGCAGCGCCGAGATGGCGACGCAGCCGACCAGGAACACCAATGCCGTTTGCGGCATGCGATGGATGAGACCGCCGAGATGTTCCATGTCGCGCTCGCCGGTTGCGGTGAGCACGGCACCGGAGCCGAAGAACAAAAGGCTTTTGAAGACGGAATGATTGAACACATGCAACAGGCCCGCCGTCAGCGCCAGCGCGGCGGCAAACGTCATGCCGTGCGCCTTGAACGCCAGCGCCAGCCCGAGCCCGATGAAGATGATGCCGATATTCTCCACGGTGTGATAGGCGAGCAATCTTTTGAGGTCATGCTGCATCAGCGCATAGAGCACGCCCATCACGGCGGTGACGCCGCCGAGCGCGAGCACGACCATGCTCCACCACCAGGCCGGCTCGCCCATCAGATCGAACACAATGCGGACGAAGCCGTAGACCGCGACCTTGGTCATCACGCCGCTCATCAATGCGGACACATGGCTCGGCGCCGCCGGATGGGCGAGCGGCAGCCAGACGTGAAGCGGCACCAAGCCGGCTTTGGAGCCGGCGCCGATCAAAGCCAGGATCAGCGCGAGCGCCGCCAGTCCCGCGGTCGGATGAGCGGCGCGGATCTGGGCGAAGGTGTAAAGGCCGTCGGGACCCGACAGCAGGCCGAACGTAAGCAACAAAGCAAGCGTGCCGAAGCTCGCCATGACCAGATAGACGTAACCGGCGTAGACATTTTCGCGGACGCGGTGGTGCGCCATGACCAGCGCCCAGGACGTGAGCGACATGAACTCCCATGAAAAGAGAAATGTGAAAGCGTCGTCCGCCATCACCACCAGCATCATGCCGGCGAGGAATGCCGGATAGAACGGCAGCACGCGCAATGGCGCGTCCTCATGGCGGCCATAGCCGATCGCGAATACGCTTGCGGTGACGGCGCCGAGGTCGACCACGGCGAGAAAGAACGCCGACAGCGCATCGATGCGGAAATGCGAGCCGAGCCATGGAATGCCGAGCGGCAGCACCATGCTCTCGGCCGGTGCCGCTCCCAAGAGATGCTTCAAAGCGGCGAACAGCGAGATCAATACGACCGTCGCGCAAAGGCCGTAGATCAACGCACTCGCCGCCGCTGCCCGCCCGATAAACACGCTGATAATGGCGATCGCGAAAAGCGCAGCGACACACGACAGTGCGAGCATCAGCGTCATGGCGGCGGCCTCTTGAGCCGTACGCCGCGCCCGCCGCCGGAACTCGTGGCATGATCGGAGATGAGCTCGATGCCGCCTGCGTCGAGCGCTGCCACCAGCTTCATCAAGGAATCGACATTGCCGCGGATCACCCCGTCGCTGGCCTCCATGCGCTGGATGGTCGGCAGCGACAGGCCGGACAGTTCGGCGAGCTTGCGCTGGTCGATGCCAAGCAGCGCCCGCGCGGCCCGCAATTGTGCGGCAGAAATCATGTCTGAAACATCAATTATAATGTCTTTGATATCGATATTGGGATTTACAACGGGAAAAATACGATTTCAAGTATTTCGAAATAATCCTGTGATTCCAACGATATGCCGTACCGCTCGGAACCAGGACAATGCCGCCGTAATCGCGGGACTCATGGCCGCGATCGGGCCCTTATCGGGAAAATCACAATCCGCACCTGCCGCCGACGTTTAATGCCGATGGCGGTCCAGCCGTCGTGGCTGCCACACGCCGGGGACGATGGGAGCGAGGCTGCGCCGATGGATTGGACTTTCCGTCCACACGCAATTTTATTTTTACGCGTTAACCACTGGCATCAACTTGAGGTGAGGCCGGCATTTGAGCAATTGATATGGAACGACACGTGGCACTAAGCTTTAAGCTGTCATTGAATGACGATTTAGCAATCGGCCAACAAAATCCAGTCGGATTGTAAAGGAGTAAGGATCATGAAGGCCCTATTCACCGCGATTGTGTTGTCGGCAACCTTGGCCGCGTCTGGTGCGTCGGCGCAGGGCTCGAATTTGAGCGGCCGATGGCAATGTATGGCGCAGTGTCTCGGCGCGCCGGGCGGCTTCGCCTTCATCACGCAAAATGGCTGGGAGCTCAATATCGTCAATGATGCCGGCATGGCATCAAGAGCCTGGGAAGACTACCCCGGCCATATCTGGATCGAAGGGGTGCAGATGGGTGCGCTGTATTCACCCGACGGCTTCACCCTTCAGTTCACCAACGGCACGATCTGGCAGCGCGCTCCGATACTGCCGCCGCCGCCGCCGCCCCCGCCGCCTCGGCATCGCCATCGATAGCAACGGGCCGAGCGCTCGATCCGCGAGCCTCGGCCGCCTATGATCGCGGTCGCGGTATTCTAACCGCGGCCGGCAGCTATTTGGTGATGATGGGTCGGGTCGTTGCGGGCGGCGCAGCCGCCGGCGGCGAGATCACGAGCGTCAGCCACGCGTTCCAGCCGGTAGGCCGGTCTGACCCGCTGAATTCCCCGTAAGCCTTAAGATTGAGATAGCCCTGCATGCCGCCGATCGGAAAAATGTAGCCGAACTGCGGGCCGACGCCCAAAACCTGGGACTGGAAGCAGCCGACGCGGTCGCCGGAGCCGCTGTCGCAGCCGATGTCCTTGTAGGCGTAGCCGACCAGGCCGACCATCACCTGCTTGGTCAAAAATTGCGACGCGCCCCAATCGAAATGCATGTCGACGCCGTTCTGATACTGCGTCGCCGGATTGATGGTATTGGCGGTGAAGCCGAGCACACCGGACAACTCGTGACCGGTCTGCGGATTGAAGTAGGTGTAGCCGGCGCCGGCGTCGAACGCGCCGTGGCCGATGCCCAAATTCGCCAGCCGGGAGGAATTATAGGCGCCGATCGGCACATCGCCGGCGGCGTAGATCATGTAGTTGTTGACGCCGCTGTTCCACTTCAATTGCGCGATTGGGATAAAATCCGTGAAACCGTCCACCGCACTGTTGATGGCGTCGAACCGCGGACCGAACGGGAGCGTGTTGCCGAGCGGCCCGGTGACCGTGCCCGATACCGTCCCCGACAGGGACGTGGTCGCCCGGCCATAGCCTTCCAGCGCGCTGAGCGATAGCTGACCGCCCAGCACCGGAGTTGCGAACACATAGCTCGGAACGACAAAGGCAATCGCCCCCGTGGCATGCACGTTGGCGTTGACTTGTGCCTGAATGTTGAAGGGCAGATTTTTGATCTGGAACTCTTTGGCGAGGGCTACGCCGCCGCCTGCGGATACGTTGGTGTAATAATCAATGTTCGCGATCGACCATCCCGGTTGCTGCGGCGTGGCCGCGAGGCTGCCGAAGAAACCGGGGATCCAGAAGCTCACGCCGCCTTCGTCGGCGAGCGCATGTTTCGGGACCGCGACAACAGCCGCCAGCGCGATTGCGCCCCAGACCAAACCCGATGTGATTGCGCGGGTGAAAGGAGCAGGTTGCTCAAGAGGTGACTTTGTAGCCGCTACCGTTGGCCTCATGTTCGCCCCCATGATGGTCGCTCGGCATATGCAACGGCCTTGGCAACGCGCCGAGCGCCTGACTGTGATTATTTTCCACCGCGAACACCCTGACCATATGCAAATGCGGCGAGCACTGCGAATGCCGAGCTTCGTTGCCGAAAAGTCGCAGTATCGAAATTGCCAGCGGCGAGAATAGGTTGCCTTCAGTCACCGATGCGCAGGCGGGGCGAAGCCGAAATTTCGACATCGGCATCACGGATGAGTGAACTGGCTCGTCGCCGCCGCAAGCTTTTTAAAATGTCGCGTTGGTGAATATGAGGCTGTTAGGCTTTACGCCAGAGCGATGCTGCCGGGTTGCCCGGCATCGGCTAGGCTTTTCCGACGACCGACGATCGCTCGAGGATTAAGGAAACGGCATCCATGTCAAACAAGCTGGCCATGATCTTGGCTTGCAGCGTGCTCGGGTCGCTCGTTGCATTCAGCGCCCAGGCCTTCCCGGTTTCGACCGCGCCGGGGCAGGCGGCAACGCCCCCCGCGACACCGGTGAGCGACTTTTGCGGGCTCAACTTCCACCGCGGCCCCGACGGTTACTGCGTGCGCAACGAGGCATTCTATATTTATCCGCCGGCGCCGGCGCCGCTCCAGGTGGTAGCGCCGCTCGGCTGCCCATATGGTTTTGATCTCGGCCCGGACGGCCGCTGCTTTGCACCGCTGGCGTGCCCCAACGGCTACTACCTCGGTGGATCCGGCCAATGCTTTCCATACTGGCTGCCTAACGGCATCCGTTGAAGGCCGGCCAGCCGACGGATCATTTGCTGGCAGCATCGATGGCCGCGAACAGCGACGTGTCGCTGACCGGCTTTGCCAGGTAGGCGATTGCGCCTGCCGACCTGCAGCGCTCGCGCATGCCGGCTTCATCATGCGCCGTGATGATGATGATCGGGATCTGTACGCCGCGGCGCGCGAGAGCAAGCTGAAGCTCCAAGCCGGTCATCTCGGGCATCTGCAGATCGGCGATCAGGCAATCTGGCAGCCCTCCCGGCAGCGCGGCGAGGAATTGCGGCGCGGAGAGGTAAGTCTTGGTCGCAAACGAACGCGTGCCCAAGAGGCGGGCCAGGGCTTTCAGCACTGATGGGTCATCGTCGACGATGGCGATCGACCGGGGATTTTTCGCCATGGCGGATATATTGAGCTCGCCGTGGCGCCCGTCGAGTTGGGCCATGGTCCAATAGCACAGCCGTCAGCCGTCAATTGCCGTGCGCCGCGATGCCGGCTTTTTCGGCGAGCCGCACCAAATCCACGATCGTGTGCACGCCGAGCTTCTGCATCATCCGTCCGCGGTGGACCTTGATGGTCTTTTCCACCGTTCCCAGATCGCCGGCGATCTGTTTGTTGAGCCGTCCTGCAATAACGTGCGTAAGCACTTCGCGTTCCCGCGGCGTCAAGGTGGCGATTTTGGCCTCGATGGCCGCCACCTCGGCGCTGGTTTGGCGCGTTCTCGCGTCCTCCGCTTCGGCACGTGCAATAGCGTCCAATAAATCCTTGTCGCGCACCGGCTTGGTCAGGAAATCGACGGCGCCGGCCTTCATCGCGCTCACGCTTTTCCGGATGTCGCCTTTCCCGGTGAGGAAAATGACCGGCCGTTGCTTGCCGCTGGCCGTGAAGATTTGCTGCAACGCCAGGCCGTCGAGTCCCGGCATCGCGACATCGAAGACGGCGCAGCCGGCAACCGTCGCGTCGTGGCGTTCGAGAAACTCCTCCGCCGACGCAAACGGCCGAACGTCATAGCCCTTGGCGCGCAACAGCCGCGACAGCGCCTTCAACACGCCCGCGTCGTCGTCGACCAGAAAGACCGTGAACATGCCGTCCGTCATTTGGCCGCCGCCAAGAACTCCTGCACCGGCAGCGACAGGACCGCAACCGCGCCCCGGTCCGGATGATTATCCAGGCCGAGCTTGCCGCCATGGGCCTGAGCAATGGTCGAACAGATCGTCAGGCCTAGTCCGAGGCCGTGAGTCTTGGACGTGTAGAATGGCTTGAACAATTGGGCCTGGGATTGCGGTTCGATGCCGGGGCCGCGGTCTCTGATCCGCACCTCGACGGCACCGGCCTCTAGCGCCCGCGTGGAGACCTTGATGCGCCGCTGCGGCTCCACCGTCGACGCCATGGCGTCCATGGCGTTCATGAACAGGTTGAGCAGCACCTGCTGCAACTGGACCGGATCGCCGAACGTCGCCGGCAGGCGGCTCGCCAAATCGGTCTCCACCTCGATGCGGCGGCCGATCAGCTCGCTGTTGAGCAGCGCGATCGTCGACGTGACAAGTTCGTTGAGGTCGACCGGCTCGGACTTGCTCTCGCCTTTCCTGAGCAGATTGCGCAACCTGGCGATGACGTCGCCGGCCCGGTTGTCCTCGTGAACGATGTCGTTGATAGCATCGCGCACCTCTTCAAGGTCGGGCGATTTTCGCGCCAGCAAATGCAACGCCGCTTGCGCGTTCGACAGGATCGCGGTGAGCGGCTGGTTGATCTCGTGCGCGATCGCGCCGGAGAGCTCGCCGAGAACGGAAACGCGCATCAGATGCGCGACTTCGAGCCGTTGCTCCGCAGTTTCGGCTTCGGCGACGCGCCTGCGGCGGTTTTGGATGAGGACATAGACGATCAGGAATGTCTGGGCGGCTAGGACGGCGGCAATCAGCGCGATCTGCCAGCGGTATTGCTCCCACATCGTGGGCTGCCGAAATGATACCAATGTATCCGGGGGAAGGTCTTCGGCCGAGAGCTTCCATCGCTCGATTTGCCTCGCATCGACTTGATATCGATGAAGCGGCTCCGTCTGTTGCTTGAGCGCCGCAACCGGCTTTCCGGATAAAATCTCGAAGGCGAGGTCCGCGGCCGCGGTGCCGTGCGCCTCGAAGCTGTCGGTGTAGCCGCCAACAATTCCGCGACCGAAGAAGCTGCTGACCGGGGAATAAACCGGGGCCGCCGCCGCTTTGGCGACTGCCGCGGCAACGTCAGGCGGCGTGCGCGGCAATCCGGCGCCGTCCACGAACACGAACGACATGAGGACAATCGTGTCCGGCGACAGTTGTGAGACTTCTGTCAGAGTTTCATCGTAAGGCAGGCCGACGATGGTCTTGATCGCATAGCGGTCTCGATACGGCTCCAGCTCGCGGACCGCATCGTCGACCCACGACAGGTCGTACGGGGAAGCGCCGGCGACGATGACGAGATTGCGAGCCGCCGGTTGGAGGCGCTGAGCAAGCTCAAGCGTTTTGGCGAAATTGTACTGGGTCGCCACCCATACGGTATTGTCGAGCGTCTTGCCGTCAGTCACCGCTCGGGCCGGCACATTGGCAATGATCATCGGCACGCCAGGCGCGATGATGTCGCGATATTTGACCATGAACGGTATGGCAGCGCGGCCGAGTGGTATCAGCACGTCCGGGGGCGCTTCCGAATATTTCTGCGACAGATAGCCTATCGTGCTGTCGATGTGCGCCTGACTTGGAAAGCGCTCCAGCTCCATATAGTCGATGAAAATGTCGAAGCTCTCGCCGGTCTTTTCGCTCATCCGCTTTTGGAAGGCTTCAATGGTACGTATCGCGGCCAACTGCGTCGGCGCCAGACTTTCCAGAAAATAGATGCGGCGCCGATGCTCGGCGGCTGAAGCGGCCCACGAAGCAATGCACAGGCCGATTGCGACAATATAAATAAAAATACGTGCTGTGACCGAACAGCGCAGGCCCGGCGGTTGTGCGCGATCGTACGCCCTCATAACTCGCTCGCACCGACTGCTACCGCGGGCACTATCCTACCACCCTTGGCAAGTGCGGCCAATATTGTCGAACCGATCGCTATTGGACCACGGTCCAATAGGCGTGTTCGCTTTTCTCGATAAAGAGTCCCGCAATTGCAATCGCGCGCGATCCAGGTGGCGGCGTGCCCACGAAATCGTGTGTTGCAAGAGAGCGTCGCGTGGCGAAGCGTGGGAATTGCGGAGGCGGCCGGTGGATCGCAAAAGCTTGACCACGATGATTTTCGTGCCCGGCGGCATCTATCGCATGGGCTCGGACAAGCACTATCCGGAAGAAGCGCCGGTCCATCGCGTCACAGTCGATGCCTTTTGGATCGACCGCACGCCGGTCACCAATCGCGACTTTCGTAAATTCGTCAACGAGACCGGCTACGTTACTTTCGCGGAAATCGCGCCGAATCCGGCGGATTATCCCGGCGCGCTGCCGCACATGCTCAAGGCCGGCTCGCTGGTATTCACGCCGCCGAAGGATCCGGTCGACCAGCGCCACTGGTCGCGGTGGTGGAATTTCAAATTCGGCGCCAACTGGCGCCGGCCTTATGGACCGCGAAGCGCGATCAGCGGGCTCGACGATCATCCGGTGGTCCATGTCGCCTATCGCGACGCCGAAGCCTATGCGACGTGGGCCGGTAAGTCGTTACCAAGCGAAGCCGAATGGGAATTCGCCGCGCGCGGCGGGCTCGACGGCGCCGAGTTTGCCTGGGGCGACGAATTCACGCCCGGCGGCAAACATATGGCCAATACCTGGCAGGGCGATTTTCCACGCCAGAATCTCTGCAGCGACGGTTTCGAGCGCACGTCGCCGGTGACGGCGTTTCCGCCGAACGGCTACGGGCTTTACGACATGGTCGGCAATGTCTGGGAGTGGACCGGCGACTGGTACGCGCCCAAGCACGATGCCGACGCGCCGAAGGCGTGCTGCATTCCCGAAAATCCGCGCGGCGGATCGGAAGCCGGCAGTCACGATTCCTGCCAGGGCGAGGTGAAAATTCCACGCAAGGTGCTCAAGGGCGGCTCGCACCTGTGCGCCCCCAACTACTGCCGCCGCTACCGGCCGGCGGCGCGTCATGCGCAGCCGGTCGATACCTCGACGAGCCACGTTGGCTTCCGCTGCATCATCCGGGAAAGGAGACCATCATGAGCGACAAGGACATGAGCGATAAGGATGTGGGCGACAACAAAGCCGCATTGAGCCGCCGCAATATGCTGCTCGCCGGCACGACGCTCGCTGCCGCGTCGGCGTTGGGTACGGCTGCGAGCGTTCAGAAAGCTGTCGCGCAAGCGCAGCAGGCGGCGCCTGCCGGCCAGAAGCCGAACATTCTCGTCATCATGGGCGACGATGTCGGCTGGTTCAATATCGGCGCCTATCACCAGGGCATCATGTCCGGCAAGACACCGAACCTCGACAAGCTTGCCGCCGACGGCATGCGGTTTACCGACTACTACGCCGAAGCGAGCTGCACCGCCGGCCGCGCCAACTTCATCACCGGGCAAATTCCGCTGCGCACCGGCCTCACCACGGTCGGCCAGGCCGGCGCCGACGTCGGCATGCCGGACCAGTCGGTGACGACGGCGCTTCTGTTGAAGTCGATGGGCTACGCCACCGGACAGTTCGGCAAGAACCATCTCGGCGACTTGAACAAGTATCTGCCGACGGTGCACGGCTTCGACGAATTCTTCGGTTACCTCTACCACCTCGATGCGATGTCCGATCCATACTGGTACAGCTACCCCCAGGACTGGATCGACAAATACGGCCCGCGCAACCTGGTGCATTCCTACGCGACCGATACCGACGATCAGACGGTGATGCCGCGCTGGGGCAAGGTCGGCAAGCAGCGCATCGTCGACGAAGGCCCGCTCAAGCCCTTCAAGGATATGAGCGCGGACCACCAGATGTGGCAGAAGGGCCAAGACGCCAAGTACGACATGGAGACCTTCGACGAAGTTCTGATCGAGCAGACCAAGGGCTTCATGGATCGCGCCAAGCAGGCCAACAAGCCGTTCTTCATCTGGCACAACACCACGCGCATGCACGTCTTCACCTATCTGTCGCAGAAATACCAGGCGAAGATGGATCCCAAGAGCAATTTCGGCCTGGAAGAAGCCGGCATGGCGCAGATGGACGACGATATCGGCGATCTGCTCAAGCACGTCGATGACATGGGCATTGCCGACAACACCATCGTCATCTTCACCACCGACAACGGCGCCGAAGTCTTTACCTGGCCCGACGGCGGCATGACGCCGTTCCGCGCCACCAAGGGTACGGTGTACGAGGGCGGTTTCCGCGTGCCGTGCCTCGCGCGCTGGCCGGGCAAGATCAAGCCGGGCACGGTGGAGAACGGCATCTTCTCCGGATTGGATTGGCTGCCGACGCTGGTGGCGGCGGCGGGCAATCCCAACATCGTGGCGCAACTGCTGCCAGGCGTGCAGATCGGCGGCCAGACCTACAAGAACCACCTGGACGGCTATAACCAGATGGATCTGATCACCGGCAAAGGACCGTCGGCGCGGCACGAGATCTTCTACTTCGGCGAGTCGCAGCTCGGCGCCATCCGCATCGACGACTTCAAGTACCAGTTCTACCAGCAGCCGTTCGGCTGGCCGGGCGAGAAGGTGACGACCGACATGCCGACGATCATCAACCTGCGCCAGGATCCGTTCGAGCGCACGCCGTCGATCCGTGGCCAGACGCTCAACGACATGGGCGGCGGTTACATGAACGACTTCATGGCGCGTGAGTTCTGGCGCTTCGTGCAAGTGCAGCAGACCGTGGCGGGCGCGGCGCAATCGTTCATCGACTATCCGCCGATGCAGCAGGCCGCGTCCTTCAACCTCGCCCAGGTCAAGGAGAAGATCGAGGCGATGATGAAGTCTCACGAAGGGCAGTAAAACTTGCGACCGATGGCGGGCGCGCCGCTCAAGCGCGCCCGCCAAACCTTGTTTTGCGACCGAACGCTAGGGAGATGTCAAAATGAAATCCGATGTTTCATCCGGCATCGATCGCCGCACCCTGGTCGCGGGGTTGGCTTTGTTGCCGGCGGCATCCGGAGCGCTGCTTTCCACGGCGGCGCACGCACAGGTGACGGCAGGCGCTCCGTTGGCGTCGTGGAACGACGGTCCGGCGAAACAGGCGATCGTCGATTTCGTGCGCGCCACCACCGATCAGGGCAGCCCGAAATTCGTGCCGCCCGAAGAGCGTATCGCCACGTTCGATCAGGACGGTACGCTGTGGGTCGAGCATCCCATCTACAGCCAGGTCGTCTATTGCCTGGACCGCGTTCCGGCGGTGGTGGAGCAGAAGCCGGAGCTCAAGAAAATCGAGCCATTCAAGACCGTGCTGTCCGGCAACCGCGAGGCGATCGCCAAGCTGTCGCTGCACGATCTCGAAGTGATTCTGGCCGCGACGTTGACCGGCATGCCCGTGGACACGTTCGAAGCCGAGGCTGCCAAATGGCTGGCGGCGGCCAGGCATCCGCGCTGGAACAAGCTTTATATCGAACTGGTCTATCAGCCGATGCTCGAAGTCCTGCAGTATCTGCGCGACAACGGCTACAGAACCTACATTGCAACCGGCGGCGGCCAGGATTTCGTCCGCGTCTATTCGCAGCGGGTCTATGGCATCCCGCCCGAGCAGGTGGTCGGCACCATGGGGGGAACGAAATTCGGTTACGACAAAAACGGCAAGCCGTTCCTGACCAAGGAGCCAAAGCTTCTCCTCAACGACGACAAGGCCGGCAAGCCCGAGGGTATTCATCTGATGATCGGCCGGCGCCCGCATGCGGCGTTCGGCAATTCCGACGGCGATCGCGAGATGTTGGAATATACCGGCGCCGGCGACGGCGCGCGGCTGATGATGCTGGTGCTGCACGACGACGTGCAGCGCGAATATGCCTACGGCCCGGCGCGCGGGCTGCCCGACACCAAGGTGGGGGCTTTCAGCCAGGCGCTCGACGCCGAGGCGAAGAAGAACGGCTGGACCGTGATCAGCATGAAGAGCGACTGGAAGCGCATTTTCCCCTTTGATTAGCTCAGTCAAAGGAGCGGGACGCACCTCGCCCTTCACCGGCGCCATCGCCCGCGCAGGCCCGCGGCTGTCGCCGGCGGCTAGGCTGTGCGGCTGCCCGCTGCGGGGCGGCTGTAGTCCCAGGTGGTTTGGTTTTAAACGGTAGGGTTAAAATCCAGCGCCCCATGGGCGGTATTCGGCGGTGGCCGGGGCCCCTCGACATTTCACACGACCGTGATCGGCTTTTCCGGATTTGACGCTGACCGATCCTTAGACCACAATGTGGTCTGGCGCGGGTTTAGACAAACAACACCTCTGCCTGCTGAGTGCCGGCGCCGCGGGCGAACCAAAGAGATCAATGCCATGAACGTCAACAGTTTCGGACTCGACTTGGCTGATGAACAGATCCTCAACAACGACCTCTCCGACGAGGCGTTGGAGCGGGCTGGCGGTTTGGAGAATCGGGCGGGCTACACGATCGCTATGTGTTCCGGCCTGTCGAGCTGCCCCTCCGCGCCGGCTTGATAGACTGCTTCTGGCCTTTTGATTTTGGCCCGATTGCCGAGCTCTCCGACGCCCTGTCGGAGAGTTCGGCGATCATCTTACCTATGAAGAAGGCTGCCTAGGAATTCCGACGGCGGCTTTGATCCTTTTGACGTCTGTCGGATCGGCGGCTGCTCCGGCGAAACACCGGCGTCAGCCGCCACATCGTCGCGACATTGCGGTCGAGACTCTGGAGCGAAATCGCTTCGGATCGAAGCGGTTACGCTTCGGTATTTTCATTGAGCATCGCTTTCCGGACGTTCCTTCGCCCGCCAAAGCGGGCGCTGCCGCTTTCCTTGCTTCACACAAAGCAGGCGATTTCGGCAAAAGTATTCGCCACCGGATAGCCCGTCACTTCGACGCCGGCGGCATCGAGCCAGGCATGGGCGTCGATCGGTTTGTCCGGTCCGATCTTGTCCTGTCCGATTCTGGCGCCGAAATGCAGCACGCTGTCGACGCCGCGCCGCCTGAGCATGATGCGCGCGGCCATGGCCTGGGGCAGGCACACCGCCTTGAATGGCACATGGCGCGCCGCCCGCGTCACCGCCCAGCCGACCTCTTCGGCGACACGAGCCTGATCGTGCTTATCGTCCGATTTCGCCCGTAGCGCGCGCGCATCGGCCGGCGCGACCAGCGTTCCGAGGCGGCGCGCCAGGCGCGGAAACGAAACAAAAATCAGGCTCAGGCGCGCCACCAGGAGCCACGCCACCGCTTCGATCAGCAGGGCGCGGCGGCGATGGCCGACCTGCGCGAACCTGACGAGCCGGCGGCGCAGCGAACGCGGCGTCGTGTTGCGCCGCTTCGCCGGGGAATGCGCCGGTCCGCTCACGCCGCTTGCTCCATGAGGCCGATGCTGCGCCAGTGCCGTTCCAGATCGGCGACGACGTCCGGCATGGCCGCGAAGTCGAGCGTTCTGGTCAGATAAAAAATTCCGGCTTTGTCGGCGATTGTCGTCGCCGCATGAAAATAATCCACCCGCTGGCCCATGCGGTTGATGAGCCGCGGCCGATAGGCCAGCCGCCGCAATATCACCGCGGCGTCGACGGCATTGGCTTGTGCGATACCCGGCGGCAGCGGCGGCCGCGCCTCGCGGAGGGCGTAAAGCGTGCCAAGCGGCAGCGCTTCGCCGTGGGTCTCGCCGGGGTCGACGTAGAATTTCTCCAGACGGCTGCGCACGCGCGCGCCGCTCTTGCCCTTGAGATCGAGTTTTTCGATGGCCTGCGCCCAAAGTTTGAGCTGCCGTCCGTCGGGATGCACCATCGGCGTGCCATCTTCGGTCACCGTGACCGCGCAAAAATCGTCGGTGATGAACGGATAGCCGTGCTGCGCCAACGCCGCGGCCAGGGTCGATTTGCCGGCGCCCGACGGCCCGCAGAACAGGATGGCCTTGCCGTTGACGCGCACCGCGCTGGCGTGCAGCACGATCTGCCGGCGCTGATGCAGCAAAATTCCATAGGCCGTGCCGAGCAGATAAAGCGGAATATCGCCGGCGTCGGCGCCCGGCTCGGCTTCGAATGTGATCTCGCGTCCGTCGCGGAGCAGGAAGCGCGCCACCTTCGGCACGCGCAGCAGAAACTGCTTGCCGGCCATCTGCCAGGTGGGCCCCAGCTTTTCGGCGCCGTCGAGCATCGCCGGCACCGCGCCACGCCGGATCGCGACGTCCGGGCGGCGTCGACCGGCCGCCGCCGCGCTCAGTCCGGGCAGCACGATCTCACTGCTCACCGACAGCCCTGAAATGCGGTAAAAGTGCACGCTTCCTGCTCGGTCTGAATGCGGCTCGTGGAACCACGGCGCGGCTCCGGGCGCGGCCCGCATCATACGAAAAACCCCATCACATTCAAACAAGTCGCGCGCAAACAAGTCGCGCGGGCCTCGACATCGGGCCGGCAAAGCCGTAGACGGCCTGTTGATCGACGCGGATGACCAGCGATGCAATTGCCCGATCGGCTGCGATTGCCTTTCACCTTCGATGCCGACCTGTTGGCCCGCGATTTGGACGGGCTGAGCGCGGTCGGCTGGATCCAGCATTTCGTGCCGCAGAACTACGACGGCGACTGGAGCGTCATCCCGCTGCGCGGCAAAGCCGGCGCCACGCATCCGGTGATGATGATCTATTCCGATCCGACGTGTACGGATTTCGAGGACACGCCGATGCTTGCGGCCTGTCCGTACTTTCGCCGGGTCCTCGACACATTCCAGGCTCCGCTGCGCGCGGTGCGCCTGATGCGCCTTACGCCGGGCTCGGTCATCAAGGAGCACAACGACCTGGACCTGAGCTTCGAGGAAGGCACGGTGCGCATCCACGTGCCGGTCGCGACAAATGCCGGCGTGGAATTCTATCTCAACCGCAGCCGGGTGGTGCTCGAGGCCGGCAGTGCCTGGTATCTCCGCCTTTCCGATCCCCATAGCGTCGTCAACCGCGGCAGCAGCGACCGTGTGCACATGGTCATCGACGCCGAAGTTAACCGTTGGGTTGCCGATATTCTGAAAGCCGCAACCTCGACGAGAAACGTCATCGGCGTGACATAGCGCCATGGAAGTTTGGCGCGAAGGCAAACAATGCAGCCGCGAACGTCAACTGAAGGTCGTCGTTTGATGACCCGTTGCCAGACGTTGAAGGCTCGATTAAGGTTGTCCTGTAGACGTCCCATGGGAGGTTAGGCATGAGCTCACCGTTTCTTTGCGAACTTCGTCCCTGGGCCTGTAACTTTGCGCCGCGCGGCTGGATCATGTGCCAGGGGCAGCTACTGCCGATCTCCCAGTTCACCGCCATGTTCGCGCTGATCGGCACTTTCTACGGCGGCAACGGCACCAGCAACTTCCAGCTTCCCGATCTGCGCAGCCGCGTGCCGATGAAGTACGGCAGTGACCCGGTGGGCAATCAATACGTCATCGGACAAGAGGCCGGCGAGGAGACGATCACAATTTCGTCGCAACAGATGCCGATCCATACCCACACCGTTACGGGGAGCACGACGGCTGCACACAAACAGGCGCCGGCCGCTGGATTCGCCTTAGGAACCTCGGGGAATGGTGGTTTTTTCTATGCGCCGAGCAATAGCCCGGCGATCGCTATCAATCCCGGCACCGCGTCGACCTACCTGGGCGGCAACCAGGCCCACACCAACCTACAGCCCTATCTGGCGATCAATTGGTGCATTGCCTCGCAAGGCATCTTCCCGGCGCGCAACTGAGCCGGTTGCCGCACACAATCAGGAGGGCTTCGCAATGTCATCGCCGTTTCTCAGTCAGATTCTCATGTTCGGCGGCAACTTTGCCCCGAAGAATTACGCCCTGTGCAATGGGCAGCTTTTGGCCATCAATCAAAACGCGGCGCTGTTTTCGTTGCTCGGGACGACCTATGGCGGCAACGGCGTCACCACTTTCGCGCTGCCGAACTTCCAATCGAGCATACCGGTGGGCTGGGGCCAGGGACTGGGCTTGTCGTTCTACAATCTCGGTCAGGTCGGCGGGACGCCTTCGGTCACGTTGAACCAAAGCACGGTGCCGACGCACATCCACAACTTTATGGCGTCGACCAGCACCTCCGCCACCAACAGCGCGTCGGTCGCGGGTAATTTACCCGGCTCGCCGCCGGCCTCGGGCGCGAATTTTTATGCGACGCCTCCTGGAAACCCGCCGCTTCAGCCGCAAGCCATGGGCGCGGCGGGGGTCTCCACCATAGGCAACAACCAGTCCCATACCAATCTGATGCCGTCGCTTTGCATTACGTTCGCGATCTGCATTGCGGGCGTGTTCCCGAGCCGGAACTGAGGAGAGCCGAGATGTCACAGCCCTACATTGGCGAAATCCGCTGCTTCGGCTTTAATTTCGCACCGGTGAATTGGGCGTTCTGCAACGGGCAGCTGATGAACATCGCAGATAATAGTACGCTGTTTGCGGTCATTGGCACGACTTATGGCGGCGATGGCTCCGTGACCTTCGGACTGCCCAACCTGCAGGGCCAGGTGCCGATGCATTGGGGGAACGGACTCGGCGGCTTCAATACCAGCATCGGTCAGGTCCAGGGCACGACCCAGGTGACGCTGTCGCAGGCGCAAACGCCTTCCCACACGCACACGATCGTCGCGCAATTGGTGCCGTCGGGAGGCACGGTGGAACGGACCCAAGTTCCCAAATCGGTGAGTTACCTCGCCGACTCCAATCCCAGCGGTATCTATTTGGATACGACCCCGACGTTCAACTCTCAGCTTGCAGGGAACGTGCTCTCACCGGTCGGCGGCTCCCTGCCGCACGACAACATGCAGCCGTATCTGACGGTGAATTTCTGCATGTGTCTGTTCGGGATCTTCCCGTCGCGCAATTGAGGCGATCCAGGTTTCCATTGACGGCAAGCGGACTGCAAAGATGACCGCCGCGGGATCGAGCGCGGCCGGGAGCTTGGCGCTTCCTCCCGGGCTGAGCGAGCGGGGTTTCGCGTTGCGGCCCGAAACCGAGGCCGACGTGCCGTTCCTGCGCCAGCTCTACATCTCGACCCGCTGGGAGGAGTTGGCGTCGCTCGCCGACTGGACCGATGCCCAGAAGATCGCGTTCCTGGACAGTCAGTTCGATGCCCAACGCAGCTATTATCTGGTTCACTACGCCAGCGCGGCCTTCGATGTCCTGGAAGCGCAAGGCGTGCCGGCGGGCCGGCTTTATCTCGACCGCCAGGCCGACACGCTGCTCATTGTCGACATCGCGTTGTTGCCGCAATGGTGCGGCCGCGGCATCGGCACTGCGCTATTGGAGGCCATGTTCGCCGAGGCGCGGCTCTCCGGCAAAGGCGTCACCATCTCGGTCGAGAAGTTCAACCCGGCGCAGCGGCTTTACCGGCGGCTCGGCTTTCGCGAATACGCCGAAGACGACGTCTATTGGTTCATGCACTGGTCGCCGGAGCCGGACGCGCGTGCCGGGATCAGTTGAACACCGCCTGATAGGTGGTGGTTTCGCCCTGCCGGCCGATCGGCACCAGGAAGATCGTCATCGGCCCGAGCGTGCCGTGGCGCAGCCCATAGAGCCGCTGCGGCAGCACAAAGTCGCCGGTTGTGGTGAAATACAGCGAGAACGGCTCGCGCTTGAGCTTGGCGTAGTTTTTCATCGGCTCCACTTCGGTCAGCGTCAGCTCGATCGGGGGCGCCTCGGGTTCATCGATAACCCAGATCTGGCCGACCTTGTCGCTGAACAGTTCGCGCGTTAGCTCGATCGTCATTGGTCCGGAGTTTTTTGTCGCCGAGGGGGCACTGCAGTGTTCGTCCGCCAACCTCTACATCCATGCTTTCGCATCGTAAAGAGCCGCTATTGTGGGCGCACCTGCTCGGCGCGGCCTTTGTACCGCGGTCACGCGGTCTGTTAAGGACGTGCATGGATACCGAACACCGTGGCGGTGCTTCGCCTGCCGGCGCGATGCAGCTCGAGGCCTTCTGCGCGCTCGTGCTTGAAGACCCCTCGCTGCGACAGGCGCTGCGACGGCCGGCCGGAGCCGACGAATTCATGGCCGTGCTTGTCGACGCGGCGCGCCAGCGCGGCTTCCAGTTCGCCGTAGAAGACGTGCGCGCGGCGATGCACGAACGCTCGCTCGCCATCGACAATCTGGTCGAGAGCGACGTCAAGGCGACGCCGCTGCCGCCCGACGGCTGGCTGCCGATCCGCGCCTCGTGGCAAGGGGCTGAGCTTTACGTCCATTGGGCCTATTTCGGCGAACGGCCGCTGCGCGATCCGTTCTTCGAGGGCGACGTCCGCAGGTGCCTGTTCGCGCCATTCAACCGTTTGTTTCGTTACATCACCCCGATCGATACGCTCGCCGCATGGCTCAAGACGCGCCCACATCTCGAGCCGGGCGGATTCATTTTTCACATGTCGCGCTGCGGCTCGACCTTGGTGTCGCAAATGCTGGCGGCACTGCCGGCCAACATCGTCGTCTCGGAGGCAAGTCCGATCGACACCGTGGTCCAGGCCGACCGCTGGCGGCCCGATCTGAGCGAGGATCGGCAGGCCCTTTGGCTTCACTCCATCATCGGTGCGCTCGGTCAGAAACGTTGCGGTGACGAACAGCGTTATTTCGTCAAGCTGGACTGCTGGCACACTTTGGCATTGCCGCTGTTCCGCCGCGCCTTTCCGGCGGTGCCATGGGTTTTCCTGTATCGCGACCCCGTCGAGGTGCTGGTGTCGCAACTGCGCATCCCGGGCACGCAGATGATCCCTGGAGGGATCGGGCCCGATCTCTACGGGCTCACTCGGGTTTACGGGCCCGGCACCGCGGAGGACTATTACGCGCAGGTCCTGGCGAAAGTCACCGCGCCGGTCGTGGCGCACTATGCCTCGGGCGGCGGCCTGCTGGTCAACTACAAGCAGCTTCCGGATGCGCTTTTTACGGCAATCCTGCCGCATTTCGGCGTGTCATGCGGCGAGCCGGATCGCGCGGCGATGACGGAGGCCGCGCGCTACGACGCCAAAACCCCGGGCTTCGAATTCGAACCCGACAGCGGCGCCAAGCAGCGGGTCGCGACGCCAATCGCGCGAGCCGCCGCGGACCGCTGGCTGGGCGATCTTTACCGCCGGCTCGAGGCCTTGCGTGCGCGCAACTGACGCCGCGACAACGATGCGTGTCGCCCCGGGCGACAACGCCACCGGCGCGCCATTCATTGGCATCCACAGCGCCGGGTGCTAATTTCAACCGGCCTTCTGCGTCATATGGCAGCGCTCTCTGATGGAATGGGTGCACGATTTCGGACCAAAGAAGGTTCGCGTTGCCGCCGAATTGGCGCGCCGGCGCGTCGCCGATGCGCCGGACGTGCCGGAGCGCTGGCTTGCGCTGGCGAATATTTTGACAGAATCGGGTGAACGGGACGCAGCGGCAGCCAGTTTGCGCGATGCCGTCGTGCGGCTGCCCGGTTCGGCGAAACTTCGGTGCAGCCTCGCCTCGGCATTGATACGGCACGAGGCGTTTGAGGAAGCGCGTGCTCAAGCCGATGCGGCGCTCGCGCTTGCGCCCGGCGATCCCGAGATCCGGAAGCTGCATTTCGAGTTGTTGGCACGCACGCGATCCTGGGATGCGGCCGGAAAAAGCCTCGACGCCATGGCCGGCTCCGTTGCCACGTCGAGGGCGATCATGACGCAAGAAAGACGTCTTGATTCAGCAGGTCTGTTGGCATTTTGCGAGGCGCGGCTTGCGGAGGGGCCGGCATCGTCGGCCGCGATATTCTACAAAGCCATCGCGCTCGCGCGACTTGGCCGCGGTGAGGAAGCGTGCGCCATCATATCGCTCGACAAGCACGTTGCCATTTGCGATCTGCCGGCGCCGGCGGAATACGGCGACAGAGAAAAGTTTCGTCAGTTGCTGGCGGCGGAAATTTGCCGAAATCCCACGCTCGGGCCCGATCCTCGCGGCAAGGCGACCCGTGACGGCCGGCAGACCAGGCATTTGCGGCAGCCGGATGCCGTCGCGATCGAAGCGCTCATTGCGCAAATCAAACACGCCGCGCAGGATTACGCGCGCCGATTGAGTGCATCGGGCGAGGCATTCGCTGCGGCACAGCCCAAATTGGCGCGCCTGGACGCTTGGGCCGTGGTCTGCGGCAAGGATGGCCGGCAAAAAGCCCATCTGCATCCTCACGGCTGGCTGAGCGGCGTCTACTACGTCACGGCGTCCCGGCCAGCGGGTGCGAATCTTTATCGCGGACCGCTGATCCTGGGCGCGCTCGATCCGCACGCGCACGGCGTCGAGCCGCCCTGGGGCACCCGCGAGATCGAGCCGGTGCCGGGCAGGCTCGTGCTGTTTCCCTCCTATCTGCCGCACGCCACGCGGCCGAGCGGGGTCGAAGGCGCACGCATCAGCGTCGCTTTCGACGTCGTGCCGGCAAAACCGCAGTGAGGGGCTACGCCGCCCCGCGCTCCGCCGCGAGCGGCAAAAGCTGCGTGTCGTAGTTGCAGAATCGCCCCAAACATTCAATGCCGAGGTCGGGCGATGTTTCCCGCGGCTCTTCAAGCGATAACGTTGCGAGCTATCGCCTCGTCACCTCGCGCGCGTCGGCAATGAATTGGCGCGCCAACCTTTCGGAATGACCGTCGGCCTGCTTGTGCAATCGCGGTGGCGGAATACTAGCATCGGGTCGGCCAATCGCGGCGAAGAGCCGGGCCAGCGTCGACTCGTACGACTGCGCGAGATCTTCATAGTCGAGCGCGTGATAGCACACGCCGTTGGCGCGGAAGAAATCGTGCCAGTGGGCATTGTGCAGCTGGATCGCGGCGAGGATGCGAAAAGTCAGGTTGAAGTTGTGGGCGGGCTCACCGTCTGCTGCGCCTTCAACAAACTTGCGCCATCTGCGTGCCTCAACTGTGGCCCGATAGTGTGACACCGCCTGCCCGACCTGGTCTCGTCGCCCAAGCCGTACGAAGGTCGGATTCGGCAGGATTCCCGAGATGATCGCGAGAATCCTGCGATGGATCGTCGGCGGCATGGGGGCAGGCGTGAACCGGAAAAGGTCGGTGAATTCGCTCGGTGCGTATTCGCGCAGGAGCTGGACGACGTCCCGCCAGAAAAGCTTGATCGCGAGTGTGCCCGACGGATCGGTGCGGTGCCGGTGCAGCGCGGCGACATAGGTCGGCAAATCGTCCGCCTTCCAGCGCGCCGCGAATCCGGGGCGAAAACCGCCGTGGAAATATTCCAACGGGCATCCAAACCCGCCGGAGAAGTAGAGCGCCTCGCCAAGCAGGGTGCTTCCGGAACGCTGTTGCGTGCAGATTACGAGGGTCCGGCGCGGCGGTCCTTGCCACTCCGGATAGTCCGCACCGGCACCGACGAGATCGTAGCTCATCTTGCAAGAGATATCCGCGCGGTAGGACTGTCGCCTTTCCTCCGGACGGTCACGCGCGTTGCGGGTTGAATGGACATTGTTGCGAGTACCCAAATCGCGTTACGCGACAAAGCTCGGCGTGAACGGTAAAAGCTGCGTGTCGTAGTTGCATCGCCGCATGACGCCGCCGTGCGCGGCCGCGATACGCGTTGCCTGCGCCGCAGTCAGAACCTGCCGCCAGCCGTCGACGCGATCTTCGCGGAAGAACACCGGCGATCGGCTCGGCTTCTCGATGAAGCCTGCCGCGCGCTCCTGGGCTTGCAGGCGGGGAAATGCCGCCGCCTCGACCGCGGCCGCGATACGTTCGCTGTCGCAAGGCAAACCGAGAAATCGCGCCACCGCGGCAAAGGCTGAATGCGGATCGTTGTGCATGTCCTCATAACGCAGGAGATGCACCGGAAACGGTGCGCCCAGCCACGATTCGACATGCTCGCTCCAGTGCCCGGGCCGCTGGATGAGTTGTTGCGACAACCGCGAGACGGGCGCCCATGCGCCTCCTGGATCCTCCATGCGGTCAATGGTGTCGTCGATGTCCCTGCCGCGATGGTGGGCGAACGAGACGGCGACGGCGCGAGGATCGCGCACCACGTAGACCGCGCCACGTGTCGCGGTCGTGGGAAACACCGGTTCGCCGGCCGGCGTCATACGATAAGCGTCGTGCGTTTTACTATAGATCGGCCGCTGCGCTTCCGCGGCCCAGATCTCATAGGCGCGCGGCAGCAAATTGATCTCCTGTTCGATGGTGAGATCCGCGCTGGCGATGCCGAGCGCCTTGTCGAACAGGGCGCGATCGCTGGCGCCGAAATTCACCGCAGGCATCGCATTGATGTCCACCGGCCGCCCGGACAACAGGCTGGCGAGCACGACGCGCAGCCACGTGTTGCCGGATTTGTGATACGAGGCCAACAGCCAGATGCCTGCCACGGCGTTTAGTCCTCCATTGTCGCAAGCAATTGCGCGGCCGCCTGGCGAAGCCCCGCCAGGTCTCTCGGCACCATGAGGCGCCAAAAGCCCACCCCCGCGGATGTCATCAACGGGAAGGCAGCAAAAATCGGCTGTGCCCGCCCCAGTGCGCGGGCTGGTCGCTGGGTGTGAACGCATTCGTACATCGCTTGCGCCGCTTCCGCGCCGCGCAGCCGCTCCAGCCGAGCCGGAGGCAGCGCATTGCGAACCAACCGCACCACCGCTGCGAGCTTATACGGTTGCAACGGCAGGCGGTTGCCGCAATCGAGAAAATACCTTTGCTTATGCTCCAGCGCGCGCTCGAGCCCGTCTGTGGCGACGCCGAGCTCGGTGAGAGCGTCGCGCCAAAGCTGCAGACGCGTGCAGCCCGGCGTTACCGATACCTCGCCGTCGTTGCGCATATCGACGACGCAAATGTCATCGGCGATTACGCCGTGACCCTGCCCAGCCAACATGGCGGCCAGCGTCGACTTGCCGGCCGCGGCATCGCCGCAAAGCGCGACGGCGCGTCCGTTGATGACGACGATGCTGGCGTGCAAAGGCAATAGTTCCCGTTGATGCCACAGCACGGCCTGGATGGGCCCCGCGAGAATGGCGCTCAGGTTGGACGGCGCCGGAGCCGCTTCCGGCTCGACGGTGATCTCGTTGCCGTTGCGGACCAGGATGCGGCCGGTGCCCGGCAGGACGAGCAGATATTCGCCGGTGCCGCTGGTCTGGAAGACCGGCCCGATGTAGTCGGGGCGGCTGAGCCGGGATGGAACTTCGCCGCGGCGACAGTCGACGTCGGCGGCAGCATCGGCCGGGCCGTCCCATTCCGGCAGGGCGGGCAAGGCGAATTGCGAATCAAGCTTAAGTCCGCAGAGCCGATATGCGTGAGTCCCGCTGCGCTCCCAGCCGGCGAGCGCCTGCATCAGGCCAGCCTCACCACGTCCCGCGCCGCCATGCTTTCGAGCAGCGCCCGGACGTCGGCGGCGATGCTGGCGCGGTCGGCGTCATAGTCGGCGGCGAGGCGATCGATCAGATCGGCGAACGCGCAGGGTGAATCGAGGCGCTTCCAGATGTCGCTGCCGATGTCGTCGAGGCCGAAATACTGGCCTTGCTCGATGCTCATCATCACGACCTCGCCGTCGACCTCGGCGGTGAGGACGGACGGGCTGCGCGAGATGATCGTCGAATCGGCGATACGGCTCGTTGCATCCGCGCTATCGGGAGTGCTGCCTTCTTGCATTGCCTTTGCCGCCTCGATTGCCAGGACCGCAGTTTATTTCTGCATGCCCGCGAAGTCGAGATCGGGCCAAACCAGCGCCGCCCCTATTCATTGCCGCCTTCGACCCAGCGGATGAACCGGCCGACATGAACGCCTCGTGCCAGCGCGAACCGGTATTCGCCGACACGGCTCTCGGCGGCTTGCGCGTCCTTTGGCCATTGCGCCATCAGGCGCTTCAGGCGCGGCAGATCGATCAGCCGGCGCGCCAGCGGCGAAGCCTCCAAGCGCTCGATATCGCGGGCGAGGTCGGCCCGCTTGGCGTCGAGCGAACGAAACCAGGCCGGATTGATGGCGCCGCGCCGGCGCTCGCGGATGATCTCGCGCGGCAGCCGGTCCGCCAAGACCCGCCGGGCGAAGGACCGCGGCACGCCGTTGCGGCGGAACATCGGCTCTGGCACCGCGAGCGTGAACTCGAGCAGCCGCCGGTCGGCGTGCGGATCGCGAACTTCGTGGCCGACGATCTCGCCCGACATCGCCCTTATGTCGCTGACATACTGATTGTGATCGAACACGCGAGCGGCGCGCCAGCGCGCCGCGTTCGTATCGCGCGGACCGAACCAGGGATCGAAGCCCTGCTCGCGCCATTGCCGCGCCAAACCGGTCTCGGCGATAAAATCGGGATTCAGCGCGCTGTGCCGGGCGACGCTGTCGGGATCGCGGCCGCGCGATCGATTGATCAGCCGGCGCATCCACAACGGTGCTGTCGGCATGATCACCTCACCGGCAAACGTGCGAACGAGGCTGCGATCGCTTTCGCGGGCTACCGCATGCAGCTCTTGCGCGAAGGTGTTCAATTGCCCGCTGCGAAGCAGGGCGACCAGAGAAAGCTGCCCGGCCCAGGACAGTCCGAAATTCCCGTAATTTCCGATCAGCGTTACGCGATGCCCGGCGGCCTCAATGGCATCGGCAAGATGACGGCCAAGCCCTGCCGGACCTAGTGCCGGCAGGTTCGCGCGGGCAAAATAGCGGGTGTCGTCTTCAGCCCAAGGATCGTTGCACGCGGGAGTGACGAAGCGCACCGCCAGGCTCGGATGCATGCGCGCCAACGCCTCGACCTTGTCGCGTTCGTCGAAGTAGCGGTGCGAACCAACGTCAATCTGCGTGCCGGGCTGCGGCACCGCGGTAAAGCAGGTGATGCTCTCCGCCGAGCCGAGCCGCGCCGCCGTTGCTGCAATCGCCGACGAATCGAGGCCGCCGCTGGTTGCGATGGCAACGTGGGGCGTGTCACGCACCGCCGCCGCGACCGCGAGGTCCAGGAGCTCGCGCGCCCGCTCGATGTAATCCTCTTCGCGGGTGTAAGGCGGCGGAGCGTCGAAGTCGGGGGCCCAGTATTTGCGCGATCGGGTGCCGCTGCGGTCGATGGTCACCAGCGTTCGGCCTGGAACCCGCTCGATGCCGCGATAGAGCGTGTGCTGCTGATCGCGGTGGTTGACAGCGATGAATTGCGCAAGCGCCAGCTCGTCGATCGCGCGCGGCACGCCGGGCAGTGCGAGCAGAGCGCGAAGCGTGGTCGCGAAGGCAACGCAATGCGGCCCGCGATGATAGAACAGTGGACGGTTGCCGAGGCAATCGCGGCCCAGCGTGAGTCGCCGCGCGTCTACATCCCATAACGCAAATGCAAAGGCACCCAGGCACCGTGCCACGCCGTCATCGCCGAATCGTTCGTGCATGGACAGCAGAAGGCGCGTATCGGACGCGCGAGCGAGTTCCGCACCGCCAAGGCCTAGACTGGCGCCGAGTTCCTCACGATTATCGAGTCGGGCAAGGGCAGCGAACAACGAACGCTCATCCCTACCCGTTAACGGATGCGCCTCGCCGGGGAGGGGCGCGTCCATCGATGAAACCCGTTGTACCAACACAGCACCGGCGACCCGACGCGCGACCGTCCGCCCCCCGTGCAACGTGGTAATCGCTCTGGCGGCCGACGCCTCCGCTTCGGAAGCAATAGGCGCGCCGTCGAGCGCGACAAAGCCGGCAAATGCATTCATCAGTAGTTTGGACGTGCCAATCGGCGCAGGGCTGCGAAGCGCCTTCTAGCTCAGCGAAGGGTTAGAGTTTCTGCCGTCGTTGGCGGCATTGCACATCGCATCGGTGGAGGCGAGTTCGGAAACGACAAATTTCGGCGCATGCCACGGGGTGCGAATCCGCATTTCGGGCTGACCGCCCGTCTCGACCTCGGGTTCAGGTTTTTCGTTCATCGCAGTCGTCGCCCTATTTCCCAACTGTAACAATCGAAACCCGCAAGGCGCCACCTCCGGCCCCTACGATTCCCACCATTGCCACGGGATTATACAACCTCACCGCGCTGAGGTAAATCGATAACACACACGTCGGCAGTGCGCCAGAGGCCGTAAAGTGGGGTGCTGTCCAGGACGAATGGGAACATCCGGACCGTGTCCCACGCGGATAAACTAAGAATCCTCATCGATCGACTGCGGAAGCGGAGCCCGTAAAGATCGGTTGACAGTTGCCAAATTAGCACTCCGCGGCAGCAATGCGCAATTCAAGGAAACCGCGCCATACAACGGCGATCCGGTTTGGGGGTGGAAAAAAGGCCAATCCGGCGGCCCTCGAGGTCACCTTCGCGCTTTGTCTCCGGTCTGTTGCAACTGTCACATTTGCCGTAGGCTGAGAATGCAGACCGCTTGGAAAGTGCCCGTTTGGTTGAGAGATTTCGCGCGTGGACCTTATGCAAAAATCGGAGTTCGACGACCGTTTGGAGTGGTCGTCAGAAAAACGATGTCCGTATGGTACGGTTCGTAATGTGTTTGGCATGCCGACCGTGTCGGCATTGCTCGCCTATGTCGGCGAGCGACAGGCGGCCTTCAAGCCGGCGTTGGTTCGCAGCCGCCGTACGGGGGAGCGGGGCGTCAATCCTTCGGTGCGCGTTTCCCTCTCGCTAACGGATCTCGGGCCGTTTCGGTCGCAGATCGAGAGCGCCATGCGCGCGATCGCGCCGGTCGCTTTGGCGCGCTTGGGCCTTATCGAACCAAAGGTCGAGCCACGGGAATTTGAATACGCCCGCTATGGCGATGGCTGCTATTTCAAAACCCATGTCGATACTGTCGAGCGCGTCGAGAACGTGCGCATCTTGTCCTGCGTTTATTATTTTTCGGCGATGCCGCCACGCTATAGCGGTGGCCAGTTGAGGTTGCGCGGCTTTCCCGATCCATTACGCGAAACCGCAGGTCCGATCGTCGATATCACGCCCGAAACCGACAAGTTGGTGATATTTCCAAGCTGGCTGGAGCACGAAGTGCTGTCGGTCCATGTTCCGTCGGACGTTTGGCTTGACGGCCGATTTTCGGTCAATTGCTGGATTCACAGGGCGCCCGCCGGGTCATGACAATGCCGGCCGGGGAGAACGGGGTCGTTTGCGGATGGAAAACGGGCGTGCCAAATCGGCGTTGATCACCGGCGCGACCGGGCAGGACGGCGCCTATCTTGCCGAATTGCTGCTCGGCAAGGGCTATGTCGTGCACGGCATCAAGCGGCGGTCGTCGTCCTTCAATACGGCGCGCGTCGATCATCTCTATCGCGATCCCCACGAAGAGGGCGTTCGCTTCCATCTGCACTACGGCGACGTCACCGACGCCACCAATCTCATCCGCATCGTCCAGGAAACGCAGCCCGACGAGATTTACAATCTGGCGGCGCAATCCCACGTTCAGGTCTCGTTCGAGACGCCGGAATACACCGCCAACGCCGACGCGCTCGGGACGCTGCGGCTGTTGGAAGCGATGCGGATTCTGGGCCGCGAAAAGCTGACCCGTTTCTATCAGGCCTCGACGTCGGAGCTCTACGGCAAGGCGCAGGAGACGCCGCAGAAGGAAACGACGCCGTTTTATCCGCGCTCGCCCTATGCCGCCGCAAAACTTTACGCGCACTGGATCACCGTGAACTATCGCGAAGCCTACGGCATGCACGCCTCGAACGGCATTCTGTTCAACCACGAGAGTCCGATCCGCGGTGAGACCTTCGTGACGCGCAAGATCACCCGCGCGGTGGCGGCCATCGAGCTCGGCCTGCAGTCGACACTGTTTCTCGGCAATCTCACCGCCGAGCG